>Ga0307507_10000026_pt1 | contig 204681 bp, 45 predicted proteins | sample 7_EM_MG_FD_207223 | JGI IMG/M metagenome (GOLD analysis project Ga0307507, IMG submission 207223) | Populus trichocarpa ectomycorrhiza microbial communities from riparian zone in the Pacific Northwest, United States - 7_EM | ecosystem: Host-associated > Plants > Roots > Unclassified | place... | reverse complement strand
ATATAAACTACGCGAAAACCTAACGCCTAAATTTAAAGAAACTTAATAAGCCCTAAGGCCTATAAGGCTTTAATGGCAAACCCTTAATATATAGCGAATTAACGCACTACGCTCTTGTAAAAATGTAGATAAGCAAATACCTTAAATACATTTCCCTATTTATAACACCCCTAAAGCAATATAAGATAATACTTAGATATAGATAGCTAAAACAACATAACCCTTTAATTAGCTAGGTTAAAGAAATACTAAAGTTCTATATAACCTACTGCCGAAGCTATTACTTAAAACACTACCTGCCCTATAAATATGCATAAGATTATTTAAATTTAATATAATATAAACTGCCCCTACTACGGACCCTAAATTAAAATAATAAAGCTACAACTACCAATTATAGTAAAGAATGCAAAGACGTTATGCCAAAACCTTTTAAAATTTATATAATACAAGCCGCACCTTTTATTTTATTAGCACAAAAACAAGACCATGAAATCTTTGCTGTTACTATAAAAGATATTAAAAAAGCACTAGAACTAAAGTAATACATTAACCCTTAACCTCTTATGCCTAAAGAGTACCATAATCTAATTAATAAGTTTAAGAAAAGATTTGCAGACTAACTACCCCCGTATTAGGATGCACACAATTTTAAGATAGAATTTAAACCTAATATAACACTAAAGTTTAGTCCACTATACGGTATATTATAAGAAAAACTGCTTGTGATATAATAATACCTTAATAAGTATCTAGAAAAAGTATTTATTTGCCCTAGTTAATCTCCATTCGCCTTACCCATACTATTCATTAAAAAGCTAAGAGGAGGCTTAAGATTCTATATTAATTATTAAACTCTAAACGCAATTATAATTCAAAACTAATATTCTATTCCCCTAATTCAAGAAACGCTCAACTGCTTATTAAAGGCACAGTACTTTACAAAGCTTAATATAGTTGCTGCCTTTAACCGAATCCGTGTCCGTAAAGGAGACAAGAAGTATATAGCTTTTTATATACAATGGGGACTCTTTAAATACCTAGTAATGCTATTTGGTATAAAGAACGGTCCTAGTATGTTTTAATAATACGTTAATAATACACTTTGTAAATTCCTTAACATATTTATTACCGCGTATATTAATAATATCTTAATCTACTTGTCTTCGCTTTCTAAACACCAGAAGCACATCTAAATGGTCCTTAAACGCCTGCGAGACGCGGGTTTATAATGCGATATTAAGAAATGCAAGTTCCACGCGTCCAAAGTTATGTACCTAGGCCTAATTATATCCCGTGATGGAATTAAAATAGACCCTAAGAAAATCGCTATAATCGTGAACTAGGGAAGCCCTAGTAATGTATAAGATATTTAAGGATTTCTAGGATTCGCAAACTTCTATTATTAATTTATTAACTACTTCTCAGAAATTGCCTAGCTATTAGTAAACCTAATAAAGAAGAATATAAAATTTAAATGGTCTACTAAATGCAAATAAGCTTTTAATAACTTAAAATATTGCTTTATAACTGCTCCAATCCTTGCCTACTTTAACCCTAACCTTAAATATATTGTTAAAACGGACTCGTCTAATTATGCGCTAGGGGGAGTATTGTTATAATATAATAAGAACAGCGAGCTATGTCCAGTAGCCTTTCTCTCTTGGAAACTCGCCCCTACTAAATTAAACTATAAGATATATAATAAGGAACTGCTTGTAATTATTAGATACTTTAAACAATAGCGTCCTAAGCTAGAAGGATTGTTATTCCTAATACGCGTGTTAACGGACTATAAAAACCTATAGTACTTTATAACCATAAAGCAATTAACGCAGCGCTAAATTCATTGGGCCAAATACCTCTTATAATTTAACTTTAAGATTATATACTAACTAGGCAAACTTAATTAGAAGCCTAATATATTAATATAATAATTATAAAACCTACCTGCAAATGCTTTGGATAAACGGATTATAAATTAATTATAGATCTTATTACCCCCTAAATGTTTTAAAAAACTACATCCTATATTCCTAGATACGGAACTTAACAGAAATAAATTAGAAGTTAATAAATGGGAAATAGAAATTAATAAGCTAATAGAATACAAATATAAGAATAATATATAGATAATAGATGTAATAAAAGCGATTTGAACAGGAAAACAATAGTATAAAAATATTACACTCGCTAAATGCGAAATTCGAAACAATCGATTGTACTATTAATAGAAGATAGTAGTTCCGAATTCCAAGCCTTTACAATTTAAGATACTTGGATTTATATACAACTCCCCTATAGCAGGGCATCCTAGCCATGCAAAGACTTATAAGATTGTTTAACAAGCATACTACTAGCCTACAATATACGACTACGTACAAAAATACGTTCAAGCATACAGGATATGCGTGCGTGGAAAACCCTCTTATGTAAAGAAGTAAGGAGTATTTCAACCGCTACCAATTCTAATACAAAGATGGCGCGATATCTTGATTAACTTTATAGTTAACTTGCCTAACAGTAATAGGTTTACAAATATTATAGTAGTTATTAACCGTCTTATAAAAATGCGATATTAGTAGCTAAGTATTTTGTTAAGCACGTCTTTAAGCTATACGGACTTCCTAACTTAATAATATTTAACTATAGAAGCTAGTTTGTTTTAAACTTCTAGCAAGCTCTATACAAACAATTAAGCATTTAAATACAACTCTTAACTGCATTTTATCCGGAGATAAATGGTTAAACTAAAATTGCGAACGCGATTATAGAACAATACCTATAAATATACTACTCCTACCTACAAGATAACTGGGAAAAATAGCTGCCTTTGGCTAAGTTTACTGTAAATAATATAATAAACGTATTAACAGGCGTAATGCTATTCTACGCGACCTACAGATAAGACCCCTAACTTAGATTTAAACCACAACCTAAAATTAACACAATAGGACCTACAATTAAACAGATTTAGTTAATTAATATATATAACTTCGCTAATTAAATAAAGTAGTTAATGGAACTATTATAAAGTGAATTAACGTACACTTAAATGGTATAGGAATAGCATGCGAATAAAGGACAAGCTTCCGCATAGGACTTTAAGGAAGACAACATGGTTTACCTAAATATACAAAACCTAAAGACTTAACGGCCCTTAAAGAAACTTAATTGAAAATTTGCAGGCCTATACTAAATTAAGAAGAAATTAAGCCCGTATGCTTATAAGCTTAAACTACTAACTAAGATAAAAATATATCTAATATTTTATATAAGCTTACTGTAACCCTTAAAAGACAAACCTATAACCTATAAAGTGCCGCCGCCACCTCCTATAATTATTAACAACGGTAATAGTTCTTACTTTATTAACTTAATTAATAATATACAATAGAAAATATAATCTAAACAATTTAAACTTCTTATTAAGTGGGAAGGATATAAAATATAAACCTAGGAAACCTATAACTAGATTAAAGCCGACGCGCCTTCCTTAGTAAATAAATTCTATAAGGACTATCCTTCACAACCTACTCTAGCTAGATAGACACGATATAAAGGTAAATAACTGCCACCTAATATAAATACATAAAACACGATAGCAGGAAACTCAAAATTAAGAAGAACTTAAAAAATACTATAACGCTTATAACACGGTTATATAACACGCAAGATATTAAGGGACTTTAACTAGCAGTTAAAGTTGTCTAATTAGTTAGATTTGGCTTGCCAAGACCTACTATAAAAATATTAGTTTGGCTTACCGCCTTCACCAAGCTAATAGTGATTTTCTATTTTAGGGATAGAAAATCCTAATTAGTCCATTTAACAATTAGAACTGGTAAAACTCTACACCGCCACCTAACGCAAAATACAATATAATAAAAATAAATTCTCAACTAAATTAAACTGTTTTTGGACCTTCGGCTAAAAGGGGGGGTACTATAATAGGACTAGCCTAGTTATAGTAGGAATGTCTTAATAAAACACTTAATAGATAAAGTCCGACGCTTTAACTAAATTCTGCCGAATTCTGCCAGCTTGATTGACTTCTGCCAAGTTCTAAGAGATTAATTAAATTACCAAAGTCCGTCAAAGACCGCGCGTGTATATACGCATGTATTAACCACCAAGACCCCTAACTATTTAATTATAGGGTTCTCCCGTAATTCCTTTCTCTTCTTTACGCAACATCTTATTCTCTGCAAGAGCTATATACCCTTAGATTTAGATAGAATTTATATTATTCCTTTAAATCTTCCTTGAAGCCTCTTCGCGCCCTTATACCTAAGTAGGTAATTAATGTTTTAACCCTTAGGGTTATAGAACGAGGTCTTATTAAATATAACGTCTCTAGTTCAAATGACTTTGTAAAGGCTTGGAATCCAAATTTGATAGATATTTATTAAATTATAGCCAACTAGGTGTCCAATTAATGCATAAGGAGCTAGCTTGTCTCCTTTTCTAACCTATTTATTCAGCGTATAGGTCTTGCAACCGTATTCGTGCATATAGGTAAGTAATGGCAGCTTGCCGTAGGCGACCTTATACAGAGTTTTCCACCCTAGTTGTTTATTTGGTGTTTAATTGAGTGCATAGCTAGCAGTAAGGAAGGCTTCTGGTCCTAGAGATGGGGGTAAAGATGCTTCCAGCTGCATAGACCTTAATTATTCCATAAGGGTTCTTCCCAATCGTTCAGCTCCGCCATTTTGTTCTTTGGTATATAGTGCTCTGCATTTAAAGGTAATGCCTTCATCTGCACACCACGTGTCTAGGGTATCTTCCATTTATCCAAATACTTATTCATCATCGCTCCAGAAGAAGACGACGTCTTAGTAAAATCATGTCTTAATTAAGCAGTAAGTCTTGCGAATAGTAGGTAGGATAGTAGCTTTGTCCCTATTCTTAGAGGTAAACACAAAGTTAAATTTAGAATACATGCAATAGAAATACATAACATATCTATCGCTGTTATACCCTAGTACTCTAAGGTAGATAATATCAAATACTAGCCGTTTAAATGGTCAAGTGGCTGGAAATTTGTGTTCTCGTCTTTAAGAGATCTGCTGTATATACTTTACTAATAAGCAAACTTCACATTCAATTTTAAGCGGTGCTTATTTATTGGTTTCAAATTCAGTCAGCTCTGCGCCAATAATATACTTAAGAAGCTGTGCAATAGCATTAAGTCCTACATGGCTAAGTATCTTATGCCATCTTATAGCTGTGGCTCCAATTGGTTTATAGGCCATTCAGCTTAGTTAAAATCTTCCTATTAAGAAGGTAGATTAAGTTGTTAAGTCTAGGGTATTTTTAGGCTCTCTATACATTAGTGCCTAGTGGCCCCCTAGTCGTTTCGCATAGCAGACTGTTTTACTAGTTGCTAGACAGTATAGCACATTTCATCCTAAGTTAAAATGGATGTCGTTATTAGTAGCTCTTAAGAGTGCTACAATATTTATAAAAAAGGTAGGTGCTAGTGCTATATAGAATAGCTTCATTTTTAACTTCCCAGTAGGTATATTAACAGTAATGGTTACTATTCCATAGGCTTAAATTTTTACAAAATTTCCGCCAGCAATCAGGTAGTCGTCTTCTACTGCTAGGTATAAGAAGGTAAAGTCTTCTTTATTATTATAGACGTGGGTATCTACACCAGGGTTAAGTATCCAGGTATTCTGGAGTTCAAAAGGAATTTAACCAGTACTAAACACGGCAGCATAGCTAGTCAGTTTAGTAGAAGGTAGGGTTTTAGAATTAAAATTAATTATAGATTCTATATTCTGATTATTCTCCTTTACTTCCTATTCTCTTTTTTAGATTTGGTTAACAATACGTTTAATCTAAGGTGTAGATAAGATAGCTTTATCTACTTTCTTCTAGATATCTGCCCTTGGTCTCCATCCTTAAGGGCGCTTATACTTAGTAATGTAATAGCAGTCGTTAAACCGATGTATAATACTGTATATACATTCCTTGTTCCATCTCAAATTTAAAATTAAATTACTGTTGGAATTGGAATTGCCATTGGAGTCTAAATTAAAATTGTTTTAAAGGGTTGCAAATGCAGAGTTATTAGCAGTTAAGGTAGACGATGCTTGCTGCATACGGTAGTGCTCCTTAAATTCCTCAATGAGGTTAATAATGGATGGGGCTTTTTTATCTTTTCATTCTTTCCTAATTAAGTCTACTTCCAGTACTCCTATAAAACTAGAAGAGATGGCTTTAATAACTTATACAAAATTATAGTAGGGCCTGAATCCCTGTATGTCTAGAAGCTCTAATTCCTCTGCTAGCTTATAGACGCTCCTCTAGTTGTTTAACCATTTTTCAATACTCTGCTTTTTGTTATAGGCTTTAAGAGCCGTGTATTAATTTAGGACGTCGCGCTTTTAACCTAAGGTGGTAGGGGCAAGTACAGTCTTCAACTCTTAAAGGCGTTCGTATACTATTCCGAGGTCTTTAATAAGAGGGAGGTAGGCTACCAACATTATGCGGACAATATAATTGCTAATATTGTTTATGGCTTGCTCTTGCTTCTAGTGCACGCGGAGGTCATCCTTGTATTCCGCATATAGTTAATTATAGGCAATGAGTTAGTTTGGATCTAACTTAGCTATTAATGTAGCAGTAGGAAGCACGTCTCTTAGTGTAGGTCAATTCAGAGGTTCTAGCTTCGGAAGCTTGTCTTTCTTCTTTAATAGGTCGATATACTGCCATACGTTATTTGTTTTAGCAGTATCTTAAATAATAAAGAACTATTGCATCTAATCAGATGGCTTTTCAAGGATAAGGTTAAATTTTAAATAAGGTCTATCTGTATTGGTTGTCATTTTTAGAATTTAACAGGTTAAGCAGGGTCCTAGGTTAGCGTCTTGGCGAAACCTTATTTTGACGTTTTTTAATTCATCAGTTCGTTTGTCTATTGGATACGTTCGTCGGCCAGGTGCGACCGTCCGTTTATTTAGTAGGTGAAGAAGCTCAAGACACTTGCAAAGGTGGTAGGAGTAGTGACTTTGTAAATAAGGTAGTAGATTGATTGGTTTAGCAGGTAGTGCAATCCGGACTCATAACTGTAACAGTGCAAGTGTGGGTATTAAAAGAACGACTTAATTCTAAATCTATGGAGATCAAGTGAACTAAATACATGAAAGTAGACCCGGAACTCCGTAGTCTATAACTCAATATTTGACCGTATCCGAGACATACGAGGGTAGTGTCGATCCTGTCTCGGAGCCTCTTAGGCGACGATCTTGTGTCTCAGCGTAGTGCTGGTGAACTGTTACAAATAGAGCAGATAGAGTAGATAAAGTAATGACTTTCTTAGGAGTATAGATATGTATTTAAGGACCCACAGTCCCTACCTAGATAGTTCCTTTCCTTATAGTAAATCTTAGAATATAATTAGAGTTAATCTATTAGGCAACCACTCCACCAGTTATTATTATATTGTTTAGCCTTTTGTTTACCTATATACCTAGCCTATTAGCAAGTCTACTGTAGTGTTTCCTATAAGGCTTTATTATATTAACGGTATTTCTAAAATAATAGCTATTATAGAGGTATAGGTTAATTTTATTAAAAAAGGTAACTGCTCTATATATAAAATAAGTTAAATTGCCTAAGAAACCTTATAAAAGTCCCTTAGACCATAAAATCAACCTTTTAATAAAAAAGGTTAGCGATATCCGCTTACGGATAACGTCTTAGCTACCTAAATAAGACAGCTACCTATCTAAGACAATGCACGGGCCTCCCACGAAAATCAAAATCAATCCCTTAAAATACTCCTTTACTATACCACTACTATATCCTCTACTACCCCCTAATTGCTATTACTTGACCAAGAAGATTGAATATAAATTGTTCTTTAATTATTAGAAGCCAATCCTAATTAATCTAACCGTTTGCTTGCCTAAATATATAGTCTATTGCCTTCTTCTATTTACTATTGTTATAATAGCCGCTAATTAAGTAAGGAGTATTACTAAAAGCTTTAGAAGCTCTTAGCTATTAAGGAGGGCAACTAGCTTTCTACTATTCGATCCTTCGGTTATTTTAGAAAAGATTTGGCCAACAACTCCTTCCTATATAAGCTTTACAGATAAAAATGGCCACCAATTTAATATACCCGTATCTCCTTCCGTAGAGAAGAGACTTACTAAAATATTTAGGCAGCTCTTATAGGGTGTACCACCCCTACTTTCTTAAGTTATACATAATATTGGGCAGTTTATATTAAGTACGGTAGCTAATAATACAATCCTTAAACAAACAAATTAGGAGCTTTTTAAAAGATAGAAGAAAGAGCGTTATAGTAAGACAAAAGCTGCCTATAGGAAGGTACGAATTTTATTAGTAGTAGAGGCATAAAAAAAGAATGAGGAAAGGCTTTAAAAGGAGTAGAAAGAGAAAAGAGTAAAGAAAAGGAAGGCTGTATTATAGGGGGTTATTACCTTTATAAAGAAGGTTTGGAAGTAACTACTAATAGATTATAGTGTATTTATATAATAGGGTAGATTTAGGTTGATTTAGGTTGGTTTTAGGGTTGATTTTAATATTAAATTGATTTTGATTTTCGTATGAAGCCTATATACTATCTTAGGTAGGTAGCTGTCTTATCTAAGTAGCTAAGACATTATATATATATCCGCTAATTAATTCTATAGTCTAAGCTTGCTAGGGTAATTAATTAAGTTTACTGCCTATATATATTAGTCTTACGATTATTCCGGACTTAGGTTAGCTAACCGTTTTTACTTACCTTAGCAAGCTTAGACGTGATTCCATTGGTATAGATTTTTAATCGGTCCGCAAGCGGACTAACTACGTTTGTATAAAACCACTAGAATTACATCTAAGGCAGATTTCCAAGGTTTGTTACCAGCTCTGACTTTTTTTATAATTCCCCCTACACTCGCGGTTAAATCGTTTAACCATAACGGCTTAAAATACTACTAAAAGTTTATCGATTAAAGAGACGACCTAATATTTTATAGATATTGGGTCTAAATTAGCCTATAACCCCCTAGAGCCGTGCTTATTTTCTCTAGAAAAAAAAGTCGTTATTAAGGATTGTAACATTACCTATAATATTATAATGTTACAATAAGTATACATATAAGAGCCAAAAATTAATCGTTTACAGACCTAGCTCGTGCGATTATTTTAAGCCTATATATAGCCCTAGACCTTACATAGGGTAGCTTTATTACCTTTGTTAAAGATTATATATCTTCCTATACAAATTTAGGCAACAGACGTCATAACAGACGTCGCAACGATCATCGCAACGATTGTCGCAACGAACGTCGCAACGGACGTCACAATATGTATATATATAAGGCCCAAAAGTTCATCAATTATAGAGCTGCTTCTGCGGATTAATTTAACGATATTTCTAAGATAATAGCTATTGTAGAGATATAGATCAATTTTGTTAAAGAAGGTGACTGCTCTATATATAAAACAAGTTGAATTGCCTAAGAAACCTTATAAAAGTCCCTTAGACTATCCCTTTGTCTAGTAAATATAACTTTTTTTATTAAACGCTTTAGGCGCTCCTACCTAGGTTAGTATATTATAGGTACTATTAGTTGCAGAATATTAGGAACTTGCTAAGAGCTATAACGCGAGTATCTACCCTACTATTAAAATAATATACCCTATATAACCCTATTAATATAGCTCCAATTTATATAAATAAGGCCTTATTTTATAGCTCTACTTTAAGGCTATAAAATAAAGTTTTATTTATATAATTTAAAGCTAAATTAGTAGAGCTATAGGAGATGCTTATTTTTAGGGGGAGAGGGGCTAGATTAGTTAGCGTAAAGCCTTAATCTAAGTTTTTACTGCCTTAGTAAGGCACTCTATATAACTCTACTAATTTAGCTTTAAATTATATAAATAAAACTTTATTTTATAGCCTTAAAGTAGAGCTATAAAATAAGGCCTTATTTATATAAATTGGAGCTATATTAGTAGGGTTATATAGGGTATATTGTTTTAATAGTGGGGTAAATGCGAGCGTTATAGCTCTTAGCGAGTTCCCAATATTTTGCAACTAACAGTACCCTAGCTAGCGTAATTTTCTTAGTAAGCCTCACCAAAACTCGTTAATATTACAATGCTGATAAAATGCTGTAGAAGGCCACCACTAAAAACACCTATATACGGAGGTGCGTTTCAAAAGTCTTCGCCGCCCCTTATTAGGCGGTCTTATGGGCGGTGGCTGCCTTAAGGTTGGTAGGGCAACGGGCTAGAAGCCGCCCAATGGCGCCTAAGGGCCCCAGAACCGGCTTGAAATGCGCCCAATTTTCGGCTACATGCGGGCTCTCTAGGCTCAACCTAGGTAGGGCCGGCAAAGACTTTTGAAACGCACCTCCGTACACATATATATATTTTTAAGGAAGTTGGGCAAAAAGTTGTAATATATAATATTATAACTATAGGTTTCTGTCCTTCCTCATTAAAGTCCTCCCCTAAATTACTATCGCCTATATGCTTTATATACATTCTTAATATTAATAAGGATAAGCCAGTAAAGGACCAGCTTAAGGTTATAAGGGGGGGCGTGCTATATACGTTAAATTGATCCGCAGAAGCAGCTCTGTAATTAATCAATATATCTACTCCATCAGCCCACGCGATGTTAAGCAGAAAGCGCTGCTAAATGAGCGATTAGCTTGCTCAGGCTCTGCACGAGGCTCTGCACGAAGCTCTGCACAAAGCTCTGCGTACGGAGGCTCTGCACGAAGCTCTGCACGAAGCTCCGCACAAAGCTCTGCGTACGGAGGCTCTGCGTACGGAGGCTCTGCACGAGGCTCTGCACGAAGCTTTGCACGAAGCTTTGCACGAAGCTCTGCACGAAGCTCTGCACGAAGCTTTGCACGAAGCTTTGCACGAAACTCTGCACGAAGCTCTGCACGAAGCTTTGCACGAAGCTCCGCACAAAGCTCTGCGTACGGAGGCTCTGCATGATGGCTCTGCGTACGACGGTTCTACATACGACGGCTCTACTACAGAGGTTCTATATAAAAGCTTTGTGCAGAGCTTCGTGTAGAGCTTCGTGTAGAGCTTCGTGCAGAGCCTCCGTACGCAGAGCTTTGTGCGGAGCTTTGTGCAGAGCTTTTGTATACGGAGCCTCTATACAGCCTATCCAAACAATAACTACCTAAGGTACTCCACACATCCGTAATAAACCAAATAGCCTTATTAATCTTATATAGCTTCTACCTCTCTATATAATAAGTTTTAGTAGTAGTATATAGTAGATTTACCTAAATATCTATAACTTAGTGGTTAGTATAATAAGGTTTTAATAGGTATATTACATACTATAACGCGGACGCTATATATCCGCTAGGCTATAATAGGTTCTTTAAGGTGGCTCTTATAGATCTATATGGGTTTAATATATATTAGCTAGCGTTTAATAAAGTTATATATAGTCACAGATCGTAGGAGAACAAACCAATAACCCCAAAGTAGGGAAGAGATATTGGAGAAACAGGTGAAGAAAGCAGAAGAAGAATGGTGCTGCGTTAGGGCCCAGGCCCATATAGAGGAGGAAGGGAGACGCGCAAGAGGCCAGCAAAGACAACAGCAAGAAAGAGAAAGGAGCCAAAGTAGAGCACAAAAGAACGCCAGGAAACCATCTTCCGTAATATAATACTGGTTGGACTAATGCTAGAGAGGCGCATAGGAGTTAAAGGTATAGAGGCTAACTTAGGCAAGAGAAACCTAAGCCGTAGCATAGTTAACGCCATGGGGGGTAAATACTTAAGAGCTCTAAGAAGGCCTAATAAAGGTAGAAAATATAATAGTAACACTCTTAAGAACAGGGATAATAGGACTAAAAGATTGGCTCTACTAGGTAGGTGTCCTAGTAGGTAGCCTAAGATGCGAATGTAGCTAGCTAAGACAGACACCAAGACACATAATACTATTATGCCCCTTACGCACCAACTAAGAAGCTATGCTCTTAGTAGCTAGCACAGAGAACTATAATATACTACTCTTAATATAAAAAGGTCTTAAGGCGGTTACCTAGTGGCTTATTAGCTAAAATATGCTAGACTAGTTTTAGGTTGCAAAGGAAATAGTAATAGAAGGCAAAGGGGCGAGCAATAGGCGCCCCTTAATAACTCTACAGTAGTAGAGTAAAGTTTGCGATACTAGCGCGTCTGTAGGCTTGTTACAGCAGCAGTGGTTCCCAAGGAGGTTAAAAAGTAAGGTAGTAGAGCACTATAGGTAACTCGTAGGCGCCTTGTAGGCGAGTCCTAAAAGGCGGGGAGACGGATTATGGGGTTTTCTTAAAAGAGTTTTCTCCCCACATATATATAAGGAGTAGTCCGCGTGGGCCCAATAGGGATCCGAATTGGATGTTAAGCAATGAATAATAATATATAGTCACAGAATTACTAATAATGCTTTTTTTTTTAATAAAAATAATCTTAAGACCTAAAAATACCTAAGTAATAAAAATTATATATTCTAAAAACCTATATTCTATTATATAATTAATTAACTTTAGGGAATAATATAGAAGTCTATCCCACCTCGTGCACGGTACAACTCCACCAAAAATTTGCATTTCCAAAATCTTCAAAATCTTTAAAAATTGCTGCTACACCACAACTACAGCTGCTATGGAGGCCGCACTTGCTAATTTAAGACTTTAAGATGTGCCGAACATTACTACAATAGCAAAAATGCATAAAATTAACCGGTCTATTCTCTCTAGGCGTTGGAACAAGGTTACCCACTCTAGAGAAGAGAGTTATGATTTAATGCGATTCCTTAACACTATATAGTTAAAAGCGCTTATTAAATACATTAACAATCTTACCGAACGCGGGCTTCCTCCTATAGTCGTAATGGTTGAAAATATCGCAGCTGAGATTGTAGGAAGGCAGCTAGAATATAACTAGCTAACTTGCTGGCTGGCCACTCACAAAGACGAGCTTAAATTAGGATATCTTACTCCAATTAATATCACACAGAAGAAGGCTGATTTAGCGCTGTATTACAGCTTATATTTTAAGCTTTTAGGTAGGAAGATTGCGGAATATAATATACTACCTGAGAATATATATAATATAGATAAGAAGGGCTTCCTTATTAGCTACCTTAAGAAGTTAAAAAGGATCTTTTCTAAGAGCGCTTTTAACTCTGGTAAAGTTAATAATATTAATTAAGATGGCAATAGAGAGTGGATTACTATTATAGGAACTATCTATGCTAACGGAACAAGCCTCTCTCCTAGTCTAATTTACTAAGGAGTTTCTGGCAATATTTAAGACTTATAGCTGCAGAATTATAACCCTAAAGAATAGAGCTGCTTCTTCTCCTTATTACCTATAGGTTAGACGAACGATAATCTAGGCTATTTATAGCTTACTACTGTATTTAATTATAAAACAAAGTGGAAGACGTGCCAAGGAAGAGACTGGAGGCTACTTATTATTAACGGCTACGGCTCTTACATTAATATAAGGTTTATTAACTACTGCTATAATTACAAGATCCTCCTAGCTGTTTATCCACCTTATTTAACGCATAGGCTACAGCCTCTTAATATCTCCCTCTTCTTGCCGCTTGCTATATTCTATAGCCAGGAATTAAACTAGTTTACGCTTAATAGCAAAGGTTACTTGCGTCTTACTAAAAGATACTTTTTCTAACTATTCTGGGCGGCCTATAATTAAGCTTTTATAGAAAAGAATATATATAGTAAATAGGAAAAGACTGGCCTTTACCCTTTTAAGCTAGAGGTTATATTAGATAAGTTTATAGAAAAGGAAGCTTCTATAAAGGATAGGCCTTTGTTAAGTAAGTCCTCTAAGTTAGTATTAACGGCTACCAACTGGGTAAGGATTAAGAAGAAGCTTAAGGAAGTTATTATTAACGTTTTTAACAGCAGAGTTAAGGAGCTAAGTAATATAATCCAGAGCCTCGCAGCAACAAATATCATCCTTAAATCGCGAGTTAAAGGCTATTAGCGAGCTCTGCAAAATAAGCAAAAGAAGCGCCAGCGGCATAAACCACTTTTCTACCAGCTTGCTACTACGGACAATAGTGGGGCTATATTTTATAGCCCTAAGAAGGTGAAGCAAGCTTACAAGCTTCTAAAGGAACATTAGAAAGCCAAGGAGCGTAATTAAAGGCTTAAAAACAACAAAAAGGTTTAACGTTAACTACAAAAGGAAGAGAAGAGGCGCTTAATTAAATAACGGAAAGAGCAGCGTGTGCAGAATAAGGAGCTATAGGAGGCCAAAGCTGCGGCAAGAAAGGCTGCTGCATAGAAAGCTAAGGAAGCTAAACAAGCTAAAAGGCAGCTATAGAACAACTCTAAGAAGCTAAAGAAGCCAAAGAGGAATTAAAATAACTTAATATTGGCTCTAGAAGAGTTGGAAATTACTACTGCTAGTAGTTAAGAAGTTGGAGTGGTAGAATCAGCTACTTAGCGCCCTTAACGCCAAAAGAGGCTGCCACAACACCTTAAGAACTGCGAGATAGAGCTAGCTTAATTCAGCAGGTTCTAAAGCCTAATCCACCAAAATTTTAAACAATTTAGTAATATATATGATGCAAATTGCTTCATGTTACAAAGTTGATTTAGTAAGGGTGAACCGTGCACGAGGTAGGTCCGTGCACAAGGTGGGATAGACTTCTAAAATACTAGTATTAAGTTATTTTAATATCCGCAACCTCCGCAACGCGGATTTCGTTAGAATACTAAGAAACTTTAGAAATGTGGCTTAGACGTAATTCTGGTGGTTTCGCACAAATGTAGTCAGTTAGCTTGCGGACCGATTGAAAATCCGCACCAACAGAATCACGTCTGAGCTTGCTGAGGTAATGAGCTTGCTGAGGTAACGTTTTCACCGCAGCGCTAAGCCAAGCCAAATATCTGCAAAGGCTTATTAGGACGGGCAGCATAATTAGCGGTATTTACAGCAGGTAATTAAAGAGTAAAGTCCGCGCTCGACACGGAAAAACCTCAACGCGGTACAAAACCATCCTCTGGCGAAGGCCGGAGCCCGAAGGCCAAGACGGCCTAGGTACGGCCTCTTCTATCTCTCGCCCACCGAAGCTTACCCCCTTGCCACCTTTCCGTTTTAAGGCCCACCGTTGAAGCTGACGTAAGAAATATCGCTAAGAAGATGCAGAAGACAGTATATAAATGCGATCTGCTCGGTGTCCTATCCATTGTATAAGCCAAAATTTTCTCTTTTACAATATCTAGCTTTAAACCAACTCTCGTAATTATACTTCAATCTCGGTCGTACATCGGTACATTCATATTACGTTAATCACCATGCCTGCCGCCGCTACCCCTTGTGCGCCCTTATCTCAAGCGCCAGACTTATATAACAAGTCTGTGCTTATAACGGGTGGTGCATCCGGCCTTGGCCTTGCGACCGTTCGTGCCGCTGCCAGCGCCGGCGCCTACGTGACAATCGCCACGAACGTCCCTACGGAAGCAGACACTCTCCGCTCTCTGCAAGGATCTGATTCCCATATCCAAGAAATACTTTGCGACGTCTCCGAATGGGAAAGTGTACTCAAGGCTTTCAAGGCCACGCTTACTTTCTCGCCTACCGGAACGCTAGACGTCGTCGCCATGTTCGCTGGGGTAGATCGAGGGATGAACCTAGTTGACCAGATTGCCGCGATGGACATAGATGCCGATCCGAGCCCACCGAGGACCACGGAGCTGGATGTCAACCTTAAAGGCGCGCTGTACACCACGGCGCTCGCTCTACACTACTTCCGTTTGCCTCCGAAGGACGGGAAGGCCTCTCCGCAGGTGGATGGCAAGTCGTTAATATTCGTGTCTTCACTAGCAGGCTATATTGATGACACGCACAATTCCGTGTATACTTCATCGAAATTTGGAATGCGTGGTCTTTGGAGGAGTATTCGCGCTCGTGCAGCAGCGGAGATGGGGGTGCGGTGTAACTTGATCGCGCCATGGGCTGTAAAGACGCCGATGACCGCGCCCATACTCGAGGCCTTAGATCGAATAGGGATCAAGGAAGGAGCGGGGATTACTTTTGCCAGTGAAGATACTGTGGTGCAGGCTGTTATGCGTTGCATTGGGGATGCGAGAATGAGCGGTAAGTCGCACCAAAGAGAATTAAGATGGAGTTGTATGGGTAGCTAACGAGTGATAGGTCGGGCGTTGGCTGTCATGCCAGAAGGCTTCTTTGATATTGAAGATGACATTGACGGCGGTTATGCAGGCATAATGTTACAACAATTGATGAATATGCGAAAGGAGGCTGGCGACTTCTTACAAGGGTAGTTCTAGGATAGCACAACCCGTGTCTTAGGCCCCCTTTCTCTTCCATACTGATGATTAGCTGCAGTATAAATACTAAAGATTCTATTGTATGGTGCTTATTGATCTTAATTATTTATAAACTTTTCTATTGTACTTGTTAAAGAGTTATAGCTCTGGATTAGTATATAAGCAGTATTATAGTAGAGGTCTAAATTTAATATATCTATAAGTGATAATGTCTCTTAAATCTAGATATGGGCAGAGACAATATATATAACTGCTCTAAAAGAGTGCAAACCTAGCAAATAACAGTTAAGAAAGGGGGGGGGTTGTATAACGTGGCCTAGATATAATCCGTACGTCCCAGGTTAGTATTATAATACAACTAGACTTTTACTCTGAATCCTATTTCTTTTAACTTAATATTTAATTTTCATTTAAATTACCTAAGAGTAAATTTAATCGGTAGGTATATACGCAATTGACTAACTTGCTATTTTGACTTATATAAAACTTGACTTAACAGATTTTTTGATTTTCCCGTTTTCGCTTATTTTTCGCTTAAGCTCCAGTAAGCTCCCTAGCAACACTATAAAAAAATCTAATTACGTAATTTTTTTTATAAAAAGTTTACTTAGAGGGAGTTTTATTATACGCGTATTATATTATATAATACTATAATATACTAAACTTAAAAGACTTTAATATTTTTACAAATAAAATACTTTAAACTCGCCCCTACTAATAAGGAGGGTAGCTAAGCCGCACTAACTAGACCCTTGTAAAGGTCTACTTTTTAAGATTAAGAAATATAGGCAACTAGTTAGCGCCTGTCTTAGGTATGGCGTTATAGCGGTAATGCACTGCCGCTACTACTTGGTGGTTGGCTTGGCGCAGTTGCTAAGTTAATAACTACGCCAAAACTCCTAAACCCTAACTAGTTCTCGCAACCAGCACCGTTTAACTTCGCAATATAGGCTATACGGCCATATCTATATCGCGGCCTCTTCTAAAAGAAAATCAGCGTATTATACCGCCTTTAAGCTTTATAGACGTGCCTTTAATACCTCTGCCAACTAACGAGAAAGCCTTTACCCTAGCTCCCTATAAGAGGCCAGTCTGACCAGAATATATAATTATCTAATTAATAGTATAGAATGAGAGTTACAGATAAGTAGAAGGTAAATTAAAGGTAGAATGAGCTTTATGTATTAAAGGACAAATACTTTCTAACCTCTTTTATTTAGAGACTAATTGCTAGTTCTTCTCTAGAGGAGAACTAGCTCCCTTTATAATCCTTCTAAGATACTAGTAAAACCCTTTACCCCTTATCTATCTAACTATGTCTCCTCTAGGATATTAGTAGGACATTAGTAAAACCTTTATCTATCTTATCTAATATATACCTTTTAGGAGCGCCTATTACAATTACCTCCCCTTTAAAGGTCTTAGTCCTTTAAAACTTTACCTTTTAATAAACTTTTATAGAGTTCCAACTAAAACCACTAGGGAAGTTCTTTAGTGGAAAGGTACTCTATAATACGGCTTATTACTAGTTCTTTACTAGCATAAACCCTTACTTTATCTTCTATTCCTCCGCTCTTCTTCCACTATAGCTCTTTATAGTGCCTTTATAATGGAACTTTAATAATAATAAAAAAATTAGATAGGATTTACCTTCTTTATTATAGGAATTTGTTATAAGCTAATCCAGAGGTTATCCTATATAACGCGTTAACTAGCCACTATCTCCATTTACCTAAAATGGGTCCTAACAATAATATCTTAATATTAATTTCTTCTAGTTTATAAGCTATTGTCTCTTATACATCTTTCTATTAACAACACCATTTATCTCGCCTTTTAGCAGACTATTTTTTATTATATCTTAGCTTTTAGTTTCTGCATCTCTAGCTATTCTTTCCACTACTGCTCTATTCTCTTTTTATAACGCATCTATAGGTAACAGGATCTCCATTTTATCTCTTTAATAATACTAACTTCCTATAGTATTTTCTCGCAATAGCTTATAATTATACTGCATGTCCCTAAACTAGCAGCGGCGTTATTCCTACTCTATTAGTACCGCAAACCACTTCTATTACTCCTATAGTGGTTTCTCTAAAGTGCTGCCGTTATTATATTTATACACTTACGCTAAACCCGTTCCACGTCTATAAAATACTACGCTCTGGCAAAAACAGATCTAAGTATTCCCACTATTATCCCTTGCATCGTCAAATCCGTGTTCAAGGTGGTGGCACGTGCTTAGCCAATTATATTGCTAGATCCGCGGGCGGCTAGCATTCTGCTAGGAACACCAACTTCGTCAGCGTATGACCTCTGTAAACAGATGAAACTTTATACTTTAATACCGGTACTTATAGTACGAAACAGATCGTCAAACGATGAGGACTTTGTTCCACTGACTTAATATCCTAAATTGCTAAAGGGAAGAAGAAATTAGGGCCTCCTAACCCTAAACCCATTGATATTGGGTGTCATTTGCACGGGCCACCATCTTTGTCACGGGAGTCACCCGCGCACGTTCGTCCCGTGACACCTACGCACGTACCATCGCAACCCCTATATCTTGACCCGTCAACCTGAACCTGTTTCTGTTCCTTGTCAAACGTCTTGAACCATCACGCGTCAATGTACTTAGCACGGTCAATAGCTAGCAATCAAGCTTATTTGTAAACTGCTGAGTCGATCTATGACAACCTTAAACACACTGACGGTGCAAGGGATAGCTAGAAGAAGACCTATATTTTAGTATTTCCCATTCTATCCTATTCTAGACTTTACTAACTATATTAAATCCCCACTGTTTACGTGTGTAAGGCTTACTAGCTTTAATACACTATTAAGGATTTCCATCTATATTAAAATAGTAAAAAATAGGGATCGAAGGTGTCTTTTATTACTTATAGCCTCTTTAATTTAATAAGGGTTTCTACTGCTATAGAGATACAGCAATCTTAGATATATAGTGTCTAGGAGCACATATATAAGCAGCTTACTCTTATAAATAATAATATTTGCACTCTTATACAGGCCTTTCTAGCTAAGTAAGTCTCTTTAATAACACGTTTAGGAACTATGCTAACTCTTTAGCTGCCAACTTTCTAATCCCTGTCTAAATACTAATTTAGAACCTAGGGATAATACTAAGGATAGTAACAAAGATAAACGTTCTCCCCGCTAGTCCCCTGGCTGTAGTAGTCTATCTAATTCCTACCACTCTAAGAAGAATGTTAATAAGAATGCTAATGCCTCTAGGGATAGGAGTGCTAATAATACTGCTAATAATAATATTAAGATAGAGGAGGAGGCTTCCGTTGCTACTTCTAGTGTTTAAGTTATTATTTTATTCTTTCTTTCTTCTTATAGAATAGCTTTATATAGTGCCTCTCTGGTACCTCTAGAATGCCCTAGTACTAGGAATTGACTTTATACTTTAGGGATGCCTTTATTCTTAGTCTTGGTAATAGTTTATATAAAAGCAGCATACTGCTATAATCTCCATACGCGATAAACAGGTAGTGCTCTTATAGGTACTTTATAATTCCTTAAAATTTCTAAATCTTTATTCTGTGTCTTTTGGTCCTCTTTATACCATTAACTCTACTGCGTATCTCTAGCACTGGACTGGATACTCTCCTTTTATCCCTAAGGAACCCTTCTAACTCCCTAGGGACTCTTCTCCTAGTGCTACTACTTATTTTTAAACAGCGTCTTTTTTAGATAGTATCTCTAGTAGTTTTTATATAGATCTCTAAGGCTTTCTTTTATAGGATTTTAGGATTCCTATTATAATAGCAAAACATTCCCGTTTTTAATGCCTGTGCTTAACTTTATAGTTTTAATTTATAGGGTCTTCCCTATTATCTTATTTATAGCATATCCATAACCATTACTAAATCCTAATTTATAGTCTTTAGGAAAGTTTTAATTGCCATATTATATCCTAGCTAAAGGTGCTCTTTAGGTTCCTAACTATTATATACCTAGGAGTATCCTTCCTAATAAACTAAAAATTTGCGTTTCTTTTAATGCCATCTTTAGTTTAAAATATCTTCTATATTCTATTCTAGTTCCCTATTAATTTTGATAAATAGGGGCGGTTCTATACTATCTCTTCTCTAATATAACTCTAATAAAAAAATATAAAATATAGGATATATTAGATATAATTTTGGCAATTCTAATTTATAGGCTTAATTTCCTTTAGTTTTCCTAACTATCTTAAAGGGTCTAAGCCACTAGTGGTTTAGCCTCTTCTTAATACATTTTATCTAGATATTTTTTATAAATAGTAAGACTTTATCTCCTACTTTAAATTCTTTAAGCAAATATTTTTTATTATAGTACCTTTTTTATATAGCTTGGGCGTCTAGTAAGTGCTTTTTAAGTTCTTTTCTGTAAATTTTTATTTGCTTAATTCTCTTAGATGCCGCTAGTGCCTCTCTTTTAGGAATAATGTCCTTAACATTCTAGGGGTTATTTACTTTTACCCCAAATAGTGCTTTATAAGGGGTCATTTTTATACTACTATAAATGCTTATATTATATATATATTGCGCTAAAGCTAACTGTCGGAATATATGGACAGAAGTTACGTGGTTACGTGTCGTCTACGTGTCGTTGTCGTGTCTTTGATTAGTTATCCTTATGGTGACTAATCAACCCCCTACTTAGGCACCGCGATCCTTACGATCCTCTGCTTTTGATACCTATTTGCAAAACATTAGAACAAGAGTATACTCTTAATAGGCCACCCCCCCTGTGAAACCGACATTGATCAATAGTTAACCTTACAGGTTATACCATAGATTGACAAGGTCTTTTTAGAAGAGATAAGGCCTCTATAACTTCCTTATACGAACTCACGGAACTACCTTATGCTAAGGAATATCAGATATTTTCTTTCCTCCTTACACGAGTAAAGAATCTAAAAGATATTTAAGGAATTAACAGCCTCACCCGCCCTTAATTCTACGTCCATTACGCTCACCGTAAGCTTGCCACCTTTACTTCCTTATACGAACATAAAGAAGACCACGCGTTCCCCAACTCCCCCTTAGCTTCTTATGCAACTACCCCTTACCTCTTGCGCAACGTTAAACTTAACTTCTTTACTGAACCTGTTAAGAAATCACGTTAATAACGCGCTCTCCAGCCCTTATACCCCTCTGTTAGCATCTACGGCAGTTACCAGCGCGCCCTTATCTTACAACAATTTCAGCTCTACTAGACTCTCAAAGTTCTGCCAGTACGCTATTCCTATATTCTTAACGCTCTGCCATAATCCTAGCGGCTCTGCCACGTTAAATACCACATCCAACAGCGTCTATATATTGGTGCCTCTTCTTCCGTCTCGTTGCCCGCATACAATAAAGAAAGAATTGCCAGAGAAATTAAGACGTGCCAATACGCCTACAGACAGACAAGAATTCGTGCCGATACGCCTACAAATACAACTCTATTGCTAGCATTATACTGCCACCCGAATAACTCTGTCGCTAGTACCGTACTACTACCTACACAGACAATAATTGTACCGATATGCATACGATACATCGACCAACTAATAGCGCCGCTATGCCTGCTATTATAATACTAATCGCGCTAATATGCCTACGATCTACCAACCAAATGATCGTGCCTGTATGCCTGCGATTTACCGACCGAATGATCATGCCTATACGCCTGCGATCTACCAACCGAATAATTGTGCCTGTATGCCTGCGATCTACCGACCAAACAATTACGCCGATACGCCTGCGATCTATTGACCTACAATAGCGCTGATATGCCTGCTATCTATTAACCAGCTAATAGACCGAGCTCCGAACGCTTAACCTGCTATCACCACTTGACGCTAGCACCATACTACTACCTAAACGAATAGACCCTCTACTGCTCCTACCTATAGTAACCAAATTAACCTCTAGCTGCTCTGCCTACAGCTACCCAACACCTTGCTGCCCTACCTGCAGCACCATATTAACTTTTGGCTGCTCTGCCTGCAGCTAACCAACACCTTGCTGCCCTGCCTACAGCACTATATTGACTTTTAGCTGCTCCGCCTGCAGCTAACTCCCATTTAACTAACAACTTGCTGCTCCGCCTATAGCTATACTGACACCTTACTGCTCTGCCCGCAGTAAACAAACCTACCTTTGCTACCCTACCTATAGCTAATCAACTTCTACTGCCTTCCTACAGCGCCATAAGCACAAAGAAAGAACTGCTAGTGTCGGAATATACAGACAGAGGTTGTGTTGGAGTGTATGTACAGAGGTTACGTGGTTGTATGTCTTAGAATGGCTGTTCTACGCACAAAGAAAGAACTGCCAGTGTTGGAATGTATATTACGCGGTCGCGTGTATCTGATTAGTCACCCTTATGGTGACTAATTAACCCCCTACTTAGGCACCGCGATCCTTACGATCCTCTGCTTTCAATACCTATTTGCAAAACATCAGAACAAGAGTATACTCTTAATAGGCCACCCCCCCTATAAAACCGACACTATATAAGCTATAGTAAGAAAAAATTGAAAATTAAGGGTAGTGCTAATTAAGTTAAGATAACTAAATAAGTTAGCACTTAGAACTATAATATCCGGTCTTAGGTATATAGAGTTCTAACTAATATTTAACTTAAGCTACTGCCCAGAAGTTTTATATTTATTATTAGGGTAATACTAAAGGGCTAGGCCGGATAATGGGTTTTAATAATAATATAGATAATTTAAAACCTATAAAGAAACCAAATAGAAAGTCTGTATCTCGTAGGCTAATTACTTATCTTTAATAGCTTTTAAAAGTTTATTTCTAGAATTCCTTTTAATACCTCCGGGTTTCTATTAAATAAATATATTAATATAAGCCTATATACTACTTAGGTACGGAAAGCTAAAATATAGTTAGAGCTCTTTAAATAATTTAGTAGAAAAGAATAAGTTATTTAGGTTAGTCTATATACTAGCTAGATTAACCTTAATATTCTACTACTACGGACCTTATATTAGCAGTAGTACGGCTACTTAGGAAGGATATAAGTAAGCTAGTAAAGACAGCGCGGGTGGCGTTGGAACCGATTAAACTATGGGACGAGAGGTAAGCGAGTTATATAAGAGATTACGTATTACAACTTAGTATGTAAGTACGCAAGTATGTAAATACATGCGATATACTAACGTACTAATGTACCGACATATTAACGTACCAAAGGGATTTTATAGGAGTTATATTATATATCTAAAGGACTATAGTCCCTACCTGGATAGTTCCTTTCTTTATAGTAAATCTTAAAATATAGTTAGAGTTAATCTATTGGGTAACTACTTTACTAGTTATACTTACGTAATTAACTTCTTGTTTACGTATATATCTAGCCTAATATCAAGTTTACCATAGTATTTCCTATAAGGCTTTGTTATATATTTACTACCTAGTTATAGTATTAATAAAGTTAAATAATATGCTATCTAAGATAGCACCCAAAAGACGTAAGTATAGAAAAAAAAGCGTGCGACTTATAAATAGTTATAATAAGTAGACTTAGAGAAATAGTGGACTGTATTAACACTAATTTAGTAGGCTTTATAGTAAAACTTAATACCTTTTAAATAATAAAGATTAAGGTGTTATTAATTAAGCAGTTCTTAATAGAAAAGTTAAAGCTTAAGATACAATATAAGGGAGCTAATCTACCTATAATATTAGATCAAGTTATATATATAGGACTGTTCTTAACGGGTTGGGTATGAAAATGGTTTAAACCCTACTTTACGGAGGTATAAGTAAATAGAATTGGTGGAACCAGTAATGTAGAAGTTTAGTATATATTCTTATTATAGGAAGGATTTGTTAATAAAGTTATATAAATATACGGAGACCTAGAATTAACGATAACTATAAAGAAAAAGCTATCCAAACTTATATAAAAATTGTTATTAATAAACCATATTACGGACCTTATATTAGCAGTAGTATAACTACTAAAAAGAGATATAAACGGGTTAGTTAAGATAGTACGGGAGGCGCTGGAACTGATTAAGCTATAAGATAAGGGGCAGCTAAGTTACATAACTAGTTACGTTATTAGTTTGGAATATAAGAACGTAAGAATATAGAAATATATAATGTACTAACGCACTAACGTACTAATATACTTAGTATATTTTTTAGGAGTTAGATTGTATATTTAAAGGGCTATAGTTCTCTTCTTTATAGTAAATCTTAAAATATAATTAGAGTTAATTTATTGGGTAACCACTCTACTAGTTATATTTATATTATTAACTTTTTACTTATCTATATACCAGCCTATTTATATGTCCATTATAGTATTTCCTATAAGGATTCGTAACATATTTACTACCTAGTTATAGTATTAATAAAGTTAAATAATACGCCACCTAAGACAGTACTAGTTATAAAGCTATTAACGGCAGCAACTACCTTAGGATTAAGTAATAATACTAGTATAAGGGATACTAACTCGCAAGTAGTTACAATGGACCAGTTAAAAAAAAAAGTAGTTAATTAATTAACGGATAATAATTAAGTACTTAAGGAATAAATTAATAGAATCGGAGTAGTAAAGGTTAAACTACTATTAATTAAGTAATTCTCAGGAGAAAAATTAAAGCTTAAAGGATTTCTTATATAAATGCGGTTTAAGGTAATATAGGAAGGTATAAAGCTAGCTATACTAATAGACTAATTAGCCTACGCGGGATTATTCCTAATAGGAAAGGCACTTAAATGGTTTAAACCTTAGTAATGGAGATATAGATAAATAGATAAGCAACTACTAATTAGAAGGTTAAGTAAAATTTCTTAAATTAGAATTTTTTTACAAACCGCCTTATATAGATATTTAGAGATTTAAAGGTAATAACTATAGTAGAATAAAAGCCTTAGGACCTAATACAATAAACCTTAGTCATTAAGTACACGACGTGGTTTTAAACGCTTATAATATAGATTAAATAGAATAATAAGGCGCTTATGGCATAGTATAAATAGGGACTTAAGGCAAAAATTTAAAATGTAATTATCCTAATAGAAGACGTAGATAGCCTAAGAGAATTAATTAAGTAATCAAGATTAATAATAGAATCTATTAAAGATAGTAGGCTAAGAGAGGCTATAATAGAGTTCTATAGTCATATAAGACATAGAGTTTATAGAAATAAAAATTAAGTTAAAAACTATAGTATAGCGGATTAGAGCTAATAGATCTAAACGGTATTAAAGAATTTAAAAAGTGGAATAAGAAATTATAGAAACCTAGGGGTTAAGGATTAAATAATTATAGGGTTAAGGAGCAGAGGCTAAACTAGGGATCTTAGTAATAGAAGATGTTAAAGTAGACTCTATAGTAAGATAATTAGTTTAAAGAAGGAGCTTATATAAATTATAGAAAACAAGGTTATTTTACTAAAAACTATAAAAGTGGTTAAACTAACTAAGTAGTAAAGGGAACTAGATTATTAGAGTATAATAATATAGATATAAGCGTGTTATACGGGACTAAGGAGTGTTTAATTAAGCACTTCGCGTTTTGTTATAATAACGCACACTAAATTTATAAAGATGCTAAGTATAGCGTAAGCTATTAGCTATAAGAGCCAGAGTTAAAAAGAGTTAAAGAAACTAATAAACTATTATACCGATTAGATATTAAAGACAATAAGTTTAAGCTAGGCGAAATATTTATAGATAATAAGGTAATAAAGGCAGTTTACTAGGATCGCGTAAACCTTAAAGATATTATATTAGAAGGAGAGACTAAAAGCGCCATAAAGTAAGGTTTAGTAACGGAAATTATAACTCCGTTGGATATAGCATTTATCACTTTATAAGATGGAAGGAGAAGTATTTAAAAACAATTAAATAAGTATAAGAAAGATACTAGTACTAACCTACTACTTAATAAAGGCAAAAGGCCAAAGGCTTAAAATTCTTAAAAAAAGATAAGAGAAGTATCAGAACCTATAATAGATAGTAACTAATAAGAGAGAATAGTAGCTTAGTTCTAAGATAAGTAAATAAGTATAAAATAAAGATTTTTAAAGAGCTAAGATTTTAAAGAACAAATAAGGTCTATAGTAATCCTAGGTAAATAGTGTTTAGCCTAAAGGTTAGAAAGTTAATACTATAATTAAGAAGTACAAAGACTTTAATAATCTATTAGATAGATAAAGCTAAAAAATACTATAGAAGAGTTTAGATAATAAATCTTTATATAGTAGAATTAAAAGATAGATTAAAAATTAGATATAATAGGTTATTTAAGGGACAGAGCACCTATATAGAAGATTATTAATAGGCTAAGGGTAGGAACGCTAAGAGCTAAATAGTTAGACGAACTGGAATAAGAAAAGGATTTAGGGATTTTAACTAGATTCATATAACAATATATAAAAGGCTATAATAATACAGTAATAAAAAGATATTTCCTTATAGATAGATTGTATACACTTATAGAGCCATACTAAAAATAGTATAGGTAGTAAGGAATAATAAATAGAAAGACTTTTATATATAGCTGGATGAAAAGGTTATACTAAATTAGGTAATCTTAGAAAGACAAATAAAGTATATAAAAGGGGTATTAATTATAATATTAAAGAACTTAGAAGAACAAATATAATACTAGAGAAATAGTATATCTTAGAACCAGCAAGAAACATAGCAATGTTTAGACTAGTTAAAGGTTTAAATTATAGACTAAAGACGAGCTATAGGTTAATTTAAAGCACCTAGCGCATTATATATTATTATATATAGATAATATAGATAATGATGACCCTACAGTAGTAGAGTAAAGTTTGCAATACTAGCGCGTCCGTAGGCTTGTTACAGCAGCAGTGGTTCCTAAAGAGGTTAAAAAGTAAGGTAGTAGAGCACTGTCACGGAGTGAGTATAAGTGGTGATAATATATAGCGAAGTAGATATTATTAAGCTATATATATAAACTGTGTAATAAGATTAAGATGTTGTGTAAGGAGAGAAGGTAAGGAAATGGGAAGAAAGGGTATATATTATTAGCTTAGTTGCTTAGTTAATACAAGCACAGAGTAGAATAGGGTTTAAAGAGCGGTCCTAGCAGAACTTGGCAGAATTTAGTAGACTTTAGTAGAATATGGCAGAATGTAGCAGATTGCCATTAGATTGCTATAGATTACCAGCAAATTGCCATTAGGTTGCCGTCTCATGGTTAGTCTCTTCTTACTGCGTTAGTAGAAATAGGTAGATGTGTGTAAGGTGTTATAGAGGTGTCCTATAACAGTACCCCCCCTTTAAACTTAAGCTTCTGCAAGATAGGGCTGTGGTAGTTCTAGGTAGAGTTTATAAAAGTCTTTTGCGGCTTGTGTAAGTCCTATAGAGTTAATAGGTTCCCATATAGGCTTATAAAAGCCTCTCTATTTTATAAGGTACTTATATTAGCGTTTTTATTTATTATACTTAATATTATTAATTCTTTTAACAAGGTACTTATCCTCACCATCTACTTTAACTAGTGGGAGAGGGTCCTAAATCTGTTTAGGCAGGGCATCTAATGCGGGGGTAATAGGGTAGAGGACTAACATATAGAATATAGGGTGGATTTTAACCGTATTAGGGAGCTTCAGTTAGTAGGCATAAGGAGAGACAACTCTCTTAACCTTATAAGGGCCGGCGTTCTTCTAGTTAAGTTTCTTAGTAGGTTGTTTTGTGTTTAGATTTCTTATATCTAGCCAGATAAAGTTACCAATTTAGTAGGCTGATGCTAGGGTTTAGTTCTTATTTACTGCGGCTTTATAGACAGATTGGGCCTATATTATTTTATTAGTAAGGAACTCTTATAGTTCTTCCATCTTTTTTATAAATTTATTTACTTCTATAATCTATAAGGTATAATAAGCGGGGTAAGGGACATTACTAAAGGGTTTAAAACCCATTTATAGGTGCTGGCTATAGTTGGCTAGGAATGGGGAGACCTTTATAGTTTCTAAGACGGAGTTATTTGTGGTAAACTTAGTAAATGTAAGCTAGTCTATCCAGTCGTCCTATAAATATAATGTGTATATTTAAATATACTGTTCTATTATAGCGTTTACACATTCTATTTAGCTGTCTGTTTTTAGGTAGTATACTATAAATAACAGTACTTTAATGTAGAGTTAGGTAGTTAGTTTTTTTTAGAATACAGAGACAAACTATCTACCTCTATTAAAGACAATCGTTTTAGGAAGTCTATGGAGTTTTTATATATAATCTAGGAATAATTGGGCAACAGTAGGTACTAATATATTAGGGTAGGCGATTAAGTGTTTCATCTTAAATAGTTAGTCTATAACTACCATAATATTTATACACCCTTTACTTATGGGGAGCTCAAAAATAAAGTTAATTAAAATATCCTTCCATCTTTGGTCTAGAACAGGTAGTAGCTTTAGAAAGCCATTATACATCTTATATAAGGCTTTGGCTTATTAGCAGGTATAGTAGCTAAAGACATACCTTCTTATTATATTATATATATTTGGCCAATAGTACTCTTATTAGAGGAGTTTTAGGGTTTTTCCTTAACCTAGGTAGCTAGCTACTAGTAGATTATATGCATATTTAAGGAGCTTAAGCTTAAGTTTGTTATAGTTAGGTATAACTAGATGGTTTTAGTAGTATAAGCGGTCTCTACAAGCTTTATATTTACTTAAAGAAATCCTTTTAGAGTGTCTAACGCCATCTTAAATTAGCTTAAGCATTTCTTAGATAAACTTATTATTTGGGTATTTGTTAACTATTATCTATTTAATTAATTAATTAGTTATTTTAAGGATATATATTATAACGTCTTTAATAGGAGGGTTAAATAGCTTAGGGTAAAGCAGGGTTTAATTATAGTAGGTATGCACTTCTTTTTATACTAGCATGTCTTATAAACGTTAGGTTAGGGTATTAGGTTTCTAACCTTAAACACCTAGGCAGTATATAATTAAGAACTAAAAATAAAACAGATATTCTAACCAGCAGGCTTAATAATAACTTAGCTGTTTTATAGTTATAAAATACTATAAATTCTTATAGTTGCTGAGGACCTTAATTAGGAATCCAGCGCCTTCTAGTTTGGGTCACTGTCACAGTACGTGCAGAGGGTCAACGAGGTAACTGTGACTGTGTATCATTGACAAACGATGTCGTGTGAGGATCTATGTACAGGAGACGAGGCAGGTATATATACGTGTTGCTCAGGGGTCAGGTCCGTGCTCATGCATACGCGTAGCCATAACAACGCGTCAGGTCAGTGCCGTGACAGTCACTATTATTTAAAATATCTAATAATGGCCAATAATTCCTTATTATAGATCTTATAGTTATATTTAGCTGGACTTAATTGTTTTAAGAAGTATGCTATAAGGTGCAGTACTTCTTCCTTATTATACTAAGATAGAATACCTCCAGTAACATAGTTAGATAAATTAGCTTCTATAACACTCTTTTAGTTTAGGTTAAAGTATTAGAGTATAGGTGTGGTAGTAAACATAACTTTTAAATAGGCAAAGACCTTCTTATATTCCTTGTTAAAGGTAAAGGCTTTATCCTTTTGGGTTAGAGCTATAAGGGGTAAAACTAGAGCGGAGAAGTTGTTAATAAACTATTAGTAAAAGTTAGCAAATCCTATAAAGGCTCTTATATCCTTAACGTTTTTAGGTTCTTGCCAGTTTACAATTACTTTAATTTTTTTTAGGTCCATTTATATGCCATCTATAGAAATAACAAGTCCAAGATACAGGACTTCCGTTTTATAGAATTTGCATTTGTCTATATCTAACTATAGGCTAGCTCTATATAGAGCTTCTAGGACAAGGTTAACATATTTCTTATATTTAGTTAGGTTATTGCTATATACCAGAATGTTGTTAATATAAGCAGTACAGAAAACGTCTAGGTAAGGTTATAGGGTATTATTTATAAAGTGTTAGAATAAACTTAGGGCATTTGTAAGGCCAAATAGCATTACTAAGTATTTAAATAGTCCGTATCTAGTACGGAATGCGGTAAGCCATTTATCTCCTTTTGTAATATAGAGGCAGTTAAATGCGTAAATAAGGTTAAGTTTTGTGTAGTAGTAAGCCTTACTTAATTAATTTAATGTCTCTTAAATTAACAGGAGTGGGTACCAATTCTTAATAGTAATAGCGTTAAGAGCTTAGTAGTCTATACAGAAGTGTAGACTGCTGCTAGGTTTCTTAATAAAGATTATAGGTGCAGCTATAGGCAAAGAGCTTACTCTAATAAATCCTTTACTTGGGTGCTTATCTAGGTACTTTTATAGTACTTTAAGTTTGTTCTGGGACATTCTGTATAGGGATCTAAATCCTAGCTATTTTCTTTTTTTAAGTATAATCTTATAGTTATATAGTTGGTGTTCTACTAACTTATTAGCTTCCTTATATAAGAATACCTCTAGGTGCTTATAGTGGCATACTAGTATTTTTATAGCAGGGTTAGTGTGCTTCTTTAGTGCTAGGGCCTTTTTAATATCGGCTATTATAACGGCGAAGATTGTATATTTAGGTTTCCTAGCAAGTTGTACTAATAGGGTAGCTCTAATTATATAGATGTCTAAGGTATTAAGCAAGCTTAGATTATCCTTAGTTTCTTATACAGTTTCTTATTTGGGTTTAGGTTTAGTATTAAGTATAGAGTTAGTATTAGATTTAGGTTTGGGTTCTTTAAGTATCCTTTTTATAGTAGAATACTAGTTCTTCTAGTACCTTTATATATTAAGCTTGGACTTCTACTTGGTTTAGGGCAGTGTAGCAGTTAGGGTTAGTTTGTGTAGTTTAGTATGACTTTTAGGTTCTTAATAGAATTTGGTAGAATTTTTAGGTTAGTGAAATTTGGTAGACTTCTTAGGTATAGGGTGGATATTAGTGGAAATTTTGGACTAATGGATTCTAGTGGATTTTTTAGATTCTGGTTTAGGGTTTAAGCAGGAAGTTATAAGGCACTTCTACTTATAATAGGAGGCAGTAAATAGAAGCTTAAGGTTGTTCTAATTAATAGTTACCTTATATAGCTTTATCTAGGGTTATTTAAGGATTACTAGGTAACCTAGGGTAGTTACAAAGAGCTTAATTAATTCTTTATGGTTTAGGTATTAGAGTCCCAGGGCCGCTATATAAGTAATACGGCCTAAGACAGTACGTTTCCCATTAAATCTAAATACATTAATATGCCGGTTAAGGGGTGTTAGGGTAAACCTATTGTCTTATGCGAGGATTTTGTTAATAAATCCTATGCCACTAGCTCCTATATTAATTAGGACTTAAGCGTTAGCCTATTAACCTTTCTACCAAAGATAGTAGTTAATAGTTATACTACAATCCTAAGAGTTAGGGTTTGCTACATTTAATATATTTAATAGGATCCTATAACATAGCTGTCCTAGAGAGCGACTTAACTCCAGAATATGCCTTTTAGTGGCGAGCAGGAAGGGGTTCCTCTAGAACGTTAGTTGTAACTTTATTCTTATAAGTAGTGCTTACTAGATACAGAGCTAGAACTAGGTAAAGATTGGGGGCAGTGGCTAGAAGATTAGTGTGGTAAACAGCTGCTAGTGTTGACTATTTATAGATCTTTTTAGAAGGGGGTGGAGCAGTAGTTAGAGAGGTAGAAGCTACTTCTATATTTAAAGCAGAGGCCTAGCTTAGTGCGTTGTTCCCATTTAGAGGACCCTAGTAGGGCATATCCTAAGGTCCTAGTATTAATATCTATGGCGTTAGGGTGCTTAGGCTGGGATAATAACTTAGTGGACATTTATGGGGTTATTATATTATATTAAGGAGCGGGCTTTAGTGTCAGGCATAGTATATTATTATACCGTTTATTAATAACATTTATATAGGCGTTAAGGGCTCCTAGTAAGTCTATACTAATTAGGGAGGTTTTCAGTTTAGGGCTTAGGGATTTAATAAGGCTGTTAATTAGTACGGAGTCATTCCAGCCTGTTTCCTTTGCATAACAATTAAATTTAGAGAAGTATACTAGGAAGCTTTTCTTTTCTTAAGTTATATGGTTTATCTTTCTTTAAGCGGTGGCTTGGCGGTTTAGGTTATTATATATAGCTTCAAGAAGTATAACTAGGCTTTATACTAAGTTTAGCTAAAGAGGTTTAACAAGGTTAGCTACGTCTCCTCCTAGTCAGCTTAGGGCGTAGTAGAGTTAGTTAGCTTTAGTTAGGTAATAGTCAGCATTACCAGTTAGCTTATTCTTAAGCCAGCTTAAAAATAACCAAAGTTTTTATTGTTTATTAGTAAACACTAGAGGGTCTAATAGTTTTTTAGATTGTTATAATGTAGTAGTCGGTTCTACTAGTGGGATAACTATTACTGGTTTAGGGCTTGCGTTCCATGTATTGGCTTCTAGTAATAGTAATTGGTCTTAAGGGCTTAGCGTGGGCGTCTTAAGGGTACAGATTTCTTCTTAGAGGGCCTTAATTGTTTTCTAGTACCGTGCTTCTTATTTGGCTTGCTGTTAAGCTATAGCAGCTTAGTTTTATATAAGGGCGTCTATAAAGGACTTTTATATATCTGCCAATTGTTCCTAGAGTGCGGATATAATATTAGCGGTTGTTATAGGGGCTTTAAGGTTATTCTGCATTTTGGATAAGGCGGGGCGGAGTATAGGTTTTTTAAAGTTTTAATGCAATATAGTGTCACGGAGTAAGTATAAGTGGTAATAATATATAGCGAAGTAGATATTATTAAGCTATGTACATAAACTATATAATAAGATTAAGACGTTATATAAGGAGAGAAGGTAAGGAAATAGGAAGAAAGGGTATATATTGTTAGCTTAGTTGCTTAGTTAACACAAGCATAGAGCAGAATAGGGTTTAAGGAGCGGTCCTAACAGAACTTAGTAGAATTTAGTGGACTTTGGCGGAATATGGCAGAATGCGGCAGCTTGCCGTCAGATTGCTATAGATTGCCGGCAAATTGCCATCGGGTTGCCGTCTCGCGGTCAGTCTCTTCTTACTACGTCAGTAGAAACAGGTGGACGTGTATAAGGTGTTATGGAGGTGTTCCATAACAAGCACCACAGGTAACTTATAGGTATAAAGTAGGCGAGTCCTAAAAGGCAGGGAGATGGATTACAGGGTTTTCTTAAATGGAGTTTTCTCTCTATATATAAACAAGGAGTAGTCCGCGTAGGCCCAAAAAGGATCTAAGTCAGACGTTAAGTAATAAATAATAATAATTATAGATAGGTTAAATAGGCGGAAATGCTTATAGAATACCATTTTAAGATTTAGTATACTAAGGGTACTAAAAATGCAAGGATAGATATACTTAGCAGAAAGGCTAAATTATAAAATAATAAGAAATTATTAAAATTAATATTATAGAGAAATAAAAATAGACTAATTAGGTATAATTATCTATAAATTATAATAACTTAAAAAGAAAAACTAGACTAAGTTAATAAGATACTAGAAAGTTTCTAGTTATAAAATTTTCTAAATATATGGCCCGTGCACGCAATTAAAGAATATTAACATTGCTGGCACTAATAAAATATCAGTATTGCCAATATTGCCAATATTTGAATAATATTGCAATATTGCTTGGCATGCCAAAATGTTATATTATACCTAAAGGTTATCTTCTATCTATATAATATTATACAATATATCTTCTAAAACTTAAATTAACTTTTATTTTTAATATTATTAGGTTGGGGGGGGGGGGGGGGGAAATAGGGTAGGGGGAGTAGGTAGCTAAGGTTTTAGGCCTCTTTTAGGGGCATAGACTGCCTAAAATCTCTGTAAGCTTTTGCAGTGTAAAGAATTAAATAAGCGACTTAATTGTAAATCTATGGAAATCAAGTGAACTAAATACATGAAAGTAGACCCCGAACTCCAAAGTCTATAACTTAACATTTAACTATATCCAAGACATATAAAGGTAGGGTAGATTCTGTCTCGGAGCCTTTTAGGCAACGATCTTGTGTCTTAGCGTAGTGCTAGTAAACTATTATAATCTCATTACTTAGGCAATAGAGCCCCTATAAGGACGCTAAAGTTTTAGAGGCTCTATTGCCTAGGCAACGAGATTTTAGGCGGTCTATGCCCCTAGACCCACTAAAGACCCCCTAAAGAGGCCTAAAACCTCGGCGACTTATATATTAGGCACACGCGCTTATAGCCGGATACCTCCTTTTCCTAAAGGATTTGTCTATTCTTATAATATACCCCATTATTCTATTAATTAAACTCATTATCTATATCTTACCTTATAAAAAAGCTGTTTTATAAAGTAGTAAGGCTCTTTTATAATGTAAGGCTCCGTGAAGCTAGTTATATTTATTTTTTACCTAATATTGGCAATATTATATTGCCAATATATTTCCGATAACCAATATTTTATTAGTTTGTATTGGTTCGTATCGGTATTAGGTCTAAACATTAACTTCCTTATATAGATAACTTTATTAATTAATTACACCACTATAATGGTTTATAACTACATTTCTAATAATATAGATCTTATAGAGCCTACTTAATATCCTCTTTCCAAAAGCTGGGTCGCAAAAAAGCCACCGCTAGCTCCCAGACCACTACCTTCCTTTAAGCCTCTCTTTATCTACAAGGCCTTAGTTTTCTAGCAGAATAATTAACCGCCTGCATATACAGCTTCCTAATTAGTGCGCGTAGGGTATACCTTTAAGGACGCGTTTATTAATGCAAGGAATAGCTAGAAGATCTAAATAAAAAATATTATAAGAATAGGGAAGCAACCTATATTCTAAAAAGTTTAGCAAAAGAGTTTATTAAACAATTCTATAAGGGAATAACTTAAGGAAGTAATGGAGCTATTGGTTTAGTATTAATATTTTAAAAAGAGTATATTATTTAGGGAATTTAGGGATTAGTAAAATAAGTTATAAAAGAACATTTAGATTGTTAGAGAAATAAATTAATAAGACATAGGCTATACAGAGGGCTATAACCTATTAAAATACTAAAAAGACTATGGGAGGTTATATTATAGGACTATATTATAAAACTGCTAAGATTAAAAGATCTTATTACTGGGTAAGAGTATAATATAATCTTAGTAATAGTGGATAAGTTAACTAATTAGGGCTACTTTATAGCATATATAAAAGATATATTAGCGGAAGATATAGCTAGAATCTATATTAAAGAAGTATTTATAAGACACGAAGCACTAATAAAAATTATATTAGATAGAGATTTAAGATTTATAGCAGTATTTTAGGAAGTATTTTTAGTGGAATAAGAGCTTCGCGTAGTAACGTTAATAGTATATTAGCTATAGACAAACAGTTAAATAGAGAGACGAAATTAGATATTAGAGCAGCACTTACAGTATTATATTAATTATATATAGAATAATTAGGTATTATTATTACTAATTATAGGTATAGCAGAATATAACAGAACTTAGTAGATAACGCGCCCTAGCATAGTTACGGCTATAGAGCTATATATAACGATGCAGATAACGGTGTACGTGGTATATGTAGAACCCCTATAATCCCTACCTTTTACCTACCTCCTACCCCTTACTACTAACCACTAACCACTAAATATAAACTGGGCCCGGTGGGCCGCCGGCCTACGCACTACCTAAATAATTAGAGTAGCTACCTAGGAATAAAACTTAGGCCCTAGCTATATTCCCTACCGGATAGACCCAGAAGTACGCATTAAAATAGCTTTTCTATAGCGCCTTAAGGGGATGTCTACTTATGCATAGTAGCTACTAATTAGAAGAGAGGCTTTATAGGCCATACAACAACAAAAGGAGAGGTTTTATCCAGCCCTAGCGGTACGGTTTCCCTCTTATATACGTATATATATATACGTATATAGACCTGCTGCATAAACCTAAACGGGAGCCGTAATAGTGTAATTAAATATCTTATCTTATCTTATCTTATTACTAATTATATAGTTTATATATAATGCAACACTATAAGGAGAAATAGGCATATTCTTATTTAAGGCTAATAATGGCTATAAGCTAAGAATATTACTATTACCGCGCTAAGTAAAGAGAACTAATAGTATAGCTAAAGAAAGAATAAAGAACCTTATAGAAATAGCTAAGCTAGTATAAAAAAATATATAAAGGTATTATAACGCTAAGAGATTTAAAGGACTAGATCTTAAGAAGGGGGATAAAGCATAGCTACTATATAAAAATTTTAAAAGTTAATAACTAAGTAGGTATAACGGGACTAGCCCAGTTACAGTAGGAATATCTTAGTAAAACACTCGATGGATAAATTTCGACACTTTAACCAAATTCTGCCAAATTCTACTAAAGTCTATTAAAGACCGCGTGCGTATATATATACGCATTAACCACTAAGACCCCTAACTATTTAATTATATAATTCTCTTGTTATTCCTTTCTCTTTTTTATATAACGTCTTATACTCTGCAAAAGCTATATACTCTTAGATTTGGATGGAATTTATATTATTCCTTTAAATCTTCCCTAAAGCCTCTTCGCGCCCTTATATTATATTATGTTAAAACAACTACTATTAAAATAGCAAACAAACTTAAATCCCCTTTAATAACTATAAATATTATATCCCTAGTTAGGAAACAGTTAACTATAATACAATAGTCCTTTACGGACGCCTTAGCTTAGTAATGGGCTATACTAAAATCCCAGCATTAATAATTAATAAAAGCACTCTGCGAAGAACTCTGTAACGTTAAGGCACTTGTATTATAAACCCTATAATAATACCTATAAATAAGGTTAAAATAACGGCATCTAAACCTAGCCTATTAAATACGAACACTAAACTAGTAATAGTAGCTTAATTAATTATAAAATCTAAAAAGCTCTCTCTTAAACTCTTAATAAAGTATAATTAATACCCACTAAAGCTAGCAAGGTTAGCTATAGAATATTTTATTTGAGTAAGGACGCTATATAAACCATAGATATATTCTTCTGCAATAGTACTTTTACTAATTTTAAAATCTTTATCTCTCTACTAGAACGAACGTATAATAACGCTAGCCGCGAATATATAGTTGCTACTAAATTTAAAAACCTATAATAACGGAACCAAGACTTTACTAGCTTCTTTTTAGAATTTTTAGGCCTTATTGGCGAGCTAGATTAAAATAAAGCCGCTAGAGTTACTGCTCTTTAATAAGCTATTTTAAATAAGATTAGAGCCTAGTTAGTAGGTAGGGAACTGCTAAAAGACCTATCCGAATTTGCTATAATATATTAACAAATTAATAAAGACCTTTAATATAACAAACAGACTCGTTCTCTAAAGCCAACTATACCTTATATTTAAAACACCTTAAAGCGCGATCCGTCTCTAAAACCTAAAAGCCCTATATACGACCCTATAGACCTTAATGCCACTTAATCTTATACATCCTTAAAAATTAACAAATAAAGAACTTGAGCCGTAAATAGAAAATGCTTTAGATATGGTAAAAAAGGATATATTTAAAGATATTGCCAAACTTACCCTTTTAAAAAGGTCCGCTATAGTTCCTCCCGTTCCTTAAATTGTACCCATTTCTTAAATTATACCTACTCTACAAATTGCACTTGGACGCTATAAAGCATCTCGTCCTCTGTTAACTTGGAAAACGAATTATTTAAGGCCAAGTCGCGCCTTAGGATAAAAGGTGGAAGAGCACAAGTGCCTAGGCTCTTCTAGCGCTAATACACAATATAACTCCCTTAATATACTTAGCGAAATTTAAATACTTAGAAAATAGAAGAAAGTATAAATCCTAATAGATAGTAGAGCTACTAGCATAGGCTTTATTAATACAAACTACATAGAAACTTAACACTTAAATTTAAAGAAACTTAATAAGATATAAGGCCTATAAGGCTTTAACGGCAAACCCTTAATATATAGTAAACTAATGTACTACGCTTGTAAAAATATAGATAGGTAAATACCTTAAATACATTTCCCTATTTATAACACCCTTAAAGCAATGTAAAGTTATACTTAGATATAGATAGCTAAAGTAATATAACTCCTTAATTAGTTAGGTTAAAGAAATATTATTATTATTATTCATTGCTTAACGTCCGATTCGGATCCCTGTTGGGCCCACGCGGACTACTCCTTATATACATATGGGGAGAAAACTCTATTTAAGAAAACCCCATAATCCATCTCCCCGCCTTTTGGGGCTCGCTTGCAAGTCGCCTATAAGTCACCAGTAGTGCTCTACTACCTTACTTTTTGACCTCCTTGGGAACCACTGCTGCCGTAACAAACCTACGGACGCGCTAGTATTATATACTGTACTCTACTCCTGTAGAGTTATTAGGGGGCGCCTATTACTCGCCCCTTTGCCTTCTATTACTATTTCCTTTGCAACCCGGAACTGGTCTAGCACATTTTGGCCAATAAGCCACCGGGTAGCCGCCTTAAGGCCTTTCTATATTGAGAGCAGTGTATTATAGTTTTCTATACTAGCTGCTAAGAGCATTGCTTCTTAGCTAGTGTATAAGGGGCATAACAGTATTACGTGTTTTAGTGTCTGTCTTAGCCAGCTACATTCGCACCTTGGGCTACCTACTAGAACACCCACCTAGTAAAGCCAATCTTTTAGTCCTATTATTCCTGTCCTTAAGAGTGTTGCCATTATATTTTCCACCTTTGTTAGGCCCTCTTGGAGCCCTTAGGTATTTACCCCCTATAGCATTACCCATGCTATGGCTTGGGTTCCCCTTACCTAAGTCTACCTTTGTACCTTTGACTCCTATTTATCTCTCCAGCGTTGGTCCAACCAGTATTGTGTTACGGTAGATAGTTTTCCAGTACTCTTTTATGCTCTACTTTGGCTCCTTTCTCTCCCTTCCTTCTCTATATAGGCCTGGGCCCTAGCGCCGCACTATTCTTCTTCTACTTTCTCTACCTGTTTTCCTAATATATCTTCCCTACTTTAGGGTTGTTGGTTCCTTCTCCTATAGGGCACCCTAAGGTCCCTCCATAGTTTATTTAGGTGTGTCTTAATATACTTTATAACATTAGAGTTGTGTTCCTTTTGCACCCTTTGCATTGCATCGGCTTTAATATATAGTTATAGGGGGGGAATATTGGCTTCCTTCTCGAGCAGTGCTATGGCCGTTCGCTTATACCCGCCTGTTATACTCCTAAGGCAGGCTGTTTAGACCTTTTGGAGTGGTTTAAGAAGTAATTTAGGGGGGCCTTTCTCGGTTTCTCTAGTGGCCCAAATGCTAGATCTATACGTTATGGTTAGCCAGACAACTGCTGTATATAGTAGGCGTGACCTCTGGAAGCATGGACCCTATATAGAATTGACGATCCTGGACATGGCGATATACTGTGCTTAGCCCTTATGGGCCGCTTGCGCCGCATATACACTCCACCGGAGCTTGCTGTCTACCTACACTCCTAATACCCTTAGGCCTTAAACCGGTTGACCCCTAAAGCCTTAGATATGGATTATATGCTAAAGATCTATAGATTGGTTACATTTTCTTATAAAATAGATTAGCTGGTATTTCTCTAGTAAGAATTGGACTCCATATCGTCTTGCCCATTCTATATAGGTGTTGTGGGCTTTCTCTAGTGTCCTATAGTTCTCTGCGGCTGTTAGCCTATATGTAATTAGGTTTATGTTATTAACAAAGCCTATCCCCTAGGTCGCCCCTTCCTTAAAGGTGTTAAGCAGGTTGCTTATAAAGAAGAGGAAGAGTATAGGCGACAGAGGTAATCCTTGTGGTATTCCTATTACAACTGCAATAGGGGGGCTCTGGTATCCGCTAAAGACTAGTAATGTTTCTTTCTGGCCTATAAATCCTTAAATAAATTAAATAATCTATTTTGGGAAGCCCTTTGCCCTAAGGATGTATAGGAGACGCTCATGGGGTATATTATTGTAGGCGCCACTAATATCTAGGCTAAGCATTAATACTATAAAGTCCTTTCGCATAGCCTATGTAGTTTTAATAGTAGTAGCGAGTAGTATAAGTGCTGATAGCGTTAAGCGATTCTTTCTTGCCCCCATTTAGCTTTGTGGTAGTAGGGCATGTTCCTTTACCATATCTGCTATGTGGTCCGCTATAACCTTTTCTAAGATCTTGCTTAGGGTGTTTTCTAAGGCAATAGGGCGGTAGCTTCCTGGGATTAAGTAGTCTGCTTTACCTTCTTTTTATAAGACGACCGTCGTTATGGATCTTCCGAGTCACGGGTAGTAGCCTATTGCAAAGCATGCTCTGGCTACGTCTGCAAGCCAAGGTGCTATAAGTAGTCTACAGGTCTTTAGGGCTTCGTTTAGGATCCTATTTAGTCCTAGTGCTGTGTTGTTTAAGAGGCGGCTGATAGTTCTAGCTATTTCTTTAGTTGTTATGTTACTGTCGACCCTTAGGCAAGTCACCGGTGTTTTACTGGTAATATCGCTAAGGTCTACTGGAGCCAGTTAAGGGAAAAATCTTTCTATAAGGATCTTTACCTTTTTGTTATTATTACTTGTGGCCTGTGGTTCGCCTACTCTTTATAGGGGTAGTAGGTATGGATCTTCTACTAAATATCCCGCCTTTTTCTTTACCCATTTCGCTATGGTCTAAAGGCCCTTATTATAGGGGAGACTTAGGTTAGTAGTGTGTTTATTTATAAACCGTCTCCAGTTATTCCTTGCTTCTTTTCTTAGGGTATTCTTTAGCTGGTTTCTTGTGTCTTTATATCGTCTCTTGTCCTTAGAATTGTGGCTACTTATATATTTCCTCCTTGCTCGTCGTTGGCCGGCTACAAGGGCCGCGTACTATACGGACCATGCGTGTCGCGTATAGGGGCCTGGTTTTGAAACTAGGCAGTGCTCTTTTAGCCCGCTTTTAATTGCTGCCTAGATCCTTTCTAGTCTTTAATCAATTTCCTTAGGGGTAGCCAATAAGCCTTACTTGTTTAGTATTGGGTGGATTTCTTTTAGGTCTTAGAGTTATTGTTTAATTATATTAAGGAAGCTATCTACGTTAAGCTTCCTTATTGCATATCTTTTACCATTTAGTTGCGCCTTGATGTCCAGATCTAGTTGTATCTGGATAGGGATATGGTCTAAGGTAAGTGCCTATTCTTCTTTAGGGAAGCACCTTTTAAGTCTCTAGTATAGGTTTTCGTCCATAATTATAAGGTTAATTGTACTTTTGGCAGTGCCCTATTGCCACGTAATTGCACTTAGGGGGGTAGCTAGCTTAAGGCCCCCATTATCTATAGCTCTTAGTAGGCACTCTACCTGTTAATTAGCAGCAACATAGATGCCCCCCTACTATAGGTAGTAGAGGTTTATGTCTCCTAGTAGGATAAACTCTGTGTATTTAGTTTCTAGCAAGCTTATTATAGATATAATATTCTCTATCTGTGCTACCCCTTCGACCCTAGGGTTATAGATATTAATAATTTATACTAGTCCCCTATATGTCTGGATGGTTATAACTATAATATTTAGGTTAACTGCCTACCATAACTATAAGGCAAGGCTAATATTTTTACTAATTATAAAGTATACGCGTATGGCTGCTTTTGGTTTATACAGGAGCTAAAATCCTTAGGGGTAGTATATTGATTGTGTATAGGTATTATAATACGGCTCTTATATAGCAAGAATATGGTGTTTCTCTAGGTCTAGACTATCTAGTAGGGGCCTTACTAGACGGTAGTTCGTATTGCCGCAGTTATACTATATAATGGTTAAGTGGCAGACCCCTAGTGGGGGTCCTTTGCCTCTTCTTTACTCCTCACTTCTTCCGTTTCCACTTTCTCTAAAATGTTCAGAACTTCCGTCTCCTATATTTACTCCCTGGCCACTACTTATTTTATATAGAGCTTTCTATTTCTGTATCTTATGTTCCTACTAGCCTTTCTAAATCTAAGTCTGTTATTGCCTCTAGTTCTTCCCCCGTTCTCGCCGGTTGGCTATATGCCCCTTATAAGCCAGCTGCGTATATTATGTTTACCGCGTTAAATCTAATTCTTAATTATCCCGGCCTTGAACTTGCCGTAGCCGTCTATAGGGGTCTTCCTACTGGGCGTCCTCTCCCTTGTGTCCCATATATCCCTTATGTCCCTATTCGGTCTGGTGATGTCACGCGGCGTCGCTTTTGGCCCGTTAAGGCTTGGGATAGCTAGCTTAGCCCCCTAGTGTTAAAGGTAGGAAACGCTAAAAAAACACCTGCGTCCCCCTGGCTTATCGCCTATTATTTCCATTTATATAACCTGGCGTGCAGTTGTTCCCGTAGCTATTAAGCCCTTTCCTTCCGTCTCCTGTATTTAATGCAGTCTTCTCTCTCCTACGCCTTATGTGTGCTTTGGTGACAGTTTGCGCATTTTATTTGGTCTTAATTTGTATATTGTCTTATATTATAGGGGCCTGCACAGTGGCCGCAGCACACCTATACTGCGTATGTGGATTGGGTATGTCCCTATTATACACAGTAATAATATTATTCTAGGCGTAGTCTGTGGTTGTAGAGCCTTGTATTATATATAAGGCCATTTATAATTATTCCTTTTCAGATAAAAAGTTTTTGCATTCCTAGTATATATACGCTGACAATAAGGGAGCTATGCGTTTGTTTATTGTTTCCCTAGTAAGTCTCTAGCGCCCCTTATATCCTCTTATTGTTCTTATTATATGCTTAGTTTATATTTTCCTATTAAAGCTATTAGATCTAGGTAATTACAAGTCCTGGTATAAGGCGTTCCGTTTATTTTACTATCTCCTATATAGTTGCTGTATTATCCGCCTGGCGTCCCCTTTCTACCCTAAGGCTTATGGGAACTGATAGGACTTTAACTAGGTAATCTTTACAAAGCACTTTTATGCTAATATACTCTCCTAGCCTATCCCCTACCCTTATAGCCCGTTCCTTTGCCTATTGGTTCTTTAGGGTAACTCTAATGTCTCCACTCCTAAGGTGTTGGACTGTAACGGCGTTGTGGACCTTCTTGTAAATCTTTATAAGAACTTCTATTTCTAATTATCCCCTAAGTTCCTCTGCCTTTTCTATATTTGGTTATATTGTGATTATATACCCAGTTATTGTCTTTAGGGGGGTAGGTTCCCTGTACTATAGGAGCACAGCTATAGCGGCCCAGGTGCGGTTCGCCTGTTAGGGGGGGTTTTATTTATCTTCAATTTTGTTTAGCCGTTAGAGGATTTAATTAAGGGTTTACTAGAGGGGCGCCTAAGGTTCGCTAGACTGGAGCCATTCTGCTAGCTATATTAGTTTATAATAGCTAATAGATGCTCCCCTATAGTTCTAGATATTAGACGCGTCTAATAGGCTTTATATTTTATCAGATGCCTTTTTAATTGGGGTATTTCCACTTTCTGGTGTAGTATTCGCCCGTCCTTGTTGTTATTGTAGGGGGCCATTGTTGGGTATAGGTCTGGCGGTCGCGCGCGACTGCGTACTACCGTCGTTCCACCTGTGCCTCCCCTGTAATGCATGCATCTCAGGGGATTATCAGGGTGTTTTTCAGGGTTCTTTTGGTTGGTTTGGTCTTTTTGGGCCAGGTGCAGCAAGAGCTCCAAAAGTCGGATCGTCTAGGTTAAAGAAATACTAAAGTTCTATATAACTTACCACTAAAGCTATTACTTAAAACACTATATGCTATATATATATATATAACTATTTAAATATAATATAATATAAATTACCCTTACTATAAATCTTAAACTAATATAATAAAGCTATAACTGCCAATTATAGTAAAGAGTGCGAAGATATTTTATTAAAACCTCTTAAAATTTATATAATATAGGCCGCGCCTTTTATCTTATTAGCAAAAAAACAAGATTATAAAATCTTTACTATAACTATAGAAGATATTAAAAAATATTAGAACCGAAACAATATACTAATCCTTAACCTTTTATATCTAAAGAGTACTATAATTTAATTAATAAGTTTAAAAAACAATTTATGGACTAATTAGCCCTATACTAAAATAAGTATAATTTTAAAATAGAACCTAAGCCTAGTAGAACACTAAAGTTTAGTCCGCATATAGTATATTATAAGAAAAACTACTTATAATGCAATAATACCTTAACAAGCATCTAGAAAAAAGATTTATTTACCCTAGTTAATCTCTATTTACCTTACCTATACTATTTATTAAAAAACTAGGAGGAGGCTTAAGATTCTATATTAATTATTAAGCTTTAAATATAATTATAATTTAAAACCAATATCTAATTCCCCTAATTTAAAAGATACTTAACTATTTAATAAAGGCACGGTACTTTATAAAGCTTAATATAGTCGCTGCCTTTAATAAAATCTGTATATATAAAGAAGATAAGAAGTATAACGTACATGATAGGCGAGCTGCCCACTGTTACGGACGCTTTAAGTACGATGTTACGACTACTTGGGGAAGAGTCGCAGGAAGCTAGTTGGTTAATATAGGCACGGTCTAGGATGGATCCGGTAGAACTATGTGACGAGGAATGGTAAGCGAGTCACATAATGTTATACGCAGTGTACGAAGTGTACGCAGTGTACGCCTGCGTATAATACGTATAACACGTACCTTATGTACAAGAGAGGATTTCTTAGGAGTACGGTTGTGTATTTAAAGGACCTTAGTCCCTACCGTAGATAGTTCTCTCCTTGTAGTGAATCTCAGAATATAATTGGAGTTAATCTATTGGGCAACCACTCCACCAGTTATTATTACGTTGTTGATTTGTTCTTACCTATATACCTAGCCCAATAATAGGACCCACCGTAGTTCCTGCTACAAGGTTCCGTTACACCCACCCCAAAAATCTACCAAAAACCGGAAAAACCACAATTTAATATCTTAACAGCCACTTAATAATAAATTCTAATAATTTGGACTTAGACTTTTATATATACTTTATAGCTTCAATTAAAGTTGCATTGTAAATAGATTAGTATTTTTTAAGATATAGTAATTTAGCCTTATTTGGGGGCCAAAATAAGGCCAAAATATTATATCTTAAAAACCACTAAACCGTTTACGATGCAACTTTAATAGAAGCTGTAGAGCATATATAAAAGTCCAAATCCAAATTATTAGAATTTATTATTAAGTGGTTGTTAAAATATTAAGGTGTGATTTTTCCAATTTTTGGTAAGTTTTAAGGTGGGCAGCTCGCCTATCGTGTACATTATAGCCTTTTGTATATAATAGGGACTCTTTAAATACCTAGTAATGCCATTTAGCATAAAAAACGGTCCTAGTACGTTTTAGTAATATATTAATAATACGCTTTATAAATTCCTTAATATATTTATTACCGCATATATAATTAATATCTTAATTTACTTATTCTTGCTCTTTAAGTATTAAAAACACATTAGAATGGGTTTTAAACGCCTTTAAAATATAGGCTTATAATATAATATTAAGAAATACAAGTTTTATATATCTAAGGTTATATACTTAGGCTTAATAATATCCTGTAATAAAATTAAAATAGACTCTAAGAAAGTTGCTCTAATTATAAACTAGGAAAGCCCTAGTAAGATATAAAATATTTAAGAGTTTCTAGGATTCGCAAACTTCTATTATTAATTTATTAACTGCTTTTTAGAAATTATTTAGCTATTAATAAACCTAATAAAAAAGAATATAAAATTTAAATAGACCGCTAGATATAAATAAGCTTTTAATTACTTAAAATATTACTTTATAACTGCCTTAATTCTTACCTACTTTAACCGTAATATTAAATATATTGTTAAAATAAACTTCTCTAATTATGCGCTAAGGGTAGTGTTATCGCAATATAATAAGAATGGCGAGCTATATCTAGTAGCCTTTCTCCCCTAGAAACTTACCCTTATTAAATTAAACTATAAGGTATATAATAAGGAACTTGTTAGTCACACAGGGTAACTCACCAATAACGACTACTTGAGTAGGTTACAGTGATGTTGGTTAAAAAGCTTCTTAATTAGAATGAGAAAGGGCGAGGAGCTTAAGACTCCTCGCCACGCTAGTGCCGCGGCGTCACGTGACGACCGCTTGCCTCATTCCCAACAGAACTACTTATAATTATTAAATGCTTTTATTCGTACTAACTTAATAGCACGAGTGAGTCGTATCCCGGGGCACGAAATACGTATAGTATTGTATGCTCTTTGGGATAGTGGTGACTGCCGATTGTATAAAGCAGACTATGTGGTCTATATACTAATGCGTCCTCCCCCTAATTAGTCAGTGCTTTATAAGTGCACCAGACGCGTAAGCGAGTGGTTAGTGCACTAAACGCGTAAACGCGTACCTGGCGTACCGAACGCGTAGGCACGTGGTTGGTACAATAGGTGCTGTAATTATACACTAGCGGTACTTAAAAAATAAAACCACTTGTATACAGCCTCCGTAATTGCTTTAATAGAACCATAAAACATAAAAGAAAATATATAGGAAATCTCCCCTAAGGTGCCGTCTAGGCTGCCTTCCAAACGGTGCCTTAAGCTGGCCGTAAGTTCTGCTTACGGTCCGTAGAATAAACCATACGGCCTTTTAACGGGCAGTAGACGAGCTATAAGTTGGATCATGAGGGCCGCCAAGGCGCTAGTGCTAAGCGAGCCAATGGCGATTTTCCATCCCGGGGATAGAAAATTGTAATTAGTCAATTCAACTACCCTATAAAATTTGGCGGGTTACGTAAGTTTACTAAGTTCCACTATAGCTTTCCACCATTTTCTACCTGTACCGTATAACGAGCCGTACGGCCTTCTAATGGGCCGTAAACGTACCGTAGGTGCTCCATTAGTCCTATTCTACCCATTCTATAACTTCTAGGTTAAGCTTATTTGTGTTAATTAGGGTTTTAAGAGCTTAATACGGCTTTGCCTTAGTTATAGCGTCTACTAGGTTGTCTCTGCTGCTAATCTATTTAACCTCCATAATTTCGCGCCGTTTATAGGCCTGACGTAAGCACATAAGGTTAACTATAAGCCTCTTCTCTTGTATTATACCTAGTTTAACTAGGTAGTTATAGAGGGACTTTAAATCAGTATATAGAACCAGGGGTAACTGCTCCAGTTATAGAATCTTCTAGACCGTTAATTTGATTGCGGCTGCTATATTAAAGCTATGGGCTAGTGCATATAGCTTAGAAGCTAGTACACTACGGGTTACTTATTTACACTTAATTAAAGACTAGTGCAGTATATTTATGTCCTAATTGCGGTCCGTAAGTACAATTACAAAGCCAATTTATAATGATAGGTCTTTATTATTAGCAAAGGAGGCATCCGTAAATGCTATTACACTAAGGGAATTTAGGTCTAGTGGTACAAAAGTAAGTCCTCTTATTGTATTATCAATTTGCCATTAAATGCGCTTATTAAGCTGCTTAATATTTTCTTCTTGCGGATCTACTGCCTGGGCCGCAAAGGATAAGTCGTAGGCAGATTCAGGTTGGCAGACTATAGCTATATAGGCGCCTCTTACACGCTATGTAGCGTATTGGTCCTTTGTATTTACGGTCTTATAGGTCTCTCCGCGAGAACTAGTAAGGTCCGTAGGCTTTACTATAATAGGCTTTAGGTTTTAGGCTTGGCGTTCCTAAGTTAGCTTAATTAGGTTGCCCTTTTATATAATTAGACCTCTATTAAACTTAATCAGATTCTGCTTAGTTAGCTACTCTTATAGCTTTGCCAAGAACTTAGCCTTTTATAGTTTAGTTTCTTTAGTGTCCGCAAAGGTCTAGTCTGCTAGGAATAGGGTATCATCTATTTAGAGTCCAACAATACCGAGGCCGTTTAATAGGCTATATAGGAGGTAGGGGTTATAGGTTAACTGTTCCATTTTGAGTTTACTAATATAGTGCTAGTAGTATATCTTAAACCAATAGTTTCCAGCTTCTGGTACTCTGTATAGAGGTTTTACAACCTATAGGATTGTTCCTAGTTATAGGTTAAGCTCAGGGGGTGGCCGTATAAAGATATCCCTACTTAGGTAGGTATTAGACTGCATATAGGCTTGCGAGATATCCCGTAGGTAAAGAGCTACGGGTTTGCTTTGCTGTAGTCTAGGTATAAGTACAAGTATAATCCATTAGCTGACTCGTTAAATTATAGGCAATTGCGTAAGGACTAAGCCCTTCCCTTAGTCGTTATAGGCTTATATAATAAGCCTTAATTTTTTAAAAGCTTTATTAGTACCCAGGTGCTTAATTTCGTTAACAAAGCGTAAGTTAAATATATAGACGCCTTGCGGAACGTCTTTCTCCATTATAACCGCAAAGACGCCCTTTTTAAGTAGTCCGTTAATCTCTTTACGTCGTAAGTCCGTAAAGGGGGTTTCCTATACTAGAACTAATATATCCGCAGGCGGAGATTGCCTTGCGGATATTCCTACAGAGGTTAGGTAAGTCTCCGTTATAGTGTTTTTAGTTATAGGGTGCTTTCGGGGGCGTCCTTAACCGCGCTTTATAGTAGGTATAGTAGGTTTAGTAGGTTTCTAGAGGACTTCTAGGGTAGGCAAGGGTGCTTCTAGCTTATCTGGTTCGGCGGTCGCTTCTAGTTTATCTAGTTTAGTAGTTACCTCCAGTTTATTTAGCTTGGTAGTTGCTTCTAGTTCGTCTAGCTTAACGTCATAGGTGTCTTCGGGCCAAAAGTGGGGTTTTATAGACGTGCTTCTAAAGCTGGTTGGGCTGCTAGGAAGTTGTATATAGCACATCTCGTTTTCTACAGCCAGTAAACGGTAGGGTCTGGTTCACTTGCCGCTTTTACGCTATATAAGGACTTCAGAGTTAAGTGGGAGGTCGTATACTAGGGTCGTGTTGGGTCCGTTACAGTAGTGCAGGGCATTATTAACAGCTTGTTTAGCCTATAGCTTAACTATCTCGGCTATCGCCTTCCGTATTGCAGCTGCTTGTTCCATAATAGACGGGGTAGGAGGATTTAGGTTACTTATCCTTAGGTAGGCTCCGTAGACCAAGAGGGTAGGTACTAGTCCATCCGGGCCAATAGTGTCGTTAACGGCTTTTACGGCTATCTGTAGAGCCAGTTCCTTTTAAATGTCCTTGCACTCGTCCGTAATAATCTAGTAAGCTCTCTATAGGGCTAGGTGAGCTCGCTTAATAAGCCTAACGGACTAATACGCCTTAACTAGAACGGCTTTTGTTAATATAGCCATGGCCGTAGCATACTGCTAGAATTCCTTGCTGATGAAGTTCCTACTGGCGTTATAGGTGATATACTTAGGAGGTCTAACATACGTATCAATCCAGCAGGTCCGTAAAATATCCTAAGTATACTTTATAGATATATTTTGTAACCAACGGGCGGCTTAATAGCGGGTTGCCTTGTTAATTATATATAATACTAGGCTGCCGTTAATATACATAATGTCTACGTACACTGAATGGTTAAAGTTAAGATCTTTATAAAGGGTGAACTTGAATCGGCTTAGGGAACGTCCGTATTTCTGGCAGTAGAAGCAGTATTTAGTTAGGTAATTAACTACCTTTCTATTAACATTGTTATATCCAGAGTGTTTAAGGACTCTATATAGCTTTTCAGCTAACGGGTGGCCAAAATGACAATGCAAACAGTAGATCTCCGTACTGGTAAGGTAGTACGGGTTATAGTCAAAAGATTCCTAAATATAGGTCCGTAAAGTCTCTCCCTATATAAGGAACGGGTGTCTAAATCGTCATGTAATTGGTAGGGTAATATACTTACTTCCTAGGGCAGTTGCGGGGCCGATCAAGGTGTCCATAATATTGTTATAGTAAACCTATAACCTGTCCATGTCCGCAAGGCAAAGTAAGAAAGGGGTGTCTGCTTTTACTATATAGAAGTTAACTAGGCCAATTGGGGTCTTAACTGCAACTAATCTAATTAATGCAGTTAAGCCAATGCCAAATTGGACGTTTACGGCCCCAGTTTATATAGTGTCAATGTCCATATTATCATTTGCGGTAGTCCTATATATAAGGTATTATCCGTAACCTACAGTAGACTTCTTAGAGGCGCCTATATCGATTATAACACCGTAGAATTCCTTAGGGGTATAGCGTTCTGTGGTAATATATGCAAATAGGTCCTGCTCGTGATCTATAACATCCATAACAGGGGTGCTTGCGGAATGGTTTTCAGGCGCAACTAAGTGTATAAAGGAACAGTCGGCTAATACAGTCATAATATTAAAGGCTTGGCTGTCCGTAAAAGGTCTAAAAGTGGTTAGAAATGTCTCTAAGGTCTCTTATTCCTAAGCGTCTAAGTTAAAGTCAATTATAAGGGCTTTTATTAACTTATTAGGGGGCTCTTCTGCTTCCTCTCCTTCGTATTCCAAAATGAACTAGCTAATACGGCTATTAAGTCTCTTCCTGGACTTGTTACGTTCTTCCTAGGTATACCTTATAGACTAACATCCTTCCTTACCGCACACGAAGCACTTCTGGCTGGTTTATCTACGGGGGTATATTTTCGTACAAGGGTTGCTATAGGGGTTACGGGTAGGACTTAGTCGGTACGGGTGCTGCTAGCGGTAGTGGCGGTCTATAAAGTAGACGTCTAAGTCTATTTGCGGATATTAAATATCTGTAACAAAGGCTTGCGTGCTGCCTAGTGGGTTTAAGACTTTGTACGTTATAATAGAGGAGCGTAGATTATTAATAAGGCCAGCTAAGGTATCTACAGGCTTATAGTAGGCGTACTTATAGGGCTCTACTTCCTAGTAGGCCGTAATAAGTTTATTATGCAGGAAGTCGTCTATTTAAAGCTTAGCGTTAAGGCTGTGCTATAGGTGCCAGAGGTCTTTAATAAGAATTTACAGGCACTCTATAGTCGATTTTTTAGTATTCTTGTCAATTATGGTCCGTAGCTTAGTCGCATTCTATTAGGTAAGGATATTACGCTTATATTCCAGTCCTTCAAAGTAGTTACGGGTAGCTTTGTATAGCTTATTAAAGGGAACACTAAGGGGGTTACTCTTGAGGTTGGTATAGTAGTGGTTAAGTGCTAGGCCGCGCAGCATAGTAGAGTAGGCTTAGCTGAACTCCTATTTAGGAATATCGGCCTTCTAACAGAGGTCCGTAAAGATAGTTAGTTTAAAGTCAAAGTTATCGTTTTCACCGCTATACTTAGATTCGTCGGTGTAGAGCTTAGCTAGGTTGGCTAGCTCCTTGCCGTAGGTCTTTGCTTAGGTATATTATGGATCTATAACTTACGGATCTGTGGCTTACGGATATGTGGCTTGCGGATATATAGTTTGCGGATATATAGCTTGCGGATCTATGACTTAGGCAGGTTGCGGATCTATAGCTTTATTAACAGAAGGGTTTTAGTCCATATTTTGGTTTACAGGGGTATTATAGTCCGTAACTTAGGTACTAGGTGTGCTTTGGCCTATAAGATCAATTCCGAAATTGCTTAGGTTTATAGGACGAATTTAGTTAAGTAGGTTAGGTATAAGGCCAGTAATGCTATTAAGTTTAGGAGAAGCAGAGAGATTATTTATAGCTTTAACCTGGTCTAGGATTTTCTCTTTAGTCTATTCCGTTTGGTCCTCCTCCTGTATTGTGTTGTATAAGGACCGTGTAATAGTAACTTATTTATCCTTTTTAACCCATACACCTTAGTGACGTAAAAGGGTTTGTAGGTTATGGATAGCAGTAGGGTTATAAGCCTTAAGAATAGCTTCCATAAAGTCTATAAAGTCTTCCTTATATTGCTCCCATAGGTTATTGTTTAGAAGCTTATAGTGTCCGTATTTAAGGATTTTAAAATTAATGTAGTCATTAATGTCGTCCATAGATGTGAGGTCGACTCCTTAGCTCTACTTCTTTTAACCTTCGCTAATTTGCTTGCTTGTATCTACCATATTATATAGCGTTGTATGTCTATATAAGCTATGGCGAGTCGTAGTAGCTTATAGCGGGTGGGGGAGGTCTTATAACGGTCCGTAAAATCGATTAGCGGGTCCATAACAGTTTAAGGGGTCTTATAGTAGTCCGTAAAGGTGATTAATAGGTCCGTAATGGTTCGTAGAAGGGTAGGGGTCTCCGTAAGGGGTCCAAAAAGAGGTTGGGGGTATTAAGGGAGGGTGTAGTAGGAATAGGGGTTTAAGGTTTAAAGAGGGTTAAGGATAGGGGGTTCTATAAAGGTCTATATTCGCGTCTATAACTTCCGGTAAACCGTACTAAGACTTGAATAAGTATACAGAGTTAGTAATAGTCCGTAATCCCTAACTTCTGACCTTCTAGCAGGTCGTACTAGGAGTCTAAACGGGTAGTCGCTGTCGTATATATCACTCAGTGGGAGGTGTCAAGTAATTACTAATCTGTGCGCGCTTACTGATCAGTGTTCGTACTAACTTAATAGCACGAGTAAGTTGTATCCCGGGGCACGAAATACGTATAGTATTGTATGCTCTTTGGGATGGTGGTAACTGCCGATTGTATAAAGCAGACTACGTGGTCTATATACTAATACGTCCTCCCCCTAATTAGTCAGTGCTTCATAAGTGCACCAGACACGTAAGCGAGTGGTTGGTGCACTGAACGCGTAAACGCGTACCTGGCGTACCGAACGCGTAGGCATGCGGTTGGTATAATAGGTGCTGTAATTATACAGCTTTAAATAATGGCGTCCTAAGCTTAAAGGATTATTGCTTCTAATACGCGTATTAACGGACTATAAAAACCTATAGTACTTTATAACTATAAAGCAATTAATATAGCGCCAAATTTATTAGGCCAAATACCTCTTATAATTTAACTTTAAGATTATATACTAACTAGGCGAACTTAATTAGACGCCTAATATATTAATATAATAATTATAGAACCTACTTACGAACGCTTTAGATAAATAGATTATAAATTAATTATAGGTCTTATTGCCCTCTAAATGTTTTAAAAAACTATATCCTATATTCCTAAATATGGAACTTAATAGAAATAAATCAGAAGTTAATAAATAGGAAATAAAAATTAATAAGCTAATAGAATATAAATATAAGAATAATATATAGATAATAGATATAATAAAAGTAATTTAAATAGGAAAATAATAGTATAAGGATATTACACTTGCTAAATACAAAATTTAAAATAATTAATTATACTATTAATAGAAGATAGTAGTTCCAAGTTCCAAACCTTTATAATTTAAGATACTTGAATTTATATACAACTCCCCTGTAATAAGGTATCCTAGCTATATAAAGACTTATAAGATTATTTAATAAGCATATTACTGGCCTATAATGCATGACTATGTATAAAAATACGTTTAAGTATATAGGATATATATATATATATGGAAAGACCTCTTACGTAAAGAAGTAAGGAGTACATTAACCGCTACTAATTCCAATATAAAGATAGCGCGACATCTTAATTAACTTTATAGTTAACTTGCCTAGTAGTAATCCCTATAGACTTAATTAATGCAATATTAGTAGTCAAATATTTTATTAAGTACGTCTTTAAGCTACACGGACTTCCTAATTTAATAATATCCAACTACGGAAGCTAGTTTATTTTAAACTTTTAGTAAGCTTTATATAAATAATTAAGCTTTTAAATATAACTCTTAACTATATTTTACCTAGAAATAGATAGTTAAACTAAAATTATAAACGCGATTATAGAATAATAACTATAAATTTACTACTCCTATCTATAAGACAATTAGGAAAAATAGATGCCTTTAGCTAAGTTTACTACGAATAATATAATAAACGTATTAATAGGCGTAATGCCGTTTTACGCAACCTATAGACAAAATCCTTAACTTGGATTTAAACTACAACCTAAAATTAATATAATAGGACCTATAATTAAACGGATCTAGTTAATTAACGTGTATAACTTTGTTAATTAAATAAAGCAGTTAACGGAATTATTATAAAGTAAATTAATGTATACTTAAATAGTATAAGAATGGCATGCGAATAAAGAACAAGCTCCTATATAGGACTTTAAGGAAGGTAATATAGTTTACCTAAATATATAAAACCTGCGGACTTAACGGCCCTTAAAGAAACTGTTAGGTGACGAAGTCACCTCGCCTATATATATTGTTCCGCACGGCCATAACTGGTATCTTATCGGTCACTCGCTTACCTTATAGGGTTTATGCTATGGCTAGGTAGTACAGAGCCTATTACCTTACAGAAACTTAATTAGAAGTTTATAGGCCTGTATTAAATTAAGAAGAAACTAAGCCTATACGCCTATAAGCTTAAACTATTAACTAAGATAAAAATATACTAGATATTTTACGTAAGCTTGTTGCAACCTTAAAAAGATAATTCTATAATTTACGAAATTTCGCCACTACCTTCTATAATTGTTAATAATGGCAACCGTTCGCACTTTATTAACTTAATTAATAATATATAATAGAAAAAATGATCAAAATAATTTAAACTTCTTATTAAGTGGGAAGAATATAAGATATAAACCTAGGAAACCTATAAATAGATTAAGGCCGACGCGCCTTCCCTGATGAAAGAATTCTATAAGGACTATCCTTTATAGCCTGCTCTAGCTAAATAGATATAATATAAAGGTAAACAATTACCACCTAATATAAATATATAAAACATAATAGCAGGAAATTTAAAATTAAAAAGAACTTAAAATATATTATAATGTTTGTAATATGGTTATATAATATATAAGATATTAAGGAACTATCACGGCACTGGCCTAACGCGTTGTTAAGACTATGCATATGCACTGCACGGACTTGGCACGGACCTAACCCCTAAGCGACGCATATATCATAGAATCTTGCGAAATTTATTGAATGCTAGCAAGGGTGGTTACGGCATCTAGCCATATTTGGAAGGCGGTTAGATTCTGCCCATATCAATAAATGGCCTTCTTTGGGAGCGGAGCATGTTGGATATTACCGCTAATTTCTTGGAGAGGCATTCAAAGCATTTAATAAGACGCATTTAATAAAGGGGTTACATAAGTTCGTAAGAAGCATATACGGTCCTAAAACGGGCCTTCGGTTTATTAATATAGGCAGAATCTAACTGCCTTTTAGATATGGCTAGATGCCGTAACTCCCCTTGCTAGCGTTCGATGAATTTCGCAAGATTCTACAGTATATATATCCTGCCTTACCTCTTATATATAGCTCTTTACACAACATTGTTTGTCAATAATATACAGTCACCTCGTACCTTGACCCTCTGTATATACTATAACAGGAACTTTAACTAGCAGTTAAAGTTATCTAATTAGTTAGACTTGCCTTACTAAGACCTACTACAAAGATATTAGTTCTATTTACCGCCTTAACTAAGCTAATAGCAATTTTCTTTACCAGATATAGAAAATCCTAATTAGTTTATTTAATAATTAGAACTGGTAAAATTCTATACTACTACCTAACGCAAATATATAAAACATAATAAGTTATAAATTCTTAACTAAATTAAATTATTTTAGGCCTTTGGCTAAAGGGGGGGGGGTACTATAACAGGACTAGCCTAGTTATAGTAGGAATGTCTTAATAAAACACTTAACAGATAAACTTTAACGCTTTAACTAAATTCTGCCGAATTCTGCTAAATTCTACTAGCTTAATTAACTTTTACTAAAGTCCGTTAAAGACCGCGTGCGAATATATGTATGTATTAACTACTAAGACCCCTAACTATTTAATTATATAATTCTCTTATTATTCCTTTCTCTTTTTTATATAACGTCTTATACTCTACAAGAGCTATATATCCTTAGATTTAGATAGAATTTATATTATTCCTTTAAATCTTCCCCAAAGTCTCTTCGCGCACTTATAGTAGGAAATTGAATTACGTTAGGTTAGCACTATTTAAAATCTTAAATAAGAGTTTAAAAGTTATATATTAACTTAATTTGCTAATAAGAATAAAGATTTACCATATATAGTATACTATAATATTAAAGCTAGTATATAGAGATATTAAGCTACTAGTTTATAAAATAGATATATATAAAGGATATAAAGAAGATAAATAGGAAGTTTAAAAACAATTAGCTATAAGGATATTAATGTCACAGCACTAACCTATTATATACTATTTTATACTATCTTATACTATTTCCTATTATTAGCTAGCCTACTACTAGCGCCTTAGCGCCCAGCCCTACTACTTATATATAGTACCCCTTTCGCCTCTTCTCCTCTTTGTACTATAACGTAGTTATTTAGCCTACCTGTACTATAGTACTGTAACAGTTTATAGTATCTCCTTTTACGCCCTATCGCGATCTCCATCTCTTTAGTCTATAGTTTCCATTTTTCTAGTATAATCGCGACGCGACGCGACTAATAACACTATACCACAGTTCTAGACAATTTTAGTATTATAGCCAGCCTTATAGATTTTAATTATATTACCTAGATCCCTTAAAATAGGCGACTATAATATGGATAATACCCAACTGGTAAATATACGCGAAGCGCTCGCCTATCTCTTTAATACCTCCCACCCTAATATTGCCTAGGTAATTAGGAGCGGTCTAGAGTACCCTAAGGACCTTAAGGTAGCAGGAACCTTCTAGCACCTCTCTATATACGCAACCTTTTTAACTAGTGCTAAGAGCGATTTCTAAACCATCTATAATAAAGACCAAACTGTAAAGCTCTAATATAAAGAAGCTTAGTATAGAATTAACTCCCTGAAGACATTTAAACTATATATAAAACAATCCGAATAATAAGCTTTAATATATACTAAGACTATATAAAACCTAAGCTCTTAGATTACTATACTTACCCAGACTATTGCCAATAAGAATACCGCTACTAGCTACCCTCTTTTAACTAAGCCCTATAGAAGAAAGTGTAAAGTAAAAAACCTAACCCTATTTAATAATAAGGGATCGCCAACTAAAAAGTAAGAAAAATTTAATATATAGGAAATAAAGATCTAAGGCATTTTTTTTAAAGAAATGCAAAGTGTAATGGGACTAGCCCAGTTATAGTAGGAATGTCTTAGTAAAACACTTAACAGACAAATTCCAACGCTTTAACTAAGTTCTGCCGAATTCTACTAGCTTAATTAACTTCTGCCAAGTTCTGCTAGATTAATTAAATACTACTAAAGTCCGTTAAAGACCGCGTGCATATATGCGTATATATTAACCACCAAGACCCCTAAGTATTTAATTATATAATCCTCTTATTATTTTCTCTTCCTTATATAACGTCTTGTACTTTACAAGAGCTATATACCCATAGATTTAGATAAAATGTATATTGTTCCTTTAAATCTTCCCTAAAGCCTCTTCGCGCCCTTATATTACGTTATGTTAAAACAACTACTATTAAAATAGCAAATAAACCTGAATCCCTTTTAATAACTATAAGTATTATAACCCTAGTTAGGGAACAGTTAACCATAATGTAATAAGCCTTTATAGATACCTTAGCTCAGCAACGGGCTGTACTAGAAGCCTAGCACTAGCAATTAATAGAAGCACTCTACGAAGAACTCTGTAATATTAAGGCATTTATGTTATAAACCCTAACAGCAATACCTATAAACAAGATTGAAATAACAGTACCTAAACCTAACCCGTTAAATGCAAACACTAAACTAGTAATAGTAGCTTAACTTATACCTATAGCAAACCCAGTACCTACTATAAAATCTAAAAAGCTCCCTAATCCTCTAATGTTTAATAGAAACTAAAATAACCTACATCCCTTTATAACCAAGCTCCATTTTAAACTCTTAATAAGCTATAATTAATACCCTACTAAGGCTAGCAAGGTTAGCTATAGAATGTCTTATTTAAGTAAGGACACTGCACGAACTATAGACCTATTCTTCTATAATAGCACTTTTATTAATTTTAAAACCTTTATCTCTCTGCTAGAATAAATGTATAATAATACCAGCCGTAAATATATAGCTATTACTAAACTTAAGAACCTATAATAACGGAACCAAGATTTTACTAGCTTCTTTTTAGAATTTTTAGGCCTTATTAGCAAACTGGATTAGAATAAAGCCGCTAGAGTTGCTGCCATTTAATAAGCTATCTTAAATAAAATTAGAGCCTAGTTAGTAGGTAGGGAACTGCTAAAAAAACCTATCTAAATTTGCTATAATATGTTAACAAATTAATAAGGACCTTTAATATAATAAATAAACTCATTCTCTAAAGTTAACTACACCTTATATTTAAAATATTATAAAACCGGTATATACCCTAAAACGCGATCTGTTTCCAAAACCTAAAAGCCCCATATATAACCCTATAGACCTTAATGCCGCTTAATCCTATACACCCTTAAGAACCAACAAATAAAAAACTTAAGCTATAAATGGAGAATACTTTAGATGCAGTAAAAAAGGATATATTTAAAAGTATTGCCAAACTCACCCTTTTAAAAAAGTCCGCCATAGTTCCTCCCAATCCTTAAGTCGTACTCACTCCTTAAATTATACCCAATCTACAAATTATACTTAGACGCTATAAAGCACCTCACCCTTAGTTAACTTAGAAAACAAATCATCCTAAGGCTAAGTCGCGCCTTAGGATAAAAAGTGGAAGAGTATAAGTGTCTAGGCTCTTCTAGCACTAATACTGTTACAGACCTTATATTAGCAACAGTACGACTACTAGAAAGAGACATAAATAGACTAGTAGTAGAAGCGCGGGAGTCGCTAGAGCCAGTCGAGCCATAGGACGAGGGGTAGCCAAGTTATATAATATTACGTTACAAGTTCAGAACGTGGGAACGTAGGAACGTAGAAACGCGACATACTGACGTACTAACGTACTAACGTACTCAGTACATTTCTTAGGCGCAGTATTGTGTATTTAAAAGACCACAGTCCCTACCTTAGATAGTCTCTCTCCTTATAGTAAATCTTAGAATATAATTAGAGTTAATCTGTTAGGCAACCACTCCACTAGTTATTATTATATTATTAACTTGTTTAATATCTACACACCTAGCCTAATAATAAGTCCACCGTAGTTCCTGCTATAAGGCTTTGTTATATATTTACTACCTAGTTATAGTATTAACAAAGTTAAACAACATGCTATTAAAAGCATTAGTTATAATATCGTCCATAGCAGTAACGACCTTAGGTATAAGTGGTGATACCAGCACATTAGACACTAATTCACAGCTAGTTACAGTGGGTTAGTTATAGGAAATAGTTAATTAGTTAACAGACAATAATTAAGTACTTAAAGAAAAAGTTAATGGAACAGGAGCAGTGAAGGTTAAGTTACCTTTAGTTAAACAGTTCTTAGGAGAGAAGTTAAAGCTTAAAGGGTTCCTTGCATAAATAAGGTTTAAGGTACTACAAGAGGGAGCAAAGTTAGCTATACCTATGGACCAAGTAGTTTATGCCAGGTTGTTCTTGTTAGGAAGAGCGCTTAAGTGGTTTAAACTATATCTTACTAATATACAGGAATATAGAAGCCAGACTACTAACTTAGAAGTTAAGTTTATATTCTTAAGTTAGGGAGGGTTTGCGGAGCAACTTATAAGGGCGTAAAGAGGCTTTAAGGGAGATTTAAAGGAACAATATAAATTCTATCTAAATCTAAGGGTATATAGCTCTTGCAGAGAATAAGACGTTGCGTAAAGAAGAGAAAGAAATATAGAAAACTTATAACTAAATATTTAGGGTCTTGGCAGCAGACGCATAGGCATAAGCCCACGCGGATTTTAATAAGTTTTAACCAAATTCCATTATGTTAGTGGAATTTGGTGGAATTTAATTAAGTTAGTAGAACTTAGTAGAAAACGGTAAATTACGGCGGATAATTATAAATAGTTATAGACAGTTGCAGATAGTTACAAACAGTTTATAAACAGTTTTATACAGTTATCTGTTAAGTGTTTTACTAAGACATTCCTACTATAACTAGGCTAGTCCTATTACAGTACCCCCCTTTTTAGCCGAAGGTCCAAAACAATTTAATTTAGTTAAGAATTTATAACTTATCGCGTTATAAGCGTTATAACGTATTTTAAGTTCTTTTTAATTTTAAGTTTCCTACTATTGTATTTCATGTCTTCGTGTTAGGTAGCAGTTGTTTACCTTTATATTATATCCATCCAGCCAGAGCAGGCCGCGAAGGATGGTCTTTATAGAATTCTTTTACTAGGGAAGGCGCGTCGGCCTTAATCTGTTTATAGGTTTCCTAGGTTTATATTTTATATCCTTTCTACTTAATAAGAAGTTTAAATTGTTTAGATTATGTTTTCTATTGCATATTATTAATTAAGTTAATAAAGTAAGAACCGTTACCGTTGTTAACAATTATAGGAGGTGGCGGTGGCACTTTATAAGTCATAGGGTCATCTCTTAAAGGTTATAGCAAGCTTATATAAAATATTAGATATATTTTCATTTCAGTTGGTAGTTTAAGCTTATAGGCGTATAGGCTTAGTTTCTTCTTAATTTAGTATAGGCCCGCAAACTTCCAATTAAGTTTCTTTAAAGGCCATTAAGTCTTTATATTTTATATATTTAGGTAAACCATATTACCTTCCTTAAAGTCCCATGCGGGAGCTTGTCCTTTATTTATATACCATTCCTATAACGTTTAAGCGTACGTTAATTCACTTTATAATAGTTCCGTTAACTGCTTTATTTAATTAGCAAAGTTATATACGTTAATTAACTAAATCCGTTTAATCATAGGTCCTATTATGTTAATTTTAGGTTATAGTTTAAATCTAAGTTAAGGGTCTTATTTGTAGATTACGTAGAACGGTGTTACGCCTATTAATATATTTATTGTATTATTTACAGTAAACTCAGCCAAAGGCAGCTATTTTTCCTAGTCGTCTTGCAGGTAGGAGTAGTATATTTATAGGTATTATTCCATAATCGCGTTTACAATTTTGGTTTAACTATCTATCTCCGGATAAAACGTAGTTAAGAGTTATATTTAAATACTTAATTGTTTATATAGAGCTTGCTAGAAGTCTAAAATAAACTGGCTTCTATAGTTAGATATTATTGAGTTAGGAAGTCTATATAGCTTAAAGATATACTTAATAAAACATTTAGCTACTAATATCGCGTTAATTAAGTCCATGGGGATTATATATCGCATTTTTATAAGATAGTTAACAACTACTATAATATTCATAAACCTATTACTGCTAGGCAAGTCAACTATAAAGTTAATTAAGATGTCGCGCTATCTTTACATTAGAATTGGTAGCGGTTAAAGTACTCCTTACTTCTTTATATAAGAGGTCTTTCCATATACGCATATCCTATATGCTTAAATATATTTTTGTACATAGTTGTGCATTATAGGCCAGTAGTATACTCGTTAAATAATCTTATAAGTCTTTATATAGCTAGGATGCCCTACTATAGGGAAGTTGTATATAAATTTAAGTATCTTAAATTATAAAGGTTTAGAATTTGGAACTACCATCTTCTATTAATAGTACAATCAATTATTTCAAATTTCGCATTTAGCAAGTATAATATCCTTATACTATCGTTTTCCTGTTTAAATTGCTTTTATTACATCTATTATCTATATATTATTCTTATATTTATATTCCATTAGCTTATTAATTTCTATTTCCTATTTATTAACTTCTAATTCATTTCTATTAAGTTCTGTGTCTAGGAATATAGGATATAGTTTTTTAAAACGTTTAGGGGGCAATAAAATCTATAATTAATTTATAATCCGTTTATCTAAAGCATTTGCAGGTAGGTTCTATAATTATTATATTAATACATTAGGCTTCTAATTAAGTTTGCCCGGTTAGTATATAATCTTAAAGCGCGTCCGTAGGCTTGTTACAGCAGCAGTGGTTCCCAAGGAGGTCACAAAGTAAGGTAGTAGAGCACCACAGGTGACTCGCAGGCGCCCCGCATGCGAGTCCCAAAAGGCGGGGAGATGGATCACGGGGTTTTCTCATTTTCTCAAATAGAGTTTTCTCCCCACATGTAAATAAGGAGTAGTCCGCGTGGGCCCAATAGGGATCCGAATCGGACGTTAAGCAATGGATAATTATTATATAATCTTAAAGATAAATTATAAGAGATATTTAGCCTAACGAATTTAGCGCTGTGTTAATTGCTTTATAGTTATAAAATACTATAAGTTCTTATAGTTTATTAACACGCGTATTAGGAACAACAATCCTTTAAGCTTAGGACGCTATTATTTAAAGCATTTAACAATCGCAAGCAGTTCCTTATTATATATCTTATAGTTTAATTTAGTAGGGACGAGTTTCCAGGAGAGAAAGGCTACTAGATATAGCTTGCCGTTCTTATTATATTGCAATAACACCCCCCCTAGCGCATAATTAGACAAGTCCATTTTAATAATACATTTAAGGTTAGGGTTAAAGTAGGCAAGAATTAGAGCAGTTATAAAATAATATTTTAGTTTATTAAAAGCTTATTTACATTTAGTAGTCCATTTAAATCTTATATTCTTCCTTGTTAAGTTTACTAATAGCTAAACAATTTTTAAGAAGTAATTAATAAATCAATAATAGAAATTTACAAATCCTAGAAATCCTTAAATATCTTATACGCTACTAGGACTTTCCTAGTTTATAATCGCAGCAACTTTCTTAAGGTCCATTTTAATTCCGTTATAGGATATAATTAAGCCTAAGTATATAACTTCGGACGCGTAGAACTTGTATTTCTTAATATCGCATTATAAGCCCGCATCTTATAGGCGTTTAAGGACCATTCTAATATATTTCCAATGTTTAAAAGGCAAGGACAAGTAGATTAAGATATCGTTAATATACACAGTAATAAATACATTAAGGAATTCACGAAGCGTATTATTAACGTATTATTAAAATATACTAGAACTGTTTTTTACGCCAAATGGCATTACTAGGTATTTAAAGAGTCCCTATTATATACAAAAAAGCTATATACTTCTTATCTCCTTTATATATACGGATTTTATGGGGACTTATTAATAAACTCTAGAGAACTTATTTTCTAAAAATCGTTTAACTAAAGAAGGAGCTCTTGCTGCACCTAGCCCAAAAAGACTAAAACTAACTAAAAGAACCCTAAAAAACACCCAGAGAATCCCCCTAAGATGCATATATCGCAGGGGAGGCATATGTTGACCGATAGTAGTTCGCATTCGCGCGCAACTGCCAGATCCACGCCTAACAACGGCCCTCCACAATAAAGATAGGCGAATACCATACTATAAAGCGGAAATACCTCTATTAAGAAGGTATCTAACAAAATATAAAGCCTACTAGACGCGTCTAGTATCTAGAATTATAGGAGAGTAACTATTAGCCATAACAAACTAATATAGCTAGTAAAATGGCTCCGCCAGTCTAGTAAGCCCTAGGCGCCCCTCTAGTAAACCCTTAATTAAATCCTCTAATGGCTAAGCAAAATTAAAAATAAATAAAACTCCCCCTTACTAACAAACTGCACCTAGGCTGCCGTAGCTGCGCTTCCACAGTATAGGGAACCTACCCCCCATAAGACAATAACTGGGTATATAATTATAATACAACTAAACACAGAAAAAGTAGAGGGTCTTAGGGGAAAATTAAAAATAGAAGTCCTTATAGAGATTCGCAAAGAGGTCTACAACGTAGTTATAGTCTAATACCTTAAGAGCGGAGACATTAGAGTTACCCTAAAGGACTAATAGGTAAAGGAACAAGCTATAAGAGTAGGGGACAGGCTGGGAGAACGTATTAGTATAAAAGTGCTCTATAAAGATTACCTAATCAAAGTCCTAGCGGTTCCTATAAGCCTTAGGGTAGAAAAGGGACACTAAGTAGACAATACAGCAACTATATAGGAGATAGTAAAGTAAACGGAACGCCTTATACTAGGTTTTAAAATCACCCAAATCTAATAGCTTTAATAGGAAAATACAAACTAAGTAAATAATGAAAATAATAAGAGGATATAAGGGTCGCCAAAGACTTGCTAAAGAGACGCCAGTTAAACGTATAGCTCCCTTATTATTAGCATATATACACTAGAAATATAAAAACTCCTTATCTAAAAAGGAATAATTATAAATAGCCTTATATATAACGTAAGGCTCTATAACTATAGACTACACCTAGAACGATACTACCGCTGTATATAATAGGGACACACCTAATCCATATACGTAGTATAGGTATGCTGCGGCCACTGTGCAGGCCCCTACAATATAAGACACTGCTTAAATTAAGACTAAATAAAATGTGTAAACTGCCACCAAAGCACATATAAGGCGTAGGAGAGAGAAGACTACATTAAATATAGGAGACGGAAGGTAAGGGCTTAACAGCTACAGAAATAACTGCACGCTAGGTTATACAAATAAAAATAACAGGTAATAAGCTAGGGAGACATAGGTGCCTTCCTAGCGTTTCCTACCTTTAATATTAGGGGGCTAGGCCAGCCATCCCAAGCCTTAACGGGCCAGAAACGGCGCTACGTGACATTACTAGACCAAACAGGGATATAAGGGTCACAGGGGATATAAGGGAGAGAACGCCCTATAGGAAGACCCCCATAGACAGCTATAGTAAGCTTAAGACTAGGATAATTAAGAATTAGATTTAACGCGGTAAATATAATATTTATAGCCGACCTATAAATGGCCCATAGTTAACCAGCAGGGGAAGAACCAAAGATAATAACAGATTTAGATATAGAAGTATTAGTAGGAATATAAAACACAGGAATAGAAAGCTCTATATAAAATAAGTAGCGACTAGGGTATAGATATAAGAGACAAAAGTTCTAAATATCCTAGAAAAAGTGGAAATAGAAGAAGCAAGAAACGAAGGAGAGGCAAAAAACTCTTACTAAGAGTCCACCACCTATCCATTATACAGTATAACTGCGGCAACACAAACCACCATCTTATAAGGCCCTTACTAGACAGTCTAGACCTAGAGAAACACTATATCCTTGCTATACAAGAGCCGTACTACAATACCTATACACAATTAATATACTGCCCCCAAGGATTCTAGCTCCTATACAAACCAAAAGCAGCTACTTACGTGTGCTTTATAATTAGCAAGACTATTAGCCTATCCTTATAGTTATAGCAGGTAGTTAACCTAGATATTACAGTTATAACAATCCAGATATATAGGGGACCGGTATAAATTATTAATATATATAACCCTAGGGTCAAAGGGGTCCCATAAACAGAGAATATTATATTAGTAATAAGCTTACTAGAAACCAAAGGCATAGAGTTTATCCTACTAGGAGATATAAACCTCCACCACCCGCAATAGGGGGGTATCTATATTACTGCTAAACAATAGGCAAAATGCCTACTAAAAGCTATAAATACCTAGGGCCTTAAGCTAGCCACCCCCCTAGGAGCAATTATATAGCAATGAGGAACCTCTAGAAGTACAATTAACCTTATATTTATAGACGAAGGCCTATACCAGAGACTTAAAAGGTGCAACCCTAAAGAAAAATAGGCACTTGCTTTAGACTATATCCCTATCCAAATACAGCTAGATTTAGATATTAAGGCGTAACTAAGTAGCAAAAGATACGCAATAAGGAAGCTTAAAACAGACAGTTTCCTTAATACAGTTAAACAATAACTTTAAGACCTAGAAAAAATCCACCCAATACTAAACAAGCAAGGCTTATTAGCTACCTCTAAGGAAATTAACTAAAGACTAGAAAGGATTTAAGCAGCGATTAAAAATAGGCTAGAAGAGTACTGCCCAGTCTTAAAACTAGGCCCCTATGCACAATATATATAGTCCGTATAATGCGCGGTCCTTATTGCTAGCCAACAACAAGCAAGAAGGAAATATATAAGCAGCCACAACCCTAAAGACAAGAGATAATATAAAGACACAAAAAACTAGTTAAAGAATACCCTAAAGAAAGAAGCAAGGAACAACTGGAGATAGTTTATAAATAAGCACACTTTTAACCCAAGCCTCCCCTACAATAAGGGCCTTTGGGCTATAGCAAAATAGGTAAAGAAAAAGGTAGGGCGCCTAGCAGAAGACCTATACTTACTACCCCTATAAAGAGCAGGGGAACTATAGGCTACTAATAACAATAATAAAAAGGCAAAGATCCTTATAGAAAGGTTCTTCCCCTAACCAGCTCTAGTAGACCTTAGCGACATTATAGGTAAAACACCGGTAACTTACCTAAGGGTTAACAGCGATATAACAATAGAGGAAATGGCTAGAACTATTAGCCGCCTTTTAAATAATACAGCACTAGGACCAAATAGGATTCTAAATAAGGCCTTAAAAACCTATAGACCACTTATAGCACCCTAGCTTATAGATATAGCTAGGGCATACTTTACTATAGGCTACTACCCACAACTTAGAAGATCTATAATAACGGTTATTTTATAGAAAGAAGGTAAAGCAGATTACTTAATCCCAAAAAGCTACCACCCTATTGCCCTAGAAAACACCCTTAGCAAGATCTTAAAAAAGGTAATAGCGGACCATATAGCAGATACGGCTAAGGAACACGCCCTACTACCACAAAGCTAAATAGGGGCAAGAAAGAACCGCTTAACGCTATTAGCACTTACGCTACTCGCTACCACCATTAAATCTGCATGGGCGATGTAAAGGGACTTTATAGTATTAATACTTAGCCTAGATATTAGTGGTGCCTACAATAATATACCCCATAAGCGCCTCCTATATATTCTTAGGGCAAAGGGCTTCCCAAAATAGATTATATAATTTATTTAAGGATTTATAGGCCAGAAAGAAACATTATTAGTCTTTAGCGGATACCAGAGCCCCCCTATTACAGTTATAACAGGAATACCATAAGGATTACCCCTCTCGCCTATACTCTTTCTTTTCTTTATAAGTAACCTACTAGACTCCTTTAAGAAAGGGGCGACCTAGGGGATAGGCTTTATTAACAACACAAACCTAATTATATATGGGCCAACAGCTGCAGAGAACTGTAGAACACTAGAAAAAGCCTATAATACCTATATAGAATAGGCAAGACAACATAGAGTCTAATTCTTACTAGAGAAATACCAGCTAATCTATTTTATAAGAAAACGCAACTAATTTGCAGATCTCTAGCATATAATTTACATTTAAGGCTTTAGGGGTTAACCAATTTAGGGCCTAAGGGTATTAGAAGTATAGGTAGACAGTAAGCTCTAGTAGAGCGTATATATAGCGTAAGTAGCCCATAAGGGCTAAGCACAGTATATTATATTCTCTAGGATTATTAATTCTATATAGGGTCCATGCTTCTAGAGGTTACACCTACTATATATAGCAGTTGTCCGGCCTACTATAACGTATAAATCCAGTATCTGGGCTATTGGTGAAACTAAAAAGGGCCCCCCTAAATCACTCCTTAAACCACTCCAAAAGGTCCAGATAGTATGCCTCTGGAGTATAATAGGTGGGTATAAGCGAACGGCCGCAGCACTCCTTAAGAAGGAAGCTAATACCCCCCCCCTATAACTATATATTAAAGCCGCCGTAATATAAAGGGCGCAAAATAAACGTAACTCTAATCTTATAAAGTATATCAAGATACGCCTAAATAAACTATAGAGGGACACTAGGGTGCCTCGTAGGAGAATAATCCAACAACCCTAAAGTAGGGAAGATATACTAGAGAAACAGGTAAAGAAAGCAGAAGAAGAATAGTACAGTATTAGGGCCTAGGCCTATATAGAGGAAGAAGGGAGACGTGTAAGAGGCTAATAAAGACAACAGTAAGAAAGAGAAAGGAGCTAAAGTAGAGCATAAAAGAACGCCAGGAAACCATTAACCGTAATATAATACTAGTTCGACTAGCGCTAGAGAGGCGCATAGGAGTTAAAGGTATAGAGGCTAACTTAGGCAAGAGTAACCCAAGCCATAGCATGGTTAACGCCATAGGGGGTAAACACTTAAGGGCTCCAAGAAGGCCTAATAAAGGCAGAAAATATAATAGCAACACTCCTAAGAATAGGAATAATAGGATTAAAAGATTGGCTCTACTGGGTAGGCGTCCTAGTAGGTAGCCTAAGATGCAAATATGGCTGGCTAAAACAGACACTAAAACACGTAATACTATTATGCCCCTTACGCACTAACTAAGAAGTAATACTCTTAGTAGCTGGCACAGAGAACTATAATACACTGCTCTTAATATAAAAAGGTCTTAAGGCAGTTACCCAGTGGCTTATTAGCCAAAATATACTAAACCAGTTCCGGATTGCAAGGGAAATAGCAATAGAAGGCAATAGGGTAGGTATTAGGCGCCCCCTAATAACTCTACAGTAGTAGAGTAAAGTTTGCGATACTAGCGCGTCCGTAGGTTTATTACGGCAGCAGTGGTTCCTAAGGAGGTTAAAAGTAAGGTAGTAGAGCACCACAGGTAACTTACAGGCGCCTCGCAGGCGCCTTATAGGCGAGTCCCAAAAGGCAGGGAGATGGATTACGGGGTTTTCTCAAATAGAGTTTTCTCCCTACATGTATATAAGGAGTAGTCCGCGTGGGCCCAATAGGGATCCAAATCGGACGTTAATCAATGAATAATAATAATAATAATAATAATATATACGGATTTTATTAAAGGCAGTAACTATATTAAGCTTTATAAAGTACTGTACCTTTGCCAAATAGTTAAGCGTCTCTTAAATTAGGGGAATTAGATATTGGTTTTAAATTATAATTATATTTAGAGCCTAATAATTAACACAGAATCTTAAGCCTCCTCCTAGCTTTTTAATAAATAGTATAGGTAAGGCGAATAGAGATTGACTAGGGCGAATAAATCCTTTTTCTAGATGTTTGTTAAGGTATTGTTATATCATAAGTAGTTCTTCTTATAACATACTATATAGCGGACCGAACTTTGGTGTTATACTAGGCTTAAGTTCTATCTTAAAATCGTGCTTATCTTGGTGCGGGGCTAGTTGGTTTACAAATTGTTTTTTAAACTTGTTAATTAAATCATGGTACTCTTTAGGTATAAGAGGTTAAGGGTTAATATATTACTTCGGTTCTAGCGCTTTCTTAATGTCTTCCATTGTTATAGCGAAGATTTTATGGTTTTATTTTCTTGCTAATAAAATAAAGGGCGTGGCTTATATTATATGAATTTTAAGAGGTTCTAACGAGATATCTTTACATTTTTTGCTATAATTGGCAGTTGTGGCTTTATCGTCTTGGTTTAAGGTTTATAGCAAGGGTAATTTATATTGTTTTAAATTTAAATAGTTGTGTACATATTTATAGGGTAAATGGTTTTTTAAGCAATAACTTTAGCAGTAGGTTATATAGAACTTTAGTATTTCTTTAACCCAGCTAATTAAAGGGTTGTGTCATTTTAGCCATCTATGTCCAAGTATTACCTTATAATGCTTTAAAGGTATTACAAATAGGGAAATGTATTTAAGGTATTCGTCTATCCGCAATTTTATAAGAGCATAGTGCGTCAGTTCGCTATATATTAAGGGTTTGCCGTTAAAGCCTTGTAGGTCTTAGGGCTTATCAAGTTTCTTTAAATTTAGGCGTTAAGTTTTCGCGTATTTTGTATTAATAAAGCCTATGCTAGTAGCTCCGCTATCTATAAGGATTTGTACCTCCTTCTATTTTCCAAGTATTTAAATTTCGCCGAGTATATTAAGGGAGTCGTATTATGTATTAGCGCTGGAAGAGCCTAGACACTTATGCTCTTCTACTTTTTATCCTAAGGCGCAACTTGGCCCTAGGAGATTTATTTTCCAAGTTAACTAAAAACAAGGTGCTTTGTGGCGTCTAAGTACAATTTGTGGAATGAGTGCGAGTTAAGGAGTGAGTATAACTTAAAGAACGAGTGCAATTTGATAACTGGGAGGAACTACGACGGACCTTTTTAAAAGAGTAAGTTTGGTAATTCTTTTAAATATATTCTTTTTTACTACATCCAAAGCATTCTCTGTTTATGGCTTAAGTTCTTTATTTATTAGTTCCCAAGGGTATATAAGATTAAGTGGTATTAAGGTCCATAGGGTTATATATAGGACTTTTTAGGTTTAGAGAGAGATCGCGTTTTGGGATATGTGTTGGTTTCATAGAGTTTTAAACGTGCGGCATGGTCAGCTTTAGAGAACGAGTTTGTTTGTTATATTAAAGGTCCTCATTAATTTATTAACACATTGTAGCGAATTTGGGCAGGTCTTTCGGCAGTTCCCTGCCTACTAACTAGGCTCTAATCTTATCCAAAATGGCTTATTAAAGGGCAGTAACTTTAGCGGCTTTATTCCAATCCAGTTTGCTAACAAGGCCTAAAAATTCCAAAAAGAAGCTGGTAAATTCTTGGTTCCATTGTTATAGGTTTTTAAGTTTAGTAACCGCTATGTGTTCGCGGCTGGCGTTATTGTACATTCATTCTAGTAGGGAGATAAAGATTTCGAAATTAACAAAGGTGCTATTATAAAAGAATAGATCTATAGTTCATGCAGCGTCCTTGCTTAAATGAGACATTCTATAGCTAATTTTACTAGCTTTAGTGGGGTATTAGTTATAGTTTATTAAGAGTTTAAGACAGAGCTTAGTTATAAAGGGATATAGGTTGTTTTAATTTCTATTAAATATTGGAGGATTAGGAAGCTTTTTGGATTTTATAATAGGTATTAAATTTATTATAGATATAGGTTAAGTTACTATTACTAGTTTAAAGTTTGCGTTTAAGGGGCTAGGCTTAAATACAGTTACTTTAATTTTATTTGTAGGCGGTATCATAGTCTCTAACATAAGTGTTTTAATATTACGGAGTTCTTCGCGGAGTGTTTCCATTAATCGCTAATGCTGGGCTTTTAGTGCAGCCCGCTACTAAGCTAAAGCATCCGTAAAGGCTTCTTGTATTGCAGTTAACTGTTCCCTAACTAGGGTTATAATACTTACGGTTAACGCGTAGGATTCGAGGTCGTTTATATAACGGAACCTTGTAGCAGGAACTACGGTAGGTCCTGTTATTGGGCTGGGTATATAGGTAAGAACAAATTAACAACGTGATAATAACTGGTGGAGTAGTTGCCTAACAGATTAACTCCAATTATATTCTAAGATTTACTACAAAGAGAGAACTATCTAGGTAGGGACTATGGTCCTTTAAATACATAACCATACGCCTAAGAAATCCCTTCGCTCCGTGAGGTACGTGTGCTCTATATACTCCGTATAGATTATATAGATTATATAGATTATATAGATCACATTACGTGACCTTGGCTACTATTCCTTATTATATAGTTTCACCAGATCCATTCTGGACTGTGCCTATATTAACCAACTAGCTTCCTCTAACTCTTCCCTAAGTAGTTATAACATCGTACTTAAGCTATCCGTAATACCATCTCCCTTCTCTTTATTTTTGTCCTTAAAGATTCCTAACATCTCCAAGTCGTCTACTAGAGGTGTAATGTCCGTTTAATTACTTTAGTTAATATCCTTACTTATTATACCTAAAGCTTCTTCTTCTTCTTTAATCCTTTATTGTGCGCGTATGGTTTCTTCCATACTATTACTAGGTGAGATAATGCCGTCTCTATGTTCTTGTTGTGCGAAAGAGGGGTTGGTTTATATTATACTAGCGAGTTCTTTATCTTAATAACTGTTCTCTTATTTGGAGTGCACTAAAGCATACGTTTAATTGTTCTGTGACGTCCGCTCTATCTCTAACGCTAAGTGTGCGCGTCCTATGACTCTTAACAGTCTTTAGGTTCTCTAAGTAACTTATTATAGGGTCTTATATTTAATCTACCGCTGCGAAACTTAATAATGAGCTCTTAGCTTCCCTTGCAGAGCTTTAGCGTACTCGTGCTGCTTATAAGGCGTACTTGTCTACCTCGGCGCGTCTTCTTCGTCTTAAGAAGGTTCGTGAGAAGGTTCGTTCTAAGAAGTGGAAACTAGTTTAATAGGGTCTATCTAAGCTAGGTAATAAAAGGACTGGCTCTCTTTCTATAAGGGAAACAACTCTAAGTAGCTTAGTAATTGCTCCTCTTGGGTCCCCCTTATGCGACTTATTTTTTAGCGATCCTTTTTTATTAATGCTGCCTAACCTACTCTCTTCTAATACTTCTGTACCTTTCCCATAGCGTTCTTTAGGTTACTTAGTAGTTCCTAGGTAGTTTTACTGTAGCCTATCTATTTTACTTTATACTATGTTTTGTTATCTACATCCTTATAACTAATAATTTTTAAAACTTACTATTTATCCTCTTTCTATCCTCTGTACGTGTCTGCTTTGTATACTGGTGGTTTAACGTTTCTATATGCTGGTTCTAGCATTGTAATGTGTTATATAGGGTAGATCTTTATTTTAGCTAGTAAGTTTAACTTATATATAACCAATAAAATTCTTTCCGTGATTTTAAAAGGTCCTAGTCTAACATGGTCTAACTTTTTACTTAGTTGTTAACTTTTAAAACTTTTGTGTAGTAGCTATACTTTATCTCCCTCCTTAAGATCTGGTCCCTTAGATCTCTTAGCATTATAGTACCTTTTCATTTATTCTTATACTAATTTAGCTATTTCTTTAAGGTCTGCATAAAGATTCATTAACGTCTCTATTCTTTGCTTAGCTGTGCTACTTGTCTTCTTTGCTTAATGTGGCGATAATAATATTCTTAGTTTATACCCGTAATTTACCTTAAATAGTGATATCCCTATTCCTTCTTGTGGTGTTATATTGTATATAAACTATATAACTGGTAATAACAATACCCAATTATTCTATGCGTAATTAATATAATGTCTTAGATACTACTCTAGTGTCTAATTTAGTCTTTCCGTTTATCCATCTGTCTGCAGATAATATGCTATAGAGGTTGCTGCGCAAACCCCTTGTTCTGCCAGAAACACTTCCTAAAATACTGCTATAAATCTTGGATCTCTGTCTAATATGATCTTATTTAGTGCTCTATGCCTTGCAAATACTTCTTTTATATAGATTCTAGCAACATCTTCTGCTGATATCTTTTCTATATACGCTATGAAGTATCCCTACTTTGTTAACTTGTCCACTATTACTAAGATCGCGTTATAATCTTGTCCTATAATAGGATCTTTTAACTTTGGTAACTTAATAATAAAGTCCTACAATATAACTTCCTATAGTCTTCTTAGTATTTTGACAGGTTGTAGCCCTCTGTATAGCCTATACCTTATTAGTTTGTTCCTCTAGCAATCTAGATATTTCTTTATAACTTATCTTGCTAGTCCCCAGATTCCTTAAATAATATACTCTTCTTAAAGTCTTAATACTAGTCCTATAGACCCGTTATGTCCTTATATTATTCCCTTGTGGAATTCCTTAATAAATTCTTCTGCGATAGACTTAGGCATATATATTACTTCTCTGTTTTTATATTGCTAAGTCTAGATCCTCTATTTATGCCTTTTAGATCTTCTGTATCTAATCGCTCTTTAGTAATTTATAAATCTGACTTTCCTTAGTTACTGCGATTTTTGGGTAATTGTACCTAATTAATCTGTTTTAATCTTTTTGTAATAAAGCTCCTAATAGCTTTTCGTTACTTTATAGTTTAGCTTTTCTACTTAGAGCATCTGCTTGTGTATTATCTATACCCTTAGTATACTGAATCTCAAAATGGTATTTTATAAGCATTTCCGCCTATCTAACCTATCTTTGGTTGAGTTCCTTTATTGTTAGGAATCCTATAAGGTTCTTATAGTCTGTCTTAACCACAAATGGTTTCTCTATGCCTTATAAGAATGCTCTCTATTCCTTAAGTGCTGCTACTATACCTAATAACTCCTTGTTGTAGATGTCGTAGTTTAACTCTAGTGGTGTCATTTTCCAACTATAGCATGCTACTAGATGCTATGCGTCCTGGTGCTTCTATAGCAAGTATGCTCCTAGTGCAAAGTCTAATGCATCTATTTTAACAACCGTTTCTAACTTTGGTTAATAGATCTTAAGGACTAGCTCTTAGGTAAACAACTCTTTAAGTTCCTAGAATAGCTCCTTCTATTTACTACCCTAAACCCACGGTTCCTCTTTCTTCGTTAGCCTTATAAACGGCTTGATGCTTTTTAACCACTGTGCTATAAACCTCCTATAGTAGTTACAAAACCCTAGAAATGACCTTAACTATATAATATTCTCTGGTTCTTGCCAGCTTACTATAGCTTTAACTTTCTTTAGGTCCATACTAATTTTTCCTAGTTTAATAATAAATCCTACAAAATTGGTCTTTCTTATAAAGAACTCGCATTTCTTAATAGCTACTAGCATCCGTTTTTCTTGTAGTCTCTTTAAGACCTATTTAACGTGTTCTCTATGTTCTTCCTTACTTATTAAGTAGATAATAATATCGTTAAGATATACTATAATAAATTTATTAAGGTATTCTCCTAATATACTATTAATTTGCTTCTGGAACGTTGCTAGTGCGTTTATAAGCCCGAATTGCATAACTAATGGTTTATATAGTCCTTCCTTTAACCTAAAAGCTGCCTTCTATTTATTGCCTTTCTTAATTCTGATCTAATGGTATGCCCATCTTAGATCTATCTTTATAAAGATTTGCGCATTGCCTATTCTATCTTAGATTTCGCTAATTAAGGGTAAAGAATACCTGTCCTTTTTAGTAATGCTGTTTAACTGTCTATAGTCTATATATAGCCTAAGTTTTCCGTTTTTCTTTGGGATGAACAGTACTGGATATCCTATTAATAACTATAACGGTCTAATATATCCCTTATATAAGTTCTCCTGGATAAACTCCTTAAGCGCTACTAACTCTATTTTAGTAAGCTTGTAGATTGGAAAAAACCTTAGACTTATTTCTTCTTCTAATTCTATTTTGTGGTCCTATGCTATATATTCTAACAGCTTTTTACTTTCTGGTGACTATAACTTTTTACCATATTTGTGGTATCTCTTTGGTATATAACTTAAGCCTTGCTTAGTCTCTTTGTACGTCGCTCTAACTTGGTACTATACTAACTTAGTTTACTATCGCTTTTTACGCTGTTAAGTATTCTTAATATTAACCTAACCTATAACCCAATTAATCTTTAGATTGTACTCTTATAACTAAGGCATTCCTAATATCACCTTGTCCTATCCTAATAGTAGGATATTAAAAGACATTCTAACTGGTCTCCCTTTAATAGTTAACTAAATAGGTTCTATTTTGAGATTAATAATGCCTCCTTTATAGGCTATCTGATCTCCTGAAATTGTTATAAGTAGATATAGGTGTTTTTTCTGTCTATATAGTAACCCCATTTTTTTTACTGCCCTTAGTAATATATGGTTCTTAGTTGCTCTATTATTTACTAATACTTTAAACTGCTAATCTTGCTATTTAACTTGTAAATTTAGGTGTTGTCCTTAAATTCCTTTAAGGGTCTAAGGCTCTAATACTGGTTCCCTCTGGTCTTATGCGCCTCCCCTTTTCCTAATTATTGGCTGCTAGATCCTATTTGTACTTAGTCTAACTTAGGCCAATACTTAGTTTATTTCTTTTTCTTTATATGCTATAGACAAGTGTTCTCTAGGCACTCCTACCACTATTATCCGTCTAGGTATTCTTCCGTAAGGAATCTTTCTGGTTAAAGTGTTAAGTCCCCTTAACCTTATACTTCTACTGGGTGCTATCTATGTATATACGTAACGTTCCTAAACCGCCTTTCCTTGGGTGCCTAATATATCCTAGTTAGGTACTTCCGATTCTTATCTTTTGGTGCTCTATGTATGTTATAGGTGTTATCCACACAAGCTATCCACGATAGTGTGTAATACGCTAGGTGACTTGGGTTAACTTTTAGTTTATTTTTATCTTTAAGTTTAAACTTATACCTGGTTAACCTAACTACTGGTATCTCTGTTATGGGTATTAAGATTTGTTGTTTACTTCTCTAGTCTCTAGATCCTTCTTCTAGGTTCCTTAACGTTATAATTAATGCCCCTTTGATATGACTTATGCGTTTTTCCGTAATAGGTTAGTCTTAGACAACTTTTTTGTTTAGCTATATATAAAAGTCTTCCTATTTGTTATTGTGTCGTTGCCTATACCACTTTCCATATAACTGGTTTAGTGTGTATAGTTTATCTATTAGAAAGTACCTTGTTATTGCTACATTATAACATCCTTTGGTATGTCTTTTTTTAAATCTGGTTAGGATATCTAGATCCTCCTCTTATTCTAGTTTATCTAACCACTTCGCCCTAGGTGTCCCTGCACTCGGCCTATTAGTAATTCTTTATACGGGTGCTCTGTCCCTTCTACGGTTTGGTATGCTAGATCTCTAGTCTAGTTTCTGCTCTTATTATGCAATAATTCTTGTCCTAAACTTATCTATAGTTTCTTATTTTCTGCGTCTTGCAGCTGGATCTTGGAAGTTGTCTTACTTCTTAATCCTTATATTAACTGTTTAATCTTTAGGCTGAATACTATATTTACCTAGGATTGCTAATGTTCTTATTTATTCCCTAAACTTATAGTTCTTAAACTTGCGTCCTATACTTATTTGTTTATCTATAAACTGAGTCGCTGCTCTTTCCCATTGGTTTTCGTCCGTTATGGGTCCTTAGGTATATCTTATCTTATCTTAAGAATCTTAAGCGTCTTATATCTCTTCTTAAAAATCTTAAGCCTGTGGCCTTTTACCTTTATTAAGTGATGAGCTAGCACTAGCAGTTATCTGCTTGCTTAGTTTCTTTTAAATATTGCTCCTATTGTCTTGTAAAGTAATGGAAATCGTATCCAACGGTGTTATGGCATCTATTACTAAACCTTGTTTTATAATGGTCTTAGTCTCTGCTTCTATTTTAACTTCTCTAAGGTCTGTATGCTTCTAGTAAGCTGCCCTTATTGCCTTATTATTAGTAAATACTTCGCCTGTGTTAAACTTATTGTCTTTAATATCTGATCTATAAGCTGGTTTGTTGGTTTCTCTAAACTTAGATAATAATGGCTCCTATAGCTAATAGCTTGCGCCGTACTTAGCGTCCTTATAAATTTGGTATATGTTATTATAACAAAACGCAAAACTGTTAATTAAACACTCTTTTATTCCTTATAGTGCACCATCGTCCCTCTATATATATATACCGTCTGCTGGTCTTATTCCCTTTACTGCGTGGTTGCTCTAACCACCTCTATAGTCTCTGGCGAAATAACCTTGTTTTCTATAATTTATGCAAGCTCCGTCTCTAAATTACTGATTTTACTATAGAGTCCGCCTAAATATCTTCTACTGCTAAGATCCCTGGTTTAGCCTCTGCTCCTTAGTCCTTTAATTACTAGATTCTTAACCTCTAGGTTTCTATAGTTTCTTTTCCTATCTTTAGGTTTCTTTAGTACCGCTTAGGTCCATTAGCTCTACGCCATTCCATAGTTTTTAACTCTATGTTGGTCGTTGCGTACTCTGCGCCTTATACAACTGTAGAACTCTGTCTTGCCCTTTCTTAGCTTGTTCCCTTTAATAGATCCTGTTATTAATCTTTATTAACTGGTCTATTAACTCCCTTAGAGTATCCGCATCTTCTATTAGGATAATTGCGTCCTGGACCTTAGCCTTAAGTCCCTGTTTATACTATGCTATAAGCGCCTTATTATTCCACTTAACCTACATAGCTAGTGTTTAAAACTGCGTTATATACTTAATTACTAAAGTGCGTTGTACTAAGTTCTGAAGCTTTTGTTCTGCTGTAGTTGTGGCCTCCAGGTCTTTAAATATTTATATTAGTTGTTCCGCAAACCCGTTCTAACTAGTGAATATATACCGTATATCCTGGTTGGTAGTTGTTATGCTATTAGCCTATATCTCCGTAAGATATAGTTTAAACCACTTAAGTGCTCTCCCTGTTAGGAATAATTCTGCATAGGCTACTTAATCTAATAATATTACTAACTTCGCTCCTTCCTGCATAACCTTAAAGTGCATCTGCGTAAGAAATCCCTTAAGCTTTAACTTCTCTCCTAAGAATTGTTTAATTAAAGGTAACTTAATCCTTGCTGCTCTAATTCCATTAATACGTTCTTTAAGTATCCTACTATTGTCCTATAAATAATTAATCATTTTCTATAACTGACCTCTTGTAACCACTTAAGAATCTGTATCTACTATACTGGTATCTCCTAACCCTAAGCCTAAGGTTATGGCTGCCGTCGACGTCGTCGCGACTAGTGCTTTGGGTGGCATATTATTCAACCTTATTTAATACTGTAACCTTGGTAGTAAATATGTAACAGAACCTTATAGTAGGAACTACGGTGGGTCCTATTATTAGGCTGGGTATGTAGGTAAGAATAAATTAACAACATAATAATAACTGGTAAAGTGGTTGCCTAACAGATTAACTCTAATTGTATTCTAAGATTTACTATAAAGAGAGAACTATCTAGGTAGAGACTGTGGTCCTTTAAATATACAACCATACGCCTAAGAAATCCCTTTGCTCCGTAAGGTACGTGTGCTTTGTATACTCCGTACAGATTATATAGATCACATAGATTATACAGATTATATTATATAACCTCGGCTACCATTCCTCGTTATATAGTTCCACCGGATCTATCCTGGACCATGCCTGTATCAACTAACTAGCTTCCTCCGACTCTTCCCCAAGTAGTCATAACATCGTACTTAAGCTGTCCGTAACAGTTTGCCATTTTAATAGTAGTTGTTTTTGACGCAATGTAATATAAGGGCGCGAAGAGGCTTTAAGGAAGATTTAAAGGAATAATATAAATTCTATCTAAATCTAAGGGTATATAGCTCTTGCAGAGAACAAGACGTTGTGTAAAGAAGAGAAAGGAATATAGGAAACTTATAACTAAATGTTTAGGGTCTTGGCAGTAGACGTGTGGGCACGAGCCTATATGGATTTTAACAAGTTTTAACTAAATTCCATTACATTAGTGGAATTTGGTGGAATTCAATCAAGTTAGCGGAACTTAGTAGAAAACAGTGGATTACGGCAGATAATTGCGGACAGTTGCAGACAGTTGTAGATAGTTATAAACAGTTTATAAACAGTTTTATACAGTTATCTGTTGAGTGTTTCACCGAGACATTCCTACTGTAACTGGGCTAGTCCCGTTACACAACTTATGTAAATGTTTGGAGACCCTAAGGTAACAACCACAGTGGAATAGAAGCTTTAAAATATAGTATAAAGAACTTTAGTAATTGAGTATATAACCCAGTTTTAGACACTTTTGGTATAGGTTAAGTGGAATAACAAGGCGCTTATAGCACAGTATAAATAGGGACTTAAGGCTAAAGTCTAGGACGCAATTATCCTAATAGAAGATGTGAAAACTATAAGAGAACTAATAGATTAAGCGATTAAAATTAATAATAGGATCTATTAAAGAAAACAAGCTAAGAAAGGGCAGGATAGAGTTCTATAGTTATATAAGGCGTAAAGTACGCATTAATAAAGCCAAAGTTAGAAACTATAAAATGGGCCAAAACCAATAGATTTGAGCGGTACTAAAAAGTCCAAGAAGTAGAATAAGAAACTATAGAAACCCAGAGGTTAAGGATTAAGTAATTATAGGACTAAGGAGTAGAGGCTAAACTAAGAGTTTTAGTAATAACAAGGGTTTAGGCGGACTCTATAGCAGAATTAGTGGTTTAAAAATAGAGCTTATATAAATTATAGAAAACAAGGTTATTTTGCCAAAGACTGTAGAGGTAGTTAAAGTAACTATGCGGTAAATGGCATAAGGTCGTTAGAGTATAATAATATGGATACTAGTGTATTACGCGGGACCAAGAAGTGTTTAATTAAGCACTTCGCGTTTTATTATAACAACGCATACTAAATTTATAAAAATATAAAGTATAGCGGGAGCTATTGGCCGCAAGAACTAGAGTTAAGAGGACTTAAAGGAATATAAAAGTTAGATAAAGAACAAGATTGACTCTATGAGCTGGATTAAGATATTATAATAATATATAGATAATAATCGGCAACCATAATAATGGAGTTAGAGTACTTATTAATTAATAGCGATAAGGATAAAAAAGGGACTAACTAGGAATACCTAAACCTTAATAACGTAATAGAAGCAGAGACTAAAACCACCACAGAATGTAGTTTAGCAGTGGGCATTATAATACTGCTAGATATGGCATCTATTGCTTTATAAGACGGAAGGAGTAATATCTAAAGACAATTAAGCAAGCAGACAACTGCTAGTGCTAGCTCACTACTTAATAAAGGCAAGAAGCTATAGGCTTAAGATTTTTAGGAAGAAATATAAGACGCTCCAGACTTATAGGATGTGATAAGGACAGCTTAAGAACCTATAATAGACAAAAACCGATGGGAAAGAGCAATGGCTTAATTCTAGGAATAGCAAATAAGTATGGGACGCAAGTTCAAGAACTATAAGTTTGGAGAACAAGTAAGGATGTCTAATAGGTAAATATAGTATTTAGCCTAAGGAACAAAAAGTCAACACAGTAGTTAAAAAGTCAACACAGTAGTTAAAAAGTCAACACAGTAGTTAAAAAGTCAACACAGTAGTTAAAAAGTCAACACAGTAGTTAAAAAGTTTAATAATGTTAAAAACCTATATGCAAGACGCAACAAAACAAAAACCATAGAAGAGTTTAGACAAAGAATCCTTGTATAGCAAGAAAGGAAGTTTAATTAGAGAGCATATAGATATATAAGGGACAGAGTACCTGTATAGAAAGTCACCAATAGGCTATAGGCAGGCATGCTAAGAGTAAAGTGGTTAAATAAACTGGAATAAGAAGAGGATCTAGAAATCCTAACTAGATTTAAAGAAAGGCATACTAAAGGCTGTCACAATGTAGTAATAATAAGATACTTTCTTATAGATAGGCTGTATACACTAAACCAGTTATATAGAAAGTGGTACAGATAATGGCATAATAATGAGTGGGAGGACTTTTATATATAGTTAGATAAAAAAGTTGTTTAGGATTAACCTATTACAGAAAAACGTATAAATTACATTAAAGGAGTATTGATTATAACGTTAAAAAACCTAAAAAAAAAGAATCCAAGAACTAGAGAAGCAATTAATAAGTCTTAGTACCCGTGGAAGAAAGACTAACAGTTAGGTTGGTTAAATAGAGGTTTAAACTTAAAAATAAAGATAAACTAAGAGTTAACCTAAGTCACCTAGTGTATCACACACTATCGTGGATAGCTTATATAGATAATACATGCAACCTATATAGAGCACCAAAGGATAAGGTTCGCAAGTACCTAGTAAGGATATATTAGGCACTAGATAAGAGGCGGTATAGAGACACTAAGTATATATATAGTTGGCACCTAGTAGAAGTTTAAGGACAGGGAGACTTAATACTTTAACCAGAAAGATTTCTTATGGAAGAATGCCTAGATGGATAACAGTGGTGGGAGTGCCTAGAAAATACTTATCCATGGCATATAGAGAAAAAAAAAAAAAACTAAGTACTGGCCTAAGTTGGACTAAGTATAAACAGGATCTAGCAGCTAATAGTTAGGAAAAGTAGAGGCCTATAGAACTAGAGGGAACTAGTAGTAGAGCCTTAGACCCTTAAAGGAGTTATAGGACAATACCTAAACCTATAAGTTAAGTGGCAAGATTAGCAATTTAAAGCATTAGTAGATAGTGGAGTAATAAGAAACCATATATTACTAGTAGCAGTAAAAAGAATGGAGTTACCCTATAGGCAAAAAGAGCATCTATATCCGCTTACAATAATTTTAGAAGATTAGATAGCCTATAGAGGAGGTATTATTAACCTTAAAACAGGACCTATTTAACTAACTATTAAAGGAAGACCAGTTAAGGTATCTTTTGATATCCTACTATTAGGAAAGGATAAGGCAATACTAGGAATACTTTAGTTATAGGAATATAATCTAAGGGTTAATTAGGTTACAGGTTAGGTTAATATTAAAGATACTTAATAACGCAAGATGTAATAATAAACTAAGTTGGTATAGTACCAAGTTAAAGTAACTTATAAAGAAACTAGGCAAAGCTTAAGCTATATACCAAAAAGATACTATAAATATGGTAAAAAGTTATGGTTGCTAAAAAGCAAAAAGCTGTTAGAATATGCAGCGTAGGACTATAAGATAGAATTGGAACCGGAAATAAGTCTAAGGTTCTTTCCAATCTATAAGCTTACTAAAATAGAGTTAGTAGCGCTTAAGGAGTTTATCTAGGAAAACTTATAAAAGGGATATATTAGACCATTACAGTTATTAGCAGGGTATCCAGTACTATTTATCCCAAAGAAAAATAGAAAACTTAGGATGTGTATTAATTATAGACAGTTAAACAGCATTACTAAGAAGGATAGGTATCCTTTACCCTTAATTAGCGAAATCTAAGATAGGATCAGCAATGCGCAAATCTTTATAAAGATAGATCTAAGGTAGGCGTACTATTAGATTAGGATTAAGGAAGGTAATAAATAGAAGGCAGCTTTTAGGTCAAAGGAAGAACTATATAAGCCGTTAGTTATACAGTTCGGGCTTATAAATGCACCAGTAATATTCTAAAAGTGAATTAATAGCATATTAGGAGAACACCTTAATAAGTTCATTATAATATACCTCAATAATATTATTATCTACTTAACGACTAAGGAAGAACACGGGGAATATGTTAAGTAGGTCTTAAAATAACTATAAGAAAAACAGATACCAGTAGCAATTAAAAAATACGAGTTTTTTATAAGGAAAACCGATTTTATTAGATTTATTATTAAGCTAGGTAGGTTAAGCATAGACCTAAAGAAAGTTAAAGCCATAGTAAGTTAGCAGGAACTAGAGAATGTTATATAGTTAAGGTTGTTCCTAGGGTTTTACAACTACTATAGGAGGTTTATAGCACAGTGGTTAAAGAATATTAAGCCATTTACAAGACTTATAAAGAAGGAGGAACTATAGGCGTGGGGCGTTAAGTAAAAGAAGTTATTTAAAGAACTTAAGAAGTTGTTTACCTAGGAACCAATCCTTAAAGTCTACTAGCTAAAACTAGAAACGGTCATAGAAACAAACACATTAGACTTTGCATTAAAAGCATACCTACTATAGAAGCATCCAGACAGATGGCATCTAGTGGCATACTATAGTTAAAAAAATAACACCACCAGAGTTAAACTATGATATTTACAACAATGAGTTATTAGGTATAGTTGCAGCGTTAAAGAAATAAAGAGCATTCTTACAAGGTACGGAAAAACCATTTATAGTTAAGACGGACTATAAGAACCTAATAGGGTTCCTAATAACCAAAGAACTTAACTAGAGACAGGTTAGATGGGCAGAAATACTTATAGAATACTATTTTAAAGTTCAGTATACCAAAGGAACAGACAATATAAGAGCAGATATACTTAGCCAAAAAGCTAAATTATAGAGTGACAAAAAGCCGTTAGGAGCTATGTTATGAAAAGACAAAGATAAACTAATTAGGTATAACTATCCCAAAATAGCAGTAACATAAGAAGTTAGCTAGATCTATAAGTTACCAGAAAGCAAATAGACACAAAAAATCCAAGAGGCATAGAGTAAGGATTTAGACTTAAAGCAGTATAAGAACTAAGAAGCTACAAATATGCTAAGAAGTATTGCAGAAGAGTTTATCAAAGAATTCTATAAGGGAATAATATAAGGACATAACGGAGCTATGGGCTTAGTATTAAGACTTTAAAAAGAGTACATTATCTAAGGAATCTGGGGGTTAGCAAGAAAAGTTACTAAGAAGTGCCCTAATTGCCAAAGAAACAAGCTGACAAGGCATAAGCCGTATAGAGAGCTATAACCTATTAAAGTACCAGAAAGACTATAGGAAGTTATATTATAGGACTTTATTATTAAGTTACTAAAGTCTAAAGATTCTATTACTAGGCAAGATTATAACGCGATCTTAGTAATAGTAGACAAGTTAACTAAGTAGGGTTACTTTATAGCATATATAGAAGAAATATCCGTAGAAGATATAGCTAGAATTTATGTTAAAGAAGTGTTTACAAGACACGGAGCACCAAGCAAAATCATATCGGATAGAGATCTAAAATTCATAGCAGCATTTTAGGAAGTATTCTTAGCAGAGCAAGGGGTTTAAGCAGCAATGTTAACTACGTATTACCTATAAACAGACAGGCAAATAGAAAGACTAAATTAGACGTTAAAGCAGTACCTAAGGCATTATATTAACTACGCGCAAAACAATTAGGTATTGTTGTTACTAGTTATATAGTTTGCATATAATACAACACCACAAGAAGGGATAGACACATTACCTTTTAAGGCAAATTATGGATACAAACTAAGAATATTATTATTACTATATCAAGTAAAGAAGATAAGTAGCATAGCAAAATAAAAAATGGAGATATTAATAAACCTTTACGCATACCTTAAAGAAACAGCAGAGTTAGTATAAGAAAGAATAAAAAGGTACTATAACGCTAAGAGATCTAAGGGACCAGATCTTAAAGAGGGGGATAAAGTGTGGCTACTATACAAAAGTTTTAAGAGTTAACAATTAAGTAAAAAGTTGGACCATGTCAGACTAGGACTTTTTAAAATTATATAAAGAATTTTATTGGTCACGTTTAAGTTAAACCTACTAGCCAAAATAAAGATCTACCCTATATAGCATATTGTAATGCTAGAGCCAGTATATGGAAATGTTAAGCTACTAGTCTATAAATAAGACATATACAGAGGGCAAGAAGAAGATAAATAGTAAGTTTTAAAGATTGTTAGTTATAAGGACGTTAATAATAAAATATAGTATAAAGTAAAGTAGATAGGCTATAATAAGACTACCTAGGAACCACTATAGAACCTAAAGAATGCTATAAGAAAGGTATAGGAGTATTAAAAGAGAAAGGGTTAGGCAATATTAAGAAGGAGCCAAAAATAAAGGGATTAGTTAAGGGTAATAGATAAGCCGGATTATCTAAGGGATCTACCGCTGGCATATGAACTGTTTCCGCCTTAATAGGATTGGAATCCGTTTTAGCCTCCTTAGCCTCTAGGTCACAAAGACCCTATTCTACCAAGTAAAGCTCTTTAAAGCGCACCTTTTTACAACCCTTTGTAAGACGGGTTAACTAAGCATAAGTATTTAGTTAAGCCTTTAAAGCCTAAGACGCCTCCTTAGAACGGCATTGAACTTTAGTAAGGGCCTTAGCTAGTTTACTCTCTAGTCTTTCAGCCGCTACTAATATGCAAGACCCTAAGATAAGTAAGATAAGGCACCAAAAGGTTACAAAGAGTAATAAGACGTGCATACTTAGTATTAGGGACAGATCAAACATTACAGGAAGATCTTATGTTCGCTTATATATACTTAGCACAGGAAGAAGATTGGCGACTAGATAGGGCAGCAATTGCAATATATACTAACTTCTTCTTAGCATAACAAGAATAGGAAGGCATAACTTTACCTAGTAAAAGGGTGAGAGTTACTAGCTAGTTACAATAATTAGACATAGAAAATCTAATAGGAGGCATTAGAAACAATAAAGGTCATTAAGTTAAAAATAGGAATGCCACACCTCTAATAGACAACCTAGAGATGCAAGATATCTTTAAGGACAAAGATAAAGAGGAGGAGGATGGTGTTATAGACCTTATATTAGCAACAGTACGACTACTAGAAAGAGATATAAATAGACCAGTAGTAGAAGCGCGGGAGTTGCTAGAGCCAGTTAAGCTATAGGATGAGGGGTAGCTAAGTCATATAATATTACGTTATAAGTTCGGAACGTGGGAACATAGGAACATGGGAACGTGATATACCAACATACTAATATACCAATATACTTAGTACATTTCTTAGGCGTAGTATTGTGTATTTAAAGGACCACAGTCCCTACCTTAGATAGTCTCTCTCCTTATAGTAAATCTTAGAATACAATTGGAGTTAATCTATTAGGCAACCACTCCACCAGTTATTATTATGTTGTTGACTTATTTGATATCTATATACCTAGCCTAATAACAAGTCCACCGTAGTTCCTGCTATAGGGCTTTATTACAAATACACAATACAATTCCCTTAATATACTTAGTAAAATTTAAATATTTAGAAAATAGAAAGAAGTGCAAATCCTTATAGACAGCAAAGCTACTAGCATAGGCTTTATTAATACAAACTATATAAAATCTTAACGCCTAAATTTAAAGAAACTTAATAAGCCCTAAGGCCTATAAAGCTTTAATAGTAAACCCTTAATATATAGCAAAATAACGCACTACGCTCTTATAAAGTTATAGATAGGTAAACACTTTAAATACGTTTCCTTATTTATAACACCCTTAAAGCACTATAAGATAATACTTAGACACAGATAGTTAAAATAATACAACCCTTTAATTAGCTGGGTAAAAGAAATACTAAAGTTCTATATAACCTACTACTAAAGTTATTGCTTAAAAAACTATTTGCCCTATAAACATGTACATAACTATTTAAATTTAATATAATACAAATTACCCTTACTACAAACCTTAAGCCAACATAATAAAGCTATAACTGCTAATTATAGCAAAGAATGCAAAGATGTTATATTAAAACCTCTTAAAATTCGTATAATATAGGCCGCGCCTTTTATCTTATTAGTAAAAAGATAAGATTATAAAATCTTTACTGTGACTATAGAAGACATTAAGAAAGCACTAGAACTAAAATAGTATCCAGACTCTTAACCTTTTGTGCCTAAAGAATACCACAACCTAATTAATAAGTTTAAAAAACAATTTATAGACTAACTAGCCCCACACTAAGAAAAGTATAATTTTAAGATAGAACTTAAGCCTGGTATAATACTAAAGTTTAGTCTACTATATGGTATATTATAAGAAGAACTGCTTATAATATAATAATACCTTAACAAGCATCTAGAAAAAGGATTTATTCGCCCTAGTTAATCTCCATTTACCTTACCTATACTATTTATTAAAAAGCCAAGAGGAGGCTTAAGATTCTATATTAATTATTAAGCTTTAAACGCAATTATAATTTAAAACTAATACCCAATTCCCTTAATTTAAGAGACGCTTAACTAATTAGCGAAGGCACGGTACTTTATAAAGCTTAATATAATTGCTGCCTTTAATAAAATTTGTATATATAAAGGAGATAAGAAATATATAGCTTTTTATACATAATAGGGACTCTTTAAATACCTAGTAATACCATTTAGCGTAAAGAATGGTCCTAGCATGTTTTAGCAATATATTAACAATATACTTTATAAATTCCTTAATATATTTATTACTGTGTATATTAACAATATCTTAATCTACTTATTCTTGCTTTTTAAACATTGGAAATATATTAGAATAGTCCTTAAACGCTTATAAGACGCGGGCTTATAATGCGATATTAAGAAATATAAGTTTTACACGTCTAAGGTTATATACTTAGGCTTAATTATATCCTATAACAAAATTAAAATAGATCCTAAGAAAGTCGCTGCAATTATAAGCTGGGAAAGCCCTAGTAATATATAGGACATTTAAGGATTTCTAGGATTTATAAATTTCTATTAATAGTTTATTAACCACTTCTTAGAAATTGCTTAGCTATTAACAAACCTAATAAAAAAGAATATAAAATTTAAATAGACCACTAGATATAAACAAGCTTTTAATAACTTAAAATATTGCTTTATAACTGCTCTAATCCTTACTTACTTTAACCCTAACCTTAAATATATTATTAAAACGGACTTATTAGATTATGCGCTAAAAGGAATGTTATTGCAATATAATAAGAATAATAAGCTATGTCTAGTAGCCTTTCTCTGCTAAAAACTCGCTCCTGCTAAATTAAACTATAAGATATATAATAAGGAACTGCTTATAATTGTCAGATGCTTTAAATAATGGCATCCTAAACTTAAAGGATTATTGTTCCTAATATGCATATTAACAGACCATAAGAATCTGCAGTATTTTATAACTATAAAGCAATTAACATAGCGCCAAATTTGTTAGGCCAAATACCTCTTATAGTTTAACTTTAAGATTATATACTAACTAGGTAAACTTAATTAAAAGCCTAATATATTAATATAACAATTATAGAACTTACCTATAAACGCTTTAGATAAACAGATTACAAATTAATTATAGATCTTACTGCCTCTTAAATATTTTAAGAAACTACGTCCTATATTCCTAAATACAGAACTTAATAAAAATAAATCAGAAATTAATAAATAGGAAATGGAAATTAATAAGCTAATAGAATACAAATATAAGAATAATATATAGATAGTAAATGTAATAAAAATAATCTAAATTAGAAAATAACAGTATAAGGATATTACACTTACTAAATGCAAAATTTAAAATAATTAATTGTACTATTAACAGAAGATAGTAGTTCTAAATTCTAAACCCTTATAATTTAAGATACTTAAATTTGTACACAACTCTTCTATAGTAGGACATCCTAGCTATATAAAAACTTATAAGATTGTTTAATAAGCATATTACTAACCTATAATGCATAACTATGTATAAAAGTATATTTAAGCATATAGGATGTGCATATATAGAAAGACCTCTTATATAAAGAAGTAAGGAGTACTTTAACTGCTACCAATTCCAATGCAAAGATAGCGCGACATCTTAATTAACTTTATAGTTAACTTGCCTAACAGTAATAGGTTTATAAATATTATAGTAGTCGTTAACCGCCTTATAAAAATGCGATATATAATTTCCATAGACTTAATTAATGCAATATTAGTAGCCAAATATTTTATTAAGTACGTCTTTAAGCTATATAGACTTTCTAACATAATAATATCTAACTATAAAAGCTAGTTTATTTTAGACTTTTAGCAAGCTCTATATAAACAATTAAGCATTTAAATATAACTCTTAACTGTATTTTATCTAGAGATAGATAGTTAAACTAAAATTATAAACGCGATTATGGAATAATACTTATAAATATACTGCTCCTACCTGCAAGATAACTAGGGAAAATAGCTACCTTTAGCTAAGTTTACTGCAAATAATATAATAAACGTATTAACAGGCGTAATGCTGTTTTATGCAACCTATAGACAAGACCCTTAACTTAGATTTAAACTATAACCTAAAATTAACATAATAGGACCTACAATTAAACGGATTTAGTTAATTAATATATATAACTTCGCTAATTAAATAAAGCAGTTAACGGAACTATTACAAAGTAAATTAATATACGCTTAAATGTTATAAAAATGGCATATAAATAAAGGATAAGCTCCCATATAGGACTTTAAAGAAGGTAATATAGCTTACCTAAATATATAAAACATAAAGACTTAACGGCCTTTAAAGAAACTTAATTAGAAGTTTATAGGCCTATACTAAATTAAAAAGAAACTAAGCCTATATGCCTATAAGCTTAAACTGCCAACTAAAATAAAAATACACCTAACGTTTTATATAAGCTTGCTGTAATCTTTAAGAGATAATCCTATAACTTATAAAGTGCCACTACTACCTCCTGTAATTGTTAACAATGGTAATAGTTCTTACTTTATTAACTTTATTAATGATATATAATGGAAAACACGATCTAAATAATTCAAACTTCTTATTAAGTGGGAAGGATATAAAATATAAACTTAGGAAACCTATAACCAGATTAAGGCTAACGCGCCTTCCTTAGTAAAAGAATTTTATAAAGACCATCCTTCACGGCCTACTCTAGCTGGATAGATATAATATAAAGGTAAACAACTGCCACCTAATATAAATACACGAAATATAATAGCAGGAAACTTAAAATTGAAAACAACTTAAAATATATTATAATGTTTATAAAACAATTATATAATATGCAAGATATTAAGGAACTTTAACCAGCGGTTAAAGTTGTCTAATTAGTTAGATTTGCCTTGCTAAGAACGCTACCTAACATAAATATACAAAACGCGATAACATGAAAACATAATAAGTTATATAAGTCTTAACTAAATTGAATTGTTTTTAGACCTTCAGCTAAAGGGGGGGGGGGTACTGTAACAGGACTAGCCCAGTTATAGTAGGAATGTCTTAGTAAAACACTTAACAGACAAATTCCAACGCTTTAACCAAGTTCTGCCAAATTCTGCTAACTTAATTAACTTCTGCTAAGTTCTGCCAGATCAATTAAATACTACCAAAGTCCGTTAAAGACCGCGTGCGTATATACGCACGCATTAACCACCAAGATCCCTAAGTATTTAATTATATAATCCTCTTATTATTTTCTCTTCCTTATATAACGTCTTATACTCTGCAAGAGCTATATATCCATAGATTTAGATAGAATTTATATTGTTCCTTTAAATCTTCCCTAAAGCCTCTTCGCGCCCGTATATAAAGTGCTTTAAACCCCTAATAGACAAAGTCCTCTATATATTAGATATGCTAATAAATAAGGCCTACGACTATATTAAGTATGGCCTTAATATGCTACGTATATACCTAAATAACTTAAGTAAATAGACCTTCTCTAACTAAGAGTCTATGTTTATATACATAAAGAAGCACTATAAGACTATAAATATAATCTAAATAGCTAAAAATAAATTAGATACCCTAAACTAGAGTAAGTATAACTACTAGTTCTAAAAGGCAGAGCTTAATAAATTAATAATTAAAGTAAATAAGACTAAGGAATAAAAAGTGGATTTACTTAAGAAGAATATTTTCCCTAAGATAAAGGACCTAGCCCTTACCCTTAGCCGTAAGATTGGTAATGCTAACTATAAGGGCTAAAGTAAGTAGATAGATGTGTTCGCCTATAATCTATAGAACTACGCCTGCTAAATAAAGCTAAATACTGCTAAGCTAAGTACCGCTAGTAGCTGTCGACCTATACTACCTAATAATACCCTAGTGCTAGCACTATAGAATAACTTAATAGACCTTAACGCTGTTAAATTTAGCAGTAGTAGTAGTAGCCTCCTTAAGAATGTCTAAAGACATTATATAGATAATAGACTTTATATAGCGTATAATTAGCCTAGCTACTAGAAAGATACTTATAACCCTAAAAAGAACCTAAATCCCCTTCTAATACTACCGCATTAACCCATTTTTAATTCGCAGTAGATTCTTTAATAGAGAAGATAGTAACTAAGGCAGTAATTGTAAATATAGATATAGGCTTAGATATAGAGACTTACTCTTATAATTCCCTTCCCTAATATAATCCTAGCTAATAGTTCCGTACGTAAACTATAGATTAGTACTTTATTCTACTACTAATTATAAAACCGGCTATATCCTTAGTAAAGTACCCCCTAGCATATATACATCGTTAGAGACCAATATATTAGGATATACTAGCTAAGACTATAGCCACTAACTAAGCCCTATAATCTAGTTATTAAAGGGCTAATCCTTAGACTAAGTCGCCTTTAAGGGTTAAAACTATATAGGGAGGAGAATAAAAGGATTAGATCTATACTACTAGATTAGTTATACCTTATTCTAAGCTAGCTACTACTTAATCTTAAAATAGTAAATAAAAATAAAAATACTATTCTTATTTAGACCTATCTCTCCTTACTACATAACCCACTTTTAGAAGTTTTTATTAAAACAATAGGCCTTATTAATAGTAATAGTATAGTATTAGCGTTTATAGACAAAGACTTGCTTATAAAAAAGTATAATATTATAATAAAAAGTCTCCTAGTTCTAAAACCACTCTGCTTTACTAATAGACTCCTATTAAGCTTTATTACCCATTACTTTATAGTAAAAATAATAATTGGCCACTATATAGAATCTATACTTTTCTACATTATAAAGTTATTACCCTTAATACTAGTAATTTTTAGAACGCCCTAGCTTAAAAAATATAACCTAAGAATAGACTTCCCTATTCTAGAGCTTAAGTTTAACTCTAATTACTACGTCTATAACTATCTCCTATAGTATATCCCTAACTATAACTAAGTAGCACTACGCGGACGTATTATATGGCTAACGTTTAAATACCGTTAGCTAATAGTAGAAGAGGTGCCTAATACTAATAAGCTAATATACATAGTAAATAAAATAGAGATTCTAAAAGACTAAACTACCGCCCTATCCCTAAAATAATTAACACCGTAGAATTATAAGTCCCCTATATATACCCGCTTAACCTAAATTAGCTAATAAAACACCTAACTTTAAGATATTATATATATATATATATATATAACCGCATGTATAATAGCTATGGGCGTTATAGCTAAGGCCAAAACTAGAGCAATTAAAACCTTCCCCCTATAATATCTAACCTTATACCTATCTCCCACGCGCACTATATAGGGCCGCCGCCTTGTTTCCGCCCCCCTAGGCCAACCAAGCTGTACTAGCCTAGTTATAGTACTGGAGGACTAGATACGCCCTAATTTAAATAATATTAAATATACTTATGCTGTAATTTTACCTAGTTCTATAAATAAAAAGGCGTAAAGGTAATAAGGATCTATATAGCAGAGCTAGTAGAACTAGTTAAATAAGGTAAACACTAATAGCTGCTTAAAGAGCTACCTATAGGCCCAATAGAAGTACTAAACCTATTAAAAATATCTTTCCGCTGGCTAGTAGAAGGCGACTATATAATAAAGAAAGCCTATAAAGTGCTACCCCCTTATTTCTATAACTTTCTTAAAATAAACCTAAATACCAAGTCCGAGTTTCTACGCTAGAAGATAGTTAATACTAATATTAAGAAATATCTAAAAGGCAAGCCAGGATTAATCTGCGAAGATATTTTATAATAGTTACTAAAGGAGTTTCGCAAATATATTAAACACTTTTCCTCTAAAAACGCAGATAAGCTACCCCCTTACTAACTATAGGATTATAAAATTAAGATTATACTCAGAAAGTAGGCCCCATATTATAAGAATAGACCACTCTTACCCGCTAAACTTAGTTATATAAAGAAGTGGATTAATAAGATACTAGATAAGGGTTTTATCTGTAAATTAACCTTACTAACTACTATACTACTTCTCCTTGCTATAAAACCTAGCAATAGTATATAAATCTACTATAACTATTAAGGCCTAAATATAGTTACTATTAAAAATTGGTACCTATTACTACTGGTCTATAAGACACTTAACGTACGCTATAGCGCTAAGTACTTTACTAAACTTAATATAATTATTATATTTAACCGGATCTAAATTACGGAAGGCTATAAGTGGCTTATAGTATTTATTACCCAGTTTAGACTTTATAAGGTATTAGTTATACCAGTTAGTCTCTATAATACGCCCGCTATATTCTAAAACTATATTAACTGTCGGGAATAAGGCAAGCGGTCGTTACGTATTATCGCGGCACTAGCGTGGCGAGGAGCCTTAAGCTCTTCGCCCTTCCTCATTCCAATTAAAAAAGAAAGCATGCATCATCAAAACAACGTCACTGTATCTACTCGAGTAGTACTGGTGATTTACCCTATGTTACCAACACTGATTAGTGGTTAAATACACAACCACAGAACAGCAAGGTTTTCAATAGAAGAGACAGTCTTGTGCAGGGGTGCCATATACGCTCATATAGAATAGATCCCGGCGATACTGTACTACCTTAGACTTGCGGAAAACTAGTAATAGAAGTGTTACTAAGTACTAGGAGATACCAAGTTGCGTCCATTATATAGAACAACTACGTTTACAAAGATTTGGTTAAGTACTTTAGGTCAGAAGTGTTACTAAACCTAGGGTCCCAAGTCAACGTCCGAAACGCGTTAACTACATCTTAAATTGCCTACCTTTTAACAGCAAACCTACGAGATCCTACAAAACCGAAAACCCTACCTACCTTTAACATACGACACCCTATTAAACAACCCTTATTTTCCTTTTTTTTTCTATTAATAAAATAATAGCTATTATGGCGTTAACCTACCCAAAGTAGTATGAGAAAGATATTAACCCAAAGACATAGGACACAGATATTAACCCTATAAACGCTAAGCAACAGGACCTAAACGGATTCTTATTACACTATATAGTACACTATACAGACCGCGAATACAATGACACCATGCTATAGTATTACATAAAGGAGGACTTTGTTAGATGGATAAAGGAAACATAGGCTCTCGTAAAGAAAGATATTATACAAGACTTCCATAATTTCCTTTAGGAGAATGGAGTGTTTGTCCCTATAGATAGGGGTACTATTAGAGATAATATCTAGGAGCAAGTTATTAACGTAGAAGAAGAGCACAAATAGACTCCATAAGAGATTAAGCACCAACTACGCAATAAGAAGAAGCTCAACTTATAATAGAATCCAAATAATATACTAATAGAGACGCGTTCTAATTCCATTGCTCTAGGCACAAGTTCTTACGTTCCGTGTCTATCGCTTCCACTAATTTAACCTACAACTTTAACTACTACCCCTTAAGAGCAAGCGTAAGATCCCCTTACTTCGCGATTTAATAACCTTTAAACTCTATTATAGTAAGATTAGGTACTACACTGTGTTCCATTAAGATCTATATCTCTACTATAGCCTATAAAGCAATCCCCACCTTAATCTCTAACGCAATTTTAATGTGGCCTAATACCGCTTGGAGGCACCTTAAAAATGCTTACAGAGCTTACAAAGCTCTATTTAGACTAGGAGAAGAGGTTTAGCGGGGAACTATATAATATCCTTAATTTAAAGCTGCGTATCTTCTATAGCTATTGCTAAAAGGTTGGACTAGAACCTAACTAATATTATAACGCTTATTCTATTATGCTTAAGGGCCGCGCTAGTACCTTCTATTATAATCGTTTGGTAGAAAAAGGATACGATTTTAACCAAATAATATATAAGATAAGATGCCACTTTAAAACAGAAGAGAATAAGCAGCAGTATATATTAGAGTAGAGAGAGACTACCTTTCTAAGAATTATTGCTATAAACCCAGATGCCTCTCAACTTAATTATCTTTAAAAGCTCTTCAACTAACTTTAGATAATTTAGCGTGGTTTATCCAAATTATATTAAGAGGACTTCAGCCTACGCGATTAAGTTATTAGCGTATACTAAGGTATTAAAGAATACAACCTTACTCTCTTTAATCCTATAAATACTTATAAAGGAGTATATGCTTAATTAAGATCCTCTATTGGCACCGCTCTGCGCTCTTAAAAAGTATAGCAATTTAACACCTAACTCTAACCTATTTCGATCGACCTAGCTGACTAATATAATTATAACTAGACTGATTGAACATATAGTGGCTAGGGTAGGGGATACGGCAGAGGGTACAATTAACATTAACTATAAAGCAATTGTGGAGGCCCTTATAGAGGTTTATCTTAAAACAATTAATAGAAGAAATGCTACGTTTATAAGAAGCCAAATTACTAGTTAACTAGGCACCCTCTTAACAGACAAAAGGAGGCATATAATAAATTTTGCCAGAGCGCACAAAACGTCAGAAATTATAAGGTTACTATAGCCTACTTCCAAAGCTTTTTGGTTTAATATAAAGGCAAAGAAGATCTTAAGGGTAAGGTTAATAAGGCCAAACAGCTCCTTATAGATATAGAAATTGAGGACTACTTTTCTAACTAATACTTCACCAAGTATGGTAAGGTAAATGGCATATAAACTATCGCTATCCTTAATAACCAATCTACGCTCTATTCTATCATAAAGTCAGATATCTTTAATGAGCTAAAGGAAAGTTCCGCGTTCTCCTTTAACAATAGATACTCAGCAAACGTCTTTTATAGTATTATACTAGATACTAAAGCCGCAGGAGTATCTATAGTAGGAGAACCTTAAGTTCAAGCTCTTTAGCAGCTTAATAACTCTGTTTAGATTAACTAATTAACGGCAGGCCAATATACAATTTACTTTAGTAAGGGTACTATAATCTCTCTTAGCACAATTAAGGTCTAAACCCCGTTAGGATATATCACTTTCTATATTATTCCCGCGAATACCCCGTTTCTATTCTGCCTCCAAGATATAGATAAGTTAGGCGTTAAGCTTAATAACCTTAAAAATATACTCGTTTAGGGAGATAATCAGGTGCCCGTTATATGTAAATAGGGTCACCCTTAGTTGCTCCTTTAATAGCCAGAAAGGAGCGTTGCTTAGAGCTATTTAACTAAGTTAGAGTTATATTAACTACACTATCACTTTAGTCACCTATTAGTTTATAGATTGCTTAGGGTTCTTTAGTAAGTAGGTTATAAAGTTAAGGCTAAGACAATTAAGTATTTTATAAAGTACTACTATTGCTGCCAAATAAACCAGAAGTCCCCTAGCCAATTCAAGTTTACCCTTAAAGATAACTACAACTTCAACTTCTGTATTATCATTAACATTATATATCTTAGCGGCAAGCTAGTACTCTAAGTTATTAACCTTTTAACCTCCTTCCAAGCCGCATATTTCCTAAAGGATATATTAGCTAGGAACGCATAGGATACTCTTTAATTATACTAGATTAATATCTACCTAGGACCTCCTAATTAAGTTATTTATAATATAGGAAGGAACTTCTTATCTATAGAGTTTCGGTAATAGGTAAAGGCAATGGAAATTAAGGTTAAGGAAGTCCCTATTAAGGCACACAATAGTATCAGAAAAGTAGAACGATATTACACGCCATTATACCAAGCATATAAGATTATTTCTTTAGAACTAGAGGGCGCTAGCAAAGAGCTTATCTTATAGATGGCTGTTAAGGCTATTAACAATTCCGCTGGCCTAGATAGGCTTATACCTATATTGCTAGTCTTTAGCGCCTACCCTTAAATAACTAATAATTCTCTACTATCTCTATCCGTTACGTAACGAGCTAAGGCTATCTATAAAGCAATAAAGGAGGTGCGCCGCATCTACGCCACACGCCAGGTTAACAATGCACTAAGAATAAGAAACGGCCTAAATACCTTAATTATAATAGATCTACCACTCCAATCTAAAGTACGGATATGGCGTAAGAAAGGGGGCTGGTTAGGCCTATATACACTTATCGCCATTAAGGGTTAAACTTATACTCTTTAGATGCCCTATAGACCCACTTAATTCCGCTTAACCGTTATTAAGCCCTACTATAGGGATAACAGTTTCAAGCCTTTATAGAATGCCCTAGAGGATACCCTAGAAGAGAACCACAATCAACATACTCTAGAAGGCGACTATAATTCTAATACAGTTGTAGCAGATATACTACAACTACGACGCGGTAGAGGTTGCCTAAAAGGATTATAAAATTACCAACATCTTGTTAATTTCAAAGAGTAATTCGTTGCCGCTATTAAGAGTAGAGTTAAGTTATTAATGGCCTTTATAATAGCTAAAGAGAAGGTGGACTTTAAGCTCGCAAAATAACTCTAAAAGGAAGGCCGTATTACAACTTTAGGACCCCCTTTTTAAGCATCTGACAAGCAGGAGATTAATGGTCTTATTATAAGAGGAGTCTTTAAATTTAAGAAGTATAACCCTATTAAGTTCAATAGAGTTCGTATCTTTAAGTTAAGAATAGTTAATAAGATTAAGGGCAAAGCTACTAACGCCCCATTTAAAAAGTTAAGGCTAGTTATCCAAGGTTATAACAATAATGGCAAGGAAGTAATTTTTATATAATCCCCTATAATTCAACAAGCTAGTCAGCAAGTTATTATTACGCTAGCTCCCTCCTTAATAAAAAATAGAATAACGGTTTATTTATAAGATATTACTTAGGCCTACACCCAATTAGAAATATACCTTTAGCACTTAATATTAGCATACCTTCTAGAACAAATTCGCCACTAATATCCCGAAGATACAATTATAGTCGTGCTTAAGCCATTATATAGAATCGTAGAGGCAGGAACTCACTAGTGGGCTACCTACAGCAAGCACCATAAAGAGAAGCTTTTAACTATGGGAACTCTATTCGGAATCGTTAGCATGCAAACTAATAATATAATTATCTTAGGAGACAACTAATTCTTAGCTCTTAAAGAAGACAAGCTAGTAAAGGCAAATCTTATAGTAAAGCCAAAGGAGAGGCTTAACCTAATAATACTATTACTCTTTAATAAATGCATCCTCTCCCTAAACAAGGACTCCATCGCTTTACGCCAGAAGGGTTAAGGTAAGAAGATTAACGTTATTAACATTAATTCTCTAAAGTAAGGATATATAGAGCAACGCGCTTGCAGAGCTTATATTGCTTCTATTTATTAACCTAAGGCTTCCTTTAATCTCTCTATTGCCGCTTAATACCAGGAACCAACTAAGGATAACGTTCTTGCCCTAAATAAGCGTCTTTCCTAGCAAATAAACTATCTCGATTGGGGACTACTCTATATGCCTATTAACCTTCCTACTGCTAAGCTCTTCGTATTTATCAATGGATTATTTATAAATAATAAAGATTTCAGCTCCTAGCTAGGATATAAGATTATAATCACAAACGAATCTACTAAAGAGAATAACTTTACAATCTATGGCAATCTTATCCATTAGAGCTTAACCAAGAGTAAGCGTATTACTTAAAGCATTCTAGCGTTAGAGATATACGGAATGGTTAGCGGAGTTAACATAGCAATTACAATTAGAACTACCCTAAAGATAATTATAGATTAACTCAAACTTTCTATTATCCCTATAATCGTGTGTACTGACTTATATTCCCTCTATAAGTGCTTAGTTAAGCTTGGTACCACAAAGAAGAAGCGCCTTATAATTAACATTATGGCACTTTGGCAATCCTACAAACAGTAAGAACTCTTTAAGATCCGATAGATTAATAGCCAAGACAACCTAGCAGATATAATAATAAAGGCAAACCTAAACAAGGCTCTAGAAACGTTTGTTAATACAAACACTCTACGTGTATAGGTTAAAGATTAGGTTAAAAGGGAGTAAGAGCATAACATTCCACAGACCCTAATTTTAACTAGCCAATCAGGATTTTCTATACCCGGTATAGAAAATCGCTATTAGCTCACTTACTACTAGCGCCTTAGCGGCCCCTTGCCTTTACATTAACCCCTAACGTTCTTCTTCTTTTTCGCTTAGTATCTTTATATAGTAGTAATCTACAAGTGTATATAAATAGCAACTACAAAAGAAGAGTTGCCAGTGTTAGGAATAAGGCAAGCGGTCATCACGTATTATCGCGGCACTAGCGTGGCAAGGAGCCTTAAACTCTTCGCCCTTCCTTATTCCAATTAAAAAAGAAAGCATGCATCATCAAAACAACGTCACTGTATCTACTCGAGTAGTACTGGTGATTTACCCTATGTTACCAACATTAACTATATCTTATATAACGCCCTTAATAACTATTGCACTATATATCTTAATAATATCCTTATCTTCTTTAAAATACACGCCGAGTATATAAAATATATAAACGAAATTATCTAGAAACTTAGTAATGCTAGACTCTAGATTAACATTAATAAGTTTAAGTTCTATACTATTAAAATAAAATACCTTAGCTTAATTATTTTAACTAATAGTATAACTATAGACCCTAAGAAGGTGCAGGCCTTACAAAAATAAAAGGACCCGATACTAGTTAAGGAACTATAGCAATTTCTTAGCTTTCCGAACTTCTACTAATAATTTATCTAAGGCTACTCTAAGGTAGTTAAGCCTATAACTAGGCTACTAAAGAAAAGTACTAGCTAGTTATAGGGCCCTAATTAAGCCTAGGCGTTTTAGACCCTAAAAATAGCATTTACTACAGCACTGGTCTTAGCATACTATAACTATATAAAGAAGACTATAGTAGAGATAAATGCCTTAAACTAGGCTTTGGAAGGAGTTTTTTATTAAGCTAGTAAAGATAATAAACTTAAACCAGTTATATTCTTCTTTACTAAGCACTTCGCCCTTAAATATAATTATAAAATATATAATAAGGAGCTCCCAGCAATTATAAAAGCACTAAAAAAATAGCGCCCTAAACTATAAGAAACCAAGTAACTATTTAAGGTTATTATAGACTATAAGAACCTCTAGACCTTTATAATAACAAAATAACTAAATTAGCGCTAAGTCCGTTAGGCTAAGTTCCTTTTTTAGTTTAACTTTATTATTACCTATAGGCCTAGTACTAAAGATATAATCCTAAACGCTCTTAGCTGCCTCCTAGGCGTAGTACCTGCTAATACTAGTAATAAATATCTACGACACTAAAACCGCATTATTTTACTACCGGAAAAAGTTAACCCTACTATCCTAAATAAGCTACTAAGCAAATTCTAAGACTAAATCATTAAAGACTTTATTGCAGTAATGGACCTAAAGCTTAAAAAAACCCTTAAGGAGCTTATTAAGAATGCTTATAAAGAGAACGAACTAGCTAGAGATATATTAGCCACGCTATAAGAACAGGAAGGCCGTAAAGTATGCCACTAGCCTAAACAAATTAGAAAGTCGCTCTGCTATAATAAATCTCAATACTTAATTATTAACGGCCTAATATACTATAGAAACTAAGTATTTGTCCCTAATTTACCTAAACTCTAACTAGGAGTTATATACCGTATATATAGTTTAGGTCTAATAGGCTACTTAAGTTACATTAAGACCTTAAACCTTTTTAGTTAAACCTATTAATAGCTAGGTATTTTATAGTTCACGGCTACCTTTATAAAGGACTGCGCTCTTTACTTCTATATAAAGACCCTATACTTAGTACTACCTAGTTTTCTAAAACTACTAGAACTACTAGTCTATCCATAGGCTAATATCTGTTAGATAATCTGTATTCTCTAAGGCGTGGGTCACGTATACGAGTTACGTGCACTGTAAATCTCTCTATCTTAGCTTAGAGCCCGAAGGCCCTAAGTCTAAGGTCAGTTAACCATTAAGTTAAGATTATTAATTAATTAACCCATTTTATTAATGAATAGCTCTATATAAACAATTTAATAGTTATAAGCCCGGTCCGCCGACTTAAGAAGCTATTTAGCTATTACTTAATCATTTAAAGAAATTCTACCTTATCGTTAGACTCTGACACCTTATCATTAAAAGATGCAGACTCTAACAGAAATCCTACCTTTATTGTTATGGGACGATTCTAATACGAGATTCTACGAGATTCTATAAGATTTCACCTTAATTGTTATAGGACGATTCTGATAATAAGGACGATCCTAATAATAAGGACGATCCTAACAACAAAATACCATCTTAATTTCTTCTTTGCCTACTAGTTAAATAACTCCACCGTTAAGTTTATTAACTATAATTATCCTTAATAAGCCAGAAGACAGGGAGTAATAGCTATAGCAACTCTAAGCTCTTGTGGATTAGCGAATTTAGGCCTATATTAACCTAGATAATACAGTGCCTTAATAAGGTCTACTATAAGAACTAGCCTATATAGAAGTTATAGATTTTAATAAGAATGCAACCTTATATATATAGCTCTTAATAAATTAACAGAGAGCGTATAAAAATAGTAGATAATACTACAACTAGAATATAAAATATTTCCTAAAATAAGAAGAGTACCTTTAATAGATTTGTACCCAAATTACGTCCATAGCATTAATTTAAAAGAAGCTACTACTTGACCCTTCCCTTATAGTTAAGGAATAGCTATTTTAGTTAAAGAAGAATACAGAACTTACCTTATTGTTTATTAGAAAGAAGGTATAATACTAGTACACAGAAGCCCTTAAGGGGTTTAAACACTTGTCAAAATTAAACTAATTGCTAAATTAATAGGAATATATAATATTACTAGAAGAGAAGTATAAGATCCCTTAAATATTAAATAGAATCTGGCTTTAAGAATTAGTAGACGCTATTTAACCTTTTAGCAATGCCTATTATATAAAGTATACTACTAAGTTAAATAACCCTTAGAAGTTAAGATCTTCTAAATACTATAGAGTAGTAAAGGAGCTGCAAGAAGGACTTAGAATACCCTTAAAGAAAGCCAATACTACTATAAAAGGGAGTACCTTTAATATAGACTTCGTAGAGCAAGCCATTAAGGATTACTCTAATACTACTAAAGGTTTATAAAGAGGAAGAGCCTTAGTACGTAATAGACGCTTAAAGAGAGCCAGGATACTAGTGGATAAGAAGACGTCCTACAAGAAGCTAATACCTAAGTGCTTAGCGTGCGGAATACGAGGACATTCTATTTAGGACTATTAGTGTTTATTTAAAGATAAGAGATCTATAGAAATTATAATTGGAGATACTTTTATTAATAGGGCACTAAAGAAGATAGAAAATAATAAGGATCTTACTAACTAGGTTATAAAGATTAGACTTAAAGAATAAGAAGACAAGGCTTAATAATAATAGGATAAGAGTTAGGAAGTTAAGATTAAGGGAGAAGCTAATGCAATATTTCTAGAATTGTATTATACCAGTTAACTCTGTTGACTAATACTATTAACTATTCTTAACTTAGGAACCACTCTCTATATCTTTAATAATCTTTCTTATTTCTATAACTTTAGAAAAGCTTTGAGATACGAATATGTTATTACCGGCAGCTTAGAAGTGCCAATACTAGGCTACAGTAATGTTATTATCTAAGTTATAAAACCAGACAAGAGTAAGGGAATCTTACGTCTTAAGGACGTTGCCTTTTATATGCACTTTAATATAAATCTAGTATTATTCCGTCTACTTTAAAAATAAGGATACTACTAGGATAACAAAGGAGATAATAATTTTTTAGTTTAGAAGGATAATATAATTCTATATTAAATAGAAGAACGTTATAAATAACAGACTATTAAATACGTCTAATTAGGAAGTCTATTAGCGTTTAATATAAGCTAACTATTATACCGCTAACGGAAGTATAGAGTGTTATTAAAAGATAGTTATCTAGATACGAAAGGTGATGTATAACTATAGTATTTGCATCTAGGTTATCCAGGACCTATAAGCCTTTATTATTTAGGTATTAACGCCTTAGGAGTTAAGCTTTAAGGCCCTAAGACAACGGAATATTAACACTATAGTCTTGCTAAAATTAAGCGTTAGGTCTTATAAAGGTTCTTAAAATAGAAAATTAATATACCCTATCTTAACCTCTATATTAACTAAACTAACCTTAAGGAAGCGCATACTAGATTTATATAAGTTATGCTTATCTATAATACCTTCTTAGGAAGATCCTTTCTATACTTTATAACAACGCATAATAAGGAGAAGGAGATACTATAAGTACTTAAAGATTTTATTTAGTGGATTTGTCTAAGGTATAACCTTAAAGTTAATACTATTAGATTAGACAATAAGCTAAAGAGAAGGAGAATCCTTAAATAGCTATAGACCTAAGGGATTATATTTAAGCCTTTAGCGCTATATACCTAAGCTTAAAATAGTATTACCAAGCGCTTAGAGGGTGTAATTATTAAGAGAGTATAAGTAATAAGAATTACTGCTAATTTACTATATAATCTATGGAATAAGATAGTTAACTGTATAGTTTACCTTTAAAATTAAACACTATGGGAAAGTAATAGATGGAAATTGCTATATAAGAGGTTCTATACCTTCCTAGCTAATAGGAGATTAAGAAAACCATAACTAACGCATTTAAAAGCCTACGGCTGTAGGGCGTACGCGGCGCTAATATACTAGGAAGTCTCACGAACGTCTCTACGAACGTTTCTAAAAACACCTCTACAACGGCTCTACAATTGCTCGTACAATGGGGCGAACAAACGGCTCTACAAACGGCTCTATAAACGTCTACACGATCGCCCGTACGAACACCCATATAGTCGATCAATCAAACGCCCGTACAATCATCTCTACGTACGGCTCTATAAATCGATCAATCGCCCATACGAACGCCCGTACGAACGCCCATATGATCGATCAATCAAACGTCCATACGATCAATCGATCAAACGCCCATACAATCAATCAGACGTTCGTATAATCAATTAGACGCCCGTACGAAAACCTCTACGAACGTCTGCAATTGCCCATACAATCGTCCGTACGAACGTCTGTACGATCGTCTCTACAAACGTCTGTACAAACGCCTACACAGACGCCTGCACGAACGCCTGCACGAACGCCTATACGAAGCTCTATCAAAGCTCTGCATAGAGCTACAAAAGCTCTACAAAAGCTCTACTAAAAGCTCTACTAAAGTCTCTACCAAAGCCTCTGAAGAGCTTTGCCTATATAGTAAATATAGTATATAGTGCGCAGGGGGGATCCAAGGGGGTCTCCCCCTTAAGCTTAAAGTTCTACTTAAAGCTCTATTTAAAGCTTAATATAGAGTTCTAAAGCTTTACTAATACGCAGCACTAATATACTAGGAAGGCTCTATAAACGGCTATATAAACGTCTGTACGATTATCTGTATAAATACCTATACCGTGCTTACAGCAGGCTTTAAACTATAGATTACTGGGCGATAATGTGCTAACACGTTTATCTATCTAATATAGGGCGGTATAGAAGTTATAGGTAATGTTTATAGGACTAAGATCTAGCTACTCCGTAATAGGACGGACTATAGCAATGGGCCTAATATATAACTGGTCCGTAATAGGGCGGACTATAATAGGTCGCGGCTAGATTAATACAGGCGGCATAAGGGAAGAGGTAGCAGCGGAAGCAGCGGCGAAAGTAGTAGTGGCTGTAGTTTAGTATATAGGCTGCGGAAGGTCCGCTAAAGGTTATTAGAACCGCCTATTTCTTTTTTTCTATATATATAGAGTTAGAAAGGTAGTAGATTAAAAAAGAGTAAATAAACGATTAACCCTATAAGATGTATAGGTCTTATACGGAGCTCTATAACAGTTTGTTATAAAATTAGCAGAAGAGCGATACTGCTTATAAGTAGTACAAAATATACAATTAGAAGGTATTTAGGTGGTAGATAGGGAATAGCAACTAGGGTAGAAGACATATTTAAGTAGTAAGGGGTAGGATTTAAGGTTATAAGTTTAAGAGTTTAATAGGGTAACACGTAAGGGAAGTACAGTCCCTTATTAGGTGATCTAGACAAATTTTAACTAATTCCTACTCTTACTAAGACCTAAATTTAGTATATTATAGATCTTAGTTACTTATCGCATCTTACGGCATTAAGTATCCCTAATATTAACCTAACCTATAACCTAATTAATCTTTAGATTATACTCTTATAACTAAGGCATTTCTAATACTATCTTATTTTATCCTAATAGTAGCATATTAAAAGAGATATTAATCTATCTTCCTTTAATAGTTATTTAAATAGGTCCTGTCTTAAGATTAATAATACCTTCTCTATAGGCTATTAAATCTTCTAAAATTGTCGTTAATAGGTATAGATACCTTTATTGCCTATAAGGTAGTCCCATTCTCTAAACTGCTACTAATAATATATAGTTCCTTATTACTCCACTATCTATTAATGCTTTAAACTTTTAATCTTGCTATTCTACTTATAGATTTAAGTGCTATCCTAAAATTCCTTTAAGGGTCTAAGGCTCTACTATTAGCTCCCTCTAGTTTTTATAGGCCTCTCCTTTTCCTAACTATTGGCTGCTAGATCCTATATAAACTTAGTCCTCCTTAGGCTAATACTTAGTTAATTTCTTTTCTTTAATGTACCATAAATACATATTTTTGGTATATTCCCACTACTATTATCCGTCTAGGCATTCTTTCGTAAGAAATCTTCCTAGTTAAAATATCAAGTTATTTAACTTCTAAACTTCTACTAGATACCAGCTATATATATACTTGGCATTTCTAAACCGTCTTTATCTGGTGCCTAATATATTCTTATTAGGTACTTATAGTTCCTTTCCTTTAGTACTCTATATATACTATATAGCGAATTCTTTGATTAACGTCTGATACGGATGCTACCTAGCCCCACGTAGACTACTCCGTACATAGGGGAAACTTGTAAATTGATAGGAAGAAAACCCCTGTTGGTGTAGGGGACGGAATAACCCTATGAGCCACCTCAGTAGGATAAAAAACCCCTGTTTTGCCATGTTTGTCCGTAACGGCGGCCCTGCGGGCCTACAGCTACGTCCTATCCTCCTTAGATGTTCAATCTCCTTGGGAACCACTGCTTCCTTCCTTAGCTTATCCCAGTTGGGGTTCACTACGTCCCAGCTAGGCCTTGCCAATTGATTGCCTTGCTTTACTGTTTCCCATACCTTAACCACCCCCTATATGCTATCTCTTGTTATTAACCATTGCCATATACGCCATACCTCCCCCCCCTAAAGCTATCAAAGGCGTAAGGGGGATTCATCCATAGCCATAATACCAAAAGGCTAGCGGGACATTGTGTACTGTGTACTAGGTGTCTTACGCCTAGGCCCCAACCAGGCTCTCCCTAGAATAGCCAGTTGTAGGGAGGAGACAGAAAACCATAAGGTCGCTGTTCAGGCCGCCAGGCAGTATTACAGTAATAGCAAGTGACCGCATGCTCCGCGGGCGATCGCCCTAGGGGTTAAGAGGGGCTGTATATTTGCTCGTCCGTTCGTGCTTAACCGTCTCGTCCGTCAATGTAAGGTCGTCAATGCTTTCCACTGGGGGTAAGGGGATAATACCAAATGCCGTGCATCCATGTTGGATTGTATAGGTGCCTTAATAGAGTACCGTAGTGATAATAGCTGTTATCGTAAAGGGGTACCAACAGTGGTGGTTTTCAAGATCTCACCATCTGAAAATTTTTCACCACCGCCCCAACGCTCACAACCACCACCACGAAGTCGTATCGCACGCTGTGCGACGTCTCTGTGTTGACTCTAGGTCTGAACTTCAAAGACCTAGGTTCGTAGCCGTCACCACATACAGGTGCAGAGTCCGTTTTCGACGGCCTATATACTATATATATTATCCATATACACGATCTATAATAACGTATAATATACTAGGTGCTTTAAGTTAACCTATAGCTTATCTTTATCCTTAAGTTTAAACCTCTATTATATTAATTTGGATATTACTATATTATTAGCTAGTACTAATATCTATATTATCTCTTTCTAGTCTATAGCTTATTTCTCTAGATTTTTTAACGTTATAATTAATGCTCCTTTAATATAACCTCTCTGTTTTTCTAATATAGCTTAATCCGGTATAGCTTTCTTGTCTAGCTATATATAAAAATCTTCCCACTTATTGTTTCTTTATTATCTATACTATTTTTGGTATGGCTCTGTAAGTATATATAATCTATCTATAAGAAAGTATCTCTTGATTGCTGCATTATTACAACCTTTTGTATATCGTTCCGCGAATCTAGTTAGAATTCTTAAATCCTTTTCTTATTCTAGTTTTCTTAACTATTTAGCTCTTAGCGTCCCTACCCTTAGCCTATTAGTAACTTTTTATATAGGTGCTCTGTCTCTTATACGACCTTATATGCTAAATCTCTGGTCTAGTTTCTGTTCTTACTATATAATAATTCTTTACCTAAACTTATCTATATTTTCTTTTAGTCCTTATCTTATAAGTAGATCCTTAAAGTGCTCGTTCTTCTTAATTAATATATTAACTCTTTAACCTTTAGGCTAAATGCTGTATTTACCTAGAATTGCTATAGACCTTATTCATTCTTTAAAATTTTAGCTCCTTAGGAATTCCTTTCCTAGTTCTACCCCATAACTAGGGCCTTTAACCTTAAAGTAATTATACTAATCCTCTATACTTTCGACCTTAATCTATCCTTATGGATAACTAGCCTAGGTTCTTATCCATTTTTTAAAATCTTAAACTATTCTTATCCGTCTTAAGAATCTTAAACCTATAGCCTTTTGCCTTTATTAAGTAGTAAGTTAGCACTAGTAGTTATCTGCTTACTTAATCCTTTTTAGATATTTCTCCTTTTATCTTGTAAAGTAATAGATACTATATCTAATGGTGTTATAATACCCGTTACTAAACCCTGTTCTATAGCGGTTTTAGTTTTTACTTTTATTACATATTTAAGGTTTACATATCCCTAGTTAACTGCCTTTTCTTCCTTATTGCTGTTAATTAATAAGTACTTTAACTCTATTATTATTTCTACTAATCTTTATCTATATATTACTATAATATCTTAATCTAGCTTATAGAGTTGATTTGTCTCTCTATCTAACTCTTTAGTTCCTTTAAGTTCTTATAACTCTAGCTCCCATAGCTAATAACTTACGCTATACTTAGCGTCCTTATAAATTTAGTATGCGTTATTGTAATAGAATGCGAAGTGCTTGATTAAATACTCCTTGGTCCCACGTAATATACTTATATTTATATTATTGTCCTCTAACAACCTAGTGCCTTTTACCGCATAGTTGTTTTAACTACCTCTATAGTCTTTAGCGAAATAACCTTGTTTTCCATAATTTATGCAAGCTCCTTCTTTAAACTATTTATTTTACTATAGAGTCCGCCTAAACATCTTCTGCTATTAAGATCCCTAATTTAGCCTTTGCTTTTTAGACTTCTAATTACTTAATCCTTATCCTTTAGGTTTCTATAGTTTCTTATTCTATCTCCTAGATTTTTTAGTGCCGCTTAAGTCTATTGGCTCTGGCCTACTGTTCTATAGTTTCTAATTCTAACTTTATTAATGCGTGCTTTACGCCTTATATAACCATAGAACTTTGTCCTAGCCCTTCTTAACCTACTCCCTTTAGTAGATCCTATTATTAATCTTAACTACTTAATTAATTAGCATCTTTAGGGTATCCGTATTTTCTATTAGGATAATTACTTCCTAGACTTTTACCTTAAGTTTTTACTTATACTATGATATAAGCGCCTTATTATTCTATTTAACCTATATAGTAAGTGTCTAAAACTGCGTTATATATTTAATTGCTAAGGTTTATTATACTAAGTTCTAAAGCTTTCTCTATACCATAGTTATTGCCTTAGGGTCTCTAAATATTTAAGTTAACCGATTTACAAACCTATTCTAGCTAAAAAAATATATATACTAGACCTCCTAGTTAGTGGTTAATATTCCGTTTTCTTATATCTTAATAAGATAAGGTTTAAACTACTTAAGTGCCCTACCTATTAGGAATAGTCCTACGTATACTACTTAATCCGTAAGTATTGCTAGTTTCGCTTTTTCTTATATAACCTTAAAACGCATTTGCGCTAGAAATCCCTTAAGTTTTAACTTTTCTCCTAAGAATTGTTCGACTAATAATAGCTTAACTTTAGCTGCCCCAAGTCTATTAATTCTTTTCTTAAGTATTATATTATTGTCTATTAGCCAGTTAGCCATTTCCTATAACTATCTTATTATAACTAGTTACGAGTTAGTATCCCTTATACTAGCATCTCCACTAGTACCTAAAGCAGTTACCGCCGTTAACAGCGTCGTAACTAGTGCTTTTAGTGGCATATTATTTGACTTTATTAATACTATAACCTTAGTAGTAAATATATAATAAAGCCTTGTAGGAAATACTATGGTAGACTTATTATTAAGCTAGGTATATAGGTAAATAAGAAGTTAATAATATAATAATAACTAGTGGAGTAGTTGCCTAATAGATGAACTCTAATTATATTCTGAGATTTACTATAAAGAGAAGAACTATTTAGGTAGGGACTATAGTCCTTTAAATATATAATACTACGCTTAAGAAATACTAAGTACGTAAGGTATATGAGGTACGTGACGTCCCTTATAGATCCCATAGATCCTATATACCAAACTAGTAACGTAATCTGTTATATAACTTAGCTACCCCTTATCCTATGGTTTAACTGATTCCAATACCTCTCACGCTAATACCACTAGCTTATTTATGTCTTCTCTAAGTAGTTATACCACTGCTAATATAAGGTCCGTAACATTTATAATATCTAAAATATTTTATAAGATTTTATATTATAGCTATTTTAAAAAGCAACTTAACTCTAGAATATACCTTTTAGTAGTAAGTAGGGAGGGGTTCCTATAGAATATCGGTTATAGCTTTATCCTTATAAGTGGTGTTTACTAAATATCGGGCTAAAGCTAGATAAAGATTAAGGTTAGTGGCTAGAAGATTAGCGTGGTATATAGCTGTTAGTGTAATAAAGCCTTATAGTAGATATTAAGGTAGACCTATTAATAGGCTAGGTATATAGGTAAATAAGAAGTTAATAACGTAAATATAATTAATGGAGTAGTTACCTAATATATTAACTCTAATTATATTCTGAGATTTACTATCAAGAGAAGAACTATCTAGGTAGGGACTATAGTCCTTGAAATATACAATACTGCGCCTAAGAAATGTACTAAGTACATTAGTACATTAGTACGTCCCTTACGTTCCTATATTCCAAACTAGTCTTATAACTAGCTACGTAACTTAGTTACCCTTTATTCTATAGCCCGATTGGTTTGAGCACCTCCCGTAATATCTTAACTAGCCCATTTATATCTTCTCTTAGTAGTCGTACTACTGCCAATATAAGGTCCGTAATAATCTACTTCGCTAATATAAGCTAGGAGAAGACTAGGTAACGTTTAAGAAATAAGTTAACGCGTAGTAAGAATAGAAAGAGTACTAAGGGTTAAGTATACTAGGTTACTTACGGAACAGAGTACCTATATAAAAGGTTATTAATAGGCCAAACGTAGGTATATTAAGGGCTAAGTAGCTAAATAAACTAGAATAAGAAGAGAATTTAGGGATTCTAATTAGGTTTAAAGAAAGATATATAAAAAGCTGTTATAACACAGTAATAAGGAAATACTTCCTTACGGATAGATTGTATACACTTAGTAAGCTGTATTAAAAATAGTGTAAATAGAGTGGCAATAATAAATAGGAAGACTTTTATATATAGCTAAATAAGAAAGTTATACTGGATTAAGCAATCATGGAAAGATAAAAAAAATTATATTAAGGGTATATTTATTATAACGTTTAAGGGTCTAATAGAGTAAATAGAAGACTAGAATTATATAGTAAATCTTAGTACCTACTAAAGAAATGGCAACGCTTAGGTTAACTAGGCAAAGATTTAAACTTAAAGAAGATAATAAGCTAAGAGTTGACCTAGAGCACCTAGTATATTATATATTGTTATAGATTATATATATAAATAATATATATAAAATATATAAGGTACCTAATTAGGATATAGTGGGCACTAAATAAAAGAAAATCTAGAAATACTACGTATATATATAGATAGCATCTAGTAGAAGTTTAGGCGTTAAATAACTTAATACTTTAACTAGGAAGATTTTTTACGGAAGAATATATAGATAATTAATAGTGTGGGAATACCCAGAAAATATACGTCTATAGTATATTAAGGAAAAGAAAGAAATAAAGTGTTAGCTAAAAGTAGACTAAATATAATTAAAATTAAACTAATAGTTAGAAAAGGGGAGGCCTATAGGACTAAAGGGAGCTAGTAGTAGAGCCTTAAACTCTTAAAGGAATTTAATGATAATACCTAAATCTATAAATTAAGTAGTAAGATTAAAAGTTTAAGGCACTAATAGATAGTGGAGCAATAAAGAACTATATATTACTAGCAGTAGTTAAAAAAAACTAGGGCTACTATATATATAGAAGGAGCACCCTTACCTATTAATAACAATCTTAAAAGATCTAATAGCCTATAGAGAAGGCATTGTTAATCTTAAAATAAGACCTATTTAGATAACTATTAAAGAGAGACTAATTAAGATGTCTTTTAATATTTTACTACTAGGATAAAATAAGATAGTACTAGAAATGCCTTAGTTACAGAAATATAACCTAAGGATTAATTAGATTATAGTATAAGTTAATATTAGGAATACTTAATAACGTAAGATGTAATAAGTAACTAAGATAGTATAGTACTAAGCTAGAGTAATATATAAGGAGACTAAGTAAGGCTTAAGTTATATACTAAAATGATACTATAAATATAGCGAAAAGCGATAGAGCCTAGAAAGTAAAAGGCTATTAAAATATATAGTATAGGACTATAAAATAGAATTAGGACTAAGAACTAGTCTAAAGTTCTTTCTAATCTATAAACTAACTAAAGAAGAGTTAAGAGCACTTAAGGAGTTTATTTAAGAAACCCTAAAAAGGGATATATCTAACTATTATAGTCATCAGCTAGATATCTAGTATTATTTATACTAAAAAAAATAGGGAACTTAAACTATATATTAACTATATACAGTTAAACAGTATTATAAGAAAGGATAGGTATTCGTTGCCCTTAATTAGCAAAATCTAGAATAGGATTAGTAATATATAAATCTTTATAAATATAGATCTAAGGTAGGTATATTATTAAATTAGTATTAAAAAGGGTAATAAATAAATAGCAGCCTTTAGGTTAAAGGAAGTATTATATAAACAATTAGTTATACAATTTAAGCTTATAAACGTACTAGCTATACTTTAAAAGCGAATTAATAGTATATCAGGAGAATACCTTAATATTATTATCTACTACTCTATAAGTAAGGAAGAATATAAAGAACACGTTAATTAGGTCTTAAGGAGATTATAAGAAGAAGAGAAGCTAGTAGTAATTAAGAAATGCAAGTTCTTTATAAAGAAGACCAATTTTATTAAATTTAACGTATTTTATAAGCGAGTTACCCACACAAGCGAGTTGCCCACTTTTTGCATATACTGCGCAATAGATCTTACTTTTTAAATAACTTATAACGCAATGCCTTTATTAACTTTAGAAAAAGAGGGTAGATACCTATTTGCCCTAAACGCGATATTGTGGTTAAATATTATTATAAAATGTATAGTATATGCAAAAAGTGGGCAACTCGCTTGTGTGGGTAACTCGCTTGTGAAATACGTTATTATTAAATTAGGTAAGATTAGTATAGAGCTAAAAAAGGTAAAAGCTATAATAAGTTAGTAAGAACTAGAGAATATTATATAGTTAAGATTATTTTTAGGATTTTGTAACTACTATAGGAGGTTTATAGTATAGTACTTAAAGAATATTAAGCCATTTACTTAATTAATAAAGAAAGAGGAGGTAACGTTAATAATGGGGTTATGAAGGTGACCTAGTAATAAAGGTTTGTAGGTTTTGCAAACAAATTTCGTCAATGCGCTTTGCTTTATCCGTGCTCCAATACTTTAATGTTTAAAACCTTTATAACTAGGGTTACCTTTATAACCCTATTACCAACGTTATAGGTATAGTGTTACGGACGCTTTAAGTACGATGTTATGACTACTTAGAGAAGAGTTGTAGGAAGCTAGTTGGTTAATATAGGCACGGTCTAGGATGGATCCGGTGGAACCATGTGACGAGGAATGGTAAGCGAGTTACATGATATTATACGCGGTGTACGGAGTATACGCAGTGTACGTCTATGTATAACACGTATAACACGTACCTTACGTACAAGAGAGGATTTCTTAGGAGTATAGTTGTGTATTTAAAGGACCTTAGTCCCTACTGTAGATAGTTCTCTCCTTGTAGTAAATATTAGAATATAATTGGAGTTAATCTATTGGGTAATTACTCCACCAGTTATTATTATGTTGTTGTTTTGTTCTTATCTATATACCTAGCCTAATAACAGAACCCACCGTAGTTCCTGCTATAAGGTTCCGTTACACATTCACTACTAAGGTTATGGTATTAAATAAAGTTAAATAATATGCCACCTAGAGCACTAGTTATAACGGTATTGGCAATAGCCACAACCTTAGGGCTAGGTAATACCAGTATAGACAATAGGGATTCTTAAGTGGTTACACGAGGTTAGTTATAGGAAATGGTTAATTACTTATAAAACAATAATAGGATACTTAAAGAACGTATTAATGGAATTGGAGTAGCAAAAATTAAGCTACCTTTAATTGAACAATTTTTAGGAGAGAAGTTGAAGCTTAAGGGATTTTTTACGCAAATGTACTTTAAGGTAGTACAGGAAGGAGCGAAGTTAGTAATATTGTTAAATTAAGTAGCCTATGCAGAATTGTTCCTAATGGGGAGGGCACTTAAGTAGTTTAAGCCGTATCTTATGGAAATATAGGCTAATGGCATGACAACTACTAACTAGGATGTATGGTATATATTTGCCAGTTAGAACGGGTTTGCGGAGTAATTAACGCAGATATTTAGAGACCTAGAGGCTATAACTACAGCAGAACAAAAGCTTCAGAACTTAGTACAACGCACTTTAGCAATTGAGTATATAACACAGTTTTAAACACTAGCTATGTAGGTTAAGTGGAATAACAGGGCGCTTATGGCATAGTATAAATAGGGACTTAAGGCTAAAGTCTAGAACATAATTATTCTAATAGAAGATGCGGATACTCTAAGGGAGTTAATAGATTAGTTAATAAAGATTAATAATAGGATCTATTAAAGGGAATAAGCTAAGAGAGGGCAAGACAGAGTTCTATAGTTGTATAAGGCGCAGAGTACGCAACAACAGATATAGAGTTAAAAACTATAGAATAGCGCAGAGCTAATAGACCTAAGCGGTACTAAAGAAACCTAAAGGTGGGAAAAGAAACCATAAAAACCTAGAGGTTAAGGATTAAGTAATTAAAGAACCTAGGAGTAGAGGCTAAACCAGGGATCTTAGTAGTAGAAGACGTTTAGGCAGACTCCACAGCAAGAAAGATAGTTTAAAGATGGGGCTTATATAAATTGCGGAAAACAAGGTCATTTCGCTAGAGACTATAGAGGTGGTTAGAGTAACTATATAGTAAAGGGAACTAGGCTAGCAGACGGCACGTATATATAGAGGGACAATAGTGTACTATAAGGAATAAAAGAATGTTTAATTAACAGTTTTATATATTATTATAACAATACATGCCGAATTCATAAGGATGCTAAGTACGGCGCAAGCTATTAGCTATAGGAGCTATTATTATCTAAGTTTAGAGGAACTAATAAACCAGCTTATAGATCAGATATTAAAGATAATAAGTTTAACATAGGTGAAGCATTTACCAATAATAAGGCAATAAAAGTAGCTTACTAGAAGTATGCAAACCTTAAAGAAGTTAAAATAGAAGTAGAGACTAAGACCATTACAGAATAGGGTTTAGTAATGGGTATTATAACACCATTAGATATAATTTCTATCGCTTTATAAGACAATAGGAGTAATGTTTAGAAGAAACTAAGTAAGTAGATAACTGCTAGTGCTAGCTTATTACTCGATAAAGGCAAAAGGCTATAGGCTTAAGATTCTTAAGAAGAGATAAGAGAAGCTTAAGATTCTTAAAACAAGATAAGATATACCTAAGGACCCATAACAGACGAAAACCAATGGGAAAGGGTAGTAACTTAGTTTAGTAACAAACGAATAAGTATAGGACGTAAGTTTAAGAACTACAAGTTTGGAGAACGAATAAGAACGTTAGTAATCCTAAATAAACGCAGTATTTAGCCTAAAGATTAAACAGTTAATACTAGGATTAAAAAGTAAGATAACTATAAAGATCTAGCTGCAAGATATAGAAAACAAGAAACTATAGATAAGTTTAGGATAGGAATTATTATATAGCAAGAGTAAAAGCTAGACAGGAGGTTAGCTATGCTAGGTTATATAAAGGACAAAGTACCCATGCAAAGAGTTACTAATAGGCTAAGTGCAGGAACACCTAGGGTAAAATAGTTAGATAAACTAGAACAAGAAGAGAATCTAGATATTCTAACTAGGTTTAAAAAAAGATATACCAAAGGATGTTATAATATAGCGATAATAAGATACTTTCTAACAGATAGACTATATACACTAAACCAGTTGTACGGAAAGTGGTATAGGCAACGACATAACAATAAATAGGAAGACTTTTATATATAGCTAAATAAAAAAGTTGTCCAAGACTAACCTATTACGGAAAAACGCATAAGTCATATTAAAGGAGCACTAATTATGATATTAAGGAACCTAAAAAAGGGGTCTAGGGACTAGAAAAGCGAGCAACAAATCTTAGTACCTATAGCAGAAATACTAGTGGTTAGGTTAACTAGGTATAGGTTTAAACTTAAGGATAAAGACAAACTAAGAGTTAACCTAAAACATACAGCGTATTATACACTATTGTGGATAGCTTGTGTGGATAATATATGCAACATATATAGAGTACCTAAAGATAAGAACCGGAAGTACCTAATAAGGATATATTAAGCACTAGAGAAAAAGCGGTTCAGAAATACTAAGTATATATATGGTTGGCACCCAGTAGAAGTATAAGGTTAAGGGGACTTAATACTTTAACTAGGAAGATTCCTTATAGAAGAATACCTAAATAGATAACAATAATGGGAGTGCCTAGAGAATACTTATCTATGGTATATAAAGGAAAAGAAACAAACTAAGTATTAGCTAAAGTTAGACTAAGTATAAGCAGAATCTAGCAGCTAATAGTTAGGAAAAGGGGAGGCGTATAGAACCAGAGAAAACTAGTATTAAAGCCTTAGACCCTTAAAGGAATTTAAGGACAATACCTAAATTTATAAGTTAAGTGGCAAGATTAATAGTTTAAAGCGTTAGTAGACAGTGGAGTAACTAGGAACCACATATTACTAAAGGCAGTAGAAAGAATAGGGTTACTATATAGATAGAAGGAACACCCGTATCCACTTATAACAATTTTAGGAGATTAGATAGCCTATAGAGGAGGTATTATTAATCTTAAAATAGGACCTATTTAGTTAACTATTAAAGGGAGACCAGTTAGAATGTCTTTTAATATCCTACCATTAGGATAGGATGAGGCGATACTAGAAATGCCTTAATTACAAAAATACAATCTAAAGATTAATTAGGTTATAGGTTAGGTTAATATTAAGGATATATAACAGCGCAAAGTGCGACAGCAAACCAAGTTAGTATAGTACCAAGTTAGAGCGATATATAAAGAGACTAAGTAAGGCTTAAGTTATATACTAAAGAGATACCACAAGTATGGTAAAAAGTTATGGTTACTAGAAAGTGAAAAGCTATTAGAGCATATAGCATGGGACTATAAGATAGAATTAAAAGAGGGAATAAGTCTAAAGTTCTTTCTAATCTATAAGCTTACTAAAACAGAGTTAGTAGCGCTTAAGAAGTTTATCTAGGAGAACTTACGTAAGGGATATATTAGACTGTTATAGTTATTAGTAGGATATCCAGTACTATTCATTTTAAAGAAAAACGGAAAACTTAGGATGTGTATAGATTATAGACAGTTAAACAGCATTACTAGGAAGGATAGGTATCCTTTACCCTTAATTAGCGAAATTTAAGATAGGATAGGTAACGTAAAGATCTTTACAAAGATAGATCTAAGATAGGTATACCATTAGATTAAGATCAAGGAAGGCGACGAATAGAAGGCAGCCTTTAGGTCAAAGGAAGGACTATATAAACTATTAGTTATAAAATTTAGGCTTATAAACGCACTAGTAACGTTCTAAAAGCGAATTAATAGTATGTTAGGAGAACACCTAGATAAACTTATTATAGTATACCTTAACGACATTATTATCTATTTAGAGAATAAGGAAGAACATAGAGAATACGTTAAATAGGTCTTAAAGAGACTACAAGAAGAATAGATGCTAGTAGCAATTAAGAAATGCGAGTTCTTTACTAGAAAGACTAATTTTATTAGATTTATTATTAAACTAGGCCAACTTAATATAGATCTAAAAAAGATCGAGGCTATAAGGAATTGGTAGGAACTAGAGAATGTTATATAGTTAAAATTGTTCCTAGGGTTTTACAATTACTATAGAAGGTTTATAGCGTAATAGTTATAGGATATTAAGCCATTTACATAGTTAATAAAGAAAGAAGAACTATAGGCATGGGGAAAGGAATAATAAGAACTGTTTAAGAGAATTAAAGAGTTGTTTACCTAGGAGCTAGTTCTTAAGATCTATTAACTAGGTCTAGAGATGGTTGTAGAAATAGATATATTAGACTTTACACTAGGGGCATATTTTATATAGAAATATTAAGATAGATGGCACCCAGTGGTATACTATAGTTAAAAGATAACACTACTAGAGTTAAACTATGATATCTACAATAAGGAGTTGTTAGGTATAGTTACAGCACTTAAGGAATAGAGAGTATTCTTATAAGGCACAGAGAAACTATTTGTGGTTAAGATAGACTATAAGAACCTTACAGGATTCCTAATAATAAAGAAACTCAACTAAAGACAGGTTAGATAGGCGGAAATGCTTATAGAATACTATTTCGAAATTTAGTATACCAAGGGTACAGATAACGCACGAGCAGACGCGCTAAGCAGAAAGGCTAAACTATAAAGTAATAAAAAGCTATTGGGAGCTTTATTACGAAAGAATTAAAACGGATTGATTAGGTATAATTATCTAAAGATTGTAGCAACTAAGGAAAGTTAGATCCATAAATTACTAGAAAGTAATTAGATATAAAAGATTTAAAAAGCGTAGGAAGAGGATCTAGACTTAAAGCAATATAAAAATAGAGAAGTAACGTATATGCCTAAGTCTATCGCAGAAGAGTTTGTTAAGGAATTCTATAAGGGAATAATATAAGGACACAACGGAGCTATAGGCTTAGTGTTAAGACTTTAAAAGGAGTATATTATTTAAGGAATCTAGGGACTAGTAAGATAAGTTATAAAGGAATATTTAGATTGCTAAAGAAACAAACTAATAAGGCATAAGCTGTACGGAGGGCTACAACCTATTAAGACACCAGGAAGACCATAGGAAGTTATATTATAGGACTTTATTGTTAAGTTACTAAAGTTAAGAGATCCTATTATAGGACAAGATTATAACGCGATTTTAGTAATAGTGGACAAGCTAATAAAGTGGGGATACTTTATAGCATACACTAAAGAGATATTAGTAGAAGATGTCGCTAGAATCTATATAAAGGAAGTGTTTATAAGACATAGAGCACTAGATAAGATCATATTAGATAGAGATTTAAGATTTATAGTAGTATTTTAGAAAGTGTTTCTAGCAGAATAAGGGGTTTACGTAGTAATATCTATAGCATATTATCCGCAGACAGATAGATAAACGGAAAGACTAAACTAGACACTAGAGCAGTATTTAAGGCACTATATTAATTACGCATAGAATAATTGGGTATTATTATTACCAGTTATATAGTTTACATATAATGCAACACCACAAGAAGGAATAGGGATATTACTATTTAAGGTAAATTACGGATATGAGCTAAGAACATCGTTATTGCCATATTAAGCAAAAAAGACAAGTAGCACAGCTTAATAAAGAATGGAGATATTAATAAATCTTTATATAGACCTTAAGGAAACAGCTAAACTAGTATAAGAATAAATAAAAAGGTATTATAATGCTAAGAGATCTAAGGGACCAGATCTTAAGGAGGGAAATAAAGTATAGCTATTATATAAAAATTTTAAGAGTTAATGACTAAGTAAGAAGTTGGACCATGTTAGACTAGGACCTTTTAAAGTTAAGTAAAGAATTTTATTAGTTACGTATAAGTTAAACCTACTAGCCAAAATAAAAATCTACCCTATATAATATGTTGCAATGCTAGAGCTAGTACACGGGAGTGTTAAGCCACTAGTCTATAAGGCAGGCATATATAGAGGACAAGAGGAAGACAAATAGCAAGTTTTAAAGATTATTAGTTATGAGGACATAGAGGACGAAACATGGTATAAAGTAAAGTAGATAGGCTATAAGGAGACTACCTAGGAACCACTAAGCAACTTAGAGAACGCTATGGGAAAAGTATAGGAGTATTAGAAGAAAGTAGGTTAGGTAATATTAATAAAGAAGGATCGCCAAAGAATGAGTCACCTAAGGGGGACTTAAGAGGAGCAATTGCCGAGCTACTTAGAGTTGTTTCCCTTGCAGAAGGAGAGCTAGTCCTTTTATTACCTAGTTTAGATAAACCCTGTTAAACAAGTTTCTATTCCTTAAAATGGACCTTCTTATGCACTTTCTTAAGACGAAGAAGACGGGCAGAGGCTGATAGACGGGCTTTAAGAGCATGCTATTAAGTAGCTATAGCCTCCTGCTCTGCTTCCTGCGAACAATAAAGCTTATCTAGGGCGCTTAAGAGCTTACTGTTAAGCTTCGCAGCGGCAGATTAAACACAAGACCCTATAATAAGTTACTTAGGGAACTTAAAGACTGTTAAGAGTTATAGGACGCGCATACTTAGCGTTAGAAACAGAGCGAATATCGTAGGACGATTGAACGTTTGCTTTAGTGCACTCTAAGTAAAATAAGGGTTGTTAAGACAAGGGACTTGCTATTATAATATATACTAACCCCGCTTTCGTATAACGAGAATATAGAGACAACATTATCTTACTAAGCAATAGTATGGCAGCTACAGTGCGAGCACAACGTTGCGCTTATAAAGAAGAAGAAGCTTTAGGTATAATAAGTAAGGATATTAACTAGACTAATTAAACAGACATTATACCTCTAGTAGATAACTTGGAGATATTAGGAATCTTTAAGGACAAAGATAAAAAGGAGGGAGATAGTGTTATAGACGCTTTAAGTATAATATTATAACTACTTAGAGAAGAGTTGTAGGAAGCTAGTTAGTTAATATAGGCACGGTCTAGAATAGATCTGGTAGAACTATATAATAAGGAATGGTAAGCGAGTCACATAATATTATACGCGGTGTATAGAGTATACGTAGTGTATATCTATGTATAATATGTATAATACGTACCTTACGTATAAGAGAGGATTTCTTAGGAGTATGGTTATGTATTTAAAGGACCTTAGTCCCTACCGTAGATAGTTCTCTCCTTGTAGTAAATCTTAGAATATAATTAGAGTTAATCTATTAGGCAACTACTCCACTAGTTATTATTATGTTGTTGTTTTGTTCTTACCTATATACCTAGCCTAATAATAGAACCCACCGTAGTTTCTGCTACAAGGTTCCGTTATATATAGGGTAGTAAAAAAAAAAAACTAAGGAACTTAAGGAGTTATTTATCTGGGATTTAATCCTTAAAATTTACTAAGTAATACTAGAGATAGTGGTTAAAACAGATATATTAGACTTTATATTAAAAGAATGCTTACTATAAAAGTATTAGAATATATAGCACCTAATAATATAATACAGTTAGAAGATAACACCACTAGAACTAAACTATAATATCTATAATAAAGAGTTCCTAGGTATAGTTATAGTACTTAAAGAATAGAGAGCATTTTTATAAGGTATAGATAAACTATTTATAGTTAAAATAGACTATAAGAACCTAATGGGGTTCCTAATAATAAAAGAACTTAATAGAATATAAGTTAGATAGGTAGAAATGCTTATAAAATACTATTTTAAAATTTAGTATACTAAGGGAACTAAAAACGCAAGAGTAGATATACGTAGTAAAAAGGCAGAACTATAAAATAACGAAAAACCATTAGGAGTAATACTATAAAAAGATAAAGATGGATTAATTAGCTATAATTACCTAAAGCTAGTAGTAATGGTTAAAGAGGAACTAAAGCGAATCTATAAAATACTGAAAAGTTTTTAGGCGGAAAGAATTCTAAATATATAACTAAAGGGCTTAAATTATAAAGACTAGGTAAATAGAGAAGTAATATATGTTTTAAAATTAATTATAAAAGAATTTATTAAAGAATTCTATAAGGGAATAATATAAGGATATAATAGAGCTATAGGCTTAGTGTTAAGACTCTAAGAGGAGTATATTATTTATAAAATCTAGGGGTTAGTAAGATAAATTATAAAGGAATGTTTAGATTACTAAAAAAAAATTAATTAATAAAGTATAAGCTATATAGAGGGCTATAACCTATTAAAATGCTAGGAAGACTATAGAAGGTTATATTATATGAATTTATTATAAAGTTACTAAAATTAAAAAATCCTATTACTAGATAAGAATATAATACAATCCTTATAATAGAGATAAGTTAACTAAATAGGGCCACTTTATTATATATAGAAGAAATCTTTATAAAATATATAGCTAGAATCTATATTAGAGAAGTATTTATAAGATATAAGATTTATAGAGGCATTTTAGGAGGTATTTTTAGCAGAATAAGGGGTTCGCGTAGTAATATTACCTAACGTATTCCACCACCGAGTGTCCGACACCACCGAGTGTCCGACGTTATATATTACCTATAAATAGATAGATAAATAGAAAGACTAAACTAAATATTAGAATAGTATATAAGGCATTATATTAATCACGTGTAGAATAATTAGATACCGCTACTACTAATTATACAGTTTATATATAATATAATATTATAAAAAGAAATAGAAACGTTACTATTTAAGGCGAATTATAAATATAAGCTAAGAATATTATTATCACTATAATAAGTAAAAAGGATAAGTAGTATAACTAAAAAAAGAATAAAGGCTCTAATAAATCTTTATAGAAACCTTATAGTAATAGCTAAACTAGTATAGAAAAAAAAAATAGGTATTATAATACTAAGAGATCTAAGGACTAGATCTTTAAAAGGGGGATAAAGTATAGCTACTCTATAAAAAATTTAAGAGTTAACAACTAAGTAAGAAATTGGACTATATTAAACTAGGACTATTTAAGATTTTAGCTAAGATTTTAGAAGGTACGTATAGACTTAACTTATTAGAGAAAATAAAGATCTACTCTATATAGCATATTACGATACTAGAGCTAGTATACGGAAATATTAAGCTACTAGCCTATAAAGCAGATATATATAGAGAATAAGAAAAGATAACTAGAAAGTTTAAAAGATTATTAGTTATAAGAATATAGACAATAAAATATACTATAAGGTAAAGTAGATAGGCTATAATAAGACTACTTAGGAGCTACTAAAAAGCCTAAAAAACGCCATAGAAAATGTAACGAAGCCTTATAGGAAATACTACGGTAGACTTATTAATAGGCTAGATATATAGGTAAATAAGAAGTCAATAATGTAAATATAACTAGTAAAGTAGTTGCCTAATAGATTAACTCTAATTATATTCTAATATTTACTATATAGAGAAGAACTATCTAGGTAGGGACTATAGTCCTTTAAATATATAATACTATGCCTAAGAAACCTTTAGTACGCGAGGTACGTAAGGTACGTTTAGTATATAACGTTCCTCACTACTCCTATAGATCCTATATACCGAACCGGCAACGTAATTTGCTATATAACTTGGCTACCCCTCATTCTATAGTCTAACTGGTTTTAATACCCCCCGCGCTAATACTACTAGCTTATTTATATCCTCTTTAAGTAGTCGTACTATTACCAATATAAGGTCCGTAATAGAAAAGGTATAAAAGTATTAGAAGAAATTAGGTTAGGTAATATTAATAAAAAATAATTATTAAAGAATAAGTTACTTAAGGAAGACCTAAGAAGAGCACCTACTAAGGCATTTAGAGTTATTTCCTTCTCTATTAGAGAAGAATCCGTTCTTTTAGCGTTAAGCTCTACTAAACCCTATTTTATAAGTTTCTACTTTTTTAAGTAACCCTTTTTATAAACCTTCCTAAAATAGAGTAACTAAGCATAAGTAGCTAGTTAAGCGTTAAATACTTACCGCTCTTTAGTATAAATATGCTTTCTATTATTATAAAGTTTCTATATATTAGCTAGGGCCAAGGTAAGCTTACCCTTAAAATAAAAGGCCTTAGATTAAATACGGACCCTATAATATATTTGATAAGGTACTAAACGTCTATAAAAAATAGTAAGACGTAATATACTTAGCGTTAGAGATAAATTAAACGTTACAAGATAATTATATATTTAATTTTATATACTTAGCTTAAGAGCAAGGTTAGCGACTAAATAGAGCCACGATTATAATATATACCAACTTTTCTTCGCATATAAGAATAGAATGGTATAATTTCACCTAATAAGAGGATAGAAATCATTAGCTAATTATAACGCTTAGATTAAAAGGATTTAATAAAGGGTATTAAAAATAATAAAGATTATTAAATTAAAGACGGAAATGCTATACCTCTAATAAATAACTTAGAGATATAAGATATCTTTAAGGATAAAAATAAAGAGGAGTGGGATAGTGTTACGGACCTTATAACGGCAGTAGTATAACTACTTAAAGAGAATATAAATAGAGTTATGGTATTAGCGCGGAAGGCGTTAGAACTAATTAAACTATAAAATAAGGGATAGCTAAGTTATATAATGGATTATGGGACTGGTTTAGTACATAAGTATATAAGTACGTAAATACGCAAGACGTATCGACGTACTGACGTACTAACGTACTTAATACATTTCTTAGGAGTTAGAACGTGTATTTAAAGGACCACAGTCCCTACCTAAATAGTTCCTTTCTTTATAGTAAATCTTAAAATATAATTAGAGTTAGGGGTCGTTTAGTTGCAATCTAAAGGCCTTAGATTCAGTTCAGAATAGAGTTAATCTAGAGCTCCAATCTAATTCTAAGGCAACTGTTTGGTTGAATTCTGTTGGCCATAGAGGTAGCTTTACTGCTAAGGTGTTAGACTCTAAACGACTACGGATACCAAAAGTCAAACTAGGGTTATTTCCTTATGTATATTAGGGCTCTTAGAGCCACCTTAAATAAAATAGATCACTTATTCAATTCTATATCTCTACCTATTAGCTAGCTTATATCATTTGTCGTAATACCTGTCTAGCTGAAGGTTATAAGCCTAGTAGCCTTCTAAGTACTAGGGAGATCTCAGTGACCAGACAAATACCACTAAGCCTCTTTAAGTATAGTTCGTCACAAAATATGGCGTTATTTACGCGTAAGCGCGTCTCTTTACGTAACCTCTCTTAAACCTCAAAATAAAAGCTACTATAGCACCTACATCCACGGACTCTACTAATCCTCTTTTGCTAACCCAAAAAGACTAGCCTTTATGGTTTTAATTTATCCACTAAAAAGCAAGTTTTGCGAAGATCTAGGACTATATTAACCCAGATAAGACGAAAGACAAAATTAAGGAAAACACTAAGCCAGACATACCCTTAATAGCAGCAGCTCCTGCAGCACCTGCAGCAGCTCCTACAGCACTAGCAGCAGCTCCTACAGCACCAGCAGCGGCTCTTACAGCACTAGTAGCAACTTCAGCATCTACTAGAACAGCTATACCTGGGTTATTAAGTCAGCAAGGACAATAAACTTAGCAATCTCTAGAGATATAGAGAATGCTCTTTAAGCTCTACAAGCTTTAATAACAAAACTACCTAAAGCGGGAAGAGAAGCTCTATACATTTATAGCACTCTTACATGCCACTATAGGCACTAACTTCTCTGGGTATCTTAAAAACCTCACTACACTACATTTAGTTCTAAGACAGCTAAAAAAGGTAGCAAAGCCATCTCAAGCTACGCTACAGCAAATAGTATTAGATAATCTTAAGAAACAGAAACAAGGGCCTAAACATTAGACTCTAGAATCTTGGCTTTAGCTTTATATTACTATTATATAAAACGGCAAAGAGCTAGAGGAAGGGTTAATAGAGGTAATAAAAAACAGCGTTATATAAGCCTTTGTCAAGGACTATAAGGAGATCTATCCAGCTCTATATTATACCTTTATTTAAAAGGTAGCCAAGAGGTCAGAGAAGCTTAAAATAGCAATAATAATTAAGGAATTTAACCTCCTCTATAAGCATCTAAATATAGGACATAACACTTATGCTATACTTTTAGGGCAGCCATCTACAGATCCTATAACGTCTACTACCCTAGTACCTTCTTAATCGCCTAAGACAAAGTGCTTTACTTATAGTTTACCCTATAAGTTAAAGAATTACAAGCAACTATTTCAGTCTCTTTAAGGTCTGAACTTTATACCAAATAATAAGTATTTAAGGAAGTGTTAAAAATAGCTTAAAGTCCTAATAAATAAGTAGTATTATAATAGGAGGCTCAAGCAGATTAAGAGGGAAGGTCCTAGGTTAAGGACGTCTATATTAACTTTGTCTACGGCTAAAAAGATTAAGAATCTAGATAGGCCCTAAGCTATAGCGGCAGCTATAACAATATCCTACTTATTATTATTATCGCAGGAATATCCAAATCTGTTATTAATTAATGCCTAGGGGTATAACACTATGGCAGACACCCACTTCTATAACAATATTAGTGTAATAGGCTTGTATAAATACTTCTAAACCAAAGCTTGTAGATTGCTATTATGCAAGAATACTAAGCTAAGGAGAAGGAAAGAGGGTAAAAGGGGGCTCTAGGGGTATATAAGCACGCTATAGGCGGGCTCTGGATATTGCGCCAAGCCAGCTATAGGGGACAGTGCCCTAGCACTGTTATATTACCCCCCCCCCCCCCCCCTTCTAAAAAGCCTGCCCTTAGGCTTTATCCCCTTATAGAAGAGAAAGAAGAGAAAGAAGAAAAGAAAAAAATTAAAGGATCTGGCGCTTAATCGCGATGCTAGTTAATATAGGACTTACAGCAATCCTGCAGCTCCTGCAGCTGCGAGAGATATATTGCTATACCTAGTTGACGTAGGGCAGGCAGCCGTCCTGCAGCTCCTGCTGCTGCGAGAGGTATATCGCTAGGAGCCCTCCGTTGGCTGTTGTTCTTCCTTTAGAACTCTGGTACCTCCTAGCTCTCTATTCCCCCTTTTATTATAGTACGCCCTAAGCTATAAAAAAAAAGAAGCCCCCTTACTCCCCTCTTATAAAAAGGCAGGTAAAAAAGTTTTAATAAGGGTAGGAGGGTTAGAGAGTTATAGCTTATATATATACCGGCATAAGCTCTTGTTTGTTAAGTAGCAGTACAGTACTAGTGGTAGGGTTATTTGGGTAGTAGTATAATGCTAGTAACAGGGTTGTATTCTATAGGTAAATTAGCATAAAATCTTATTAGTAGATTGCAGGCGTATTAGCGCGAGTACTTGTCTTATAGGTTGTAAGCATATCAGCATAACAGTTATTAGACTTAGGTTTACTTATAGGTATATTAGTATAAGAGCTTATCTATTTAGTAGCAGTATGGTACTAGTAATAGGGTCGTTTAGGGATAGTATAATGCCAGTAATAGGGTTATATTTTATGGGCAGATTGGCACAGAATCTTATTAGCGGGTTGCGTTTAAATTACTATTAGGTCGTATTTAAATCGCATTTAGGCAGTAGTACGGTGCTAGCGGCGGGTTTATATTTGCAGGTATATCAGCACAAAGTCTTATTAATAGGTTGTAGTTCTATAGGCATATTAGTGCGGAGCTTATTAATTTAGGCAGCAGTACGGTGCTAGCGGCGGGGTCGTATTCTAGGGAGTAAAGCTCTACCTTGTATACGGTTAATACTATAGGCAAATCAGTGGAAGTCAGTTCACTGCGGGCGGAGTAGCAAGGGTTAGTTAGCTGCTGACAAAGCAGCGAGGGTTAGTTAGCTATAGGCAGAGCAGCTAGGGTCTATTGTAATAGCAGTACGGTGTAAGCGTTAGGTAGTAATAGTAGGTTAAACGTTTAGAGCTTAATCTATTAGTTAGCTAGTAGATTGTAGGTGATTGTTATCATTCGCGATAATAGGCGTATTAGCGCAATCGTTGTCTAGTTAGGGTAGTAGTACAGTGCTAGTAATGGGGTTATATTTTAAGGAGCAAAGCTCTCCTTATATACAGTTATTACTGCAAGCAGGGCAGTAGAAGTTAGTTATAGTGCTGTAGATAGAGCAGTGATAGTTAAATCAGGATTTACTGCAGGTAGAGCAGCAAGGGTCAGTTGGCTATAGTAACGTAGCGAGGTATTGTGTTTAGCTATAGGTAGAGCAGTATAGGTTAATCGGCTGCAGGTAGAGCAGCGGAGGTTGGGTATAGTACTGCAGGCAGAGCAGTAGAAGTTAATTGTAGTGCTGCAGTAAGGCAGCAAGGTATTAGTTTAGCTGTGAGAGGTATATCGCAGCAGGGGTTGGGTAGCAGTACGATGCTAGCGGCAGATGGAGATAGCAGGCGTATTGGCGCTATTATTAGTCAATTAATCGTAGGCATAATGGCACGATTAGTTAATTGGTTTGCATTTAAATCGCGTTTAAATCGCATTTAGATTGTAGGCGTAATGGCGCAATTATTATCCAGTTCGTCTAAATTAATTTTATTGTTGAAGCTTATATAGCTTAGTATTAACCTCATTGTTGAAGTATACAAATACCTAAGGTAAAGCTTGTATAACTTAGTATTAACCATAGCCGTTCCTTAGTATATGTGGCTTAGTATTAGTTAAAAAGGATTACCGTAGCTAGAGAAGAAGGCAATTAAATTAGTAAGAAAGGCAGTTAATTGTCAACAAACTTATACAGTTATTGTTAAAGTTATAGTTTGTGTCACAGGCATATTGGCACAACGGTTGGTCAGGTTTGCGTTTAAATTGTATTTAGGTTGCGTTTAAATCGTATTTAGATTACAGGCGTAATAGCACAATCCATTTATTGGTTTCTTAAGGTCTACTATTAATTGGTAGGTAGTTTAAGACGTTGTTAATTGTTTAATTAATTAATATGCCGTTAACTAGTAGAGATGCTATTATATTATTAGCCACAGTTAATTAATTAGTTTAAGGTATGCCGTTAATTATAGCAAATTTAACTAGTTGTTATATAAGTAGGGTATTAAGGGAGACGCGCTAATAGGTTAATTCTTGTTAAGGTACCAATTAGTTAAAGTATACTGTTAATTATAGTATATCTAATAATTTAATAGGAATTAATTAGGGTATTAATATATAGTCTGTTAACATTTTTATAATTCTTAAAACAGGTTGTTGTAAAATAGTAGACCTATTTAAGTGTTGTTAAAAGATTTAAAGGTACGCTATAGGGTTGGCAGCTGTATTTAAATACTTATATTTAATTAAGGATATCGCTCTAGGTAATAGATATCTAGGGTTAATTAAAGACTTATAGGAATGCCATTGTAACTTAGTATATTAAATTATTATTAGAGAGGTATTAAAAGAGGTATTAAGAAGGTACGTGTTGATATTTTAATTCTTATTAGAGAGTTAAAGGTATTAAAGAAAGAGTGCGCTTTAATATTCGAGTATAGTTATATAAGGATAAGCTATTATATAGCGTCCAATTTAATAAGATGCTATTAGAGAGTAGATTCGCATATTATTATTTAAAGAGGGCTGTTATTAAGTGGTAGGCAGTTTAAGGGTAGTTAACAAATGGTATTAAGGGTACGTATTAATATTTTAATTCTTATTATAACTAGTAAGACATACTTTTATAATGGTAAGCTGTCTTATTTATAGAAGGTTGTATAAAAGGCTATTAAGAACGCATTAATGGTTTATAAGAGGTTATAGAGATAAATAGGCTCATCTATAGAGCTATTAGAGAGTGCTATAAATTAGAATAATTCTTTTAATCTATTCTCCTAATTAAGAGTGCTATAAATCGCTTAAATTCTCTCCTAGGTTCCTAGTACCCCTATATATAAAATACAGATATATTTGGCCGTAAGATTAAGGGATTACCTAGGTCAATAGTAAGGTTCGGGTTGATTATATATGGTAGTTATTAATAAGAACTTAATGGGTGTCTATAAAGGCGTTTATAGACAAGTTAGAGAGTTGTGTTGTAGGCATATTGGCGTAATAGGTTATTAGGTTTGCTTTTAAATTACATTTAGGCTGTATCTAAATCGCATTTAGATTGCAGGTATATCGGCGCAATTGTTTAGTTAGTTAGACTGTAGGTATATCAGTATAGTCAGTAATTGGGTTTTAGGGGTTTAGGGTAGCAGTATGGTACTAGCAAGTCCTTCCTAATTAATTTCGTCTCTCCTTATTCGGCTTAGGATTAATTAGGGTAGTTATCGCAGCAGTAGTCTAGGTATCCATCAATGTTATTTATTATAGCGTTATGGCTAAGTCTTAATTAACTTTATTCCTTACAGCCCTAGGCTAAATCTTAACTGGGGTTGTCTCTGCAGCTTATATAACTCCATATCAGTTAAAAAGGTTAGAGGGGTAAGATATCCTAAAGCCTTCCCAGGCACGTGTCCTTGGCCATTAAAGTTAGCATTTAATTGTAACCACAGGAGACCTTCTAGCTGCATATTATTAACGCGTCAAGCTAGGGGTGTTTAACGCAAGTCCTTAAAGACCTATAAAACGGGTAGGATATTATCTAGGTCTTCCCAGGCGAGGTAAAGAGGGAGCTTTAGTGCCTAAGTATAACGCGTTAACGCGTTGTTGTAGACAAAGTCTCCCCTAGACGGGGTTAGGTAAGCTTAGTATAATATAATAGGCTTGTATAAATGCTTCTAAACCAAAGCTTATAGATTGCTACTATATAAGAATACTAAGCTAAGGAGAAGGAAAAAGGGTAAAAGGGGGCTCTAGGGGTATATAAGCACGCTATAGGCGGGCTCCGGATATTGCGCCAAGCCAGCTGCAGGGGACAGTGCCCTAGCACCGTTACAATCAGATACTTCCGTAACCTTAATATATATATATATATCTATAGCAATAGCTAGAGATTTTAGAGCAGAAATCTACAAAATATAGTAATATTAACTTGGCAATTAAGGTAAGTAAATAACGCCTAACTTAGTATCTAATATTAAGGAATATAGCGTATGCTCTATATTTTTATACCAATCTAATATCTATAGCAAAGCTCCGTAGGGTTAGGGTAATTATTAACTAATTTATAAATTATCTGCGCTATAAGGATGATAGAGCCCTATTTACCAACCTTATAGAATATAGAGATCTCTATCTTATTAATACCATCACCTACTTACTACCTACTTTTACTACCTACACTATATCCACCAGATTCTTTAAGACCTCAGTATATAACAAAGTATGGTATTAACGCTTACTATACTGTAATATAGAGTTAGTGGATTATCTACTAACTACGGCAGATAGGGTTAAAGTAGTCAAGACAAATAGAGGAAAAACTCTATATAGTATACCACTTTATAAACCATATATTCTTAAAAAAAATAACCTAGCAGATATCTTGCAGAATATTAGCAAAGGGAACTTACCCTTTTAAATGTGTTTACTTTAATATTGTTATAAAAAAAGATGGGTTTAATAGAGATACGTATATAGCTTACTTTTAGTATAACTATACAAAGTACTATTATGCCTTTTCTATTAAGAACTATAAACAAAAGACACTACTTCTACTCTTTAAATCAATAATAGCATTTATAAAGAAATTTAATGCTTAAGGTATCTATATTTAGTATATAGATAAGGAGTAAGGTATAGGCGCTAGGGTAAAGAATCTTATTTAACTTAATAGAGGTATTATTAAGCAATTAACACTATATACTCTAGCTTAAAATAGACCTACAGAGAGGTTAGGGAGAGCCATTTCTAAATAAGTAAGGACTGCTGTTATTAAAGTAAAGTTACCTATAAATTTATAGCCTAAGTTTATGCTTCTAGCAGTATTCCTACTTAATTAAACTCCCATTAAGTCTATTAACTAAAAGACTCTATTTAAGATACTGTATAAATGGAAGCTATAGCTAGCAGGACTTTATATGGCTAGATCTTTAACCTATATACTTATTAAACACAGTATTTCTAGAAAGGCAAAGTTTAAGCTATAAGCCTAAATAGGTTATCTTATTGGTATAGAAGCGTTAAATATCTATAGGATATAGATACCAACCACTAACCGCATTATCCAATCTTGTAATATACGAATAGATAAGTTAAAGAAATATTAATCTCCTAAAATACTAGAGCACCTTATTATCTTATAGACTTAAAAGAATTGTTTTTAGCAAGTCCAGAATCTACTAGATAATTTTTAAAATGGCAGCAAGGACTAAATAGAGAACTTTAACAAAGAACTAGATATAAAACTGCCGTATTTAGCAAATATTAACGTTACTCCTATGTTAAAAAGCATTCAGATCTTAACAGAAGAACTCCGTTAGCTACTTACCCTAAAGCTAACTCTAGAACTATCTATACCATCTATACCTTTAACGCCTCAACAGATACCATTTACTACTTAGTTATCTTCTAAAGTTACCAAACCACTAATTATAGATCCTAAACCTTATTCTAAACCTTAGACAACAGCAGGCTTATTACTAGGAGGTAAGAGACATTCTAGCCATAAAAAGCGGCCTATGGTAAAGAAGAAAGATATACTAAATTAGGATCTATAATAACAAGCCTTTACAGTTTAAATTAATAATAGTAATAATATTATCAATCTAGATACAACACCATTAGCTTACGCTTTTTATACTACTACTATAAAGACATACGGATATTAAGATGACTTTTTACTGCCACCAAAGTTATAGAAAGAGATGTTTAATTATAAGTACGCTATAGAGTTTAAAGTAGCTACTTATATTAAAATAAAGGCCTTAACTAGAAAGCAGACCTAGGACAAGGTACGGCTAATTAAGAAGGTTTATTAACTTCCTACTATATAGGTCTTTACCTATAAGGAAGATTTAGACGGCTTTATAATAAGATTTAAGGCTTATCTAATTATCTATAGAGATTTTTAAGCAGTCTTATAAGAGGAGGTTAAAGCTATAATAGCAGCCTATTATATCTTCCGTCTACTTTATACTCTTATCGCTGGCTTTAACCTAGACGTTATACAAATTAACGCCGTTAATGTATTTATTAATACCTTAGTTAACAATAAGGTCTACCTTATTCCCCCTAAGGGTATAGACCTACTACCTAAATTCTCCCTCTATCTAAGAAAGGCAATATATAGACTATAGAAATCTCCTAAATTGTGGTTTTTAGAAATGTCTGCTGCTCCGCAAAGCATAGGTTTAAAAGCTATACTAGACAAGCCGTATCTCTATATACACCCTACCAAACCTATCTTTGTATTCTTCTATATTAATAATATCCTAATTATAGGACACCTAAGCTATTATTAGCAGCTAGAGGACATCCTAAAGCAGCTATAAGATTGATTTAAGATATACTAAATACCTTAATTTACCTTATTCCTAAACACTTGTATTATATAAGATTAATAAAAGAGAAAGCTCTAGCTCTGTCTAGATTAGTATCTTAAAAAGCTAGTCTTAATATACTATCTAGAATATCTAAAGCCATCAGCTATACCACTATTGGGCTAGGAATTAATACTGTATAAGGGAGAAGCTACGCCAAATTAGATAAAAGGATATTAACGCCATATAGGTTCTATAATATATTTGGCATCTACTATACAACTAGACGTTACCTTTTCTATTAGTAGGCTAGCTAAGTTCTTATAAAATCTATTAGTAGCTTATCTTGTAGAGATTAACAGATTGCTTACCTATCTCTATAATACTAGATACCTTGCTCTTAAGTTCTCTATAATTACACTATATAAGATAAACCAGGTTCTAAAAGCTGCTTTTAATACTAGCTTTACTAATAATACTCTAACATATTAGAGCTTACAGGGCTTTTTAATAAGCTTATTTAATGGGCCTATAGCATAGTAGGCAACTAGATAAAAGGTAGTCACTAAGTCTACTACAGAGGCAGAACTCTTGGCTCTCTTACACATTAGTAGGGATGTTAAGCATATATTTCAGATCTTTAAAGCTATTAGATTCAATCCAGAATAGAACGTTATTATCAATTATAACAATTAGCAGTTAGTATAGATCGTAATAAAAGAGACTCCTATAGTATCTACAAAACTCTAACATGTATATATTCATTAATTCTGGCTTTACCAAGAGGTCCAAAACAGAAGCTTTGTTGTATAATAGGTACCTACAAGCAAGATGGCTGCAGATAGACTAACTAAAGCTCTCTTAAAGCAAAATCATTAAAAATTTGTTGAAGTAGTAGGGCTCCGCAATATCAGACATTTAATAAATTAACAATTAAATCACAGCAAAAGCTCACCACCAGCTCGTCTATCCCAACTGCCTAATCCGGTAATCCAGCTCTACCGCTATACGTCAGATCTAAGGGGATGTGTTGGCCATAGAGGTAGCTTTACTACTAAGGTGTCGGACTCTAAACGACTACGGACACCAAAGGTTGAACTAGGGTTATTTCCTTATGTATATTAGGGCTCTTAGAGCCACCTTAAATAAAACAGATCACTCATTCAATTCTGTGTCTCTACCTATCAGCTAGCTTATGTCATTTGTCGTGATACCTGTCTGGCTGAAAAATTCCAGTTCAACTTAACCTTAGCCACAATTTTTGATGTTCCTCTGACCGCCCAAAGAACACGCTAAAACTGGGCGCACTTTACCGTATATAGAATCTGAACTGAAGGTCTTGGCGTCAGTTTGAAAAGGAGCCTTGAGCTCCTCAGTTGAATCTGAAGGCTTCAGATTGCACACGTCCGTGCAACTCATAGAGCCACAGGGAAGGAACGCGTTCTTTCTGCCGGACTTTCAGTTCAGATTCAAAAGCGTCAGATTGCAACCGAACGACCCCTTAATCTATTAGGCAACCACTCCACTAGTTATTATACCTTATTGACTTATTGTTTACCTACACACTTAGCCTATTAACGAGTCTACCGTAGTATTTCCTACAAGGCTTCGTTATATAAGGGAGGGTGTTGGCGAACAAGCTTATAACGATATCACATGATGAAGCTTGGCGCTGGATGAGGAGAAACCTTATCCACTATCTCTATATAAAATAAGCAATACATAACGCTTTAGCTTTATCCCTTAACCCGTCAAAATTGGTCCTTACGGTATCGATAAGAGCCTACCAATTAAATCGGCCGAATCAAGCAGCCGTTCTTAGAAATACGAAGCTTTCCGCACGGACCACTTACGCTAAGGGCCTTGACGGGTTAAGGGATAACCTACCAAATCAACAATATAAGACGTTGGAGTTGAGAAATCAGGTTATACGGAGAAGAGCGACATGCTGCAGTTTAGGATGTTACTCGGGCCCCGTCGGGTTCTTCGAATGCTGCGCAGCCCCCACCTAGTGGGGGCCTACACCCTTAACACAAAAACACCCTCAATACAAAATTAATCCTATATATACAATCCTACACATATTTTTACAGCCACAACCTTCCTGCGCACCCAAAATGACGAAATGGAAGGTTAATGTATATACTATTGAAGCTCAGAGGATCGTAGAAATTGTGAAGGAGCTTAAGGCCCTACCGCACAAGCCCAATTTAAAGCAAGTTTCAGACGATCGGAAATGCGACTACAATAAGCTCTGGAGGGCCTATTGAGGCTATAACAGCAAGTCTACGCGTTGTGCACCTAATACGCGCTTAGATAATGCAGAGGAGCTTGCCTTAAAGCAATTTCTTAACCATGTGGATAGTATTAGATTTGGAATTTAAAAGGAGATGGTGCGTAATATAGCTAATTTAATTTTGGCCCAAAATCACACTACCCTATATAATAACGACGAACTTCCTCCACAGGTTGGAATATACTGGCTATAACGTTATCTGGATAAGTCCTTATACAAGCGTACGAAGGCTAAGCCTATAGAGACTGCCTGGAAAAAGGCACAGGAGCCTGCCTATATTAAAGGATGGTTTAATAACTTCTTAGTCTATTGCTAAGAATATAGAATTGTACTAGCTAATTTCTAGAACTTTAATAAGTGCGGTATATATCTTGGTATTACAAAGAATTAATTAGTTTGGATAAAGAAAAGATAAAAGGTATTTATTCCTTATTTAAATAGTTAAGAGCTTGTAACTCTAGTAGAAACTATACGCTTAATTAGTAATTATATTACTCTAATAATAATTATTTCTAGCCAGAATTTAATGGAGGAATGGTTTATGGACTTGCCAGCTGGCTATTTAGTAGCTAGATTGGAAACTGGCTACAGTAATGATAAATTGGCCCTTAATTATATACGCCATTTCTATTACTAAACCAAGGGCTTAATCTAAGGCAGAAATCGGCTCCTCTTAATGGATGGTTACGGCTCTTATAACACGTATAAAGTTATAACATACGCTTAAGGCTATGGAATATACCTATATAGGTTACCCCCTTATACAACGCATTTTCTGCAGCTATTAGATATGGGTTATTTTTAGCCACTTAAATATTATTATAGCTAGGCTCTTAATACAGCAGCTTAGTATACTAGAAGGGAATTTACAAGAACTGAGTTCCTAGCAGCTATAGGCTAGATCTATTATAAGACCTTTACCTAGCGTACTATTATAGGCGCCTAGTAGAAGACTGGAATAGTTCCATTTAAACCTAAGGTTGTTCTTACATAGCTACAGCGCTAAGAAGTGCAAGTATATAAGGAAGCTGAGCACCTGTATATTAACCCTTCCATCCTAGATAGACCCCTAGAGAGGGCCTTAGAGACCCTTAGAGGCCCTTCTACAGGGCAATCTAGCCCTAGAATAGATGATATATATTAGGTCCCCCAAGATATATAGGATTTTAACCGACGTATAGCTAAGGTAGGTAAAGGGCCTACACCTCTATTACCTGGCGGTTAAGATTGGCATACTCCATTAACTGTTTATACGTTAAAGCGCCAATCTAACACTCTTTTAGATAACTTTATAGATAACGAGGCTTGGCCCAAGTTGCCTTATTGTTTATTTAAAGCAATTAAGACAACTCTTAAGGGCGCCCATGCATAAGCCTATGCTGGCGCCTTATTTAAAGGAGAGCTATTGAAGACGCAGGCTGCGCAGGCTGCGTATAATAGCCATAAATTGGGCAGCCGGAAGATCCTCCTAGCTGGAGGGCCTGTATACGCTAAGGACGCTCGGCGTATAAAGAAACAACGCCAAGACAATGCTTAACAGGAAGAAGCTTTAGTTCTTATAGCTAAGCTAGAACTCTAGAGAAAAAGGGCCAAGTAAAAGTTCTATACAGAGGTTCTTCCTGCGCTTATAAAGTTCACCCAGAAGAAACTCTAACCCGTATATATCTTTAAGGGCGATTACCGCCCTCTGTCGCGCGTATTTTGGGTGCATAACTATAGACCTAAGGCCCTTCCTGTATGCATAAGGGGCTTTATACGTAAAGCTATAGGCCTAATGACCCAAGTAGGAAGGAAACGCGTGGCTAAGATGAAAGCGTATGCCGTGGTAAAACGGCCCCGAAGTGCAACACCAGAAGAAGATTAGATAGAAGGGGCCCTTCCAATAGATTCGCCACGCGAATAGCTTCAATTATAGCCTGGTTTGGTGGCAATTGGCCTAATATATATAAAGTTACGAATTATTTTGTATTGAGGGTGTTTTTGTGTTGAGGGCGTAGGCCCCCACTAGGTGGGGGCTGCGCAGCATTCGAAGAACCCGACGGGGCCCGAGTAGCATATTTAAGTCATGTATGAGTGAAATTCGAAGAAATTTGCTGCTTTCTACCTTTTCAAGCCAATATGATGATTCTCTTTAAATTCTAGTTTCAAGACGGATCGGAGAGACTCCTCCTACTTCTGTCTCAATGAGAATTTTCCTCCAAGATATAGCACAGCATTACTTCAACGATATCACTCCACCTGAAGCATTACGGCGCTAACTACTGATGGTTGCAGGCTCTTTTACATTAGGACACATGTATTCACAGACAAGCCATAGAATATAGCAGAACTTGCACTTTTCACTATCTCCATTGCCAACAGCACAAGCAAAAGCGGAAATCGCAGCTATAGTACAAGAAAAGCTATAGGGAACATTTTTTGTTATAATAATCATCGCGATAAAATGCCACCTGAGCGCCCCTGGAAAACAGATGCCACCTCCTGCGCTTGTTGCCAATATCCCCGGTCCCGAATCCTATCCTAGCCAGCCATATCCGGACGCACATACCTCAGCAAACCCCTCTAACGGCGTCGATTACGCAGTAACATTTGCGTTTAGTGCAATCAGCAACTAAGATCTGTTTCTCGCGCTCCGTCTTGGTTCACCATTTTCCGTTGCGGCCTTTTTAGGCTCTCTCTTTTTCGCCGGTGCTTTCTTCTCTTTCTTTTCAGCAGCTTCACCTTTCTTCGGTCTCCCCCGGCTTTTCTTAGCCCCATTGGCCTTCTCGGTCTTTTGCTTCTTCTCTGAGGCTTCATCCCTTTCACCCTCCCCATCGCCGTTTCCCTCGCCTGCAGGCTCTTCGGCCTTACGTTTCTCTCCAGTCTTGGCTTCCTCGGAGGCTACTTCTCCGTTCTTAGTTTCTTCAGTCTTTGATTCGGTGGCCTCAGCAACACCGTTTTGTTTTTCCTCTTCTTCATCTTTCTTTTCCTCTTCCTTTTCCTCCTCCTCTTTCTTCTCCGACTCCGGAACCTTGACTTCACCCCCATTGGCATGTTCCTCTACTTCAACTTCATGCGCGCGCTTCACGGCATCGTTGCCCTCTTGCGCAATATGCACTGCCGGGTCTTCCGAGTCCGCGTTCTTCTTGATGGTGTTGCCCTTGTTTGATTGGATAGAGAGCTCGCCATGCTCTTTGACTTCGGCAACCTCGCTGCTCGGTCGCGAGCCAGACCATTGCCAGGAAACTAAAACATAGCGGAGCTTGTTAGCACATACAAATAGCAAGAAAGGGTTGTGACGGCGTTTGCCGACGCGCTTATGCAGCGAGCTGAGGCGACGTGACGAGTCGCGCCTGAGGGAGACGGCGAGTATTTCGCGCGCAAAGATAGGATGTTATGGGGATTGGATGCGTGTACCTTGGTCACCCTCTTTGATGCCGTCTTCAGCCATCGTAGTCAAATACTCGATATAAATAGCTTCCGAGGCAATGAGGTGAAGACTGAATAAGAAAGCTGCAAGGCGCAATGACGATACAGCAATCAATTGATGCGCGTAAGCGTTGCGACGACGGTGGAGATGGAGATGGAGATGCGCGGGTTGTTGTTGGAGGCAAACGCGACGGTGTAAGAGCTGGAGGATGGAAGAGAAGTTGGAAGTAGACAGGCAGGGCAGCTGCAAAGCTCGAGGGGATCGGCGCCAAGCTGCGCCAGGCGATGCTGAGGAGATTTCTGATTTGCTGCATGCACGTTTATGGGGGGAGCCGCTAGCAGGGGCCAAAGGCGTCATCGAGTGGATGATCAGCTTCGAGTCACACTTTCGCCTGTCAGCCTGTGGGAGCTGTGTGACGCTAAGCACATAAACTGATTGCAACATCATACCTATTACTTTCGGGTCCTGGATTTTAAACTTAGCCAAGCCTGCTTCTGATTGGTTGGAGAGCCAGCTTCTAATTAGTTAGTGTCACGGGGCACCTCCGTGACACTTTACACACGTCCACCTGTTTCCACCGACGCAGTAAAAAGAGACTGACCGCGAGACGGCAACCCGATGGCAGTTTGCCGGCAGTCTACGGCAATCTGACGGCAATCTGCCGCATTCTGCCAAGTTCTGCCAGGACCGCTCCTTAAATCCTATTCTGCTCTGTGTATATATTAACCAAGCAACCAAGCGAATAATATATACCCTTTCTTCCTGTTTCCTTACCTTCTCTTTTTATATAATATTTTAACTTTATTATATAGTTTATATATATAGCTTAATAATATCTACTTTACTATATATTATTACCGCTTATACTTACTCTATAATACTATATTATGTTAACCCTATATACTACCCTCTAAAATATAAAATAACCCTAAAGCCCCCATAATAGCCGCTAGCATTATATCTATACTTTAAGAATAATTAGTAGAGATATAGAAGTCCTTTATAGACGCCCTTATATAAAACTAAGCTACTTTAACTTAATAATAAGCTAAATAAGAGGCATAACACCTATAAATAATTAAGGACCTCTAAGAAGAAGTCTATACCCTTAAGATGCCCACTATAGGGCCCTAAAACTAAATACCTTCTTTAAAGACAAATATGCGGGATAAGAGTCCTAAACCTATAGTAACTATTTACCTTAATCTAACTACCATACTATAATAATCTAAATAACTACTAGACCCTCTAATATTTACTAGTAAATAATAAGAACTTTAATTATTCCTAAGCTAGCTTAAAAATAAACTAACTAGTAATGCTAACCACTATTTAACTAAAGCTAACTAACTCTACTACGCCCTAAGCTAACTAGGAAAAGATATAGCTAACCTTATTAAACCCCTTTAACCAAACTTAGTATAAAGTCTAGTTATACTACTTAAAGCTATATATAGTAACCTAAACCACTAAGCTACCGCTTAGAGAAAGATAAATTATATAACTTAAAAAATAAAAAGCTTCCTAGTATACTTCTCTAAATTTAACTATTATATAAAGGAAACAGGCTAGAATAACTCCGCACTAGTTAATAGCCTTATTAAGTCCCTAAGCCCTAAACTAAAAACCTCTTTAATAGGTATAGACCTACCAGGAGCCCTTAACACCTATATAAATATTATTAATAAACGGTATAATAATATACTACGCCTAACACTAAAGTCCACTCCTTAATACAATATAACAACTCTATAAACGTCTATTAAGTTATTATCTTAGCCTAAGCTCCCTAACGCTATAGACATTAACTCTATAATCCTAGAGTATGCCCTACTAAGGCCCCTTAAATAAGAACGACGTATTAAGCTAGGCCTTTACTTTAAATATAGAAGTAAGACCTATATCTTAAGATACTACTCCGTCTCTATATCCTAACACAATTTATAAACGGCTAACACTAATAACTATTTACCGCATTAACCCTCTAGTTACTATCCCTAATCTTTACCTAGCTCTAGCCCTATATTTAGTAAGCACTACTTATAAGGATAAAGTTATAACTAATATTCTAGAGGAACCCCTTCCTACTTGCCACTAAAAGGCACATCCTAGAGTTAAGTTGCTCTTTAGGACAGCTATATTATAGGATCTTATTAAATGCATTAGATATAGCAAACCCTAACTCTTAGGATTATAGTATAACCATTAACTACTATTTTTAGTAGAAAGGTTAATAGGCTAATATTTAAGTCCTAATTAATATAGGAGCTAGCAGCATAGGATTTATTAATAAGATCTTCGCGTAAGATAATAGGTTTACCCTAATACCCTTTAACTAGCATATTAATGTATTTAAATTTAATGGCAAATGTACTATCTTAGGCTGTATTACTTATATAGCGGCCTTAAAACTCTAATACCTAAACTATAAAGAATTAGTTAAGCTCTTTATGACTACTCTAGGTTACCTAGTAATCCTTAGATAATCCTAGATAAAGCTATATAAGGTAACTATTAATTAAAATAACCTTAAGCTTCTATTTACTGCCTCCTATTATAAGCAGAAGTGCCTTATAATTTACTACTTAGACCCTAAACCAAGATCTAAAAAATCCACCAGAATCCACCAGTCTAAAATTTCCACTAATATCTACCCTATACCCAAAAAGTCTACCTAATTTCACTAACACAAGAATTTTACTAAATTCCACTAACCTAAGAATTCTACTAAATTCCACTAATATAAGATTTTCACTAATGTCTACCTAGAACCTAAAAATTACACTAAACTATATAAACCGATTCTAACTGCTATACCGCCCTAAACCAAGCAGAAGTTTAAGCTTAATATATAAAGGTACCAGAAGAACTGGTATTCTACTATAAAAAGGATACTTTAAGAACCTAAACCTAAATAAGAAACCATATAAGAAACTAAGGATAATCTAAACTTACTTAATACCTTAGATATCTATATAATTGGAACTACCCTATTAGCACAACTTACTAGGAAACCTAAATATATAATCTTCGTCATTATAATGGCCAATATTAAAAAGGCCCTAGTACTAAAGAAGTATACTAACCCTGCTATAAAAGTACCAGTATGCCACTATAAGCACCTAAAGGTATTCTTATAAAAGGAAGCTAATAAGTTAGCAAAACACTAACCATATAACTATAAGATCGTACTTAAAGAAGGAAAACAGCTAGGATTTAGACCCCTATATAGAATGTCCCAGAATAAACTTAAAGTACTATAAAAGTACTTAGATAAGTACCTAAGTAAAGGATTTATTAGAGCAAGCTCTTTGCCTATAGCTATACCTATAATCTTTATTAAGAAACCTGGCAGTAGTCTACGCTTTTATATAGACTACCAAGCTCTTAACGCTATTACCATTAAGAATTAGTACCCGCTCTTATTAATTTAAAAGATACTAAACTAATTAAGTAAGGCCTGCTACTATACAAAACTTAACCTTATCTACGCATTTAACCGCCTTTATATTATAAAAGGAGATAAATGGCTTATTGCATTCCATATTAGATATAGACTATTTAAATACTTAGTAACCCTATTTAGTCTTGCAAATGCCCTAAGTTTGTTCTAATACTTTATAAATAATACCCTATAACCTTATCTAGACGTTTTCTATACTGCTTATATCAACAACATCCTAGTATATAGTAATAACCTAACTAAATATAAAAAATATATTAACCTTGTCCTAAAAGCCCTACATAAAGCTAGCTTATAATTAGATATAGATAAGTACAAATTCTATAAAATAGAAGTCCTATACCTTAGACTTGTTATTTCCATAGATGGCATATAAATAGACCTAAAGAAGATTAAAGTAATTGTAAACTAGTAAGAACCTAAAAATATTAAAGACGTAAAAGCCTTTATAGGATTTGCTAACTTCTACTAATAGTTTATTAATAACTTCTTTACCCTAGTCTTACCCCTTATAGCTCTAACCTAAAAGAATAAAACCTTTATCTTTAATAAGGAATATAAGAAGGCCTTTGCCTATCTAAAAGTTATATTTACTACTGTACCTATACTCTAATACTTTAACCTAAACCAAAAGAGTGTTATAGAAGCTGACTTATCTAACTACATTACTAGAGGCATTCTGTCTTAGTATAATAAGGAAGGGGTACTACACCCTATAGCGTACTTCTTAAAATAACTAAGTTTAGCTAAATATAACTATAAGATCTACGATAGGGAATTATTAGCTATTATTAGGTGTTTTAAACAATGGCAACCCAAACTAGAAGGCGCCGGATTTCTAATTAAGGTCCTTAGCGACTATAAAAATTTATAGTACTTTACAACTATAAAACAGCTAAGTTATTATTAAGCCTGCTAGTTAGAATATCTATCCTATTTTTAATTCTTAATTATATACTGCCTAGGTGTTTAAGGTTAAAAACCTAATGCCCTAACCTAATATTTACAAGATATACTAGTATAGGAAGAAGCGCGTGCCTACTATAATTAAACCCTACTTTACCCTAAGCTATTTAACCCTCCTATTAAAGATGTTATAATACACGTCCTTAAAATAACTAATTAATCAGTTAAATAGATAATAGTTAATAAATACCTAAATAATAAGTTTATTTAAGAAATGCTTAAGCTAATTTAAGAGGGCGTTAGACGCTCTAAAAGGATTTCTCTAAGTAAATATAAAGCCTATAGAGACTGCTTATACTACTAGAACCGTCTAGTTATACCTAACTATAACAAACTCAAGCTTAAGCTCCTCAAATATATATATAATCTACTAGTAGCCAGCTACCTAGGCTAAGGAAAAACCCTAGAACTCCTCTAATAAGAGTACTATTAGCTGAATATGTATAATATAATAAGAAGGTATGTCTCTAGCTGCTATACCTACTAATAAGCCAAAGCGTTATATAAGACGTATAACGGCTTTCTAAAGCTACTACCTGTTTTAGACTAAAGATAGAAGGATATCTTAATTAACTTTATTATTAAGCTCCCTATAAGTAAAGGGTATATAAATATTATAGTAGTTATAGACTAACTATTTAAGATAAAACACTTAATTACCTGCCCTAATATGTTAGCACCTACTATTACCTAATTATTCCTGGATTATATATAGAAACTCTATAAACTTTCTAAAATAATTATCTCTAATAAAGGTAGATAGTTTATTTCTACATTTTAGAAAGAACTAACTACTTAACTCTATATTTAAGCACTGTTATCTATAGTATACTACCTAAAAACAGATGGTTAAACAGAATGTGTAAATGCTATAATAGAACAGTATATTTAGATATATATGTTGTATTTACAGGATAATTAGATAGACTGGCTTACATTTACTAAGTTTACTATAAATAACTCCGTCTTGGAAACTATAAAGGTCTCCCTATTTCTGGCTAACTATGGCTAGCACTTGCGAATGGGTTTTAAACCCTTTAGTAATGTTCCTCGCCTAGCTTATTACGCCTTATAAGTTGTAAAGGTAAACAAATTTATAAAGAAGATGGAAGAACTATAAGAGTTCCTTATTAATAAAATAATATAGGCCCAATCTATTTATAAAGCCGTAGTAAATAAGAACCAAACCCTAGTACTAGCCTACTAAATTAGTAACTTTATCTAGCTAGATATAAGAAACCTAAATACAAAATAACCTACTAAGAAATTTAATTGGAAGAACGCTGGCCCTTATAAGGTCTAAAAGGTTATCTCTCCCTATGCCTACTAACTAAAGCTTCCTAATATGGTTAAAATCCACCCCATATTCTATACATTAGTCCTCCACCCTACTGCCCCTATATTAGATGCCCTGCCTAGGCAGATCTAGGACCCTCCCCCACTAGTTAAAGTAGATAGTAAAGATAAGTACTTTATTAAAAGAGTTAACAATATTAAGTATAATAAATATAAATATAAATATATATATCTTATAAAATAGAGAGGCTTTATTAAGCCTATATAGGAACCTGTTAACTCTATAGGACTTATACAAGCCGTAGAAGACTTTTATAAACTCCACCTAAAACTACCATAGCCCTATTTTACAGAAGCTTAAGTTTAAAGGGGGGGTACTATTACGGGACACCTCTGTAATACTTTACATATATCCACCTGTTTCTACTAATATAGTAAAAAGAGACTGACCGTAAGACGGCAACCTAATAGCAGTTTGTTAGCAGTTTATAGCAATCTAACAGCAATCTGCCGCATTCTACTATATTCCGCCAAAGTCCACCAAATTCTACTAAGTTTTACTAGGACCGCTCCTTAAATCCTATTCTGCTCCATGTATATATTAACTAAGCAATTAAGCTAACAATATATACCCTTTCTTTCCATTTCCTTACCTTCTCTCCTTATATAACGTCTTGACTTTATTACGCAGTTTATATATATAGCTTAATAATATCTACTTTGCTATATATTATTACCGCTTATGCTCGCTCCGTGACAGTTAGAAAAAAACTATATACAGTAAGTTGTAGCAGAATCCACGTAACAAACATTAAAATATTATAAACATTAAAATATCTTACTATTACGCCTTCCTTTTTATTATTATTATTTATTGCTTAACGTCCAATCCGGATCCCTATTGGGCCTACGCGGACTACTCCTTATATACATATGGGGAGAAAACTCTATTTAAGAAAACCCCGTGATCCATCTCCCCGCCTTTTGGGACTCGCCTACAAGGCGCCTACAAGGCGCCTACGAGTCACCTATAGTGCTCTACTACCTTACTTTTAACCTCCTTGGGAACCACTGCCGCCGTAACAAACCTACGGACGCGCTAGTATCGTAAACTTTACTCTACTACTATAGAGTTATTAGGGGGCGCCTAATACTCGCCCCATTACCTTCTATTACCATTTCCCTTATAACCTAGAACTGGTTTAGTACATTTTAGCTAATAAGCCACTAGGTAACCGCCTTAAGACCTTTTTATATTAAGAGTAGTGTATTATAGTTCTCTGTACTAGCTACTAAGAGTATTGCTTCTCGGTTGGTGCGTAAGGGGCATAATAGTATTACGTGTTTTAGTGTCTGTCTTAGCCAGCCATATTCGCATCTTAGGCTACCTACTAGAATACCTACCTAGTAGAGCCAATCTTTTAATCCTATTATTCCTGTTCTTAGGAGTATTACCATTATACTTTCTGCCTTTGTTAGGCCTTCTTAGAGCCCTTAAGTATTTACCCCCCATAGCGTTAACCATGCTATAGCTTGGGTTACTCTTGCCTAAGTTAGCCTCTATACCTTTAACTCCTATACGCCTCTCCAGCGCTGGTCTAACCAGTATTATATTACGGTTAATGGTTTCCTAGCATTCTTTTATGCTCTACTTTAGCTCCTTTCTCTTTCTTGCTATCGTCTTTATTAGCCTCTTACGCGTCTCCCTTCCTCCTCTATATAGGCCTAGGCCCTAATACTACACTATTCTTCTTTTACTTTCTTTACCTGTTTCTCTAGTATATCTTCCCTACTTTGGGGTTATTAGATTATTCTTCTATAAGGCACCCTAGGGTCCCTCTATAGTTTATTTAGGCGTGTCTTAATATACTTTATAATATTAGAGTTGCGTTTATTTTGCGCCCTTTATATTACGGCGGCTTCAATATATAGTTATAGGAGGGGGATATTGGCTTTCTTTTTAAGGAGTGCTATGGCCGTTCGCTTATACCCACCTGTTATACTCTAGAGGCATACTATCTGGACCTTTTAAAGTAGTTTAAGGAGTAATTTAGGGGGGCCCTTTTTAGTTTTACTAATAGCCCAGATACTAGATCTATACGTTATAGTAGGCCGGATAACTACTATGTATAGTAGGCGTGACCTCTGGAAGCATAGACCCTATATAGAATTAACGATCCTAAATAATGTAATATACTATGCTTGGCCCTTATAGGCTACTTACGCCGTATATATACTCTACTAGAGCTTACTATCTACTTATACTTCTAATACCCTTAGGCCCTAAACTGGTTAACCCTTAAAGCCTTAAATATAAATTACATGCTAGAGATCTATAGATTGGTTGCGTTTTCTTATAAAATAGATTAGCTGGTATTTCTCTGGTAAGAATTAGACTCTATATTATCTTGCCTATTCTATATAGGTGTTATAGGCTTTCTTTAGTATTCTACAGTTCTCTACGGCTATTGGCTCGTATATAATTAGGTTTATATCATTAATAAAGCCTATCCCCTAGGTCGCCCCTTCCTTAAAGAAGTCTAGTAGGTCGCTTATAAAGAAAAGGAAGAGTATAGGCAAGAGGGGTAATCCTTATAGTATTCCTATTATAACTGCAATAGGGGGGCTCTAGTATCCGCTAAAGACTAGTAATATTTCTTTCTAGCCTATAAACCCTTAAACAAATTATATAATCTATTTTAGGAAGCCTTTTGCCCTAAGGATATATAGGAGGCGCTTGTAGGGTACGTTATTATAGGCACCACTAATATCTAGGCTAAGCATTAATACTATAAAGTCCCTTCGCATCGCCCATATAGATTTAATAGTGGTAGTAAGTAGCGTAAGTGCTAATAGCATTAAGCGGTTCTTTCTTGCCCCCATTTAGCTTTATAGTAGTAGGGCGTGTTCCTTAGCTATGTCTGCTATATAGTCCGCTATTACCTTTTCTAAGATCTTGCTAAGGGTGTTTTCTAGGGCAATAGGGCGGTAGCTTCCTAGGATTAAGTAATCTACTTTACCTTCTTTTTATAGAATAACCATTATTATAGATCTTCCGAGTTGCGGGTAGTAGCCTATAGCAAAGTATACCCTAGCTACATCTATAAGCTAGGGTGCTATAAGTAGTCTACAGGTTTTTAAGGCCTTATTTAGAATCCCATCTAGTCCTAGTGCTATATTATTTAAAAGGCGGCTAATGGTTCTAGCCATTTCCTCTATTTTATATCGCTGTTAACCCTTAGGCAAGTTACCGGTGTTTTACCTATAATGTCGCTAAGGTCTGCTAGAGCCGGTTAGGGGAAGAACCTTTCTATAAGGATTTTTGCCTTCTTATTATTGTTATTAGTAGCCTATGGTTCCCCCACTCTTTATAGGGGTAGTAGGTATAGGTCTTCTACTAGGCGCCCTACCTTTTTCTTTACCTATTTTGCTATAGCCTAAAGGCCCTTATTATAGGGGAGGCTCGGGTTAGAAGTGTGCTTATTTATAAACCATCTCCAGTTGTTCCTTGCTTTTTTCTTTAGGGTATTCTTTAACTAGTTTCTTATGTCTTTATATCGTCTCTCGTCTTTAGGGTTGTGGCTACTTATATATTTCCTTCTTGCTCGTTGTTGGCTAGCAATAAGGACCGCGCATTATGCGGACCATGCGTGTTGCGCATAGGGGCCCAGTTTTAAGACCGGGCAGTGCTCTTCTAGCCCGTTTTTAATCGCTGCCTGGATCCTTTCTAGTCTTTGGTTAATTTCCTTAGGGGTGGCTAATAAGCCTCGCTTGTTTAGTATTGGGTGGATTTCTTCTAGGTCTTAAAGTTGTTGTTTAACTATATTAAGAAAACTGTCTGTCTTAAGCTTCCTTATTGCGTATCTTTTGCTACTTGGTTACGCCTTAATATCTAAATCTAGCTGTATCTGGATAGGGATATAGTCTAAAGCAAGTGCCCTTCCTTTTTATTAACACCTCTATTAATACTACTATATACATTATAAATATGGCAGATCCTACTGTAATTAAGTATAGTAAGTGCCATATTTATAAGCCCCGCCTTAACTTTATTAAAGACGGCCCTTTAAAGAAGATTTTAAAGCTATACTAGTTATGTTGGTTAAAGGCGCATCTTCTTTATATATTACTTCTACTTCTGCTTACTTTTCTAAGTCTCTAAATATAATTTAAATAAGCGGAGAGCTCTTATAGAGTTAGGTTCTACTACTAAGAATTATCCTATAAGGCGCCAGCAAACTGCTCTACCTAAAAATAATACTAAGAACGCCTTCCTGCCTCGCGGCTAGAACAGTTAAGATACCCCTAAAATTACTTAACGGTGGAAGACAATTAGGGTAATATAATAGGAGCACCGCATTCTTAATTAGTGGGGTGAAGCTTACTCGCCTACTCCTCCGCTATATACTATAAATAAAGCTCTATGTAGTAGAAGAGATACGTCCTTGCTAGGGCTGGCTCTTATGCCTACTCTATCGCCAATACCTACCCCACTGCCAATACCTACCCTATTGTTAACACCTACTTTACCACTAATACTACCTTCCTTACGGCAAGCTCCCTTACGGCAAGCTCCCTTATAGTAAGCTCCAACTATAGCTATACTACTACCTATTTTGACTGTTAATTAGGAGCGAATTAAGAAGTTTAGAAGTATACTATAGGCTAAATATATAGAGACGTGTTGTTGTTATAGGGAGTGTGTGAGGGCGCGAAGAGGCTTTAGGGAAGATTCGAAGGAACAATATAAATTCTATCTAAATCTATGAGTATATAGCTTTTGCAGAGTACAAGACGTTGCGTAAAGAAGAGAAAGGAATATAGAAAACGTGTAACTAAATATTTAGGGTCTTGGCAGCAGACGCGTAGGCACAAGCCCATACGGATTTTAATAGGTTTTAACTAAATTCCATTACATTAGTGGAATTTGGTGGAATTTAATTGAGTTAGCAGAATTTAGTAGAATTTAATTAACTTCAGCAGAATTTGGCAGAATTTGGTTAACTTAGCAGAATTTGACAGAATTTAATTAAAGCGTTAGAATTTATCTGTTAAGTGTTTTACTAAGACATTCCTACTATAACTAGGCTATAGTACCCCCCCTTTTAGCTAAGAGTCTAAATAATTCAATTTTAGTTAAAACTTATAACTTATTACATTATAAGCATTATGGTGCATTTTAAGTTCTTTTTAATTTTAAGTTTCCTACTATTATATTTTGTGTATTTATGTTAGGTGGCAGTTGTTTACCTTTATATTATGTCTATCTAGCTAAAGCAGGCCGCAAAGGATAGTCTTTATAGAATTTTTTTACTAAGGAAGGCGCATTAGCCTTAATCTAGTTATAGGTTTCCTAGGTTTATGTTTTATATCCTTTCCACTTAATAAGAAGTTTAAATTATTTAGATTATGTTTTCTATTGTATATTATTAATTAAGTTAATAAAGTAAGAACCGTTACTGTTGTTAATAATTATAGAAGGTGGTAGCAGGATTTCGCAAGTTATAGGATTATCTCTTAAAGGCTGCAGTAAGCTTACATAGAATATTAAGTATATTTTTATCTTAGTTAGCAGTTTAAGTTTATAGGCATATAGGCTTAGTTTCTTCTTAATTTGGTATAGGCCCGTGAATTTCCAATTAAGTTTCTTTAAAGGCCGTTAAGTCTTTAGGTTTTATATACTTAGGTAAGCTATATTACCTTCCTTAAAGTCCTATATAGGAGCTTATCCTTTATTTATATACTATTTCTATAACATTTAAGCGTATATTAACTCGCTTTATAATAGTTCTGTTAACTGTTTTATTTAATTAGCAAAGTTATATATATTAATTAACTGGATCTGTTTAATTGTGGGTCCTATTATATTAATTTTAGGTTATAGTTTAAATATAAGTTAAGGGTCTTATCTATAGGTTGTGTAGAATAGCGTTACGCCTATTAATACATTTATTATATTATTTATAGTAAACTTAGCTAAGGGCAGCCATTTTTCCCAGTCGTCTTATAGGTAGGAGTAGTATATTTATAAGTATTATTCTATAATCGCGTTTGCAATTTTAGTTTAACTATTAGTCTCTAGATAAAATGCAGTTAAGAGTTATATTTAAATACTTAACTATTTATATAGAGCTTACTAGAAGTCTAAAATAAACTAGCTTCTATAGTTAGATACTATTATATTAAAAAGTCTATATAGCTTAAAGACGTGCTTAACAAAACATTTAGCTACTAATATTATATTAATTAAGTCTATAGGAATTATATATTGCATTTTTATAAAACAGTTAACTACTACTATAATATTTATAAACCTATTACTACTAGGTAAGTTAACTACAAAGTTAATTAAGATATCGCGCTATCTTTATATTAGGATTGGTAGCGGTTAAAGTACTCCTTACTTCTTTATATAAGAGGTCTTTCCGCGCACGCACATTCTGCATACTTAAATGTATTTTTATATATAGTTATGCATTATAGGCTAGTAATATGCTTATTAAATAATCTTATAAGTTTTTATATGGCCAGGATATCCTACTATAGGGGAGTTGTATATAAACTTAAGTATCTTAAATTATAAAGGTTTGGAATTCGGAACTACTATCTTCTATTAATAGTATAATTAATTATTTTAAATTTCGCATTTAGTAAGTGTAATATCCTTATATTATTGTTTTCTGGTTTAGATTGCCTTTATTATATCTACTATCTATATATTATTCTTATATTTGTATTCCATTAGCTCATTAATTTCCATTTCCTATTTATTAACTTTTAATTTATTTCTATTAAGTTCCGTATCTAGAAATATAGGATATAGTTTTTTAAAACGTTTAGGGGGCAGTAAGATCCGTAATTAATTTATAACCTATTTATCTAAAGCGTTTATAGGTAAGTCCTATAATCGTTATATTAATATATTAGGCTTTTAATTAAGTTTGCCCGGTTAGTATATAATCTTAAAGTTAAATTATAAGAGGTATTTAGCCTAATAATTTAGCGCTATGTTAATTGCTTTATAGTTATAAAGTACTGCAGGTTCTTATAGTCTGTTAATATATATATTAGAAATAATAATCCTTTAAGCTTAGGACGCCATTATTTAAAATATCTAATAATTATAAGTAGTTCCTTATTGTATATCTTATAGTTTAATTTAGCAGGGGCGAGTTTCTAAAAGAGAAAGGCTACTAGATATAGTTTGCCATTCTTATTGTATTATAATAACACTCCCTCTAGCATATAATCTAATAAGTCTATTTGTCACGGAGTAGGCACGAGCCGGGATACAATGCACTAAACGAGGTAGTAATTGAGAAGGCTACGTACACGTAACTATGCGTGGTTGATACAAAGACATTGGATGAAGAAGAAGAGTCCCGTGACACTATTTTAATAATATATTTAAGGTTAGGGTTAAAGTAAGTGAGGATTAGAGTAGTTATAAAGCAATATTTTAAGTTATTAAAAGCTTGTTCGCATCTAGCGGTCTATTTAAATTTTATATTCTTCTTTATTAGGTTTACTAACGGCTAAGCAATTTCTAAGAAGTGGTTAATAAATTATTAATAGAAATTTATAAATCCTAGAAATCCTTAAATATCCTATATATTGCTAGGGCTTTCCTAGTTTATAATTACAGCAACTTTCTTAGGGTCTATTTTAATTCTGTCGCGGGATATAATTAAGCCTAAGTATATAACTTTAGACGTATAGAACTTGCATTTCTTAATATTGCATTATAAGTCTACGTCTTATAAGCGTTTAAGGACCATTCTAATATATTTCCAATGTTTAGATAGCAAGAATAAGTAGATTAAGATATTATTAATATACGCAGTAATAAATATATTAAGGAATTTATAAAGTGTATTGTTAATATATTACTAAAACATACTAGGACCATTCTTTATACTAAATAGCATTACTAGGTATTTAAAGAGTCCCCATTATATACAAAAAGCTATATACTTCTTATCTCCTTTATATATATAAATTTTATTAAAGGCAGCAATTATATTAAGCTTTATAAAGTACTGTGCCTTTACTAATTAATTAAGCGTCTCTTAAATTAAGGGAATTAGATATTAGTTTTAAATTATAATTGCGTTTAGAGCTTAATAATTAACATAGAATCTTAAGCCTCCTCCTAGCTTTTTAATAAATAGTATAGGTAAGGCGAATAGAGATTAACTAGGGCGAATAAATCCTTTTTCCAGATGCTTATTAAGGTATTATTGTATTATAAGCAGTTCTTCTCGTGATATACTGTATAGTGGACTAAACTTTGGTATTATACTAGGCTTAAGTTCTATCTTAAAGTTATGCTTCTCTTAGTACAGGGCTAGTTAGTCTATAAATTATTTTTTAAACTTATTAATTAGGTTATAGTACTCTTTAGGTATAAAAGGTTAAAGATTAGGATACTATTTTAGTTCTAGTGCTTCTTAATGTCTTCTATGGTTATAGCAAAGATTTTATAATCTTGTCTTTTTATTAATAAAATAAAAGGCGTGGCCTATATTATATAAATCTTAAGAAGTTTTAACATAATATCTTTGCATTCTTTACTATAATTAGCAGTTATAGATTTATTATGTTGGCTTAAGGTTTATAGCAAGGGTAATTTATATTATATTAAATTTAAATAGTTATATGCATGTTTGTAGGGCAAATGGTTTTTTAAGTAATAACTTTGGTAGTAGGTTGTATAGAACTTTAGTATTTCTTTAACCCAGCTAATTAAGGGGTTATGTTATTTTAGCCATCCATATCTAAGTATAACTTTATATTACTTTAAGGGTGTTACAAACAGGGAGATATATTTAAGGTATTTACCTATCTACATTTTTACTAAAGCGTAGTGTATTATTTTGCTATATATTAAGGGTTTGCCATTAAAGCCTTATAGGCCTTAGGGCTTATTAAGTTTCTTTAAATTTAGGTATTAAGTATTTATATAGTTTATATTAACAAAGCCCATGCTAGTGGCTCCGCTGTCTATTAGGATTTACACCTCCTTCTATTTTCTAAGTATTTAAATTTTGCTAAGTATATTAAGGGAGTTGTGCCGTATATTAGCGCTAGAAGAGCCTAGATACTTATACTCTTCCACTTTTTATCCTAAGGCGTGACTTGGCCCTAGGATAATTTATTTTTCCAAGTTAACTAAAGGCAAAATGCTTTATAACGTCCAAGTATAATTTATAGATTGGGTATAATTTAAGGAATAAGTACAACTTAAAGAATGGTTATAATTTAAGGATTAGGTATGGCTTGAGGAGTAGGAGGAATTATAGCGGACCTTTTTAAAAGGGTAAGTTTGGCAGTGCTTTTAAATATATCCTTTTTTACCACATCTAAAACATTCTCCATTTGTGGCTTAAGTTCTTTATTTATTGGTTCCTAAGGGTATATAGGATTAAGCAGCATTAAGGTCTATAGGGTTATATATAGGGCTTTTAGGTTTTAGAGATGGATCACGCTTTAGGGCATATACCAGTTTTATAGTATTTTAAACGCGAGGTATAGTTAACTTTAGAGAATAAGTCTGTTTATTATATTAAAGGTCCTTATTAATTTGTTAACATATTATAGCAAATTTGGATAGGCTTTTTAGCAGTTCCCTACCTATTAATTAGGCTCTAATTTTATCCAAGATAGCTTTTTAATAGGCGGCAACTCTAGCGGCTTTATTCCAATCTAGTTTACTAATAAGGCCTAAAAATTCTAAAAAGAAGCTAGTAAAATCTCGGTTCTATTATTATAGGTTTTTAAGTTTGGTAATAGCTATATATTCATAGCTGGTGTTATTATATGTTTATTCTAGCAAAGAGATAAAGGTTTTAAAATTAATAAAAGTGCTATTATGGAAGAATAGATCTATAGTTTATACAGCATCCTTACTTAAATAAGACATTCTATAGCTAACCTTACTAGCCTTAGTAGGGTATTAATTATAGTTTGTTAAGAGTTTAAAATAGAGCTTAGTTATAAAGGGGTATAGGTTATTTCAGTTTCTATTAAATATTAGAGGATTAGGGAGCCTTTTAGATTTTGTAGTAGATACTAGTATAGGAGGGTACAACCTCTCTTAGATTAGAAGTCACGGTATAGTTAGTTAGTCAGTCAGTTATAATTAGCCAGTAGGAAATCAGTCAGTAAGAAAGGAAAAAAAAAAGTATATTAAAGGAAAAGTGTGTGTCTCTTAGTCCTCTCCAAGTTATTAAAAACTCTTAGGCTTTAGACTAATCTATATAAAACATATAAAAGGCCTAGGCTCTCCCAAAACTATACCCAATCTAGATGTTAAATCTAGGGGGCTAAATTACACTACCACATACCTCCCTTACCTAAGTTATTGTCCCCTAACGACTTCCAAAACCCTATGCTCCTCCCTATCTTTAAAATAAATCTGCAGTAGGTGACCGTATACACTCCTTATCCTTGCCATAAACCCAAGATGGCGAGCTAGGAGACTCTGTTCTGGTTAAATAAGACCGCTCTTGCCTACCTAGCGGGGTAGTATAAGAGGTATTAGACTAACGGCTCTTAGATAATATAGATCTTTCACACCCTTCCATCTGCTTAGTTTTGTCCTATAATTCTTTAGGCAACTCTATATGACTCTGTCCTTCTGTAATAACAGGAGGCATAATACTTGGATCTACTATAATAGTTAAAGGATTGATTCCATGGTTAATACAGTAGAAGTATAAGCAGCTATTAAAACACTCCATCTTAGCTGCATATATAAGCTGAAACGCATCCTTATAGTTCTTAATAGCCCTTAGACGGTAGGAATATATCTATTTTGTAACTTTGTTCCTATTACCTGTAAAAAGAAGGTTGCAATCTTAGATTACTACTAAAGAATCCCATTATTATCTACTAAGAAGGGCGTTAGATAAGGCACTAGTAGTAGTAAGCTTAACTATAGCAGGGAAGCGGTATGGGATTACGCTGTAAAGATTAGTATGTCTAGATGGTATATAAGGCGGTGCTTTTAAGTCCTAGTAAGCATCTACTAGCTCTGCCTAAGTTCTTCCTTCCATAACCTTAAGGTTATTATAATTGTTTTAAATACCAATAAACTATGGCAGTATTATTTATTAGGTCCTAGTTAAAGGTCCTTTTACTCTATAAGGAAGGTAAGGTATAGTTATACACATATCTCCTTTTTTATACAGCTAAGCTACCTAGTTGGTTGTATACTTTTCTATATCCTTAGTGGTCTAGTCTTAATTAGAGATCTTATATACAAATTTATTACCCTTAGTTAATCCTTATACTTTAATATCTGCCTACTATAATTCTAAGTGATAATGCATGCCAGGCAGGATAATTGTGCAGTTGTCCTTAGTTTTATTATCCAGAGAAATGCTCCCTTAGATTATATTAGCACCACATCCACTCTCTAGGAGAGAGGGAATATTAATATTAATATATTAGAAAGCTATAGAGTCTTTCTTAACCATAAACTTTGCATAGTAAGGGTAGGAGATAAGTTGCCACCAGCTATTAGGCCTAAGAGCGTAATAGAAATAGTAGTACTAAGGATCTTATCTTATTAGCTGCTGGCAGAGACCATAAACCATTATTCTTAACTAGCTATAATTCGGCCGTTCATTAATTAGACACTGGTGATAATGGTATATATATATTTCCTTATTAATCATTACTAAAATGCTAGAATCCCACTACTATCTAAACATATTTAATACCACGGATCTGTCTTGCTGCCATATATCTTGGTTGTCTGGTAATGGTATCTAATTAAGTAAAGCCTCTCTGTTATAGGAAAACCTTGGTGCTAAATTATAAATAAACTTGTATAGTCCTAAGGAGTTGGATGGAACTAGAGGTCTGTGAGCTTTTCTAAACTAGGAGTACATGGTAGGATCTGTCTTTATAGTGCCAAGGTAATTGCGAGCGTGGTATATTAAATAGAGTCTGTGGCATAGTGCGGCATAGTTTAGACCCTTTATTACCAAACCTATACGTCCTCCTATAGCTTGCGTATGCATCCAGCAGACCTTATATATCTCTGGGTTAGAACCAGCCGCCCTATACTAACTACGCAAGAGCTTTATAACCTTAGTTGGTTTGATTTTAGTGGTTTAGTTTAGGGACGCTTTAAGATAAGCTGGTATATTATCTTTATAGTCACACCCTCTTTTTAAATGGAGTATTGCCATAGTATCTGCGGTCTCCTTATTACTCCTTATCATCTCTAGGCTTAATAACATTTTTATTAAACATTAATTCTACTCCTAGCCCTCCTACTTCTGGGTAAGCAACCGTTAGCCCTCTCCTTAGATTCCTTCTTAAAGAGGATACTGGCGGCTGTGGGGGCAAGCTAATAGGCGTTCCAGCTGCAAGAATACTTTTGTTTATAGAAGATAAAGGCGAGTTAACTAACATAGGTGATCCTTATTAAGACGGGCTTAGTATAATACTAACGCCTCCTCCTTAAACAGGTATTAATAGCTAAAAGGCTGATAGATTTATTACGTTAGAAGTATATTAAGAATATGTTTATAGTATAAGAGCTAAGCTCTCTCCTACTTGCCTAATTCTAACATTAGTGACCTCTAGTCCCATAGTAGTTAGTTTTTTACTTCTTAGCGGTAGGTCCTTATTTGGAATAAGGAAGCCAGTTAAGTGTCTTCCTAAACTATGCTTATTTACCACCTTGTCTAATATTGCCTGTTCTAACATCTTGGGAGTGAGCGCAAAATCGGTCAGCTGCAGTTAAGTAGTGTTCTTAATGCCGCGTTCTAGATAGTCAAGCCTCTTAACTAGGGCCTTATTAACTCGCGCCGTTACTTTATAAAGGGGGTGGACGGTGAGCTTTTAGACAGTAGAAAGGAAGTGGTAGGAGACTATGTATTTAAGCAGTCTATTAAGAACACCTTGTCCCTAAGCTTTTTAGATAGTTTCTTTAGCCTTATTACACTAATTTCTTTAATCCTTTGCCATCTTACTAACGTTAGAGATGTCTTTAAAGATTAATAAGAGCGCGTCCCTTCCTAAAGATGCTTACAGCCTATTATCCTAGTTAACAAAATCAACTACCACACTAGTAGTATCTGCGTAGTTCTCTCTCAAGAGCAGAATCTCGTTATAGATTTAGATAAGCACAGCTTAATGCTAATTAACTATAAAACCTCTAACCTCTATAAGGACGTCACTAATCTGTTACTTAGCTCCTTTATATAGTACCAGTGGTCTGCTTAATAAAGATATAATAAGTGTGCTATTGTTAATTCTACTTGGTCTATTCTTTGGTTAATTATGGCTGTCTTTAAGGTCTATTAAGGGCGAAAAGGTGAAGTTCTTAATAGGGTTTTCTAATTTAAATAGTCTACTAAATTTAGTGGCGGTGTGGGGTTCTGCTAGCTCTAATTACTAAACAAACCAATTATAATTTTCTATCCCCAAGATAGAAAATCGCTCTTAGCTTAGTAAAGGCGGTAAGTAGAACTAATATCTTTACAGTAAACAAACCTGGATAGTTATACGTAAATATCCTTCTGCCCTTACCTTACTGTTAATACGTAATAGACTCCTATAACTAAAAAAGCAAATAAGAAAGCATAATAGATAGAGCTTTAAGAAATATAGCAAAATAAAAATAAACAGATTATATGGTTATTATTTACATCCCCTCCCCTACCTTAGAAATTAACTATCCCCTAGTTAAACATTTCATACTTAGTTCTATTAAACAATCCTTCTAGAATGCGCACTTCTTAAACTACATAGCGTTGCGATACTGGTGGATTTTGTATAATATCTTCCTTAGGCTCTGGCTCTGCTGTTATTTCTTATAGCATAGTTCCGCCTAACTGGTCAAGCCGGTCCTCCTAGCAGACTTTAGATACCTATTATTAATAGAACTTCTTTAATCTATTCCCTAGAGTTTAGTCGCGGAACGGCGTGCCGTTAAAATCTTTAATTAAGTACCATCCCTTATACAGGTAACTCTTACATACATAAAACGGTCCTAGCCATTTTGGATCCAGCTTGCAACTACTAGAATAATCTTACTTAAGTTGCGTGTTATAGAGCATGACTATATCTTTAACCTTAAATCCGTCCTAGTAAATGCGATAGGTGTTATTAAAATACTCCTTATTTACTGCTCTTAGCTATCTTATATACACGATAGCCTCTTATATATCTATATCTCTTTAGTTAAACTGCTTTACGCAAAGCGCTAGTAGCTTTATAGTAGTTCAGACTATTTCCCAAGGCAATATCTGCCAGGTAGGTATATAGAGTTCAATAAGAAGAACGTGCTTATATCTACATATAACTCTTACTGGCGTCATTCCCATAAACTACTTAACAGTCATTCTATCTGCCTATAGAACTATATAAAGATTACCTAGCTATAAGCCATCCATCTTTACTAAAGTGTCTATTATAGGCTTATAGCCCCACTCTATTAAACCTTGCCCCTATAGGTGATATGCGGAAGCCACAACCCTTTTAATATTATAGAGCTCTATAAGTGCAGCATTAATGTCAGCATTCTCTCCTCTACTATCTATAGAGAGCTGCCTAAACACTCTCTATTAGTAGATAACATCTTTATAGAGAAACTTCGCTATGCTTTTTATATCTTTCTTTTAAAGGGCCTGAGCTTCCACCTATCTAGATACATATTCTTAAGTAATAGCCAGGTACTAGAATCTAAGACGGTTTAGCAGCATAAATATAATGTCCACCGTTACTTATTACCATAAGGTAGACTCCTATATAGGGTATATTACCTCTTTTTCCTATCCCAGCTGTCGTTCCTAACACTATAGGCATAACTTAATATGCTATAATATCTAATCCCATAGTCCTGGCCACCAATATTGATTTAAGACCCTCTAGTACATTCCCTCCTATCCGCAATGTCTACTCCAGTTATAAAGGCTCTTAACGATTTCTTGCTAAGTAGTCTCGTCATCAACTACCCTCTGCATTAGCACGTTCTTAAACTGTTAGTAGAAGAGCTGTCAATTACGCACTAGAAACTTTAGCGCATGCCATTTAAACTTTTTAAACTCCTTAGTATTTATTTCTTCTGGATGTTATAAGGTTACTAGCCATTTCGCAATCTTCTAAAATTCCTCCAAATATAAGTCGTCTAGTGGTAGATCTACTTTCACTTTAAAAGGGCTAGCTGTGTATTCCAAGGCACTTAGCTTACAGTTAATAAACTCTTTAATATCCTTAGTTGGCTTATTAGGTTGTTTATTATTAGACAGCTATTATAAAAGTCTATTAGCTAGGCTATTCTTCTTTCTTAGCACGTGTCTAATATTAAAGTCCCACAGCTAAATCTATGCTAGCCATCTTGTTATCAAGGCTCTAGGTAAATTAGTAGCGGCATAATTTAGTTGTATAACTAAGGTATTCGCGTCCGTCTCTACTGTAAAGCAAACGCCATACAAGTACACACGACACTTCTTTAACATATATAGCAACGCCTAATATTTAAGCTTTCCTAAGTTATATTTCTGTTCCGCTTAAGACTAGATGCCGCTCTTATACCAATATAAGTAATAATAACCTTACACGTCTAGTTGCATAAGGCTACACCCCTATCCATTTTTATATCTGTTAATAGTAAGAATAATCAGCCCTACCCCTTTAATATAATCCAGTTGAACTAGTGCAGGCGTGGTAGTAATTGCATACTTTAGAGTCTTTATAGTGGTAATCTACTCTATACCCTATACAAACAGAATATTTACTTATAGCAGTTAGAAGATTGGCTCTGCCTTAATTATAAAGTCTTTTACCTATATTTAGTAATATATAACAACCCCTAGGAAAGCTTGGGCAGATATAACGTTTTTATAGTCTCTCCAGTAAATAATCTTTATGACTTTTAACTCTTTTAGATATTATCCTTTTCCATTACAACGGTAACTAACTACTATAATTTTATCCTTATAGAAGTAAGACTTTGCACCTAAGATTATATACCTAGCTTATTCTAAATCTGCAAGCACTCTATCTAGCCATATAATGTGTTTTAGAATATATCTGCGCACGCCTAAAAGACTCTTCTCTCTATTATATACTATCTATAGACCTTTTACTGTAATATTATCCAGAAACGGCAGGGTATAGTATAGGATGTGTTGTTCTAGGATCTTAGTAATTATCCTTATAAACTAGGCTACTAAATTCGTGCCTCCTATAGGTACCATCATTTGTTATAAAAGTCCCAGAGGTGTTATAAAAGCCGTTAGGTTTCTGCTTTTAACATTAAGCTCTAACTAGTTATAGCCAGAGAAGAAGTCCACCAGAGACATAACCTTATACCCTACAAACTCCTTAGAAAACTTATCAGTATATAGTAGCAGATTTACATCCCTAATAGTTACTCAGTTAATATTTATCACTGTATTTATTAGTTAGTACTTCTTATATTCCTTTTTACTTATAAGAAACCATAAATTCCTATATAGGCTTTTATAATACTCTAGAGTCCCTTAAGCTAGTTATTCTTATAACATACTTATTACTTCTCCTTACAGGGCCCTTAGTATAGAAAAATTTAGTACTTACCATACTTTATATGGCATGGTCTTAATCTTTAGTAGTAGAGTTATGTCCCTGCTAATATAGCCCATCTTAGAGAATTCCCATACCAAAGCCTCTTCTTAGTTAAACAATATAGCCTTAAGGATCTCTTGTTCTCTTGGCTAAATATCTCCTACAATTATACGCTCTAATTGTTCTAGCTTTAGTTATGCACCGCAGGCCAGCTTAGTATACCATGGTTTAAGGAAATGGTTATATAGACCAAGAGGCAACCCTTAGACGGACGCCTTTTGTCAATATAAGGCCACCTCTCACCATTCTACTATACCTCCCATAACTGTTCTATCTGGTGCCAACAAATTAACTGGGTGGACTTTATCTGCCTTTTATTTATACGCAGTTATTACATTTATGGCGTTTTATCAGGCCTTACTCCAGCAGCCTTCCATTTACATTATAAATAGATCCATTATCTTTAATATTCTATATATAAGGGACCCAGCCTTTACCTTAAATACTAGCTTCCAATTCTTTCTTAAGTGTTTCTCTAGGACTTCCCTTAACGCCTTACTGTTGAGCTCTCTCTATCCAATGTTATGTTTCTTCTCCTACTAATAGCTCTGCCCAGCAGATATCCAAAACGGTAAGCGTCTATATTAGAGCCGCACCTCTTTTCCCTCCTCCTCAATCTTAACATCTTCCTTATCCTAATACGCCAGGTCATAAGTAACCCCAGATACAATCCTAGCAGTCACACCAGTTATACATTTCCCAAACTGTTATCTATGTTAATGCCTTTATCTGGTTTAAAGAACATCACATCCTTATAGGATATTAAGAACCTTATTTTAACTCTGCCATCTTCTAACTAAATAATGCAAAATACCTAACCTATTGTGGTTTATTTTATTACCAGTCTAGCCCTTACTAACTATGGTTTACTAAGTATCACCTTATATAACATTTCCCCTACAGCAATAAACGTTATAGATATCAAGACGTTACCTATTACTATAAGGACCGTATATACCAATCTAATAAACTCAGACTAAGTCCTATTGGCAGATGTCAGACATACACCCTATAATTATAGGGGCAGGCTTAATATCAGTAAACTATGTCGCAGAGCTACGCTTTCCTTAATAAGGTTAAGCTCCACTCTAGAGTTAATTAAGCACTTAGCCCTTCTATCCCCTATATACACTTCTACCTTTAGGCACCATCTTTAAAACTAAATAAATCCTGCTTCTTATTTAATCTAATCCACTTTAGCAGTTATCAAGCCGGCTTAATTAACATGGAATATCAGGTGTGCTAACAATATAGATACTTTAACATCCTCTTGCTTCTATTAGTAGGGCTCCATAAGAGGTAGCAGGAGAGGCTTAAAGAATAGCCTTATAACCTTAGGCATGTACATAAGACAGTTACTAACTGTAACTTTAATAGTTTTTAACAAGATCTTATCCGCTATCACCATTAGACTTAGAATGTTTCCCTTTAGTATATCCATTATCCTAACTGGCTTTGGTCATGGTGCTTTGGCTATTATTATTGCATCTACTATCTACTCCATCTGTCTTAGCTGTCCAGTATAGTCCATTTCATTAATCTTATTATTGCTTAACGGTGGTTAAGGAGCCTACTGTTAGGGCTAAGGGGCAATTTAGATATATCCTCCTAGTCGTACATTTTAAACTACTGCTGGTTGCTAACCAGATGGTTTTAGAGGCGGCTTTATTACTCTTACTTCCCCTTACAGTTTCCTAAGATTATATAACCATGGCGTAGGCTGTAACTGGGTTGCAGCCCCTACCAAATTAATATATATTAACTCCACTTGGTACACATCCTCCTAGGACTTACCAAGTTCCTCCTCACTTTCAGCATTACTTCCATCCACAAGCTCTACTAAAGCTGCCTTTAATTGGACACCTGTCCCTAGAGCATCAGGATTAATATTCATGTTCTACCTTAGCCAGTCTTTAAGGAACTAAATCTAATTATTACTTGGCAAATACAGAATTATATTTTCTAGACGCTCACGTGTTCTAGAGCAGATTCAGTTGTTTTTATTTATATATACAAAACCACAACAAACCAATTCCTGGAGCTGTGGACACTAATTAATAAAATGGTAGGAACCCCCACATCTATAACACGTCTAAGTTTATATTAGGTATGTATTAAAGTTTCCTGGCCCTCTATACCTTCCTAGACCCAGCTTATATCATTCTTATAGCGCTCCCTTATAGGGCGGCTATGGTCTATTATTTAGCGCCAGTCTTAGGCCCATTTATTTTTAATACACCAACACCCTATTTAGGAGCTGTATGTACCGTATTAGATCTTGGCAAATCCTGTCTAGGAATAGCATTAAAAACGTAACACCTACCAATTTAACCATCCTAAGATTAAGCTTCCGGAGCTAATTAGTAAGTTTCTCTAGTTTGGGATCTACTTCTTAAGTCATTTAACAGGTGCTTGCCAACTCACTTAGCTAGGAGACTATAGGCGGTCAAAGAGCAGCATCTTTTTAGTTGGTTATAGCTGGTTATTAACTACGGAATTGTCCAACTAGCTAACAAAGGCCTTGCTCCTTAAAATTCATTATTAACAGCCAATCTGCGCCTTTATGCAAATTAAGCCTATCTTCTACAGCTCTCTTTATTAAATGGAAGTTAAAGGATTCTTATCTATCTAAGTTGGCTCCTATTTTAGTCATGGCATGCCTTTAATACTTAAATAGGAGTCCCCTTGCGAATTAGTATCCTTATTCGCGGTTTTCTAAATTGCCGGCCTTAGTAACCTTTTAGGAGATTAACATAAACTGCCTATAGTATTCATATATACTACTAGGTGGATTGTTCCTACACTATAGTATATAAGCTTCTAAGAACTCTACCATTTCAACTTATTAAAAGTAGTTACTTCCTTAGTAGTCTATCCTAAGCTTCTTTACAAGTTCTATCCAGTTTCCAATTACAAACTTAGGCAGGCTGCAGATCCATATCCCTATCCAATAGTTATAATACTCTGGAAGTCCTTAATACTTCTCATTGTCCGCAACATAATGTCAGATATATAGTCGCTCATATTGTTCAATAAATTGCAATACGTTTTATCCTATAAAGTAAGGGGTCCCAGGAGTTCCTAAAGCCAGTATAGGCTGGGCTATAACATATACCTTATCTCATTCCATTGGTGGTCCAGTAAAAAGCAGCGGACCTATATTTTCTCCAAAAACAGGCAGGCAGACATTATAATCCTTATCCTCGGTCTATTAAGAGTTATCAGTCCCTAACATTACAGGAGTTAGGGTTAGTATTACATGCCCTTATTTAGGAGAGCTTTATGGCTTAATAGGCTGCTTATATTCCTCTCCCTTTCTAGCGCCTTTGCCGTCATTATAGAATGGTCCTAACATCCCTAATAATCCTTTTGCTAGTACTGTTACCATTATTGCTATAAATTTAAAGGTAGCTCCTATAAATACAAGAATAATTATATAGGCTGTTGCAAATATAGTAAATAAAATATAGAAGACCTTTTACCGCCTTTCCTAGTGTACTATAGTCCTCCCTTTTATCCTCCGTCTTGTAGTACTACATGCTCACCTTCCTATTACTATTTGCCAACTACCATTCCCGCATAGAGAACTTGGCATATATCGTCGATTCATTCTTATAGAGGTGGCTGCGCACCAGTCACTAATATATCTGTGCTTCTTCGCCTCCCTTTCTATATATCCTTTTTATTCCACAGTTCCAGATTGTTCTAAATTATTCCTATATATCTCCTATATATAGAGTACCAGACCTCTAATCTAAAGAGCTTGCCGTCATCCCTATATAGAATACCAAATAATATATAGGAGGGTACAACCTCTCTTAGATTAGAAGTCACAGTATAGTCAGTTAGTCAGTTAGTTATAATCAGCCAGTAGAAAATCAGTTAGTAAGAAAGGAAAAAAAGAGTGTATTAAAGGAAAAGTGTGTGTCTTTCGGTCCTCTCCAAGTTGTTAAAAACTCTTGGGCTCTAGACCAATCTATATAAAACATATAGAAGGCCTAGGCTCTCCCAAAACTACGCCCAATCTAGATATTAAATCCAGGGGGCCAAATTACACCACCACACTAAGTTCGCTATAGGTATAGGTTAAGCTACTATTACTGGTTTAATATTTGCATTTAATGGGTTAGGTTTAGGTACTATTATTTTAATCTTATTTATAGGTATTACTATTAGGGTCTATAATATAAATGCCTTAATATTACGGAGTTCTTCACAGAGTGCTTCCATTAATTACTAATATTAGGCTTCTAGTATAGCGTACTGCTAAGCTAAGGTGTCTATAAAGGCCTATTATATTATAGTTAACTGTTCCCTAACTAGGGTTATAATACTTATAGTTATTAAAAGGGATTTAGGTTCGTTTGCCATTTTAATAGTGGTTATTTTAATATAATATAATGTAAGGGCGCGAAAAGGCTTTAGGGAAGATTTAAAGGAACAATATAAATTCTATCTAAATCTATAGGTATATAGCTCTTATAGAGTACAAGACGTTATATAAAGAAGAGAAAGGAATATAGAAAACATATAACTAAATATTTAGGGTCTTGGCAGTAGACGCATAGGCATAAGCCTACGCGGATTTTAACAGGTTTTAACCAAATTCCATTACATTAGTGGAATTTAGTGGAATTTAATTAAGTCGGCGGAATTTGGTGGAAATTAATTAACTTTGGCAGAATTTAGCAGAATTTAGTTAACTTGGCAGAATTTAGCAGAATTTAATTAAAGCGTTAGAATTTATCTGTTAAGTGTTTCACCAAGACATTCCTACTATAACTAGGCTAGTCCTGTTATAGAGTGGTAGTTCCAAATAGACCTAGCCATATAGGGTAATAATATAGGTGTATGCAAAGCTTATATTAAGGACGCCCTTAAGAATCTAACCCTTTCTTCCCTATTTAGTGAAAGCAATAGGCTTAATCTAGGGCCTATTCCTAGCTTCCTACCTATACTTACAGTGGTAGAGAAGCTTCTAATTGCGCGCGTATATATTTATCTGCAAGTCGTGCGTATACGCGGCTAGCAATATTGCTATACTAGCCACATCTACTATTTTAGCCAGAACATACTAAAGACTTAGAGGTAGCTACTATAGCTACCTACTAAACTTAATATACTGGTTATAAGGCCTATGGTAGTAGAGGGTAGTAAATACCTAAGTTAGCGGTTTACTAAATAATATACTATAAGGCGCTCTGCTATAGTATAGTGGCTTTACTTTTTAAAAGTTAATTATTATAATTATTATAATGTTGAAATATATAGTACCTAGCTTACTAGCTTACCTAAAAATGGCTCTATATTAGATTAGCTACCTTATATTAATAAGTTAGAGTCCAATTCTAGTAGCCTAATAGCTTACCCTACTGCTCCTATATAACATACTCCTGCTATTAATCCTCTACCTACTAAGCTTGGTAGTAATATACTAAACAGTAAATTTAATAATAACGTACTAGATACTTTAGTTCTTAATCTAGTGTCTAACCTTAATAAATTGGAGCTTTTAGGTCGCGAGGTTTAATACTAATAAGACCTATAAGCGGGCCTAGAGGTTCCTACTATGTGATAGATACCTCTCTTCAAGCGATTAGCTAGTTTTATTATACGCGGCGCCTTTTCTACCCTATTTCCTTATAGTAAAGCAGATTTTAATATGCCATAAAGCCATATAGTTATCCTAGCTGCGTATACTAAGTATATACTTAAGTATTAGGATAGTTAGTTTGGCCACTACCCCTTATTTCGCTACTATGTGTTTAATTAGATTATAAGAGAGAAAGCCCTTAACGCCACCCGCTTCCTTTATAGCCGATTGGATAAAAATAGTCTATATTTAGACAAGCTTGGTAATTTTATAAATAGCAATAGGGGTAACTAGGTTCTAAATAAGATTATATAGTATATATAGAAGCTTAAGGGCACTAGACCTTACTAGAAGCAGAAGAGAAATAAGCTTATAGCTTATACTAAAAATATTAAAAGCGGGTCTTTATTCTTTATACTTAGCGCTGCTAATCTACATTAGTATAATCTACACTCTTATATGCCTCTATTTAACAAATATAAGGCTGCTAATAAGGCTTAGCGCTACTAGATTACTTTTCAAAATCTTAATAATAATCTATATATTGTTACTTACTGGCTATATTGCCGCTTTGATCTGTTTAGGAAGCATATGCTTATAGGTCTATTTAATAGCACTAACTTTTAGTCCTGATATAAGTGGCAGGTATGAGATAGCGGCTATATATATAGCTTCTTATGGAGTTTAATAGCCCCAGAGCCAGATCTGTTAGCTAGTGTATTAAGGGCGGCTTTTGCTAAGTACTAGGCTACTTTTATATCTATAATGAATCCTAATTAATCTAGGCCTCCTAATCTTTAACATCCTTCTACTCTTGGCTATAAAGAACAGCTTAACACTAGTAAGCTTCTTACTGCCTACCTTAATCGATTTTAATAGTACTATAATTGCACTAAATCTTACTGCTTAAAATTAAAGAAAGGCTCTACTGGAGTAAAGGAGTGCCGCTTTTACTTTCTATACTCTCTCTGCAATAAGGCCGCTGTATTAAAGGATTAAAATCCATATTACTAAATGTTCTGTCCGCAGCGTAATAATAAGCTTCTTAATGGTTATAATACAGCCATAATATTAGTATAGATGGCGATTATTAATACATTACCTGCTACAAGCATATTAGTAATAGTTAACTATATAGGCAAATATTGTAGCAAGGAAGAGAAGAAGTTAACTTCCTACTAGGAGCTACTCTAATTAGTATAGCCGTATGCTAACAGCCTTTATACCTTTAGTTTGGTAGTGGCTAGGTTTATAAACAAGCTTATTACTAAACGCGATTAGTTAGCGTAGGAGGTATACTATTTACTTCTTAATATTCCCCTTTATAAAGGCTCTAGGAATGTAGTAACTTTAGACTACCACTAGGAGGATAATTAAAGCGCTATATATAAGCTTAAGGATGGATAACTAGGAGGGTACGGACTATCTAACTATAAGAAATATAAGTGCCACTTAGATGGGGTAGAGGATATCACTTTCTTTAATTTCCTACTCTATTTTAATTACTCTACTTATAAGTGTTGGCCAAGAGCAAAGCCTTAAGTTATATTGCACTTTCTATAATATAAAGGCGATCCTTCCTATCTGCAGTATCCTAAGTTCTACTATATAAAGCTTATTCTTTATTACCTATAAAGGGAGTATAAGGAAGTAGCTACTTATACTAATAGATTTAGGGCCCCTAATTATATAGCTTCCTATTAGGCTTGCGTTAACTCTTATTAGTACCCACTTAACTACTTCCATAATTAGAAACCGGAGAAAGGCTATGAAACTGCTAATAATATTAATAAGTTTAAGGGCGATTTTGTAGATGACTTAGAGCTATACTAGTTTTTTAAGGCCTTATATACCTATATCCAAAACACTAATAGAGTTAAAATTAAGGATTTTGACAGGCTTAGTAATAGGGAGCTTAATTATAACTATAACTGGGGTATATACCCGCAGCCCAATAATAGGACTTATTGGTAGGAAGCACGGTTATAGCCTCTACTATTAAGCTGCCTATCCTAAATAGTAACTCCATCTTCCTTATAACCAGGCCAGCGTTATATTTATAACGCTATAGTTAATTACTACAGGCAGATTTAATTGGGCCTTAGCCCCCCCTATTGCGGATTAACGTTAATAGAGAGGCAGGAACCAGCAAATTATATCTTATTACTATTCTCTCTACTACACTCTATACTATGGCAAGGGCTAATAGTAAGCCGTCGCTATTAGTTTAAGCTGCCCCTACTAGGGTAGCTGCCTTTAATATTAATAGTAGGACTATATATAATCTACTAAGGCTACCAGTAAATCGCCCCTTTAAGGAATTGCCTGCTGCTAGTCTTATGGCTCTATAACAAGCTTTTAAGGATATTTATTATCTTATCCTTAATAAGAAATCTATAATTGGGTAAGTATATCTAGCCCGAATTAATTGCCGCCTCTATTAGATCTACCCTATATATAATAACAACTATTTTAAAGGCTTAAACATCTTGCTAGTAGGCAATTTCTATTAGCTTCCCCCTGTAGGTTAGGCGGCCTTATATAAGAATTTACCCGCTAGCCCATTAAAGCTCGCTAGCTATAAAAAGGGAGCCTATAAGGCGATTAACTAAACTGCTGTCCTAGATCAAGTTATACAGTAGGGCGGTAATAACGCTAAAAGCTCTATATTTAGGACCGCCCTTATAGAGCTATATAGTGATTCTATAAGTAATTCAACCCGGAAGCTTCTTTTAACTAGGTATAAGTAGGGCCTATCTGCTAATAAGGTTACGGGCTTTAACAATGCAATTCGGCTATATAGCATACGTGTTGCTATAGGTAAGTATAACACTACTTAGCTTCGCGACCTTTTACAGCCAGTAGTGGCTATTAAGTTAGTTAACACTAGTATAGGTGCGCAGAAGGCTACTCCTAATTAGTATAATACTATAGAGAATCTAGCCCTATATATTAGCGCAAAAGTAATACTAATATAGAATATCTGGGTTAAACTAGGCTTGGTAAACAGTACTATTAGTATAGTTAAAGATATTATATAGAAGGAAGAGGTGGATATTAAAAATAATTAACCCTAGTTACTACTAATTGCAGTAGATAGGTATAACGGACCTACCCTATTTACTTAGCAGGATAGTAAAAAAGTCATCCCTATATTTTCTATACTTTATAAGTAGGAGGGTATAAGAGGCTCTTACTTATAGCGTTAATTTCCAGTTACTCTAGCTTTTGCTCTTATAGTGTATAAAAGCTAGGGCCTAATACTTAACTAGGTGGTTTTAGATATTAAGGAAAAAGATAAGATAGCTGGGCTAACTTATATAGCAATCTTATAAGTTAAGAAGCTTTTAAGGCTTATGTTCAAATATAGATTTAATAAGGAACAATTTTAGTTATTTATAAGTAAAACTAAAGAGGTATAACAGGAAGATTTTGTATAGAGGCAGTAGTAACTACTTGCAAACGACTTTTCCTAAATAGGAAATTATGTACTGGCTTAGAGGTAAGCGGAGAATGTGGTATTTATCTTGGTTTCTTAACTTTTAAATAGCTTAACTACAAAGCCCAATTTATCTAAATTTTAACCCCCCTATCCATCTTACCTTCTTATTACCTCCAGAGCTATTAGATATACATATAATAGTATATAGGGAGAATTGGCAGTATTGCTAGATTAATATTACTGCTGTCTATAGCGTTAATCAATTTTTAGATTTTTTTAGATTTTTTTCTTAGGGCGGAAATGTTGCTTATAGAATGGGTTACGTAACCTCTAAGAATGCATATTCTAAATCAACCCCACTTGGTTACTGTAGTAGATCCTCTTAATAAGATAATACTATATAGCAGTAACTAAGGCGCCTTAACCTTATTACTACTCCTTTTATAGGCCTCCTCCTATCTATAAATACTCCCTCTTCTATATCTACTTTTCTTTTCTTCTTCCTTATAGGGAGCTAGAGGTGCTCTAATACGCCTTTTTGGTCCCCACTAAGGGATCTATTAGCTGACGTAGTAATATAGACAGCATTAGACAAGGAGATAATAGGCGAAAGAGAAGACAGAAAGGATAGAGGAGCCTCCAGTAGGTGCTAATTAAGCAACGTTAATGGCTATATTATAGCCGCCTAATCTTGTATACTTGCAGGCCTCCTCCTATCTATAAATACTCCCTCCTCTATACCTTCCTCTCCTCTTTTCTTCTTCCTTATAGGAGCTAGAGGTGCTCTAATACTCCTCCTTAGTCCCCACTAAGGGATTTATTAGTTAATGTGGCAATATAGACAGCATTAGACGAGGAGATAATGGGTAAGAGAGAAGACAGAAAGGACGGAGGAACCTTTAGTAGGTGTTAGTCAAGTAACATTAATAGCTGGTTTTTATTACCCAAAGATTATATTATATAACAACACTTAGGAATACAAATATATACTAGATTTATAACTAATATAACCTTTAAGCTTAGTTTAAGTAGGGCGCCTTAGTCACTGCAGTAGATCCTTACCTAGCGGTAACTAAGGCACCTTAGTCTTACTACTACTTCTAAATTAAGCAAAAGCTCTATATAGGGGGGTCCTAGGAGGTCTCCCCCTGGAAAACCTTATCTCTATATATATTAATTAAAGTGTTGGTCATATAGGGTGACTCACCAATAACGACTACTTGAGTAGGTTACAGTGATGTTGGTTAATGTACTTCTTAATTGGAATGAGGAAGGGCGAGGAGCTTAAGACTCCTCGCCACGCTAGTGCCGCGGCGTCACGTGACGACCGCTTGCCTAATTCCCGACATAAAGTCTATATAATAAAGCTCTAAATTATAAACTCGGGTCAAAATTTTAGTTGGGGGGCCAACTATCCGCATGTTATTAATACTGTCTATAAGCTTATAACAATAAATATATAAGTGTTCTTGCATTGTGGAATAATTTAGTTAGGGCTCATGCTATATAAGCCTGTGCGCTAAATGCGAAGCGCCTTGAGATTAAAGTTGGCAGTTAAATCGGAAACAATTCGCACAAAGGCCATATTTGCTATTGTCTATTGCATCTGTATGGCTTTGCAAAAAAAATTTGTGTTGTTAGAATAGAAGTAGAAGTCAAAATAGTTGCAATTATAACTCCGCCAGCCGGATCGTTGGAGTTATCACAGCAAATAGCCTTTGAGGTATTGGATGCTCTTACAAAGTATTATTCGCGTACTTTTTAGATAACTTTAAATACCATCGATTTTCCAACCATGACAAGTTTGAACTTTGATCACTTATGAGAGACACATTCGGCCTTCATCAGAATGTGGCTCTTTTGAATATGACACCTTGACTGGTCTATTGTAAAGTGATTTATCTGGATTGGCGTGGATTAGCGGAGGCCTTTAAATCCACCAAGAGCTCTATGGATATCCAGCCGTTAATATATACTAAATATCCCTTGCACCAATAATAACGTACCATAGAATGCGGCTCGTGCGCACTAATTATATAATATGCATATAGTTAGGCGGTAAGTCATTCTGCCGCATCACTAGTACTCTTAAACGAAGTTACAAACATATTGAGATATTGGTGTATATTATATATAGAGCTTTATTCTTTGGAGTTGGGTCGATCTATATGCTCTTGCCAACACAAGCCGCCTTTACATAGTGGTATTCGATAGGGTTTATACCTATACGTCGGTCTTCGCACCCTTTAAGGTCTCATAACGCAAGAAAGTCGATATTCTTGAGTGCATGCACGGGCCACATTTTATAGGATGTTATCGGTACAAAGAATAGTAAGTGTTAGTATTAATTATAAAATTAACTATATTACCACTTTAGCCTATCCTCCTAGCTATTTTTATCCCTTTTTTATTAAAATTATTACTATTACTATTAATCTTAATAGTTGTTACGGGACACCTCCGTAATACCTTATATATTTCCACCTATTTCCACCTGTTTTTACTAATACAGTAAGAAAAGACCAACCGTAAGATAACAATCTAATAGCAATCTGCCGGCAATTTATGGCAATTTAACGGCAATCTGCCGCATTCTGCTATATTCTACTAAGTCTACTAAATCCTACTAAGTTCTGCCAGGACCGCTACTTAAATCCTATTCTACTTTATATATATATTAACCAAGCAACCAAACTAACAATATATACCCTTTCTTCCCATTTTCTTACCTTTTCTTCTTATATAGCGTCTTAACCTTATTATACAGTTTATATATATAGCTTAATAATATCTACTTTGCTATATATTATCACCACTTATACTTACTTTGTAATACTATATTGCGTTAAAACCTTAAAACCTATACTCTACCCTACCCTATTTAGAATGCAGAACAACTTTAAAGCCTCTATAACGGCCGCTAATATTACATCTATATTCTAGGAATAATTAGTAAATATATAAAAGTCCTTTATAGACGCCCTTGTATAAAACTAAGCTACTATAGCTTAATAGTAAGCTAAGTAAGAAGCACGGCACTAGAAAATAATTAAAGCCCTCTAAGAAAAAATCCGCACTATTAAGATGCCTACGCTAAGCCCTTAAAACCAATTACTATTACTAAAAGCTAATATATAAAACTGTCACGGAGTGAGTATAAGTGGTAATAATATATAGCGAAGTAGATATTATTAAGCTATATATATAAACTGTATAATAAGATCAACACATTATATAAGGAGAGAAGGTAAGAAAACAGGAAGAAAGGGTATATATTATTAGTTTGGTTGCTTAGTTAATATATATATAAAGTAGAATAGGATTTAAGGAGCGGTCCTAGCAGAACTTAGTAGAATTTAGTAGACTTTGGCAGAATATAGCAGAATATAGCAGATTGCTATTAGATTGCTATAGATTGCTAGCAAATTGCCATTAGGTTGCCATCTTGCGGTTAATCTCTTCTTACTACATTGGCAGAAACAGGTAAATATATATAAGGTGTCACGGAGGTGTCCTATAATAGTACCCCCCTTTAAGCTTAAGCTTCTATAAGATGGGGCTATAGTAGTTCTAAGTAGAGTTTATAAAAGTCTTTTATAGCTTATATAAGTCCTATAAAGTTAACAGGTTCCTATATAGGCTTAGTAAAGCCTCTCTATTTTATAAGGTATCCCTTGACCCGTCAGGGCGAGCAGAGGGGAAGGCTCGTGCGCGAACACCAGAATCAGAACAACGCGTAGAATTCAACCATCAAATACACCACCGCCATGCCGTCTAATCACGCTAGAATTGATGCAGATCTTGTTCAGAAGACTCAATATAAGATTCCCCAAAATAAGACGGCGAAAAACCCCCCCCCGAAGCCTTGGCCACTCCCTGAATTTTGTATTCCTGAGCACGGCTACCGGATCCTACTGATCTGATTGGTGGGCTCTTATCGATAGCTTGCGTGCCCAAGTTGACGGGTTAAGGGATATATATTTACATTTCCATTTGTCGTACTTAATATTATTAACTCTTTTAATAAAGTACTTATCCTTACTATCCACTTTAACTAATGGGGGAGGATCCTAAATCTGTTTAGGTAGGGTATTTAATATAGGGGTGGTAGGGTAGAGGACTAATATATAAAAAATAGGGTAGATTTTAACCGTATTAGGGAGCTTTAGTTAGTAGGCACAAGGAGAGATAACCTTTTTAACCTTATAAGGGCCGGCGTTCTTCTAATTAAGTTTCTTAGTAGGTCGTTTTGTGTTTAGATTTCTTATATTTAACTAGACAAAGTTACCAATTTAATAGGCTAGTGCTAGGGTTTGGTTCTTATTTGCTATGGCTTTATAAACAGATTAGGCCTATATTATTTTATTAGTAAGGAACTCTTATAGTTCTTCCATCTTCTTTATAAATTAATTTGCTTCTGTAATTTATAAGGCCTAATAAGCTAGGCAAAAAATATTACTAAAGGGTTTAAAACCTATTTGTGGATGCTAGGTATAGTTAGCTAGAAATAGGGAGACTTTTATGGGTTCTAAAATAGAGTTATTTATAGTAAACTTAGTAAATATAAGCTATAAATATAATATATATATCCAAATATACTATTCCATTATAGCATTTACACGTTCTATTTAACTGTCCATTTCTAGATAGTATACTATAGATAATAGTACTTTAATATGGAGTTAGGTAGTTAGTTTTTTCTAAAATATAAAGATAAACTAGCAACCTCTATTGGAAATAATTATTTTAGGAAGTTTATAGAGTTTCTATATATAATCTAGGAACAGTTAGGCAATAGTAGGCGCTAACATATTAGGGTAGGCAATTAAGTATTTTATCTTAGATAGTTGGTCTATAACTACTATAGTATTTATACAGCCTTTACTTATAGGGAGATCAATAATAAAATTAATTAAGATATTCTTCTATCTTTAGTCCGGAATAGGCAGGGGCTTTAAAAAGCCATTATATGTCTTATATAAAGCTTTAGCTTATTAGTAGGTATAGCAGCTAGAGACATACCTTTATATTATATTATATATATATAGCTAATAGTATTCTTATTAGAGCAGTTCTAGGGTTTTTCCTTAGCCTAGGTGGCCAGCTACTAGTAGGTTATGTATATATTTAAGGAGCTTAAGCTTAAGTTTATTATAGTTAGGTACTATTAGGCGATTTTAATAGTATAAGCGGTCTCCGCAGGCTTTGTATTTACTTAAAGAAATCCCTTTTAGGCATCTAACGCCATCTTAAATTAGTTTAAGCGTGTCTTGGATAAACTTATTGTTTAAGTATTTATTAGCTATAATCTATTTAATAGTTTAATTCGTCATTTTAAGGACTTACACTAAAAGATCTTTAGTAGGGGGTTTAAATAGTTTAGGGCAGAGTAGAGTCTAATTATAGTAGGAGCGCGCTTCTTCTTAAGCTAGTGCGTCTTATAAATATTAGGTTAGGGTATTAGGCTTCTAGCCTTAAACACCTAGGCAGTATATAATAGAGAATTGGAAACGGGATAGATATTCTAACTAGTAGGCTTAACGGTGGCTTAGCTGCTTTATAGTTATAAAGTATTATAGGTTTTTATAGTTACTAAGAACCTTAATTGGAAATTTAGAGCCTTCTAGTTTAGGTTACTATTGTTTAAAACATCTAATAATAGCTAATAATTCTTTATTATAGATCTTATAATTATATTTGGCTAGATTTAGTTATTTTAAAAAGTATATTATAGAGTGCAATACTCCTTCCTTATTATATTGAGACAAAATGCTTTTAGTAATATAGTTGGATAAGTCAGCTTCTATAATACTTATTTAGTTTAGGTTAAAGTATTAAAGTATAGGTGTGGTAGTAAATATAACTTTTAGGTAAGTAAAAGCTTTTTTATATTCTTTGTTAAAGATAAAGGCTTTATCCTTTTATGTTAAGGCTATAAGGGGTAAAACTAGGGTAGAGAAGTTATTAATAAACTATTAGTAGAAGTTGGCAAATCCTATAAAGGCTCTTACGTCTTTAACGTTCTTAGGTTCTTGCCAGTTTATAATTACTTTAACTTTTTTAGGGTCTATTTATACGCCGTCTATAGAAATAATAAGTCTAAGGTATAGAACTTCTATTTTGTGGAACTTGCATTTATCTATATCTAATTATAGGCTGGCTCCGCGTAAGGCTTATAGGACCAGTTTAATATATTTTTAGTATTTAGCCAGATTATTGCTATATATTAAGATATTGTTAATATAAGGAGTATAAAAAACATCCAGGTATAGGTATAGGGTGTTATTTATAAAGTATTAAAATAAACTTAGGGCGTTTGTGAAGCCAAATAGCATTACTAAGTACTTAAATAATCTGTATTAAGTACGAAATATAGTAAGCTATTTATCTCCTTTCGCGATACGGAGGTGGTTAAATATATAGATAATATTAAGCTTTATATAGAAGCGAGCCTTACTTAATTAGTTTAGTATCTCTTAAATTAATAGGATTGGGTATTGGTTCTTAATAGTAATAGCGTTAAGAGCTTAGTAGTCTATATAGAAGCGCAGACTACCACTAGGTTTCTTAATAAAGATTACTGGTATAGCTATAGGTAAAGAACTTACTCTAATAAATCCTTTATCTAGATGTTCGTTTAAGTACTTCTATAGTACTTAAAGTTTATTTTAAGACATCCTATATAAGGGTCTAAATCTAAGATATTTTCCTTCTTTAATTATAATCTTATAATTATATAGACGGCATTTTAGTAGCTTATTGGCTTCCTTTTATAAGAATATATCTAAATAATTATGGTACTCTACTGGTACTTTTATAGCAGGGTTGGTGTGCTTTTTTAGTACTAAGGCCTTCTTAATATTGGCCATTATAATAGCGAAGATCGTATATTCTAGTTTCCTAGTAAGTTATGCTAATAGGGTAGCTCTAATTATGTAGATATCTAAGGTATTAAGCGAGCTTTAATTATCCTTAGTTTCTTATACAGTTTTTTAATTAGGTTTAGGTTCAGTATTAGGTATAGAGTTAGTATTAGATTTAGGTTTGGGTTCTTTAAGTATCCTTTTTATAGTAAAATACCAGTTCTTTTGGTAACTTTATATATTAAGCTTAGACTTCTGCTTAGTTTAGGGCGGTATAGTAGTTAGGGTTAGTTTATATAGTTTAGTATAACTTTTAGGTTCTTAATAGAATTTAGTGGAATTCTTAGGTTAGTAGAATTTAGTAAAATTCTTAGGTTAGTGGAATTTAGTAGACTTCTTAGGTATAGGGTGGATTTTAGTAGAAATTTTAAACTAGTAGATCCTAGTGGATTTTTTAGATTTTGGTGTAAGGTCTAAGCAGTAAGTTATAAGGCACTTCTACTTATAATAGAAGGTAGTAAATAGAAGCTTAAGGTTGTCCTAATTAATAGTTACCTTATATAGCTTTATTTAGGGTTATCTAAAAATTATTAGGCAACCTAAGATAGTTATAAAGAGCTTAATTAATTCTTTATAGTTTAGGTATTAGAGTCTTAGGGCCGCTATATAAGTAATACAGCCTAAGATAATGCGTTTACTATTAAATCTAAATATATTAATATGCCGGTTAAGGGGTATTAGGGTAAACCTATTATCTTATATAAAGGTCTTATTAATAAATCCTATACTACTAGCTCCTATATTAATTAGGACTTAAGTATTAGCCTATTAACCTTTTTGCTAAAAATGGTAGTTAATAGTTATACTACAATCCTAAAAGTTAGGGTTTGCTATATCTAATATATTTAATAAGATCCTATAATATAGCTATCTTAAAGAGCGACTTAACTCTAAAATATGCTTTTTTAGTGGTAAGCAGGAAGGGGTTCCTCTAGAATATTAGTTATAACTTTATCTTTATAAGTGGTGCTTACTAAATATAGGGCTAAAACTAGGTAAAGATTGGGGTTGGTAACTAGAAGATTGGTATAGTAAATAGCTACTAGTGTTAACTATTTATAGATCTTTTTAGAAAGGGGTAGAGTAGTAGTTAGAGAGGTAGGAGCTACTTTTATATTTAAAGCAGAGGCCTAGCTTAGTGCGTTATTCCTATTTAAAGGACCCTATTAGGGTGTATTTTAGGGTTCTAGTGTTAATATCTATAGCGTTAGGGTGCTTAGGCTAGGATAATAACTTAGTAGACATTTATAGGGTTGCTATATTATATTAAGGAGTAGGCTTCGGTGTTAAGTGTAGTATATTATTACACCATTTATTAATAATATTTATATAGGCATTAAGGTCTTCTAGTAGGTCTATACTAATTAGGAAGGTTTTTAGTTTAGGGCTTAGAGATTTAATAAAACTATTAATTAGTATAGAGTTATTTTAGCCTATTTCTTTTATATAATAATTAAATTTAGAGAAGTATACTAGGAAGCTTTTTTTTTCTTAGGTTATATATTTTATCTTCCTTTAAGCAATAGCTTAGCGGTTTAGGTTACTATATATAGCTTTAAGAAGTATAACTAGGCTTTATACTAAGTTTAGCTAAAGAGGTTTAATAAGGTTAGCTATATCTCCTCTAGTTAACTTAGGGCATAGTAGAGTTGGTTAGCTTTATTTAAGTAACAGTTAGTATTACTAATTAGCTTATTCTTAAGCCAGCTTAAAAATAACTAAAGCTCCTATTATTTGCTAGTAAATACTAAAGGGTCTAATAGTTTTTCAGATTGTTATAATACGGTAGTTAGTTCTACTGGTAGGACAACTATTGCTAGTTTAGGGCTTATGTTCCGCGTATTGGCTTCTAGTAACAGTAATTAGTCTTAGGGGCTTAGCGTAGGTGTCTTAAGGGTATAGATTTCTTTTTAGAGGGCTTTAATTATTTTCTAGTGCTATACTTCTTATTTAGCTTGCTATTAAGCTATAGTAGCTTAGTTTTATATAAGGGCGTCTATAAAGGACTTTTATATATCTGCTAATTATTCCTAGAGTATAGATATAATGTTAGTGGCTGTTATAGGGGCTTTAAGGATGTTCTACATTTTAAATAGGGCGGGGTAGAGTATAGGTTTTTAAGGTTTTAATATAATATAGTATTACAGAGTAAGTATAAATGATGATAATATATAGTGAAGTAGATATTATTAAGCTGTATATATAAACTGTATAATAAAATTAAGACGTTATATAAGGAGAGAAGGTAAGAAAACGGGAAGAAAGGGTATATATTGTTAATTTAGTTGCTTAGTTAATATATATATAGAGCAGAATAGGATTTAAGTAGTGGTCTTAATAGAACTTAGCAGAATTTAGTAGACTTTAGCAGAATATGGCAGAATACAGTAGAATGCTATTAGATTGCTGTAGATTGCTAGCAAATTGCTATTAGGTTGCCGTCTTGCGGTTAGTTTCTTCTTGCTGCGTTAGTAGAAATAGGTAGACGTATATAAGGTATTACGGAGGTGTCCTATAACAAAAACACAAGCCTTAAACTAGTAATAGTTATCCTACTAGTAAAACTAACTACTATATTATAATAATCTAAAAAACTACTAAACCCTTTAGTATTTACTAGCAAATAATAAGAGCTTTAGTTATTTTTAAGTTGGCTTAAGAATATGCTAACTAGTAATGCTAACTAACTTTACTACGCCCTAAGTTAACTAAGAGGAGATATAGCTAGCCTTATTAAACCTTTCTAGCCGAACTTAGTATAAAGCCTAGTTATACTTCTTAAAGCTATATATAGTAACCTAAACCGCTAAGCTATTGCTTAAAGGAAGATAAACCATATAACTTAAAAAAAGAAAAGTTTCCTAGTATACTTTTCTAAATTTAATTACTATATAAAAGAAATAGGCTAGAATAACTCTATACTAATTAATAGTCTTATTAAATCTCTAAGCCCTAAACTAAAAATCTTCCTAATTAGTATAGACCTACTAGGAGCCCTTAACACTTATATAAACATTATTAATAAATGGTATAATAATATACTATACCTAACACTAAAGTCTACTTTTTAATATAATATAACAACCCTATAAATATTTACTAAGTTATTATTATAGCCTAAGCACCCTAATGATATAGATATTAATACTAGGACCTTAGGATATACCCTATTAAGGTCCTTTAAATATAGAAGTAGCTTCTATCTCTCTAACTACTACTCCGCCCCCTTTTAAAAAGATCTATAAATAGTTAACGCTAGTAGCTATTTACTGCACTAATCTTCTAGCTATTAGCCCTAATTTTTATCTAGCTCCAACTCTATATCTAGTAAGCACTATTTATAAGGATAAAGTTATAACAAATATTCTATAGGAACCCCTTCTTGCTTACTACTAAAAGGCATATTTTAGAGTTAAGTTACTTTTTAGGATAGCTATGTTACAAGATCTTATTAAATATATTAGACGTTATAAAACCTAACTCTTAGGATTATAGTATAACTATTAACTACCGTTTTTAGCAAAAAGGTTAATAGGCTAATACTTAAGCCCTAATTAATATAGGAGCTAGTAGGATAGGATTTATTAATAAAATCTTTATGTAAAATAATAGGTTTACCCTAATACCCCTTAACCGACATATTAATATATTTAGATTTAATGGCAAACGTACTATCTTAGGCTGTATTACTTATATAGCGGCCCTAAAACTCTAATACCTAAACTATAAAGAATTAATTAAGCTCTTTATAACTACCCTAGGTTACCTAGTAATCCTTAAATAATCCTAGATAAAGCTATATAAGGTAACTATTAATTAGGATAACTTTAAGCTTCTATTTACTAACCCCTATTATAAGTAGAAGTGCCTTATAACTCGCTGCTTAAACCCTAAACTAAAATCTAAAAAATCCACTAAGATCTACTAGTCTAAAAATTTTACTAATATCTACTAAGAACTAGGAAATTATACTAAACCATATAAATTAACTCTAACTATTATGCCCCAAACTAAGTAGAAGCTTAAGCTTAATATATAAAGGTACTAAAAGAACTGGTATTCTACTATAAAAAGGATACTTAAAAAACCTAAACCTAAATCTAATATTAACTCTGTACCTAATACCGAACCTAAAACTATATAAAAATCTAAGGATAATCTAAGCTTACTTAATACCTTAGATATCTATATAATTAGAGCTACTCTATTAGTATAACTCGCCAGGAAACCTAAATATATAATCTTTGCCGTTATAATAGCCGATATTAAAAAGGCCCTAGCATCAAAAAAGCACACTAAGCCTGCTATAAAAGTACTAGTATGCTACTATAAGTACCTAAAGGTATTCTTATAAAAGGAAGCCAATAAGTTAGCAGAATACTAACTATATAACTATAAGATTATACTTAAAAAAGGAAAACAGCTAGGATTTGGACCCTTATATAAAATGTCCTAAAACAAACTTAAAGTATTGTGAAAGTACTTAAACGAATACCTAAGTAAAGGATTTATTAGAGCAAGCTCTTCGCCTATAGCTATAGCTATAATCTTTATTAAGAAACCTATTAGCGGTTTACACTTCTATATAGACTACTAAGCTTTTAACACTATTACTATTAAGAATTAGTACCCGCTCCTATTAATTTAAGAGACACTAAACTAATTAAGTAAGGCTCGCTACTATATAAAACTTGACCTTATCTACGCATTTAACCGCCTCTATATTGCAAAGGGAGATAAATAGCTTACTATATTCCGTACTAGATACGGACTATTAAATACTTAGTAGCGCCGTTTTGCCCTATAAATGCCCCAAGTTCGTTTTAATACTTTATAAATAACACCCTATAACCTTATCTAGACGTTTTATATACTACTTATATTAACAATATCCTAGTATATAATAATATGTAACAGTGCAGTGTGGGAATTAAATAAGCAACTTAATTCTAAATCTATGGAAATCAAGTGAACTAAATACATAAAAGTAGACCCCGAACTCCAAAGTCTATGACTTAATATTTAACCGTATCCAAGACATATAAGGGTAGCGTCAATAATGTCTCGGAGCTTTTTAAGCGACGGTCTTGTATCTTAGTGTAGTGCTAGTAAACTGTTACATACCCCCCTAGATTTAGTGGTGTAGTTAAAGCTGTATAAAATAAAATGAAGATAAAAGCTATACTAAAATAGGAAATTTAGATACAACTTTAGGAGTAGTACAAGGTGGTACTTAAGAGTCTTTGTTAGTTATAGCAGGGATCTAATATTAAATATCCACCAAATTCAATTACTTTACCTATGCCTCGTGCCTTTGACGGAGTAGGATTTTAGTAAGACCGTTGGCAGGCATCTTGTCTGTAGGGACCCATTATACGTTAATCTTTTTGTCTTAGACTTCCTGTCTAAGCCAGTGCTAATAGACGTCGATATATCATAGCTTGGTGTTAAGCTTTGGTGTATCCTATCTTAGGAGTTGTATAGTCTGCATATTGTCGCATAGTAGGGTAAAATCGCGTTCTAAATTAAGACTGATTGCCTTAAAGAAACGCTGCTACTAGATAATCTTAACAGCAGCTATAGCCAGGGAGAGAAGCTCCGCTTTAGTAGTTAAGTAAGTCATTAATTATTATAGGGTTGCCTTCCAATTAATTAGTCCTCTAAATAGTATAAAAAGGTATCCTTAAGAGCTCCGTCTAGTCTCTTTATAGTCCGCAAATGCTGCGTTAAATGTTCTATAAAAGGTAACGTCTTCTTCTTTAGGGTTTCTAAAGTAGATATATGCTCTAAATACTTCGCTAGAGTATTTAATAGCTATAGATTTTGTTCTAAGGCAATAGGTAATGACTTAGTTTAATATATCGAGGTGCTTTTAATTTGGATTAGTAAAAAATTCGGCTAGCTTTAAATGCGTTTTTGTAATATTAGGTCTTTTAAATACGGCAAGGTGTGCAAGAGAACTAACCCATTACTAGTAGGCTAGTGTTCTTTAAGGGTTTATCTGCTGGTCAGATGGAATTAGTTTGTTAGGTAGTAGTGTTTTAGGGAACCTTTCTAGTTCGATCTTAAACCAACTAGCTATCTTTTTAATATAGGAGTCTTGGCAGAGCTAGAGCTTTCTACTTGCGCAATCTTATTTAATTTAAATTCCTAGGAACCGTTATAGGTCTCCTAGTACACAGATCTCGTATCAATGTAGAAGTTTGGCTTTAAATTCTTTAAGTCTTTAAAGGTCCTTTTCGGTAAATAGAACGGCGATATTGTCTACGTAAAAGAAGATAATAAGTCGTCTATTAGTGTAAAGGCAGTTCATACCTAGGATAGGCTTTAACCCAAATTTGGCCAGTGTATTAGTAAGCTCTTTATACTAAAGTAGTGGTAAGACTTTTAATCTGTATAGCGCCATAAGTAGCTTTAGGATATGTCCATTTTAATTAAAGCCTTCTAGGCAGTAACAGTAGACTAGCTTATCTAGTCTTGCATTTATAAATGCGTTTATAGCGTTATACTGTTAAATCTCTAGATTGAATACGGTTGCTATAGCTAGGGTTGCTGCATAGGTCTCTTCCTTAGTAATCTACAGGTCTCTATAGACGCACAGTTAAGCTTTTAGCTTTTATAGGTAGCCGTCGCTATTAAACTTATATTTAAAGACCTATTTTGGCGGAAGGATCTAGTTGTTAGTTGCTTCTTTCTTTAGGACAGTCTTAAATATCCCTTTGCATTTTAGGTCGTTATATTCTTTTTCCATTGCCTTTTAAATGCCAGCAGTTAAAGGGTGCTTTCTTAACTCTTTAAGGTTCCTTATTTTAGGAGGAATATTGTCCTAATATAGAGATAAGGATCTAGTTTAGTTAATATCCTTTACTAGTCCTATAGCAAAGCCAGTATAGTAACTAAATAGGGTAGGTATATTAGCTAGTGCTACTGCGTACGCTTAATATTAAATTTGTTTGGAACCTTCTGGTAGGACAAGGTTAGTAGAAGAATTAGCCGAGATCATGTTAGCTCGTGGGGCTGTATTTAACGGTTCTAGCAAACCTGGCTAGGTAGGAATTGCTTTAATTATATCCAGGATATTGTCTTGAAGTCCTCCTAGTATAGTATTTATTTCTAGCAGATCTAGAGATACTGTTCTGCTAGGTATTAGTAACTATTTAATGTCCTTTATAGGAAGCTCTGCTAAGTTATTTAATATAGTCGTTTAATCTATATCCGAGGTAGGTCTATATAAGATAGATTCGTCCTTAGATTTGTCCTTATAAAGAGGTTCTGGTAGACTAATTATCTAGATAGTGTCTTCTAATGCTTTCCTTAGTAGGTAGTTAATGTTTTAACCCTTGGGGTTATAGAACGAGGTCTTATTAAATATGATATCTCTAGTTTAAATAACTTTGTGAAGGCTTAGAATCTAGATTTAATAAATATTTATTAAATTATAGCCAACTAGGTGTCTAATTAATGTATAAGGAGCTAGCTTGTCTCCCTTTCTAACTTATTTATTTAGCGTATAGGTCTTACAACCATATTTGTGCATATGGGTAAGTAATAGCAGCTTGCCGTAGGCAACCTTATATAGAGTTTTCCACCCTAGCTGCTTATTTGGTGTTTAATTAAGTATATAGCTAGCAGCAAGGAAAGCTTCTAGTCCTAAAAATAGGGGTAAGGATGCTTCCAGCTATATAGTCCTTAATCATTCTATAAGGGTTCTTCCAGATTGTTTAGCTCCGCTATTTTGTTCCTTAGTATACAGTGCCTAGCATTTAAAGGTAATGCCCTTGTCTGCACACTATACTTATAGGGTGTTTTCTATTTGTTTAAATGCTTGTTTATTATTGCTCCAGAAGAAGACGATGTCTTAGTGGAATTATATCTTAATTAAGCGGTAAGTCTTGCAAATAGTAGGTAGAATAGTAGCTTTGTCCTTATTCTTAGAGGTAAACACAAAGTTAAATTTAGAATACGTGCAATAGAAGTGTATGGCATATCTATTGCCGTTATAACCTGGTACTCTAAGGTAGATAATATCAAATACTAGCCGTTTAAATGGTTAAGTGGCTAGAAATTTATATTCTCGTTTTTAAGAGATCTGCTACATATGCTTTGCTAGTAAGCAAACTTTATATTCAATTTTAAACGGTGCTCATTCATTAGTTTTAAATTTGGTCAGCTCTACGCCAATAATATACTTTAGAAGCTGCGCAATAGCATTAGGTCCTATATAGCTGAGAATTTTATGCCATCTTGTAGCTATGGCTCCGATTGGTTTATAGGCCATATAGCTTGGCTAAAATCTTCCTATTAAGAAGGTTGATTAAGTTAAATCTAGGGTACTTATAGGCTCTCTATGCATTAGTGCCTAGTGGCCCCCTAGTTATTTCGCATAGTATACTATTTTGCCAGTTGCTAGACAGTATAGTAAGTTTTATCCTAAGTTAAAATGGATATCGTTATTAGTAGCTCTTAAAAGTGCTATAATATTTATAAATATAGTAGGTACTAGTGCTATATAGGATAGCTTCATTTTTAACTTCCCAGTAGGTGTATTAACAGTAATCGTTACTATTCTATAGGCTTATATTTTTTTAAAATTTCCGCTAGTAATTAGGTTGTTGTCTTCTGTTGCTAGGTATAAAAAGGTAAAGTCTTCTTTATTATTGCAGACGTGGGTATCTATACTAGGGTTAAGTATCCAGGTATTCTGGAGTTTAAAAGGAATTTAACTAGTACTAAACGCGGTAGCATAGCTAGTTGGTTTAATAGAAGCTAGGGTTTTAGAATTAAAATTAATTATAGATTCTATATTCTGATTGTTCTCCTTTACTCCCTATTCTCTTTTTTAAATTTAGTTAATAATGCGTTTAATCTAAGGTGTAGATAAAATAGCTTTATCTACTTTCTTCTGGACGTTTATCCTTGGTCTCTATCCTTAAGGGCGCTTATACTTAGTAATATAATAGTTGTTGTTAAACTGGTGTATAATGCCATATATACATTTCTTGTTCCATCTTAAATTTAAATTTAAATTGCTATTAGAGTCTAAATTAGAATTAGAATTGTTTTAAAGGGTTACAAATATAGAGTTATTAGCAGTCGAGGTAGACGATGCTTGCTATATACAGTAGTGCTCTTTAAATTCCTTAATAAGGTTAATAATGGATAGGGCTTTTTTATCTTTTTATTCTTTCCTAATTAGATCTACTTCCAGTGCTCCTATAAAACTAGAAGAGATGGCTTTAATGGCTTATATAAAATCATAGTAGGGCCTAAATCCCTATATATCTAGAAGCTCCAATTCCTCTGCTAGCTTATAGACGCTCCTCTAGTTGTTTAACCATTTTTTAATGCTCTACTTTTTATTATAGGCTTTAAGAGCTGTGTATTAATTTAGGACGTTATGCTTTTAACTTAAAGTAGTAGGAGTAAGTACAGTCTTTAACTCTTAAAGGCGTTTATATACTATTCTAAGGTCTTTAATAAGAGGGAAGTAGGCTACTAACGTTATTTAGACAATATAATTGCTGATATTGTTTATGGCTTGCTCCTGTTTCTGGTATATACGGAGGTTGTCCTTATACTTAGCGTAAAGTTAATTGTACATAATAAGTTAGTTTGGATCTAGCTTAGCTATTAATATAGCTATAGGAAGCACGTCTCTTAGTATAGGTTAACTGGGTAACTCCAGCTTTAGAAGCTTGTTTTTCTTTTTTAATGGATTAATGTACTGCCATACGTTGTTTATTTTAGTAGTATCTTAAATAATAAAGAACCATTAAAGCCAATTAGATGGCTGGTTGAGGATAATATTAAATTTTAATTTGCTCGTGGTTGTTATTTTTAGAAATTTAACAGGTTAAGTAGGGTCCTAGGTTAGCGTTTTAGCAAAACCTTATTGTTAGTATGCTTTAACCTATTGCAGACCTATAATTACTTTGTTATGGGTATGCTCTTAGGTTTATGGATGTCTATTCCTATTCTATATACAAGGCCTCGCGTACTTATAACACGCGAGGAACGCGCATGTAAGGAATATATGCGCACGTGCTACCCCTACCCCTAATAGGTTACCAACACTAGGCAACCTCTAAAGAGGCCTAAAATATATTTCCTATCTAGTACACAGTCTATCCATAGCATATACGCAATGGCTTATGCCATTCTTATATAACGCAATAGTCTCTTATCTATACAGTCCGAACCCGCCCTAAATCTGCCCTAAGTTCGTCCTTATGGATTAGTATTAGTCCGTTTAACCCATCTAACAGCCTTTAACTGGACCGTATTCGTGTTAATAAGTTAAGTTAGGGCTAGACAGGGCTTGCCTTTTATTATTGCATCCGCTAGGTTTATGTTGCCATTAATCTATTTAACTTTCGTGATTTCTCTTCGCTCGTACGCCTGCCGTAAACACATAACGTTAATTATAAGGCGTTTCTCTTGCGTAGTGCCGAGCCGTACGAGACAGTTATAAAGTAACTTTAAGTCTGTACATATTACGAGTGGTAGGTTAATATTTAGGATCTTATTAACTGTTAACTTAATTACGGCTCTAATATTAAACCTATAAGCCATTCCGTATAGCTCTAACGCAAGTATACTTCTTATAACTCTCTTGCACTTTGTTAATAACTAGTAGATAATATTTGCCTTATTTATTGCATCCGCAAGAACTAGTATATACCTAATTTGCAGCAATAAGTCCTTATTATTTATAAAAGATGTGTCTGTAAAGGCTAGCAACTATAAGGTAGTAATATCTAACTTAACGTACGTAAGTCCTCTAGCGGGGTTTTTAATTTGCTAGGCTAGGCGTTGGTTAAGTGCTTTTATGTTATCTTTATTTGGGTTAATCACCTAGGCAGTAATAGATAGGTTAAAAGCAGCTTCTGGCTAGCAGATAGATGCGACGTACGCTTCTCTGGCGCGTTAAGTAATGTACTGGTCCTTTAGCGTAAGTGCTGTATAGATAATACCTCGCGAGCTTGTAGATATGGCGGGTCTAGAAACGTTAACTGTACTAAGGTTCCTATATTGACGCTCTTATATTAACGTCAGTCCGTTAGTTGTGAGTTATATAATACTACCGTTAAACTTAAGAGGCTTTTTAGCTGTCAGTTACTCGCGCTCTTTAGCCATAAGTCAGGCCTTGTGTAGTTCGCTCTCTTTACAGTTCGCGAATACTCTATTGGCAAGTAGTAGCGTGTTATCTATCTATAGTCTAACTACTCTAAAATACGTGGAATTGTTGCTGTAGAGTAGGTATAGGTTATATGTTAACTGGTCTATACCTAACTACTATAGGTGGTATATATAATATATCTTAAACTAGTGGTTTTTGGCTTCTAGTACTCTATAAAGGGGCTTAAGCACCTATAGTATGGACCCTTTGTTAATTCCTAGTTCAGTTTATACTTCTTATGGAGGTTATACGTAGAAATTACGGTTTAGCTTTATAGCTAATTATATATAGGCTTGTATAATATCGCGTAGGTAGATCTGTATATCTTAGTCTTGCAGCATGGCTCTAATATATAGGATTAGGCGTTAACTCGCCCATTAGATAGTAAGCAACTGGGTAAGTACTACGCTCTTTTCTATATTGTTATACGCCTATACTACTAGTTGTGATTTCTTAAAAGCTACGTCTATACTAGTGTTCTTAACCTTATTAATAAACTATAAGTTAAATAGGTAGGCCGTTGCGGGTATGTCTATAAGCTTAACTACCTTAAATACTCCTAGCTTAAGTAGGCCTGTAAGTTCTTTTTGGCGTAAAGCTTAAAACTAGGTACTTGTGGTATTGTTATCTTAGAGGAAGACTAAAATGTCGGCTTGGTTTATAAGAAGGGGGTACTTATATAGGCGTCCTCTGCCACGCTTTTATGGTTGTATAGCGGGTTATCTAACGGGTTACTTAATGGGTCGTATAATAGGTCCTAGGTTGTTTTTGGGTATGTATGCCTACTACTCTTAGGGATTGTCCTATTAGTTGGGTTGCGGGTTATCGTTAAGTTCTAGATCTAAAAAGTAAGGCTTTATAACCGTTATGCGGAAGGATATAGAACTATAGGGTAGTTATATGGTATACGTCTTGTTTTTAACTATAAGTAGGTTATACGGTCCTAACTAATATCCTAGTTGGCCCGTATTTCCTTCTCTCTAGATAAGTACTTGCGAGTTAGGTGGTAAGTCATAAATGGTATCTATTCTTAGGCCATTTTGCATGCTTAAAGCGTCCGCAACTTATCATTTGGTATATAGCTTACGGATCTCTTCTATAGCTTTCTTAACTATGGCAGCGCGTTGCGTAACTGTTAGTAAAGGCGCGTCCGAATTAGTTATATGGGGGTAGGCGCCAAATACTAGCAGAGTAGGCACTAGTCTGTTAGGCCCTATGGAGTTATTAATAGCCTTAAAGGCTATCTAGAGAGCTGCGTCCTTATTAATATTTGGTATTTCGACCGTAATAATCTGGTATACTCTCTATAGCGGACTGTAGTAATATTTAACTATTCCAATTAAGTTGTAAGCCTTAACTGGTAAACCCTTAGTTATAATGCCTATTATAGTAGCGTACTCTTTAAATTCCTTGCTGATAAAGTTCTTGCCTATATTATAAGTAATAATATCTGGTGGTCCTAAGTACGTGTTAATCCAACACATCCGTATAATGTCCCATGTGTGTTTAGCACTAATATTCTGTAGCTATCTACCGGCCTAGAAGCGTATATATTTATTAACTATATATAGGACTGGGCTCCCATTAATATACATAATGTTAACAATAATATAGTAGTTAAAATTAATGTTGTTGCGGAGTATAAACTTAAATTGGCTAGGTGACTTGCCGTATTTCTAGCAAAAGTGGCAGTAACGGGTAAGGTACTTAAGTAATTTCGTATTAATATTATATCTAGAATGGTTAAGTACTTTCTGTAGTCTCTTAACTAACAGGTAGCCGAAACGTTGGTATAGATAATGTAATTCCGTATTAGTTAGGTAACAGGGGTTCTGGTTAAAAGAGTTAAGAAGGTAGGTCTGTAAAGAGAAGTCCTATAAGAGAAACAGATGGCCGAATTATTATACAATAGGTATATTGCCCGTAGAAGTCACGAGTACGTTTATAAGGTTATTATAATATACCTATAAGTTGTCTATATCTACTAGGCAGAGCAGGAATGGCATGTTTGTATTAATAATGTAAAAGTTAACCTTACCTACTAGAGTTAAGACTCGTATAGACCTAATTAATGATGTAGTCCCGATTCCGAATTATATGCTTACTATACCTTTTATTAACACGTTGAGCTGTAAAGTTGTATCTTGCTTCTATAATGCCAGAAACTATCCGTAACCGGCCGTAGATTATTATAAGGCACCTATATTAATTATAATGCCTATAAACTCATCCGTTATATAGCGCGTAGGCTAACTGCTGTATATATAGGCGTTTATGTCCTTAGGTGGGTCGAGGTTTGCAGTTATAGTCATGTCTTGGCCCGTAAGGTTATAGTAGAAGGCTCTATTGGCTAGTTCTTAGGCCGTAATTACTACTTCGTTATATAAAAGAGTGCTAAAAGACGTAAAGTAAGAAGAGCTATTCGCGTTATCCTGCTTAGTTTTAGCTTTGTAATTAATAACTAGAGCTATAAAGGCTTTGTCTAAATCCTCTAACTCTTCTAGCTCTAGGCCTTCTCCTTTACACTTAATAAGATATTATTTAAAATGTTCTTAGAAGCGCTTACCCAATTATCTATTATATCGCCCTATAAACCTAGCTTTAGACTTGTCCCGTTCTTTATCCATATACTTCTATAACTAATAGCTACTTTTACCGCATATAAAGCAGCACTTTTTTTGGTTTAGTTGTAAAGATTGGTTTTTATGCGGATCCTTATAGTTAGAGCCGTTGCGGTCCTAGTAGTTATATTAACGGTCTATAAAGTACGCACGCGGTTCTTCCTAGTGGTCTATAGCGTACGTATAAGTCTACTCTTGCTCCTTCTAGTAGGCAATAATAGACAACTGTAGCTTATTAATAAGGTGGCTAAAATCTAAGGGAGGATCTAAGATTATAATCCTATATACTAGTACGCCCTAGCAAGCTGTAACTAGTTTGTTATATAGAAAGTCTATAATCTATAGGGCGGGCGTAAGTCCATATTATAAGTTATGGAGCTTTATAAGCAGTATTTAAAGGCACTATAGAGTCGTCTTGTTTGTGTTCTCCTGGATAATAGAGAGTAGTGTTATAGCATTCTATTTATCTGGGTTTCTGCGGTGGTATCCAGAACCCTTAAAGAAGTTCTATAAGTGGTTATAAATTTCTTTAAAAGATCTTTTAGGTAGCTAGTGGTTGTAGTACTAGTCCTAGGCTAATCCCTTTAGCATTATAGGAAAGGCAATCTTATACGCAGTAGGTGGCAGTCCAGATCTTATGCAAATATTGTAAAAGATTGTTAGTTTATAGTCGAAGCTTTTGGCTCCGCTATACTTCTGGTCTTTAGAGTATAACTTAGCTATAGTTATAATCTGCCGTTTGTAGTTTAGGATCTCTATAGGTGGAGTCTAAATTGTAATAGGTAGAATGTGGCTTGCGGCAGGTGGAATATAGTTTATAGTAGATAGAGCTGACGGTAATTAAGGTGTTTGTTATAAGGGTGTTCTAGATAGTTATATTGGTGCTTAAAAGGGTTTGTACGGATGGAAGACCTGGTTAAGTTGGTTATAAGGGACTCTCTTCTATAGCTGTAATATCTTCATATCCGTAACATGCTTATAGATCTTATAGATTTTGTTATCTAACCATTTATACTATTCTTCCTCTATAGCCGTGTTAAGTAGAGTCCTTGGGATTGTTAGACTTTTTATATTTTTGGCTATATACACTTCTTTACCCTAGAGGGTTCTATATAAGTCCTAGGTGATCTTAGTTCCAAGACTATTAAACTCTTAGATTATAAAGTCCTGAAAGTCTTCTTAGAAAAGCTCCTATAGGTTTATATCTATTGCTTTAGATATTTTGTAATTATATAACTTTGTTCTAGTATAGTCCTATATCTCTTCTTAAGAAGCTCCCTCTAGCTTAATCCTATTTTCCTACTTCTTTATCTTCGCGCTCCAGTCTTCTGTGTTTAAGGTACTTGCCATTATGTTCTTGTACAAGGTAGCGTGTATAAGGTAAAGTATTTTTTAGGTAGTGACGTGATTTTTCAGTCCTTTTAACACGATATATAAGGTGGTTAAATTAACAACTCTTCCTTATAATGATGTTAACAAAACTGTAGTCCTCGTATAATATAGCGCAAGGTGGTTAAATCAACAACTCTTCCTTGCGGTAGTATCGGGTGGGGTACGGTTCCCTTCTTTAACTGGGGTAGGCAGTGGCGCGAGTTTGTACGGAGTCGTGAGTAACCTATATAAGCCGTAAGCTATTGCGTATCTCCTGATCTGTACGTCTACTAATTAGTGTCGGTATGCTTTAACCTATTGCAGACCTGTAATCACTTTGTTACGGGTATACTCTTAGGTTTGTGGATGTCTGTTCCTATTCTATATACGAGGCCTCGCGTACTTATAACACGCGAGGAATGCGCACATAAGGAATACGTACGCACGTGCTACCCCTACCCCTAATAGGTTACCAACACTTATTTTAACGTTTTTTTTTAATTCGTTAGTTCGTTCGTCTATTAGGTATATTTGTTGGTTAGGTATGACCGTCCGTTTATTTAGTAGGTAAAGAAGCTTAAGACACTTGCAAAGGTGGTAGAAGTAGTGACTTCGTAAATAAGGTAGTAGATTAATTGGTTTAGTAGGTAGTATAATCCAGACTTATAACTGTAACAGTATAGTGTAGGGATTAAATGAGCAACTTAATTCTAAATCTATGGAAATTAAGTGAACTAAATATATAAAAGTAGACCCCGAACTCTAAAGTCTATAACTTAATATTTAACCGTATCCGAGATATATAAGGGTAGCGTTAATGATATCTCGGAGCTTTTTAAGCGACGGTCTTGTGTCTCAGCGTAGTGCTGGTCAACTGTTACATAATAACCTAACTAAATATAAGAAATACGTTAACCTTATCTTAAAAGCCCTATATAGAGCTCGCTTATAATTAGATATAAATAAGTATAAATTGCATAAAACGGAAGTCCTATATCTTAGACTTATTATTTCTATAGATAGTATAACTTATAAATAGACCTAAAGAAGATTAAAGTAATTATAAACTAGTAAGAACCTAAGAAGGTTAAGGATGTAAGAGCCTTTATAAGATTTACTAACTTCTACTAACGGTTTATTAATAACTTCTCCACCCTAGTCTTATCCCTTATAGCTCTAACCTAAAAGGACAAAACCTTTATTTTTAATAAGGAATATAAGAAGGTCTTTACCTATTTAAAAGTTATATTTACTACCGTACCTGTACTTTAATACTTTAACTTAAACTAAAAGAGTATTATAGAAGCTAACTTATTTAACTACGTTACTCCCTATCTATATCTACTTCTTTAATATACCCCTACTTAAGCCATTATATTAATTACTAGTAGAACTTCTACCCTCTTCTACTTATTCTAAGAGTAGTTAGTTATATAGGTATTATATAGTTTACTTATAGTCTAGTAATATTATTAGAGAACCTTTTATATAGTAGGATAAGAAGTATACTAGATAATTATATTTCCTAATTCCTAATAAAGGACAATATTAGTAGAATTTAAACTTATAATCTATTATATTTAAAGTTAGTATATATTTATATAAAGGCGGGAAGATAGATTACGGCGTTTTCTTAAATAAAGTTTTCTCCCTATAAGGAGTAATCCGCGTAGGCCTAACAAGGATCTAAATTGGACATTAAGTAATAAATAATTATATATATTTATATACGCTACCTATACGCCTTTATATAAGCCTTTTCTTCCTTTATTACTATATAAGTATATTTATAAATTAAGAAGACTTATTTTAAGATCTATTTAAAGGCTTAGCTAAAAAAATAAGGATCTATTAGTAGCTAGTAAACTAGAATTCCAAGACAAGGACTAAAAGAAAGTTAAGGAAAGGATATATCTATATATATAGCGCCAAGGCTTAGCTAAGCCCCTAATTAGGGTCTATAATAGTGCCGTAATTATAATAGGCTTGCATAAATGCTTCTAAACCAAAGCTTGTGGATTGCTACCATATAAAAATACTAAGCTAAAAAAAAGGAAAGAGGGTAAAAGGGGGCTCTAGGGGTATATATAAGGCTATTGCCTAGGTATATAGTAGGAAGTAGGTAAGCCGAGCATAAGTTATAAGGAGAGTTGATAGAAGAGAACGATATAGTAATAAGGGTAGGTATAGTAATACTTTATACAGAGACAAACCAATAAGGAGGGAAGGGCTATAAGCCTAAGGGAGCTTATAAGGAGATGCCAAGGGCTAGCTAAAGGCTAGCCTTAGTAGCCGCCAAAAGATCCCTTATAGTATATATATACGCTATAGGCGGACTCCAGATATTACGCCAAGTCAGCTATAGAGGACGGTGCCCTAGTACCATTATAGTAATAATCTATATTATATAAGTAGTTAAGATTAAACTAGTATTAGCTTTAGTCTTAACGCCGCTTAAAAGGGTAGAAAATATATTAACTTTAAAGGAATTATTATTGTTAAAGTTTTTGGGTTAAATTTTACTAGTACTAGCTATATTTATAGCGTCGTATAATAGTGGGTAAAGGTTTAGTTTATTCTTTCCTCTAGTATTATAATAGGCTTATATAACTGCTTCTAAACTAAAGCTTATAGATTGCTACTATATAAGAATACTAAGCTAAGGAGAAGAAGAAGAGGAAATAAGGCTTTAGGGGGTAATATATATACAGTATAGGCGAACTCTAGAGATTACACTAAGCTAGCTATAGGGGCGGTGCCTTAGCACTATTATAAGTATATTTTGTCCTACTATTATTAATAAGGGCTAGCTAATAGAATTAATAGGATTAAGGCTCTATAACTATATATATACTTTTAATTTTAGTGTTTATATACGGTTTAACTCTTATAGGACGTCACTAGGGGAAGGGATAGTTAAATTTTTACGGATATCCAGATATTATCTAGATATTATCCAATATCCAGACTATCCTTAGATAGGATTATTATCCGCCCAACCGGATAGGATAATTTATCCTCCGCAGGTCTGATTGATGTTCTTGCTTAATGCGCATAGTCCACATCCGCAAGTCACTTATCTATGCAAGGGATAGAGCCTTTAGCTTGGCTGGAGAGGCTTGCATATATAAAAAGTGTGCAAAGGGATAAATGGTTTGTTTTCCTCTGTCAGGTTGCGAGTTGCGAACGTTAAGAAAACTTCCAGTAGACCCACAATTCCTTAACTTACCAGCTCTCAATCGGACCTTCCCAATCAATGTCTTGCATAACTTGTTAAACTAAGGCTATAGAGCTAAAGCTCTGTATATTGCTTATTTTCTATATAGGTGGTTAAAGAGACTAAGAAACTTTGACCGCCGGTCAAAGTTATCTAATTGGTCAGATTCCTGCCAAGAGGTTTCTCCCACAAGTCTTATTACGTAATATCGTTACAGGCTTGTTTTTCAATACCCTCCCTTAAGCTTAGTTAACGATACCGCTATATACACTGTATAGGGGTATAAGATTGCTTAATAAGGGTTGCTAAAGCTCCTCTAAAGTAGAACAAGCGTCTAATAAGGAGTCACGCGTCTAGAGACAGCGTCTACTCTGTGACACGTCTCTTGAAATTTTGGCAGCACCTCTCTATAAATGTTTCTATATTGCCTATAGAGCTCTAAAGGCCCTATAGCCTTACCCTATATCTCTCCTAAAGTATATCTATTCTTCCTACCGGTATAAACCCTCCCTGATATTGTGGCCGTTAGATTTAAATAGTAGGTTAATAGTTTAAAGTTAAGTTCTGTTGCTTGTTTTAAGGCCAAAGGCGTTATTTAGCGCACTCTCCAAAGATCTACTAATCGTGTACTGATTTCCTATTAAGGCCTAGTATAGTTAATTAAGTTTCTGCACTATCTAAAGGTGTTTAAGGAAGGCGTAGAACTAAGAACCCGCGAGAGGCTTAGTAAGGCTGTTGGCCGCCATATTAATTAAAGCAATATATACAAGGTTAATCCTGCTACTATTTATCTTATCTCTTATATAGTAAAACTAGATATTAATATGCTTTGTTTAATTATGTTAAACTATATTTTTAGCCAACGCTTTTATAGCTTAGTTATTAGTTTTAATTGGAATTCTAGTAAACTATTTGCTCTAGTCTAGTGTACCTAGTTTAGTAAGTAAAATTTAAAGCCATATAACCTCTTTTACTGCCGTTATTAGAGCCGTGTACTCTAATTAATATATTAATAGGAAAACGGTAGCTTATAGCTTTAATTTCTATAAAATTAGTCCCTGTTTAGTATAAATATAAAGCCTAATATAAAGCGTCTTATAGTTTTATCTTATCCCTAATCGGCGTTACTAAAACTAATTAGTATAAGGTCTAGGTTCTTATCGCCTTTATAAGTAATTTCTCTATTAAGCAAGCTAGCTAGGTATTAAAGAATAAGCCTTATGGCCGTTATATAGGTAGGGGTAGAATTACAGATAAAGCAGCTTCCTGTTAATACCATAAAGGTAATATCTAGCCTTATTTCTATTATAGAAAACATAACTAAACTAACCATACTCTGGTATCTTCTAATATTATCCTCGCTAGTAGTTTCTTAATTAGTTATAGGTTTAATTAAGTGTTTTATAGGTACTAGTAAGGTATTAGCCTTTTATAATCTAAATCGTTTAAGAGCTTTAATAAGGTAGGCTTGCTATAAGAGTATAATCTTCTTCTTTATTTAATCTCTTATAACTATTATACCTAAGTAAAAGCTTATTGGCCCAAGATCTATTATTTAAAGGGCTGCTTTAAGCTCTGCTTTTACCTAATTTACTACTACTATATCTTTATAGATAACTTTAGTGTTATTAACATAGGCAGAAATAATTAAGCCTTTTTATCTTTTACTAGTGGCGAATATACTATAATCCGCATATAGATGGTAAAGTCTAAGTTTTTTAGTAGTGTAACGGGACTAGCCTAGTTACAGTAGGAATGTCTCGGTAAAACACTCAACAAGATAAACTTAACGCTTTGACCAAATTCTGCCGAATTCTGCTAGCTTGATCAACTTCTGCCAAGTTCTACCAGATCAATTAAATTCTACCAAAGTCCGTCCGCGTGCGCACGTGCGCACGCATCAACCAAGACCCCTAACTATTTAATTACAAGATTCTCTGGTTATTCCCTTCTCTTCTTTACGCAACGTCTTGTTCTCTTAAAAAGCTATATACCCTTAGATTTAGATAGAATTTATATTATTCCTTTAAATCTTCCCCAAAGCCTCTTCGCGCCCTTATATTATGTTATGTTAAAAAATAACTACTATTAAAATGGCAAATAAACCTAAATCCTCTTTAATAACCATAAGTATTATATCCCTAGTTAGGGAACAGTTAACTATAATACAACAGTTCTTTACGGATGCCTTAGCTTAGCAGCAGGCTGCACTAAAAGCCTAGCATTAGCGATCAATGGTAGTACTCCGCAAAGAACTCCATAACGTCCAAGTATTTACATTAAAGACCCCAACACCGCCTATAAACGAAATTAATATAACTATATCTAAACCTAGCCCGTTAAATACAAACCCTAAACTAGTAACGGTAGCTTAACCCATACCTATAATAAACCTAGTACCTACTATAAAATTAGAAAAGCTTCCTAACCCTCTAATATTTAATGGAAATTAAAATAACCTACGTCCCTTTGTAACCAAGCTCCGTCTTAAACTTTTAATAAACTATAACCAATACCCTACCAAAGCTAGCAAGGTTAGCTATAGAATGTCTTATTTAAGCAAAGATGCTATATAAACCATAGACCCATTCTTCCGTAATGGCACCTTTGTTAATTTTAAAACCTTTATCTCTCTGCTAGAATAAACATATAATAACGCCAGCTGTGAACATACTGCTGTTACCAAACTTAAAAACCTATAATAATGGAACTAAGACTTTACAAGCTTCTTTTCAGAATTTTTAGGCCTTATTAGCGAACTGGATTAAAATAAAGCCGCTAGAGTTGCTGCGCTTTAACGAGCTATTTTAGATAAAATTAGAGCATAGTTAGTAGGTAGGGAACTGCTAAAGGACCTACCCAAATTTGCTATAATGTATTAACAAATTAATGAGGACCTTTAATATAACAAACAGACTCATTTTCTGAAGCTAACCACACCTTGTGTTTAAAGCTTTACGAAACCAATATATACCCCAAAGCGCGACCCTTCTTTAAAACCTATGCACGACCCTATAAACCTTGACGCCACTTAATCCTACACACCCTTAGGAACCAATAAACAAAGAACTTAAGCCGTAAATGGAGAATGCTTTGGATATGGTAGAAAAGGACATATCCAAAGGAATTACCAAACTTACCCTTTTAAAAAAGTCCGCTGTAGTTCCTCCCGGTCTTTGAATCGTACCCACTTCTTAAATTACACTCGTTCTTTAAGCCATACTCACTCCTTAACTTGTATTTGTTCTATAAATCATACCTAGTTATTATAAAGCATCTTACCCTTAGCTAACTTAAAAAACAAATCGTCCTAGGGCTAAGTCGCGCCTTAGGATAAGAAGTGGAAGAGTATAAGTGTCTAGGCTCTTCCAGCGCTGATATACAACACAACTCCCTTAATATACTTAGCGAAATTTAAATACTTAGAAAATGGAAGGAGGTATAAATCCTTATAGATAGCGGAGCTACCAGTATAGGCTTTATTAATATAAACTACGCGAAAACCCAACGCCTAAATTTAAAGAAACTTGATAAGCCCTAAGGCCTATAAGGCTTTAACGGCAAACCCTTAATATATAGTAAGTTAACACACTATACTCTTATAAAAATGCGGATAGGCAAATACCTTAAATATATTTCCCTATTTGTAACACCCCTAAAGCAATATAAGATAATACTTAGATATAGATGGCTAAAACAACATAACCCTTTAATTAGCTGGGTTAAAGAAACACTAAAGTTCCATATAACCTACTACTAAAGTTATTACTTAAAAACCTATTTGCCCTATAAACATGCACACAGCTATTTAAATTTAAAATAATATAAATTACCCTTGCCACGAACCTTAAACTAATACAATAAAGCTACAACTGCCAATTGTAGTAAAGAATGTGAAGATATTACATTAAAACCTCTTAAAATTCGTATAATATAGGCCGCACCCTTTATCTCGTTAGTAAAAAGACAAGATTATAAAATCTTTACTGTGACCATGGAAGACATTAAGAAAGCACTAGAACTAAAACAGTATATTAATCTTTAACCTTTTATACCCAAAGAGTACCACAATCTAATTAATAAGTTTAAAAAATAATTTGTAAACTAACTAGCCCCATACCGAGATAAGCACGATTTTAAGATAGAACTTGAGCCTGGTATAATACCAAAGTTCAGTCCGCTATACGGTATGTTATAAGAAGAACTGCTTATAATGCGATAATACCTTGATAAGCATCTAGAAAAAGGATTTATTCGCCCTAGTTAATCTCCATTCGCCTTACCTATACTATTCATTAAAAAGCCAGGAGGAGGCTTAAGATTTTGTATTAATTATCAAGCTCTAAATGTAATTACGATTTGAAACCGATATCCGATTCCCCTGATTTAAAAAACGCTTAACTATTTAGTAAAGGCACGGTACTTCATGAAGCTTAACATAGTCGCTGCCTTTAATAAAATCCGTATACGTAAAGGAGATAAGAAGTATATAGCTTTTCGTATATAATGGGGACTCTTTAAATACCTAGTAATGCTATTTAGCGTAAAAAACAGTCCTAGTATATTTTAGCAATACGTTAACGATACGCTTTATAAATTCCTTAATGTATTCGTTACCGCGTATATTAATAATATCTTAATCTACTTGTCCTTGCTTTCTAAACATTGGAAATATATTAGAATGGTTCTTAAACGCCTACAAGATGCGGGCTTATAATGCGATATTAAGAAATGCAAGTTCCACGCGTCCGAGGTTATATACTTAGGCTTAATTATATCCCGCGATGGAATTAAAATAGACCCTAAGAAAGTTGCCGTAATTATAAACTAGGGAAGCCCTAGTAATATATAAAACGTTTAAGGATTTCTAGGATTTGCAAACTTCTATCATTAATTTATTAACCACTTCTTGGAAATTGCCTAGCTATTAGTAAACCTAATAAGAAAGAACATAAAATTTAAATAGACTACTAAATGCGAATAAGCTTTTAATGACCTAAAGCATCGTTTTATAACTGCTCTGATTCTTGCCCACTTTGACCCTAACCTTAAATGCATTGTCAAAATAGATTCGTCTAATTATGTACTAGGAGGAGTGTTATTGCAATATAATAAGAACGGCGAGCTACGTTTAGTAGCCTTTCTCTTTTGGAAACTCGCCCCTACTAAATTAAACTACAAGATATATAATAAGGAACTGCTTGCAATTATTAGATGCTTTAAATAATGGCGTCCCAAGCTTAAAGGATTGTTGTTCCTAATATATGTATTAATGGACCACAAGAACCTGCAGTACTTTATAACTATAAAATAATTAACGCAGCGCCAAATTCGTTGGGCCGAATACCTCTTATAATTTAACTTTAAGATTATATACTAACTAGGTAAACTTAATTAGAAGCCTAACACATTAACATAACAATTATAGGACCTACCTGCGAACGCTTTGGACAAACGGATTATAAATTAATTATAGATCTTACTGCCCCCTAAACATTTTAAAAAGCTACGTCCTATATTTCTAGATGCGGAACTTAACAGAAATGAATTAGAAGTTAATAAATAGGAAATGGAAATTAATAAGCTAATGGAATATAAATATAAGAACGACGTATAGATAATAGATGTAATAAAAGCAATTTAAATAGGAAAACGATAGTATAAGGACATTATACTCGCTAAATGCGAAATTTAAAACAATCGATTATACTATTAACAGAAGATGGTAGTTCCGAATTCCGAACCTTTACAATTTAAGATACTTAATTTTGTACACAACTCCCCTGTAGTAGGGCATTCTGGCTATGCAAAGACCTATAAGATTGTTTAACAAGCATACTACTGGCCTATAATGCACAACTATATACAAAAATACGTTCGAGTATGTAGGATATGCGTGTATGGAAAGACCTCTTATGTAAAAAAGTAAGGAGTACTTTAACCGCTACCAATTCCAATACAAAGATGGCGCGACATCTCGATTAACTTTGTAGTCAACTTACCTAGCAGTAATGGGTTTACGAATATTATAGTAGTCGTTGACCGCCTTATAAAAATGCGATATATGATTCCTATGGACTCAATTAATGCGATATCAGTAGCTAAATGTTTTATTAAGCATGTCTTTAAGCTACACGGACTTCCTAACTTAATAATATCCAACTATAAAAGCCAGTTCGTTTTAGATTTCTAGCAAGCTCTATATAAATAATTAAGCATTTGAATATAACTCTTAACTGCGTTTTATCTAGAGACAGATGGTTAAACTAAAATTGCGAACGCAATTATAGAACAATACCTATAAATATACTACTCCTACCTACAAGACGACTGGGAAAAATGGCTGCCTTTAGCTAAGTTTACTGCGAATAATACAATAAATGTATTAACAGGCGTGACGCTGTTCTATACAACCTATGGACAAAACCCTTAATTTAAATTTGAACTATAACCCGAAATCAATATAATAGGACCCATGATTAAACGGATCTAGTTAATTAACGCGCATAACTTCGCTAATTAAATAAAGCAGTTAACGGAACTATTATAAAGTGAATTAACGTACGCTTAAACGGTATAGGAATGGCATGCGAATAAAGGATAAGCTCCCACATGGGACTTTAAGAAAGGTAATATGGCTTACTTAAATACATAAAATATACGGACTTAACGGCCCTTAAAGAAACTCAATTGGAAGTTTATAGGCCTATACTAAATTGAGAAGAAACTAAGCCCGTACGCCTATAAGCTTAAACTGCTAACTAAGATGAAAATACACCCAACGTTTTACGTAAGCTTATTGTAACCTTTAAAAGATAATCCTATAACTTATAAAGTACCACCGCCACCTCCTATAATTGTTAATAATAGTAACGGTTCTTACTTTATTGACTTAATTAATAATATGCGATAGAAACCACAATCTAAACAATTTGAACTTCTTATTAAGTGGGAAGGATATAAAACACAAACCTAGGAAACCTATAATCAGATTAAGGCTGACGCGCCTTCCCTAGTAAAAGAATTCTATAAGGACTATCCTTCATGGCCTGCTCTGGCTGGATAGACATGATATAAAGGTAAACAACTGCCACCTAACACAAATACACGAAACTTAAATTTAAAAAGAACTTGAAATAAGTTATAACGTTTATAACGCGATTATATAACACGTAAGATATTAAGGAACTTTAACCGGTGGTTAAAGTTGTCTAATTGGTTAGATCTGCCTTGCCAAGACCGCTACCTGACGCGAAAATATAACATATAATAAAAATTATGAATTCTTAACTAAATTGAATTATTTTAAACCTTTAGCTAAAGGGGGGGTACTGTAACGGGACTAGCTTAGTTATAGTAGGAATGTCTCGGTAAAACACTTAATAAGATAAACTTGACGCTTTAACTGAATTCTGCCAAATTCTGCTAACTTAATTGACTTTTGCTAAGTTCTGCTAGATCAATCGAATTCTACCAAAGTCCGTCCGCGTGCGCACGTGCGTACGCATTGACTAAGACCCCTAACTATTTAATTACAAGATTCTCTGGTTATTCCCTTCTCTTCTTTACGCAACGTCTTGTTCTCTTGAAAAGCTATATACCCTTAGATTTAGATAGAATTTATATTGTTCCTTCAAATCTTCCCCGAAGCCTCTTCGCGCCCTTACAAGTAGAAACTTTAAAAGCGTCTTATACCAGATTTAAGGTAACTATTTTAGTATATAGAGGACCTTTTTAAGGCGGCAGACTTTACTAGTTTTTGTACAGCCCTTTAGTATAATAATATAGAGTTTTTAATTGATTGGTCTATAGAGAAAGGCAGTTTTAACGTCTATCCGTTTAATTTTAAGGTTATAGTAGGTAGTAATGGTAAATAGAGCTCTAAAGACTATAGGTTTTACTACTATAGTAAAGATCTAATTATAGTCAACACCGTACTACTATAGATATCCCTTAATAACCTATCTTGCCTTACAGCGGAGGACCTTATTATCCTTTCCCTTTTTAACTTTAAATACCTATTTACTAGCAAAAGGCTTATAGGGAGATTTAAGGGAGGTAAAGTTAATAAGTTCCTATGTCTAATTCTTAATTAGATATTCTGTTTCCTCTATTATTGCTTTTATCCATTCTTTACTATTTAGGCCGTTAATTGCTTAGTTATACGTATAAGGTTTATCTTTATTAATTAAGGTAGTAGATATATATGTTTTAAGGTTAGGTAAGCTAGTATATTAAATATAACTAGCTAATAGAGCTATAGGATTAATTGTATTACAATTATTTAAGTAAAGATCTTAAGGTATAGAGTATAAGGGAGAGGTGGATAGAAGGGCTACTAGATAAATAGAAAATCAAGCAGCTTAAAGACGTTAGAATTTATGAAGGAGATATTAGTTTAAAGACTACTACTATATTTATAGAACAATCCATAGACCTATCTAATAAGTAAGGGAGAGAAGATACTATTACTCTTTAGCTAAAGCCTCTATTAAGAAAAAGATAATAAAGAATTAATTAGAAGGAAGGTCGCAATAGCTTGCCCTATAGGCTTAAGTCTCTACCTAAAAACCTTACTACCACTACTACTTAATTAGGCCGCTAGATATTAAGAATTAACCTATTAAGTAACCCTACTGTTTTTCTTATAAGCCTTATAGATATAGACTAAAGCTTTAACTAATAAACTGGTAATATTAATAAGCTATTAAGCAACTGGGATAACGAAGTAGGTGATAAACTAATAGCTAAATATAATAGATTATCTTGCCGTTATAGCTAATTAGAATACCCTTTTTTGCTTATAAAGTAAACTTAGCTAACTTTATGCAATCTTCTTTAGCTATAAGGGAATAGACAGTAGATCTTAGAGCCCTTAGGTAGTATACTAAGGGAGGTTTACCCTTAAGCTTTTTATAAGGTAATATACTATTAAAAGCTCTTATAAGGCGTTTATTTTTAATATATATAGCTATAAGAAGTATATTAGGCTATAGGAAGTCTAGTATATTACTAGCAACATCGGCAAAATATGGTACCCTTTCAATGGCCTCAATGGTTGGTGGTTAACGCAATTGGCGCGCAGTTGAGGTCATTTGGCAACTCGACCGACTAGCCTATGTCGTGTTTTTTTGACACGCAACCTGCCAGTAATCTG
>Ga0307507_10000025_pt1 | contig 205842 bp, 146 predicted proteins | sample 7_EM_MG_FD_207223 | JGI IMG/M metagenome (GOLD analysis project Ga0307507, IMG submission 207223) | Populus trichocarpa ectomycorrhiza microbial communities from riparian zone in the Pacific Northwest, United States - 7_EM | ecosystem: Host-associated > Plants > Roots > Unclassified | place... | reverse complement strand
TTCCTTGCGCTCCGCTTCCTTGCGCTCGGCCTCCTTACGCTCAGCCTCTTTCCGCTCCGCTTCCTTGCGCTCCGCTTCCTTGCGCTCCGCTTCCTTGCGCTCAGCCTCCTTACGCTCAGCCTCTTTCCGCTCAGCCTCCTTACGCTCAGCCTCTTTCCGCTCAGCCTCCTTGCGCTCCACTTCCTTGCGCTCGGCCTCCTTACGCTCAGCCTCCTTGCGCTCCACTTCCTTGCGCTCGGCCTCCTTACGCTCAGCCTCCTTGCGCTCGGCCTCCTTACGCTCAGCCTCTTTCCGCTCCGCTTCCTTGCGCTCGGCTTCCCTGCGTTCCGCCTCTTTCCGCTCAGCCTCTTGCCGCTCGGCTTCCTTACGCTCCGCCTCCTTGCGGTCAGCCTCCTCACGTGCCAGACGCTCGGCCTCGGCCTTCGCCGCAGCCTCCTCGCGGTCACGCTTGGCTTGCGCAGCGGCCTCTTCCTCGACTGCTTTCGCCTTGGCCGCCTCCTCAGCCGCCCTGTCTTCGGCTGCTCTGTCTGCGGCTGCCTTGTCTTCAGCTGCCTTGTCTTCAGCAGCCTTGTCCTCCAGGGCCTTGTCCTCAGCAGCCTTGGTCTCTAGGGCGGGATCCTTTGCGGGCTCCGCAGCTGGTGGATCCTCGTGCGGCTGCTGCGGCAGCTGCGGTTCCTGCTCATGAACTTGCTCATGGATGTCCGGTTCGGAGGACCGCCGCACAACAGGCGTATCAAGAGGCGCCTCAACAGGCGTCTCGACACGCGTCTCGACCGTGGGCTCGATCGGAGCCGGGGCCGGATGCTCCTCGGGCGGCTGCACGACGGCTTCGTTCGGCCGGTCGGTGGCGAGTTCGTCCGGATGGCTTGCAGTGTCCGCTTCGAGATGGACGGGAGGGAGGCCGAAGTCGGACTCCGTGTCCGACGGCAGCGGGACAGCGCTGGCCTCGGCGACGTCTGATCGCCCGCCGACCTCTGATTGACCGTCTTCCGAGTCGGAGCCGTGTCCGTCCTCGCTGTGCCCGTCGTCTCCGCCGTGGCCCGACGGCCCGGGAACGTGGGACGGGCGGGTCGGGATGGACGGATCGTGCTCAAGCTCCCAGCGGCCCGGGATGTCGGGCAGTTTGCCGCCCCACCCCTCGACCTCGGTCTTGACACCCGCTCCATGCCGGGACTCGGGCACCAGCACCTGGCTGTCCGAGACCTGCTCGACCTTCCACGCGTAGCGCGGCAGGAACGTCGAGCCGTCACCGTTGACCGCACCGCCCATCAATCCACCGTCCTCGTGCACCCCGCCGAGGCCGGATTCCACCGGGTGCTCGAGGAAGACCCGTTGCGGATCGAAGACCTCGTCGCGCACGCCGAGGTAGTGCAGCACCTCGTGTGCGAGTACCGGCGCCGGCGCTCCGGCGGGCCAGTGGTCCTGCGTCGCGCCGACGGAGCCGCTGCTCACCGAGACGACCGCGTGCGGGGGCACGTCCGTCGTGGCCGCCGCATCGTCGCCCTCGAATTCGACACGCACGTGGAGCTGGTCGCCGCTGGGAAGCCGGTAGCCCTGGTTCACCAGGGCATCGACGCCCTCCTTCGCACGGTCCTGAATCGCCGCCACCTGTTCGGGGGTGACGCCGGGCTCGCCGGTCATCCGCAGACGTACCGTGAACTCGCGCACGAACTGGCCGGGCTGGGCCTCGATTCGGCGCACGTCGTAGCGGATGAGGCCGTCGGTGCGCTCGATGACGACCTTGGGACGGCCGCCGTCCGCCGCCGGGATGAAGTGCGACGTGGTGTGCACGTCGGCTTCCTCGGTCTGGACGCGGCGGAAATCAGAGGTCTGCCGTGCCTGCTGCCACTGGTCGGGATGCAGCGGCTGCGGGGACGGGTTGAACCAGTCCGCCTTGGTCGCCTCGCTGTGCCGCCATGACTCGTCGGCTGCGACGCCGTTGCCCTGCGGGCGCAGGGTCACCGTCTCGCCGACTTGCGCGTGGGTCTCCTGCGGCAGGGTCGATCCGGAATCAGCGGTCCGGGTCAGTTCGCTACGGGGCTCAGCGGTCTGGGTCAGTTCACCATGGGACTCGGTGGACGCAGTCGTGACGGCCGCGTCGTGCGCGGGCTCCGAGAGCAGCGACGGACGGCTCGGCTCGGACGCGGTCGGCAGGCCGGATTCGGCACGGACCTGCGCAGGCGAGGAGGCGACGTGGGAGAGCGAGCTCTGAGACTCGGCCGGGGCGCCCTCTTCGTGGACCTGCGATGTGACCGGTGCGGTCGACGAGGAGGTGACTTCGAAGCCTGGCAGGCCGGTGAAGTGCTCGGTTCCAGCGGTCTCGAAGTGCGTGCCGCCGGAGGTGCTGAGGCTGGTGTGGAAACTTGAGCCGAGGTCGGTGCCGGTGCCGGTGCTGAGATGGGTGTCAGTGCCGAGACTGGTCTCGGTGCTGATGCTGCTCACGGTGCTGAGGCTGGAGCGCGTGTCCGTGCGCGAGCCTGTGGACGTGCCCGTGGACGTGTCCGCGCGCGTGCCCGTGGACGTCAGTATATTGTCGGTCGTTCCTGGCTTGGCCTGGAAACCAGTATCGGTCTGCGAGGGCTTGTCCGCTGTCGCAATACCCGTAGATCCTTCGTAGGACGGCGGCTTGTCCGCGCCGTACCCGGGCAGGCCCGTGCCCCCGTCGCCGAAACCGCCGGAGTCCTTGCCCGTCCCCCCGAAATTGGGCACGTCGCCGGCCAGGTTCCCGAGGTCTTTGATGTCCCCCATGGCCTTCACGTCGATCTCCGGGACGTCGACCTTCTCGCCCCCGTGCGAGCGATAGCCCACCGCTCCCCCGAACGCCCCGCCCAGCGCCGCCTCGCCGAGGTTCTGGTCCCCGCCCATCGCCACATTCGCGATCTCGCCGATGACCACGCCGTTGATCGCGCCCATGCCCACGTGGCCGACGAAGCTCTTCATCAGGTCCGGCGCGAGGTACCCGGCCCCGATGTGCAGCACCCCGCCCAGCGCGCCGGCCAGCGCGCCCATCTTCACCGCGCCCACCGTGCTGGTGGTGTCCCACGAGTGGCGATCGCCCTTCAGGAACTGGATCACCTGCACCGCGGCGTCCATCCCGACCTGCGCCGCCACGGACTCGGCGACCGAGCGGGCCACCTGTTTGATCAGCGTGCGCAGGATCGACTGGACGGCGATCTCTCCGGCCGCCTCGATCTCCGGCACCAGGGCCGACCCGAAAATCGTCGCGGACCACTCGGCGATCTGCTCAGCCATCCAGATCAGCTGCAGCAGGATCATGTACTTCGCGTACTCGAGCTGCAGCGACACCGACTTGCCCAGCGCCCCCAGCTGGCCGGCGCCGTCGGCCAGCTGGGGGATGTTGACGTGCAGAGAGTCCATGAACGCGCCGAACTGCTTCGCCGCCGGCCCCGAGATCGACTCGAACACCTGGCTCGAGACGGACCCGAGATCGTTGGCCAGCGCCATCAACTTCTCGCCCGCCGTGTTCCAGGCGTCACCGAGCAGCGAGAGGTGATCCTCGTTCCCCTTCGGCCACCCCTGACCGGCGGCTACCTCGACCACCCAGTTCAGCTCCGGGGGAATGGAGATGCTCATGGCAGGGGGTGGTGTTCCGGACTGCCGTCGTTGGTCGACGTCTTCGGCACGTTGATGGTGTTGTTCTCCTCGGTCCGCTGCAGACCGAGAGCCCACGTGTGGACGCGGTTCCCGGTGCTCTCGAAGGCGTCCTTGGTGCCGATGAGGCCCAGGTCGATCTGGCCCTGCGCGGGGGTGTACCCCTCGTCGAAGGGCTTGCCGATCGAGTCGTCCTTGCCGCCCCAGCACTCGCCCAGCCCGTCGAGGGTGCCGTTCAACTCGGCCCGGATCGCGTTCACCCGGTCCGCGAGCTCCTGCACCTGCGGGATCGCCACGCCGAGCTTGTCGGTGTTGACGGAGATGTTGTCGCCCATATCAGCCTCCTGTACTACGCGGTACGGGTCTGCCGGTCCTGACGTACTCCCTGACCTCGTCGAGCATCGGCGGCTCCTCGGGCATCGCCGTGGCCAGATCCGCCTTGCCCTGGATCAGGTCCAGGTAGTTCAGGCCGTTCGGCAGCTGTGGGAGCATCAGTTCCTTGAGATTCTCCAGAGCCTTGGCCTTCGCCTCCCCTGCGGTGGCCGTGACGGCCTCGGCCAGCTCGTGCGGCGTCATCCGCTTGTAGGCCCCGGTGGGGAACTCGAGCGCGGTGATCTCGCCCTGCGCGTTGACCGTCACCTTCACCGTCTGGCGCTTCGCCACCGCAGTGCCGGTGATGTCAGCGATCTGACGCTGAAGGTCCCCCGCACGGGCACGCCGCTCCCGGTATCGGGTCATCAGCTCTTCGATGTCGTCCGAGTATCCGCTCATCGCCTGCCTCCTCTCACGCGCCGTACCGCGCGCTTGTCGTCCAGCCCTTGTGTCAGATCCCGTCCCCGCTCCGAACCGCCGCCGCTCACAGCGCGCCCCAGTCGGCCCGCGGGCCGCCCCACACGTCCGCCTCCTGCACCAGCAGGTCCGCTACGCCGCGGCTCGCCGCCTGTTCCTCCTCCTCGGCGACCGCCTGCTCCGCCGCGGCCACGGCCTCGGCCTCCTTGGCCGCGGCCGCTTGCGCCGCCGCCTCCGGGTCGTAGCCCTCCGGGAGCTGGCCGAGCCGCAGCCTGCCCTTCGGCAGCGCGGTCGATCCGGCGACTGCGACGCCGTTCGCGCCGTCCCGGCTCGGACGCCAGGTCGCCACGTCCGGCAGCTCGTCGGGCTCCGAGACCTGCGACGCGCCGTCCCCGCCCCAGACCTGCTCCTCGCTGCTCACCGTCCGGGCGGCGGTCTCCTCCTCCGCGCCGGTGCGGGACCGGCGGCGCGAGGCCCACAGGCCGAGGGTGAACAGCGCCGCGTCGGCGGTGGTGCCGGCCACCTCCCAGCCGGACGGGTCCTGCGCCTCGGGGGACGGGCCGAGCAACGGCACGCGCTGCTCCTCGCCCGCGCCCGCGCCGTCCTGCCCATCGAGGCCTGATTCGCCGGCGCCCTCCGCGAGTTCGGGCTCTGCGGCGGCCTCGTCCGGCTGCTCTTCCCGCTCGACCCGCTCCTCGCCCTTCGCCGGCTCCGGGGCGGCCTGGCCGGGCGCGGTCTCGCCCGCCCAGAACAGCTCGGCCCCGCCCGCGGCGACACCGTTCTGCGCCTCGGCCTCGACGGCCGGCGCCTGCTCGCCCCAGGGCTCCGACTCACCGGCGATCAGGCCGGACGCGTCGGAACGCTCGCCGTTCGCATTCGCACCGGCTGCGCCCGCGCCCGAGCCCATTCCGGGCATCATCGGCATGCCGCCCGTGCCGGGCGCCCCGGCCGTCACCCCGGGCTCGGCCGCCAGGGTTTCGCCCGGCACGCCCTCGCCGTTCAGGCCCACGCCGCCGGACGCCGCGCCGGTGACCGAGGAGACCTCGTCGAGGTGTGGAGCACTCTGTCCGGTCCACGGCGCCGATTCCCCGGACAGCAGGCCGGAGGCATCCGACCGCTCCGTGCTCTGGGTCGCGGGTGAACCCGCACCGCTGTTCGGCATCATCGGCATCCCGCCCTGTCCGGGCATCCCGGCCGACAGCCCGGGCTCGGCCGCCAGGGTCTCGCCGTTCAGGCCCAGGCCGCCGGCGCCCACGCCGGACAGCGAGCCGACCTCGTCCGTCGGGGCGCCCGTCCCGGTCCACGGCTTGGCTTCGCGGGACAGCAGGCCCGAGGCGTCCGAGGGTTCCGAAGTCAGGTTCCGCGGCGCACCCGCGCCGCTGTTCGGCATCATCGGCATCCCGCCCTGGCCGGGCACGGACGACTCCAGCGCCGGTGATGCGGCCAGCTCGCTCGAGGTCGGCAGGCCGGACTCGTTCAGCGCGCCCAGGCCGCTAGCGGTCGGCAGGCCCGATTCAGTCGGCAGGCCCGACGCGCTCGGCAGGCCCGATGCGGTCGGCAGCCCGGCGGTGGTCGGGTTCAGCGCGGCGTCCATGGCCGGGTTGAGCCCGCCGAGTTTGCTGTTCGCCTTGGACGGGGCGGCGGCGAGCGAGAGCGGGCTCAGGGGCAGTCCGCCGAGGCCGCTCAAGCCGCCCGCGGTGCTCAGACCCGGCGTCGGGGAGACTGCGAAGTTGTTCGGCGTACCGGCGCCGTTGAGGCCGCTAAGACCGCCCGCGGTGTCCAGACCAGGCGGAGGCGAGACGGCGAAGTTGCTCGGCGTGCCGACGCCGTTGAGGCCGCCCAGGCCGCCGGCCGTGCCCGTGCCCGGCGGGGGCGAGACGGCGAAGTCCTTCGGCAGACCGTTGGCGCCGAGACCGCCGGTACCGCTGGTACCGGGCGGCGGTGCGGTGCTGAAGTTCGGGATGTTCGCGCCGTTGCCACCGCCGGCACCGGTGTCGGGCGGCGGGGCCGTGGCGAAGTTGGGAGGCGGCGTCGCGTTCACGTTCGGCGGCGGGGAGATGGGCGGCGGCGGGGACAGCGGCGGCGGACTCGTCGAGGGGGTCGACGTCGGGTTCTTCACGTTCCGGACCGTGTCCGTGTAGTTGTCCGCCACGTGGTTGAGCACGCCGAGCATGTCACGGGTCATCATGGTGACCAGTTCCGGCTTCTCGTGGATCTGGACCAGGCCGTTGACGACGTCCGCGCCCTCCGCGACGGCGGCGTCCGCGTAGTACTGGTCGATGCTCTCGATCTGGCTCTGCGCCCAGGACAGCGTGTTGCCGTTGGTGGTCAGCTGGTCCGGTACCGAGTACTGGCCGGTGGTCCCGCCGGACAGAACGTTCGCGTTGTCGATGACGTGGCCCGAGAACGTGGTCATCATCGTCATGAACGCGTCCGCCGCGGCGCCCTTCCACGGCGAGTCGTCGTTGCCGGCCAGCAGCTTGGCCTGGGCCTTCAGTGCCTCGCCGACCATCTGAAACGTCGTCTGCACCGTGTAGAAGGTGTTGCCGGCGGTCCACAGGGTGGCCGGGTCGGCGATGCCCTTCGCCCTGGCCCGCTGGTCGTCGGTGGTCATCATCGAGCCGCCGTCGATCGCGGCCTCGATCTGGTGCCAGTTCCAGCCCGCGTAGTCGTTCTTGGAGCCGGTGGTGGACGTGTTGCCGAACAGCGAGCCGCCGTCGCCTTGTACGAATCCGCCGCCGGTTGTGTCGTCAGCCATGTTCCGCCTCCTCTGCCCCTCTGGTCTGCGGTGCGCCGGGCGGGCGCCCGGGGGGTTCACCCCTCCGGACACCCGTCCGCCGTGCGCGCCCCGCGCCGGGGGCGCCGCCGCGTCAGCCTCCGGAACCGCTGCCGGAACTGCCGCTGGCGTCGTTCATCAACAGGGTGAAATCGGCCTGCACGTTCTGGAAGTCCTGCTGCAGGTCGGTCACCGAGACGTTGTTGAGATCCTCGGTGTTCTTGTACTTGGTGCTCATCTCGGTGATCGCGGTCTGGATGTCGGTCAGCGCCGAGACCAGGTCCGCGATCACGTTCGAGAACTTGGACTTGAGGCCGGCGTCCCCGTTCAAGCCGTTGATCGTCGCCCTGATGACGTCCGCGTGGTAGAACGCGCCGGGTTGCACGTCCACCGCCGCCAGTTCGGGCAGGAGGTTGTTCAGGGGCGTGACCAGCTCCCCCATATAGGTCGCGAACGCGTCCAGGGAGGGGGTGTGCACGGAGGTCGGGGGGGTCGGCCCCGTTCCGCTCGGGTTCTGGTGCTGCGAACCTGGCGTCGTGTCGTCGCTCGGCGTCCATTCCGACGGGGGCGGCGGGACATCGAAGGTCATTTACTGCCCCCAGAGGCCGAGACCCTGGTACTCGGCGTTGGCGTAGCCGTCGTTGATCTGCCCGAGCGAGTTCTGCGCGTTGTTCGCCTGGACGACCATCTGGGCCGCCGCGGCGTCCCACTTGACCTTGGCCGAGTTGTAGGCGTCGCGCGCGCTGCTGGTCCACTCGGCCAGGTTCTGCTTGGAGCCGTTGTCCAGGTCCTCGAGCAGGCCCTGGATGAAGCGCGCGATCGCGCCCATCTCCTCGGCCACCGCCTGGACGTTGCTCATGTTCACGGTGTAAGTAGCCATCGTTGCTGCCTTTCCGCCGCCGGTTTCCGGGCCGCGCTCTAGATTCCGGTCAGTCCGGGCAGGCCGGTGGCGAACGCGTTCGCCAACTGCGCCGAGCCCTCGCTGGTGTTCGAGTAGACGCCCGTGTTCGAGGACAGCGCCTCGGTGATCGTGCTCAGCTGCTTCTGCACGGTCTGGAGGTCGTCGAGGTACTGGGTCAGCGCCTGCCCGAACGAGGACGCGGCCTCGCCGGTCCAGTTCGACATCAGGGTCGACTGCTGCTCGGACATGTTGCTGTAGGCGGTGTTGCACTGGTCCAGGGCGTTCTGGAAGTGGCCCTGGGCCGCGATCATGCCTTGTACATCTACCGAGGTGTCTCCGGCCATGGGAGACCCTCCTTCCTGCCTGTGATCAGGACACCTCCACGGTGGAGGCGCCGTCGTTACCATGCTGTCCGCGAATCAGACCGTTTGGTCGTCCGCGGAGTCCTTGCTGCCCGGCGCGACACACACCGCTGCCCCGCCGGTCACGCGTAGGGACACGCGGAGGCGGAGGCGGGAGCGCGGGTAGGTGCTGGTACTGGCTCAGAGGCAGACGACGCGCACCGGCGCGACGGGGGCACGGGCTCCGGGTCGGCGAACTCGCGCAGGGCGAGCCGGCGCTGGTGCTCCACGAAGCCGTCCTGCCCCGTCACGGCGCCCGGGTCGGTGCCGAGCATGTAGTCGCGCTGCCACAGCTTTGCGGCCTCGTCGGGCTTGTCGCGGCGCTTGGTGCGCAGGTTCTGCAGGAACCCGGAGCGGCTCGCCTGCCAGGCCCGGTACCCCGCGCGGTCGGGCATCCGCTCGATCGGGGCGAAGGCGGGCCGGAAGCTCTCGAGGTCCCCGCGCCGCTGCGGGACGAGCATGCAGACCGGCTCGCCCTGGGCGAACTCGACCTCGAGGCCCGGCCGGGTCAGCTTCCAGTTCATGGTGAACGTGGCCACCGCCCAGTCGGTCTCGACCAGGCCCTCGAGCGGGGCCGCGCCGTCCTTCGGCAGGTTGGCCGGACCGCGCACGAGCAGGTTCCAGCCGGGCGGAGTGCGCACCAGCAGCGGGATGTGGAAGGTGACGATGCCGTACCCGAAGTGGCTCGACGCCGGGTACGGCGCCCGCCCGCCGTCGTACTCGATCCGCAGGCTGAGCGGGGTCTTGCCACCGTCCCAGCGGGCCGTGAACGACCGGGGATTGGGCACCCACCAGCCGGCCTGGTTCGCCATCAGCATCGGAAGGCACCGGTTGGCGTAGCGCGCGTCGGTCTCGTCCATCCAGGCCCGCCGCACCGGCGCGGGCACGACGTCGCAGGGCTTTCCGGTGACCCGGTACGCGGTCATCGTCAGCTCGGGCGCGGTGAGGTCAGGTGCAGTGAGGTCAGACGCGGTGAGGTCAGGTGCGGTCGGATCGAGCGCAGCCAGATCGGGCTCGGTCACGGGCTCGGTAACGGTCATGGATGCACCAGCTCCCCGGCTCGTTGGTCAGTGTTCTGAGTCGCCGCGTCGGCGGTCGGTACTTGCTCCTGCACCGGCGCAGCCTGCGGGACGTCTCCGGGCTCGATGACGGCCGAGCGCGCCGCGGCGGCCAGGTTCGCCGCGAAACGGTGCGCGTCCCAGGCCCCGGTGCGGGCCGGGGCGGAGCCGAAGTAGCCGGCGATCCGCTCGACCGTCTCCGCGCCGGAGTCGAAGCCGCGCACCGTGAGATGGCGGGCCGCCAGCCGGGCCAGCCCGGCCGCGCCGTACTCGGGGAAGACCAGCGAGTCGGCGAAGCAGCCGGCCACGTCCGGCCGCTCGCGCAGGACCTGGGCGACCCGAGGCGGCTCCCCGGCCAGCAGCAGCACCACGGCGGGGTTGCGGCCCATCGCGGGGCGCAGCGCCGCGAGCACGCCGGCCCGCTGCCCGGCCGGCCGTTTGAAGAACGCGTCGTCGAGGCGCAGCAGGAGGACTCCCCCGGCGCTCTGCTCGAACACGTGCTGTGCGAACACGTGCGCCTGCCGCGGGTCCAGCACCGGGAACTCGCTGAGCCGCACGCTGCGCAGCGTCCCGGAGGCGATCAGGCCGTCCTCGGCGAGGCACTGCGCGTAGATCTCGGCCACCGAGCCGCGTCCCGCGCCTTCCCAGCCCTCGAAGACCAGGTTCGCCAGCCCCGCCGTCGGCTGCTGCTCGCGCCGCAGCCGGGCCAGCCCGGCCAGCCGCACCTTCAGCGCCTCGCGGACCGGGTCCAGCCCGACCAGCCCGGCCAGCCGCCGTGCCCCGGCCGTGTCCGTGGACCGGCCCTGTCCCTGCGCGGCCGGACCGGCCGGGCTGAGCGAGGGGACCTGCACGTCCTGCGGGATGAACCGGCTCAGCTCCGCCTCCTCGGCGTCCGGCCGGGTGGCCAGCCGGGAGGCCTGGTGGTTGACCATCTCCTCGAAGACCTTGCGGGCCACCCGGCCGTTGCCGAAGGTCGGGCCCTTGGGCACCTTCTCGAAGTACTCGGTCAGGGCGTTGAGGGTCTCCTCCGGCAGTTCGTACTGGTGCGCCGAGCACATCCCGCGCACGATGGTGACCAGCTCGTCCACGCTGTAGTTCGGGAACTCGATCGTGCGGGAGAAGCGGGAGGCCATCCCGGGGTTCGAGGAGAGGAACTGCTCCATGTGTTCTGAGTAGCCCGCCACGATCACGACCAGTTCCCTGCGATGGTCCTCCATGAGCTTCATCAGGGTCTCCACGGCCTCCCGGCCGAAGTCCGGCCCGGTGCCCTTGGACTGGTTGGTCAGCGTGTACGCCTCGTCGATGAACAGCACCCCGCCCAGCGCCTTGGTGACCACCTCGGTGGTCTTGATCGCGGTGCCGCCGATGATCTGGGCGACCAGGTCGGCGCGGGAGACCTCGACCATGTGGCCGCGGGCCAGGATGCCCAGCTCGGCCAGCACCGCGCCGTAGAGCCGGGCGACGGTGGTCTTGCCGGTCCCGGGCGGCCCGGCGAAGACCAGGTGGCGGCTCATCGGCGGCATCGGCAGGCCCATCTGCTCGCGCCGCTGCGCCATCTGGTTGAGGTTGATCAGCCCGGTGACCTCGGCCTTGACGCTGGCCAGGCCGACCAGCCCCTCGAGTTCGGCCAGCGGACCGGTGCCTGCGTGCACGGCGCTGCGGGACGGCTGGTCCGGCGCGCCGTCGTCCTCCCCGTCGTCGTACCGGGGCTCGCCACCGTCGTAAGCCTGCTGATACTGGGCCGGCTGCGCGGCGGGCCGGCGGCGGCGGTCGTTGCCACTTGTCCCGTTTTCGCGGACGTCGCAGTCGTTCAGTTGCGCATCGCCGGCCACCGCCGCGTGCACGCCGTCGCCGCCGTTGCCATGAATCCGACACCTGGTCAGCTCCGCGCGCCCGCCGTCCTCGACGTTCACGCCGTGGCCCTGCGCGCCGTGCACGCGGCTGCCCTCGGCGAGCAGCGCGCCCGAGGCGAGCACCTTGATCCCGTCGGCCGGGGAGTCGGCCACCTCGGTGTCCTTGGCGGTCAGCTCGGCATCGGCGCCGACGATCGCGCCGCAGCCGGCCAGCGCGCAGGATTCGAGCGACGCACGGGTCTTGGCGCCGAGCAGCAGGCCCGGACCGTTCGCCGCGTGGAAGCCGACTCGGCCGAAGCTGCCCTGACCGCCCTCGTTCAACTCCATGGCGGGTCCGGCGCCGGACACCACCTCGCCGCCGCGGATCACGATCGTCGAGGAACCCAGGACCGTGACACCGGTGCCCGGCCCGTCCACGGACAGCGCCTCGAACTGCGCCTGCGCCTCGCCGGTGACGCGCACTGAGGCCTGCTGCGCCCCGCGCACGGCGATCCGGTCGAAGGTCGGCCGGCTGCCCGCGTCGACGACGATGCCCAGCGGGCTGTCGCTGACCGAGCAGCGCTCAAAGGCCGGCCGGGACCCTCCGGTGATGTAGAGCCCGTTCTTCGCAGACCTCGCCACGACGCAGCCGGACAGCCGGGGCGCGGAGCCGCCGGCCACGTGCACGGACTGCGCGGCGGAGTCGGTGAACTCGCAGTCGGTCAGCTCGATCGCGCCGTGTCCGGTGAGGTAGACGTCGAGTGTCCCGCTCCCGGAGACACGTGTATTCGCGATCCTCGCCCCGGCGTTCTGCTCGACCGCGAGCGCGGGCTTCGCGCAGCCGGTCAGGTCGCAGCCCTCGACTTCGGCGTGCCCACGGCCGTTTACGCAGATCCCGTTGCCGCCGACGCGATTGACGGTGCAGCCGCGCACGAGCAGCCGCCCGCCCTCGGCGACCACCAGCGCCGAGGAGGTCACGTCGGCGATGGTGGAGTTCTCCACGACGTTCGCGCCGGGGGACGTCACGACGATCCCGGCGCCGACCGTGTTGCCGACGGTGCAGTCGCGGACGGCCAGCGTCCCGGCGCCGTGCGCGAAGACCGCCGTCCACGCGGAGCCGGAGACTGCGCAGCCGTCCAGCGCCAGCTCGCCGCGCTGTACCTCGACCACTGAGGCCTGCTCGTCCGCACCGGTGAGTACGAGCCCGGAGAGCTGCACGGCCTCCGCCGCGACGGCGACCGTGCTGCCGGTGCTGCTGTGTACGTGCACGCTGCCCGCGTCCTGCTCGGGAGTCAGGGTCACGACACGGTCGATGACAAGCCGTTCGTCGTACCGGCCGGCGGCGATGGTGACGACCGCGCCGGGCGCCGCGTTGCGCAGCGCCTCGCCGATCGTCGGGTACGCGCCGGGGCGGTCCGGCCCGACCAGGAGCACCTGTCGTGTCATGCCGCCCTGCCCTCCTGGGTGGATTGCGCGCCGGCCGGGGAGGAGGCGACTTCCGGCGAGGTGCCGGCGGTCGCGTGCCCCTGTCCGTCGCCGCTGTGTCCGTCGTCACTGTGTCCGTCGTCACTGTGTCCGTTTGAGGAGGACATCGACGCCGGGCGACCGATCAGTCCGGGCGGACCGCTGAACCGGTCCGCGTGATCGGCGTCGAGGTGCTCGGTCGGTTCGTCGCGCCGCATCGCCTCGGCAGCCTGCTCCAGGGAGGTGAGCGCGATCTCGTCCAGGGTCTGCTGCGCGCGCACCGTGCCGTCGGCGGACACCTCGGTCTGAGCGAGCTCGCGCAGGTAGATCTCGCGGCCCGCGCCGCTGCCGACGCGCAGCCGCTTGAAGCTGGTGCCCGGCAGGAACACCGCCTGGTCCCGCAGCGCCGGGTCGATCAGGTTGGTGCGCCGCGCCGTCATCGACCAGATCAGGATGTCGACGTCGCCGGGCAGCTTGACCCGGCCGGAGGTGAGCACCGGGCTGAACGACCACTCGGTGACGAGCTCGTTGCCGCTGTACCAGAGCCACTCCGCCTCGTTGAGATCGGCGCGAAGCCGCGCCACGCCGCGGAACGAGGGCAGGCGGCGCAGTCCGGAGGCCACGCAGCGGGCCAGCGGCACGTGCGGACCGACGGTAGCCCCGCGCACCGCGTCGTCGAGGTTGCGGGTCTTGCCGTCCAGGTAGAGGCGGACGGCCACGAGATCGGTGATCACGTCCGCGTCCGCCGCGCCGAGACCCGCGCGCAGTCCGGGATATTCGGACAGGACTCGGGCCACGGAACTCGCGGTCGCGTCGTACTGCTTGCTCAGGTTGCGGCGCAGCCAGACCCGCTCCTCGGCGATCCCCCCGGCGGGCGGGATAGCGGTGGCTCGGGCGGAGGGGACGGGCTGGACCCGCGGCCCGGTCTTGGTTGGGGCAGGGGCAGGAGCAGGGGCAGGGATGGGGGCAGGGGTGGGCTCGGGTTCAGTTTCGACTTCAAGCTCAAGTTCGGGCTCTGGCTCGGGTGCCGGTTCGAGTTCGGGAAGTGCAGGAGACTCGAAGGCGGCATCGGGCGAGGAGACCAACTGGAGGCGTGAGAAGGAGATCGGCTCAGGCTCAGGCTCGGGGGCAGCCGCAGGCTCGGGGACAACCTCCGGTTCGGGAACGACCTGAGGCTCCGGCTGAGGAATGACCTCTGACTGAGTCTCAGACTTCAGCTCAGGCTCCGGCACAGCCTCGGACACGGCCTCCAGTTCAGGCTCAGACACAGCCTCCGGCACCGGCACCGGCACCGGCACCGGCTCGAATATCACCTCCGGCACCAGCTCAGGCTCGGGCTGAATCACCGGCACCGGCACCGGCTCAGGCTCAATCTCCGGCTCCAGCACCTGCACAGCTACCGGTTCCGACTCCAGCGCCGGGGCGCGCGCGGATTCCCCGGTCAGGTTCAACTCCTGCACCGTCCCGGCAGCCAGGAGCCAGACCGCCGCGCGCACCTGCGGCTCCAACTGTGCTACTGCCTGCTGGGCCAGGACCTGCATGCGCACCGCGGTATCGAAATCACCCGTGTCGAAGAACACCTTCGCGTGCCCCGGCTCGGGCGGCACGCTGCGGATCGCGATGTTTTCGGACGGCGTGCCGGCCGGGCGCATCCACAGGCCGCTCTGGGTGACCTCGAGGACCGCGTCCTCGCCGTACTCGTACACACCGTGCTGCTGCTCCGGCAGGCCCGCGATCGGCGGGCGGTAGCTGATCGGGACCGGATCGGCCGGGATGCCGCGGGTGGAACGGCTCGGCACGTAGCCGAAGTCCTCCGCGTACGGCGCCCACGCCATCGTTCCCTCGGGCAGCAGCGTGCGCGCTTCGATCCCGTCCTTGCCGTCCGGCACCGTCAGCCGCACGCCCGTGCTCACGGTCACCGGCGCGTCCACGGCGTCGGCGAGGGCCTGGCCGAACGGTTCGGCCACCCCGTCGCTCGGCCCGAAGCGGGCGAAACGCAGCGCCGGGAGCAGGCCGGCCGGCAGGCCGCCCCAGAAGTCGGCGAGGTTCGACAGCGCGGCCACCGGCGCGCCCGGGTATCCGAGGACGACCCGGGGCAGCCAGGGATCGGGCTGTAGGCTGCCGTACAGCAGCCGTCGGTACGCACGCGCCGCCGGTGTGTCGCCGTGCGGGCGGATCCACACTCCGGCAGGCAGCGGCTCGACGGCGACCCGCGGGCCGAGGCTGCGCGGCGCGTCGAAGGGGTCGCATTCCCAGTGCGGACGCGGGAAGCGGCGCGAGTGCGGCACCGGAGCCTGTCCCGGCTCCATCCGCAGCCACCCGGCACCGGCCCCCGACGGTATGTACAGTCCGCCGCCGACCACCGGGTGCACGCTGCCCTCGTACGCGAGCACCGTGCGTCCGCAACGCTCCGCCAGCCAGGCGCCGAGGCTCAGCGTCGAGGCGGCGCCCGAACGGACCGGCACCAGCCGCAGGATTCCCGGGCAGGCGCCCAGTTCCTCGAGCAGCTCCTCGTAGGCCTCCGGCAGCGTGTCCGCCTCGACGTCGAGGCCGACGACCGTGTGGCCCGGCTCGACCGCGCGCCGCGCGACGAACTCGAGTGGGCGGGGGTCCTCGCCGCCCTTCGGGTGCACGAGCACCGCCAGGCCGGCCCGGCGAACGCGCAGCGGCGCTTGGCGCGAGCCCAGCAACCTCATCCGGCCGGCCATGTCACCGTCCGCCTCGCTGAAGTCACGTCGAGCGCGGGACCGGAAGGCACCAGGCCCAACACCCGGGACGGCACGACGTTCGCCGTCGCACCGCTGTAGCCCAGAGCGCTCTGAGCCCCGTTGCCGCCGATCAAGTACTTCTCCCCGTTGTCGGTGATCAGGAACTCGATGACATTGCCGCTGTTCGGATTCTGACCCGGCGGCTGGACGAGCATGCCGCCGCCCGGGGGCACCACGACCGCCGGATCGGCGTCGATCGTCGCGGTCCGCTCGGTCGCCAGCCGGGTCTCGCCCACCGAGCCCGGTGAGCTCTGCAGCGCGCACAGCGAGGCCGAGCCGTCGAATACGGGTCCTGACAGCAGGTCCGGCAGCCGGCGCAGCAGCGAGCGGTCGGCCGAGGCGGGCGCGGCCGCGATCACGGCGGCGTCCACCTGGCGCGGCGCCTCGGCCCCGGCCACCGTGAACAGCGCCACCTCGGTCCGGGTGACCGGGGCGAGCCCGTCGGGGCGCAGCACGTAGTACTGCTGGGTGCCGCCCGCGTTCGTCGCGAACAGCGCGCCGACCTTCGCCGGCTGCCCGTCGACCGCAGGCCCCTGCTTCCCGGCGTCGGACACCTCGGCCGGGACGACCGGGGCGCCGGTGGGCAGCTCGGCCAGCCAGGCGGGCGCGGCCGGGATCGGCTGCTGGTTGCCCAGCCCCAGCGCGGGTAGCACCGAGGGCTCGGTCAGCGGGTACTTCACCGAGTTCCAGACCAGGTACTCGGCCGGGTTCTCCGGATCGGTCGAGGCGACCAGGACCCGCTCGGCGACCGGTCCCGCCGCCGTACGCCCGGCCGGGGCGAGGTCCAGGACGGTGCCGCCGTCGGCACGCAGGCACAGCGCCCAGGTGCCCGGCGACAGTGCTGCGGCCGCGGGCAGGTCCTCGGGCGCGCCGGGGATGCCGATCGTCGCGCCGACCGCGATCCCGTGCAGCGTGTCGCGTCCGACGTACTGGACGGACGGCTTCTGCCCGGCGGCCAGCAGCGCGGAGGCGTAGTTCGCCGTCGGGCGCAGCTGTCCGTTCAAATACAGGTACCGGGTCCCGGTCTCCTTCTCCACGATGATGGCGCCGGGGTTGCGCCAGGCCGAGCTGGCCGCCGGGGAGATCAGGCCGTAGACCACCGCGCCGCCGGTGAGCAGCACGGCGATGATCGTCCCGGCGATCACGCCGAGGTTCGAGCGGCGGAACGGGGCCTCGCCCGCCCCGGCGTCCCCGGCCGCGACCGCGCGCACGAGGCGCCCGACCGAGAACTGATACGCCTGGAGATGGTCGCGTCTGCTCTGCATCGTCGCTTCCCCCCCTCAGCCGATCAGCGCGCGGAAGTGCGCGTACACGTGGAAGAGCTGGAGCAGCAGCGGGACCAGGGCGACGGCGGTCCAGGTCTCGAGCAGGTCCGCGACGTAGCCCCAGACCGGCAGCAGCCGCCGGCCGGGCACCCGGCGCGAGGCGGTGAGCAGGGCCGCAACCGCCAACAGCAGGCCGATCAGCAGCAGCACCCGCGCGCCGGTACCGGCCCCGGAGACCTGCGCCACGGCGACGAAGCCGATGCCCGCCAGGCCCGACAGCGCCAGCGCCGCGCGCTGCCAGACCACCGTCAGCGCCCTGGCACGCAGCAGCACCGCGACGCACAGCACCAGCGCCAGCGTCCAGCCGATCCAGCCGCCCTGCCGGGCGAGCAGCGCACAGGCGACCGCGTTCAGCACCGCCGCCGTGTTGAACAGGATGTTGAGGAGGGCCACCGCGCGGTCGGCCCGGCGGGTGACCACGGCCTGCGACTCGGGCTCGATGTCCTGCTGGAGCTCCTGGGCCGTGCGCGGCAGCTGGGGCACCCACAGCCGGGCCGCCCGCAGCACGATCCGCAGGTCCAGCGCCCCGGTGGCGAACACCACCACGGCGAGCAGCGCCGCGGTCTTGGTCGCGTTCCAGTGCAGGCCGGTCGCGATCCCGGAGCCCACCGCGGCGGCCAGTCCCCAGCCCGCGACCGTGCCGAAGAGGGAGAGCGGCAGCCGCGCGGCCACGGGCAGCACGAGTGCGGGCACTGCCATCCCGACCCCGAGCAACAGCAGCGCCCTGCGATCGAAGGTGAACAGCCCGGCCGCGGCGTGCCGGCCGGACAGTCCGGCCAGCGCCCCGAACGCGCACGCGCCCAGGCCGGTGGCCAGTCCGGTGACCCGGTCGGCGAACACGCGGGCGGCCAGCACGGCCCACCCCGTCAGCACGGCGGCGGCCACGGCGAGCCAGAGCGGCGCGAGCCAGTGCGGACGGGAGCCGACCGCGACGACGCAGAACGCCGCCGCCGCGACCCCGGCGGCGCCGAGCAGCAGGTGGCGGGTGAACTCGGGCCGCCACTGGTCCGTTCGCCCGGCCACCACCTTCGCGACGCCGACGCTCACGTCGTCGAAGTCGACCTCGGGCAGCGCGTCGAGCGCCGGGTTGACGTACAGCACCTCGCCGTCGCGCAGGCCGAGGCTTTCGGGGGTGGCCCCGGGGTCCAGCGGCGGGCCGCCGAGCCGCTGCAGCACCCAGCTGCTCTGCGCGCCGTCGGCGGCGGCGGGCTCCTCGACGATCAGCGGCAGCAGCTCGCCGACCGCGGCCGACACCGGCAGCGCGAGGTCGCAGCGCCGCTCCGGGCTCTTCACGGTCAGCCGGCAGACCTCGACGCCGACGGTGGCCGGCAGCCGCGCCGGGGAGGTTCTGGCGGTCATGACGCTCCTCCTGCTCGTGACTTGCGTACGGATGTGTACATATATATGGATGCTGAGATCTGTGCGGGCCCGGGCCGGAGGCTAGTCACCGGCGCCGGCCAGGCCGAGCTGGACCAGCTTGATGTCGCGCCGGGTGACCAGCTGGGCGCGTCCGGGGGGCAGCGTGCGCGGCTTGGCCTCGCCGAGGAACTTGCCCTCCTCCTTCGGGTAGGAGAGCAGCAGCGCCGGGGTGCCCAGCTCCCACAGCCGGCGCACGACCGGGTCCATCATCGAGCGCATCGCGCCGGAGGTGCTGCGGGCGATCACCAGGTGCAGGCCGATGTGCGCGCTGCCGGCCAGCAGCCGCACCAGCGGGACCATCGGGCCGCCCGCGCCGTTGCCGCTGACGAAGAGGTCGTAGTCGTCCACGATCAGGAACAGCTCCGGACCGGTCCACCAGTCGCGGCGGGCCAGCCGCTCGGGGGTCAGGTCGGCCCCGGGCAGCCGCGCGCTCATCGACACCGCGGCGTTGCCGGACAGGTTCGCCAGCGCGTCGGTGTCCACGGCGTACCCGACCCGGTACTCCGGCGGGACCGTCTCGATCAGCGCGCGGCTCGGGTCGCCGAGCACGATGCGCGCCTCGGCGGGCTGGTGCCGCGCGACGATCGCCTCGGTGACCAGTCGCAGGGCATTGGTCTTGCCGGTCTCCCCGTCGCCGAACACCATCAGGTGCGGCACCTGGGCGAAGTCGTGCCAGACCGGGGCGAGCCGCTTCTCGTCGAGGCCGAGGGCGATGCGCAGCCCCTCGCCGACGGGCAGCCGCCTGGCCGGCAGCCGGCCGGGCAGCATCCGCACCTCGGGGGCGCGCGGCCCGGTCCAGAACACGTCGATCTCGGCGGCCGCGGACTTGGTCGCGGCGGTCAGGTCGTCGGTGGTGGTGCCGCCGTCGAGCCGGGGCAGCGCGACCAGGAAGTGGTGCGCGGCCCGGGTCAGGCCGCGGCCGGCCAGGTGCGGCACGGTCTTCGCCACGGCGGCCTTGATCTCGGATTCCATCGGGTCGCCGAGCCGCAGCTCGAACTTGGTGCCGAGCAGGTCGCGGGTGCGCGCGCGCAGCTCGGACCAGCGCACCGCGGCGGCGACCAGGTGCACTCCGAAGGACAGGCCGCGGGCGGCGATCTCGCCGATCCGGTTCTCCAGCTCCTCGAAGTCCTGGCGCAGGGTGGCCCAGCCGTCCACGACCAGGAACACGTCGCCGTAGGGGTCCTGGAAGTCGCCGCGCTCCCGCGCCGCCCGGTACGCGGCCATCGACTCCAGGCCCAGCTCGGTGAAGCGGGTCTCGCGCAGCTCGACCAGCTGGGAGATCTCCTCCACCGTGCGCAGCACCCGGTCCCGGTCCAGCCGGGTCGCGGTCGAGCCGACGTGCGGCAGGCCCGCGGTGGAGGCCAGGCCGCCGCCGCCGAAGTCCAGGCAGTAGAACTGCACGTCGCGCGGGGAGTGGGTGAGCGCCAGCGAGAGCATCAGGGTACGCAGCAGGGTGGACTTGCCGGTCTGCGGCGCCCCGGCCACGCCGATGTGCCCGTCCGCGCCGCGCAGGTCGGCCAGCAGCAGCTCGCGGGACTGCTCGAAGGGCCGGTCCACGATGCCCAGCGGCACCCGCAGGGTGCCCAGGCCGGGATAGTCGGCCGCGTACATGCCGCGCTGCGGGTCGGGCACGATGCCGGGCAGCAGCTGGTCCAGGCTCGGCGCCTCGGTCAGCGGCGGCAGCCAGACCTGCCGGGCCGGCGGACCGGCCTCGGCCAGCCGGTCCACCAGCACCTCGAGCAGGCTGTCCCCGGACTCCGAGTCCGCGCCGGGCTCGGGCTGTCCCTGGTCCGGGGCCTCCTGCTGCGGCACGGCGAGCTCGGGCAGCGGGGCGCGCTGGCGCAGGCCGAACTCGACCGCCTCGCTGCCGCGCACCTCGGCCTCCTCGGCCCCGGACTCGTCCGGGGCCGTGCAGGGTCCTGATACGTACGCGGCCTTGAACCGGACCAGGTTGGTGGTGTCCACCTTCAGGTAGCCGTTGCCGGGGGTGGACGGCAGCTCGTAGGCGCTCGACACGCCGATGACGCTGCGCGACTCCATCGAGGAGAAGGTGCGCAGGGCGAGCCGGTAGGACAGGTGGCCCTCGACCCGGTGGATCCGGCCCTCGTCAAGGCGCTGCGACGCGAGCAGCAGGTGCACGCCGAGGCTGCGGCCGACCCGGCCGATGGTGACGAACAGCTCGATGAACTCGGGCTTGCTGGCCAGCAGCTCGGAGAACTCGTCCACGACCACCAGCAGGGTGGGCAGCGGGCTGAGCGGGGCCCCGGCCGCGCGGGCCTTCTCGTAGTCGTACAGCGAGGAGCGGCCGCTCTCGCGCAGCAGCTCCTGGCGCCGGATCACCTCGCCGTTGATCGAGTCCTGCATCCGGTCCACCAGGGCCAGCTCCCCGGCCAGGTTGGTGATGACCGCGGAGGTGTGCGGCAACCGGTCCATGTTCATGAAGGTGGCCCCGCCCTTGAAGTCCACCAGCACGAAGTTGAGGATCTCCGAGGAGTGGGTGGCGGCCAGGCCGATGATCAGGGTACGGAGAAGCTCGCTCTTGCCCGAGCCGGTCGCGCCGATCAGCAGGCCGTGCGGCCCCATCCCGCCCTGCGCGGACTCCTTGAGGTCCAGCTCGACGATCTCGCCGTGCTCGGTCACCCCGACCGGGACCCGCAGCCGGGAGCCCTGCGCGGCACGCGGCCGCCACTTGCCCGCCACGTCGAAGGTGCGCGGGTTGCGGATGCCGAGCAGCGTGGTCAGCTCGAAGTCGGTCTCCAGCGGCTTGTCGGCCAGGTCCGCGTTGCCGCCGGTGCGCTTCGGCGAGATCAGCCGGGCCAGGTGCTCGACCCCGCCGCGGGTGAGCGCGTCGGACCGCGCCTCGGCCTCGGCGTCGCCGACCGGGTACTTGACCCGCTCGCCCTCCGCGTGCAGCCGCAGCACCTTCGGTCCGCCGGGCATCGCCCCGGTCGCGTCGAGCAGGACGGCGTTGCGCACGCCCCCGCCGAGCAGCCGCGAGGCGGCCGGGACCCGGGCCCGGTGCGCGATCACCACGACCAGCGGCTCGGCCAGGCCGGGCAGCGCGGCCTTGTCGTGCTCGGGCCGCTCCTCGAACTCGGGGCCGAGCAGGTCGGTGAGCGTGTCGTAGTCGGTGGCCACCAGCCGCAGCGGTCCGGCCTCGTCCTCCAGCCGCGGGTGCGCGGTGTGCGGGAGCCACTTGAGCCAGTCCCACTCGGCCAGCCCGGCCTCGTCGGTGAGCAGGGCCAGCCGCAGCTCGTCCGGGGAGTGGAAGACGGCCAGCTGGCCGACCATCGCGCGCAGCAGGCCGGTCGCGGCGTCGGCGTCGCCGGCGAACTCGACGCTGGTGAAGTTGCGCAGCCCGACGGTGATCGGCACGCCGGACACGCTCTGGTGGGCGTGCGAGAAGCGGCGCAGCGAGATCGCGCACAGCGGCTCGAGGTCCTCCACCGGCTTGGTCTGCGGCGGGATGAACTCCAGCGCGGCCCGGCGGCGGCCCAGGCCGATGCGCACCCGGCCGAAGTCCTCGTGCCCGCCGCGGCGCTCCCACAGCCTCGGGCCGTTCGCCAGGGACCACAGGGCCAGCGGGTCGGGGTTGTCCCAGGCGACCGCCAGCCGCTGCTCCTCGGCGGCCTGCCCGGCCTGCTTGCGCAGCTGGGCGAGGTAGCGCAGGTAGTCGCGGCGCTCGGCGCGCAGCCGGCGCTTGCGGTCCTGGCCGCCGCGCCCGATCTGCCCGATGCTCATGGTGACCATCGAGGCGCCCATCATCCCGGACATCAGGTACGTGGTCGCCGAGCCGTTGGCCACCGAGAACATCAGGGCCATGGTTCCCATGCCCAGGGCCATCGGCATCATGCCCACCATGGACCCGAGGTCGGCGTTGGCGGGCTCGCCCAGCACGGGCGGCTCCGCCAGCTCGACCTGGCCCTCGGGCAGCGGCGGCCCGGATACCCGGGGCGCCCGCTTGACGATCTGGGTGCTCATGGTGACTCGCTCCCCTGCGATTGCGGCCTCGGCTCCGACGGTATTCACCGGCGGGCGGGCCGCACGGCCTGCGGGTTCGGAAGTGCCCGATCGGACACGGCGCGCTGCCTGGCGGTGCGCGCGCTTCCCGCCCCGGCCGGGCGGGGATCGGGTCAGAAGGCTCCGCAGCGCACCGCGTACGCGACGGCCTGGGTCCGGTTGCGCAGCCGCAGCCGGGTGAGCACGCCGTGGATGATGTTCTTCACGGTGCGCTCCGAGTAGCACAGCTGGACGGCGATCTCAGGGGTGCCCAACCCGTCGGCGAGCAGCTTGAGCACCGCGAGCTCGCGGTCCTCAAGGCCGGCCGCGGCGGGCACGTCGGGCTCCAGCACGTCCTGCTGGATCAGCCGCAGCTGGCCGACCATCCAGCCGAGGGTCACCCCGGGCGCCTGCAGCACCCCGTCGCCGGCCTCGATGACCGCGCGCAGCACCCGCCCGAAGTCGGCCTCGCGCCGGGAGACCACGGTGACCAGTCCGCCGGTGATCGCCCGCAGCACCTGGTGTTCGCGCACCCCGTCGCCGACCAGCACCAGGCGCGGGCTGTCGTGCGCGGAACCGTCCGCGATCCGCTCCATCAGCCGGAAGGTGGCCTCGGTGACCGTCTCGACCAGGATCAGGACCACCTCGGCCTCGGGCTGCCTCTCGGCGGTCAGCACCCGTATCTCGGACCGTTCGCGCAGGAACGCCGCGGCGCCCTGGCCGGTGATGGGATCCTGCGCGACGATCGCGACCGTGACCGGCCGGCGCACCGCGGGTTTGCGGGCCTCGGGACGGTCGACCGAGGGAAGTAGAGCCGTGCGTTGTGAGTCGAGCACTGCGATCCGCTCCTCCTGCGGCCCGTCGGCAGAAGATCCGTAAACGTTGACGGCTCGGGCCGCAAGGGTGCCCCCAACGCTAAGGACACCATCCCGCCGCGCGGCCGCCGAGACATCGGCGAGGATACGTAGTCTTTGGAAGTACACGACGATCCTTTGGAAGTTCGCGACAACGCCGCGCGCTCACCCGCCGTTCGCCGTGCTCACAGCGGCCGTCATCAGCACCGTGAGCCCCACAGTCACTGCCGGCCCCACGATCACCGCGACAGGCAGCACAGTCACCCGGCCGGAGCTCCGACCGTCCCGCCCTGCTGCGCCATCGCGCGCACGACCTCGATCCGCGAGTGCACCTGGAGCTTGGCCAGGATGTTGGAGACGTGCGTCTGCACCGTGCGCCGGGACAGGAACAGCTCCACCGCGATGTCCGGGTTCGACCATCCCCGCCCGACCAACTCGGCGATCCTCGCCTCACTGGCCGTCAGCGCGCCCCAGCCCGAGGTCTCCCGCCGGTGCAGGCTGCGCGGCCCGCGCCGCACGCCGAGGGCGCGCAGCCGCGCGTCCGCCCGCCGGATGTCCCAGGCCGCGCCCAGGTCCGCGTACAGACGGCTGGCATCGGTGAACGCCGTCCGCGCTCGTCCGGCCGCCCCGGCCGCCGCGAGGCGGACCGCGGCCTCCTCCAGCGCGAAGGCCTGCGGGAAGGCCCAGCCCTCATCCCGGCACGCCGCCGCGGCCGCGAGCAGCGCCTCCACGTCGTCGTCCAGCTGACCGCGGCAGCACTGCGCAGACGCGACCCGTTGGGCCGTCGGCTCCGCCGCGGCGTCCGCCTCGATCGTCTCCGTGGCGGCCAGCGCGGTCGCCCGGTCCCCGGCGGCCAGCGCCAGCCGCACGAGGTACGGGGCCTCGTCGTTGCGCTCGTCCCGGCGCAGCCCGCGCGGCATCTGCAGCCACGAGGCCAGCAGCGCCAGCGCCCGCGGCGCGTCCCCGTCCGCCTCGGCCGCCACCGCCCGCGCCTCGTAGACGTGGATGGCTCGCCGGTTCAGCCGCTCCTCGCCCTCCGGGAAGACCTCGTCGAGCACCGCCAGGTGCCGCGCCGCCCCGGCCCGGTCGCCGCGGCGCAGCTTCACCAGCGCGGCCAGCCCCTGCAGGTGTGCCCGGTCCACCGTCCCCGCGAACTCCGGGTCGATCCCCTCCAGGCACACCAGCGTCTCATCCCAGTCCCCGCGCAGGTACGCGACGGCCGCGGCCAGGCCCAGGGCCCCGCTGCTGCGCACCGTGCCCACCTGCTCCCCCATCCGCAGGGCCCGGGGCAGCATCCGCTCGTACTCCGCCACCTGCCCCTGCTGGAACAGCCACATCAGCCGGTTGTAGGTCATCAGCATCCGCAGATCGGCGGACTCCGGGTCCTCGCCGAGCACTGCGACGCCCTCGTCCACGTGCCCGATCGCGGCCTCGAACGACGCGCCGAGCGACGCCGCGTGGTGCGCGTAGGCGATGGCCAGCATGTCGCCCGCGCTGTGGGCGTCGACCAGCGCCTGTGCCACCTGCTCCTGTGCCAGCTCCGGGTCGCCGGCGCTGACCAGCACCACCGAGGACCAGGCGAGCAGCCGCGCCCGCCATCCGAGCGGAAGCCCGTCGACCGCCAGGGCCCGCTCGGCGGCGTCCAGCGCCTGCCGCGAGCGGCCGAGCCGCCCCGCCGAGCGCACCGCGTACACCGCCATCCGGGCGCCCTGTTCGACGTCCCGGGCGCGCTGCGTCGCCTCCGTGGCCAGCTCGGCCACCTGCTCGTCCCGGCCCAGCAGGAACTGGATGTGCACCTGACGGGCCGCCAGCGCCGCCCAGCGCTCGTCGCCGACGTCGCCGACGACCCGCAGGGCGCGGTCGAGCAGGTCCGCGGCCACCGACGGCGCGCTGTTGAGGACCGCCAGCGGGACCTCGACCAGCCAGTCCAGCGCCCACGGGTCGAGGCCGCCGGACATCGCGAACAGGTGGCGGGCGACCGCGTCGGGCCCCGCACCCGCCTCCGCGAGGGTGCGCGCGATGTGGCCGTGCAGGGCGCGGCGCAGCCCGGCCGGGGTCTGCTCGACCAGGACCTGCTGGACCACCTCGTGCCGGAACGCGAGCCGCTCCCCGCCGGTGACCACGCCCGCGCCGACCGCCTCGGCCACCAGGTCCGCGACGTGCACCGGGGACTGCCCGGCGACCATCGCGAGCTGCCCGGCGTCGAACTCCGCGCCGAGCAGCGCGGCGAGTCGCAGGAGCTTGACGGACTCCTGGGACAGGAAGCCCAGCCGCCGCCCGAGCGCGTGCGCCAGCGAATCCGGCACGGCGCCCGGGGTGCCGGTGAACTCGGCCCGGTCAGCCTGCTCCCCCTGCTCCCCTGAGCGCACTGTGACCAGCCCCTCGCCGACCAGGCCGTCGACCAGGGCGTGCACGTACAGCGGGTTGCCGCCGGCCCGCTCCAGCTCGGCCCGCAGCCGCGGACCCGGCGCGCCGCCCGCGATCCGCCCGGCCAGCCGCACGACGTCCCGCCCGCTCAGTGCCCTGAGTTCGATCACCGTCGCGCCCGCCGCGCGCACCGACTCGCGCAGCTGCACAAGCTCTCGGCGCGGCGGAGCCGGCCGGGCCGCGCCGACCAGCAGCAGCGGGATCTGGTCGGTGGTGCGGGCCAGCCGGCCCCACAGGCGCAGGCTCAGCGCGTCAGACCACTGAAGGTCCTCGGCCACCAGGACCAGCGGGCCGCGCGCGCACAGCCGGTCGACCAGCTCCAGCATCCGCTCCGCCGCGGCCAGGATCGGGTCGGCGGCCCCCGAGGCGCCGTCCCCGCCGCGCAGCAGCCCGGCGATCTCGCGCCGCGCGTCGTCCTGTGCGTGCCCTGACACGCCGAGGCAGGCGGCCATCAGCCGCAGCGGGAACGCCTCCATGAGCTCGTCGCCGCCGGCCCGCAAAACCGCGCCGCCCGACTCGCGGACGCGGGCCGACAGCTCGTCGACCATCGCCGTCTTGCCGATGCCGGGCTCCCCCTCGATCCACAGCACGCCGCCGCGCCCGCTCCGCAGGCCGTCGGCCAGTGCACGTACCGAGCCGAGCTGGGCGTCGCGCCCGATCAGCCGCACATCGTCACCGGAGTTCCGGTCCGTCACACCAGCCGCCCTCGCCGAAGGAATCCGCCTCGTGGATCAGGGAACACGCCGGTCCACCACCCGGAGTAACCCCACGCGCGGCGTCGTGTGTTCAACGCAACACGAAACTATCCCAAAACGCGTCCGCTACGTTATCGAGCCCTGACGGTCAACCAGTGATAACCGGGGCCGCGGACTGTCAGAATTCTGAGAGTCGGGCCCCGCTGAGCCGACCGCCGGCGCAATGACGCGTCCGGGCGCCCGGTCCGACCCTGGGAGTGCTCGCGATGGATCTCGGAACCCGTGGTTCGGTGCTCGGTCGGTCGGCGGAGCTGGCCGCGCTGGACCGGCTGGTCGCGGAGGTCGCCGACGGGCGTGGGGGGCTGGCCTGGATCGAGGGCGAGCCCGGGATCGGCAAGTCGGCCCTGGCCGACGCGGTGGCGGCGCGGGCCGCCGCGGCGGGCTGCCGGGTGCTGCGGGGCGCCGGGGAGCCGTTGATGGAGGCCTTCCCGCTGCGGCTGCTGGCGGAGTGCCTCGGCGTGTCGGTCCGCTCGCCGGACCCGGCCGCGGCCGAGATCGCCGGGCTGCTGCGCGGCGAGACCGGCGCCTCGGGGGCCGCCGACCCGCTGCTGGCGGCGGGCGAGCGGATGCTGGAGCTGGTGGACCGGCTGTGCGCCGCGGCCCCGATCGCCCTGGTGGTGGAGGACCTGCACTGGGCCGACGAACCCAGCCTGCTGATCTGGAGCCGGCTGGCCCGCGCGGTGGACCAGATCCCGCTGCTGCTGATCGGGACGACCCGCCCGGTACCGCACCGGGAGCCGGTCGACCGACTCAGGGCACTGGTCGAGCAGCGGTCCGGGACCGTGCTGCGACTCGGCCCGCTGGACCCGCGGCAGGTGGCCGGCCTCGCCGGGCTGATCGCCGGGGGCGTGCCCGGCCCCCGGCTGGCCGCGGAGCTGGAGCGGGCCGGCGGCAATCCGCTGTACGTGCGCGAACTGGTGGACGCCCTGGTCGGCGACGGCCTGGTGACCACGGCCGCGGGCTCGGCCGAGCTGCAGGGCGGCGCCGGGAGGACGCCGACCTCGCTGGCGGTGGCGATCGGGCGGCGGCTCGGCTTCCTGGCCGAGGAGGCGCGCAGGGCGCTGCAGATCGCGGCGCTGCTCGGCACCGAGATCGACGCGCGGGAGTGGGCGCTCGCGGTCCGCCGCCCGGTGCCGGAGCTGGTGGGCATCGCCGCGGACGCGGTGGCCGGCGGGGTGCTCAACGATGTCGACGGCCACCTGCGGTTCCGGCACGCGCTGATCCGGCAGGTGTTGGTGGAGCAGACGCCGATCTCCGTGCGCAGCGCGCTGCACGGCTCCATCGCCCGGACGCTCGCGGATGCCGGCGGCGGGGTGGACGCGGTGGCCCGGCACCTGCTGGCGGTGCCCGACTCCCTCGACGACTGGGCGCTGACCTGGCTCGGGCAGACCGGGGAGGCGGCGCTCTACGCGGCGCCCCAGGTCTCCGCGGAACTGCTGGAGCGCGCGCTGCGCTCGGTCGGGCCCGACGACCGGCGCTGGACCGTGCTGGCGACCCGGCTGGCGCTGGTGTTGTACTGGCTCGGGCGCGACGAGGCGGCGTACGCGGTGACCGGCGAGGTCGTGCGCCACATCGACGACCCGGTGCTGGTCTGCCGGATGCGGATCCAGCTGATCCGGCTGGCCGGGCGGCTCGGCCGCTTCGAGGAGGCGGCCGCGGTGACGGTACACCCGTCCGACGATCAGCTCCCTGCGACCTGGTGGGCCCGGCTGGCCGGCTGGTCGGCGGTGATCCTGAGGTACCACCGCACCCCCGCGCAGAGCGTCGCCACCGCCCGCGCCGCCCTGGAGCGCGCCACCGAGGCGGGCGACCCGCTCTCGATCGCCACCGCGCGGCACGCGCTGTTCCTCTGCGACAGCGCCGCGGCCCGTCCGGAGCACATGCGCGCCGCGCTGGCCGCGCTGACCAGCCGCGACCTGGAGTCGATGGACCTGCGCATGCTGCTGCTGGGCAACTACATCACCCAGCTGGCGGACGTGGGCCGGCCGCAGGAGGTCGAGCAGGTGCTGACGGAGGCGCTGCGGCTGGTCGACCGCAGCGGCACCTTCCGGGCGGCGGCCATCCAGGCCGGCGCCGTGGCGTTCTGCGCCAGGAGCGGCCGCTTCGACGACGCGCTGGTGTACGTCGCCGGCATCGACGCGGAGCTCTTCGGGCACGAGGAGCTGGTCCAGGTGCTCGCGGACGCCGCGATCATCGCGCTGCACCGGGAGGACCGCCACGCCGCGGACGAGTGGCTGCGGACCGCGGTGGGTCCGGGGCCGATCGACCCGGCCGACCCGCCCCGCCTCAGCTTTCCGCTGACCGACGCGCTGGCGCTGCGGGCCGAGGCGGACGGCGACCTGCGGCTGGCGCTGGAGTTGATGCGGCCGTGGCTGGACGCCCCGATGGGCCTGAGCCGCCGGGAACGCCACGACGACCTGCCGTACCTGGTGTATCTCGCGCTGGCCCTGGGCGAGACGGACACCGCCCGCACCGCGGTCCGGACGGCCGAGGCCGACGCCGCCGCCGATGCGTCGCCGAGCCGGTCCTGCGCCGCCCGGTGCTGCCGGGCGCTGGTCGAGGACGACACCGGGGAGCTGCTCGCCGTCGCGGAGGACTTCCGGCGGTACGGCTGGATACTCAAGGCCGCGAACGCCTTCGAGCAGGCGGCGGTGCGGCTGGCCGCGGCCGCACGGACCGCAGACGCCAGGTCCGCCCTGAACGAGGCGGTCCGGCTCTACTCCGACGCGGGCGCGACCTGGGACGTGAAGCGGACCGACGCCGCGCTGCGGGCCCACGGCGTGCGGCGCGGGCCGCGCAGCGTGCACCGCCGGGCCACCACCGGCTGGGAGGCGCTCACCCCGAGCGAGCTGGGCATCGCCGAACTGGTCGCCCAGGGAAGATCGAATCCTGACATAGCCGCCGAGCTGTACCTGTCCCGGCGCACCGTGCAGACCCACGTCTCCAGGATCCTGGCCAAGCTCCAGCTGCGTTCCCGGATGGAGGTCATCCGCGCCGCCGCCGAGCACGAGGCCCGCCAGACGGGCGGCGCGCCCGCGTAGCCGGCCTGGCCCGTACAGGCCAAGCCGCCTCACGCCACGTCACCTCGTCACCTCGTCACCTCACGACGGCAGCTTCCACTTCTGATCCGCGTTCCCGGTACAGGACCAGATCTGCAGCTGCCTGCCGGGCGTGGTGCTCCAGTCGGTGTCGTCCAGGCACTTGCCCGAGGCCGGGTTGTACAACGAGCCGTCGGCGCGCGGAATCCAGACCTGTGCGCCCGTCCCGTTGCAGTGGTAGATGTCCACCGCGGCGCCGTCGGACGTGCCGGCCGCGTAGACGTCGAGGCACTTGCCGAACACGCGCAAGGTGTTTCCGGCCGCGACCACGGTCCACTGCTGCGAGTCGGTGCCGTTGCAGGTGAATTCCTGAACCGGGTTGTAGTCGGAGGCGTCGGCTCCCCGGTCGTCCAGGCACATGGACCCGTACCCGGTGACGACTCCGACGGGGTTGTGCGGGGCGGGTGCGGTAACTGTGGTCGTTGTGACGGGCGGTGTCGTGTGCGTTCCGTTCGCCGGGGCGATGGCCGGCGGCGCGGCCTGGTTCGGCGCTGCCGGGTGCGACGAGGACGCGGGCGCCGGTGTGTGCGAGGTCGCCGAGACGCCCGGCGAGTGGGCGGCCGTCAACGGCAGTTGCGTCGCCTGCGAGGTCGAAGGGGTCTGCGACGAGCCGCCGGTGCGGTTCGCGGCGCCCACGGCCTGCACGGACCCGCCGGAGCCGCCGCCGTCCTGTAGCGCGAGCGTGAGCGCCCCGGCCACCGCGACCGCGGCGATGGCGCCCACGGCCGCCGTGCCCACTGCCGTACGCCGCCCGACAGGCCGCGGCAGCCGCAACCGCCACCGTTCCACAGATATCAGGCTGCGCATATACTCGGCCACCGCAGTGCCGCCCTGCGCCACGATCTGCGGCGGCGGGAACACCAGGTGCCGGTTGTCCGTGAGCTCGAGGCTCTCCAGTCTGAGCCCGCCCAGCCAGGACGGGATCTCGACCAGCCCGTTGCGGCTCAGGTCCAGCCGCCGCAGCGCGGACAGACCGCCGAGCCAGGGCGGCAGCTCGGTCAGCCGGTTGTCGGACAGGTCGAGTTCCCGCAGCGCCGTGGCCGAGGCCAGCGACGAGGGAAGGCGGTCGAGGCCGAGCCCGGCGAGGGAGAGCGAGCGCTGCGCGTCGGCCACGGCCCTCGCCGCGCGGCCGTCCGCGGTGTCCGGATCCGGATTCTCGTCGGTCACGCGGCACCAACCCTTCCGACGTCTTCGTCCGCGGCAGTATCGGATCGGCCGTCGACGGCCGTCCCGCGAAGCATCAGACGCCTCGGCCGACCCGCGGGCCGGCCGCTGCCGCGCGCCCTGCCCGAGGGCACACCGGATCCTGCCCTTCCGCTCAGAGGGCTCCGCTGCGCAGGGCGAAGGCGACGGCCTGGGTCCGGTTGCGCAGCCGCAGCCGGGTGAGCGCGCCGTGGATGATGTTCTTGACCGTGCGCTCCGAGTAGCACAGCCGCTGCGCTATCTCAGGGGTGCCCATTCCGTCGGCCAGCAGCCGGAACACGTCGACCTCGCGGGTCTCCAGGCCGGCCGCGGTCAGGCCGTTGGGCTCCAGCACGTCCTGCTGGATCACCCGCAGCTGGCCGACCAGCCAGCCCAGGGCGACCCCGGGCATCTCCAGCCTGCCCTCGCGCACCTCGGTCACCGCGCGCACGATCCGCTCGAAGTCGGCCTCGCTGCGCGGGATCACGCTGACCAGGCCGCAGGTGATCGCCCGCAGCACGTGGTGCTCGCGGACCCCGTCCCCCACCAGGACGAAGCGCACCTCCGGGTTCACCGAGCAGTCCGCGATCCGCTCCATCAGCTTGAGCGTCTCCTCGGTGATCACCGCGGCGAGGATCAGCACGACCTCGGCCTCGGCCTGCCGCTCGGCAGTCAGCACCCTTATCTCGGACCGGCTGCGCAGGAACGCCGCGGCGCCCTGGGCGGTGATCGGATCCTCCGCGACGACCGCGACCGCGACCGCATCGCGGGCCGGTGCCAAGGGAACCAAAGCTGTGCGTTGCGTGTCGAGCACTGCGATCCACCCCTCCGGCGGCCCGGCTGCGAAAGGTCCGTAAACGTTGACGGTCCAGGCCGCGGATCCGCCCTCAACGCTACGTACACCATCCGCCGATCCCGCCCGCGAGACATCGGTCAGGATACGTAGGCTTTGCCGGACCTCCGCCGGCCCCACGGCTCGACCCCGGTGACGACGGGCGCGCCGGAGCCGGCCGCGCGGTCGATGGCCAGCGCGATCAGGTGGTCCTGGCAGGCCTCGGCCAGCGGATAGGGCGCCGGGCCCTCGCCGCGGCTCCAGGCTGCGGTCGCGGTCAGCACGGACGCGATCGCGATCTCCTCGTCCATCAGGCGCAGGCCGAGGAACGGGTTGCGGTAGACCACCTCGCCGTCGAAGGAGAGGTGCTCGGTGTCGTGGCCGTCCAGGTTCAGGTCCTGGCCGAGCTGGGAGCGCACGATCGCGGAGCGCAGGATGGTGCGCGGCTCGGTCCAGCGCACCACGGTGTCGTCGGCGATCTCGCCGTGGCTGCCGCGGATCACGATCCGGCGCTGGCGCAGCCGGTTGTGCCACTGGTTGTCGGTGAAGTCGTAGAGCCCCGACCCGCCGTCGCCGAAGGCGAGGGTGGCGAGCGTGGTGGCCGCGTCCTTGGGGGTCACCTCGTCGGTCCAGCCCGCGCGGGTCAGCGGGTCGAGCAGCGGCGCGGTGAACCGGGAGGCGGTCACCCGGACCGGGCCGAAGCCGACGCCCAGCAGACCCCTGATCATCGACACCGCGTGGTAGCCGTGCGTGGAGGAGACCTGCACCGAGGTCGGCCGCCCGATCACCCCGCCCGCGACGAGCGCCCGGCGGGCGGCGTGGCCCGGCATGAGCAGGTACTGCTCGGCGACCTGCACGGCTTCATGTCCGCCGACCCGCGCCCACAGCTCGCGCAGCCCCGTCTCGTCCTGGGCGGGCGGAGTCTCCGCCAGCACCCTGACGCCGGCCTGCACCGCGGTCGCGATGACCTCCGGGTTGACCTGCCACGGCACGCTGCTGACCACGAACTCAGGGCGCTGTTTCGCGATCAGCTCGCCGGGTGAGAGGTACGCGAGCACACCCCAGTCACGCTCGACCCGCTCAGCACTCTGTGACCGCCGTACAGCGGCCCCGACCAATGTGAGCTGCTCCGGCAACAACCCGGCCAGCCGCGCGTAGAACCCCGCCCGCCAGCCCCCGCCCACGATCCCAAAGGTGACGGGTTTGGTCATGCGGCAATCCTCTCAAGGCCCGGCTCCACCGGCCCGGCCTGATGCGGAATCGGCACCCCGCCGCCGCGCCGCTCGACCCGCAGCGCCACCACCGCGAGCCCGAGCCCCAACGCCACCAGGATCGCAGCGACGGCGTTGGGAGACCCGTAGCCGAACCCGGCCGTGATGGCCAGTCCGCCGAAGTACGCGCCCAGCGAGTTGGCGATGTTGAACGCCGCCTGGATCGAGGCGGCGGCCAGGTTCGGCGCGCCGCCGGCCAGCGCGATGATCCGGCCCTGCAGCGTCGGCAGCCCGGCCAGCGAGGTGAGCGGGAACAGGAAGATCGCGATCGCCGCGGTGACCTTGTCGTGGTCCGCGGCCAGGAAGGCCAGCGCCACGGCGATCTCCGCGACCAGCGAGTACAGCAGGGTGCGGGCCGGGAACCGGTCGGACAGCCGGGCCCCGGCCAGGTTGCCCACCGTCATGCCCAGGCCGAAGAGCACCAGCAGCCAGGTCATGCTGGAATCGGCGTACCCTGCGACGTCGGTCATCATCGGGGCGATGTAGCTGAAGGTGGCGAACAGCCCGCCGCCGCCGAGCATCGCCACGCCGAGCACCAGCCAGACCTCCGGCCTGGCGAAGGCCCGCAGTTCGCCGCGCAGCGAGGCCTGCTGCGCCGGGGCCGCCCCGGACGGCACGGCCACCGCCACCGCGAGGACGGCGAGCACGGCGATCACCCCGACCAGGGCGTAGACCAGCCGCCAGCCCGCGTGCTGGCCGAGCACGGTGGTCAGCGGCACGCCGACGATGTTGGCCACCGTCAAGCCCGCGAACATCACCGCCATCGCGCTGTTGCTGCGCGAGCGCTCCACCAGCGAGCCGGCCACCACCGCCCCGGCCCCGAAGAAGGCCCCGTGCGGCAGGCCGGTCGCGAACCGGGCCAGCAGCACCAGGTCGAAGCTCGGCGCGACGGCGGAGAGCAGGTTGCCCGCCGCGAACCAGCTCATCAGCACGATCAGCACCGTCTTGCGCCGGTAACGCACCGAGGCGACGGTCAGCAGCGGTGCGCCGACCACCACTCCGAGCGCGTACGCGGAGATCAGCTCGCCGGCCTTGGGAATCGACACCGACAGGTCGGAGGCCACCTGGGGCAGGAGGCCCATCATCACGAACTCGCCGGTGCCGATGGCGAAGCCGCCGACGGCGAGGGCGAGCAGGGCACGGCGTGCTGTGCCGAGGGGCATGGTCGCTGTCACTTCCTAGTCACTGCCGGGACGATGACAGCGCTGTCAGCCTCACCTGTGGGTTCAGAATCCGGGGTTTACTACCTCATACGTATGACCAATTCAATCGAACGAACGCGGCCACGTCGATATTCCGCTCGTCACTACCGTGTCCCGCCCATCGAGACACAGCGTCCTGATACGCGTCCCGCCTGGTCAGGCGGCATCCAGCCGAGCCAGCTCCGCGGCGGACAGGGTCAGCCCGACCGCCTCTGCCGAGTCGCGGATGGTCGCCGGCCGCGAGGAGCCCGGGATCGGGATCACCACCGGGGCCTTGGCCAGCATCCAGGCCAGGCACACCTGCTGCGGGCTGACCCCGTGCGCCTGCGCCACCTCGGCGTAGGCGGCGAAGCGGTTGCCGAGACCGGCCGCCCGCGAGATGCCGCCGAGCGGGCTCCACGGCAGGAACGCGATGCCCAGCTGCGCGCACAGCTCGAGCTCCGGCTCGCTGGAGCGGAACGCCGGGGAGTACTGGTTCTGCACGCTGGCCAGCCGGCCGCCCAGGATCTCGTTCGCCAGCCGGATCTGCTCCGGGTTCGCGTTGGAGATGCCGGCCTGCCGGATCTTGCCCGCGTCCAGCAGGTCGCGGATCGCGCCGATCGAGTCCGCGTACGGGACCTGCGGGTCGGGGCGGTGGAACTGGTAGAGCCCGATCGCCTCGACGCCGAGCCGCTTGAGCGATGCGTCGCAGGCCTGCTTCAGGTACTCCGGCGATCCGTTGCGCGTCCAGGTGCCGTCGCCGGGGCGCAGGTGCCCGCCCTTGGTCGCGATCAGCACCGACGAGGTGTCGGCGCCGTAGCTCGCCACCGCGCGGGCGATCAGCGACTCGTTGTGGCCGACGTCGTCTGCGTGCAGGTGGTAGGCGTCCGCGGTGTCGATGAGGGTGACGCCCGCGTCCAGCGCCGCGTGGACCGTGGCGACCGACCGCGCCTCGTCGGGGCGGCCCTCGATCGACATCGGCATGCCGCCGAGCCCGATCGCGCCGACTTGGACGTCGCCGATACGGCGAGTCTGCATGACTGCTCCTCCTGGATTGCGACCGTTACCTCCTCAGCCTCCCTGCCCTGGATTAAGCTGTCCAACAGAAAATAGTGATGCCGTTAAGCAGTGCGGGTGATGGATCCGTAACTCCACCCTGCACCGAACAGGGGGACCGCGCATGGAACTGCGCCAGCTGGAGCACTTCGTCGCGGTGGCGCAGGAGTGCCACTTCACCCGCGCGGCCAAGCGGCTGCACATCGCCCAGTCCGGGCTGTCCGCCTCGATCCGCTCGCTGGAGCGGGAGCTGGGCGCGTCGCTGTTCCTGCGCAGCACCCGGCAGGTCCAGCTGACCCCGGCCGGTCAGGCGCTGATGGGCGAGGCGCTGCGGGCGCTGTCCGCCAGCAACGCCGCCAAGGACGCGGTCGCCGCAGTGCAGGGCCTACTGCGCGGGAGCCTGTCCATCGGCTCGCTGCAGTGCCTGCACGCCGTGCGCCTGCCGGCCCTGCTCGCCCAGTTCCTGTCCGCACACCCCGGCCTCGAGATCCGGCTGCGCCAGGGCGGCTCGGACGAGCTGATCGAACAGGTGCGCACCGGGAGACTCGACATCGCCTTCGTGTCCCGGCCGACCCGCTCCCCCGACGACGTGCTGATCGGCGCGCTGGACAGCGAGCCGCTGGTGCTGGCCTGCGCGCCGGGGCACCCGCTGGCGACCCGGGCCCAGGTCAAGCTCGCGGACCTGACGGACGAACAGTTCGTGGACTTCCCGCCGGACTGGGGCACCCGCGACCTGGCCGACCGGGTGCTGACCGGCGCCGGGGTGGAGCGCCGGGTCGCGCTGGAGGTCACCGACGTGCACTCGCTGCTCGACCTGATCGCCTTCGGGCTCGGCGTGGCCCTGGTGCCGCAGTCCTTCTCCGGCAAGACGGACCTGGTGCGGTTCGTCCCGCTGGACGACAGCGTGCCCGCCTGGGAGACGATCAGCGTGACGGCCGATCCGACCAGCGCGGCAGCGGCCGCGCTGCTGCGCGCAGTGGACACCGCCCGGCAGTCTGGCGCAGACTCCTGCGCGAGCCCGCAGTCGCCGCATCTCTAACCAAACGCGGTTTCGGGTACTCACCTGACCATGACGAGTCGTTGGGAGAACCCGGTGGGCCGACTGCGCCAGTGGCTGACCACGCACGACCGCGGCCTGCTCGCACTGCGCCGCGCCGGCCGCACCGCCATCGTCATGCCGGCCATGTTCGCCATCGGTGACAAGGTGATCGGCAATCCGCAGCTGGCCACCTTCGCCGCCTTCGGCTCCTTCGCCATGCTGCTGCTGGTGGACTTCGGCGGCCCGATGCGCGACCGGCTGCAGGCCCAGGTCGCCCTGGCCGTGGTCGGCGGCGCCTCCGTCTGCATCGGCACCCTCGCCTCCCGCGAGGCCTGGCTGGCCGCCGTGGCGATGACGGTGGTCGGCTTCGGCATCCTGTTCGCCGGGGTGGTCAGCTCGGTGCTGGCCGGCGCCACCACCTCGCTGCTGCTCGCGTTCATCCTGCCGGTCTCGCTGCCCGGGGCCCCCGCGGACGTGCCGGACCGGCTGGCCGGCTGGGCGATGGCCGCGGCCGCCTCGATGCTGGCGATCTCGCTGCTGTGGCCCGCCCCCGCCTACGACCCGCTGCGCGGACGGGCCGCGGCCACCTGCCGCGCGCTTGCCGCCCGGCTGCACTCCGAGGTCAAGTGCCTGCAGGCCGGCCAGGACTGCAAGAAGACCCCGGAACACCTGCAGATCGTGCAGGCAGCCACGACCGCCGTGGACGACCTGCACCGCTTCTTCCTGGCCACGCCCTACCGGCCGACCGGGCTGAGCACCTCGGCCCGCGCCGTGGTCCGGCTGATCGACGAGCTGAACTGGCTGAACGCGATCCTGGTGCAGGCCCGGCCGGTCGCGGTGCACGTGCCGAACCCGGCCGCCTGCAAGGTGAAGAAGGCGGCCGCGGCAGTGCTCGAACACGGGGCGGACCTGCTGGAGTCGCCGCTGTCCACGTCGCAGGCGCTGGAAGCCGCGCTGACCTACCTGCACGAGGCGCTGCTCGCCCTGGAGCGCAACGCCACCGGCGAGCTGCCGCTGGGCGCGGCGCCCGCGCTGAAGAGCGCCGCGGCCGAGACCACAGCCGACGCAGCCGACACAGCCGACGGCATCGAGAGTGTGGTCACGCTCGACGAGATCCTGGACGAGCACGTGACCGAGGTCATCGACGCCCTGGACCCGAGCTTCCGGGCCCAGGAGCTGAGCTTCGTGGTCTCCGCGATCGGCGGCAACATCGACCTGGCCGCCCGCGCCGAGCGGCGCAGCTGGCCGGACCGGCTGCTGGGCCGCCAGCCGGCCGGGCTGCCGGGCACCCTCTCCGCGGCGCAGCAACGCGCCTTCGCGCACTTCGAGCCGCACTCGGTCTGGCTGCACAACAGCGTGCGCGGCGCGATCGGGCTCGGCCTGGCCGTGCTGGTGGCGAATCTGACGGGGGTTCAGCACTCGTTCTGGGTGGTGCTCGGCACCCTGTCGGTGCTGCGCTCGAACGCCCTGAACACCGGGCAGAACGCGCTGCGCGCGGTGGTCGGCACGACCGCGGGCGTGCTGATCGGCGCGGTGCTGCTGATGCCGATCGGGCACGAGACCAACCTGCTCTGGTTCCTGCTGCCGCTGGCCATCCTGGTGGCCGGGGTCGCCCCGGCCGCGATCTCCTTCGCCGCCGGGCAGGCCGCGTTCAGCGTGGTGCTGATCATCCTGTTCAACATCATCGCGCCGACCGGCTGGCGGGTCGGGCTGCTGCGGATCGAGGACATCGCGATCGGCTGCGCGGTCAGCTTCGTGGTCGGCCTGCTGTTCTGGCCGCGCGGGGCCGCCGCCGCCATGAACAAGGCGCTGGCCGAGGCCTACGCGGACAGTGCGCGCTACCTCGCCGCCGCGGTCGAGTTCGGCATGCAGCGCTGCGACGCGGGGACGCCGCTGGGCGTCGCGCCGACCGAGCAGTCGGTGCGCGCGGCGGCCGCCTCGCGGCGGATGGACGACACCTTCCGCGAGTACCTGGCCGAGCGCGGCACGAAGGCGGTCGCGCTCTCCGAGGTCGCCCGGCTGATCGGCGGGGTGGTCGCGCTGCGGCTGGCCGCCGACGCGGTGCTGGACCTGTGGGACCGCGACGGGGATCAGCCCTCCGGCGACCGCACCGCGGCCCGGCTCGAGGTGCTGCGGCACATGGAGCAGGTCCGGGAGTGGTACGACGAGTTCGCGGAGGGCCTGGAGGGCAAGCACCCGATCCCGCCGTCCCTGGACCGCGACGAGGAGGCGGACACCCGCCTGGTCCGGGCCGTGCAGCACGACCTGCGCGACGAGGACGGGAAGGCCACGGCCACCGCGGTACGGATGATCTGGACCGGCGACCACCTCGACGCGGTCCGCCGCCTGCAGCCGACGCTCGTCGCCCCCGCCTTCGCGGCCAGGTGATGGGCCACGCGGTCTGAAACGGCCCGTACGGGTCTTTCACCCACGATCTCGACGGTCACCCTTTCGAGTGGCTTTGCGCCCACAATCACGCGGAGGAACGCCACAGTACGGCAGCGCATGCCAAGCTGAGAGCGGAAGTTCACAGGGTGTTTTCTTAAGCGCACGCCCTTTATTTCGTGATTGCCCCATCCTGTACGGGTGTCTCACGAAATCGGGGTTCTCTCCCTCTATGAAGGCTTCTTCAGCGGCGGTGCGCGCATCCTGCACACCGATGTGCTGACCGGCCTGCACGGACGCGGCCAAAACCACCGCGTCCTCAGCATCCACGGGCAGGTTTACCGTGAGGCGACTTTCCAGTGGATGCAGGATGACCCGTGCTACCGCAAGCTCGTCGCGGCGGGCGTCCCGGTCTCGGCGCTGCGTGACGGCGACGAGGGCGTGCCCCTGTTCGACGAGGCGGAGCTGGCCGCCGTCGCCCAGGAGGCCCGGCACGCGGACGTCGTGCTGACCCTCAAGGAACAGCCGCTGCGGCTGGTCAACCAGGCGGCGCTGCGCGGCCCGGTCATCACCTGCCTGCACCGCTCCGACCCGGAGAACCAGGGCCCTGCGCTGGAGCAGCTGCGCACGGCCGTGGACGCGGGCCGGATCGCCGCACTGGTCTGCTGCGCCGAGTCCACCAGGGCGGCGTACCGGGCGGTGGGGATCCCGGGCAGCCTGCTCGAGGTCATCCCCAACGGCGTGGACCTGCGCCGCTTCCGCCCGGACCGGCACGCCCGGACCCGGCTGCGCGGCTCGCTGCTCATCCCGGACGACGCCGCGCTGGTCGCGTTCGCGGCCCGCTACGACACGATGAAGAACGTGCCGCTGTTCCTGGCCGCCGCGGCGCGGTTCCTGGCCCGCGATCCGCGCGCACACGTGGTGATGTGCGGCGCCGGGATGAGCGCCGACAACCCCGGGCTGCGCGCCGACCTGGCCGCCGTGGGGCTCGAAGATTCAGCACGGGTGCACCTGCTCGGCGTCTACAGCAGCCCGCAGGTGCTCTTCGCCGCGGCCGACGTGGTCGCGCTCACCTCGGCCTTCGGCGAGGCGGCCCCGCTGTGCCTGATCGAGGGCATGATGTGCGGCGCCGTCCCGGTCACCACCGACGTCGGCGACAGCGCGGCGATCGTGGCCGGGCGCGGCCTGCTGACCGCGCCCGAGCCGGAGGCGATCGCCGCCGCGTGGGCCGAGGCGGCGGCCCGGCGCGAGGAGCTCCTTCCGGCGCTGCTGTCGGGCCGTCCGCGCTTCGGCCGCAGCCGGATGATCGCCACGTACGAGTCCCTTATCCGCCGCACCGGCGGCTTCAGCGCCAGGCGCCCGCGCACCACCCGGCTGCCGAAGACCGCGGCCCCGTTGTTGGAGGCCGTGGTCTGAGCCGCGCCTTCGAGTGCTGACGGCGACGGCCCTGCCGCCCGGGAGGAGTTCCCCGGGCGGCAGGGCCGTCGCCGTGTTCTGTGCTGCCTGCTACCTCTTCACGCCGACGCTCTGGGTGACCACGTCCTGGTTCGGATCATCGACGCCCGGGTTGCCCCGGAAATCGGTCCAGACCGGATGGGCCTGCAGGTCCGGTCCCATCGTGATCGCGGTGTAGTCACCGATGAAGACGCCCTGCAAGAGGTTGCCGGAGACCAGCCCGACCGAGACGAACTGCACCTGCGGGTTCTCGGTCTGCCCGGTCAGCTTCACCTGGGCCGCGCGGCCGATCGAGGAGCGGCTGCCGGAGGCCATCGCGAAGTCCTCGCCGATCCCGGCCGGGTCGTAGTAGCGGGTGTAGTAGCTGACTGCCACGTGCCCGTCGTACGCGGCGACGGCCGGGAACACCTCGTCGGTGCCCTTGCCCACGGCCACCGGGGCGGACCAGGACAGCGCGCCGTGCTTCTCCGCCTTGGCCGAGATCAGCAGCGCGGTGCCGTTCGTCCGCACTGACGCGCCGTCAGCCGTGTACAGGCCGTTGCGGTCGTCTGCCCATGTGGCGTACAGCCGGTTGTCGGCCCGGTCGTAGGTCAGCTGCGGGAAGGCGTTGATCCGGAAGTTCTCGCCGGTCAGGGTGGTGTTGCCGACGTCCGGGTTGAACGGCCAGTCGAAGTCGGCCGCGGCCTCCTGGTTGGTGAAGGTCTTGCCGCCGTCGCGCGAGGTCGCGACGACCACCGCGTTGTGGTCGGTTGACGCGTTGCAGGCCAGGGTCTGGCAGATCGAGGTCTCATACGCGACGTACAGGGTGCCGTCGTTGGCGACGACCGGGTTGGAGCCGCTGCCGAACGGGGTGACTCCCGTGGTGAACGTGCCGGTGGTCGGCGAGACCGGGGCCGGGGCGGAGAAGTGCTTGCCCGAGTCGGTGGACTTCGACACCACGATCGGCGAGGAGAGGTAGTTGCCGCTCGCGTCGAAGGTGAACTGGGTCCAGGTCACGTACACCGCGCCGGTGTGCTGGTCGACGGTGACCCATTCCTTGTCGTTGAAGATGTTGGCCGGGCCCTCGGTGCCGTCCGGGTTGAACCCGTCCAGGTGCACGATGCTCGGCTCGCCCCAGGTCAGCCCGCCGTCGTGGGAGGCGGACACGGCCACGCCGCTGGCCTGCTGCGATCCGCCGGCCGCCGGGGCGTCCCGGGAGAAGACCAGGTTCGCGTAGTAGACGGTGTTGTGCGGGCCGAAGGCGAGAGACGGGTCGCCTGCCGAGTCGGCCAGCGAGAGCGGAGCGCTCGCCCCGGTCTGGTAGGTCAGGTGCGGCGCCACCACGTTCTTCCAGGTCTTGCCGCCGTTGAAGGAGGTGTAGGCCCAGCCGGAGGCGTCGTTGCGGTTCTCCCGCGCGTTGAACACGCGGTAGTCGTTGGAGCCGGCCACCAGGTTGCGCGGGTTGGCCGGGTTCTGCGCGACGGTGGTCTCGTTCTGCGCCGCGGAGCAGCCGGTCTGGCTGCCGACCGGCACGACGGTGTCGCCGGAGATGGCGTCGACGTTCGGGGCCAGCGGCGCGTACGGGTTCGGGCCGCTCAGGTAGGACTGGCAGAGGGCTGAGACGTCGGCCTCCCCCAGCTCGTCGACCCCGTTGATGAACAGTTCCTTGGTCAGGTAGTTCGGTGTGGTGTGGCTACGGCTCGCCGCGGTGGCACGCACCAGGGCGGACACCTTGGCCGGGTCCTGTCCGGCCGGATGGTCCCCGGCCGGCGAGCCGCCGGCCGCGGCGTGGGCCGCTGTGGGCCCGAGCGCGAGCAGTGCGGCCGCCGCAGTGGCGGCGACCAGGCTGGAAACGGGACGTGACGGGCGTATTCGTAACATCGGGTTCTCCCCTCCGCGCGCCGGGGTCGGGGTAGGCTCGGCGCGCCCGCGTCGCAGGCGCAGATTGGTTGCGCACCTTACGACGCGTGGAAGGCTATTGGCGCAATCCGTCGATGGCAATCCTCTGCGAGATGGTGACCGGCCGTCAGTGGCTGACCCGTCAGTCGCGCACTGTCAGCCGTCGGCCCGCGGTTCGCCCGGCCCGGTCGGCAGGATCTCGCTCAGCGACAGCGAGTCGCGGCGCAGCACCTGCAACAACTCCTCATAAGGACCGATCAGGAACGCCTGGTCGCCCGCCCGGAACCGGGTGCCGCGCCGGGGCGGATGCTCCAGCCGGCCGTGCCCGTCCCCGCCTGAATCCTTGCCTGAGTCCCCGTCGGCCTCCTCGTGTCTGATCGCCACCACCCGGGTGCGGGCCGACAGCTCCGACATGGCCAGCCCGTCCAGCCCGCCGCCGGGCGCGACGCTGATCCGGCCGACCAGCATCGGCTGGTGCCCGACGTAGAAGGTGCCGAGCACGTCCAGCCCGAGGGCCGCGCCGACGAACCAGGGGGCTGCGAGCGCGGCGGTGGAGCGCACCGAGCCGAAGCCGAAGCTGCGCTCCACGGTCTCGCCGAGCCGCTCGTCGAACAGCCGCAGCACCACCGGCACCTCGGCCCAGCGCCCGCCGAGCTGGTCGCGCACGGCCAGGCCGGTCTCCAGGTTGACCAGGTCGTCGCTGGTCAGCACCGCGACCGCGCGGGCCCCGGCCAGGCTGACCGAGCGCAGCGTCTGCGGCTGGGTCGCGTCGGCGATCAGCACCGGCACGCCGAGCGCGCGCATCTGGGCCAGGTACCGGTTGTCCTGGTCCTCGTCGACCACGACGACCCGGGCGTGCTCGGCGACCAGGCGCTCGGCCACCCGGGCGCCGACCGAGCCGAGCCCGACCACCACGACGTGCCCGCTCAGCCCGGTCATCCGCCCGCGCCCGAGCACCTCCTCGATCCGCCGGCTGACCAGCAGGTTGGTCAGCATCGCGAAGAAGATCGCGACGAACATGGTGCCGACGATCATCAGGCCGATGGCGAAGACCCGCAGCCAGCCGGGCTGGTCGTGGAAGGAGAAGTCGCCGTAGCCGATCGTGGTGACCGTCTCGACGTTGAAGTACAGCGCGTCCACCACGGTCATCCCGCCGCCGTCGGTGTCCCGGTAGGCCATCCGCAGCACCGTGGTGGAGATCGCGACCAGGGCGACCAGGCCGGCGAACGGAATCAGTAGCCTGCGATCGGCGGCGTACACGAAGGAGTTGGCGGCGGTCCACAGCCTGCGGGCGAGACCGGGGCCGTGCGCCGCGACCGGCTCGGCCGCGACCGTGCGGCGGACCTCCGGCGCGGGCACCTTGTCCGGCGTGCCCAGCAGCGTGACCGCGTCGCCCGGTCCGACCACGTGGTCGCGACCCGGGCAGACCACCACCTGCGTGTCGCCGGCCGGGATGACCGCGACCGGGGCCAGGTCGCCGTACAGGGAGCGCAGCGTGGCCCGGCGGGGCGCCGCCACGGTCACCGCGACGAAGCGCTCCCCCGCCAGCTCGATCTCGTGCGACCCGGTCTGCAGGCAGGCCTCCACCACCGAGGGGGCGGACAGCCCGGCGACGTCGAACACCGCGACGCCGATCCCGGCCATCGCCCGGCCCACCGCCGGATTGCGCAGCAGCACCACCACGCGCAGGTCGGGCCGCTCCTCCCGGGCCAGCAGCGCGGTCTCCAGGGTGCGCAGGTCGTCCTCCTGCACGCACACGACCGCGGCCGCCCCGGCCAGTCCGATCGCCTCCACCGTCCCGGCCAGCCGCAGGCTGCCGACCAGGTGCGGCACCCCCCAGCCGCGCACCACCGGGATCAGCCGCAGATCGGGTTCGTCGTCCACCACCGCGACCCGCGCCCCGGCGCGGTGCAGCTGCTCGACGGTGCGCAGGCCGACCCCGCGCAGGCCGCACACGATGACGTGGCCCGTCCAGTCATGGCAATCGTCGTTCACCGGGTGATTGTCGGCGCCGTCCATGACTGCAGTATCGCGGCTACTTCACGTCCTGGGTCCGGCCGCCGCGCAGCAGCGAGGCGGCCGCTGCGATCAGGGCCATCGCGGCGGCCGCGGCGAAGACGATGGTCAGGCCGTGGTGGAACGGCCCGGAGATCAGCCGCGGGAAGAACTCGTCGCCGGTGAGGATCGAGACGTTGTGCGCCGGGAGCGTGTTCAGCACTCCGGTCGGGGCGAGCAGGTGGCCGACCGGGTTCGTGCCGAGGAACGCGGCGAACAGGGTGGAGACCGGCGGCAGGGTGGCCACGTGCGCGGCGACGTCGGCCGGGACGCCCTGGGCCTGCAACCCCGCGTTGAGGGTGTGCGGCAGGGTGTCGGCCAGGCCGACGATCATCAGCGAGAAGAACACGCCGATGGACAGCGAGGTGCCCGAGTTCTGGAAGGTGGCCCGCATCCCGGAGGCCGCCCCGCGCCGCTGCGCCGGGACGCTGCCCATGATGGCCGAGGTGTTGGGAGCGGAGAACATGCCCTGGCCGACCCCGCTGGCGAAGACGAGCAGGGCGAAGGCCGGGTACGGGAAGTTCACCGGGAGCAACAGCAGTCCCACGAAGGCGGCGGCCATCACGACCAGGCCGCTGGTGGCGAACAGCCGGGCGCCGTAGCGGTCTGACAGGTAGCCGCACAGCGGCCCGGAGATCAGGAACCCGGCCGTGAGCGGGAGCATGCAGATCCCGGCCCACAGCGGGGTGTCGGCGAAGTCGTAGCCGTGCAGCGGCAGCCAGATCCCCTGCAGCCAGATGATCAGCATGAACTGCAGCCCGCCGCGGGCGATCGCGGTGAGCAGCGCGGCGGCGTTCCCGGCCGCGAAGGCCCGGATCCGGAACAGGCCGAGCTGGAACATCGGCTCGGCCACCCTGCTCTCGATCAGTCCGAAGGCGAGCAGCAGGGCGGCCCCGCCGGACAGCAGGCCGAGCACCAGCGGGTTGGTCCAACCGGTGGAGTGGCCGCCGTAGGGCTGGATGCCGTAGGTCATCGCGGCCAGCAGCGAGAGCGCGCCGAAGGTGAAGGTGAGGTTGCCGGGCCAGTCGATCCGGGCCGCCCGGGAGGCGCCGATCTCGCGCAGCGTGCGGTAGGACCAGATGGTGCCGACGAAGCCGATCGGCACGTTGATCCAGAACACCGCGCGCCAGTCCACGGTGACCAGCACGCCGCCCGCGACCAGGCCGAGGAACTGCCCGGTCAGCGCGGAGATCTGGTTGACGCCGAGCGCCATCCCGCGCTGTTGCGCCGGGAAGGCGTCGGTGATGATGGCCGCCGAGTTGGCCATCAGCATCGCCCCGCCGACCGCCTGCACGACCCGGAAGCCGATCAGCCAGAGCGCGCCGCCGGCGCCGTGCATCGGGTCGAGCGAGAGCGCGAGCGAGGCGGCGCTGAACACGGCGAAGCCGAGGTTGTAGATGCGCACCCGGCCGTAGATGTCGCCGAGCCGGCCCAGTGCCACCACCAGCACCGCGGTGACCAGGAGGTAGCCCATGATCATCCACAGCAGGTAGCTGATGTTCCCGGGGGCCAGCGGGTCGAGGCCGATGCCGCGGAAGATGGCCGGCATCGCGATGATCACGATCGAGCCGTCCAGCACCGCCATGAACATGCCCAGCGTGGTGTTGGACAGCGCGATCCACTTGTAGTTCGGGCCCGGCTCCGGACGGGCCGCCGTCCCGGAGGACCCCGCTCGCCGCCCCGTAGTGGTCACAAAGACTCACCATATTGAATCTTAGTTAGCGCAAGCAAGAGTCTGGTCGCCGCGGGCTGCCCCGGCCGCATCCGCCGTACGGGCAAACCTTCCCCTCCCGGCACATGCTTTCGGCGATCACGGGTAGTCGTTTGGGTCGCGTTGAGGGCACGCGCCGCTGAGGGATGGGACGCGCTATGGGCAGCAGGACGGGTGCCGACACGGCCACCAGGGTTCGCACGGCGTCGAAGTCGTCGAACACCGCGGAGGGGGCCGAGGCGCCCGGACTGCGGCAGCTGCTGGCCGGGCTCACCGCGGTGCGCGACGGCGACTTCGGCACCCGGCTGCCCGAGGACGGGGACGGGCTGCTGGGCGAGATCGCCACCGTGTTCAACGGCATGGTCGACCAGCTCTCGCTGTTCACCTCCGAGGTCACCCGGGTGGCCCGCGAGGTCGGCACCGAAGGACGGCTCGGCGGGCAGGCCGAGGTGCCGGGCGTGTCGGGCACCTGGAAGGACCTGACCGACTCGGTGAACGCGATGGCGGGCAACCTCACCACCCAGGTTCGCGACATCGCGCAGGTGGCCACCGCGGTGGCCCGGGGCGACCTGTCGCAGAAGATCGACGTCGCGGCCCGGGGCGAGATCCTGGAGCTCAAGAACACCCTCAACACGATGGTGGACCAGCTCTCCTCCTTCGCCGCCGAGGTCACCCGCGTCGCCCGCGAGGTCGGCACCGAGGGCATGCTGGGCGGCCAGGCGCAGGTGCCGGGCGTCGGCGGCACCTGGCGCGACCTGACCGACTCGGTGAACTTCATGGCGGGCAACCTGACCGCGCAGGTCCGCTCGATCGCCCAGGTCGCCACCGCGGTGGCCAAGGGCGACCTGACCCGCACCATCGACGTGGCCGCCCGCGGCGAGATCCTCGAGCTCAAGAACACGCTCAACACCATGGTCGAGCAGCTCTCGGCGTTCGCCGACGAGGTCACCCGCGTCGCCCGCGAAGTGGGCACCGAGGGCAACCTCGGCGGACAGGCCACCGTCCGCGGCGTATCAGGAACCTGGAAAGACCTCACCGACAACGTCAACGTCATGGCCTCCAACCTCACCGGACAGGTCCGCTCCATCGCCCAGGTCGCGGCGGCGGTGGCCCGGGGCGACCTGTCCCGCAAGATCACCGTCGAGGCCAAGGGCGAGGTCGCCGCGCTGGCCGAGGTCATCAACACGATGGTGGACACGCTCTCGGCCTTCGCCGACGAAGTGACGCGCGTCGCCCGCGAGGTCGGCACCGAGGGCAACCTCGGCGGACAGGCCACCGTCCGCGGCGTATCAGGAACCTGGAAAGACCTCACCGACAACGTCAACGTCATGGCCTCCAACCTCACCGGCCAGGTCCGCTCGATCGCGCAGGTGACCACCGCCGTGGCGCAGGGCGACCTGACCAAGAAGATCGACGTGGACGCGCGCGGCGAGATCCTGGAGCTGAAGACCACCATCAACACGATGGTGGATCAGCTCTCTTCCTTTGCGGCGGAGGTCACCCGCGTCGCCCGGGAGGTCGGCAGCGAGGGCCGGCTGGGCGGCCAGGCCGAGGTCGAGGGCGTGTCGGGGACCTGGAAGCGGCTGACCGAGAACGTCAACGAGCTGGCCGGGAACCTGACCCGCCAGGTGCGCGCGATCGCCGAGGTGACCAGCGCGGTGGCCGAGGGCGACCTGACCCGCTCGATCACCGTGGACGCCTCCGGCGAGGTGGCCGACCTCAAGGACAACATCAACTCGATGGTGAAGTCGCTGCGCGAGACCACCCGGGCCAACCGGGACCAGGACTGGCTCAAGTCCAACCTGGCCAGGATCAGCGCCCTGATGCAGGGCCGCCGGGACCTGGCCGTGGTGGCCGACCTGATCATGGACGAGCTGACCCCGCTGGTCGGCGCCCAGTACGGCGCGTTCTTCCTGGCCGAGGAGGCCGTGGACGGCATCGAGCTGGGGCTGATCGGCTCCTACGGCTCCCCCGGCGGCCGGCAGACCCGGTTCCGGCTCGGCCAGTCCCTGGTCGGGCAGGCGGCCCGCAGCCGGCGCACCATCGCGGTGGACGGCGTCCCGGCGCACTACGTGGCGATCGCCTCGGGGCTCGGCCGCACCGCGCCGGCCAGCCTGATCGTGCTGCCGATCGTGGTGGAGGGCCAGGTGCTCGGCGTGATCGAGCTGGCCTCGGTGCACCCGTTCACCCCGGTGCACCGGGCCTTCCTGGAGCAGCTGATGGAGACCGTCGGCGTCAACGTGAACACCATCGTCGCGAACTCCCGCACGGACGAGCTGCTCGGCGAGTCGCAGCGGCTGACCCGGGAGCTGGAGGCGCGGGCCCAGCAGCTGGCCCTGGCCTCGAAGTACAAGTCGGAGTTCCTGGCCAACATGAGTCACGAGCTGCGCACCCCGCTCAACAGCCTGCTGATCCTGGCCCAGCTGCTGGCGCAGAACCCGACCCGCAACCTGACGCCCAAGCAGGTCGAGTACGCGGGCGTGATCCACTCCGCCGGCTCGGACCTGCTCCAGCTGATCAACGACATCCTGGACCTGTCGAAGGTCGAGGCGGGCAAGATGGACGTGGATCCGGAGCGGGTCTCGCTGCGCCGCCTGCTGGAGTACGTCGAGGCCACCTTCCATCCGCTGACCACGCAGAAGGGCCTGGAGTTCCGGGTGCGCACGGCGACCGGGGTGCCCGGCGAGCTGCTCACCGACGACTCGCGGCTGCGCCAGGTATTGCGCAACCTGCTGTCGAACGCGGTGAAGTTCACCGAGACCGGCAGCGTGGAGCTGAGCATCGAGCCGGCCCGCGCCGAGGAGCTGCCGCCGGCGGCCCGGCGCGACGGCCCGGCGCTGGCGTTCCGGGTGCGCGACACCGGGATCGGGATCCCGGAGCAGCAGCTGGAGACCATCTTCGGCGCGTTCCAGCAGGCCGACGGCACCACCAGCCGCAAGTACGGCGGCACCGGCCTGGGGCTGTCCATCAGCCGGGAGATCGCGCAGCTGCTCGGCGGCGCGATCACGGCGCGCAGCACGGCCGGCGAAGGCAGCACCTTCACCCTCTACCTGCCGATTGAGCACCCTGACTGGCTCGCGCTGGAGCAGTCGGACTCCTCGGCGGACGACAGAGGTAGCAGGAACGCGCAGGCCACCGGGTCCCCCGAGCCGTCCGGGAACCGGCAGTCGTCCGCCACGGCCCCAGACCCAGACAGAGACGCCGCCATCGCGCCGCGCCGGCTGCTGGTGATCGAGGACCGGCCGCGCGGCCTGCTCTCCCTGATCGCGGAGAACGCCGTCGCAGACCTCGCCGACAGCCGCAACCTGCTGGGCCCGCACGATCCGGTGCGGATCCGGACCGCGGTCGGCGCGCAGGAGGCCGCCGCGGAGCTGGCCGCCGAGCCGTACCACTGCGTGGTGCTGGAGCTCGACATGGCCGACGACGGAGCGGCCCGCTTCCTGCGGGCCCGCAGCGACGATCCGGCGCTGCGCGAGATCCCGGTGCTGGCGCACCACAACCGGCGGCTGGGCGCGGCGCGGGAGCGGCTGCTCCAGATGCACGCCCAGTCCTGCCCGCTCGAGCTGCTGCCGAGCCTGGACGAGCTGCGCGAGCGGATCGCGCTGCACCTGACCGCGGACCGGCCCGACGACGTGCTGCCGCTGGCCCGGCCGGAGAACCGCCAGCCGGCCGAGCTGCCGCAGAACGACGGGCGGCTGACCGGACGCACCGTGCTGGTCGTGGACGACGACGCCCGCAACGTCTTCGCGCTGACCGGGATGCTGGAGTTCCACGGCATGCGGGTGCTCAACGCGGAGAACGGCGTGATGGGCATCGACGTACTCAACGGCGATCCGAGCATCGAGCTGATCCTGATGGACGTGATGATGCCCGAGATGGACGGCTACGAAGCCACCGCGCTGATCCGGGCCACGCCCGACCGCGCCGGACTGCCGATCATCTCGGTCACGGCAAAGGCCATGCAGGGCGACCGGGAGAAGAGCCTGGCCGCCGGGGCGAGCGAGTACGTCACCAAGCCGGTGGACGCGGCCGTGCTGATCGACTGCATCCAGCGGGTTCTCAATGTCTGAACACTGAGTGGGTGACCGGGGACGGGTGGGCGCTCAGCACGCTCAACGCGACCGGTCGCCCCTCCCCCACCGCGCATACAGCAGGGCGACGCCGACCAGCAGCAGCCCGGCGCCGGTGACCAGGCCCCAGATGCACAGCGCGGTGCGCAGGCCCGAGTGCGGCCCGACGATCAGCCCTCGAATGCTGAGCACGAGCAGGATCGGCCCGACGACCAGCGTCTGCACCGTCGTGCGCAGTCCGGCGCGCACCGGCGTTCTCTCGGGAGTTGGCACCCCGCGAGCCTACGGGGACGAGCTGCCCGGCGCGGGCGCCACGGGCACCACGGGCGGCGGCTCGGGCTTGACGTGGGCTGCCGGGTTGAGCAGCACATCCTGGAGGTACTTCTCCAGCAGCTTCTCGCCGAACTGCAGCGTGATGTCGGCCAGGCCGCCGTTGTGGAAGAACCGGCCCGAGGACATCTGGTGCGCCAGGGTGCGGGCCGCGCCGACGGTGAGGGTGTCCAGCAGGCTGCCGGCCATCCCGATCGCGCCGTCCTTGAGCGCCTCCGCCCCGGTGGCCTTGATGTGGTCAGGGCCCAGGCCGAAGGCCGCGGAGGTCACCGCGTTGGACACGAAGTTGCCCAGCGCGCCGACCGCGACCGTGCCGACCCAGTAGTCGTAGGTGCCGCCGCGCCAGCGGGTCGGGTTCTCGTTGCCCTTCCACTCGTTGTCCACGAACTTGTCGTGGTTGTACGGGTTGCGGTTCCAGTCCTTGCCGCCGTCCACGTTGCGCAGCCCGTCGCGGGTGCCCTTGAGCACGGTCTCGCTCATCACGCCGTACCCGGCCCTGATGCCGCCCTTGAGCGCCCCGCCGGTGAAGATCTTGCCCCAGTCCGCGGCGGAGAAGTTCCAGTTGTTGACCGCCCCGGTGATGACGATGTTGGCGGCCACGTCGAGGGTGAAGTCCTGGATGAAGTCGGTCAGCACCTTCTGGCCCAGCATGTACGGGGTGCCCCGGAAGGTGCCCGCCGTGCCGTCGCCGACCACGAACTCGCGCCGGTTGGGCTCGCGGATGCGCCGGTTCGCCCCGCGCAAGTCGGTCATCCAGCCCTTGCTCTCGACCTCGGCGCCGACCTGCTTCCAGCTGTCGCCCAGGTACCACCTGCCGAGCGGGTTGCGCTCCCAGATCCGGCCGGACGCGCCGCGATATCTCAGCAGGTTGCCGTGGACGTCGGTGACCCGCCACTGCTTCTGGAAGCCCTCCTTCTCCAGGTAGATCCCGGGCGAGGTCTCGGTGCGCTCGCGCCAGACCCCGTTGACGTCGTACTCCTTCCACACCCCCGCGTCGTTCACGTTGGTGTACTCGCGCACCCGGCCGTCCCTGAGCTCGCGGACCGTCACCCCGTTCGCGTTCACGTCGCGCCAGTCCAGCGGCCGGCGGCCGGGCGGGCGGGCGTTGCCGAAGGTGCCGTCGTGCTGCTTCCACTGCCGGGCCGCGTCCGTGCCGGCCACCGGGTTGCCGCCCTCGTCGAACTTCTGCGAGCGCCAGTTCCCGGCCCCGTCCGGCTCGGCCTTGAGCCCCTTGCCCTTGTCCAGCGCGCGGAAGTCGCGGATCTGCTCAGTGACGTTGGTCGCGGGGTTGGCCCGGAAGTCCTGGTACGAGTCGTCCCAGGCCCCGGTCCACCGGGTGTTGCGCGAGTTGATCCGGATGCCGGTGCTGCCGTCGCTGCCGCGCCAGTCCCACCGGCCGACCCGCTCGTCGCCGTGGCCGTTCACCCGGATCGGGTTGGCGTGTGCGCCCCCGCCGGCTCCGGCGATGTCGCCCCAGTGGTCGTTGCGGCGCACGATCTGGCCCATGGTGTTGCGGGTGACCGACAGGTGCGCGGCCGGGTCCTCGATCCGCCCGCCGAGCGGATTCGTCGGCCGGTACGTGGGCTTGGTGTTCCCGGTGTAGTGCACGACGTCGCCGTTGAGCTCGGTGTGCCGCACGACCCGCTCGACCGGCTGCGCGCCGGTGGTGTCGGTGAACGTGTCCGCCCAGTGCTTGCCGTCGAAGTTGCGGGTGCCGTGCGCCACCACGTTCTTCTGGCTGTCCAGCTGGCGCCAGTTCAGCGTGCGCTGCGCGGGGACGCCCCCGGTCGCGTCGAGCTGGAAGGTGTCCCACTTGCCGTTGGCGTCCCGGCCGATCTCGACCGTGTGCCCGTTGTCCAGCTTGATGGTGCCGCGCACGAAGGCCCCGTCGCCGGCGAAGTCGGACACCGAGCCGTCCGGCGTCACGGTCCTGACCCCCTCCGAGGTGACCGCGTGGCCGGCCGGGTCGTGCTCGACCCACTTGAACACCTGGAAGCGCGAGTCGCCGAGGACGACGCCCTCATGCGGGAAGTCGACCGCGCCCCACTTGCTGCCGAAGGGCCGCGACAGCGCGTTGGACACCGGGCTCTCCAGGCTCTGCGGGCTCTTCCACAGGAAGTCCGGCGGGCGCTGCTCGGCGTACCGGGTGAAGGTGACCGTGTGACCGTTGGTCAGCGACTCCATGCTGCCGGTGTCCTTGGCCTGCGGGGAGAACTCCTTGAAGCTCGTCTTGACCTCCACGACCCCGTTCGCGCCCACGTTGAGCCCGTGCTCGCGGTAGTGCTTGGCGTGCGGGAGCCAGTTGAGCGTGTTCCACTTCTGCTGCACCACCTGGGTGCGGCCGTTGGCGGAGTACGTGTCCGTCCAGCCGGTCAGGCCGTTGTCGCGCCGCCCCTGCAGCAGCTTGTCGCCGTCGGCGTTGAAGCGCGCCCAGGTGAAGCCGTTCGCCCCGCGCTCGGCCCGCACGATCCCGCCGTCGGCGGTGACCTGGTACTCGCGGATGACCTGGCCCCACGTGCCCAGGTCCCAGGAGGTCACGCCGTCGGCCTCGGTGGAATAGTGCCGCACGCCGCCGCCGACCCGGCCGGCGCCGTCGAACTCATGCCAGGAGCGCGTCCCGTTCTCGCCGCGGAACAGCTCGAGGTCGTGGCCGTTGCCGAGCGGCTCGCGGGAGTAGAACGGGGTCTTGTCCGCGCCGGTCAGCTGGAGCGAGCCGTCGTGCTTGGGCACCGCCGCGCCGCCGCTGTTGTACGCGGAGGGCAGCCGCGGTTCGTGTGCGGTCACGGCGGCGCCCGCGGCGTCGTTGCGGGTCCACCGGGGGCCGCCGTTGGCGCGGTAGTCCACCCTCAGGACCTGGCCGGTGGGCCTGCCGTTCGGCCTCAGGACATTGATCTGCTCGGAGAGCGGGGCGCCGGTGCCGCCGTCGTAGACCCGCTCGTTGCCGACGTGCCCGGCGCGGGTGTCGGTGACGTGGAAGTTGCCACCGACCTCCCGGACGTTGAAGTGGCCGATCACCGTGTTGGTGCCGTTGCCGCGCAGATTCCGCACCGGCGCGGCGCCGGTGAAGTCGGTGTACACGTGGGTGCCGAGGTGGTCGCCGAGGTTGGTCCCCTGGCCGCGCACCGCGCCGTCGAAGCGGCCGTACTCGGTGAAGTCGCCGTGTACGACCCCTGCGGTGGTGTCGGTGACGAGATAGTGGCCGTTGCCGTCCCGGGTGACGTCCAGGTGCGCAAGTGCGGCGCCGCCGCCGTCGTGCGCGGTGAGGTTGATCGCCGCCGGGTTGGTGAAGTCGGCCTGGATATGGGTGCCGTTCAGCCCGCCCGCGAGGTCGTGCAGGTCAACATGCTGCGCAACGAGCCGGTAGTTCGGGTCAAAGGTCAACCGATCGTGGCTGTTGGCGTGCGTCAGATCGAACCCGCCGGTATTCGGATCGTGCGCATAGTCCCACTGCACGCGGCCGCCGCCGGGGCCGGTCGGGGTGAAGGCGTGCCCGTTGCGGTAGTCGACCTCGACGTGGCCGAGGGCGGTGGCGTCGTGGTTGACGCCCGCGACGTTGCGGCCGATCAGCAGCCCGTTGACGTCGAACTGCCGCCAGGTGCCGTCGTTCGGGTGGGTGAGCCGGAAGCCGTTCGCGTTGGCCGCGTAGCCCCAGTGCGTACCGTCGCCGCCGACGTCGATCGCGCGGTCCGGCGCGCCGTAGTGGATCTCGACATGGCTGAGGTTGCCGCCGGCCTGGTCGGTGATGTGGACGTCCTGGCGGACCAGGTTGCCCGCGCCGTCGAAGTGCTGCCAGCGCCCGTCGCCGACGGTCGGATGGCCCAGCTGGAAGCCGCCCATCGGGTCGCGCGCGAAGGTCCACCGGGTCGGGTCGCCCGCCGCGTACGTCGCGGCCGGATGCACTCCGGTGTGGTCCAGCACCAGGTGGGCCGGGTTGGCCGCGCCGGGCGGCGTGACGTGGATGTCCTCGCCGGTGAGCCGGCCCGTGCCGTCGAAGGTCTGCCAGCGCCCGTCCCCGGCGGTGGGGTGGTTCAGCCGGAAGCCGGCGCCGTTGGCGTCCGGGACGTAGTCCCACTGGGTGCCGTCGCCGCCCTGGTAGACGGCGTGGCCGTTCGGGTGGTCGATCACCAGGTGGTCGGGGTTGATCCGGCTGGGGTCCTGGACCCGCAGGTCCGAACCGGTCAGCGCGCCGTTTCCGTCGAACTGCCGCCAACTGCCGTTGAACGGGCCGGGATGGTTCAGCCGGAAGCCGCCGCCGTTGGCGTCCGGGACGTAGTTCCAGCGCGTCCCGTCACCGCCGACGTCGAGGGCCTCGGGACGCGCCCCGTAGTTGATCTGCAGATGGCCGACGTTCCCGCCGGCGTGGTCGGTGATGTGGATGTCCTGGCCGACCAGGTTGCCCCCGCCGTCGAACTGCCGCCAGCGCCCGTCGCCCACGGTCGGATGGCCGAGCCGGAAGCCGACCGCGTTGTGCGCGAAGGTCCACCGGGTCCCGTCGCCGCCCTGATACGTCGCGGTCGCGAGGGCGTCGGTGTGATCGACCGTCAGATGGACCGGGTTTGCCGCGCCCGGATTGTGGACCGGCAGTCCCTCGTGGCTCAGCCGCCCGTCCGCGGCGTACTGGTGCCAGGTCGCGTTGTTCGCGTGGTCGAGCCGGAAGCCGCCGCTCGGGCCGAGCTCGGTGAGCCGTCCGGAGTAGACCTCGGCGTTGTTCTGCACGGTGACGAGCGTCGCAGTCTCGTGATTCGGACCCCGCGACAGGTCGATGTTGAGCTGGTGGTTCGGGCCGACCGGACGCGTCGAGGCGAGCGGGTTGCCGTCCGCGTCGGCCCTGCTCACCGTGTCGCCCGGCCGGGAGCCGCCGGGCAGGCGCGGGCGGTCGATGACGGACTGGGTGAGGGCGGCGTGTTCGAGGGCTTGCAGGCGCTCCGGGGAGATGTCCAGCATCCGCAGCGCGTCGGCCGCGTTGTTGAGGTTGCCCGCGGCGACGTGCAGGTTGGCGGTCGCGTCGGCCTGCGCGGCGGTCTCCGTGGCCTTGCCCTTGCCGTGCGCGGCCCCCATCGCCGAGGACTCGGCCCCGTTCGCGTCGGGCCGCGGGTGCACCGCGTTGAACTGGTCGAGCGCGTGGCCGTAGTCGTGCTGCGCGGCCTTGAAGTCGGTCCAGGGCACCGCGACCCGCTCGCCGGGCAGGCCGAGCAGACCGGGCACGCCCGCGTCGTCGTGCTCGAAGCCGGAGACGTGCTCGAAGCCGGAAATGCTCTCGGAGGAGGACACGTGCTCGAAGCCCGAGGAGCCGGGGGTCGAGACGTGATCGACGTTGGTGGACACGTGACCGAGGTTCGCGGAGACGGGGCGCACCTCCGGAACGATGTGCTGCATGCCCGGGACGATGTGCTGCACCTCCGGAACGATGTGCTGCACCTCCGGAACGATGTGCTGCACCTCCGGAACGATGTGCTGCACCTCCGGAACGATGTGCTGCACGTTCGGGGCGAAGTGCTGCACCTCGGGGACGACGTGCTCGACCCCTGAGAACACGGTGGGCGCAGCCATGCCCCTGATCACGATGGAGGAGTCGTCCAGGTGGGTGACCACCGCGCCGCCGTGGAAGACGTTGTTGATCTCAGTGGGCGTACGCAGGTCCAGGACGCTTCCCGCGTGGCCCTGCGCCGTGTGCGAGAACGAGGTGATCCCGCCGAGGTCGAGCTTGGTGACCGTCGGCGTGAAGGTGTTCACATGGCTGAGGTTGCCGAGGTTGTGCGCGCCGGTGATGCCCATCGCGCCGAAGGAGTGGTCCAGGTTGCCCATCGCGGTCAGGTGGGTGCCCGCGGCCGGCGCGGCCAGGCCGTGGCTCAGGTCGCCGGTGAAGCCGTGCGCGACGTGCGTGGTGACCACCTGCATGCTCTGGCCGGAGAAGCCGTGCATGGCGTCCGCGGTCATCACGTGCCCGGCCGGGGTGATCAGGGTCGGGCCGGTGGTCAGCGTGGTGTGCACGGTGGTCAGGCTGCTGTTCGGCTGGATACCCGGGTCGGCGTGCAGGTTCAGCGAGATGTCGGGGTGGGCGAGGTGGCCGCCGAGCGGGGTGATCAGGCCGCCGTGCGCGGGGTTGGCCGCGAAGTGCGTCTCCGAGGACAGCGACCAGAACTTCAGCCCGTCCGTCCCGGTCGCCCTGATTCCGTTGACCGCGACCATCTTCAGCGCGAGCACCGGGTCCGCGGAGACGCCGAGGCCGCGTTCCAGCACGCCGAGCCGGAAGGCGCCGCCCAGGCCGAGGTTGGCCACCTCGTCGCCCTTGAGCGGTAGCACCAGCTTGACCCAGGCCCCGGTCTGCAGGTCGTGCACGATCCCGGTGCCCACCTTGCCCAGGAAGTCGCCCAGCGCCTTTCCGGTGACCAGCGCGCCGCTCGCGATCAGGCTGGGCAGGTCCTGGATCCCGTGCATGACCCAGACGCCCGCGGTGTAGGTGAACCTGCCGATGGCCAGCAGGGTGTCCACGGTGAAGATGTCGGCGAAGTTGAAGCCCTTGGACAGCTTGATCAGGTCGCCGAGGGTGCCCTTGATCACGGTGACCCCGGTCTTGGCCGCGTCGCCGATCCCCCTGATCAGCGAGGGCAGCAGCTCGGCCAGGTTCAGGCCCTCGGTGGTGGGGGCGATGATGCCCAGGAAGGCCAGCAGGAACTGGCCGAAGCCGATCTTGCCCTCGCCGAAGTCCACCGCGGCCTTGATGAACAGCACCAGGTTCAGCCCGAAGGCGATCAGCGCGAGCGGCCCGCCGATGATGATCGCCGGGATCAGCAGGATCAGCGCGATCCAGCCGAGCGCCTCCCAGAACATGTCCCAGCCGGAGATCGGCTGGGTGCCGCTGGAGACGGTGTCCACGGCGCTGGCGGCGGTGTTCGAGGCCGTGGTCAGGTCGGTGCCGGCCTGGGTGGCCTGCTGCGCCCAGGCCTGCACCTGCGGGTCGTCCGACTTCAGGCCGGAGGAATGGGCCTTGGACAGGGCGTCCCCGGCGATCTGCTGCTGGGACAGCATCGCGGCGTGGTACGTGTTGACGGCGGTGTGCGCGGTGGCGAAGGCGTTGCTGCAGTCCCGCATGAAGTTGATGAAGCGCCCTGAGATCTGGTCGGACATCGCCTTCGAGGTCGCGCCCACGAAGTTGCCCGCGGTCGCGGTGCCCAGCACCTTCTGCAGCGCGGTCTCGATGGTGCCGGTGGCCTGCGCGACCTGGTTGAGGTAGTCCAGCACCTGCTGGAGCTCGTCCGAGTCGCCCGGGGTCGGGTCGTCCGAGAGCCCCAGGGCGGACCAGTCCGACGGTCGGGAAGCCATGGCCGCGTCCTTCCTCGTGCGCCGGACCGCCCGGCCCGCCGCCTGTTCGCCCAATGGACGGCGGCCGTACAGCACCGCGACGGGGACGCGTCGAATCCGAGGTCTGTCATAGTCATCGAACACGAAGTTGTTGGCCGCCAGTTGGCGCCCACGTGAAATCGGCGGACGCGGGTGACCGGAAACGGTCGCGGCACACGGAGAGGGCCCGAGGGACCGTGGCAGACCTCGTCATCGACTACCAGCTGCTGCACGACGCCGCCGGGCAGCTGGACGCGCTCAAGACGCAGATCGACGACATCAACAACGCGGACACCATGGACGGGTACGTCCCGACCGCGAACAACGGCCAGGTGGACACCGCCGACCTCGGTCCGGGCAACCTGGGCAGCTCGCTGTGGAACTTCTACTCCAACTGGCAGAGCCCGCTGTCCAACGCGACCAAGCAGGTGCAGCAGCTCGCGGCCACCTTCAAAGGGGTAGCGCAGACCTTCTTCGACGCGGACGCCTCGCAGGTCGCCGCGGTCAACGCGGGGCTGGCCCAGTCGGCGGTGCGCAACTACCCGTCGGAGTACGCGGCCTACCAGAAGCAGCTGGCCCAGTGGCAGAAGCTGCCGGACCCGAGCCACGTGCAGACCTACGACGAGAACGGCAACCTGATCACCACCTCGGTGCCGAAGCCGAACGCGCCGGTGGACCCGGGCTCGACCTACGGCGGCTCGACCGGGGTGACCACGAACGTGACCACCAGCGGCACCGACGGCTCGGGCAACCCGCTGGTGACCTCGGAGACGACCACGTACACGGTCGACGGGATGACCTACTCCGAGACCACGACCCTCGGCGCGGACAAGGGCGACGTGAACGGGCACCCGACCCAGGACACCACCCAGACGATCCACCACCAGGACGGCTCGAGCGACGTCATCACCACCACGAACAACACCGACGGCTCGTCCACCTCGACGGATGTGAACACCGCCAACGGGACGTCGACGACCACGACGACGAACACGACCGTGACGAACAACAACGACGGCTCGTCCCACATGGTCAGCGCGTCGAACAACCCGGACGGCTCCACCACCACGGTCACCACGGACACCGACAAGTACGGCAAGGCGACCACCTCGACCGTCGACACACCGGCGCCGGTCAACCCGAGCGACTACGGCTACATCGGGTACTGATCCACCCGCGGAGCACCACCGAACCAGGGAGCAGTCCATGCCAGACGTCAACATCAGCTATGACAACGTCAAGGGTGTCACGGCCCAGCTGAACAACGCGGTCACCAATATCGTGCCGCAGCTGACCACCCTGCAGACGCAGGTCAACGCGATGCTCGCGCAGGACGGCTCGCTCTGGATGAGCGCCACCAGCCCCGCGCTGCAGAACTCCTACCAGCAGTTCAACACCTCGCTGACCCAGGCGGTCAACGGCATCAACGACTTCGCCAACCAGTTCAACTCGATCATCGGCCAGATGCAGAGCATGGACTCGCAGATGGCGAACTCGATCACCAACCCGTCCTCCGGCGGCTGACCCGGCCCGGCCGACGGCGCGGACACACCGCCCCGGAACGAGGCAGGGCGCGGAGCCGACGTACCGGCTCCGCGCCCTTGGCATATCAGGTCAGGCGTTCACGGTAGAAGAACCGTGACGCGGTGTCAGGGGATTGTCAGTGGCGTTGTCAGGGGTACTGTCAGGGGCAGTTGTGGATGTCGCTGGTGGACGAGGCGATCACCGTGTCCAGCGTGACCGCGTTGAGGCCCAGCGCGTTGACGTTCACGTGGACCGCGTTGACCGTCAGTCCGCCCGGGACCGGGGTCTGCTCGTTGAGGATCAGTGAGACCCCGAGCACACTGATCTTCGTGTTCGGGGCGATCTGCGTCGGGCTCGCGATGACGGTCACCGTGCCTACCTTCAGGAAGGCGATGGTGGTGCTGCCGTTCGAGCCGGCGCAGGTGGAGTTGGACTGGGACTGGACGAGGCCGACCTGGACGGCCGGTACTCCGATGATTCCGATGTTGGTGCTGTCGACCGACGCGGTCGCGGTCGAGCTGGACGGGGTCTCCGTCGTCACGACCTTCGCGCAGAGGTTCGCGGAGCTGATCAGTCCGCTGAGGGTGAGCACGCAGGGCGGGGCCACGGTGGTGTTCGAGGTCACCGAGACCGGGCCGGTGTCCGGGGTCGGCGCGATGGTCAGCAACGGCAGGCCCAGGGCGGTGGCGTTCGCGGACAGGCCGAACGCCCGGCCGGTGAGCACCTGCGGTGTCACGCTCACCGGCTCGGAGCCGCACGCGGTCGGCCCGGCCGGGTTGTTGTTCGCGTCGCCGGCGTAGCTGGCCACCCAGTTGTACGTGCCGGCGCCGACGGTCGTGAAGACCGCGGAGCCATAGGTGCCGCTGCCGGTGACGGTCGCGGTGGAGGTGGCGAGGACGGTTTGGCAGGTGGTGTCACCCGGGCCGTAGAGCTTGAAGGTGATCGTGCCGGTCGGGTTGTAGCCGCCGCTGAGCGCGGCCGAGTCGGAGATCTTGCCGCCCGCCGGGACGGTGCCGGAGGCGGTCGTCGAGATCGCCGGGCTCGCCTTGGTCACGGTGACCGGTTCGGAGCCGCACGCGGTCGGTCCCGCTGCGTGGTTGTCGGTGTCGCCGCTGTAGCTGGCCACCCAGTTGTAGGTGCCGACGGCGTTGGTCGCAAAGGGCGCGGAGTTGAAGGTGGTGTGGCCTGTGACGACCGTGCTGGACGTGGCGATGACGGTCTGACAGGTGGTGTCACCGGGGCCGTAGAGCTTGAAGGTGGCCGATCCGGTGGGGTTGTAGCCGCCGCTCAGCGTGGCCGAGTCGGAGATGTTGCCGCCCACCGCGACGCTGCCCGAGGCAGTGGTCGAGATCGACGGGGTGGCCTGGTTCACACTGACCGATTCGGAGCCGCACGCAGTCGGTCCGGCCGGGTTGTTGTTCGCGTCGCCGCCGTAGCTGACTCTCCAGTTGTAGGTGCCGATCGCGGTGGGTGTGACTGCGGGCGAGGCGTACGTGCCGTTGCTGTGCACCGCGACCGCGGCGGTGTTGATCGGCGACGCGCAACTGGTGTCACCGGGGCCGAACAGTTGGAAGGTGAGCGAGCCGCCGGGGACGCGCCCGCCGGCGAGCACCGCGCTGTCGCTGATGGAGCCGCCGATCTGGACCGACGGCGACGCGGTGGTGGACGGGATGGTCGGGTTGGCCTTCGGGATGGTGATCGTGGCGCCGACCAGGTCGCTCTCCAGCGAGAAGTACGCCGACTGGTTCGGGTTCACCCCGCCGGCGCTGGTCGGGCAGGAGGCCAGGGTGTTCCCGGTGCAGGACCTGGCGAAGTTGACCGTGCCGGTGGTCTGGTCGGAGCTGATGGCGCTGTAGGTGACCCCGGGGCCCGCGTAGTCGTGGCCGACGTGCGTCGTGTTCGAGTCGTACGGGCAGTCCGGCGGGTCCGGGGTGGTGGAGCCGCCGGAGCAGAAGCCGTCGCCGTCGAATCCGAAGATCGGCGGCGAACCGGTCGAGTGCAGGATGATGTTCGGCACCGGCGAGTCGGACAGGTTCAGGATGCCGATGGTGGTGTCGTCCGAACCCTCGTACGGGTTGCCGCTTCCGGGGTCGGACAGCACGTGCACGGTGCCGTCCGTCTGGATGACGAGCAGGACGCCGCAGCTGTGCGACTGCCCGGCCGCCGGGCACTGGTTGAACGGGGCCACCGGGTCGGCGGCCGCGCCGCCGGCCGTCAGCGGCACCAGGGTGAAGGCCAGAGCAGCGACCGTGGCCGTGGCGAGAGCGCGGCGGTGCGTGGCGTACCGCCCACGCGCTCGTCGGATGAACGCCGCGACGGCAGGCCGCCGCGACAGGGAATGCAACATTTTTGCCCCCTACTGGAAATGCCCGATAGTTGACCTATCCGCGGACGGGCGACAGCCGTCGGGCACGCCGGGGCAGGGCGAGAGGCAGGTCCGGCTCACGGCCGGATCCGATTGCTTCCCGCCTACACAGGCGCTGAGTTTTCCCACCCCGGCAAGGCCCGACTTGACGCCGGCCCGCAGTCGCAGCATCGCGTGTGAAAGAACGGCGGGTAATCACTCGACCGGGTGAAGCGATGACACAGCCCTGCCATACGCTCCGGCACGGTGCTCCTCGGCGCCGTATGGCCGCCGGTGGCGGACGCTGGCAGCGGACATCTGTCCACCTCAGCGAGCCACAGTCACATCCGTCCGCCCCAGCAAGACACTGTCACAGTCGTCCTCCCCAGCGAGACACAGTTACACCTGTCCGCCTCAGCAGGACACTGTTACACGTGTTCGGCTCAGCCGGACACAGTCACAGTTACCCGTGTCGGCCTCAACAAGACACACCACCATCACCCTGATTAATAACTCCGTAGATCGCTCCCTCATCCACGGAGCTCCGTCAGCGGGATCGCAATCGCCGACACCCCACCCGTCACCGGATCGGCGACATGAGCGCGGCCGAGCCGGATCGGGCGGCGCAGCAGGCTGATCGGGAGACGTGCGCCGACCAAGTCCCCCTCCGCCACCGACTGCGGGTTGAGCAGCACGCCCTGGCGGGACCGGCGCGCCTCGCCGATCCAGCCGATCATCGCGGTGACCAAGGTTTCACTCGTACCCGCATACCCAAGCCCGAGCCCCCGGTCCCGCCCCGTGGAGATCACCTCGCGCAGGAACGGCTCCATCGCCGGCATCTGCGCCATCAGGTCCGCGTCGTCGAGCAGCACCACGCACGGCGCGCCCAGCTCCTCGACCGCGGACCGGGCGTCGTCCGCAGTGGCCAGCGGCGAGGTCAGCACCCTGGCACGCGGGTGGGCGGCCAGCCGGCGCAGCGGGGACTCGCGCGGGGCCACGACGAGCACGGCCGTGTCCGCGGCCAGGCTGGAGACCGCCAGCGTCGCCAGCACATTGGAACGGCCGGATCCGGGCGGCCCGACCACCGTGAACACGCTGCTGCGCCCGGCGAAGTCCACCATGACCGGCCCGGCGCTGTCGCCGCCGATGCCGAGCAGGGCGAGCAGCGGACGGCGCTCGGTCACCATCGCGTAGGCGTCGGCGAAGTCGATCTCGGACGGCAGCACGCCCACGGTCAGCGGGCGGCTCTCCGCGCCGACCTGCTCGTCCCGCTTTCGGGCACGCTCGCCGATCGTGCGCAGCGCCTCGGTCTGCGCCTGGCCGGCCGGGTCGGCGGCGAGCAGGGCGAGCTGCGTCTCGCTCAGGCTGCCGGACTGCCACGCGCGGCCGGGCGGCATCGCGGTGGGCAGCTCGCTGAAGCTCAGGCCGATCAGCATGTAGTCGCTGCGGTCGGTCATCCGCAGCAGGATCCGGTTCTCGTTGAGGCTGCCCATCCGGCCGGAGAGCAGGACCCGGTCGCCGGCGATGACGACATGCATGCCGGCGGCCGCGCCCTCGCGCAGCAGCCGGACGATCTCGTCCACCAGCCGGCCGTTGTCGTACTCGTTCACCGCCGCGTAGAGCGCCTCCCAGCCGTCGATGAAGAGCAGCGTGTGCGCCGGACGCGGTCCGGGCGGCAATGCCGCGCGCAGCTCGGTGAGGTTGGCGCTGTTGTGCTCGGCCAGCAGGTTCTGCCGCCGGGTCAGCTCCAGGCCGAGCCGGGTGAGCAGCCGGTCCACCCGGTCGACGTCGGCCCGGTGGGCGACCGCCCCGGTGTGCGGCAGTTCGGTCAACACGGTCAGCGCGCCGCCCGACGCGTCGATGCCGTACAGGTGCACGTCGGCGGTCGAGTGCTTGGCGGCCAACGCGCCGGCCAGGGTACGGATCGCCTGGGTGCGCCCCGACCGAGCCGCGCCGACGATGTAGAGGTGGCCGAAGGTCTCCAGGTCCAGGACGAGCGGCCGCTGGGCCTGCAACGCCGGGAGGTCTTCGAGCCCGTACACGATCGGGGCGAGCACCTGCTTCGGGCCGGGGCCGAGTCGGGGCAGCTCGTCCACGGTGATCCGCTCGGGCAGCGCGGGCAGCCACGGAGCGGGCTGCTGGTCGATGCCGAGCTCCTCGGCGGCCTCCCGCAGCGCCTCCACCAGCGCGGCCAGGTCGGTGTAGTCGCCGGACTCGACGACCGCCTCGGCCTCCGGCACCTGCAACGCACGCCCAAGCTTGTTCCACGGCACCGAAACGGCCCAGGTCTCCGCACGCGGCGCTCCCGCCGCGTCCTCGAAGGCTGATCCCGCGTCCACCATCGCCCCAGCCCCAGCCCCGCTCCCTCCCCGATGCCCACTCCCGCTCCCGCTCCCACCCACAGCCGCGCCCGCAGCCTTCTTCCCGCTCCCCTTCTCCCGGGGCGCTCCCGCATATCCGGTCTGGAACGGCGCCACGGCACGGTGCGCGAGCCGAACCAGCGCCCGTCCCGGAACCGTCGGCGGGATTGCAGCGGCATCATTCATGTCGATCACGTCGTGGCTCTCGACCGGGTCGGTGACTCGCAGCGCGATCCGCAGGTTCGTATTCGCCTTGATATCCGAGGTCACCACGCCCGCCGGGCGCTGCGTCGCAAGCACCAGGTGCAGGCCGAGCGAACGGCCGCGCTGGGCGATGGAGACCATGCCCGCGATGAAAGCGGGCACCTCGCGCACCAGGGTGGCGAACTCGTCCACCACCAACACCAGCCGGGGCAGCGGCGGCAGTGCGGGATTGCGGCGGCGGGCCGCCTGGTACTCGGGATGGTCCTTCACGCCGTGCTCGGCCAGCAGCCGCTCGCGTCGGCGCAGCTCGGCGGCCAGCGACTCCAGGGCGCGCTCGACCAGGTGGCCGTCCAGATCCGTGACCATGCCCAGCGTGTGCGGCAGGTCCACGCAGTCCCGGAACGCAGAACCGCCCTTGTAGTCGATCAGCAGGAACGTCAGCTCGTCCGGCCGGTTGGCCACCGCCAGCGACGCGACCAGCGTCTGCAGGAGCTCTGACTTTCCCGAACCCGTCGTTCCCGCGATCAGCGTGTGCGGGCCGTCGCGTACCAGGTCCACCGAGAGCGGCCCGTCGTACCCTGTGCCGATCACGGCGGCGGTCGAGGCCGGACGGCGCACCCAGCGCGCGGCGATCTCCTCCCCTGTGGGGTCGGGCAGCGCGAGCAGGTCCAGCAGCCGTACGCCCGCCGGCAGCGCACCCCCGTCCACCGGCGAAGCGTCCCGCAACGGCGCCAGGGCGCGGGCCACGGACTCGGCCCAGTCGGCGTCCACCAGGTCGGCGCGGATGCCGGTGGCCTCGGGCTGGTCCTTCTGACGCAGGGTCAGTCCGGCCGGTTCGTCGACCACCACGACGCCGGCCTCCTCCGGCAACAGCCTGACCGCGCGGTCGAGGCAGATCGAGAAGACGCGCACCGCCGGGCCGTCGGTGAGCACCTGGACCAGTCCGGGCACCTCGCGCAGCCGCCGCGCGCCGTCCACCACCACGACCACGTCCGGGTCGGCGAACATCGCGGCGCTCATCGAGGCCCCGCGCGCCTGCACCCGCCGCTTGACCACGGCGACCAGCTCGGAGACCCGGTGCGCGACCGTCTCCGGGTCGTTGCCGACCATCGCGGGCGGGCTGCCGAACGGCGAGCGGGCGTGCGGCAGCCAGCGCACCCACTCCCAGTCCTCGGCCCCGCCCGTATCGGTGAGCACGACGAAGCGCACGTCACGCGGGCTGTGCAGCACGGCGGTCTGGGCCAGCAGCCACCAGGTCAGCGCGCGCACCCGCTCCGGCTCACCGGCCAAGCCCAAGACCCGGGCGTCCGGCAGCGCGATGCCGATCGGGATGGCCGGGACGTTCCAGCGAGTGTCACGCAGCAGCCGGTCGCTCTGGTTCGGATCCTCGATGTCGAGCACCGAGGGCTGGTCGGCGGTGCCGATCCGCAGCACCAGGTGGTCGGCGTCGGAGCGGCGGCGCTCCCAGAGCCGTCGGCCCGGACCGGCGGCGGTGAGCAGCGCGGCGGCCGGGTCGGGGGCGACGCCCGCGCGCACGACCCGCTCGTTGGCGACGGCGGCGGTGATCTCCTCGACGGTGCGGGCGAAGGAGACGGCGTAGTCGGCCGAACGGCGCCGGTAGTCCTTCCGGCCGGTGCGCCGGTCGTTGAACCAGTTGGCGACGGCGAACAGTGGGGAGAAGAGCACGAAGATCAGGTAGTACTTCGAGTGCAGCACGATGACCATGCCGACGCCCATGAACACTGGGAGCACCAGCAACAACAGCGGGAACGGACGGCGGCCCGGCGGGTTGGGCCGGGTCGGCATCCGGAACCGGGTGCGCGGCAGCGGCTCCAGGATCCGCGGCGGACGGTTGAAGTCGAGCCCCGATCCATCAGCCGAGTCCTCGACCGCCGCGTCGGGCACGGTCGGCGGACACCAGCGCAGCAGCGAGTCCGCCACGGCGAGATCGGCCTCGGCCTCCCAGAACTGCGCCTCGGTCGACTGCGCGTCCGGGTCGGCCTGCGCCGCCTCGGTCTGCGCCTGGACATGCCGCGGGACGACGCGCACCAGCCGGGTCTGCGCGTGTGGAGTGACCACGACGGCGCCGTCCGCGTTCACAGTAAGAGTCGCCGCATGCTCGGGCGCGCCCTCGACCCGCACAGCGCAACGCGAGCCCGAGCCGATCGGGTAGGAGCCGAGGCCAAGAGCAACAACAGCACCCGCACCGGGACCAGACACCACGTGCACCTCAACGAGCGCCGGGCCGGCGTCCAACCCGGCCCCGTGCCGCGGTCCGCGTCCGCCAAGACCGAGGACCGTGCCCTCAAGCAGCCGGGCCTCGGCAACCGGACCGCGCGGGTCGAGCCGCCGGTCGCCGACGAACAGCTCGTGCGCAGTCTCGCCGGTAGCCTCGGCAATCCGCTCGGCCAGCTCGGCAACCGGGGCTTCCGGATCCGTGCCGAGGACGACCTGGTGCCGGGCGGTCCGGCCGACCGCGGTGACCGACAGGCGCATCTGTAGACCTCATCCACTCGCTGGAGCCGTTCGCCGTCAGATTCAGTTGTCAAGCACTTGAAACAGCCACGTCGTCCCAGTCGTCCGGATCCTCCGGAGCCTCTTCCCCACCTGGTGCCGACTCCGGACCGGGCGCCCCCGGCGCCGCCTGGTCGTGCAGCTGCTGAGCCTGCGGCTGCTGGGTTTGCGGCTGCTGAGCCTGCGGCGGCTGTACTTGCGGCTGCGGGACCGTCTCGGCCACACGCTCGGGCAATGCCGCAAAGGTCACCGCAAGGCCGTGCAGCACAACCGTGCCGCGCGCATCGACCGGCAGCTCCCAATGCGGGCCCTGCGGCGCCCCACCGAGCAGGACCCGTCCGCCCTCCAACTGCTCGGCGAGCGAGGCGCGCACCCGCTCGGCCTGTGCCACATCGCCCGAGATCAGCAGCGTGCCATGCGAACGCGCGACGTCCATCACGACCACCGAGTCACCGTGCACGCCAAGCACCGCCGGACAAACCTCCGCCCCTACCAGCTCACTGCTCTCGACCGCCCCGTTGCCCTCAGCCAACGAACTGCTGTCAGCCAACGCACTGCTCTCGGCCGACGCGTCGCTCTCATCGTTCTGCACGAAATCAGTCGACTGCTCCAGCACAGAGCGTCGCAGAACCCAGCTGCGAGCGTCCTCGCCAACCGTCCACGGACTCTGCGGCTCCGGCACCTCCAGCCCAGCCAGGTGGACGGTCACCGCGTCGGCGCCGACCAGGGCCGCGTACGGCCACCAGTGCTGGTCATATCCGGCACGACTCAGCGCGCGAGCGCCAAGTGCGGGCACCGCCGGATCCGCGAGCAGCAGATCAGCCGCGGTCGGATCCTTACGCCGCCGCAGCCGCGCGCCGATCGCCATCCGCGGGGCGCTCGGCCGAAACTCGCCATCCGGCGCGGCCGGGGGCGGCGCAGGCACCTGCGCGGCAGGGGCCGCAGGTGGAGGCGCGGACGCCCGAGGCGCCTGCCGCCCTTGCGCGGCCGCCGACGGCGTCGCCGGAACCGGCGGGTTTGGCAACCGGGCCGCCGCCGGCCCTCCAGCCGGACCACTTCGCCGCCCGCGCCGGTACCACAGCACCGCCCCGACGACGGCCAGCACGATGATGCCCGCCCCGACCAGCAGCCCGTTCTTCGACGGCCCCGAGCCCGAAGAACCGGACGAGCCAGCGGACTTCCCCGTCGTCCCCTGCTGCGCCTGGGTACTAGTCGCCGACGCAGTCGCGCTCGCATTCTCAGCCGCCGAACTGGCCCCAGACGGCGTGACCGTGACCGCGACCGGAGTCGCAGCCGGACCGATCCCGGCGCAGTTCTCGGTCACCGACGCGGGCTTGACGATGTTCGGCGGCGGATTCCACTGCACCGCCGTGCCGAAGTCCGAGCCGGTCGCCTTGCACGGCAGCACCAGGTACCAGCCCGGCTCGATCGCGGTCGGATCGGTGAGCTTGTCGCCGTTGGGCTGCACCCGGCCCTTGTTCAGGTCGAAGATCTGGTTGAACTCGTTGCCGTCGCCGAGGATCTGCTGCGCCAGCTGGAACAGGAACACCTGGTTGTTGGCGGGCACCACGTAGTACGGCACGTGCGCCGGGGTCACGAACGTCACGCTGGGGCCGGGCAGCGGATCCGCCGCCCGAGCAGGCCCCGCCGACAGCACAGTCAAGCCCGCTGACACAGCCAACACAGCCAGGCCGATCGCCCCGCCCAACCCACCCGCTACTGCCTTCGCCATTCCCGACAACACTCCCGACACCACCGGGCCAAGTCTCTTCCGCATACGCACCACGACCACTGCTTTCATTCCGACGGCCGCGCCGGTACGTCCGAGGGCAGCAGTGTGGTCAGCTGCCCGGTGGTCGGATCGCCGAGTTCTGCGATCCTCAGCGCGTGCCGCTCGGTCAGCGCCTGGAACAGCTGCCGCGCGGAGCGGCCGTTGCCGAAGCCCTCGCTGCGGTCGATCGTCGAGAAGTGCTCAAGCAGCGCCTCCTCGGTGCCCGGCCCGAGCGTGTATCGGTGCTCGTCACTCTGCAGCGCGACGATCGAGACCAGCTCCGACGGCAGGTAGTCCTCGAAAGTCAGAGTCCTGGTGAACCGAGAAGCGAGACCCGGATTGGAGTCGATGAACCGATGCATATCGCCGGGGTATCCGGCCACGATCACCACCACCTCATCGCGGTGGTCCTCCATCAGCTTCACCAGGGTGCTGACAGCCTCCTGGCCGAAGTCGTTGCCCCCGCCGAACGGGACCAACGAGTAGGCCTCGTCGATGAACAGCACCCCGCCGAGCGCGCGCCGGAAGACCGCGGTCGTCTTCGGCGCCGTGTGCCCGACGTACTCCCCCACCAGCGAACCGCGGTCGGTCTCCACCAGATGACCGCTCTCCAGCATGCCGAGCGAGTGCAGGATCCGGCCGTAAAGGCGCGCCACAGTCGTCTTGCCAGTACCGGGGTTTCCGGCAAAGACCAGGTGCCGACTGGTCGGCGGCGGCGGCAACCCGGCCTCCGTCCGCTTGCGCACCAGACGCATCAGCGAGACCAGCGCCGTGATGTCGCGCTTAACAGAATTCAGACCGACCAACCCATCGATCTGCGCGACAAGTTCCTCAACACTCTCGTCCCCCGGAATCGTCGCAGTACCCGCACTCACACCGCTCTCGACCTCACCCGCCACCGCGCCGTCCGCAGCCGTGCTCGCGGTCTCACCAGCCGCGGCCGCCGCAGCCGCAGCGCGCATCGCCTCGATCGGCAGCGTGGAGACCTTCACCCCCGAGGTCTCGACCCCCTCGATCACCGCGTTCGCGGTAGACGCGATATTCGCGTCCTGTTCGACGTCGTGGATGTCGAGCCGACGCAGCACCGGGTCGGCCCCGATGCCGACGTGCACGGCCGGGAACTGGGTGTGCGAGATCTCGCAGTCCTCGAAAACACCGTGCGCCCACTCGGCCACCAGCAGGCCGTTCTTGCCCGTGCCGTTGATCCGTACCCGGCTGGCCCGCGCGGTCGCACCGGTCCAGACGACCAGCCCGGTGCCCTCCACGTCAGTGATCCGGCAACGCTCAATCCGAGCGTTGGTGGGCTCTGCAATAAGGATCCCAGCCCGCTTCACCCGCGAGATCTCGGCATCGGCGAGGATCAGCCGCCCGGCGGTCTGCGCAATCACCCCGCTCATCCCGCACTCGGTGATCGAGCCGCCATCCATCCGCAGCGATGCAGCCTCCGTGACCCGCGCGCCGTGCTCGGCGCTTCGCCGCACAATGCAGCCCTCAAGCTCCACGTCGGCGCGCCCGGCCAGGTGCACCGCGCTGAACGTGACGTCCTGCAGGACGCTCTCGATCAGCACCACCCGGGCGTCCCCGGCCACGTGCAGTCCATTGCCGCCCGCGCCGGACACCGAGAAACGCACGGTACTGACGGTCGCCCCGCCGCGCGCGCTCAGCCCGGTGGACGCGGCAGCCCGCACCTCGCTGTCCTCGGCCTCGAACACGGCGCTGTTGCCCACGATCAGACCCGCGCCGGTGAAGACCAGACCGCGGAAGACGGCCCGAGACCGGATCGCCAACGGCTTGTCCAGCTCGATCACCACCGAACCCGGGCCGTCCGCCGCGACCAACGTGATCGCACGAGGCAGGTCGATGCGTTCGTGATAGGTCCCAGCCGGGAGCAGTACCTCCGCACCCTCCGGCGCGTCGGCGATCAGGCGGCCGAGCGGACCGGCGGGCTGCTGCTCAGGCTGCGGTCGCGGCGCGTTCGCAGACTGCTGCTGCGCTTGCTCCTGGGTCTCTTGCTGCTGCGCTGGAGGCTGCTGCTGCGGCGGTGCCAGCACCGCGGACGGCTCCGCCGGACGGGGCCGGGCGACGCGGAACCCTGATTCGCTCACGCTGATTCATGATTGTCGCTCCAGACCGGCCTCGGAAGCGAAAACGGCTCTACCGGCGAACTCTTCCACCGATGTTCACGTCGTGCGCCCGGCATTCACCCGCAATTCACGCGCTCAGCACGCAGTGCCCGCTTTCCCAGCCCACTGACACGAGCCCGACAGACCGTCCCGTGCCCGGTCGGGGCCGGACAGCGAGACGAAACCGTGATGTAACCGGTTCGCTCCACCACGCGTAACCTCACCGAGTCGCGAGCGGGATCGCGGCACTGTGACGGAGGGGGGAACGGCATGGTGGTGGAACTCGATCAGGAATTCGACGCGTTCTACGCGGCGACGCACCGGCGGATCGTCGGCCAGATCTATGCGATGACCGGCAACCTGCACGAGGCGGAAGACTGCGCTCAGGAGGCGTATGCGCGGGCCTGGCAGCGGTGGGCCTGGCTCTGCGCCGAGCACGGCAGTCCCGAGGCGTGGGTGCGCACGGTGGCCACCCGGCTCGCAGTGTCCTCATGGCGCAAGGCCGTCAATCGCCTGACGGCGCACCACCGCGAGAACCGGATGACCGAGGTGTCCGGGATGAACCCGGACCACCTCGCCGTCGTCGCCGCGCTGCGCAAGATCTCCGCCGAGCAGCGGGTGGCGCTCGTCCTGCATCACTACGCCGGCCTGTCGATCGAGGAGATCGCGGCCGAGACCGGCGCGCGGCCCAGCGCCGTCAAGGCGCGCATGGCCCGCGGTCGCAAGGCCCTGGCACCCCATCTGAGCGAATTCGCGGAGAGCCTCAAGGCGCCCCGCCCAGCGCGTACGCCCGACCAGCCCCAGTCCAGCCGAAAGGAGATCTAGCCGTGTCCAAGGACTTCGACACCACACTCTCCGACGCCATCGACCTCGCAGCGGGAGCCGCACAGACCGCGGGCGCCCCGGCCGCCCGGATTCGAGGAAGGAAGCGCACCGTGCACAAGCGGATCGCCGTCTCCACCATGTCCCTCGTACTCGTCGCCGGCGGCGCGACCGTGGCGGTCAGGGCCGCTTCGTCCACTGGCGGCCACACGCCGCAGATCACGGCGACCAGCCCACGTATCACCGCGAGCACGAGCGTCACCGCCAGCCCGGATCCGCCCGCCACCTCGAGCCCCTCCACGCCCGGCCCGAGCACCTCGAGCCAGACCTCTTCCAGCCCGCCCTCCTCAAACCCGGCGACGAGCGCCGACCCGCACCAGGTCGTCGCGGCCGCGTGGCTGACCGCGGGCCAGATGCCGTTCGCGGACACCTTCCACTGGAAGGTCGTGCACGCCGATCCCCAGGGCACCTCCCCCATCGGGCAGCAGTTGACCCCGAACGTGTTCTACGTCGCGAACAACACCCCCTTCCAGGCGCTGACCATGTGCGCGGACCCGGCCAAGCTCCTCGGCCGCACCACCGGCGCCCAGCACACGCAGTACACCGCGACCAGCGCAGGTCTCGGTCATGTATCGAGCCAGTTCATCTTCTTCTTTGCCGACGCCGCCTCCGCGCAGCGGACCTTCACGTGGCTCCAGAGCCAGTACGGATCCTCCTGTATGCCCGGCAGCGGCGTGACGACCACGAAAACCGGCGGCGACGGGGCGACCAGCGCCGCCTGGCTGACCCTCAAGGGCTCCTCGGGACCTATCGACATGTCGGCCTACAACCGCGAGTACTTCGTCCAGCGGGGCAGCACCATCGCGTACGTCTTCATCGAAAACTCGAGCATGCTGCCCACGACGTACGACGACGCCACGCAGCTCTCCGATATTGCCGCCCATCTGTGCGTCTACGGCGGGCCCTGCAGCTAGACCAATGTCTGCCCCGCGGACACGAAGAAGCCCGGCAGAAGCGATGAAGATCGCTTCTGCCGGGCCATTGCGTCACTCGCGGCCCCGACGACCGGCCAGAACCGGACAGAAAAACTACGGGAGGGATTGGAAAGGCCGTCCACGCGTGTCCTTCGTGGCGGGTTGTCCGCCGTCGGCGAAGCTATCGCGGGAATTCCGAGGGAGCACGGGCGTCCGTGGTCAGGGCAGGTGGGGAGCGCTGCTTCCCGCGTGACCCACGCCGCGTGTCGTTTGATTCCATCCAGGGGTTTTCATGGGGAAGAACCGCGCTGGGAGCTGCGGCATCCAGCGTGGCCGTCAAACACGAAAACCCGGGATGAATCAGAGCGACACGCGGCGTGAGTCGTGCGGGAAGCAGCGCTCACGGCAGAGATGGACCGTAGACGTCCTTGATGCCTCGGGATTCCCGCGATAGCTTCGCCGACGGCGGACGACCCGCCACGAGGGACACGCGTGGACGGCCTTTCAGCCACCGTCCAGACCGCAGCCGAGAGCCTTAAGTCCCTCGCTCAACCGCCCGCGCGCACCCGCCGGATGGTGTCGCGGTACCAGTGCGCGCTCTGTTTCGGGATGCGCTGCTGGGTCTCATAGTCCACACGCACGATGCCGAAACGCTTGTCGTAGCCGTAGGCCCACTCGAAGTTGTCCAGCAGCGACCAGACGAAGTAGCCGCGCACGTCCGTTCCCGCGTCCCGGGCCGCAACCACCGCGGCCAGGTGGGCGCCCAGGTAGTCGATCCGGTCGCCGTCGCGTACGAACCCTGACTCGTCTGGCCGGTCCGCGAAGGCCGCTCCGTTCTCGGTGACCACAATCGGCACGCCCGGGTAGTCGCGGCCGACCCGGGTCAGCAGTTCGGCGAAGTCCTCCGGCATGATCTCCCAGCCCATCGCGGTCTGCGGTAGGCCGTGCAGCACGCCGCGGCCGACCGGATGGCCGTCCGCATCGACCGCCGCGCCACGCTCGTCCACTCCGGAACTCAGCATGCTGAAGTAGTAGTTGACCCCGAGCCCATCCAGCGGGGCACTGATCGCGGCCAGGTCGCCGTCCCGGACCGGGATCTCGATCCCGCGGGCCGCCAGATCGCGGACTACGTCCTCGGGATAGCGGCCGTGCCACAGCGGGTCGAGGTAGATCCGGGTGCCCAGCCCGTCGGCCCGGCGAGCAGCCTCCCGGTCGGCCGGCGAACCGGTGGCGGCCTTCGCAGTGCTCAGATTCAGGGTGATGCCCAGGTCCAGCGGACGGACCGCCGCCGCGCGCAGTCGCTCGGCCGCCAGCCCGTGCCCGAGCAGCAGGTGGTGCACCGCGTGGATGCCCGCCTCCAGGTCGCGCCGCCCCGGGGCCTGCACACCCTCGACATAGCCGAGCATCGCCGAGCACCACGGCTCGTTGAGCGTGGTCCAGTGCTCGACCCGGTCGCCGAGCCGGGCGTGCACGAGCTGCGCGTAGTCGGCGAACCGGTACGCCGTGTCCCGCTGCGGCCAGCCGCCCGCGTCCTCAAGCTCCTGCGGCAGGTCCCAGTGGTACAGAGTGACCCAGGGTTCGATGCCGTTCGCCAGCAACTCGTCGACCAGCCGGTCGTAGAAGGCGAGTCCGGCAGGGTTCGCAGGCCCCTTACCGCCCGGCTGCACCCGTGGCCAGGCCACCGAGAAGCGGTACGCGTCCAGGTCCAGGTTGCGGATCAGTGCCACGTCCTGCGGCATCCGGTGGTAGTGGTCGCAGGCCGGATCGCCCACGTCGCCGTTGTCGATCGCGCCCGGGACTCGGCAGAACGTGTCCCAGATCGACTCGGTGCGCCCGTCCTCGCGCACCGCGCCCTCGATCTGATAGGCCGAGGTGGCCGCGCCCCAGCGGAACGAGGCGGGCAGCCGGCTGATCGCGGCGTCGTGGCGGGTGGTCACGGCGGCATTCGCCGTCGCGGCGCTGGTGTCCATCTGTTCTCCCGTGAGTCGTGGTACGTCGGCGGATCAGCGGTCTTCGACCGGATGCAGCCAGCAGGCCACCGAACGCTGACCCGCAGATCCCTGCGAACCAGTCGGCACGCCGAGCACCGGCAGCTCGGTCGAGCACGGGTCGAAGGCCTTCGGGCAGCGCGGATGGAAGGCACAGCCGGTGGGCAGCGAGCGCGGGTCCGGCGGCGTGCCCGGAATGCCGGCCAGCTCGCGGCGCGGGCCGCGCAGCGCGGGGAACGAGTGCAGCAGCCCGTCGCTGTACGGGTGCAGCGGATCGCGGTAGAGCACCGCCGCGGGTGCCTCCTCGACGATCCGGCCGCCGTACATGATGGCGATCCGGTCGGCGAACTCGACCAGCAGGGACAGGTCGTGGGTGATGAAGACCACGGAGAAGTCCAGCCGCCTGCGCAGCCTGCCGAAGACGGACAGGATCTGCCGCTGCATCACCACGTCCAGCGCGGTGGTCGGCTCGTCCATGATCACGACGCGCGGCTCCAGCGCCAGCGCCATCCCGATCATCACCCGCTGCCGCATGCCGCCGGAGAGCTGGTGCGGATAGGCGTCCAGCCGGTCGGCCGGAATGCCGACCAGGGCGAGCAGCTCGCGGGCCCGCTCCATCCGCTCGGCCCGCCGCATCTCCGGCCGGTGCGCCTTGAGTACGTCGGTGAGCTGGGCGGAAACCTTGTCCACCGGGTTGAGCGCGTTCATCGCGGCCTGGAACACGATGGAGGTCTCGGCCCAGCGGAACTCGCGCAGCCCGGCCGGGCTGAGAGTCAGCAGGTTGACGGGCTCCGCGCCGCCGGTCGGGTAGTAGAGCACGCGGCCGCCGCTGACGACCCCGGGCGGGGGCAGCAGCCGGGTCAGGCCGTAGGCGAGCGTGGACTTGCCGCTGCCGCTCTCCCCGGCCAGGCCGAGCACCTCGCCGCGGCGCAGCGTCAGGCTCACGTCGCTCACCGCGCGCACGGCCTGGTCGCCGACCCCGTAGTCGACGCAGAGTCCTGAGATCTCCAGCACGGGGGCGCCGCTGTCGGTGCGCGCATTCGGATCCGCGCTGGGGTCCAGCTCCGGAATCATGGTCACCGCGCACCGTCCTCGTCCTGGGCCAGCACCGGGGTGAAGCCGACCCGCATCCGTACCTTGCGTCCGGTCACGTCACGCACCCGCGACGTACCGCTGCTGCGCAGCCGGGGGTTGACCAGTTCGTCGATGCCGAAGTTGAGCAGCGAGAGCGCGGTGCCGAGCAACGCGATCGCCAGGCCGGCCGGGACGAACCACCACCACGCGCCGATGGCCAGCGCCTCCTGGCTCTGCGCCCAGTACAGGATGACGCCCCAGTTCCATTCGTAGAGCCCTTGCACACCGATGAAGGCCAGCGCGACCTCGGTCATGATCGCGTAGATGACGGTGCCGACGAAGGAGGAGGCGATGATGGCGGTCAGGTTGGGCATGATTTCGAACACGATGATCCGCCAGGCCGGCTCGCCGGTGGCCCGGGCCGCCTCGACGAAGTCGCGCCGGCGCAGCGAGAGGGTCTGGGCACGCAGCACCCTGGCTCCCCAGGCCCACGAGGTCAGCCCGATCACCAGCGCCACCACCCAGTCCCCGCCGGTGGGCAGGGCCGTGGTGATGATGATGATCAGCGGCAGCGCCGGGATCACCAGGAACACGTTGGAGACCGCGGACAGCCCCTCGCCGGACAGCCCGGCAAGGTAGCCGGAGGTGACGCCGAAGAGCACTGCGACGATCGTGGCCACCACCCCGGCGAAGAAGCCCACGAAGACCACGCTGCGGGTGCCGTCCAGCACCTGGCTGAAAATGTCCTGGCCCAGGTGCGTGGTCCCGAACCAGTGCTTCGAGGACGGCCCTTGGAGCAGGTCGCTGCTGCGGGCCGAGGGGTCGTACGGGGCGATCAGCGGGCCGATGATCGCGATCAGGATGAAGACGGACAGGATCCCAAGTCCCACGGCCACCTTGCGGTTGGTCAGCAGGCGCAGCCGCAGCCGCCTCGGGTCGGGAGCGGCGGCGCCGGACGGCGGTTCCTGCGGGATGACGGCGTCCACGCCGGGCGCGGTGAGGGCCACCGGTCAGCCCTCCCTTCGGGTTCGGGGGTCCAGCGCCATGTAGGCGAGGTCGGCCAGGAAGTTGGCGGCCAGCACGGAGAGCGTGATGACCAGGAAGATGCCCTGCATCAGCGGGTAGTCCTTCTGGCCGATCGCGCTGACCAACTCCAGGCCGACGCCCGGGTAGGAGAACACGTACTCGACCAGGAAGGTGCCGCCGACGACCAGGCCCAGCGCCATGCCGAACCCTGAGACGCTCGGCAGCAGCGCGTTGCGGGCGGCGTATCCGAGCATCACCCGGCGTTCGGACAGTCCCTTGGAGTGGGCGACGGTGACGTAGTCCTCGCTGCTGACGGTCACCACCATGTTGCGCATGCCCATCAGCCAGCCGGCCACCGAGGTGACCACGATGGTGGCGGCGGGCAGCAGGCTGTGTTTCACCGCGCTGTCGATGAAGTCTCCGCTCCAGCCGGGCACCAGCCCGGGGTCGTATCCGCCGGCCGAGGGCAGGAAGCTGTTCACGCCGGTGAAGGCGGCGATGGCGAGCAGGGCCAGCCAGAAGTACGGGATGGAGGCGAAGAAGGTGGTGATCGGCATCAGCAGGTCGGCCAGGCTGCCGCGCCGCCAGCCGACGATGACGCCGAGCAGGGTGCCGATGGTGAAGCTGATGATCGTGGCGACGCCGACGAGGCAGACCGTCCACGGCAGGGTCTGCGCGAGCACGGTGGAGACCGGGGTCGGGAAGGAGTGGAACGAGATGCCCAGGTCGCCGCGCAGCAGCTGGCCGAGGTAGGAGAAGTACTGCTGCACGATGCCCTGCTGCTTGTCCAGGCCGAAGAGGACGGTCAGCGAGTGCACAGCCTGGGTGCTGATCTCGCCCTGGTAGCTGGCGATCAGCGACTGCACCGGGTTGCCGGGCGTCAGCCGCGGCACGAAGAAGTTGATGGTGACGGCGGCCCAGGCGGTGAAGGCGTAGAAGACGAGCCGCTGCGCGAAGTACCTCATGAGGCGGGCTCGCTCTCCGGCGCGGTGGTGCGGTTCGGCGCGTAGAGCCAGCAGGCCGCCCAGTGGCTTGACGCGGTTCCGTGGTTGTCCCCAGTGCTGTTCTCAGCGCTGTTCTCAGTGCTCGATGGCTCGACCGGGAGCCTCGGCGGGACCTCGCTGCGGCAGATGTCCATCACGTGCGGACAGCGTGGATTGAATCTGCATCCGGACGGCGGGAAGATCAGACTGGCCGGCTCCCCGGCCTCCTCCTCGGCGAGTGCACCGTCTCTGCCGCGTCCCTCGGCGATCCGGTCCGGGTCCGGCGCGGAGGCGATCAGCAGTCGCGTATAAGGGTGCGCGGGGTGTTGCGTGACGCTCTCGCTGTCTCCGCCCTCAACGATCCGTCCCGCGTACATCACCTGCGTATCGTCGGCGAAGTACCGGGCCGAGGCGATGTCGTGGGTGATGTACAGGATCGCCAGGTGCATCTGCTCCTTGAGATCGCGCAGCAGGTTGAGGATGCCGAGCCGGATCGAGACGTCGAGCATGGAGACCGGCTCGTCGGCCAGCAGCGCCTCCGGCCCGGCCGCCAGCGCCCGCGCGATGGCCACCCGCTGGCGCTGCCCGCCGGACAGCTCGTGCGGGAACTTGTCCGCGTAGCGCTCGGGCGGAGTGAGCTGCACCTTCCGCAACAGGTCCCACAGCGCGGCGTCTGTCTCGGCCTTGCCGCGACCGACCCGGTTGTGGATGCGCAGCGCCCGGGTCAGGTGGTAGCGCACTGTGTGGACTGGATTGAGCGAGGCGAACGGGTCCTGGAAGATCATCTGGACTCGGCCGCTGTACGCCCGGAACCGGCGTCCGCCGCGCACCGTGGTGACCGTCCCGCTCAGGCGGACATCGCCGCCGGTGCGCGGGTAGAGCTGGGCGAGCAGCCGCGCGACGGTGGACTTGCCCGATCCGGACTCGCCCACCAGCGCGGTCACCCTGCCCCGGCGCAGGGCCAGCGACACGTCGTCCACCGCGTGAACCACCAGGCGGCCGCTGGAAGACGCTGCACTTACCCGCCTGCCCCGCACGAGACCCAGCACGTCCCGGTATCCGCCCGAGACCAGCGCGCGCACGCCCCGGGTGACCGGGAAGTGTTTCGTCAGCTCCTCGGCCTCGAGGACCACCTCGGTCTCGGCGCCCCCGCCCGTGGACGGGGAGACCTCGCTCAACGTCATTTTGTTAGTTCTCCTCAAGGTGACGACGGCTCCCGGACGCCGGCCCGGCGCTGGCGCGGCGCCCGGGAGGTCTGCGGCCCCGTGGTCGTGGCGGCCCGACCCGTGGTCAGGACGTGGCGGGGCTCAGGTGCATGATCACGTCGAGCGACTGGGTCAGCGTGGGCTGCACCGGGGAGTACGAGTTCGAGTCGTCCGGCCAGCCGGTCCAGTGCTTGGTGGAGTACTCGGCCCCGTAGTTGCCGGCCGAGGTCGGGATCATCGGCGCCTGGGTGACCATGATCTGCTCCAGCGTGGCCAGCGCCGTGCTGCGGGTCGCGTCGTCCGTCGCGTTGGCGTAGACCTTCAGCGCCGCCGTGGCGTCGGGGCTGTTGAAGCGGCCGTAGTTGCCGGAGTTGGCCGCGGTGCCGATCGGCTCGAGGGCCGCGCCGTCCATGATGTTCTCGTACATGTCGTACGGGGTCGCCCCGCCGTTGCTCCAGTGCATCGCGGCCTGGAAGCTTCCGTTGGCGATGGCGGTGAACCAGGCGTCCGCGTCGGCCTTGTTGACCGTCGAGGCGATGCCGATCGACTTGAGGTTGTCCGAGATGATCGACAGGTCGGTCTGGTAGTCGCTCCAGCCGGCCGGGTCGGTCAGGGTCAGCGAGACCGCCTTGCCGGACGGGTCCGTCAGGGTGCTGCCGTTATAGGTGAAGCCGTGCGCGGTCAGCAGCGTCTTGGCCGCGGCCGCGGTCTGCTGGCCGTTCACGCCCTTGTACACCGAGGACACGAACGTGTCGCCCGCGGGCGAGGGCAGTCCGGTGATGTTGTCGATCTCCGGCTTGAAGTAGCCCGACTCGCCCTCGTTGTAGATGTCGGCCCGGTTGATCACCATGCCGACCGCCTGGCGCAGGTACTGGTTGTCCCAGGGCTTGACGGTGGTGTTGAACCACAGTCCGTCCGCGCTCAGCGACGGCGGGAACCACAGCTTGTAGTGCGGGTCCTTGGCGGCGAAGACGGTCTTGGCGTCCGGGATGAAGACGTAGCTCCACTCGGTCGCCCCGGTGACCAGCGCCTGGGTCTCGGTGTCGTTGCCGCTGTAAGTGCTGTAGCGCAGCTGGGAGACCTTCGGCGCGGCCTGCCAGTAGCCGCTGGAGCGCACGTTCAGGGTGACCGTCTGCGGGGTGAACGTCTTGAGGACGTACGGGCCGGTCCCGACCGGGTTGGCGACCGTGTCCGTGGTCGGGTCCTTGATCGCGGACCACAGGGCCTTGGGCACCACGAAGGTGGACAGCACCTTGGCCTGGATGACGAAGACCGACTGGGTGAAGTTCACCGTCACCGTGCTGCCGGAGCTGGTGACCGAGTCGATCGGCAGCGCGTTGGAGTTCAGCGCCGCGAACTGCTTGAGGATCTGGAAGGAGTACGCGACGTCGGCGGCGGTCATCGCGGTGCCGTCGGAGAACTTGACCCCGTCGCGGACCGTGAGGACGACCGACTTGTAGTCGGTGGACCAGGTCCACGCGCTGGCCAGCCAGGGGGCCGGCTTCGAGTTCGGGTCGGTCAGGTTGACCATGGCGAGCGGCTCGTAGATCACGTACCGGTAGCCCAGGTGCGCCGCGGCGGACGTGGCCAGGAACGGGTTGTTGTTATCCTTCTCAGAGGCCCCGTCGGGCATGCTGATGTTCAGTACGCCGGACGCGGCGGTTTTGCTGCTCGAGGTGCCGGAGCTGTTCCCGCCACAGGCGGACAGCGCGGCCACCGCCAGGCTGCCCGCCAGTACGGCGGTGATCGGGCGGTTCACACGCATGAATCCTCATCTCGACATGGCTAGTCACTTTTGAGCGCGGCTGCCGGACGGATATGGGGCGACCACCGCGGGCGTATCGCAAACGCCCGAGGCGGGTGTGATGAGTCGGGTCCGGGACGTTGGCGCGTCCCGGCCTGGCTTGTGGAGCGGTACTCGTGGCGCTGTGGTTCGTCAGTGTTGTGATGTGTCGGTACTGCGGTGCGTCAAGTGCGCTTCGGTGCGGTCGAGCCCCGCACGACCAGCTCGGTCGGCAGGACGATCGGCTCGGCGGCCAGCGGACGGCCGTCGAAGTGGCCCATCAGCACGCGTGCGGCCGTCTCGCCCATCTCCCGCAGCGGCTGGTGCACGGTGGTCAGCGGCGGATCCGTGGTCAGCGACTGCGGTACGTCGTCGAACCCGACGACGGCCACGTCCCGCGGCGTCTGCAGCCCGGCCTCGCGCAGCGCCTGGATCGCTCCGGCCGCCGACAGGTCGTTGTGCGCGAACACCGCGTCGAAGTCCGGCCCCGTGTTCAGCAGCCGTCCCCCCTTGAGCAGCCGGCCGATCTCCTGCCGGCCGCCCTCGAAGGTGAAGTCGCCGTCCACCACCCGCCAGGGCTCCAGCGGCAGTCCGGCCTCGGCGTAGACCTCGGCGAACCCGGCCAGCCGCTCCTGGGTGCAGCCCAGGTCCTCCGGGCCGCCGACCACGATCGGCCGGCTGCGGCCGAGGCCGAGCAGGTGCCGGGCCGCGTCCTGCGCCCCGGACCGGTTGGTGGTGGCCACCGAGGGGAACTGCGGGCGCCGGCCCCGGTCGTCGATCAGCACGACCGGCAGCCCGCCGCGGTGCAGCCCGGCGATGAACTCGAGGGTGCCCTCGGGCTCGATCACCAGCAGCCCGTCGAAGGACTTCGACGAGGCCTGCGACGCGAACCGGCGGATCGACTCCTCGCCCTTGCTGCAGCTGAACAGCAGCAGGCCGTAGCCCTCGTCCTCCACGGCGTCGATCACGCCCTGGAGCACCTCGCCCATCCACGGCCAGCTCAGCGAGGGGACCAGCATGCCGAGCACCCGGGTGCGGCCGCGGGCCAGGCTGACCGCCCCGGCACTGGGCACGTATCCGAGCTCTTCGATCACCTGGCGGACCCGGGCCGCGGTACCCGGATCGAGCTCGCCCTTCCCGTTGAGCACCCGGGAGACCGTGGTCTTGCTGACCCCGGCACGGGCGGCGACGTCGGCCATGGTGATCGGCACGGTGCGGCCCCTCCTCACGTCGTTGTCAGGATATGAAGACTGCGGTTTTCCTGCGCGGACAGTGAATCCGATCCGCCCTCGTTCTCGGCCGGAACCGATTCCGGAACCGGTTCCGTGGTGAGCATGAAACAGTGTGGCGGCGGTCACGTCAAGAGTCGAAATCTCGCCGAAATACAACGACCGGGTAACGGAATCCGCGCACGGCGCCCGGACCGAGGGCTTGACAGCGCCCGGGGCCGCCCGCGAATCTTCACCGGGGAGAGCGCTCTCCTACGGGTTTGGGAAGGCAGGCGGCATGCGCGCAGCGGAGTACGACGGCCGGTGGGACGCGCTGCTCGCGCGGCTTGACCTGACGCAGAAGATCAGGCTGTTGTCGGGCGGCTCGGTCTTCCGCACCGCCGCCGAGCCGGCCGTCGGGCTGCGCGCGATGGTCGCCTCGGACGGACCGGTCGGCGTGCGCGGCGAGCGCTGGGACGAGCGCGACACGGCCCTGACGCTGCCGTCCGCCACCGCCATGGCCGCCACCTGGGACGAGGAGCTGGTCGGGCGGCTGGGCCGGCTGCTGGCCGACGAGGCGCGCCGCAAGGGCGTGCACGTGCTGCTGGCCCCGACCCTCAACCTGCACCGCTCCCCGGCGGGCGGGCGGCACTTCGAGTGCTACTCGGAGGACCCGCTGCTGACCGGCCGGATCGGCGCGGCCTACGTGCGCGGGGTGCAGGGCGGCGGGGTCGCCGCGACGGCGAAGCACTACGTGGCCAACGACTCGGAGACCGAGCGGCTGACCCTGGACGCCCGGGTCGGGGAACGCACGCTGCGCGAGCTCTACCTCGCCCCGTTCGAGGCTGCCGTCGCGGCCGGGGTGTGGGTGGTGATGTCGGCCTACAACGCGGTCAACGGGGTCACCATGTCGGAGAGTCCGCTGCTCGCCGAGCCGCTCAAGGGCGAGTGGGGCTTCGACGGGCTGGTGGTCTCGGACTGGGGCGCCGTGCGCTCCACGGTCCCGTCCGCGCTCGCGCAGCAGGACCTCGCGATGCCCGGACCGAACGAGTGCTGGGGAGCGGATCTGGTCGCTGCGGTCGGCGCCGGCGTCGTACCGGAATCAGTGATCGACGAGAAGCTGCGGCGGCTGTTCCGGCTGGCCGAGCGGGTCGGGGCGTTCGAGGGCCCTGCCGCGTATGAGCCCCTGCCGGAGCCCGAGGCACGGGCCCTGCTACGGCACGCCGTCACCCGCAGCAGTGTCCTGGTACGCAACGACGGAGGACTGCTGCCGCTGGCCGCTGCGGCGGTGCGCAGCGTGGCCGTGATCGGACCGAACGCGGCGACGGCCCGCATCCAGGGCGGCGGCAGCGCGAGCGTGTTCCCGCAGTCCACGGTCACTCCGCTGGCCGGAATCCGCGAGGCGCTGCGCGGCGTCGCAAAGGTCGAATACGCGGCGGGCGCGTACGTCACCGTGCGCCCGACCCCGCTCACCCCCGATCAGTCCACAGACCCGCTGACCGGCGAGCCCGGAGTGCGGGTGCGCTATCTGAACGCGGACGGCGTCGAGGTGCACTCCGAGCGGCGGCTCAGTGGCCGGATTCTCGAGCCGTCCGTGGACGCGGTCACCCTCGCGGCCGAGTTCGTCGAGGTCAGCGCCCGGTTGCTGCCGGAGGTCGGCGGGGCGTGGAAGTTCGGCGTGGTCGGCCTCGGCGCGGTCTCGCTGCGCGCCGACGACAGCCTGCTGATCGACGAGACGATCGAGCCGGAGTCCGACGACCCCACCTACGTGCACGTCGCGCCGTCCTATCGGCAGGCCACGGTCGCGGTCGAGTCCGGCGTGCCGGTCGCCCTGGTGGTCCGCCGCCATCTGGCTCCGGGCACCGGGCTGGCCGTCGCGCTGACCGCCGATCCCCCGCGCCGGGACGACGATGACGAACTCGCCGCCGCGGTCGCGCTGGCCAAGGCCGCCGACGTCGCCGTGGTCGTGGTCGGGACCACGGACGAGATCGAGAGCGAGGGCTTCGACCGCGCCGACCTGGGCCTGCCGGGCCGGCAGGACGAGCTGGTGGCGGCGGTGGCCGCGGTCAATCCGCGCACGATCGCGGTGGTCAACGCGGGCGGACCGGTGCTGCTGCCGTGGCTGGAGGACGTGCCCGCCGTGCTGCTGAGCTGGTTCCCCGGGCAGGAGGCCGGCGACGGGCTGGCCGATCTGCTGTTCGGCGCGGCGGAGCCGGGCGGCCGGCTGCCGACCACCTGGGCCGCGGCCGCCGCGGACGTGCCGGTGCTGGACACCGCGCCGGTCGAGGGAGTCCTCGAATACGCCGAGGGCCTGCACGTCGGCTACCGGGCCTGGCTGCGCGACCAGGTCGCGGAAACCTGGCACCCGGAGCCGATGTTCTGGTTCGGCCACGGGCTCGGCTACACCACCTGGCGTTACGAGGGCGTCAGCGCGCCGAAGCGGATCCGGCCCGGCGCGCTGTTCATCGTGCAGGTCACCGTCCGCAACACCGGCACGCGGGCCGGGCGCGAGGTCGTGCAGCTCTACCTGAGCCGCCCGGACAGCTCGATCGAGCGCCCGGTGCGCTGGCTGGCCGGGTACGCCACGGCAGAGGCCGGGCCGGGCGAGACCGCGACCGTCTCGGTCACCCTGCAGCCGCGCGCCGTGCAGCACTGGTCCGAGTCAGGGCACTGCTGGAGCACCGAGCCGGGCGAGTTCACCCTGCTGGCCGGGCGCTCGGCCGGCGAGCTGCCGCTCACGACCACCATCGTCGTGGACTGACCGCCGCCGGCCGAGCGCTGTGGCTCAGGGCCCCGGGCCCGGGGTCACTCGTTCAGGAGTAGATCCCGAACTCGTAGAGCGAGTACCCGAACGTCGTTCCGCGCGCCGTGCCGTACATGCGCACGTAGCGTCCTGATCCGCTGACGGCGAAGTCGTCCACGCCGCCGATCCCGGTGGTGGTCGAGTACACCGTGGTCCAGTTCGTACCGTCGTTCGAGGTCTGAATCTGGTACGCCTGGCCGTACGCGGCCTCCCAGACCAGCTGGATGTGCCGGATCGTCGTGGTCTGGCCCAGGTCGACCTGGATCCACTGCGGATCGCTCCAGTCGGTCGCCCAGCGGGTGGTCAGGTTCCCGTCGGTGGCGTTGGACGCCGGGTACGGCGCTCCGGTGCCCACGGCCTGGTACGAGGAGGCCGTGGCCGGCTTGCCGAGCGCCACGTTCGTGCCGCTCACCGTCGGCGGGACGACCTTGAACGACGCGGTCTGGATGCCCGCGTTGCCCTGGCCGTCGAACACGTACACGTCCACCTTCCACACGCCGATCTTGCGCGGCGCGGCGACGGTGAGCGTGCCGCCGGCGGCGGTGAAGGTCGCGCCCTGCAGCGCGGTGGCGGAGTCGACGTACTTGCTGCTGAAGTTGACTCCGTAGCGCAGCGGCGCGCCGATCGGGCTGGTCGCGGCGACGTGGACGGTGAACGTCCCGCCGGCCGGGACCGCGGCGGCGTTGTCCACCGTCATCCCGGAGATCACCGGGGCCTGATTCGTCGAGCTCTGGCCGCCGTACAGCGCGCTGACCTGGTAGTAGGACAGCCGCCGCCAGCCTCCGGTGTCCAGGTTGAACCAGATCCCGCCGAAGTCGTTCTCCAGCCCGAAGCTGAACAGGGTCGCGCCGAGCGCCACGCCCGACGCCGACTTGGTGCAGTTCCACGCGGTCGCGTACCCCGCCGCGGACTGCTGGTCGGTGTCCTCCAGCGGCACGCCGTTGGCGTCGTTGGGCACCTCCCACTCCCCCGACGGCCCGGCCTCGGTGACGATGTACGGCTTCGTGTACCCGCCGCTGTTCCACGCCGCCTGGACGCCGCACACGGCCCCGTAGGAGTTGACCGCCATCAGGTCCAGGTCGGGGGTGTTCGCCTTGTAGTACGGCCACGCCCCGACCCAGGCGTCGGTCGAGGTCACCGGATGGTTCGGGTCGGCCGCGTGGATGGCCTGGACGACCTGCTCGACGTACTGCGCGTACGCGTTGCGCTCGGCCTCCAGCTGCGTGCCCGAGTACGTGTTCTGCAGGGTCAGCAGCACCTCGTTGCCGACGTCCCACATCAGTACGCCGCCGTTGTTCTTGTACTGATTCACGTACTGGACGATCGTGTTCAGGGTGCTGGTCTTGTACGCGGTGTCGTTGACGTAGTCGTCGGTCTGGCTCAGCCAGAACCCGTTGATCACCTTGATTCCGTCGGCCGCGGCCGCATCCAGCAGCGGCTGCGTCGTGCCGTCGGTGCCCCAGGTGCGCACCGTGTTGACGCCCATCGACGCGAGGTCGGGCAGGTAGGTGCTCGCGGCGCCCGGCGTCGGCCCGTAGGTCACGCCCTTGATGTAGTAGGGCGCGCCGTTCACGGACAGGCCCCAGTTGCCCTGCGTGCCGGTGACCTTGACCACGCTCGGGTTGTTCGGCGCGGTGGCCGGCGGGCTCAGCGGGGTGGGTACGGGGCCGGTGCTCTGCTGTACCAGGACCGAGCCGATGCTCAGCGTGCCGCCGGAGGAGGTGGCCGCGTTCGGTGAGGTGCAGCCGCACTCGCCGTTGGGGAAGGAGCCGCCCATGGCCAGGTCGAAGATGATGAAGAAGCCGTGGTCCACCGCGGCCTGCCAGGTGGCCACGCCGACCTGGCTCTCGCTGACCTGCCAGAACTGCGCGCCGTCCACGTACCAGCGGATCTGCTCGTCCGACCTGGTGCGGTCGATGATCTCAGAGTACGTATGGTAGGCGGTCTGGCAGCCCGCGCAGTACGTCAGGCCACTGGTACGCCCGTTGTACTCGTTGCACGCCCCGCCCGGCGCGACCCCGCAGTGCAGCGTGCCGGAGACCTGGCTGCGCGCGTTGACCGACTCCATGATGTCCGACTCGCCGACGGCCGGCCAGGTGCCGCCGGTGCGGTCGCCCGCGCCGAGGGTCCAGAACGCGGGCCAGTAGCCGAGCCCGTTGGCCGGGTTCGGCTGCTCGATCGAGGCGGAAATCTGCAGCATGCCGCCGGCCGGCGCGGCGAAGTCGCTGCGCTGGCTCTCGATCCGCCCGGAGGTCCACGCGCCGTTGCTGTCCAGCGCGGTGAGGTTCAAGTGGCTGTTGCCGTCGAGGTGCACGTTGGCGGTCGAGTTGGACATGGTCTCGATCTCGCCGGTCCCCCAGTTGGCCGGTCCGCCCGGGGAGCTGGTGCCGGTGTCCTCGATCCAGTCGGCCGCGGACGGGGCGGTGCCCGCCGCGCCGGACAGGTTGGCGTTCCACACGGTGGACCAGGCCGGCTGCGTCGCGCTCGTGCTGGGCGAGGCCGTGGGTGAGGCGCTCGACGTGCCGAGCGTGCCGTAGACCTGGAATTCCCAGAGCGAGTAACCGTATCCGGTCGCCCGCGCCGTCCCGTACATCCTGATGTACCGGCCGCTGCCCGACACGGCCAGCGTCTGGGTGCCGCCGGTCCCGGTCGTCGTCGAGTAGACCGAGGTCCAGTTCGTCGCGTCCTGGGACACCTGGATCTGGAAGCCCGTGGCGTACGCGGCCTCCCAGCTGAGCACGACCTGCGTGACCGAGGCCGTCGAGCCGAGATCGACCTGGAGCCACTGCGGATCGCTCCACGCGCTGGACCAGCGCGTGCCGGCGTTGCCGTCCACGGCGGCGGCAGCGGGGAATTGGCCGCTCTCCACCGACGACGCGATGACCGGCCGCCCCTGGGACAGCAGCGTGGAGGCGGCGTGCGCGGTACCGGCTGCGGCGACCAGCGCGTACGCCGCGAGGGCGAGCGCGGTCACCGCGATCAGCACGGCCTGGACTGGTCGGGGAGGTGCATGGGTTGTCATGCTGCGTCCTTACTGGAGAGCGCTCTCCTGTTGGGTGTGCTAGAAAAGCTGCATGAGCAAAGACCGCCCCGTGCCCGGAGGCTCGCCGACGCTCGAACACGTCGCGAAGGTGGCCGGGGTCTCCCGCGCGACGGTGTCCCGGGTGATCAACGGCATCCGCAACGTGGACCCGCAGATCCAGGAGGTCGTGCGCGCGGCGGTCGAGCAGACCGGCTACGTGCCGAACCAGGCGGCCCGCTCGCTGGTGACCCGGCGGACCAACTCGGTGGCGCTGGTGGTCTCAGAGGCCGAACACCGGGCCTTCGACGACCCGTTCCTCGGCCGGATCTTCACCGACCCGTTCTTCGGCCGGATGGTCAGCGGGATCATGGGGGTACTGCGCCCGCGCGGGGTCACCATGGTGCTGATGCTCGCGGAGACCGAGCAGGCCAGGACCCAGCTGATCGGCTATCTGAAGCAGGGCCACGTGGACGGGGTCATCCTGGTCTCCTCGCACGCCGCGGACCCGCTGCCGGGGCTGCTGACCGAGGCCGGGCTGCCCGCGGTGCTCTCCCAGCGCCCCGCGACGCCGCTGCCGATCAGCTATGTGGACGCCGCGCAGAGCGCCGGGGCCAAGCTGGCCGCCGACCGGCTCGCGGCCCGCGGCTGCCGGCGGGTCGCGACCATTTCCGGCCCGCTGGACATGCCCGCCAGCCAGGACCGGCTCAGCGGCTTCCGCGACGCGATGGCCCGGCACGGCCACGCGTACGTCCCCGCGGTGGAGGGCAACTTCACCCAGGAGACCGGGGAGCGGGCGATGCGGCTGCTGCTGGAGGAGCAGCCGGACGTGGACGGGGTATTCGTGGCGAACGACCTGATGGCGCTCGGCGCGGTGGTCGCGCTGCACGACACCGGACGGCGGGTGCCGCAGGACGTGGCCGTCATCGGGTTCGACGACAGCCACGCGGCGCAGATGAGCCGGCCGCCGCTGACCACGATCCGGCAGCCGCTGGAGGACATGGCGGCGGAGATGGCCCGGCTGGTGCTGGCCCATATCGACGATCCGGACAGCCCGCCCACCTCGGCGATCTTCGAGCCGACCCTGGTCGTGCGCGAGTCCGCCTGACACTCCTGGCACGCGTGGCGCACCCGGCACGTCTGGCGCATCCGCCGCACCCGCCGCGGGCACGGCCGCCGGATTGGTACTCATCATTGAGCCTCCAGCCTGGAGAGCGCTCTCCGAAGGGAGATGCTTACGCCGCGCCCCGCATCTGTCAACGCCCCGGATTCCGCGGACCGCCGGTTTCGCGCAACCGGTTCCGGTACCGGTTGCAGTTCCCTGGAAACTCTTGACGAGCGCGTCTCAGCCGAGTTAAATCACACCTCGAAATAAGGCGCGAAAGCATGACCGGAGCTCCCCCCGTCACCAGCCGGAACGGTGCGCCGGGTGCCATCACCCTGTTTCGCACACCGCTCATTCACACACCGCGCGGCGCTGCGGTGAAGACGTCGCCCGATCCATCCCACCGTCAGGCGACGATTTGTCCACTCACCCTGCGGGACCTGCGGGTCCGGCACGGAACGGAGCGCCGAGCATGGCCCGATTGCATATCAATCCACGACGACTCACGCGCACCGCCGCCCTGCTCGCCGCCACCCCCCTGGCGGCCGGCGGGATGCTGTTCGCCCTCAGCGGTTCCGCCCAGGCCGCGGGCCCCGCGTACCCGGCGCACTACGCCGCGCCGTACCTGCAGATCTCCACCAGCGACTCCGGCGACATGGCCGCCGACAAGAGCGCTACCGGCGACGGCTTCTACACCCTGGCCTTCCTGATCCCGCAGTCCGGCTGCACGCCGATGTGGGAGGACGGCAACTACTCGCTCGGCCAGTTCAACTCGCAGATCAGCTCCCTGCAGGCGTCCGGCGGCAACGTCATCGTCTCCTCCGGCGGCGCCCAGGGCGGCGAACTGGCCCAGACCTGCACCAGCGTCACCTCGCTCACCGCGGCCTACGCCAACATCGTGAACACCACCGGGGTGACCAGGCTCGACTTCGACATCGAGGGCGGCACCCTGAGCGACACGGCGTCCACCGCCCGCCGCGATTCGGCCCTGGCCGCGCTCCAGGCGCAGAACCCGGCCGTCCAGGTCGACTTCACCCTCGGCGTCGCGCCGAGCGGGCTGCCCACGGGCACCGGCTCGGAGTACGCGCTGCTGCAGGACGCGAAGGCCAAGGGCGTCAACGTCAACATCGTCAACATCATGACGATGGACTACTACGACGGCCAGCCGGTCCTGAGCGACGCCGAGTCCTCCGCGCGGGGCACCGCGAGCCAGCTGGCGAGCCTGTACGGGATCTCCACCTCCGCCGCCTACGCGAAGATGGGCCTGACCCCGATCGCCGGCACGAACGACGACGGCGCGGTCTTCTCGCAGTCCAACGCCTCCAGCCTGGAGAGCTTCGCCGCGTCCAACGGCGTGGCGGAACTGTCCTTCTGGGAGGTCGACGGCTACGACAAGGGCACCGGGTACGCGTACTCGAGGATCTTCAACGCGATCACCGGCGGCGGAACCACTCCGCCTCCGCCTCCGCCCGGCTCCGGCCCGGTCACCGGCTACCAGGGCCTGTGCCTGGACGTGCGCGGGGCCAGCAGCGCTGACGCCACTCCGGTGCAGGTCTACACCTGCAACGGCACCGGCGCACAGACCTGGACCGCGACCTCCAGCAACCAGCTGCAATCCCTCGGCAAGTGTCTGGACGTGACCGGCGCCGGAACCGCCAACGGCACCCTGGTGCAGCTCTACACCTGCAACGGCACCGGCGCGCAGACGTGGGTGCACCAGTCCAACGGCGAATACATCAACTCCAACTCCGGCAAGTGCCTCGACGACACCGGCTTCGGAGCTTCCGGTACCCAGGCCCAGATCTGGACCTGCGCCGGCAGCAGCAACCAGCAGTGGAGCCTGCCGTAACGATGGGCTAGCGCAGTGATCACCTTGTCCGTTTGAAGCGGACAAAGAACGCGCTGGGCGTGTCGCGTAGTACCTGGCCGCAGTGGCCGGGAAAAGCGCGACACGCCCGAGTGCATTTCCTGTCCGCCTCAGCGAGACACAGGACCCTTACCTGCCTCAGCCTCAGCCGCGGGCGGGGACGGCGGCCGGCACCGGGGCCGGGCCGGTGGAGCCGCGCACCACCAGTTCCGGCTCGAAGAGCAGCTCGTCGGCGGTGACCTCCGCGCCGTCGATCTGGCCCACCAGCATCGCCACCGCCGCGCGGCCCATCGCCTCGATCGGCTGGCGCACCGTGCTGAGCGGCGGGTCGGTGCAGCTCATCAGCGAGGAGTCGTCGTAGCCCACCACCGACAGCCGGTCCGGCACCTTCAGGCCCGCCCTCCGCGCCGCGCGCACCGCGCCGAGCGCGATCAGGTCGCTGCCGCACACGATCCCGGTGATCCCGCGCCCTATCAGCCGGGACGCCGCCGCCTGCCCGCCCTCCAGCGAGAACATCGCCCGCTCGATCCAGTCCGGCTCGAAGGCCAGCCCGGCCGCCGCCGCGGCCAGCTCGAAGGCGGCCTTCTTGCGCCGGGACGGCATGTGGTCCGGCGGGCCGAGGATCAGGCCGATCCGCTCGTGCCCGAGCGCGGCCAGGTGCCCGAAGGCCTGCTCCACCGCGACCGCGTCGTCCGTCGAGACCCGGGGGAAGTCCAGGTGCTCGGCCGCAGCGTTGAACAGCACGACGGGCAGCCGCAGCTCCAGCAGCCGCAGGTAGTGCTGGTGCGGCGCGTCCGCCTCGGCGTAGTGCCCGCCGGCGAATACGACTCCTGAGACCTGCTGTTCCAGCAGCATCTCCACGTAGTCGGCCTCGGACAGCCCGCCGGCCGTGCGCGTGCACAGCACCGGGGTGAACCCCCGCTGTGCGAGCGCGCCGCCGACCACCTCGGCCAGCGCCGGGAAGATCGGGTTCTGCAGCTCCGGCAGCACCAGCCCGATCAGCCGCGCGCGCTCGCCGCGCAGTTGGGTGGGCCGTTCGTAGCCGAGCACGTCAAGGGCCGTCAGGATCGCCGCGCGCGTCCCCTCGGCCACCCCGGGCTTGCCGTTGAGCACCCGGCTGACCGTGGCCTCGCTGACCCCGGCCTTCTTCGCCACTTCCGCAAGCCTTCGCGACATGCCGCAAGAATAGCGCACGGTTTTGCAAGATGCTGCAAGACTTTCAGCGTCGCAGCAATGCGCTACCTCACGGTCCCACGCCGGGGCCCGCGGTCATCCGACCGGGTCGGACTCCCAGCCCACGGTGCTGAGCCGCTCGCGCACCCGCTCGACGTCGGACTCCAGCGCGGTCTCGCTGATGAGCCGCTCGATGGCCTCGCTGATCGCCGCGGGGTTCTCGGACGCGGCCGGGTCCTCGGCCAGCACGGCGGCGAGTTCCTCGACCTCCTCCTCGGACAGCCGGCGGCGCAGCAGCGCGAAGAGCGGCAGGTAGTCGCGCTCGGGCACGCCCTGCGGGTAGCCCTTGCGGACGAAGTCGACGACGGCCTGGAGGGAGGGCGGAAGAGGCATCGGATTCCTCGCGGTGAGGGGGGACGAGACGATTCGGGTGGGCGGCCGGGCGGTCCGCGCGACCGGCTAGCTGTGGTTCACAATGCTGTAGATTCCCCACCCGATCGCCGCCAGCACCACGGCGAAGCAAAGCGTCGCCGCGGCGATGCCCAGCGGGCTGCCGCCGACGAGCTCGTCGCCGTCCTCGGCCGTCCCGGCCGGAGCCGGTGCGCCGCCCGGGCGCAGGGTCAGCGCCCGCAGCCCGATCGCGAACAGCGCCGGCAGCCCGGCCCCGGCCAGCAGGCCGACCACCACGATCTTCCAGAGCGCGGTCAGGTTGATCCAGGAGTTCATCGCAGTTCCGGTCCTTCGCTCGTTCCGTCCGGGATCGATCCGCTACGCCGCTGCGCCCGCGCCGACCGGGGTCGGAATCGGGGCCACCGAACCGGTCCACTCGTCGTTGACGTTGCCGGGGTGCACGGCGGTCTTGCGCGAGTTGAGGTAGAAGGCCACGGCGCAGGCCACCAGCACCACGAAGATCACGGACACGCCGGCCAGGCCGCCGATGCCGTGCGCCGCGCCGTAGGCCAGCGCGCCGACCACCCCGGCCGACGGAAGGGTGAACAGCCAGGCGGTGGCCATCCGGCCGGCCACGTTCCAGCGCACCTGCGCCCCGCGCTTGCCCACCCCGGAGCCCAGGATGGAGCCGGTCGCCACGTGCGTGGTGGACAGCGAGTAGCCGAAGTTGCTGGACAGCAGGATGACGGCGGCCGAGGAGGACTCGGCGGCCATACCCTGCGGCGCCTCGATCTCGACCAGGCCCTTGCCCAGCGCCCGGATGACCCGCCAGCCGCCGACGTAGGTGCCGAGGCTGATCGCCAGCGCGCAGGACACGATCACCCAGGCCGGCGCCTTGGTACCGCTGGCCAGCGAGCCGTTCGCGATCAGGGCGAGCGTGATCACGCCCATGGTCTTCTGCGCGTCGTTGGTGCCGTGCGCCAGCGAGACCATCGAGGCCGAGCCGATCTGCCCGATCCGGAAGCCGTGGCCGCGCACCTTGTCGCCCACGCCGCGCGTCAGCCGGTACACCGAGTAGGTGCCGACGGCGGCGATCACTCCGGCGATGACCGGCGAGAGCACCGCGGGCAGGATGACCTTGGAGACCAGGCCGTGCCAGAGCACCGCGTGCCCGCCGGCCGCGGCCAGCGTCGAGCCGACCACCCCGCCGATCAGCGCGTGCGAGGAACTCGACGGGATGCCCAGGTACCAGGTGGCGAGGTTCCACAGGATGCCGCCGACCAGGCCCGCGAAGACCACGGTCGGGGTCACCAGGTGGCTCTGCACGAGCCCGCTGGCGATCGTGGCGGCCACGCTGAAGGACAGGAACGCCCCGACGAGGTTGAGCACGCCGGAGAGCGCGACCGCTATCCGCGGCGGCAGCGCGCCGGTCGCGATGGACGTGGCCATCGCGTTGCCGGTGTCGTGGAAGCCGTTGGTGAAGTCGAATGCCAGTGCCGTGACGACCACCAGCGTCAGCAGAATGTCATTGCTACTCACGTCGCGAAACGTACATTCGACGCGGCGGGCACGGAAGGTTCGAACCTCAGAAAACACCTGAAGGTCGGCCAATATTCACCCGCTCCGCGGTAACGAACGCGCGGTGTCATCCGTTGTTCATTCACTCGGACGCATGAAGCCCGGAGGCCCCCCGGCCGGCTCAGCGCGGGGTGAGCCGGGGCAGCATCTGGCGGGCGTCGACCCGGCGCTCGGACAGCAGCGCGGCCGACCCGACGATCAGCGGGTCCGGGTCGGTCGCGATGTCGGGGTCCTTGTCCGGGTACTCGAAGTGCGAGAGCACGTGGCGCATCGCGCCGAGCCGGGCCCGCTTCTTGTCGTTGCTCTTGACCACGGTCCACGGCGCGTCGGCGGTGTCCGTGTAGAAGAACATCGCCTCCTTGGCCTCGGTGTAGTCGTCCCACTTGTCCAGCGAGGCCAGGTCCATCGGGCTCAGCTTCCACTGGCGCACCGGGTCGACCTGCCGGATCAGGAAGCGGGTGCGCTGCTCGGACTGGGAGACCGAGAACCAGAACTTGACCAGCCGGATCCCGTCGCGCGCCAGCATCCGCTCGAACTCCGGGGCCTGCCGCATGAACTCGAGGTACTCGGCCGGGCCGCAGAAGCCCATCACCCGCTCCACCCCGGCCCGGTTGTACCAGGAGCGGTCGAACAGCACGATCTCCCCGGCAGCCGGCAGGTGCGCGACGTACCGCTGGAAGTACCACTGGGTGCTCTCCCGCTCGGAGGGCTTCTCCAGCGCGACCACGCGTGCGCCGCGCGGGTTGAGGTGCTCGGTGAACCGCTTGATGGTGCCGCCCTTGCCCGCCGCGTCGCGGCCCTCGAACAGCACCACCAGCCGCTCGCCGGACTCCTTGATCCAGTTCTGCAGCTTCAGCAGCTCGATCTGCAGCAGCCGCTTGTCGTGCTCGTATTCGGCCCGGGTCAGCCGGGCGTCGTACGGGTAGTCCTCGCGCCAGGTGTCCACCGGAGTGCCGTCGGCGTTGTAGAGGACTGGATCGTCGTCGTCGCTGTCGTCCACCCGCAGGCCGGCCAGTTGCTCAGCAGTCAGATCAGTGTTCACCAGCGCAGCATCACCTGCCGACGGCGAAATCGCCAGATCCGCACCGCACCGGACACGCCCTGTTCACCCGTGCGCCACCGAGGATGCCATCTCGCGGCTACGGGGTACCGGTTTGGTGACCGGTGGACACCCACTGAGCCGGTCCCGTACGTCCCAGGAGTCTCATATGCCCGTTTCCCCCCGCCCGGCAACCAGTTCGAGCCTCTCCCGCCGCCGCTTCCTCGGCACCGCCGCCGGAACGGCCGCGGCCGCCGGCGCCCTCCCGCTGCTCGCCCCGGGGATGGCCGACGCCCTCGCCGAACCGGTCGGGCGCGGCTCGCTCGACGAGATCGAACACGTCGTCATCCTGATGCAGGAGAACCGCTCGTTCGACCACTACTACGGCACGATGAGCGGCGTGCGCGGCTACGGCGACCGCGCGGCGCTGCGGCTGCCGAGCGGACTCGACGTCTTCCACCAGCCGGACGCGGCGCGCACCGACGGCGGGTACCTGCTGCCGTTCCACGTCGACACCCGGAAGGTGGACGGCCAGGACCTCGGCGACCTGGACCACAGCTGGGCCGGCACGCACTACGCCTACCACGGCGGCGAGTACGACCAGTGGATCGCGGCGAAGTCCGCGATGACCATGGGCCACTTCACCGAGACCGACATCCCGTTCCACCGCGCGCTGGCCGACGCGTTCACCATCGGCGACAACTACTTCTGCTCGATCCAGGGCCCGACCACGCCGAACCGGCTGTACCTGTGGACCGGCACGATCGACCCGGCCGGCGCCGCGGGCGGCCCGATCAACTACAACCCGGACGACTACCTGCCGGTGCTGGACTGGACGACCTACCCGGAGCGGCTGCAGACGGCCGGGATCTCCTGGCAGGTCTACGCGAACAACGAGATCGGCGACGACGGGGCGCACCCGTTCGTCGGCGACTACGGCGACAACCCGCTGTGGCTCTTCCAGGCCTACCACGACGCGCTCGCCTCCTCCGACCCGAAGGTGCGCCAGCTCGCCGACCGGGCCGGGGTGTTCGAGAACTGGCTCCCCGACTCCGGCCAGGGCAAGAACACCAAGCACGTGCTGGCCGACTTCATCGCCGACGTCGAGGCCGGCGAGCTGCCCGCGGTCTCGTGGATCGTGGCCCCGTACGGCTACAGCGAGCACCCGGCGGCGCGGCCGGTGGACGGCGCGGCGTACACGCAGACCGTGCTCGAGGCGATCTGGTCCGACCCGAAGCTGTGGCGCAACACGGTCGTGCTGATCACGTATGACGAGAACGACGGCTTCTACGACCACCTGGTGCCCCCGGCCGCCCCGGCGGGCACCGCCGCCGAGTTCGTCGACGGCCTGCCGATCGGCCTCGGCCCGCGCGTGCCGCTGACGGTCGTCTCCCCGTGGTCGCGCGGCGGCTGGGTGAACTCGGCGGTCTCGGACCACACCTCGGTGCTGCGCTTCCTGGAGCGCTGGACCGGGGTGAAGGAGCCGAACATCTCGGACTGGCGCCGGGCCGTGTGCTCGGACCTGACCGGGGCCTTCGACTTCAAGGCCGACAACCCGACCATCCCGCAGCTGCCGGACACCTCCATGCTGCGCAAGCTGGCGGACCAGACGCAGAGCGGCCTGCCGACCCCGACCCCGCCGGCCACGGGCAGTCAGATCGAGCCCAAGCAGGACGCCGGGACCCGTCCGGCCCGCGCGCTGCCCTACCAGCCGTCCGCGAACGCGAGCCTGAACGCGGCGCGCTCGGGACTGGAGCTGACGCTTGCGAACGCCGGAGCGGGCGCGGTGAACCTGCAGGTCTACGCGAACAACGCGATGACCGGCTACGACGTGGCCCCCGCGGCGACGAACGCACCGGTCAGCCTGGCGGCTTCGGGCCCGTACGCCGTCACCGTGCACGGTCCGAACGGCTTCGTGACCGCCTTCGCCGGGGACACGACCAAGAGCGGCGCGGGCGTGGAGGTCACGGCGGACCTGCACCACAGCGGAGAGCTGCGGCTGAGCCTGGTCAACGGCGCCAAGACCGCGGTGGACGTCAGCGTGGCCTCGCTGCTGCCCGGCGACTCGAAGGCCAAGCCGACTGTCGTGCACGTGGCGGCGGGCCACCGCGAGACGCTCCGCTTCGAGCCGCTCGACACCGCGCACGGCTGGTACGACCTGGCTGTGACCGTGGCCGGAGATGCGTCGTACCTGCGCCGGTTCGCCGGGCACGTGGAGAACGGCAAGGCGAGCGTGACCGGCTGAGCACGCGGAGTATCAACATATCCTGATTCGCTTTGGCGGCCCGGCTCCGGTGGAGACGGGCCGCCAAAGTATCTGTGCCCACATCGCATCTTGCCTATTGGAAACGATTTTCATAAGCTGTGCCCCAGCACCAAAACGATGTTCATCTCCACTGAGGGGCACTTCGATGATCCGTGCAGGCAGCAGACCCGCGCTCGGGGGGCTGGCCGCAGCCGGGGCGACGATCGCCCTGCTGGTGGCGGGATGCGCGACGACCGCCCCGACGGCCTCCGGCGCGGCGCAGGCCGCGGACGCCTCCGGGGCCGGTACCCGGATCACCGTGGTCGCCGCGGAGAACTTCTGGGGCTCGATCGCCGCCCAGCTCGGCGGCTCGCACGTGACCGAGACCTCGATCATCTCCAACCCCGACACCGATCCGCACGAATACGAGGCCACCCCCGCGGACGCCCGCACCATCAGCGCCGCCCAGCTGTTCGTCCAGAACGGGATCGGCTACGACTCCGCCTGGGCGCCGAAGCTGGTCGCCGCCAACCCGAACTCCGCGCGCACGGTGCTCACGGTCGGGGACGTGGTCGGCCTCAAGGACGGCGACAACCCGCACCAGTGGTACGCGAAGGCCAGCGTCTACAAGGTGATCGACGCGATCACCGCCGCGTACCAGAAGATCGACCCGGCCGACGCGGCCTACTTCGCCGCGCAGAAGTCCGCCTTCGAGACCACCACGCTGGGCGAGTACAACCAGCTGATCTCGGAGATCAGCACGAAGTACGCGGGCACGCCGATCGGGGCCTCGGAGTCCATCGTCTCAGGGCTCGCCGACACGCTCGGGCTGAGGATGCTGACCCCGTACTCCTTCCTGAAGGACATCAGCGAGGGCACCGACCCGACCGCGGCCGACAAGACCCTGATCGACCAGCAGATCAAGACCAAGGCGATCAAGGTGTACGTCTACAACTCGCAGAACTCCACCCCGGACATCGCCGCCCAGGTGGCCGCGGCGAAGGCCGCCGGGATCCCGGTGACCACGGTGACCGAGACGCTCTCCCCGGCCGGCGACTCGTTCGAGCAGTGGCAGGTCGCGCAGTTGCAGAGCCTGGAGAGCGCGCTGGCTCAGGGAACAGGGCACTGACGTGAACGGTCATGACGTTGATGATGTTGATGTAGCGGACACAGCCGTCGTAGAACTGCGCGGGGCGGCCGTGGCGGTCGGCGGGCGGACGCTGTGGAGCGGGGTGGACCTGACCGTGCACGCGGGCGAATTCGTGTCCGTACTCGGTCCGAACGGGGTCGGGAAGTCCACCCTCGTCAAGGTGCTGCTGGGCGCGCTGCCCGCCACCGCCGGAACGGTCTCGGTGCTCGGGCGGCGGCCGGGCGAGGCGGGCGCGCGGATCGGTTATCTGCCGCAGCGGCGCAGCTTCGACGCCTCGCTGCGCATCCGGGGCGTCGACGTGGTGCGGCTCGGCCTGGACGGCGACCGCTGGGGCCTGCCGCTGCCGGGGGCCTCCCGGTTCACCGCCCGGGGCCGGGCCGCCGAGGCGCGGGTGCGCGAGGTGATCGACCTGGTCGGCGCCTCGGCGTACGCGCAGCGGCCGATCGGGCAGTGCTCCGGCGGCGAGCAGCAGCGGCTGCTGATCGCGCAGGCGCTGGTGCGCCGCCCGGGCCTGCTGCTGCTGGACGAGCCGCTGGACTCCCTCGACCTGCCGAATCAGGCCTCGATCGCGGCGCTGATCCACCGGGTCTGCCGGGAGGCCGGGGTCGCGGTGATCATGGTCGCGCACGACGTGAACCCGATCCTGCCCTACCTGGACCGGGTCGTGTACATCGCGGCGGGCGGCGCGGCCTCGGGCCTGCCGGAGCAGGTCATCACCACGCCGACGCTGACCCGGCTGTACGGCACGCCGGTGGAGGTCCTGCGCACCTCGGACGGGCGGCTGGTGGTCGTCGGCGGCCCGGAGGCCCCCGCAGTACACACGAATCGGCACGCGGCGGTCGCGGATGCCTCCTGATTCGGGCTTCTCCTGGAACCTGGTGCGCGACGTGCAGGAGCTGTGGTCGCTGCCGTCGATGGTCAACGCGTACCGGGCCGGGGCGATCATCGCGGTGACCGCCGGGGTGGTCGGCTGGTTCATGGTGCTGCGCCGCCAGACCTTCGCCGGGCACACGGTGGCGCTGGCCGGCTTCCCGGGCGCGGCCGGGGCGGTGCTGATCGGCGTTGCCTCGGGTTACGGCTATTTCGGGTTCTGCGTCGGCGCGGCGCTGCTGATCGCCGTCGGCGCGCGCTCCGGCGGCGGACAGGCCGAGGAGTCGGCGCTGACCGGGGTGGTCCAGGCCTTCGCGCTGGCCTGCGGCATGCTGTTCGTCTCGCTCTACCAGGGCTTCCTCAATGGAATCAACAGCCTGCTGTTCGGCAGCGTGCTTGGCATCACGGACGGGGACGTGCTCGCCCTCGCGCTGGTGGCGGTCGCGGTGCTGGCGGCAACGGCCGCGATCGGGCGGCCGCTGCTGTTCGCCTCGATCGATCCGGCCGTGGCCGCGGCGCGCGGGGTGCCGGTGCGCGCGCTCGGCGCGGTGTTCCTGGCCCTGCTCGGCGCGGCGGTGGCCGAGGTCTCCCAGATCACCGGTTCACTGCTGGTGTTCGCGCTGCTGGTGATGCCCGCGGCCACGGCGCAGCGGCTCACCGCCCGACCCGCCCTCAGCCTGCTGATCACGGTGCTGATCGGACTGCTGGTCACCTGGATCGGCCTGGCCGCCGCGTACTTCACGCCGTACCCGATCGGGTTCTTCGTCACCGGGCTGGCGTTTGCGGCGTATGTCGCGTCACGCCTGGTCGGACCGCGGAGAGCTGCGGCGTGAGCATGTTCGAGCACCCCTTCATGGTCAACGCCCTGCTGGCCGGGACCGGGATCGCGCTGGCCTGCGGGCTGGTCGGCTACTTCCTGGTGCTGCGCGCGCAGGTGTTCACCGGGGACGCGCTCTCCCACGTGGCGTTCACCGGGGCGCTGGCCGCCCTCGCCTTCGGGATCGACCTGCGGATCGGGTTGTTCGCGGCCACGGTGCTGGTGGCGCTGCTGCTCGGCGCGCTGGGCGACCGCGGCCGGGCCGACGACGTGGCCATCGGCAGCGTGTTCGCCTGGATCCTCGGCCTCGGCGTGTTCTTCCTGACCCTGTACACCACCGACCGGTCCGGCGGCGGCAACGGGAACGCGACCGTCAACGTCCTGTTCGGCTCGATCTTCGGGCTGTCCGGCGGGCAGGCGCGGCTGGCGCTGTGGATCGGCCTCGGAGCGCTCGCGGCCACGGCGGCGGTTGCCCGGCCGCTGCTGTTCGCCAGCGTGGACGAGGCGGTGGCCGGGGCCCGCGGGGTGCCGGTGCGGCCGCTCGCCTTCGGCTTCCTGGCCCTGGTCGGGGTGACCACGGCGGAGGCGACGCAGGCCGTGGGCGCGCTGCTGCTGCTCGGCCTGCTGGCCGCCCCGGCCGGGGCTGCACTGGCGCTGACCGACCGGCCGTACCGGGGGATGGCGATCTCGGTCGCCCTGGCGGTGGCCGAGCTGTGGGGCGGGCTGACCCTGGCGTACCTCGCGCCGAGGCTGCCGCCGAGCTTCTCGATCACCGCGGTGGCCACAGCCGTGTACGCGGGGTCACTGGCGGCCGGACGATACATGCGGTCACCCCGGACCAGGATGAGTGGTAATAACTCCTGGTAGGCGGGCACGTCGCAGACGTTTGACGCGTAGCGACGTTTGACGCGGAGGGCGGTGCACGGGGATGGTCCGGGGCCGCGCCGGGTGGATCAATGGACGACAAGGGGGCAGTCGCCCCCGAGCTCACCCAGGCTCTCGGAGCCGTCCGGGCTTCCGGGCGGCTCCGAGCAGCAGCCGGGCAGCAGTCGTGCAGCATCCATCCGCCGGCCACCGTGAGGGGACCACCATGTCAGTACTCGAATCCCTGTTCGGGCTGGGCGGCCGCAGGGCCCTGGTGACCGGGGCCTCGCGCGGGATCGGCCGGGCGATCGCGCTCGGATACGCCGAGGCCGGGGCGGACGTGGCGGTGCTGGCCCGGGACCGCGCCGCGCTGGACGAGGTCGCGGCCGAGATCGAGAAGCTCGGGCGGCGCGCGCTGGCGCTGCCCTGCGACGTGACCGACGCCGAACAGGTCGACTGGGCGGTGGACCGGGCGGTGACCAGGTTCGGCGGCCTGGACGTGCTGGTCAACAACGCGGGCGGGATGGCGCACGCCGGGCCGCTGCTCGCCCAGCCGTACTCGGACTGGACCGAGACGAGCCGGCTGAGCCTGGACTCGGTCGTGCGGCTGTGCCAGGCGGTCGGCCCGCACCTGACGGCGCAGGGCTCCGGCGCGGTGATCAACATGTCCTCGGTGGCCGGGCTGGCGGGCGTGCCGATGATCTCGATGTACGCGGCGGCCAAGGCCGCGGTGATCTCGCTGACCCGCTCGCTGGCCGCCGAGTGGGCCGCCGCCGGGGTGCGGGTCAACGCCCTGGCCCCCGGCTGGATCGCCAGCGACCTGACCCGCAACTTCTTCGGCGACCCGCAGATCCGCGCCGGGCTGCTGCGCGCGGTGCCGACCGGGCGGCTCGGCGAGCCGTCCGACGTGGTCGGCGCGGCGATCTTCCTGGCCGCGGACGCCTCCCGGACGGTGACCGGCGCCTGCCTGACCGGCGACGGCGGGATGAGCGCCTACGTCGGCGGCCCGACCCTGATCGACCTGCTGGCAGCCGGACGGGTCGCGACCTGAGCGGGGCCGACGGGAGTTGATCGGACGTAGCCGGACCTGATCGGAACTGACCGGACGTGACCTGACCGGAGAGGCGGCACCGTGGCCACCGTGACCGACGCCCTGATCCGCGAGGCGATTCCGGAGGCGTGGCACGTGCGCCCGGCCGAGCTGACGGCGTCCGGACAGCACCGGCTGACGTACGCGCGCATCCGCGAGGCGCACCGCACTCTGCCGCGTATCAGTGAACTGCTGGCCGACCCGTGGGCCTACTGCGCGGTGCTGGAGCGGGCCGCGGTCATCGATCCCTGGCTGTTCCACCCGCTGCTGCTGCACTACACGCTGACCACGGCACCGGTGCTGCGCTTCGGTGACCCGCAGCGGACATCCGGCCTGCTGGACGCGTTGGAGTCGCTGTCCGTCACGGGCTGCGCGGCGATGACGGAGGCGTCCCGCAGCAACAGCCACCTGGAGTTGCGCACCACCGCGACGCACGACCCGGCGCGCGGCGGCTTCGTGCTGCACACCCCGGACGCGTCCGCGGTCAAGAAGCCGGTCATGGCCGCGCACGCGGGCGGCGGCAAGCTCGCCGCGGTCTACGCGCGGCTGGTCGTGGGCGGCGCGGACTGCGGGGTCTTCGTCTTCGCCGTGCCGCTGCGCGGGGCCGACGGCCGGGCGGTGCCCGGGGTGCGGATCCAGCCGATGGTGGAGAACTCGCTGCTCACGGCCGATTTCTCGACCGTCGCCTTCGACCACGTCCGGCTCCCGGCAGAGTCCTGGCTCGACGACGGCGCACGGATCGAGGACGGCGTCTTCCACGATCCGGCGGGCGACGTGGCAGCGCGACTGCGGCGCACGATGAGCATCGGCCCCGGGGTCTGGCGGGGCATCAGCGCGATGGCCGCGGCGGTGAGCCGGTCGGCGGCAGTCATGGCGCTGCGATACTCGATGCAGCACACGACGACGGGCCGGCTCGCGCCCGAGCTGCCGCTCATCGGCTATCGCACCCAGCGCAACGCGGTGTTCACCGCGCTCGCGACGGCCTGGGCCGCGACCGTGGCGGCCGAGCATGCGAAGGGGCGGCGGGACGCGGCGCGCACCGGCGGTTCTACGGGCTCTGACGGCTCCGCGGGCACTGCCAGTTCCGCGGGCGCGACCTGGGCGCCCTGGTCGTCGGTGGATCAGGAGCTCGCGCTGGTCAAGGTCATCACGACCGAGCTGGCGGACCGGGTCCTGGACCGCTGCCGCCGGCACTGCGGGTCCTCCGGCACGCTGGAGACGGACCACCTCAACCGGTATCGGGGCCTGATCCAGGGCTATGCGACGGCCGGCGGGGACAACCAGCTGATCCTGCTGGACACCGGGCGGGCCCTGGCCGAGGCGCCTGAGCGCTCGCCACTGCGGACCCCGGCCGGGGCCTCGCCCGCCGAGGCCGGACTCGCCCTGGAGTCCTGCCGGGAACTGGCCCGGGTCGCCGAGTCCCTGCTCCAGCGGCGGCTGCGCGGCCGGGTGGTGGACTCGCTGCGCCGCGGCGAGGACCGGTTCACCGCCTGGAACCGGGAGCTCGAACTCACCCTCGACACCGCGACGGCGGCCTGCGACCGGCTGCTGCTCGACCTCGCCGCCGCGGCGCTCGGCCGGGCGGCGGGGCCGGATACGGTGTTCGGCGAGGACGCGCTGTTCGGCGAGGACACCCCGGCCGTGCTCGGGGCGCTGGCCACGGTCTTCGCGCTGGACTGGGCCGAGCGGCGCTGCGGCCTGCTCTCGGACCTGGGGCTGCTCTCCCCCGGCGAGCTGGGCCGGATCCGGGCCGCCCGCGAGGTCGGCTGCGACGTGCTGCTGCCGCACGCCGAGCGGCTCGCGGCGGCCTACGGCCCGCCCGCCGGGCTGCTCATCTCATGAGGCCCCTGTCATGAGGCCTCGTCCAGGTCGAGGCCCTCGTCGATCAGCTCCGCGACCCGCCGCACGGTGAGCGTGCCGACCGCCCCGGCCTCGTCGAGCGGGATCCGCCACTGCTCCTGCGCGACCACGAACAGCTCGATCACCGCCAGCGAGTCGAGGTCGAGGTCGGCGAGGCTCACGTCGGGTTCGACCTGCGCGGCCGGGACGTCGAACCTCGCTACGAGCAGATCGGCCAGTCGCCGGTAGGTTTCGGACACGGTGGTCCTTCCTCTCTGGGGTGAATCGGATCCGGACACGGTGCGGACTGCTGCCGCTTTCGCGGGCATTCGGGTACTTCGACCGGTGGAGCTCGGGCCAGGCGCGCCAGGGGCGGCCGGGTGCGCGGTCTGCGGTCGTACGTGCACGGGCGGCCACGCCGCCCACGTCTTCGAGCCCTTGCAAGCGCCCCGCCGCCACCGCCGAACCTGGCGGGTGGGGAGTGGCCGGGTGGGCGGAGAGGGCGGGCGGCGCTATGGCGGCGAGACGGATTCCCAACGAACGGCTGCGCGAGCTGCTGGGCGAGGCGGGCTGGTCGGGGGAACGGCTGGCGCGCGCGGTGAACACGCTGGGGGCGGAAGCGGGGCTGCCGCTGCAGTACCGGCGCGCCTCGGTCGGGCAGTGGCTGGCCGGGATGCGTCCGGCCCCGGCGGTGGCGGCGCTGGTGGCAGAGGCCTTCTCGCGCGCCCTGGACCGGCCGGTCGGCGTCGCGGAGACCGGCCTGGAGCCGCGCGGGACGCAGCCGCCGGACGGGCTCGCGGGTTCGTGGTGGGAGACGGACGCGGCGGCCCGGCTTACCGAGCTGTCCGACGGCGGAGCCCGGCGGCGTCCGGCCTCGGCGGGCGGCGTGTACAGCCTGGCGGCGCTGCACGTGCCGGGTTGGGCGGCGGCCGAGCAGGGCTTCTCCGGCCGCGCGCCCAGGCCGTCCGGCGCCGACCGGGCGCGGGTCGACCGGGAGCAGGTCGCGGCGGCGAACGCGATGCTGCAGGTCTTCTCCGATACCGACGCCGCTTTCGGCGGCGGCCACTCGCGGACGGCGCTGGTCGGATATCTGCGTACTGCCATCGCCCCCGCGCTGCGGGTCGAGGCGAGTCCCGCGCTGCGCCGCGAACTGCTGACGGTCGCCTCGCGGCTGGCCTACCTTTGCGGCTTCATGTGCTTCGACGACGAGCTGCACGGGGCCGCGGAGCACTACTATCTCGCCGGGCTGCGGCTGGCGGCCGAGGCGGGCGACTCGACCGGATACGCGGTCACCCTGCGGGCGCTGAGCGTGCAGGCGGGCGCACTCGGCCACTCGATGCCCGCCCTGCACCTGGCCGAGGCCGCGGTGAGCGCGGTCTCCACGGCGAATCCGGGGCCTGTGACCGGGACGGCGGCGGACGGTTCCGCGCGCACCCGCGCGTTCCTGTTCGGGCAGCTGGCGGTGGCCCAGGCCGCGACGGGAGACCGGCACGCGGCGGTCACCCACCTGGGCACCGCGCAGGCGCACCTGGAGCGCGCGGACGGCGGCTCGGGCTCGGTGGGCGCCTACCACTCCGCCTCGCTGGCACATCAGCACGCTGCCGTCGCGGCCTCCGCGGGCGAGCACGGCCGGGCGATCGCGGCCCTGCAGTCCTCGCTGCGCCACCGGCCGACCGACGAGCGGCGTTCGCGGGCGGTGACCCTGGCCCGGCTGGCCGAATTGCAACTGGCCGCCGGGCACCTCGAAGCCGCGTGCGCGTCCTGGCACTCGTTCTGCGACGAGTATCCGAGGCTGCGGTCCGCCCGCATCGAGCGTGCGCTGGACGTGCTGCGGTCCCGCACGGCCGCGCATCGCGGCAACAGCACGGCGCGGGCGCTGCACGCACGGGCGACGGCGCTGCGCGCGGAACGCAGAGCGGGTGGAAGTTAAGGGCGTGCGCGGGGTGGTGGCCGGATCAGCGAGCGGGCCGAGGGCCGACTCTGCCCGATATGCGGCTGGCGCCGCGTGGGGCAAGGCGGAGGAGGTCTGCGCAGCGGCCAGGCGGCGTCAGCTGCGGATCGGGCACCGTTGCGCAGGCCGTTCGCGAAGCGCGCTCGAAGAGCGACGACAACGCAGCCAGGCGAAGGCCATCGGCACGCGAGCCCGGCCACCACCCCGCGCACGCCCCAAGTAGTAGGTCGAGCAAATCAGGTAGGTCGAGACGTGCAGGGCGGCGCTCATCGGTGGCACCGGCTGCGGGCGCGCTGGGCGTAGGCGGTGAGTTGCTGCGGTTCGCGCCACGGGAATGCGGGGTCTGCGATCGGTGCCCGGATGACGGACCGCAGGCACACCTCCGCCGTCTCTTGCGGGACAGCACGTGCGGGTTCGTATTCGCCGACGCACCGTTCGACGGCGCGGGCCAGCGCGTCGCCGGTGCCCGCTTCGAGCAGCAGCGCGGGTTCGCCCGCGGTCGCCCGGCGCAGGGCCGAGGGGACGAGGGCCGGACGGGTCAGGCAGTCCGCGAGGCCCTGCCGCAGGTCGTCGTCGGGCTCGTACACGTCGCCGCGTACCGCGGAGTACACCGGCAGCTGTGGCGGCATGGTCCTGATATCGCCGAGCGCGGCCCGGAACGTGCGGGCCTGCACGGCCAGCTCCGGGTGGTGGGACGGGAACGGCAGGCGCAGCCGGTGCGTGTTCAGCCCGCGCTGCGCGGCCAGCAGCTCGACCTCGTCGAGCGCCCCGAGCGGACCGCAGAGCAGCGTCTCGTCGGGAGCGTTGACGCAGGCCAGCACGAGCAGCCGGTTGGCCAGGGCGGCGATCAGGGCGCGGGCCTGCGGCTCCCCGGCGGCCAGCAGGGTCAGCCCGGCCTCGCCGTGCGGAAGGACCGCGGCCAGCCGGTAGGCGATCTCGGCGCCGTCGCCGAGCCCGAACACGCCCGCCGCCGTGGCCGCCGCGATCTCGCCGAAGCTGACCGCGAACACCCGGGTCGGGGCCAGTCCGACCCGTACCAGCGCCCGGTGTACCGCCACCGACGCCCCGAAGGCGGCGAGCTGGAGCGTGCCGCGCGGCGCGGCCGCCAGGTCCCGGCTGCTCGGCGGTTCGGGGCCGCACAGCGCCGGGCCGAGGGGAGCGATGCCGTGCCGCGCGCCGACGGCGTCCACCCGCTCGAAGACCTCTGTCACGGACCGGCGCAGCACGGCGTGCTCGCGCAACGCCCGCACCAGCGGGCCGGTGGCGAAATCGCCCTGCCCGGGGAAGAGGTGGATGATCGGGTACGGGGGGAGCGGGTCCTGCGGCTTCCGGTCCTGCGGGTACTGCGAATGCACTGCGTTCCTCTCCTCAGTCGCCGTCCGCGCTCGGGCGGCTCCAGGTCAGCACGGTGCCGCCCCAGGTCATCCCGGCGCCGAAGGCGATGATCAGCACCCGGTCGCCGGGGTGCAGCCGGCCCGCGGCGTCGGCCGCGGCGAGCGTGTAAGGGATCGAACCCGCGCCGAGGTTCCCGGTCCGGTCGCCGGTCACCACCAGCCGGTCCCGGTCCAGCCCGGCCGCCGCGCAGGCCTCGGCGAGCAGCACCGGGTTGGGCTGGTGCGAGACGACCAGGTCGATGTCCGCGGGTTCGAGGCCGCAGCGGTGCAGGGTCTCCTGCACGGTGCGCGGGAACACGTCGAGGGCGAACTCGCGCACCGCGCGGCCGTCCATCCTGATCAGGTGCCGGCCCTCGGCGAGCGTGGCGGCCGTGGCGGGGCGGCGGCTGCCGCCGGCCGGGATGCTCACGTAGTCGGCCTTCGTGCCGTCCGAGCCGAGCGCGATCGGGGCGAAGCCGCGTCCGGCGGGCACCGGGCCCAGGACCGTCGCGCCCGCGCCGTCGCCGAACAGCACGGCGGTCCCCCGGTCGGCCGGGTCGAGAAAGCGCGAGTAGGCCTCGACGCCCACCACCGCGGCAGTGACGCTGCGGTGTCCGGCATTGCCCGAGCGCAGCCAGTCCACGGCTATCCGCGCGCCGAACAGCCAGCCCGAGCAGGCCGCGCCGACGTCCAGGGCCACCGCCCGGCGCGCGCCGATCAGGGCCTGGACCCGGCAGGCGGTGGACGGGCCGAGGTCGTCCGGAGTCGAGGTGGCCAGGACCAGCAGGTCGAGCTCGGCCGGGTCGAGCGCGGCGGCGTGCAGCGCGGCCCGCACCGCGTGCGCGGCCAGGTCGGAGGCGGCCTCGTGCTCGGCGGCCCGGCGGCGGAAGCGCACCCCGGTGCGCCGCAGGATCCAGTCGGCGCCGACCCCGGCGAACGCGCCGACCGCCTCGTTGTCGCGCACCTCGGCGGGCAGGTACCCGCCCGCGCCGAGGACGCCGATCTCCGCTCCGTTCACGGGTCGACCCGGTCGCGTTGACGCGAGTGCGGCCGGAAGGCGAGCACTGCGTTGTTGCCGCCGAAGCCGAACGAGTCGCTCAGCGCGAGTTCGATGCCGACCTTGCGCGGCGCGCCCGCGACCACGTCGAGGTCGATCTGCGGGTCCAGCCGGTCGAGGTTCGCGCACGGCGGCACGATCCCGTGCTCGACGGCGAGCACGGCGAACGCGGCCTCGATCGCCCCGGCCGCGCCGAGGGTGTGGCCGGTGACCCCCTTGGTCGAGGTGACCGCGGCTCCGGCGCCGAGCACCCGGCGCAACGCGGCGGCCTCGATCAGGTCATTGAGCCGGGTGCCGGTGCCGTGTGCGTTGATGTGGTCCACCTCCTGCGGGTCCGCCCCCGCATCGGCCAATGCGGTACGCAGCGCCGACTGCGCTCCCGCGCCGTCCGGATGCGGCGCCACCTGGTCGTAGCCATCGGCAGACGCGCCGTAACCCGCCAGGATGGCGCGGGGGGCCACGTCCCGGGCGAGTGCGTCTCGTTCCCGTTCGAGCACGAGCACCCCCGCTCCCTCGCCCAGCACGAAGCCGTCCCGGTCCGCGTCGAACGGACGCGGGGCACCGCGCACGTCCTCGCGCCGCCGCGAGAGCGCTCCCGTCTTCGCATAGGCCGCCGCCGCGAACCGGGTCACCATCGCCTCCGCCCCGCCGGCCAGCGCCACATCGCAGAGCCCTGCCCGCAGCAGGGCGAGCGCGGTGCCCACGGCCCCGGCCCCGGAGGCGCAGGCGGTCGCGACGGTCAGGTTCGGCCCGGTCGCCCCGAAGGTGATGGCCAGCAGCCCCGCCGCCATGTTGGGCAGGTAGGCGGGCAGCAGCAGCGGCGAGATCATCGGGTAGCCGCCGTCCAGGAAGCGCCGGTGCTGCCGCTCGAAGCTGCCGACCCCGCCCGCGGCGGTGCCCAGCACCACGGCCACCCGGGCGCCGTCCCACCCGGCCGGGTCGAGCCGGGCGTCGGCGAGGGCCTCGCGCGCGGCGGCCACGGCGAACTGGCTGAAGCGGTCCAGCCGCCAGGACTGCCGCCCGCCGACGTGCAGCCGCGGGTCGAAGTCGGGCACCCGGCAGGAGAAGTCCACCGGCAGCCCGGCCAGTTCCGGGTCCGCAGCGGCGGTCGGCTCGCCGGAGCAGACCCGGGACCAGTTCGCCTCGACGCCGATCCCGGCCGGGGTGACCAGGCCGAGGCCGGTGACGACGACGGGTTGCGTGGGCGGGACGCGTGACCGGGCCGTGTCAGGGCGCAGCATCGGCTCTGGCGGTGCCGCGGTGGCCGTCGCCGTGGCTGTCACCGCACGCCCCGCGCGGCGCAGGAGTAGTCAGCGTACGTAGGCGCCGTGTTCGTGTAATCGGCGTCGGTGTACCCGGTGGCCGCGTTGGCATCGTCGCGGCCCAGTTCGACGTGCACCGGACGCACGTCGGGCCAGCGGATCGCGGCGGAGCCCCAGGCCAGTCCGGCGCCGAAGGCGGTCAACAGGGCGCGCCCGCCCGCCGGGGCCACGCCCCGGCCGACCGCGTCGGCCAGGGCGAGCGGCACCGAGGCCGCCGCCGTGTTGCCGACCTGTCCCAGATGGCTGACGCTGCGGCCCGCGCGCACGCCGAGCCGGTCGGCGACCGCGTCCAGGATGCGCTGGTTGGCCTGGTGCGCGACGAAGGCGTCCAGGTCGCCGGGCGCCCAGCCGGCCCGGTCCAGGGCGGCGCGGGCGCTGGCGGTCATCCGGCGCACCGCGTGCGCGTAGAGCTCCGGGCCGTTCATCGCCACGTACCGGCTGGCCCGGCTCGAGCGGCCCTCCTGGTCCGGGCGGCGCGACCCGCCCACCTCGATCGCGAACAGGTTCGCCCGGCTGCCGTCGCTGCCCAGGTCGGTGCCGAGGACCGCCCCGGGCTCGTCCGCCCGGCCGCGCCGCAGCAGCACCGCCCCGGCCCCGTCGCCGAAGAGCACCGCGACGCCGCGGTCCAGCGGGTCCACGATCGTCGAGTACGTATCCGCGCCGATCACCAGGACGCTGCGCACGCCGCCGGCCGCGATGGCCTCGGTGGCCGCCGCGAGCGCGTAGACGAAGCCCGAGCAGGCCGCGGCCAGGTCGTAGGCCCCGATCCCGGCCAACTCCAGCCGGGAGGCCACCTCCGGAGCGGTCGCCGGGCAGCGCAGGTCGGGCGTCGAGGTGGCCAGGATCAGCAGGTCGGCCCCGCGGGTCCCGGCGCTGTCCAGCGCGGCCCGCCCGGCCGCCGCGGCCAGGTCCCCGGTGCCGGTCCCCGGCTCGACCCGGCGGCGGCTGGAGATCCCGGTGCGGCTGCGGATCCACGCGTCCGAGGTGTCCAGCGTGAGTGCGAGCTCGTCGTTGGTCACCGTGCGGGGCGGCAGCGCGCCGCCGATCCCGGCGATGACGGCAGCCGCGGCGGTCGTGGTCATCGTTCCCCTCCTGGCCGCCCGGCACGGCACGGCGGGGCGCGGGTCGCGCGCGGCTGGGTCCGTCCGTGTCCGGGCTACTCCAGTTCAACGGGAGCGCGGCTGTGCGTGACAGGCCGCGGCGGGCGGGCCGCGTCAAACTTCCGGCAACGTCAAACGCCGACGTAAGTTGTCTGCGAGAGACGATCCCGCCTGGTGCGCGCCGCTGCGGGGGAAAGCCGCCCGGTGGTGACGGTCCGCCGGGACACGGCGGTCGGCCCGAGCCCCGACAGGGCCTCGAGGACCTCGTCCAGCAGGCCGGGGCCGGCGGAGGGCGCGGGCGCGATGCCGACGGTGGCCGCGCCGCGCAGCGGGTGGCGGGGAATCCGGCGGGCGTCATCGAGCAGGTGCCGCTCGGCGCGGTGGCCCGCGCTCCAGCCCAGCAGCTGGGCAGCCTGCGGGTCGTCCCGCGCGCCGAGGACCAGCAGCACGTCCGCGCACTGCGCGACGGAGGCGAGCGCGGCGCGCCGGTCGGACGCGGCGTAGCAGAACTGCTCGGGATGCTGGCCGGGCAGCCGCCCGAACCGCGCGCGCAGGGCCTCGATGACCGGGGCCGCGTCCTCGACCGGGAGGCCGGGCAGCAGCACGAACGCGACCCGCTGCGGATCGGGTACCAGGAGCGAGTCGACTTCGCCGCCGTCGCGGACCAGGAGGCCGTGCCCGCGGGTGTGGGCGAGGATCGCGGCGGTGGTCTCGGCGGCGGCCAAGTCCGTGCCCCGACCGATCAGGATCACCGAGTCGCCGCGCTCGGCAAACGTACGGGCAGTGGCCTGCACCTGCTGCACGTGCGGGCACGCCGCTTCCACCGCGTCGGTCCCCGCCACCAGGATCTGCCGCGTGCGCAGCACCGACGCCCAGTCCGCGACCGTGCGCCGGGCCGCCTCCAGCGACTCGCGATCGTCGCGGCGGGCGGCGACTGCGAAGCCGACCGCTGCGCCGCGCGGGTCGAGGTAGCAGGCCGCGAACACGGCCACGTCGCCCTCCCCCAGCGCGGCCTCGGCCGGCTCTACGCGCACCCGCTCCAGCCTGACCCGCCGTCCCTGCCCGGCGAGCCCCGCCGCCACGAGCCCGGCGGCCGGGCAGCGCACCGGGCCGCGGTCCGGATGCTCGAATCCTGCGGCGACCGCCAGCTCGCCCGGCCCGAGTTCGAGCGCGGCGCGGAACCGCTGTGACAACAGTGACCGGTTCATCGACCCTCACCTCTGCAGACCCGACCGAATAGGCAATAGCTTCATATCAAGTATCAGCTATATGCCAAGGGGTCGCCCGCGCGCGGAGACGGCGCGGCCGCGCGGCGGGCCCGTGAAGTGGACCCGCCGCGCGGCCGGTGGCCGTGCGCTCCAAGTTCGGCGCGCGGTTACGCCGTGCGTGTCACGTGGAGCGTGCGCGTCACGGCTTGAACTGGACCTCCTGCGGGTCGTGGTCGCTGGTCTGGTTCGCGTACTCCGAGTTCACGTGCACGACCTGGTAGGTGTACGAGTCGATGTTCTGCGTCACCAGGATGTGGTCGAGCACCTGGGAGATGCCCTGGTAGTCGTACGTGTACTGCTGGTCCGGCGGCAGCGTGGTGATCAGGTCGGTCAGGATCGACGGGCCGGTGCCGTCGGCCGTTCCGGTCCTGAGCGCGGCCACCGGCGAGCTGAACTGGTAGTCGTTCAGGTCGCCGACCACCACCACGTCCGCGTTCCGGTCCACGTCGAGCAGCTTCTGGATGAAGTCGTGCTCCACCTGCGCCTGGCCCGCGCGCTGGACCTGCGAGGTCTGCGCCGGGTACTGGTAGCGGCCGTCCGCGTTCTGGTCGCCGAGCTTCGCGTCGAAGTGATTGGCGATGACGAACACGGTCTTGCTGCCGAAGGTGAACTCGCCGACCAGCGGCTTGCGGCTGGAGGTCCAGACCGGGTTGGCCGGGTCGATCCGGCCGGGCGAGAGGGTGAGGTCCGCCTTTCCGTTCACCTTGAGCACCTGGGTGCCGGTCACGGAGCGGTTCACCGTGGCGTCGCCGCGGTCCACGAAGCCGACCCGGAGCGGGTTGAACAGGTAGACCACCCGGATGTTGCCGCCGGGCTGGCCGCCGTCCTTGTCGTTGACCGGGTCGATCTCGCGGTAGCTGTACTGCGGGCCGCCCGCCGCCACGATCGCGGTGGTCAGCTTGGCGATGGTCTGGTCGGCCGCCACGACGCCGTCGTCGGTCGCGCCGTCGTTGTCCTGGACCTCCTCCAGCGCCACGACGTCGGGGCTGGCCAGGTTGGTCACCACGCCCTTGGCCAGCGCGGCGAACTTGCTGTCCGCGTTGGACGGGGCGAGGTTCTGCACGTTGTAGGTGGCCACCGACAGCTGCTTCTTGGCGCCGGCCCTGGCCACCACCGGGGCCAGGTTGCCGGGCACGACCGTGCCCAGGCTGGAGGCGGCGACCAGGTATCCGCCGTACTGCGAGTAGTCGATCGTGCCGATGGTCGCGCCGCTGAACACGTCGCCGACGCTGACCTCAGGGTTCGAGCCGTCGTCCGCGACCACTTCGAGTCGGCCGGACGGGGTCTGGTTCTCGCCAAGCAGTTCGGTACCGCCGCGGTAGGAGGTCGCTTCGGTGGGCTTGACGGTCACGTACTGCTCGCCGTACACGTCGGACGGGCCGACGACGCGGGCGTCGTCCACCTCGACGCGCATGCCCTCGATGGACTCGTAGTAGTCCAGGACCGAGCGGGCCGGGGTGATCGCAGTGCTCTCGATGTTCGCGCCGCCCAGGTCGGGGGCGTAGGTCGACGGCACCGTGGCCGCGGACAGCACGATCGGCGCGGGCAGCGCGTTGCCCGTGCTCAGCGTGGTGACGCTCGGGCCGGTCAGCTCGGTCTCCGACAGGTTCGAGGTGGTCGAGGTGGTGTCGCCGCTCGCCAGCGGGTAGTAGTCCTGGATCTTGCCGGAGACCAGCACCGAGTCGCCGACGGCGACGGTCGGCGCGGAGCCGGTGTAGACGAACAGGCCCTCGCTGGTGGCCGGGTCCGCGTCCGGGCTCGGGTCCTGGATCCAGTAGCCCTTCGAGCCGCTGGTGCGCACGGCGGTCACGATGCCGGGCACGTTGGCCACGCTCTTGCCGTTGTACGGCGAGACCCAGCTGTCGCCCTGGATGTCGTGGATGCGCACGGCGCCGGGGGTCTTGGTGCCCGAGTCGGTCGGGCTCGGCGCGCCGCCGGTGAAGTCGGCTCCGTTCTGGTCGGTGTCCGCGCCGCTGGTGCGCGAGTCGGAGGTCGTGTTGGTGGTGGCCGGGGCGTCGGCGGTGCCCTCGTGCACCACCGCGGTGCCGTACCCGACCAGGTCCTTGATGGTCGAGTCGGCGGCGCAGTCGGCCGCGGTCTTGCAGGTCAGCGCGCTCTGTCCGGTGACCAGGGCGACGGTGCCGTTGGTGCCGCTCAGGTTGATCGCGCCGCTCGCGTCCGGGATCGGCAGGTCGGCGGTGCCGGCCGCGCCCGCGGCCTCGGCGACCAGGTAGTAGCCGCCCGGGGCGATCGAGCCGGACAGGGCGGTGACCTGCCAGGCGGTGCTGGCCCCGGGGGCGGCGGAGATGTACTGCACCGACCAGGAGCCGAGCGCGACGGCGGTCGAGCCTGCGTTGTAGAGCTCGATGAAGTCGTTCTTCAGGGTCGCCCCGGAGTTGCCGCCGCCGCCGTACACCTCGTTCACGACGACGTCGGTCGACACGGTGGCCTCGGCGCTGGGCGCGGACAGTAACGCGGCGACGGTCGCCGCAGCGACGGCTCCAGCCGTGATCGGACGGATTCTGGACACGGTCCTCCTCAACATATTGGTGACGGGTCGTCTGGGATCGTTGACGACTGAGGTGAACCCTCGATGACAGCCGGGGGTACGGCAAACAGGCCCGATCGTGCGGCGGGTGTTACGAGCTGCGCAGAAGCTCCGAATACGGCCGATCCGCCAAGCCGTACCGTGCCCCTTCCGAGACCGTTCCTTTACCAGGACTCGTCCTCGTCAAGACTCGGCGGCCACCGGGTGTACACGCGGAATTGTCGCCTCCGCCGATGGCCCGGAGCGACTTGTCGCCGTACCCTGCGATGGGCCGCTCCTACCGGCCTCTTGCGTTCAATCACAGGAGTTACCATGCGTACCAGATCACGCCTTTTGTGGCCGATCGCCGGCGCCGCGTGCGCCGCGCTGGCCACCGGGCTGCTCACCCGCACCGGCGCCACCCACGCCCCGGTCAAGCTCGCCGCCAGCACGCTGCCCACGCCGGCGCACGTCGTCGTCGTGATGGAGGAGAACCACTCCTACTCCGACATCATCGGCAACACCTCCAGCGCCCCGTACTTCAACAGCCTGGCGAACTCGGGCGCGCTGCTCACCTCCTCCTACGCCATCACCCACCCGAGCGAGCCGAACTACATGGCCCTGTTCGCCGGCAGCACCTTCGGCCTGAGCTCGGACAAGTGCCCGGTCAGCGAGGGCACCACGGCGAACCTCGGCTCCGAGCTGCTGGCCGCCGGGGACACCTTCGTCGGCTACTCCGAGGGCCTGCCGTCCACCGGCTCGACCGCCTGCACCTCGGGCAACTACGCGCGCAAGCACTCGCCGTGGATCAACTTCAGCAACGTGCCGACCGCGGACTCGGTGGCCTTCACCAAGTTCCCGAGCAGCTCGAACTACGCCTCGCTGCCGACCCTGTCCTTCGTTATCCCGAACCTGCAGGACGACATGCACGACGGCAGCATCGCCAAGGCCGACACCTGGCTGAACACCAACCTGTCCGCGTACGCGACCTGGGCCAAGACCAACAACAGCCTGCTGATCGTGACCTGGGACGAGGACGACTACACCGAGAGCAACCAGATCCCGACCATCGTCGTCGGCCAGCACGTGGCCACCGGCCAGTACGACGAGTCGGTCGACCACTACAACCTGCTGCGCACCCTGGAGCAGATGTACGGGCTCAGCGCGACCGGCAGCGCCGCGAGCGCCACCGCGATCACCGACATCTGGAACTGACGGCCCCGCGCCGTCGAATCCATTCGTCGAACACTGAGCCACCACTGATCGAGGGCTGATCCCATGCGGAACCCGGCGCGGATGAACGCTGCGCGGAAGAAACCTGCCGCGTATGCGCCTTCGCGCCGGGTGCTGCCGGCCGTGGCCGCGCTGGTCGCGGCGCTGCTGGTCGGCGGCGCCGTGCCCGCGACTGCAGGGCCGGCCACCCCCGGCGGTCCGGTCACGGCCGACCTGTCGCGCTGCGGCAGCCCGCCCGGCGAGCTGCCCGCCGGCCCGGTGGCCTTCCAGGTCGGCAACGCGAGCCGCGACTTCGCCGCGGTGTACCTGATCGATCCGGGCGGCGCGGTGTACGCCGAGATCCGCTCGCTGCCCCCGGGGCTGACCGGGCCGCTGGCCGCCACGCTCGCGCCGGGCCGCTACGCGCTGCGCTGCGTGTTCTCCAACGGCGCGGTGCTCACCTCGAGCCCTTACACGGTGACCGGCACGGCGCCCGCCGACGCCACCGCGGGGATCCGGCCACTGCCGGACCTGGACCTGGAGGGCCCGGTCCACGCGTACCGGGCGTATGTCGACGCGGCGCTGCCGGCGCTGCTCGCGGCGTCCCGGAGCCTGGACGCGGACGTGGCGCGCGGCGATCTCGCGGCGGCGCGCGGCGACTGGCTGACCGCGCACCTGGACTACGAGCGGCTGGGCGCGGCCTACAACTCCTTCGGCGACTTCGACGGCGAACTCGACGGCACGGCGCAGGGCCTGCCGCAGGGTCCGCGCACGCCGGGCTGGACCGGCTTCCTGGCCGTGGAATACGGGCTCTGGCACGGGGACGGCGCCGCGCAGCTCAGGCCGCTGACAGCCGGTCTGGTCGCCGACGTGCAGGGCCTGATCGAGGACTTCCCGAGCGAGGACATCGATCCTGGCGAGCTGCCGCTGCGCGCCCACGAGATCCTGGAGAACGCGCTGCAGTTCCAGCTGACCGGCGGCGCCGACTACGGCAGCGGCACCGGCCTGGCCACCCTCTACGCCAACACGCAGGGCACCGCGGCGGTGCTCGACACGCTCAGGCCGCTGATCCAGGCACGTGAGCCCGGCCTGCTGCGTGCGATCGACCTGTGGCTGGGCCGGGTACAGGCTCAGCTCACTGCGCTACGCGCCCCGGACGGCACGTGGACGGCGCCGACCGCGCTGGCCACGGCGCAACGCCAACGGCTCGACGGCTACCTGGGCGAGCTGCTCGAACAGCTCTCCGCCGTCCCGGACCTGCTAGCCCCGCGTACCTCGGCCTGAGGCCTGGTGCCGGAAGACGCGAACGCGGTGGTGCGCGGGCGCCCGGTACGCAAGGTCCTGTTCCGGATCGGCGGCGGCGGGCGGGGGCTCCGGGCCGGGTGACTGCGGGTCAGGCTCCGGGCCTGGGCCGGGCGCCTCGGGGCCGGGCGGCTCAGGGTCCGGATCCGTGGACAGATCAACGGCGAGCCGGTCGTGCAGCCGCTCGACGAAGTCCGGATCCGGCGCGTGCGCCTCGTCCCGGGTCCGGGACAGCTCGATCGCCGCGCGGGCCGCCTCGGCCTCCTCGGCGTCCAGGCGGCCGGGTTCGGGGCTGCGGCCGCGCAGCAGGCTCTCCACGAACCGCGCCAGTCCGCTCATCGCTGCCGCCTCCAAACGCCTGGGGTGCGGGGTCGTCGCGCGTGGCAGCCGGCCCGCGGTGCCCCTAAGGCTCGGACCTCGCGGCCCGGCCCAGCGCGCGGTGCTGGAGCACCTTGGCGTTGGCCACCGATACGCCCATCTCGCTGGCCGCCTCCTGAAGGGTATACGCACGCAGGAAACGCAGGGTCAGAATTTCCCGATAGCGCGGCGGCAGCCGGGCCAGCAGCGCCTCCGCGCGCCGCTGGGCGCCCACCGCCGACTCCTTGGCGTCCTGCTCCGCCGGGGCCGAGGCCGCCTCGTCGAGCTCCACCGTGGTGACCTCGCGCCCGAACTTGCGGCGCCAGTGCCCGGCCAGGACAGTGCGCGCGGTGGCGTAGAGGTAGGCGCGTACCTCGCCCACGCTCGCGCTGACCCGCAGCGGCCGCAGCGCCGCGGCGAACACCTCCGCGGTCAGGTCCTCCGCGTCGGGGCGGTTGCCGACCTTGGCGAACATCAGCCGGTATACGAGCCCGACGTTGTCACGGTAGAGCGCCTCCCAGTCCAGGTAGCCGGGGCTACATCGGACCGGGTCCGCAGTAGCCGGCGGTTCGGTGGATGCGGCTGCCATCTCTAATACACGCTTCCCCCCACCTCGGGGTGCGGGCTGACGCCCGGCTCCCGAGGGTGATCAGTCGCCGCGCACGGCTGGTGGCCGCGCCGCGGACGCGCTCAGGTGCCCCCGATCGCAGTCGCGGGGCCTGCTGAAACCAAACCCTTCCCGCCGGGGACCGGCGGCACAATGCCGTTTCGGGCAGTCAATCGGGCGAACCGCGCACGCAGCTCGCGGGACCGGCGTGGTACGCGCCGTCCACGAACAGCAGTGCGGCGCCCGGACCTGCGCTGTATTCCAGGACCTCGCCGATGACCACCAGGTGGTCGCCGGCCGGGACGATCCGCTCGCGCCGGCAGATCAGGGTGCCGACGGTCCGCTCCAGCACCGGCAGCCCGTGCGCCCCGGTCCGGTAGGCCCGCCCGGCGAAGCGGTCGCCGGGCCCTGCGAAGCCGAGCGCGGTCTCGTACTGGTCGGCCGCGAGCACGTTCACCGCGAAGTGCCGCGCGGCCGTGAACGCCGCCCTGCTGCCCGAAACCCGGTTCAGGCACCACAGGATCAGCGGCGGTTCGAGCGAGAGCGAGGTGAAGGAGTTCACAGTCAGCCCGGCCGGGCCCGCCTGCCACCGGGTGGTGACGACGGTGACCCCGGTCGCGTAGCGGCCCAGCACGTCCCGCAGCGGCCGCCGTGCGCGCGCAGGTGCGTCGTCCGCAGGCGGGTCGGCGATGGCGGCGCCGTCGGCCGTGGCACTTTCTACTTCTATGGCATTTTCTACTTCTACCGCCGTCACGCCGCCGCCACCCTGCGCCGGCAGGCCTCGCGCGCGGCGGCGATCTCCTCGTCGTCCGGGGCCAGTTCGGCCGCGATGTCCAGGTCGGCGAGCGCGTCGTCCCAGCGGCCGCCGTCCTGGAGGGCGAAGGCCAGGTTGAAGCGCAGCGCCGGGTCCTCGGGCTGCAGTTCGACCGCGCGCCCCAGGTCGGCCAGTGCCGCCTCCGTGCGGCCCAGCCGGTAGGCCAGCTCCCCGCGCGCGGACAGCGCCGCGGCCAGGTCCGGGTCGGCCTCCAGCGCGCGGTCGAAGGCGGCCATCGCCTCCGCGTGCCGCTCCCGTTCGGCGTGCACCCGGCCCACCACGACGTGCAGGTACGGGTTGTCCGGCTCGCGCTCCAGGCCGGCCACCGCATCGTCGAGGGCTGCTTCCAGCTCCCCGCCGTCGAGGCGGATGCCGGCCCGGTTCACGTAGGCGTCCACGAAGTCGGGGTCCAGCTCCAGCACGTAGCTGAAGTCGGCCAGCGCCGCCTCCCAGTCGCCGACCTGCGCGTGCAGGTCGCCGCGGTTGTAGTAGATCTCCGGGAACGGCGGCGAGAGGCGCAGCGCGGTCCCGTAGTCGTCGAAGGCCTCCTCGAAGCGCTCCAGCCGTCGCAGGATATTGCCGCGTTCCAAGTAGTGCTCGGCGTGGTTCGGGTCCTCCCGGATGACCACGGCGTAGTCGTCCAGCGCCTCGTCGAGCCGGCCGAGGCCCGCGTAGACCCGGCCGCGGTTGTTCTTGAGCACGGAGCGGTGCAGCCGGTGCTGATCGGGGGTCAGCTCCCGGTCGAGGGTGTCGATGCACTCGGTGACCAGGCGCAGCGCCTCGGCCGGCTCGCCGAGGTTGACCTCGACCAGCGCCAGCCCGTTCCGGTAGAAGACGCTCTGGAACGCCCGGGAGACCGGCTCCGCGACCAGCGAGGCGGTGGCGATCGCGGCGTTGAGCCACGACTTGGCCTTGCGCTCGTCGCGGTCCGCGGGGTCGTTGTGCCGGGTGTACAGCATCGCCGTGGAGTAGGCGGCGGCCATGTGCACGGCGGGCAGCGCCGAGACCAGGCGGGCCTCGTCGTAGAGCCGCTCCGCCTCGCGGGTGCGCGAGAGCAGCGAGAGCGCCAGGCCGAGCTCGACGGCGAACATCCACCAGTGCCGCTCGTCCTGCGCCGGGTCGACCAGCGCGATGCCGCGCTCGCCGTACTCGACGGTCGCGTCGTAGAACCCGAGTACGAGGCAGTGGTCCATCGCGGCGTACAGGGCGTCGGCTCCCGCGCCGCCGGGGTCGGCGCCGTGCTCGCGGTGGTACGGGATCGCGCCCAGCCGCAGGGATTGGCGGTCGAGCGCCTCCAGTTCGTCGGCGCGCACGTCGTGCATCTCCCGGCGCAGCGAAGCATCAATAGCCTCATATGCTGCCAGCAGCGCCGGTTCGTCGCTGACGCAGTCCCGCTGCACGTACCGCCGTGCCAGTGCCGCGTCCGCAGCCTCGGCCTCAGCCCCGACTTCGCCCCCGGGCTCGACCTCGATCACCTTCGCGTGGGCGGCCAGCGCCTTCGCGAGCAGCGGGTCCAGGTCCGCGTCGGCGGCGCTGCACAGCACCACCGTCAGCCGTGCCGGATCGATGCGGCGCAGCAGCACGGAGAGGAACTCCACGTCGGTGTGCTCCGCGTGTTCGATGTTCTCCACGACCAGCGAGAGCGGCCGGTCCGTCGGCAGGCTGTCGCGCACGAACTCGGTCAGGCCGTGCGACGTGCGCAGGCTCCGCAGCCGCGCGTAGAAGCGGGTGCGCTCGGCGGGCAGCGCCATCGAGGTCAGCGTCTCGCGCGAGTTGGGCACGATCGCGCCCAGCTCCGGGGCCGCGGACAACAGTTCGATGTCGTACCTGCGCACCAGTTCGCGGTCGCGGGCCAGCACGTCCGGGACGATCGCGCGCAGCAGCGCGCCGGCCGCGCTGTACGGGCCGCACAGCCTGCGGTGCGCGTCGAGCGGGGCCGCGAGCGCCCCGGGGAGCGTCAGCCCCCGGACGGCCGCCTCCCGATCGGCCCTGCGGCCGCCGCGGACCCACAGGTGGGCGCCGGAGTTTCCGTTCATATCAGTCCCCTTGTTCAGTTCTGCGCGGCCGTCGCCGCCGTGGACGCGCGCCCGCGCCGGCGCCTGCCGCGCACGGCCAGGTACCCGGCCAGCACGAGCTCGCCGAAGTTGAGCACCAGGAAGACGCAGACGTCGAGGATGTTCGGGAAGGAGTGGCTGGTGCCGAGCTTGTGCACCACCATCTGCATGATCCGGATCGCGGCCGGCACCACGCTGGTCACCAGCAGCACGCTCAGCACGCCGTATCCGGTGACCATCAGCCACTGGTACCAGCGGGCCACGTCGCGGTCGCGCGGGTGCCAGCCCTCCTCGTCCACCATCCGCTCGGGGCGCCCGGTGAGCCGGTAGTACCGGTTCTGAAGCATCTGCCGGGCGACCGTCTGCAGGTCGTTGCAGCCCATCACCGTGGTGGCCAGGTAGTACAGGTCGGTGCGCAGGAAGAAGTAGAACTGCCAGGCGAACCGCAGCACCGTGGCGAACACCATCGCCAGCAGCAGCTTGTCCAGCAGCGCGCCGGCCCCGCCCGCCGAGTGCAGCGCGTCGGCCAGCAGCGTCAGCGCGGACATGATCAGCACGTCGAACAGCATCCCGGCGAGCATCGGCAGGTAGCGCTTGCGCCGGGGTACGGCCACCAGGCCGTCCAGCGAGGTGACGAAGACGACGTAGTAGAACCGGCGGCCGATGCGCAGCGTGGAGTTCAGGCCGAGGCGGCGGCCGGCCAGCGCGTGGTACGCCTCGTGCAGCAGGATCCACGGGACCTGGCCCAGCACGATCCCGAGGGTGAGCGCGACCAGCGAGGAGCGGGTGAAGAACAGGTGGCTGTAGCTCGGCGCGATCGCGGGGTTGCGCACGCAGGCGACGACGGCCGCGCCGAACAGCGCGGCGTAGCAGACCCAGGCGACCGGGGAGAACAGGGCCCGCCCGAGCCGCTGCCAGCGCACCGGCCGCGCGACGGCGGCCTGCTCGCCGTCCTTGAGCACCAGGTCGAACTCCTCGAGCACCTCGAGGAACTCGGCCATGTCGACCTGCTCGCCGTACTGCTCGGTGTACCAGCGTCCGGCCTCGTTCGGGGAGCTGCCCGCCTCGAGGCGGCGCAGCAGGGCGGCCCCGTCGGCCGGGAAGAGCCCGTAGGAGTCGGTGTCGGCCCGCCCGACGGTGACCTCGTCGCCCTCCTCGAGGTAGGTCAGCGGGTGCAGCCTGAGCGGCCGGTCGAGATCGGGCGGCGCGGTGGCCGTCTCGGTCCCGGTCCTTGCAACCTCGGTGGTTTCCACCTCGGTCGTCTCTACCTCGGTCATGGCAACCTCGCAGTGGTCATCGCAACCTCACTGTCGCGGGCTTCGGGTCTGGTCACGGTGCTGCGGCGGCCGACCGGGCCGGTCCGGCCCGGGAGGCGGGCGGGGCGAGATACGCTCGCCCCTCCGCGCCGTCCCGAGCCGGACCGGATCGAACCGGATCGGCGGGTGCCGATCAGGCCACGACGACGCCCGTGCCACCGCAGTAGGCGGAGGTGGCGGCAGTGGTCAGGCGGACGGTTCCGGCCTTGCGCACGGCGATCTTCTTCATGGAAATCCCTCTGTCGTTGGTTCGGTCGGAATGGCGGGGGATCCCCCAGCGGGCGATGCCCCCGTTGAATAGATAGGCGGCCGGGTTACACGGACTCTGCGATCCGGGCCGGGGGACGGCGCGCAGCCTCAGATCGCGCTCGCCGTGACCGGGCGGCGGGCGGGCCGTTAGGGTTACCGGAGTCTGGTGTTGCCGATCTCTGCACCGGTTCGCGAGAAGACGAGGGTGACGTGCGGATCCCGACGGCCCCGGCCCGGCTTCGACTGGGCGCGCTCAGCCCGCGGCGGCGGCGGTTCTTCATCGCGGCGAGCGCCGTCGTGGTGCTGCTCGTGGGGGCGTTCGCGGTGCCTGCCGTCGTCGGACAGCTGACGCGCAGCACGCCGCACGGCTTTCCGGCGCAGGACCGGCCCGGACCCGTGCTGCTGGTGCCCGGGTACGGCGGCGGGACCTCGGCGCTGGACGTGCTGGCCGCGCGGCTGCGGGCCGCCGGGCGGCAGGCGACGGTGGTTCAGCTGCCCGACGGGGGCGTCGGGGACCTGTCCACGGAGGCTTCCGTGCTGGACGGCGATGTGACGCGCGCCCTGTCCGGTGCGCCGTCGGTGGACGTGATCGGGTACTCCGCCGGGGGCGTCGTGGTCCGGCTGTGGGCGGAGCAGTACGACGGGGCGGCCAAGGCGCGCCGGGTGGTCACCCTGGGCTCGCCGTTCGGGGGCACCACGGTCGCCTCGGCCGGGGCCGCCGCCGATCCGGGCGCCTGCCCGACCGCCTGCCAGCAGCTGATCCCGGGCAGCAGCCTGCTGAATCAGGTGGCCGCCGACGCGCCCGCCGCCGGGCATCCGCCGTGGCTGTCGCTGTGGACCACGCAGGACCAGACCGTCGTGCCGCCCACCTCAGCCAGCCTGCCGGGCGCGACGGACCTTCCGGTGCAGTCGGTCTGTCCGGACGAGCAGCTCACGCACAGCCAGCTGCCCACGGATCCGGCCGTGATCGGACTCGTGCTGCGGGCGCTGGGCACCGGGCCGATCGGGTCCGCGGGCGCCGTCTCGTGCTCCTCGCTGCGGGCCGCGGGCGGATGACTCGGCCGAGTGGGCCGACTGAACAGACTCAGCCGGTGACGTCCTTGGTGGAGAAGTTGGCCCAGGCCAGCCCCAGGAAGACCAGGGCGTAGACGGCCTGGATGCCCAATCCTCGTTGCACGTTGTGCCAGAGGATCGGGTCGCGGAACAGGTCGATCCAGGCCAGCCAGTAGTTCGTCGGCAGGTACGGGCGCACCGCCCCGGCCGCGTCCAGGGTGGCCAGCACCTCGCTGGTGATCAGCACGGCGAGCGCGCCGAGGGCGGCCCCGAGCGCCGAGTCGGTGAGCGTGGACAGGAACAGCGCGATGGCCGCGACGCCGAGCATCGAGACCGAGATGTACCCGATCCCGTAGGCCACCCGCAGGATCAGCGCGCCGGTGCCCAGCGGGGTGCCGGAAAGGGAGGTCGAGACGGTGCCGATGGACGTGCCGGTGACCGCGGAGGAGATCGCGCCGGAGGAGGACGAGGCCGAGACCGGCTTGACGCCGTTGCTGCCGAAGGCGAGCACGCCGGTGATGTACGAGGTGATCGCGACCAGCACCACCGAGACCAGCACGAAGGCCATGGTGCCGACGAGCTTGGCGGTCAGCAGCCGGGAGCGGGCGACCGGCCGCACCAGCAGGTAGCGCAGCATCCCGGTGCCCGACTCGCCCGCGACGCCGTCGCCGGAGAGCACAGCCACCGACACCGGCAGGAAGACCGGCAGCACGATGGCCAGCCCGGCGGCGGGATAGAGCGAGCCGTCGGAGAGCACGGCGGACAGGAACGCGGGGCCCTGTCCCGGGCGCGGCACCAGGTTGGTGACGGCGATGAAGACCGCGACGGTGATCGGCAGCGCGCACAGCAGGACCAGGATCATCCAGGTGCGCGGGCGGCGGACCAACCGGAGCAGTTCGACGTGGATCACTCGGCGGGCTCCGGAGTCTCGGCGGGCGCAGGTTTCTCGGGGTGCTCGGGGATCTCGGGCGCGGCTGCGACGTCGGGCGCGGCTTCGCTCTCGTGGGCCAGCCCATTGCTGGACGCTGCTCCACGATGGGACGCCGTTGCACTGCTGGACGCCGTCGCGCCGTTGGACGCCGCGTCACCATGGGGCGTGGCCGCTGCCGCGCGCATCGGCGTGTACTGGTCGAGGCGGTCGGAGCCCGGCTGGGTGGCCTCCACGACCAGCTCCTCCAGCGAGCGCCGCTCGCGGACGAGTTCCGCCACGCGCAGTCCCTCGCCGACCAGCCGCGCGTTGAGCCCGGCCGGATCGTCGCCGCGCACGACCAGGCGGTCGCCCTCCCGGTCCAGCAGCGTGCCGTCGAGCAGGGCGACGGCGCGGTCGGCGTCCGGGGTGTGCAGCACGATCCGGTCGGTCGGCGCGCGCAGCACCTCCAGCTGGTCCTGGATCACCATCCGGCCCCGGTCCAGCACGCCGATCCTGGTGCACAGCTGCTCGATCTCGCCGAGCAGATGGCTGGAGAGCAGGATCGTGGTGCCCGCCTTGTTCAGCTCGATCAGCAGGTCCCTGATCTCGCGGATGCCGCGCGGGTCCAGGCCGTTGGTCGGCTCGTCCAGGATCAGCAGGGTGGGGGTGCGCAGCAGCGCGCCGGCCAGGCCCAGGCGCTGGCGCATGCCCAGCGAGTACGCGCGCACCGGGCGGCGGTCCACCCCGGCCAGGCCGACCCGTTCCAGGGCCTCGTCGATGCGGGCCTTGCGGGTGCGCCGCCCGCCGCCGGGGCCGGCCGCGTCCAGCAGAGCCAGGTTGGCCCGGCCGTTGAGGTATCCGTAGGAGGCGGGGCCCTCGATCAGCGCGCCGATCTTCGGCAGCACCTGCGCGATCTTGCGCGGTACCGGGCAGCCGTCCACCTCGATCTCGCCGCTGGTCGCGAAGACCAGGCCGAGCAGCATCCGGATCAGCGTGGTCTTGCCGGAGCCGTTCGGCCCCAGCAGCCCGTACCGGTCGCCCTCGCGCACGTCGAGGTCCACCCGGTCCACGGCCAGGACCGCCCCGAAGCGCTTGGTCACCTGCCGGGTCGTGATCACGTCAGGAAGTACCTCCGGGAGCGGGCAGGGCGATGACGATCTGGCCGGTGGTCGGGCTCGGGGTCTGGCTCGGGGTCGGGCCGGGCTGCAGGCCCGGCGGGCAGCGCTGGCCGCAGGAGAGGCGCAGGTTACGCACGTCCACGTCCGTGAGCAGCTCGCCTCCCGCCTTGGTGAGCTGGTCCGCGCTGGTGAAGCCGACCAGCAGGAAGGTCCGCTGGAACTGGTCGGACCTCACCAGCAACACGGACAACAGCGGCGTTCGGATCAACTCGCCGCTGCCGTTGCCGAAGCTGACCGGGGCCGCGCCCGCGCTCTTGGCCGCGGAGAAGGCGCTGTTGCCGAGGTTGTCGCCGAGGTAGAGCACCGCGAAGGTGTCGAACCCGGTGCCGTAGCCGCCCACGCTGGCCCCGTAGCCCTCCAGCGCGGGCGCGGCGGCCAGGCCGTCCAGCGAGGCCGGCAGCGGGAAGCGCGCCCGGGAGTCGAGCAGGGCGTTGATGTCGGAGGCCTTGGCGGTCGAGATCGGGATGTTGTCGGCGGGGGTGAAGTTGACGGTGGCGTCGGCCGGCTTGGTCAGCTGCACGTCCAGGAAGCGGGTGGTGATCTCCGGGGAGGCGGCCCCGCGGGCGTAGACCACGACCTCCAGCGGCACGCCGGTCGCCGGGTCGGCCCAGATGTCCACCCGCGCGATGGTGGTGTCGGGCGACACGGGCTGGATCTCCAGCCCGGCGGCCGAGATTCCGCCCACGTCGCGGGCGGGCAGCGAGACCAGCTTGTCCCCGGCGGCCGCGGTGTGCAGCAGCCGCTGCGCCAGCTGCGGGGGCACCAGGTCGTCGGCGCGCGGCAGCCGCACCTTCGGATCGCCGAGGACCTGGGTGATCTGCCCGGTCTCGAAGTTCCAGGTGAGGGTGCCGATGTCGGTCTGGTACACGTCCTGCTCGCCGGTGGCGGTCACCACGTCGGAGCGCCACAGCTCGGAGCCCGAGTACCAGGTCCGGATCATGGTGGAGCCGCTGAGCAGGTCGCTGACCGCGCCGAGCTGCGGAAGTTCGGGCAGGTCCAGGCCGCCGTCGCTCTCGACGTAGCCCTGGTACGGATGCTCGGTGGAGGCCAGGATGCGCGCGCGCAGCGCCGTGGGGGAGACGGCGGCGGCGTGCACCGGCAGCGCCGCCACAACGCTGGGCGTGGCGCACAGCGCCGCGATCACGACGCCGACGACGCCCCAGCGGCGGTACATATCGCGGCGCACTACGGTCACGCGTCCACGCTACGTCAGTTCGCTTAAGATACGGCGGCCGGAAACCTTACGGATTCAAGGATCCCGGCCCGCGGCGTGGCCCGCTCCGACCGCTCTACCCAAACAGGCTCAGTGCCGCCAGCGCGTCCGCGCCACGATCTCCTCGGCCGTGGCGCCGTCGAACAGCTTGATCTCGGCGCGGCGCACGGTGGCGATGGTGTCCACGAACTGCGGCCCGAAGGCCTCGGCGAACTCCTCGTCGGCCTCCCAGGCCTCGACCGCCCCGGCCAGCTCGGACGGCAGCGCCTTGATGTCGCGCTTGGCCAGCTCCTCGGCCGTCAGGCCCGCCGGGTCCGTCTCGATCGGCTCCGGCAGTACGTCGTGCGCGGCCAGTCCGGCCCGCCCGGCCGCCAGCAGCCCGGCCAGTACCAGGTACGGGTTGGCCGCCGCGTCGAAGCACTTGACCTCGAGGTTCGCCGCCCCCGCGCCGTCGCCGCGGGCCCCGGCCACGAAGCGCAGCGCGGCCTCGCGGTTCTCCAGGCCCCAACAGGCGAAGGCCCCGGCCCAGTAGGACGGGATCAGCCGCAGGTAGCTGGCCACCGCGGGGGCGCCGAGGGCGAGCAGCGCGGGCAGGTGGCCGAGGATGCCGCCGACGAAGGCCTCGCCCTCTCCGGTCAGCCCGTAGCGGCCGTCCCCGCCGGACATCGCGTTGCGCCGCCGGCTGCTCTCGCCCTCCCACTCCTCGCGCCACAGGCTCAGGTGGACGTGCCCGCCGTTGCCCACGCCCGCGGCCAACACCTTCGGCGAGAAGGTGACCCGCAGCCCGTGCCGGGCGCTGACGGCCCGGATCGTCTCGCGCACCAGGATCGCCGTGTCCGCCGCGCCGACCGGGTCCTCCGCCGCGACCGAGACCTCGTACTGCCCGGCGGCGTACTCCGGGTGGATCTGGTCCACCGTCACGCCCTGCGCCGCGAACGCGTCGAGCAGGTCCCTGATGTAGTCGGAGCGCTCGATCAGCCGGGCCATCCCGTACGCGGGGCCGGCGCAGGCCGGGTCGAACTCGTCGCCGAAGCCGACCGAGACGCACCACTCGACCTCGAAGGCGGAGCGGACCGTGTAGCCCTCCTCGCCGAGCCGGCCGACCTCGCGTCGCAGCAGGCTGCGCGCGTCGAGCGGGTGCACGGCGCCGTCCTGGCGGTAGCGGTCGGCCGGGGCCCAGGCCCAGCCCGGCTGCCCGGCCAGCACCGTGATCCGGTCCAGGTCGAGGTGCAGGCGCAGGTCGCCGATCGGCCCGCCGGCGTACTGCGCCACCGCCGAGGAGTCGTCGAGCAGGAAGGTGTCGAAGCAGCCTGATACGCCGATCCCCCAGGCCGCCGCACGCTGCAGCTTGGCCAGCGGCACGGCCTTGACCCGGGTGATCCCGCTGTTGTCCACCCAGGTGACGGCCACCCCGCTCACCGTGCCGCGCTCGGCCAGGTCGGCGGCGATCCTCCCGGCATGGGCGGCGCGCGCGTCGCGCTCCGGCTGCTCCATGGTCTCCCACCGGCTCATCGCGGTTCCTCTCGGCTCACGGTCCGTACTCGGCGGCAACAGTGTGCCCGATCGCGCGGGAAATGTTTGTTCCGCAGCGCCTGCGGCACTTACCAAGCAGTACCCGCGGGTTCACACTGTGCTCAAACGCACCTCCGATTGTGAGGAGTCGCATATGCCCAACCAGCCCCAACCCACGGCAGGCCTGCGACGCACGCTCAACGTCTGGCAGGCGGTCGGGCTGTCCGTCGCGCTGATGGCGCCGAGCATGGCCGCGAACATCAATCCTCAGGCATCCGTGTCCTCGGTCGGGCGCGCCGTGCCCCTGGCCTTCCTGCTGGCGGCGGTCGGCGTGCTGCTCGTCGCCTACGTGTTCGTGCGCCTGTGCCAGTACTACAACCACTCGGGGTCCGTATACGCGTTCGTGGGCGCCACGCTCGGCCCGCGCGCCGGGGTGGTGGCGGGCTGGGGGCTGCTGGGCACCTACGTCTTCTACGGCGTGGTCACCTCCTCGGTGGCCGGCATCTTCGGCACCGACTTCCTGGAGAGCGTGGGCTGGTGGAAGAACCCGCCGACCCTCGCGCCGTACATCCTGTCCGCGGTGGCGCTGGTGCTGTGCTGGCTGCTGACGGTGGTCCCGGTGCGGCGCGGCACCAACATCCTGCTGACCGTGGAGGGCGCGACGGTCACGCTGATCCTGGTGGTGTCCGCGGTGGTGCTGGTCAAGCTGCTGTCGCACGACGCGCCGAGCGGGCAGCGCTTCACCATGAGCGTGTTCACGGTGCCGCACGGCACCGGCGTCTCGGCGGTCTTCCTCGGCATCGTGTTCGGCTTCCTGTCCTTCGCGGGCTTCGAGGCGGCCTCCACGCTCGGCGAGGAGGCCCACAATCCGCACCGCGACATCCCGCGCGCGATCCTGGGCACGGCGATCTTCGGCGGGATCTACTTCACGGTCGTCACCGCGATCGAGTCGATGGGCTTCGGCACCGACTCCAAGGGCGTGGCGGCCTTCGGCGCCTCTCCGTCGCTGATCGGCGACCTGGGCACGACGTACGTGGGCTCGTGGGTCGGCAACACCATCACGCTGGGCGCGATGATCAGCGCCTTCGGCTGCTGCCTGGCCTGCACGGTCGGCGGGGCGCGGCTGCTGTTCGCGCTGAACCGGGACGGCTTCGGCGAGCGTGGCCTCGGCAGGCTCTCGGCCGCCGGGACCCCGGCCCGCTCGGGCAGCGTGGTGGCCGGGATCATGGCCCTGATCATCGGCGGCAGCATCGTGCTGTTCTCGGCCAACCCGGAGGACACCTTCGTCTGGGGCGGCACGATCGGCACGCTGATCCTGCTAGTGGCCTATCTCCTGACCACCATCGGCGCAATCAGGCTGATCTTCATACAGCGCAAGATGGACGTGCCGAGCTGGCAGATCGTCATCCCGCTGGCCGCGATCGTGCTGCTGGGCTACACGCTGTACCGCAACGTGATCCCGTACCCGCCCTCGGGCTCGGCGGCGCACTGGCTGCCGATCGTCTCGGGCAGCTGGCTGCTGATCGGGATCATCGCGATCATCGTGGCGCCCGCGACGACGCAGCGGATGGGCATCAAGCTCAGCGAGATGGAAGGCATCGCGGCGGCGAAGGCGTCGTCGAACCCGACTGCGCCACCTACCGACGGAGTGCTGCTGGAGGGCGGCGCGGGAGCGGGATAGCCTGCGCCCGTGCCTGACCCCATTGCGCTGCCACCGCTCATCCCCGGGCTCGAGTCGCTCGCGCTCGTCGACCACCACTGCCACGGCGTGGTGCGCCGCGACCTGGACCGGACCGGCTTCGAGCTGCTGCTCACCGAAGCCGGCCCGGCCAGGTCGGCCGGGCCGGCCGGGCCGCTCGGCGGCAGCGCCTTCGACTCGCAGATCGGGTTCGCGGTGCGCCGCTGGTGCGCGCCCGTGCTCGATCTGGAGCCACACGCTGCCCCCGACGCCTATCTGGAGCGGCGAGCAGATCTTGGCCACGCCGAGGTGACCAGCAGGTTACTGCGCGCCGCCGGTCTAGCAGAGCTCTGCGTCGACACCGGCTTCGAGCCCGAGCCGCTGCTGACGCCGGACGAGCTGGGCCGAGCGGCGGGCGGCGCGAGGTCCCACGAGATCGTGCGGCTGGAGCAGGTCGCCCAGCAGGTCGCACTGGGCAGCACGGCCGCCGGATTCGCCGACGCGGTGCGCACGGAACTGGCCCGGCGCGCGCGTACCGCAGTGGGCTTCAAGTCCGTCGCGGCGTACCGCGTCGGGCTAGACCTGGCGGGCGAGCGGCCGACCGAGGAGGAGGTGGCAGCGGCGGCCGGCCGGTGGCTCGCCGACGACACCGACAGCACCGACGGCGTAAGCAGTACGCCTCGCCTCGCAGACGAAACCCTGCACCGATTCCTGGTCTGGTGCGGGGTCGACCTGGGCCTGCCGGTGCAGTTCCACGTCGGATACGGCGACGCGGACGTGGACCTCGACCGCTGCGATCCGCTCCTGCTGACCCGGCTGCTGCGGGCGATTGAGCCGACCGGCGTGCCGGTGCTGCTGCTGCACAACTACCCGTTCCACCGGCAGGCCGGGTTCCTGGCGCAGGTGTTCTCCAACGTCTTCCTCGACGTCGGGCTGGCCACGCACAATCTCGGGCGCGGCTCGCGGGCGCTGATCGCCGAGGCTCTCGAGCTGGCCCCGTTCGGCAAGTTCCTGTACTCCTCGGACGCCTTCGGCCTGCCCGAGCTGTACTACCTGGGCGCGGTGCTGTTCCGGCGCGGCCTGTCGGACTTCCTGCGCGCGGGCGTCGACGACGGCGAGTGGAGCCCCGCCGACGCCGACCGCGTCGCGGCGATGATCGGTTCGGCGAACGCCCGCCGCGTGTACCGCCTGGCCGACTAGAGTGTCCCCGTGACTGATCTTGGACACGGCCACGAGCACGACAGCGTGCACGGCCACGAGCACGACCCGTTCGCCGACTCCCCCGGCCGCTCCGGCCCGACCGCGACCGCCGAGGTGTTCGCCGAAGAGGTCGGCGAGGTGCACACCGGGTACGCGCCGAAGCACGACGGCGACCCGGATCCGGGCGAGATCGTGTGGACCTGGGTCCCGTTCGAGGAGCACGACGGGCGCGGCAAGGACCGTCCGGTGCTGATCGTCGCCCGGGAGAAGGGCGGCACGCTGCTGGCGGTGCAGCTCACCAGCAAGCGGCACGACGGGACGCAGGACTTCGTGGACGTCGGCACCGGACCGTGGGACCGCGAGGGCCGCGAGTCCTGGGTCAACCTGGAGCGCGTGGTGCGCGTGCACGACCAGGGCATGCGGCGCGAGGCCTGCGCGATGGAGCGGCACCGCTACGACCAGGTGGTCGAGCGCCTGCGCGCCCGCTACGACTGGAGCTGACCAGCAGGTTTAGTATCAAGGAATTGCGTCATGCTGAGACGGACACGTGTAACCTCCCGGGGATTACACGTGTCCGTCTGAAACGGACCAGCGCGGCGAGCCACTCAGTGCTACTCGGCGCCAGTCAGTGCTTCAACGGATCGCTGAGCAGTCCGCCGAGAGCGTCCGCGCCCAACAGTTCGACCAGTTCCTCGGTGAAGATCCCGTCCACGAGTACGAACACCATGCGCGCCACCGCCCCCGACCGGTTCTCCCAGCGGTGGTCCGTGCCTCGCTGCACCACCACGTCGCCGGCCCGCAGCACGGTCTCGCAGTCGTCGAGCACGAGCACCATCTCGCCCTCGATCACGATCCCGTAGTCCACGGTCTGGGTGCGGTGCATCGGCGAGACGACCCCGGGCGGGAACTCGTTGATGCGGATCTTGGTGCCGTTCGGATCCGGCGGCACGGTCAGCGAGCGCTCGGTGGGCTCCTCTTCGGCCGGCCCGATCGGCGCGGGCATCGCGGGCGTGTTCCACAGCTCGTGGAACGCCGCCCCGTCCGGCGCCGTGCGCACGACCGGCGGCGCGCCGTCCGCGAGGAAGACGGATTTTCCGGCCGCGTCATACCCGGTCACTACGCGCCGAGGGGTCCAGTTCGCCATAACCGCAGGTTAGGCGACCCGGCGGCGCCCCGGAAATCCCGATTCCCGATGCCTACCATTCGCCTGTCTGCTAATCGCCCGCCCGCCATTCAGCTGCCTACCGATCGCCGCGCGAGAAGCCCGCCGGCCGCGACGGCTCTAGCTGCCGCGGGGGTAGGTCTTGGTGACGTGGCCCTTGAGGTCGGCGGCGAGGTAGCCGCTGCCGTAGGTGTCGGACTCGTAGACGCGTATCGCGGGCGCGTTTTCGAAGTTGTTGTCGAGGATGATGTACTCGGACGTCGAGTTCGGGATATTGAGGTTGTGCTCGGCGTACTTCAGGAGCGTGGGCAGCACGCTCCAGGTGACGGCCGTGAGGTCCACGGTGCCCTGGCCGGCATCCACCGAGCCGTTGAAGTCGGGGTCGGCGGTCAGCGCGCCGTCCTGGTACGTGTAGTCGTTGTAGAGCGTCGGGTCGGCGGCGACCGGGACCTCGACGTCGGCGTGCGTGGGGTAGGCGTCCAGCTCGATGACCTTCGTGCTGCCGGTCGTGGAGCGCAGCAATTTGATGAAGCTCTGCATGGCGGTCGCGGTGAGCAGGCTCTGGGTCTGGGTCTGCCCCGCGGCGGACGAGGCGGCGGACGCGCCGGACGTGTCGGTCACGCCTGCGGATCCGGCCGATGCCGAAGAGGACGCGGATACGGACGGACCGCCCGCGCCCAGCGTGGGGCCCGAACCGGACGAGTCGTGCAGCGTCCAGATGAGCGCGGCGGCCAGCCCGATCACCGCGATTCCGGCGACTCCGGACACGAAGACGGTGTTGCGGCGCGAGCGCGGCCGGGGCGGCGAGAGGACCGCCGAGCCGGGGAGCGGGCCCGACGGGTGGTCGGTCGGGCCGTACGCGACGCCGAAGGGTGCATAGGACGAACCGGGGGGCGATTGCGGGTGGGACGAACCCGAGGAGGACGAGTGGGATGAGGGAGCCGACCCGTAGGCGCCACCGCCCGCCGGGTTCGAGGCGTAAGACGCGGCCGAGCCGTAGCTGTTGTAGCTAGCAGGGCCGTTGTAGCCGGCAGGCTGCGAGCCGTGGTTGTAGCCGCTGCTCATCGCGGCGTGCTCGGCGGCGGCGAGCATCTGGTCGAGGCTTGCGGCGTCGGGGCGGGCGGCGGGGTCGCGCACGAGCAGCGCCGCCAGGGCCGGGGTGAGCGGGCCGCTGTGCTCGGGCTGCGGGATCGGCGCGTCGAGTACGGCGGCGAGGGTCGCGAGGGTGGTGTCGCGGCGCAGCGGGTTGGCGCCCTCGACGGCGACGTACATCAGCATGCCGAGCGACCACAGGTCCGAGGCCGGATCGCCCTCCTGCCCGCGGATCCGCTCGGGGGCGATGTACTCGGGCGAGCCGACCGTCGTGCCGGTCGCGGTGAGGCTGGTCAGGTTCGAGGACTCGCGCAGCGCGGCGATGCCGAAGTCGGTGAGCACGGGCGTGCCGTCCGCGCGCAGCAGCACATTGGCCGGCTTCACGTCCCGGTGCTGGATGCCCGCCTCGTGGGCCGCCCGGAGCGCCGCGAGCACGCCGCGCCCGACCCGGGCCGCTTCCTGCGGCAGCAGCGGTCCGCGCTCCAGCCGGTCCGACAGCGAACCGCCGGAGACCAGCTCCATCACCAGCCACGGGTGCCGCAGCGCGGCCGAGTCGACGATGTGATAGATCGTCACCACGTTGGGATGGTGCAGCCGGGCCAGCGCGCGGGCCTCACGCAGCACCCGCTCGCGCATCACGTGCGCGGCCACCGGGTCCTCATCCATGAACGGGTTTTCGGCGGCGGTGCGCACCTCCTTGAGCGCGACCTCGCGCTGCAGCATGGTGTCGCGCGCACGCCACACCAGGCCCATGCCTCCGCCGCCGAGCCGATCCAGCAGCTCGAAGCGGCCATCGATCAACTGCCCGGCCGGCCCCCCAGCATTCATGGGCGGCACTATACGGGACGGGGGTGCGGGCACGGGGGCCAGTCGCCGCAGGTCACGCAGCGCGCGCGGCCGTCAGCTGACGGTGACCGTGAACGCGGCGGTGTGCAGCGCACCCGAGGTCTGGAACTGCACGAACAGCCGCCACGTGCCGCGCTCGGGGAACTGCGCGGTCGCGGTCAGCGCCCCGGAACTGGCCGCCCCGGCCCGGCCGGTGGACAGCACGTGCGTGAACGCCGCGTCCCCGACTCGGAACGCGGTCAGGTGCGCGTAGCCGTCCAGGTAGCGGTCGAAGTAGGCGACCGGCTTCCCGCCGCTGGTCACGTTGACGTCCAGTGAGGCCAACGCGTCCGCCTTCAGGTTCCCGGACAGCTTCACGGTGAAGCCGTCCGCCGTGGCGGTCTCGGTCGGCGGCGGCACCGGCGCGTCGGCGGCGTGGCCAGGAACGTTCAGCGGCTTGGACAGCGCGTAGAGCAGCGGCGTGCCCTGGCTCGAGTCGGGCGCGGCGAACGTGACGTACGTACGGTACGAGCCGGGTTGCAGTGCGGGCAGCGCGACGAACCAGGTGCCGTCCTGCCGCATCGTCGCATCGAGTACCTGATAGCCGGTCAGGTCCGAGCGGATGAGGTAGAAGACGACGAGCTTGCTCTCGTACGGCTGGTACCGGGTCAGCGCGTGGTCGTCCGGCCCGGTGATGTGGAAGCTGAAAGTGCTCGCGGCGCCGGCCGGGACGGTCTCGGCGGACGGCAGGTAGACGTAGCCGTTGACGCTGCCGGCCAGCCCGGTCCCGTTCGGCGCAGCCTCGGCCACGGTGGTGACCGGGACGGGGCCCATGTCCATGTCGTCCATCCCGGACGCGCTCGACGAACTGCTCGGGGCGGCAGCCTTCGACGACGAGGAGCACGCGGCACCGGACAGGGCCATCCCGGCGACGAGGGCCGCGGCCAGACCCCGGCGCGCGGCTGCACGGACCAACGGGACCAACACGTGTGACGACCCTTCACTCGCGGGGACGAACGGACGACCCGGCACTGTCCACGGCCGAGAGCGGCCGCGCGACGGTGCCCGCGCGACCGCTCACGATCCACGCCCGGTCAAGAGCGACCGGGCGATGGACATCGCTCTAAGGACTCGTACAGGAGATGCTCGACGGCACCACCGGGGACTGCGTGTAGTTCGCGGTGAATCCGAACGAGGTGCTCGCACTGGGCGCGAGTTGGCCGTTCCAGCTGGCCGACTTCATGGTCGCGAGCGATCCCGACGTGGTCAGCGTGCCGTTCCAGCCGCTGCTGATCGTCTCGCCGTCCGGCACCACCCAGCCGACGGTCCAGCCGTTGGTGGTGGCCGCGGTCGTGTTGGTCACCGTCACGTTGGCCTGGAAACCGCCGGGCCAGCTGTTGGTGACCGTGTACGTGGCCTTGCACTCGACCGTGGGCGGCGGCGGCGCGGTCGCGCCGATGCCGGTGACCTGGCCGCTGCCGCCGTCGAAGTTGACGTCGGAGCAGCCGTAGAAGGTCTCGGTGCTGTCCGAGCGCGCCCACACCGAGTAGATGACGTGACGCCCGGTCAGGCCCGCGGGCAGGGTGGCGTTCCAGTAGTAGTAGCTGGCGGTACTGCCCGGATCACCCACCGACGGCGGGTTGGTCGCCGTCGAGAACGGGGTCAGGTTCATGTCGGCCCAAGTCAGCGGCTGCGTCTGGTCCCATCCGGTCTTGGTGACGTACAGACTCCAGGTACCCGGGTGCGCCGCCCACTTGTTGTACTGGATCTGGATGGACGCGCCCGCGGTAAGGTGGGTCACCGGCCAGTTGGCGTCGGCGTGGTCGAATCCGGAGAAGTCGTAGTAGTTGCTGTTACCGCTGCACAGCTTCCCGTCCGGAATGAACCCGACCGTGCCGCCGCTGGTGGCGCCGCTGCGGTTGGCGACGGCGAACCAGTTGTACAGAGGCGTCGTGCCGCTCGTCGCGACCGCCGTCTGGCAGGCCGGATTCTGCGGGATGATCTGGCCGGTGGAGGTCAGACCGTCCTCGTAGCACAGCCAGGTCCGGCTGCCCGGTATCTGCATCGCGCCGTGCGCCGAGGCCGGCGCGGCGGCCACGAACGTCGTCACCAGCGCCGCCAAGACCATGGCGACGCCGGAGAACGTGATTCTCTTGCGCTTCCTCACATTACCCACCCTTCATTGGGTTCGGCGGGAGGCTGTGTGTCGGCGGGAGCGTAACCGCGGCGCGGCAGGCGGTGAATGGCCGCGCGCCCGGCCGTCCGGACCGTGCGCGCACCCCGGCGCGGGCCGCGTTCCCCGGCGCATGTCAGACAGGACAGGAGGCTGATTCGCCGCCCCGAATACCGCGCTGACCAGATGAAACTTTCGACCAAGGTCGGCAAACGGCCCGGACCCGCAGCGGGTCCGGGCCGTTGATCGCACGGCGGTGAAGGGGAATCGGGTCTACGGCGCCCGGCGCCGCTCGGCAGACCCTTATCCCGCCGTTGTCGAAGAATCGATTACCAGGTCTGAATCCACGGCGAAGTCGAGGCCCCCTCGGCGCCGATCCCCATTCCGGAGACATTGCCGTTGTACCATTCGCTGCCGATGTAGAACTCCTGCCCGCTGTCGTTGTAGATGCCCACGACGTCGACCTGCGCCCACTGGCCGGCGGTGTCCACCGGCGCCCACCAGCACTGCCCGGCCGGCACGACGAAGCTCTCGTAGCTGCGCGTCGTCAGACCGCCGCCGAGGTCGACGGGCAGGACGTGGACGAACGCGGAGTAGTTGCCCTGGGCGCAGAGCTGCAGGTAGCCGTTCTGAATCGTCGAGGCCGACGCGGAGGTCGCGCCCAGGCCCACGACCGCCGCAGCGGCCAGACCGCTCACTGCCAGCGGCGCCGCGACCCGCGTGACGGTCTTCTTGATGTTCATCTGGTTTCTCCCCAGTCCGTGTTTTCCCGGCCCCGTTCGGCGCCTGAGACATAGAAAACACGAGGAGAACCCAGGGCGGCAAAGATAATCCCGGGAAGTGCCCCCGAGTACCCCGGGGCGGTGCCCGAAAGTACAAAGCGAAATTCCACGGAAACAAAGAAAGTCGAAGAAGATCGGGAGCTGTTCAAAGAAATTGCCGGCTCACGGCCGCCGGCGCAGCCCGTCCATCAGCAGGTCGAGCAGCCGGCCGGCCTGCTCGCGGCTGTCCGGCTCGCCCGCGACCAGGGTCACCCCGCTCAGGCTCACCACCACGTCGAAGGGATCGACGTCGGACCGCAGCGTCCCGGCCTTCACCCCCGCGGCGAGCAGCTCGCCGACGGCCCCGACGAGCCGGCCGCGGCTGTGCGCGAACGGGTTGCCGCCGGAGGCGACCAGCCAGCGCAGCGCGTCGGCCATCCCGTGCTTGGTGGTCATGTAGTCCACGAAGCGGTCCATCCAGATCCGCAGCGCCTGGTCCGGCGGCGCGTCCTCCAGCAGCTGCGGCACCGGGTCGCACAGCCGGTCCAGCTCGTTGCGGTACGCCGCCTCGATCAGCGCCTCGCGGGTCGGGAAGTGCCGGTAGAGCGTCCCGATGCCGACGCCCGCCTCCTTGGCGATCGAGTCCAGCGTCGCCTCCGCGCCGTCCCGCGACAACGCCTGCGCCGCGGCCTCCAGGAGCCGGTCGCGGTTGCGCTGGGCGTCGGCGCGCAACGGACGGGGGGCGGGGGACGGCACGGCGGTACCTCCTGGTCGGCGGTGAATCAGGGCGCTGGGCGGAGTCCGGGCTCGGAGCGGACCCGGACGGCCGCTTCGACTTGCTAAACGGAGGCAGCTCCGCTTAGAGTCGAAGCTATCCGGAGCACCCTCCACTTACGATCATACCGCCGGGCCACGGGCCTGCGGGACCACCACGAAGAGAACGCAGAGCAGGACGGGAACCACCACCATGACTGCATCCAGCACCCGCCTCACCACACCGTTCGACGCGCAGTCCACCGCCGCCGAGGTCATCGCCGGCGTGGACCTGTCCGGCCGCCGGGCCGTGGTCACCGGCGCGGCCTCCGGCATCGGCGTCGAGACCGCCCGCGCCCTGGCCGGGGCCGGCGCGGAGGTAACCCTGGCCGTGCGCAACCCCGAGGCCGGGCAGGCCACCGCCGAGGACCTCGTCGCCACCACCGGCAACAAGCAGATCCACGTCGCGGCGCTCGATCTGGCCGACCAGGCGTCGGTCGCCGCCTTCACCGCCGCGTGGGAGGGACCGCTGCACATCCTGGTCGACAACGCCGGGGTGATGGCCAGCCCCGAGCTGCGCACCCCCGAGGGCTGGGAGCTGCAGTTCGCCACCAACCACCTCGGCCACTTCGCCCTGGCCACCGGACTGCACGCCGCGCTGGCCGCGGCCGGCGGCGCGCGCGTCGTATCGGTCAGCTCCAGCGCGCACCTGCGCTCGCCGGTCGTCTTCGAGGACATCCACTTCCGCCGGCGCCCCTACGACCCGTGGCTGGCGTACGGCCAGTCCAAGACCGCCAACGTGCTGTTCGCGGTCGAGGCCACCAAGCGCTGGGCCGCGGACGGCATTTTCGTCAATGCGCTGATGCCCGGCGGGATCCGCACCAACCTGCAGCGGCACATCTCCGAGGAGGAGCTGGAGGCGCTGCGCGCCGCGGCCGGGGTCAGCGGGTTCTCGTGGAAGACCACCGAGCAGGGCGCCGCCACCTCGGTGCTGCTGGCGGCCTCCCCGCTGCTCGACGGGATCGGCGGCCGGTACTTCGAGGACTGCAACGAGGCCGCGGACAACCCGACGGACGGACGGCACGGCGTCGCGCCCTACGCGCTCGACCCGCAGAACGCCTCCCGGCTCTGGCAGGTCACGCTGGAGACGCTCGGCCGGGCCGGCTGACCGCGCCCGAGCGGTCCATACCGTTCCGGACCGCGCCCTCAGTGACAAGACGCTGATCGTCGCTGGTGCGGGTGACATTCCTTGTGGCGGCCGCGGCCCGTCTCCATCATCCGAAGGGAAGCAAACCCCGACGACGGAGAGGCGGGCCGCGTGAGCCAGCCGTTCGACCTGCCGGACTTCTACCTGCCGCACCCCGCCCGCCTCAACGCCCACCTCGAGGGCGCGCGCGTGCACTCGAAGCAGTGGGCCCGCGAGATGGGCATGGTGGAGGGCTCCGGCATCTGGACCGAGGCCGATCTGGACCGGCACGACTACGGGCTGCTCTGCGCGTATACGCACCCTGACGCATCCGCCCCCGAGCTGGACCTGGTCACCGACTGGTACGTGTGGGTGTTCTTCTTCGACGACCACTTCCTGGAGACCTTCAAGCGCAGCCAGGACCGGGCCGGCGGCAAGGCCTACCTGGACCGGCTGCCCGCCTTCATGCCGATGGACCTGTCCGCCGGCACCCCCGAGCCGACCAACCCGGTCGAGGCGGGCCTGGCCGACCTGTGGGCCCGCACCGTGCCCGCCATGTCGCTGGACTGGCGGGCCAGGTTCGCCGAGAGCACCGAGCACCTGCTCAACGAGTCGCTCTGGGAGCTCTCGAACATCAACGAGGGCCGGATCCCCAACCCGGTCGAGTACATCGAGATGCGCCGCAAGGTCGGCGGCGCCCCGTGGTCGGCCGGGCTGATCGAGCACGCCGCCGCGGCCGAGGTCCCGGCCGTGATCGCACACTCCCGGCCGATGAGGGTGCTGCGCGACGCCTTCTCCGACGGCGTGCACCTGCGGAACGACCTGTTCTCCTACGAGCGCGAGACGCTGCAGGAGGGCGAGCTGAGCAACGGCGTGCTGGTCCTGGAGACCTTCCTCGGCTACGACACCCAGCGCGCCGCCGACGCCGTCAACGAACTGCTCACCTCGCGGCTGCACCAGTTCGAGAACACCGCGCTGACCGAACTGGCCCCGCTGTTCCTCGAACACGGCCTGGACCCGAAGTCCTGCGCCGACGTGCTCGCCTACGTCAAGGGCCTGCAGGACTGGCAGGCGGGCGGGCACGAGTGGCACATGCGCTCGAGCCGGTACATGAACGGCGGCCGCCACGGCACGAACGTCGCCCGGCTCCCCTTCGGACTGACCGGCATCGGCCTGTCGGCGGCAGCCCCGCGCTCGCTCACCAGCGTGCCCGGCGGCGCGCTGCGTGCCAGGAGCTTCACCCACCTTCCGTTCGAGCAGGTCGGCCCCACCCCGATGCCCGACTTCTACCTGCCGTACACCACCTCGCTCAGCCCGCATCTGGACACCGCCCGGCGCAACACGGTCGAGTGGGCGCACCGGATGGGCATGCTGGTCCCGCAGCCGGGCGAGCCCGCGTCAGGGATCTGGGACGAGCACAAGCTGATCGCCTTCGACTTCGCGCTGTGCGCCGCGGGCCTGCACCCCGACGCGACCCCGGAGGGCCTGGACCTCGCCTCGCAGTGGCTGACCTGGGGCACGTACTGGGACGACTACGTCCCGACGGTCTACGGCTCACGCCGCGACTATCTGAGCGCGAAGCTCGCCGTAGAGCGGCTCGCGCTGTTCATGCCGGACGAGCCCGGCACGTCGGCCACCGAGCCGCTCAACGCCATGGAACGCGCCCTGGGCGACCTGTGGGAGCGCACCGCAGGACCGATGCCGCCGGAGAACCGCGACGCGCTGCGCGCCGCCGTCGTGGACCTCTTCGACGGCGACCTGTGGGAGGTCGCCAACCTGATCCAGCACCGGATCCCCGACCCGGTGGACTACCTCGAGATGCGCCGCAAGACCTTCGGCGCCGACCTGACCATGAGCCTGAGCCGGATGGCGCACGGCAAGCGGGTGCCGGCCGAGATCTACCGCACCGGCACGATGCGCTCGCTGGAGAACTCGGCCGCGGACTACTCCTGCCTGATGAACGACGTGTTCTCCTACCAGAAGGAGCTGCAGTTCGACGGCGACGTGCACAACGGGATCCTGGTGGTGCAGAACTTCCTGGACTGCGACCGGGACACCGCACTGAACATCATCAATGACCTGATGACCTCGCGGATGCGCCAGTTCGAGCACGTCGTCTCCACCGAACTGCCGGTCCTCTACGACGACTTCAACCTGGACGACGAGGCGCGCGGGCTGCTGCAGGGCTACGTGCAGGAGCTGCAGAACTGGATGGCGGGCATCCTGATCTGGCACGAGGGCTGCCACCGGTACGAGGAGGAGGAACTGCGCCGCCCCGCACAGCACACGCCCACGCCCACGGCCATGCCCACAGCCACGCCGACGACCGCGACCTCCCCCGAAGCGGGCAGCCGCCGGACCGACTTCGCACCCACCGGGCTGGGCACCCTCAGCACGCGCATCGCACCACGTGTGAAGGTCGCCGGGTAGCGCCGCGTCAGCCAACCTTCCGTCCCCGACGGCATCCACCAGCGCGATAGATGCCGTCGGGAATGGCGATACCCCGACCAGTTGACGGTGCACACCGGCGCACAGCAGGGTTGAACTGCATGTTCGTCCACCCCGCTGACCCGCCGAGGAGAGTCCCGTGTTCGTCGAGCACGCCGAGCTGACCGTACCCGCCGACCGCGCCGAGGCGTTCCAGGCCGCGTTCGAGCAGGGGCGCAAGGCGCTCGCCCAGGCGGCCGGATTCCACTGGGCCGAGCTGCTGCGCGGCGTGGAACGGCCCGACACCCACCTGCTGCTGGTCGGCTGGGAGTCGGTCGAGGCGCATATGGTCGGCTTCCGCGAGTCCGAGCTGTTCACCCAGTGGCGCGCCGCGGTCGGGCCGTACTTCTCCGCCCCGCCGGTCGTGGAGCACTACGCGCAGCTCGGCCCACGCCACACCGGCTGAGCGGGGCCGGACCGACGATGATCCAGCACCCCGCGACCCCCGCCGTGGTCGACTTCCACGGCCACCTCGCCGTGCCCGCCGCCGACGCCCTGATCGCCGGGTCCCCCGGCTTCGCCGCCGAACTGGCCGCCGAGCAGCGCGCCCACTCCCCCGAGAGCCTGGCGACCAACCGCGAGCAGCTCACCCGGCTGCGCCCGCAGCTGACCGACGTGGCCCGGCGGCTGGCCGACCTCGACGCGATGGGCGTGGACGTCCAGGTGGTCGGGCCGATGCCGATGCACCACTACTGGGCCGACCCCGAACCGGCCGCCCGGCTGGCCCGCACCGTCAACGAGGCCGTCGCCGCGCACTGCGCCGAGGTCCCCGAACGGCTGCGCGGGCTCGGCACCGCCCCGTTGCAGCACCCTGATCTGGCCGCCGCCGAGCTGGAGCGCGCGGTGGCCGGTGACGGGCTGCACGGCATCAGCGTGTCCACCACCGTGGACGGCCGCGAGCTGGCCGACCCCGCGCACGATCCGGTGTGGGCCAAGGCCGAGGAGCTCGGCGCCATCGTGTTCGTACACCCCTGGGGCTGCTCGCTCGGCGAGCGGCTGGCCACCCGGTACCTGGGCAACACGGTCGGCCAGCCGGTCGAGACGACGGTCGCGCTCTCGCACCTGATCTTCACCGGAGTGCTCGACCGCTTCCCCCGCCTGCGGCTGGTCGTGGCGCACGGCGGCGGATATCTGCCCACGTACATCGGACGCTCCGACCACGCCTGGCACAACCGCCCCGACGCGCGCGGCTGCGCCGAACCGCCCAGCAGCTACCTGCGACGCCTCTGGTTCGACGCCCTCGTATACACCCCGCAGGCCCTGCGCCACCTGGTCGACGCCGTCGGCGCGGACCGCATCGTGCTCGGCACCGACTACCCCTTCGACATGGGCGTGGACGATCCGGTCAGGCGGCTCGACGCGGCCGGCTTCACCCCGTACACCCGCAACGCCATCGCCGGCGGGAACGCTCTGCAGCTGCTCAACCTCACCGCCGCTCAATCCGACACCGCCACCCCCGCCTAGGAGCCCGCCGATGCGCTTCGCCACCTACCACCACGAGGGCACCGAACAGTCCGGCGTCGTCTCAGGCGACCTGATCCACCCGCTGCGCCGCGGCACCTCCCTGCTCTCCCTCATCGAGCAGGGCGCCGACACCCTGCGCGCCGCTGGCAGACAGGCCCTCATGGCCCCTGCAGGGCCGTCCGTGTACGACGTGCGCCTGCTGCCCCCGTTCACCCCGCCCAGCATCCGCGACTTCGTCGGTTTCGAGGCGCACATCGAGGGCGTATCCAAGAGCCTGGACGGCCTGGAGCACGTCCCCGAGGTCTGGTACCGCGCCCCCGCCTTCTACTTCACCAACCCGTACGCCGGCTACGGCGCCCACGACGGCGTGCCCGTCCCGGCCGGCTGCCGGATCCTTGACTTCGAGCTCGAGGTCGGCGCCGTGATCGGCCGGGCCGGCCGGAACCTGACCCCCGAACAGGCCCGCGAGCACATCATCGGCTACCTGATCTTCAACGACTGGTCCGCGCGCGACCTGCAGAAGCCCGAGCGAGAACTCGGCCTCGGCTTCTCCAAGGGCAAGGACTTCGCCAACACCCTCGGCCCCTACCTGGTCACCGCGGACGAGCTCGAACACCGCCGCGACGCCGACGGCTATCTGGACCTGGAGATGACCGTCACCCTCAACGGCGCCCTGATCGGCCGCGACACCCTCGCCAACGCCTCCTGGACCTTCGAGGAGATGATCGCCTACGCCTCCCGGGACGCCTGGGTGCGGCCCGGCGACATCCTCGGCTCCGGCACCTGCGGCTGGGGCGCGCTGGCCGAGCACTGGGGCCGCAACGGGGAACGCACCCCTCCCTCGCTGCAGCCCGGCGACGAGGTCACCCTCGCCGTCGAGGGCCTCGGCTCCGTCAGCAACCTGATCCTGCCCGGACCCGAACCCGAGACCGCCTACCTGCCCCGCGCCCGCAAGCGCGGCCGTACGCCCCGCCCGTAGCGCGAACGCGAACGCGGAAAGGATCGCCTTCCATGACCACAGCGCCCCTCACCACCGACCCCCGCGCCCGCCTGGCGGGCCGCACCGTCGTCGTCACCGGGGCCGCCCAGGGCCAGGGCGCCACCGAGACCGAGGTCCTGGCCCGCGAGGGCGCGAGCGTCATCGCCACCGACGTGCTCGACGAGGCGGGCGAGAAGCTGGCCGCCGGGCTGCGTGCCGAGGGCCTCGACGTGCACTTCCGGCACCTCGACGTCGCAGACCCCGAACAGTGGACGGCCCTGGCCGGCTGGCTCGCGGCCGAGTCCCGGATCCCCGTGCACGGCCTGGTCAACAACGCCGGGATCCCGATGCGGGCCCGGCTCGGCGCGGTGGAGCTGGCCGACTGGAACCGCGTCCTGGCCGTCAACGTCACCGGCCCGATGCTCGGCATCCAGGCCATCGCGCCGCTGATGACCGCCCCCACCGGCGGATCCATCGTCAACATCGGCTCGGTCGCCGGGCTGACCGCCCACCACGCGGTCGCCTACACCGCGAGCAAGTGGGCGCTGCGCGGGCTGACCCGTGTCGCAGCCCTCGAACTCGCTCCGAAGGGCATCCGCACCAACATCATCCACCCGGGCTACATCGACACCCCGCTGATGGCCTCGGCCAACCCGGTCTTCGCACAGGCCCACCTGTCCATGACCCCGCAGGGCCGGCCCGGCCGGCCGGAGGAGGTGGCCCCGCTCGTCGTCCACCTGCTCTCCGACGAGTCCAGCTACACCAACGGCGCCGAGATCACCGTGGACGGCGGCTACGCGGCCCACGGCGGCGTCAAGGCGATCACCAACGCGCTGGACGGTTAACCGGGGCTAGCCCTCCACCGCCGACTGCCCGCTCAGGCCTTCGCAACCGCCTTCGCGGCGATCTGCTCCATCAGCGTCTTCGGCACGCCGCCGACCCCGACCACGATGAGCATGACCACCGCGGCACCGGTGCGCGCCACCACGATGTTCCCGGTCCCGCCGACCCCGCTGGTCACCCCGACCGAGAGCGCGAACCCGTACGAGGCCTCGCCGTACTTGGGGAAGTCGATGCTGGTGACGGTGAAAGTGCTCGATCCGGACGAGCCGGCGTGCGAGTACGTCGAGCACTGCGGGATCGCCGCGACGAAGGCGGTCCAGGCCTTGTCGACCTGCTGGCTGTCTCCGCCCGCGAGTTGCTCGACCAGGACCGGCCCGGTCAGGCCGGCGCTCAGGTCGACCTCGGCGTGGTCGGGCAGCGGCGCGTTCCAGACCGTCGAGTTCAGCACCGGACACTGGGTCGACATCTCCGGGTTGGTGGCCGTGGCCTCGAGCCCCCAGCCGGAGGGCAGGTCCGCGGCGGTCAGCAGCTTGGCGGCCAGGCCCTGGGGAGCCGCGGCGGCGGTCCGGCCGGCGGTGGCGGTCGTGGACGGGGCGGCGGCGTGCGTGCCGGACGAGCATCCCGCGAGGCCGAGGCCGACCAGCGCGGTCGTGCCAAGGACGGCGATGCACGGGGCAAGACGGGTGGTGCGCATGCAATCCCCCTGGATCGGGCAGATCTGGCGGTCAACGGGCCAGACGGTACGCACGCTAGCCGCCCGACAATCTTGGCAAGAGCGGAACAACCGAACCGTTACAGAGCGAAACCCGGCCGTGATCGGTCGCGGTTCGGCCCGTCTCCGTATCAGCCTGCGTACGCTGCGTGGCAGAGAAGTGTTTCCCGCGGAACCTGCCACGGCGAGCGCCCAGGTTGACATACTGTGCTGATGGACATCTATGTGCCCTGCGGCATACTGCTCGTCTTCCTCGCGGTGGACTGGGCCATTACGCGCTCCAGCAAACGCCGGGACGAGTGGGGCTTCTGGGAGAACTGGAACTTCTACGTCTACGGGCCGTGCTTCGTCCTGCTCTGCCTGGTGATGGAGGTCGACGTGTGGCTCCAGGGCTGGACGCTCAGTGCCCGGCTCCCCATCCTCATCGGGTTCCCCCTGGTTGCCGTCTTCATCGCCTACGGCTGGTACCGCTACTTCGGCGCACGCCTGCGCGCACTCATCAGTGGGAACCGTGGCGCTGGTGGGCCGGACGGCGACGCGGGACCGAAGCTCCCCCGTTGGCGGGTCGGGCAGTAGATCTTTGGGATGCGTCTCGGCGACGTGGGCGGCGCGAACGCGAAGCGCGTCATCGGAATCACGAGACACGGGACACGGGACACGAGGCTGCCGCGTCCATCCTTTATCGGGCCTGTTATCTACGTTCTACCCGGCCTGACGAGGGGCGGGACGCCGCCGCGCCCCAGGGATCACTTTGGCGAATTCTTGCCACAGTGATTGACTTCGCACCCAGCTAACAGAGCATCGGGTGAGACACTTAATCCCGATCAGGCATCCCCCCAGTCTGATCCTGCGCCCGACCTCGCGAGTACGCGGATCGGGACGCGCCCCCCGGCGTCGCCTTCCCCCAGAGACGCCGGGGGTTTCCCGTCCGCCACGGCGAGCGGACGTGGTGAAACGGGTCACAGCGCACCACGACACTGCCTGTGACCGGTACGGTAGCGGGCGGTTATCGTTTCTCAGGCCAATCCGGCGGCGGCCCGGCTCCGAATAGTGGGCAGGACGCACGTGCGAACGTACGTGCGCACCGGCCGAGGCCGAGCCGAGGCCTGCACTCCGTACCGGATTCTGATTGGTGGACCGTGGCACGACGACCGGCCGGCAGCGGCCCCGCGAACCGGCGGGCGTATCTGCGTGGAGCGCCAGATACGGGCGGCGGCGCGGGTTCGGCCGCGACCGCCGCCGGCCCCGGCCCGGCCGCCGTGCCCGGCATGGACCGCTCCGCGCCGGCCGGCCTCGACGAGTGGCTGCACCGGGTCTCCCTCGGCGACCGGGACGCCTTCGAGCACGTATACGCGGCGCTGGCCGGACCGGTGTTCGGCCTGGCCCGGCGGGTGCTGCGGGACCCGGCCCAGGCCGAGGAGGTCGCCCAGGAGGTGCTGGTCGAGGTCTGGCGCACCGCCAGCCGCTTCGATCCGAGGCTCGGCTCCGCGCAGGCCTGGGTCATGACCATGGCGCACCGCCGGGCGGTGGACCGGGTCCGCGCCGAGCAGGCCGCCGGCGACCGGGAGGCCCGGATGGCCAGCAGCTCGGCGGCCGTCGCCTACGACCAGGTGGCCGAGGCGGTCGAGATCCGGCTGGACCAGCAGCGGGTGCGCAACTGCCTCGGCGGGCTCACCGACCTGCAGCGCGAGGCGGTCACTTTGGCTTACTACAACGGCTACACCTATCCGCAGGTCGCGCAGCTGCTCGGCGCGCCGCTCGGCACGATCAAGACGCGGATGCGTGACGGACTCGCCAGGCTGCGCGACTGCCTGGGGGTGGGATGAAGACGATGAACAGGATGCAGCCCGAGGCCCACACGCTCACCGCCGCATACGTCTGCGACGCGCTCGACCCGGCGGAGCGGGCGGCGTTCGATGCGCACCTGGAGGCGTGTCCGGCCTGCCGCCAGGAGGTCATGGAGCTGCGCGAGGTGGTGGCGGCGCTCGGCATGGCCGCGGCGGCGGCCCCGCCGGAGCAGCTGAAGGCGGCCGTCAACGCGCGCGTCGCGGTCACCCGGCAGCTGCCGCCGAAGGTCACGCCGCTCGCGGCCGCCCTCGGCGCGGCCCGGGGCGGCGGGCGGCGGCAGCGCTACCCGCGCCGGGCCCGGGCCGGCTGGATCGTCGCGGCGGCGCTGGCCGGGGTGGTGGCGGGGCAGGCCGTGTACACAGTGCAGCAGCGCGGCCAGTTCGACTCGGTCTCGCAGCGGGCCGACGCGATGACGCAGCTGCTGACCTCGCCGGACGCGCACAGCAGCGCCGGGACGGTCAGCACCGGCGGTTCCGCGCTGGTGGTGGACTCGCGCCGGCTGGACGAAGCCGCCATCTCGCTCAGCGGCCTGGCCGCGCCGCCGGCCGGGAAGGCGTATCAGCTCTGGATGATCGGACCGGGCACGACGGTGCGCTCGGGCGGGGTGGTCACCCTGGCCGGCGGGGCCACCGGGCCGGTCATCGCGCACGGGCTGGACGGCGCGAAGACCGTCGGCCTGACCGTCGAGCCGGCGAAGGGCTCGACGCAGCCGACGAGCTCGCCGATCCTGCTGGTGCCGATGAGCTGACACCTAGTGCCGCGACCGCCAACCTTTCATCAGCGAGGCGTTCCAGGACGGCGAGCGGGGCAAAGGTTGGCGGTCGCGGCACTAGCGCGGGCGGCGGGGCAGGAAACCACTGGTGTGCGCCGCGTACTCGGCGTATTCGGGCCGGGTGCTGATGAGGTGCCTCTCGACTATCGGCTTCCCGCTGCCCCGGGTGAGCAGGTATGCCATGGTCAGCGGGGAGAGCACAGTGAGCAGCGCCGCCCACTGGTCGACGCCGAGCAGGTACAGGCCCCACCACACGCAGGCGTCGCCGAAGTAGTTGGGGTGCCGGGTGTAGCGCCACAGGCCGGTGCGCATCAGCGCGCTTTTGTTCGCCGGATCGGCCTTGAAACGGGTCAGCTGCCAGTCACCGACCCCCTCGAAGTACAGGCCGATCGCCCAGAGCAGCACTCCCGGCACGGCCGCGGCGGTCAGCGCCCCGGTGCCGTATTGCACGGTCTGCACCGGCAGCGAGATGAACCAGACGAGTAGGCCCTGCAGCACGTAGATGCGGGTGTAGGCGTACCAGGCGCGGCTGCCGCGGGCCTTGGCGAGGAACGCCTCGTATCGTGGATCCTCCGGCGCTCCGCGCCCGCGCCGCTCGATGTGCACGGCCAGCCGCACCCCCCAGACCACGGTCAGCGCCGTGACCAGCGCGCGCCGCCCGGGATCGCCGTGCCCCGAGGAGAGGGCGTAGCCGACCAGGGCGAGCAGGGTGAAGGTCAGGCCCCAGGCGACGTCGACCGTGCGGTGCCGCCCCTTGACCGTCCCGATGACGAAAACCCCTGACATGAACGCCAGCGCGACGGCCGCGGTGACGGCGAGGTTCACCGCCCAGGGGCCGAGTTGTGTGCCCGACATCGACTGCCTCCCGATGGGTTGCCGTTACTGCGGGCGCGGGACGACCGGCAGTCCGCGCAGATAGAGCTTGACGCCCTGCCAGCGGATCCGCGCGCTGATCACGAGCGTGGAGAGCGGGAAGCGGGCATTCAGCCGCACCAGGTTCGCGGCCGTGCCGGGGCGCTGCTCGCCGCGCAGGGTGGCCACGAACAGCGGCTGGCCGGGCAGCTTGAGCCGGATCGAGAGGGCGAGGCGCCCGTCCGGCTCCGGCAGCAGCATCTGGTAGACGCCGTCCACCGCGTTGAACGGCGAGACGTAGAACTGCTTGTCCGTGCTGATCCGGCCGCGGGCGTCCGGCTTGAGCAGGTAGCAGTGCCGCTGTCCGTAGGTGTTGTGCACCTCGGCGATGACGCAGACCAGCGCGCCGTCCCGGTTGTGGCACCAGTACACGGTCAGCGGGTTGAATACATACCCGAACACCCGCGCGTTCGCGAGCATCAGCACCTTGCCGCCGCGCAGGTTGATCTTCTTGCCGGCCAGGAACTCTTCGACGTTGGAGCGGATCGTCGCCGCCGGGTCGCCGAGGTGGTCCTTGGCGCTGAAGCCGGCCAGCGGCCGCAGCGGGCCGGGCAGCCGGGGCAGGTCGTCGAGGTCGACCAGCCAGAGGAAGGTGCGGTAGGTGAAGTCGTTGCGGACCGGGGCCTGGCGCACGTGGCGCACCCGGCAGGTGTAGAGCGAGGCGCGGCCGAGCGAGCTGAACGCCGCGCTCACCAGCGCACCCCGAAGGCCAGGGCGGCGGCCACGCCCGAGGCGCAGCCGTCCTCGTGGAAGCCCCAACCGTGGTAGGCCCCTGCGTAAGCGGTGGCCTGCGTGTTGAGTTCGGGCAGCCGGGTCTGGGCGGCCAGCGACTCGGGGGTGTAGACCGGGTGCTCGTAGACCATCCTGGCGAGTACGCGGTCCGGCGCGACCCGTTCGGGCGCGTTGAGGGTGACGAGGTAGTCGGTCGGTTCGTCCAGCCGGTGCAGGCGGTTCATGTGGTAGCTGACCACGGCCGCCCGCTCGGTTCCGGTTCCGATCCCGGTCCCGGTCCCGGGCTTGGCCGAGCAGCCGGCCAGCAGGTAGTTCCACGATCCGTGCGCCGCGCGGGCCCGCGGAAGCAGGGCGCTGTCGGTGTGCAGCAGGGTCTCGTTGCGCGAGTACGGCATCGCGCCGAGTACCTCACGCTCGGCGGGCGTGGAGTCGGCCAGTATGCGCAGCGCCTGGTCGGGGTGCGTGGCGATGACGACGCGGTCGGCGACGTACAGCTCTCCCGAGGTGTCGAGCAGACGCACGCCGTCAGGTGTACGGGTGACGGACTGCACCGGCGTGGAGAGCTGGACGGCTGTCAGACCCTTCACGGCGCGCTCGACGTAGGTGCGGGATCCGCCGACGACGGTGCGCCAGCGCGGCGAGCCGGTCACCGCCAGCATCCCGTGGTGCGAGAGAAACCGGAACAGGTAGCGGGCCGGGTAGCGGCGGGCGAGCACCGGACCGGTGGACCACACCGCCGAGACCAAGGGGAACATGAAGTGGTCGGCGAAGAACACTGAGTAGCCGCGCTCGCGCAGGAACTCGCCCAGCGTCGGATCCCACGCCCCGTCTGCGGCGGTGGCAGGGGCGGCGGCAACCGAGCCGCCCTCCGAGGCGCCGGCGCTGTCCCATTTGCCGTCACCGACACCGTCGTGGCCGGCGTCCTCATCGAGCAGCCGCCGGGCGTCCCGGTGGAACCGCTTGACCTCGCCGAGCATCCGCAGGAACTGCGGCCGCACCAGGCTGCCGCCGCGCGCGAACAGGCCGCGGGGTCCGCGGGCCCCGGCGTACTCGAGGCCGCAGCCCTCGCAGCGCACGCTCATCGACATGTCGGTCTCCTGGGTGGCCACGCCGAGCTCCCCGAAGAGCCTGAGCAGATTCGGGTACGTGCGCTCGTTGTGCACGATGAACCCGCTGTCGATCGCGATCGCGCGCCCGTGCTCCCCCGCCACCTCGTGCGTGTGCGAATGGCCGCCGAGCCGCGCGTCCGCCTCGAACAGGGTCACGTCGTAGCGCCGTTGCAGCAGGTAGGCCGCGGTCAGCCCGGCGATTCCGGAGCCGACCACCGCTACCCGTTCTCGTCCGTCCGTGCCCGACCCGCGTGTCCCCGCGTGCTGCGACGATGGCTGTGGCTGCATCCGCCTGCCTCCCTGAATCCGCCGACTCCCATCTTGGTTCGACGCCGGGAGGACTTCGGATTGGTCGTGCTTTAAGTCCGCCTTAAGCCGCCGGGCCGACGGCGCGATCAGGGTACTGAATCGGTGGGCGGTTCAGTCGTCCCAGAGCACGTATACGTGCTCCGGCTTGCGGAAGACCAGGCCGTGCGGGGCGGCGGTCCGGTCGGGGTCCAGGCGCAGGCCGGGCAGTTCGGCCAGCAGCAGGCCGAGGGCGGCGCGGGTCTCCAGCCGGGCGGCGTGCGCGCCGAGGCAGAAGTGCGGGCCCTGGGCGAAGGCGAGGTGCTGGCGGGCGTTGGGGCGGCGCAGCTCGAAGCGGTCGGGACCGGGTTCGGCGAAGACGCCCGGGTCCCGGTTCGCGCCCGCGATCGAGACGGTCACCAGGTCCCCGGCCCGGATCGGGGCCCCGGCCAGCTCGACGTCGCGGGTGGCGTACCGGTCCACCACGGCGGCGGCGGGCTCAAGCCGCAGCGACTCCTCGACCGCGTCGGGGATCAGGCCGGGATCGGCGCGCACCAGGGCGAGCTGTTCGGGCGCGGAGAGCAGGTGCAGCGCGGCGTTGAGGATCATCGCCTCGGTGGTCTCGATCCCGCCGAACATCATGACCGCGGCGTTGGAGACCACCTCGGGCAGTTCGAGCCCGCCCTCCGTGGCGGCGGCGACCAGCAGCGCTTCGCGGTCGCCCTCCTGCACGGTCGCCCGCACGCTGGCGCTGAGCCGGCCGAAGGCGTCGGTGCCGCCCGGCCGGGGTTCGAGTCCGGCGGAGATGTCGGAGACCGCGCCGACGATCGCGTCGTACCAGGCGAGCACGGTGGCCGCCTCGGCGCCGGCCAGGCCGAGCGACTCGGCGACCACGGCCACCGCCAGCGGTCCGGCCAGGCCCCGGCGCAGTTCCGCGGCCCCGGCGGGACGCAGCGCGCCGACCAGCCGGGCCGCCTCCTGCTCGATGAAGGCGGCGAGCCGGGTCTCGACGTCCTTGGGCCGGAACCGGTCGGCGAAGGGCGTGCGGTGGCGCGTGTGCTGCGGGCCGTCGAGGGAGAGCATGCTCGGGCCGACGACCCGGGCGGTGGAGAAGCGCGGGTCGTCCACCGTGAAGGCACTGGCGTCGCGCATCACGTCCACGGCCAGATCCCGCCGGGTGACGAGCCAGCCGCCGAGCGCGGGCAGCCAGGAGACCGGCTCGTGCTCGCGCAGCTCGGCCAGCAGCGGATGCGGATCCCGCTCGAGTTCGGCGACCGTGACCGCCGCGCCGAGGGGGAACGCGCCGCTCGCAGACCGCATGGCGTCAGGCTAACAGCCGGGATTGATCACGGGCGGCCGAGGCCGCCGGGAAGGATCGCCGCTCCCCGACGGACGCGCTGTGCGCCCCCGGCGGCCGGTTCCGGGAGCGGGCCCCGCCGTCCTCAGCAGCCGATGCGGGCGGTGCTCAGCGCCACATCGTCGAAGTAGAGCGTGTCGGTCGGGTCGCTGTAGCTCTCCCAGCCGAGCTTGAGGTCGGTCAGGTTCGGCCGCCAGGTCGCCCCGGTGCCGCTGAGCCACTGCGAGTCGATGTCGGCGGTCGGGACGCCGTCCTCGGTCAGGCCGGGCACCGCGGCGCCGTTGTACCAGGTGTTGATCTGACCGGTCGTCCGGCTGACCGAGAACTCGATGCAGGCCCAGGTCCCGGTCGGCACGACCACGCTCTGCGCGACGCCCGCCGGGCTCTGCGCGGGCAGGGTGGCGTCGTCGGACTGCCGGTTCCACATCAGCGCGCCGTTCTGCGCGCCGAAGCGCAGCGCGGTGTTGCCGGCGGCGGAGTCGTTCATCGCCAGGAAGGTGACGTGGTTGGTCGGCAGCGCGGTGGTGTGCCGGAACCAGAAGCGCACGTACCAGGTCGGCGCGGCGGCGGCCATGTCGGCGGTGTCGTCGACGAAGACGTGGTTGCAGTAGGTCGCCCCGCCGTTGACCAGGACCGACTTCGTGCCCGCGTGTGCCAGCGCGGTGGTCACCGTGGCGGTTCCGGTGCCGGAGCAGTCGGGGGTGTTGATGCTCCAGCGGCCGGAGGGCACGGTGCCCGTCTGGGTCTCGAAGCCGTCGCAGAAGACTGTCGCGGTTGCGCAGCTGCCGGTGCCGGTCGTTCCGGAGGCGCTCGCGGACGGGCTGGGGCTGGCGCTGGCCGACGTGGATGCGGAGGCCGAAGCGCTGGCACTGCCGGTGGCGGTGGCACTGGCGCTGGCCGAGGCGCCGCCCGAGCAGGACACGCCGTTGAGCGCGAAGTCCGTCGGTGCGGCGTTGGTCCCGGAGAACGTCGCCTGGAAGCCGAAGCTGACGGTGGCTCCGGTGGCGACCGAGCCGTTGTAGGACTCGTTGACCGCCTTGACCGACTGGCCGGTCTGGGTGACCGCGGCGTTCCAGGCGGAGGTGATCTGCTGGTTGCCGCCGAAGGTCCAGGACAGCGTCCAGCTGCTCACCGCCGCGCCGGTGTTGGTCAGGCCGACGTTCGTGGTGAAGCCGCCGGTGTACTGGTTGACCTGGTACGAGACGGTGCACGGGCCGGCGGCGGCGTGCACCGTGGGGGCCATGATGACCACCGAGGCGGCGACACCGGCGCTCGCCGCGGCCAGCATCGCGTCGCGCACCCGGCGGTGCCCACGCAGGAGACGAATCATCACGGGCTCCAGGTCTGAGTTGCCGATTCCCCCATCCGGCGCAGTATTCGGCCGTCGGTCAGACCCCGGCAAGAACGCGGACCCCGCGCACGCAGCCGATCCGCGATGTCCTGCGCGGCTGCCATGATCGAGACGGAAACTTACATCTCAGAAGCCTGTGTCCCGCTGAAACGGACAAGTGTGATTGTGACTGTGACCGTCACTGTGTCCCGCTGAAACGGACGAGCGTGACCATCAACGCCACCGTGACCGCGTCTCGCTGAAACGGACACGCGTGACCATCACCGTCACTGTGACTGTGTCTCGCTGAAACGGACAAACCCGTGCCGGCCTAGGAAGCAGCCGCCGCTGCCGCCAGGACCTCGCCGATCAGGTCCTCCTCGCTCGCCCCGTGCCGCCAGTAGCCGGTGAAGGTCACCGCGCGACGGTCGAAGCCCCGCTCTGCGACCAGCAGGCGTCGCAGCGCCCTGACCGCGCCGCTCTCCCCCGCCAGCCAGGCGTACGGACGGCCGACGGGCAGCACGGCGGCGCGGATCGCGTCGGGCAGCAGGAACTGCGAGCGGGGGGAGCCGGCCCGGACCAGCCACTCGATCTCGGCGTCCGCCTCGGTGGGCAGGCGCTGGCGGTCCTCCGGATGCGCCACCTCGATCCAGACCCGGGCCGGGACGCCCGGCGGCAGCGCGCGCAGGATCCCGGCCATGGCGGGCAGCGAGCACTCGTCGCCGGCCAGCAGCACCCAGTCGGTGTCCGGCGGCGGCCGGAAGTCGATGCCGCGGTTGTCCGGGGCGGTGGGCCCGAGCGCGGTGAGCCGGTGGCCCGGCCTCGCCCGCAGCGCCCAGCGCGAGGCCGGGCCGAGGTCGCCGTGCAGCGCGAAGTCCACATCCAGCTCGTCCGGGCCGAACCGCCGCTCGCGGGCCGTGTAGGTGCGCATGATGCCGCGCACGTCGGGGTCCATCGCCCGCCAGCACGCGAACCAGTCGTCGCCCGCCTCGACCGGCACCACCGCCGCGTCCTGATACGGGTGCGCGAAGAACAGCTTGAACCGCTGGTCGCGCCCGCCGGAGAGGAACCGGGGCACGGCCGGATCGGTCGGCCGACCACCGGCGAAGCCGAAGGTGACCCGCTGCACGGTCGGGCCCAGCCGCCGGGTGCGCACGACCCGAAGGTCGAAGAAGCGCCACGGCGCGTCCGGCTCCTGGCGGCCCATCAGGCGACCCGCTTCGCGTTACGCACGGCCGCGGTCCCCTCGTCGGCGCCGACCCGGCCGGGAGCGGCGGGGAGCACGACGCGCTCGGCGCCGTCGGTGAACCGGTTGCGGTTGTCGCCGGCCGTGCCCTGTCCGGAGTCGGCCGCGGCGCGCGGGGTGGCGGTGCAGGCGGCGACCAACGCGCCCAGCCCGCCCCCGGCGACCGCCGCGAGGATGCTGCGGCGCGTGGTGATGTACCGCTCGGATCGGACCGCTGTCATATCCCGTTTCCTGCTTTCCCCAGGGGAGGCCGGAGCGGCCCGAGGGCCCAATGAAGGTTAGGCTACCCTAACTCTGCCAAAAGTCGATCCGCCGGGCACCCGCTGGCCGAATCCGACTCCGCTACAGGCGCCCGGGACTGGACAAGCGGGCGGCGGCGGATTGTCCTTAGGCTTAGCAGCAATTGCTCTGGAAGGAACGCACGTGGCTCAAGCGCACAACGGCCGTGAGGATCGGCTGGCGGAGGCGGTGGCCGAGCTGTCGCAGACCTGCGACGAGCTGGTCGGCCTGTCCACCGCGCTGTCGGCGATCGACCGGCAGGACCGGCTCTCCGAGTTCGACCGGCCCGTGGGCCGGCACGTGCTGGACGTGCTGACCAAGACCCGGCGCGAGCTGTCCAAGCTGCGCTGCGTCGTGGAGGCGCGGGCACTGGAGAACCTGGTGGTACTGGCCCGGCTCGAGGTGCGCAGGCTGCACCGGATCACCCGGGACGAACGGCTGGATTACAGCGACTTCAAGACCCTCAGCGCGCAGGGGGCCTCGCGCGTGGCGATCGAGGACCTGATCCACCGGCCCGAGGCGATCACCTACGCGCAGAGCTACGTGGACTACGGGCACCGGGTGATCGAGCCGATGCTGCGGCGGCTGGTCGACGAGACCAGCGAGAAGTACGACGACCTGGCCACCGCGACGGCCGAGGGCGACGCGATGCCGGATCCTTCGTTGCTGTTCGAGTTGCGCGAGTACATCGTCGGCCTGCGCGACGCCCAGGAGCCGGACCACGACCAGCTGCCGGTGCCGTAACGAGGTGTGTTCTCCGTCACTACCGGGCCGTCGCGCGATGCGGTGATCGCGCATTGGTCGTGCGGTGGATGGTGCGGCGGACTGCCTGTGGCGGAGATTTTCCGGGAGCGGACCCGTTTGCCCTCGGCTGAGCGGGTACTGCGGGGCGGACCCCGGAACGCTCGACAGGGAGGAGATTCCCTTGCTCGCTCTGACCGATTCAGCCGTGGGCGTGATTCACGACCTGACCACCCAGCCCGGTCTGCCCGACGGAACCGGACTGCGGATCACTCCGCAGCCCGACCCGGAGAACGGAACCGGCCCGGCGTTCGCGCTGTCCCTCGCCCAGGCGCCCGGCGTGGGCGACGAAGTGATCGAGACCGCGGACACCCGGGTCTATCTGGAACCGGAGGTCGCGCAGCAGCTTCAGGACAAGGTGCTGGACGCGCGGGTCGACGAGCAGGGCGAAGTCGCCTTCCTCGTCAGCCCGCAGGTCATGCGGCCCGGCGGATAACTCTGTAAGACGGCAGTTCCGCCGCGCGGCTACCCGGCCCCGGCTGCACTCACCGACGTCGCGGCTTTGGTCAACGCCTGCTGATCCGTCAGCGCGATGGCCAGTTCGCCCGCCGCCGTGGGGTGCAGCGGGGCCGCGTCGTGCGGTCCCTGCACGTACGGCTGGCTGCTGCACAGCTCGTGGCCCTCGAAGCTCGGGTGCACGGCGGTGAACCCGAAGGTCTGCGCACCGTTGGTCAGCACCGTGTTCAGGTTCGCCAGCCGCGAGGACAGCACCTTCGTCTTGGCCGGGGTGAAGCCCTCGGAGCTCAGGCACTTCACGTTCGGCCCGAACGGGTCGAAGTAGGTGTTGATCAGGATCCGCGGATGCTGCGGCAGCGCGGCCAGATCGTGCAGCAGGTCGTAGAAGTCGCCGGTGAACGCTGCCAGGTTGCTCTGGAAGTACGCCGTGGAGGCCTGGTCGTCACAGGCCGCGGCCAGCACGCACAGCGCCGCCGTCGCCGCCCACTGCAGATCGTTCGCCCCGATGCTGACGACCACCACGGAGGCGTGCGTGGCCTGCTCCAGCACGCCGAACTGCGGGGGCACCGCCTGCCCGCCCGCGTTCTGTATGCCCAGCACCCCGCCCTTCACGGTCGCGCCGCTGCAGGCCAGGTTCAGCACGTTCCAGCCGTTGACACCGGCCAGGTCGACCGCGTACGAATCGGCGCTGCGGCCACAGGTCTTGTCCAGCGCGCTGGGGTTCTGCACCAGCGGATTGCCAATCGCCGCCGCCGTCGAGTCGCCGATCACCACGGCCTGCACGCCCGGCAGGACGGATCCGACCGGAGCGGGCGCGGCGCCGACCTCGGTCGCGCCGACCAGATCGTTGAGCGACTTGACCTGACGCAGCGTCCCGGGTGTCCCGGCGGCGAAGAGCACCACCGCGCCGACGTTCACGACCACCGCCACCACCGTGCCGACGGCGACCGTCTTGAGCATCCTGCGGTGCGGGTGATGCCGGACCCCGGAATAGGCGAGCAGCAGCAGCACGGCGAACCCGGCGGTCACCAGCGTCTGCCACAGGAAGTAGCGCTTCCACCCGCTCACCAGGCTCGCGCTGAGCCGGCTCTGCGCGCTGGAACGGTCGGAGGAGGTCTGCATGAACTCGGTGAGCTGGCTGTCGATGCTGATCCTGGTCAGCTCCAGCTTGGGCCGGATCAGCCCGTCGAACCGCAGGGTGGTGGGCATCGACTGGCCGAACAGGTCCAGCTCGCCCGGACCGGACAGGGCCAGGTTCGGCGTGGCGGCCCCGACCCGCAGCGTCTGCCCGGCCGCGGAGACCGACTGGGCCGGCGTCACCAGCAGGGCCAGCCAGGCGGCGAGTCCGGAGACGAAGAGAAAGGCCAGGGCCAGTGCGGCGGCACGGCGCGCGCGCAGCAGGAGGGTCGGGTTCAACAAGAGGGCTGACTTCAAAAGGCCCCCGCCTTCCGATCGTGACAGGCTGCTCACAGCGTGCTATTCGCGATAGTTCGCCCGAATATGCACAGGGCGCTCATCATCTCATAGGACACACCAAAGTCAGACGATCGTGCGTGCGCACTTCACACCCGTGCGCACCCCCACACACGCCCCATATGCACCCCTGCGCACCGCCCAGGCGATCTCCGTCCCCCACAATGGACGGATGTCGATCTCGCCCGAAGCAGCCCCGTCGCGCTTCGCCTCCCGGTCGGGCACGCCGTACGTCGACCTGGACCGGGCCGCGTGGAGCGCGTTGCGCGAACGCACGCCGCTGCCGCTGACCGCGGACGAGGTCGAGGGGCTGCGCGGGCTCGGCGAGCGGATCGACCTGGACGAGGTACGCGAGATGTACCTGCCGATCTCGCGGCTGCTCAACCTCTACGTCCGCGCGGTGCACGGGCTGCGCGGCGCGCTGGACACCTTCCTCGGCGACACCGGGAGCGGCACGTCCGGCACCCAGCGCACCCCGTTCGTCCTCGGGATCGCCGGCAGCGTCGCGGTCGGCAAGTCGACTACCGCGCGCCTGCTGCGGGCCCTGCTCGCCCTCTGGCCCGACCACCCGCGGGTCGAGCTCGTGACCACCGACGGCTTCCTGTTGCCCAACGCCGAGTTGGAGAAGCGCGGACTGTTGGCCCGCAAAGGCTTCCCGGAGTCCTACGACCGGCGGGCGCTGACCCGCTTCGTGGCCGACGTCAAGTCCGGCAAGCCGCAGGTCGGCGCTCCGGTGTACTCGCACCTGGTGTACGACATCGTGCCCGGACAGCTGCAGACCGTGCGCCGCCCGGACATCCTGATCGTCGAGGGACTCAATGTCCTGCAACCGGCCGCCCCGGGCCAGGACGGGCGCACCCAGATGGGGCTGGCCGACTACTTCGACTTCAGCATCTATGTGGATGCGCGCACCGACGACATCGAACGCTGGTACCTCGACCGGTTCAGCAAGCTGCGGGCCACCGCGTTCACCGATCCGGACTCCTACTTCAGCCGCTTCGCCGCACTGCCGCTGGACGAGGCGCTGGAGCAGGCCCGGGGCTACTGGCGGGAAATCAACCTGCCGAACCTGGTCGAGAACGTGCTGCCCACCCGCGGCCGGGCCACGCTGGTGCTGCGCAAGGGCGCGGACCACAGCATCGAGCGGGTGCGCCTGCGCAAGCTGTGAGCGGGTCGGCCGGGAGAGCAGGCGGGCGGGCGATCAGCCGGGCAAGCTATCGGGCGATCAGCCGGCCAGCGCGGCGGCCACGTCGGCGCGCAGCCGCAGGTACTTGTCCGCTCCGGCCAGGTCGAGCACCCGCCGGACGGCGGCCTCGGGCGCGACGATCCGGAACACCGCCCCGTCGCTCTCCGCCCGCTTGTGCGCCTGCAGCAGGACGCGCAGCCCGCTGGAGTCCAGGAAGGTCATCGCCGTCCCGTCGAGCACCACCAGCACCCCGGGCAGCAGCAGGGGTTCGAGGCTCTCCCACAACTGCTGGGCGGCGGCCAGGTCCAGCTCGCCGCGCACGGTGACCAGCCGGTCGCCGCTCCCGTTTCCGGCGAGCGCCACGACGACCTCGAATCGCTCCATGGAAACTCCATTACATCCGTAGTCGAATAGTTCCGCCCCCGATTCAGCCCACCCATCCGCTCCTCCACCCTAGCGCCGATCCGGCCAGTCTTGGCACGGCTGCCGCCACGAACCGCCACCCGCTCGCCACCCCCCGGAAGCGGCGCATCATCCGCGGACGACGGGGTACATAAAGACGACGATCACGCACGTCGCGTAAGTGCGGAGGCGGTAATGGAAAGTCGGCGGCTCTCCCTGCGGGAGCAACGGATACTCGCGGAAATCGAGGCGGTACTTCGCCGCGACCGGAGGCTGGACGACCGGTTGCGCAACCTGCGTCCGCCACGCGGAATCAAGCTGCTGTCGATGCAGCGGCGGCTGCGCGGCGTAGAACTGAGCCTCCTGTTGCCGACGACGATTCTGCTGCTGTTCGCCTCGATACGCACCGAGGGCACCGGGATCATCATCGCGTGCTCGGTCGTCGGCGCGGTGACCCTCCTGCTGGTCGGCACCGTACTGCGCAGCCGGATCACGCGCCGGCGCCACGACCGCAGCGCGACGGACGAGTCGGCGAGGCTGACCTCTCCGGAACAGTGACCCACCCCGGCACTGACATACAGCCGCGCATTCGTCGCCGCCCGCAACTTTCACCCGCTTTCACGGGCACGCCGGCCCGGCGGCGCTCCCACCTGCGCGAACTCTGAGTAATCAAACGCATACAGCCAACCACGGCCGTGGGCTATTACCGTCCTGCCTCGATCGAATGCCGTTCGACGGAAGGATCAGGCTGATGGTCACGGGCAGACGGACCAGGAGCGGCGCGCGGCGCTCAGGGCGGGGTGAAAGCGGCGACCGGCGGGCCGGACTCAGGCTGCTCGCACCCGCCGTCGCCGTCGTGACGACGCTGGCCGCTGTCGCCGCACTCACCTTGCTGGCCGACAACAGCGCCCAGGCCGCCACCACCACGCTGTGCGCTTCGGACACCGCCTCCGTGTCCGGCGGCGCGTACATCGTGCAGAACAACGAGTGGAACTCGTCGGCCTCCGAGTGCGTGACCACCGACGGCGGTGCGGACTTCACGGTCGCCAACTCGTCCATCTCGAACGGGACGAGCAGCGCGCCCGGCGGCTACCCGGCCATCTACAAGGGCTGCCACTGGGGCCTGTGCAGCACCGGGAGCAACCTGCCGATCCAGGTGGGCAAGCTGGCCGCCGGCGCCGTGACCACCAACTGGTCCACGACCCAGCCCGGCAGCGGCATCTACGACGTGGCCTACGACATCTGGTTCAACCAGACGCCGACCACCATCGGCCAGCCCAACGCGGAGGAGCTGATGGTCTGGCTCAACCACACCGGCAGCGTCCAGCCGTCCGGCTCGGTGGTGGCGAGCAACGTGAGCATCGGCGGGCACACGTACAACGTCTGGGAGGCGCAGGACAGCGTCTGGAAGGACGTGTCGTACGTGATGACCAGCCCGGCCACCTCGGTCACCAACCTGGACGTGGGCGTGCTGGCCGCGGACTCGGTCAGCCGCGGCTACATGACCACCTCGGACTACCTCATCGACGTCGAGGCCGGGTTCGAGCTCTGGCAGGGCGGCGCGGGCCTGACGACGAACTCGTTCGCGGTCGACGTCGGCGGCGGGTCGAGCAGCGCGAGTGCCAGTGCAAGCGCTAGTCCGAGCGTCAGCGCCAGTTCGAGCGCGAGCGCGAGTGCCAGTGCGAGCGCGTCGCCGTCGCAGCAGCCTTCGAGTCCGGCGGCCGGCAAGAGCTGCACTGCCGCGTACTCGCTGGTCAGCAGCTGGCAGGGCGGATTCCAGGCGCAGGTGGTGGTGACCGACAACGGGACCGCCCCGACGACCGGCTGGAAGCTGGGCTGGACCTACCCGGGCGACCAGAAGATCAACAATCTCTGGAACGGCTCGTACACCCAGTCCGGCCAACAGGTCCAGGTGACCAACGCGGCGTACAACGGCAGCCTCGCCGTCGGCGGGACCGCCATGGTCGGCTTCACCGGGACGTTCGTCAGCAGCAATGCGGCGCCGACCGCAGTGACCTGCACCGCCGGCTAGTTCGGCGGCGTATCGGGGGTGGGACACGGGGCCACGGGGCCACGGGGCACGGGGGCTCAGCGTGGGTGCGGCCGGCGGGTTGGCGGGACGGCCGCACCCACACTCAGGTTCATGATGACCGTGTCCGTTTCAGCGAGACACACTATGTCAGTGCATTGCGTCTTGCCGAAACGGACACGGTGAACGCGTGACGTCTCGCTGAAACGGACACTGTGACCGCGCCGCCCCGAGCCACCCCAACTATAGACTCAGAGTATACGCTCAGTGTATTGTCGCGGCATGAGCGTACCCCTCACCCTGCTCGGCCTGCTCGAACGGGAACCGAGCCACGGATATGACCTCAAGCGCGACTACGACGCCTTCTTCGGCCGCGGAAAGCCCCTCCCCTTCGGCCAGGTCTACGCCACCCTCGGCCGGCTGGCCCGGGACGGGAAAGTAGTCATCGGCGAGAGCGAGCCGGGCGCGGGGCCCGACCGCAAGCGCTACGTCATCACCGAGCGCGGCGCCACCGAGGTCGAGGCCTGGCTCTCCGAGCCGGTCGAGGCCGAGCCGCACCAGCAGACCGTGCTCTTCGCGAAGGTCGTGCTGGCGCTGATGCTGGGGCGCGACGCCGAGCGGTACCTGGACCTCCAGCGCGCCGCGCACCTGGACCGCATGCGGGAGCTGACCGAGGTCAAGCGGACCGGCGGCCTGGTGGACGCGCTGCTCGCCGACCACGGGCTGTTCCACCTCGAGGCCGACATGCGCTGGATCGACGTCACCTCGGCCCGCCTGTCCTCGCTCGCCCAGGAGGTGCGCGCCTCATGACCTCCGCCAGCCTCAGCACCACCCGGCGCCCGGAGTCCCGCAGCGGCCTGATCGAGGCGCGCGACGTACACCGCTCCTTCGGCCAGACCCCGGCCCTGCAAGGCGCCAGCCTCTCGGTCGCCGCGGGCGAGATCACCGCCGTGATGGGCCCGAGCGGCTCGGGCAAGTCCACCCTGCTGCACTGCCTGGCCGGGATCTTCACCCCCGACGCCGGCGAGGTCTGGTTCGACGGAAGCCGCCTCGACACCCTCAGCGACGCCGAGCGCACCCGGCTGCGGCGCACCGCCTTCGGCTTCGTCTTCCAGTTCGGCCAGCTCATCCCGGAGCTGAGCACGGCGGACAACGTCGCGATGCCGCTGCTGCTCGGCCGCACCGGCCGCCGCACGGCGTACCAGAAGGCCGAGTCCTGGCTGGAGCGGCTGGGCCTGGCCGGCCTCGGCTCCCGGCGCACCGGGGAGCTGTCCGGCGGTCAGGCGCAGCGGGTGGCGATAGCCCGCGCGCTGGTGACCGGGCCCCGGCTGCTGTTCGCCGACGAGCCGACCGGCTCGCTCGACTCGCTCACCGGCGAGCTGGTGATGGACCTACTGGTCACCGTCGCCCGCGAGGAGGGCACCGCCGTACTCCTGGTGACCCACGACGCCAGGGTCGCCGCCTACGCGGAGCGCTCGGTCATGGTGCGCGACGGCAAGGTCACCACTCCGTCCGACATCGAGGTCGCCCGATAATGTACCGGCTCGGTTTGCGGCTCACCCTGCGCAGCGGCCGGGAGGCGTTCATCAGGCTCCTGGTCACGATGGCGGCGGTCGCGGTCGGCGTCACGATCCTGCTGGTCGTACTGGCCGACTTCAACGCCTTCCAGTCCGCCAACGCCAAGCCCGCCTGGCAGGGTTCACATCCCTCGACGACCACCGTCTCGGCCGCCTCCGACCAGCGCACGGAGCTGTGGAACTACAGCTTGAACGTGTTCGAGGGCCGCAGCATCCAGCAGTTGGACGTCGCGGCGCTCGGTCCGCAGGCCCCACTGCCCCCGGGGATCTCCCGGCTGCCCTCGGCCGGCCAGTACTACGCCTCACCGGCCCTGGCCACGCTCATCGCCGCCACGCCGCGCGACGAACTCGGCGACCGCTTCCCGGGCGCCCCCGCCGGCACGATCGGCGACCTGGCGCTGACCGGCCCGGACGACCTGGTCGCCTACGTCGGCTACTCCCCCGCGCAAATCAGCGGCCTGCCCGACACCATCCGCGTCGACACCATCGGCTCCGGCCCGCAGACCAGCGTCTGGACGAACTACTTCCGGTACGCCTTCGCCTTCGGCGCCGTCGCGTTCCTGTTCCCGATCCTGGTCCTGATCGGCATGGCCACCCGGCTCGCGGCCACCCGCCGCGAGGAGCGCTTCGCGGCGCTGCGGCTGGTCGGCGCCACCAACCGGCAGATCAGCGTGATCTCGTCGGTCGACGCCGTCGTCGGCGCCCTGCTCGGCACGGTGCTCGGCATCGGGCTCTTCGCGGCGCTGCGGCCTGCGCTGGCCGGCGCCGCGTTCACCGGCTCCCGGTACTTCTCCTACACGGTGACCCCGACCGCCCGCGGCTATCTGAGCCTGCTGATCTGCGTGCCGGTCGCCTCGGCGGTGGCCTCCCTCGCCTCGCTGCGCCGGGTGCGGATCTCCCCGCTGGGCGTCAGCCGCAGGCAGACGCCTCCGGCGCCCCGGGCCTGGCGGATCATCCCCCTGACACTCGGCCTCGCGCTGTTCTTCTTCGGTCTGGCCACCACCGACCAGCAGGCCATCGGCGCCGCGACGTACCCCGGGCTCCTCCTCGTCCTGATCGGCCTGGTGGTGGGCGGGCCGTGGCTGACCGGGCGGGCCGCGCGCCTGCTCGCGTGGACCATGCGCGGGGCGCCTTCCCTGCTCGCCGCGCGGCGGCTGGCCGACAACCCGAGGGCCGCCTACCGCTCGGTCAACGGGCTCGTACTGGCCGTCTTCCTCGGCACCACGCTGGCCGGACTGCTGCCCGCGATCAACGCGACGATGGCGACCCCCTCGGCGACGGCGCTGAGCAACGTGCTGATCGATCAGTTCACGTACTCCGCCGTGTGCGGAAACGAGGTCAACTGCGCCGGCGCCGGAGCGCAACAGGGCCCGGGCTCCTCCACGACCGACGGCGCACTGGGGCTTCCGCCGAAGACCGGCGCCGCGCTGATCGGGCAGGTGCAGGCCTTCCACGGCACCACGGTGCTCCCGATCTACTCAAAGCTCACGCCCGCGGAACTCAGCAGCCTGGACTCCTCCCCGAAGCCCGGGTCCGGGCCCGGAGCAGGGGCCGGACCCGGACCCGGGCCCACACTGACCGGACCCAGCGACGAGCACGCGAACTACGACAGCGTCGTCAGCTGCGCGGCCCTCAAGCAGTTGGCCTCGGTCGGCGAGTGCGCCCCCGGCGCCTCGGCCATCGCGGCCGACACCAGTTCGCTGTTCGGCGACAATCCGGCGGACAGCACCAAGCCCGTCGCCGACGCGTCGAATCCGGCCGTCTCGACCGACCCCGGCACCCTGTATCTACGGGCCCTGCTGGTACGGGCCGACAATCCCACCACGCTCGAGGTGGTGCGCACCTTCCTGGCCACGCACACGCCGCTGTCCGAGTCGGGCACCGCGCCGCGCACCTTCGGCGAGGAGGCCCAGGCCAGGCGGCACGTCAGCGATCTCATCCAGCGGATCATGAACATCGCCGTCGTGCTGACCCTGCTCGTGGCCGGGTGCAGCCTCGCGGTCGCGGTCGGCGGGGGCCTGGTGGAACGCAAGCGGCCGTTCAGCATCCTGCGGCTGAGCGGGACACCCACCTCCGTCCTCTACAAGGTGGTGCTGCTGGAGGCGGCCCTCCCGCTCGCCGCCGCCACGCTGGTCGCGGCGGCCACCGGCTACTGCATCGCCGCGCTGACGGTCGTGAAGATGGCGCCGCCGGGCACGCCCGTGCCGGGCCTCGGCGCCGGCTACCTCGTCACGATGGGCGCCGGCCTGGCCGTGTCCCTCGCGGTGATCGTGGCCACGCTGCCGTTCCTCGGCCGCCTCACCCGGCCCGAGACGGCGCGGTTCGAGTAGCACCGGATCGATCAGCACCAGTTCGAGTAACGCTGCTTCGAACAACACAGCTTCGAGTAACGCTGCACCGAGTAACACTGCGTCAAGTAGCACCGGCACACTCCCCGGCGGGCACCGGACCACCCTCGCGTCACCCCCCACCAGCCGGTCGGCAGGCATTCAGCTTGCCGACCGGCTGGTGCGATGTGAGGCTGAAACAGATTTAGGCACTGTTTGTCCCGTTTGCCCGCCGCCCCGAGGGATGGATCCGGTGTCCGTATACCTGTTCGCGCTCGCCCGCTTCGCCTTCCGCCGCCGCCGGCTGGTGCTGGGGGTGTGGCTCGCCGTAGCGATCGGCGCGATCGTCCTGGCCACCGCGAGCGGCGGGAAGACCAACGACAACTTCACCATTCCAGGCACCGAGTCGCAGCAGGTCTCCGATCTGCTGGCGAAGAAGGTGCCGGCCCTCAGCGGCGGCCAGACCCAGGTGGTCTTCGCCACCTCCGGGACGGCCAAGGTCACCGACGCGTCCGCCGAGACCGCGATCGAATCGGCGCTGACCAAGCTCAAGGGCGTGCCCCAGGTCGTCTCGGTGTCCGATCCGTTCCAGGCGAAGACGGTCTCGCCCGACGGGCGGGTCGCCCTGGCTCAGGTGCAGTACTCCGCCGTGCCGACGGACGTGAAGGACTCCTCCCTCGACGCGGTCAAGGCCGCCGTGACCCCGGCCACGAACGCGGGGGTCCAGGTCGAGTACTCCGGCAGCGTCTATCCCGGCTGGCGCGTTACGCCGTCCGAGACCCCGGAACTGGTCGGCATCGTGATGGCCTTCATCATCCTGCTGATCACCTTCGGCGCCTTCGTGGCCGCCGGGCTGCCGATCCTCACCGCGATCATCGGGGTCGTGATCACCACGATGAGCGTCACCGCGGTCGCCTCGGTGGTGAACATCGCCTCGGCCTCGACCACCGTGGCCATCATGCTCGGGCTCTCCTGCGGGATCGACTACGGCCTGTTCATCCTCTCCCGGCACCGCAACCAGCTGCTGACCGGCATGGACGTCGAGGAGTCGGTGGCCCTGGCGGCGGGGACGGCCGGCAGCTCCGTGGTCTTCGCGGCCCTCACCGTGATCATCGCCCTGTGCGGACTCTCGGTCGTCGGCATCCCGTTCCTGACCGTGATGGGGCTCAGCGCCGCGGGCGCCGTGCTGGTCGCCCTGCTCATCGCGCTCACCCTGCTGCCGGCCATGCTCGGCTTCGCCGGGAGCAAGGTCACCAAGTTCCTCAGGGTCGGCCGCAGCCACCACGCGCGGGTGGCGGACATCGCCGCCAACGAGCCGTCGCGCACCCTGGGCGCGATGCGGGCGCGGTTCATCGTGAAGTACCGGCTGCCGGTGCTCGCCGTCGGCGTGGCCGTGCTGGTGGTGCTCGCGCTGCCGTTCCGGAGCATCGAGCTCGGCCTGCCCGGCGCCTCCTCCAAGCCGACCTCGGACACCTCGCGGCGGGCCTACGACCTGATCACGGAGGGGTTCGGCGTCGGGATCAACGGCGCGCTGCTCGTCGTCGCCTCGCCGGTGACCGACACCACGGTCACCGACACGCTCGTGGCCAACCTCGGCAAGGTGCCCGACGTGGCCAGCGTCAGCGCCCTGGTCACCACGAATCAGACCTCGGTCATCCGGGTGATCCCGAAGACCGGCCCGAACGACCCGGCCACCGCCGACCTGGTGCACCGGATCCGGGACGAGCGCACCGCGCTGGAGGCCGGCTCCGGGGACCAGGTCCTGGTCGGCGGCGTGACCGCCTCCAACATCGACGTGTCCAGCAAGCTGGCCTCGGCGCTGCCGATCTTCCTGATCGTCGTGGTCGGCCTGGCCTTCCTGCTGCTCACCTTCGCGTTCCGCACCATCCTGGTGCCGATCAAGTCGATCGCCGGCTTCCTGCTCTCCTTCATGGCGGCGATCGGCTCCCAGGTCGCCGTCTTCCAGTGGGGCTGGGGCAGGCACGTGCTCGGGATCACCCCGACCGAGACGATCAGCTTCCTGCCGATCCTGATGCTCGCGATCATCTTCGGGCTCTCCAGCGACTACGAGGTGTTCGTCGTCTCCCGGATCAAGGAGGACTACACGAAGACCGGCGACGCCGTCGGGGCCGTGGAGCGCGGGACCGGGCTGGCCGCCCGGGTGGTGACCGCCGCCGCACTGATCATGTTCACGATCTTCGTCGCGTTCATGTTCACCAACGACCCGACGATCAAGGCGGTCGGGTTCAGCTTCGCGGCCGGCGTCTTCCTCGACGCCTTCGTGGTCCGGCTCACCCTCGTCCCCGCGATCATGGCGGTCGTGCACAGCCGGCTCTGGTACCACCCGGAGTGGTTCGCGAAGTACGTGCCCGACCCCGACATCGAGGGCAGGAAGCTCGAGGAGCGGTACTTCTCGGCGCCGGCCGAGCAGCAGCCGAGCTCCGCCAAGAGCGTCAGTCAGTAACGGTCTTCGACAGGCGCAGGGTCTCGCCGGTCAGCTCGCTGGCCGCGGCCTGGGAGACCCGGCCCTTGCCGACCAGGCCGTCGAGCCGCCCGTTGAACTCGGAGATCTTGTTGCGGATCTCCTCCAGGTGCGCGGCCCCGCCGTTGCGCTGGGCCGAGATCACCGAGTTCTCGATGTCGATGATCGAGTTCTGCAGGTCGCCGCCGGTGGTCGCGTTGAGCGTGGTCGGACCGTCGGAGACGAAGGTGCGGATCTGCGCGCGCACGGCCTCGAGGTAGGCGATCGGGTCGGCGCCCGGGGTCGCCGAGATGGTGGGCGAGCCGAGCGGCGGCGCCATCGACTGACTCGCCGTCGGCTGTCCGCCGTTGCCCGCGCCGGGCACTACCGGGGCGTTGGACGAGCCGGCCGAGGTGTTGCCTGCGTTCGAACCCGTGCCGTTGACCAGCAGCACCGCGACCCCGCCGACTGCGAGCGCTCCGACCACGGACGCGGCCACCAGCACGGCCGGACGGGGCGAGCGGCGCTCTTCGCCGTCGGCGGCCTTACCGCTGTTCCGGCCGCCGCCGTTGCGACCGGCGTTCCTTCCCCGGTCCCGTCCCCGGCCCGAGGACGGTGCCCGCAGCGCGGAGACGCGGGGCCTGACCCTGGGTCCGGAGTCCTGCTCCCCGTCGTCGAGGATCTGGGACAGGACCGTGCGCTCCCCGGCCCGCGGCGGCAGGTGCGGCGGATCCCAGGCCGAGGTGGCCCCGGCGATCAGGTGGGTCGGGCGCGGCGGTTCGAACGCACCGCGCCCGGGCTCGGCGGCGGCGGGCCGCGGGGGCGAGGGCGCAGCGGCGATCGGGGCCGCGGGAGTAGTGATCGGGGCCACGGGGGAAGCAGCCTCCGGACGTCCGGACAGCGCCGAGGCCGCGGACGGTACCGCGTCCGGGCCGGGGGCCGGCCAGGACGGCGAGGTGAGCTGGCGGGGCGGTTCGGGAGCGCTGATCGCCGGGTAGCCGAGCTCCTTGAGCTGGGCCGAGAAGCCGGACAGGATCGTCAGCGCCTGCGCCGCGTTCGGCCGCAGCGCGGGGTTCTTCGACAGGCAGTCGTGGCAGAACTCGACCACGCGGGAGGGCAGGCCGGCGACTTCGATCGGCGGCGGCGGGTCGTAGAGCTGCGCCTCGAAGATCTCCGTGACGTCCTTGCTCTGATACGGCGGGTGCCCGGTCAGCGACCAGTACAGCACGCAGCCGAGCGCGTAGATGTCCGAAGCCGGACGCGCCCGGTGCCCGCGCACCTGCTCCGGAGCCATGCACAGCGGGGTGCCGACGGTCAGGTTTCCGGTCAGGTCGCCGTCGTTCGCCCCGCGGGCGATGCCGAAGTCGAGCAGCTTCGCGCCGTCCACGGCCAGGATCACGTTGGCCGGCTTCACGTCCCGGTGCACGATGCCCGCGTGGTGCGCGGCCAGCAGCGCGTCGGCGATCTGCGCGCAGACGGCGACCGCCTCGGGCCACGGCAGCGGCCCCCGGGTCAGCCGCTGGGACAGGCTCTCGCCGCCCAGCAGCTCGGTCACCAGCACCGGCACGGTGCTGCCGTCGGGCATCGGGGCCTCGACGTAGTCCCAGATCGCGCTGATCCTCGGGTGCGCGAGGCGGGCCAGGACCCGGGCCTCGCGGCGCAGCCGCTCGCGTTCGGTCGGGTCGTTCACGGCGCTGCCGCGCAGCAGTTTGATCGCCACCGCGCGATGCAGGGAGGTGTCCATCGCCTCCCACACCGTCGCGCTCCCGCCGGAGCCGAGCGGCTTTATCAGACGATAACGCCCGGCCAGCAGGCTCCCGGATATCGCAGGCTCCATAGCCCGGATTATGACTCCGCAACCGCCGACCCGTCCGGCGCTCCAGGCCCGCTGACCGGGTGTTAAGCGGATCGTAAGAACCCCGGACCAGGGCTCCGGACGGCCCGGAACCGCCCCGGAGCAGGTGGATTCCGGTATCCACCGGCGTAGAATCCGCAGACCTTCAGCAGGACGATCAGCACCGGGACGAGGGCGGGCGCGAGATGACGGACGGGACGGGCGCCGGGTCGGCCGACGCACGGGCCGACGCCCCGGTGCGCCTGACCATCCGCGACATCCTGGCCCTGGACCTGGTGGCCGCCTTCGGCCCCGAGGTGGTGGCCGGGGCGGGCAACCTGGACCGTCCGGTGCGCTGGCTGCACGTGGCCGAGGCCCGCGACGTGGCGGTGATGCTGGCCGGCGGCGAGATGGTGCTGACCACCGGGCTGCTGCTGGCCGAGGACGAGCAGGCGCAGGTGGATTACGTCGAGGCGATGCATCGCGCCGACGTGGCCGCCGTGGTGCTGGGCCTGGGCCGCGCCTTCCGCACCACCCCGCCGGCGCTGCGCCGGGCCGCCCGGCGCCTCGAGCTGCCGCTGATCGTGCTGCACCGCCCGGCCCCCTTCGCCCGGCTGACCGAGGACGTGCACTCGCGGCTCGTGCACGGCCGGTTCGCCGCGCTGGACCTGTCCGACCAGATCCGCTCCTCGCTCAGCGCGATGAACCTGTCCGGGGCCGGGCTGCAGCAGCTGCTCGACGAGATCGCCTCGTTCAGCGGCTGCCCGGTCGTGATGGTCAACCTCGCGCACCGGGTCCTGGCCAGCGCGGGCGACAAGGGCGCGCTCGGCGAGCTGCTGCGCGACTGGGACCGGGTCTCCCGGCAGGTTGCGGCGCTGTCCGCGGGGGCGGACGGGGCCGCCGGCGCGACCAGCGGGCCGGACGGCTGGGTGGTCGCCCCGCTGGAGGCGCGCGGGCAGCGCTGGGGGCGGCTGGTGCTGTTCGGCTATCGCGGGGCGGAGGAGTACGGCCGGATGCTGGCCGAGCGCGCCGCCGAGGCCCTGGCGATGAACCGGCTGCTCGGCGCGCGCGAGCGCGGCTGGGAGGGGCAGGCCGCCGAGTCGCTGCTGACCGATCTGGCCTCCGGCACCGCCCGCCCGGAGCAGCTGCTCACCCGGGCCCGCGCCGCCGGGCTGCCGGTCAACCGGCGTACCTTCGTACCCTTGGTCGTGCGGCTGCCGGACGAGGCCGAGCCGGGCGCGGGAGCAGGTACGGCGACAGCGGGTCTGAGCGCCGAGGAGCTCCCGGCATTGATCGGCCGGGTCCTGGACGAGGAGGCGCTGGCCGGGCTGGTGGGCCGGATCGACGCCAGCGGGACCGCGGTGCTGCTGAGCATGCCGCACGACGAGAAGAAGCAGATCCAGGGCGCGGTGGACGCGCTCGCGGTGCGGCTGTGCGAACACCTCGCCGGGCGCGGGCGCCGGGCCGTGGTCGGCGCAGGGTTCGAATGCACGGTGCTCGACGAGGTGCGCCGCTCCTTCCTGGAGGCGGTGCACGTCGCCGACGCCGCGGTCGCCGATCCGCCGACCGCGCCGGTGGCCCGGCTGCGCGACGTGCGGCTGCGCGGCCTGGTCCGGCTGCTGCGGGACGAGCCGGAGCTGCAGGCCTTCATCGAACGCGAACTCGGCCCGCTCTTCGAGCACCAGCACCTGCTGGACGTGCTGCGCACGTACCTGCGCACCGGCCGCAACAAGTCGCTGGCGGCGCAGGCGCACCACGTCAGCCGCCCGGCGCTGTACCGCCGGCTGCGCAGCATCGAGTCACTGCTCGGCATCGACCTGGAGGACTGGGACCAGCTCACGTCGCTGTACGTCGCGATCCTGGCCTACGAGGCGCAGCGCTCGCCCGGCCCGGGTCCGGACCCGGGCCGGGCACATTGACTAGAGCTCTGGGACTACAGCTCAGGCCGTCGCGGAGACCGGCACCTCGGCCGGGGTTTGCGCGCCTGTGTCCGGGACGAGCCGGCTGAGCAGGACGTACAGCACCAGCGCCGAGCTCACGCCCACCGCCCAGCCGTAGTCGGCCAGCGGCTTGAGGAACGGGATCATCCCGTCCACCGGGAACGGGCCCTGCTTCACCCCGGCGACCACGCCCGAGTACGAGCCGCCGATCGCCAGCAGGCCGCCGACCGCGAAGGAGACCAGCGCCCGCCAGTTCCAGCCGCCCGCGTACCAGTAGCGCCCGCCGCGCCGGTACAGCTCGTCGAGCTGGAGCACGGCCCGCCGGTTGATCCAGTAGTCGGCGATCAGGATCCCGGCCACCGTGCCGAGCAGGCCGCCGACCACGCCGAGCCAGGTGAAGATGTAGGCGTGCGGGTTGGAGATCAGCTTCCACGGGAAGATCGCGATGCCCACGACGCCGGTGATCAGCGCGCCGGTGCGGAAGTTGACCAGCTTCGGGAACAGGTGCGACAGGTCGTAGGCCGGGCTGACCACGTTGGCCGCGATGTTCACCGACAAGGTGGCGATCAGGACCGTGAACAGGGCCAGCAGGGTGCCGGGCACGCTGTCCATCTTCGAGGCCAGCTGGATCGGGTCCCAGATCGGGGTGCCGTAGACCGCCTGCGAGCCCGAGGTCACCAGCACCGAGAGCAGCGCGAACAGGGTCATCGTGGTGGGCAGGCCGAGCGCCTGGCCGCGGATCTGGGCCTTCTGGCTGCCGCCGAAGCGGGTGAAGTCCGGGATGTTCAGCGACAAGGTGGACCAGAACCCGATCATGCCCATCAGCGAGGGGAAGAACACCTTCCAGAAGCCGCCGCCCCAGCCCAGCTTCGAGGGCTGGTTCAGCAGCGGGCCGAAGCCGCCGGCCTTGACCGTGATCCAGGCCAGCAGGGCCAGCGCCCCGGCGATGACGACGGGTGCGGCCCAGTTCTCGAAGCGGCGCAGGGTGTCCATGCCGCGGGCGATCACGGCCATCTCGATCGCCCAGAACACCAGGAAGGCCACCCACTGGGTCCACGGCACCCCGCCGAAGGAGGAGGCGTTCTGCCAGCCGTGCCCGAACAGCTTGCCGGCCAGCACGAAGATTCCCTCGCCGCCGATCCAGGTCTGGATGCCGAACCAGGCGCAGGCCACCGCCGCCCGGATCAGCGCGGGCACGTTGGCGCCGCGCAGCCCGAAGGCGGCGCGGGCGAACACCGGGAACGGGATGCCGTAGCGCGTCCCGGCGTGCCCGGTCAGCAGCATCGGGATCAGCACGATGACGTTGGCCAGCGCGATGGTCAGCACGGCCTGCTTCCAGTCCATGCCGAGCGCGATCAGGCCGGAGGCCAGCGTCCAGGAGGCGATGTTGTGGGCCATGCCGACCCACAGCGCCAGGAAGTTGTAGGTGGACCAGGTGCGCTTGGCCACCGGGATCGGGGCCAGGTCGGCGTTGGCGAAGTCGGGGTCGTCGAGCACGACGCCCTCGGCCAGTTCGACCCGGCCGTCCGGATAGGTGGTCTGCGGGGAGGACGGGGACGGTGGAGCGGTCGGGGCTGGGGACATGTGGGCCACCTCGGGTACGCGGATACGGGGAATCGAGCCTGAGTTGCGGTGCGCGGTGGTACGCCCCGGACGGCAGCGGCCGGGAAACCCATGTCTCGCTGAGACAGACACCTGTGACATTGGGACGTCACACGTGTCTGTCTGAGTGAGACACAGAATCCTGATCTATGTTTGCCCTGGTGGGGCGGTTGGCTAACGGAAGGCCGGGATGACGCTCTCCCCATAGGCGTCGATCACGGCGTCCACCGCGTCGTGCATCGCATAGACGGCGAACTGGTCCACGCCGAGCGCGCGCAGCCGTTCCAGCTTCGCGATGTGCGCCTCGGGCGGGCCGATCAGGCAGAACCGCTCCACGATCTCGTCCGGCACGAAGGCGGTGTCCGGGTTGCCCACCCGGCCGTGGTGGCTGTAGTCGTACTTCTCCCGGGCCTTGATGTAGTCGGTCAGCGCCTCCGGGACCAGGCCCGAGCCCTCGCCGTACCGGCCCACCAGGTCCGCGACGTGGTTGCCGACCATGCCGCCGAACCAGCGGCACTGGTCGCGGGCCGCCGCCGCCCCCGCCTCGCTGCCGTCGGTGACGTAGGCCGGGGCGGCCACGCAGATGGTCACCGAGTCGGGGTCGCGCCCGGCCTCGGCCGCCGCCGTGCGCACCGCCTTGACCATGTACTCGGTCAGGTACTCGTCGGCCAACTGCAGGATGAAGCCGTCCGCCTGGCGCCCGGTCAGCGCCAGCGCCTTCGGCCCGTAGGCGGCCATCCAGACCGGCAGCGCGCCGTCCTTGATCCACGGGATGCGCATCACGGTGCCGTCCACCTCGGCCTCGCGGCCCTCGGCCAGCTCCTTGATCGCGCGCATCGCCTCGCTCAGCCGGCCGAGGGTGGCGGGCTTTCGGCCCGCCACCCGCATCGCCGAGTCGCCGCGCCCGATGCCGCAGACGGTCCGGTTGCCGTACATGTCGTTGAGCGTGGCGAAGGTGGAGGCGGTGACCTCCCAGGTCCGGGTGCCCGGATTGGTCACCATCGGCCCGACGACCATCCGCTGCGTGTGCTCCAGGATCCGGCTGTAGATGACGAAGGGCTCCTGCCACAGCACGGCGGAGTCGAAGGTCCAGCCGTAGCCGAACCCGCCGGACTCGGCCCGCACCATCCGCTGGACCAGCAGGTCGGCGGGCGGGTCGTTCTGCAGGACGAGGCCGAAGTCCATCGCGGCAGCCTTTCTGGGGCGGGAGCTTCCAACAGTCGGATCGTCAGATCAATCGCAGTGTCAGATCGGGTAGGGCGTCGGAACGGATGGGGCGTCAGAGCGGAGACAGGGCGTCAGATCAGGTACTGCGTCTTGTCCCGGGTCACGTACTTCCCGTCGCCGGGCTTGCCGAGGTACTCCCCGCCGTCGATGATCACGCTTCCGCGGGAGAGCACCGTGCGCGAGCGTCCGGTGATCTGCTTGCCCTCGTACGCCGAGTAGTCCACGTTCATGTGGTGTGTCTCGGCGGACGCGGTGTACGTGTCGCTCGGGTCGAAGACCACGATGTCCGCATCCGCACCCGGCGCGATCGTGCCCTTCTTCGGGTAGAGCCCGAACATCCGGGCCGGGGTCGCGCAGGCGATCTCGATCCAGCGCCGCCGGGAGATGTGCCCGTCCAGCACCGCCTGGTGCAGCAGGTCCATCCGGTTCTCCACCCCGGGCAGCCCGTTCGGGATCTTCGAGAAATCCCCGCGGCCCAGCTCCTTCTGCCCGACGAAGCAGAACGGGCAGTGGTCCGTGGACACGACCGACAGGTCGTTCGTGCGCAGCCCCCGCCACAGCGCCGCCTGGTGCTCCTTGGGCCGCAACGGGGTGCTGCACACGTACTTCGAGCCCTCGAAGTCCGGCTCGGCCAGGTTGTCCGTGGACAGGAACAGGTACTGCGGACAGGTCTCGCCGAACACGTTCAGCCCCTGGTCCCGGGCCGCGGACAGCTCTGCCAGAGCCTGCTCGGCCGAGACGTGCACGACGTACAGCGGCGCGCCGGCGACTCGGGCCAGCTGGATTGCCCGGTGGGTGGCCTCGGCCTCCAGCAGCTGGTGCCGGACCTCGCCGTGGTAGCGCGGATCGGTCTTGCCCGCCGCGAGGGCCTGCTGCACGAGCACGTCGATCGCGATGCCGTTCTCGGCGTGCATCATGATCAGCCCGCCGTTCTCGGCGGAGCGCTGCATCGCCCGCAGGATCTTGCCGTCGTCGCTGTAGAAGACCCCCGGGTAGGCCATGAACAGCTTGAACGAGGTGACGCCCTCGTCCACCAGCGCGTCCATCTCCTTGAGGCTGTCCTCGGTGACGTCCGCCATGATCATGTGGAAGGCGTAGTCGATCGCGCAGTTGCCCTCGGCCTTCGCGTGCCAGGCGTCCAGGCCCTCGCGCAGCCCGCGCCCGACCGACTGCACGGCGAAATCCACGACCGTCGTGGTGCCGCCCCAGGCCGCCGCCCGGGTCCCGGTCTCGAAGGTGTCCGAGGCGAAGGTGCCGCCGAACGGCAGCTCCATGTGCGTGTGGGCGTCTACACCGCCCGGGATCACGTACTGCCCGGTCGCGTCGATCTCGGTCTGCGCGGTCCACGCCGCCGCGGCCGAGCTGCCGGTGGCCGCGAGCGCCACCACGCTCTCGCCCTCGACCAGCACGTCCGCGTGCAGCTCCTCGGCGGCGGTGATGACCAGGCCGCCGCGGATCACGGTCCGGTCCTGCGCGCTACGTGTCACTGTCCGTCCTCCCTCTCAGGCTTTCCCAGGCCCCGATCAGGCCTGCGCCAACGGACCGTACGCGTCCGGGCGCCGGTCGCGGTAGAACGCCCACTGGTGGCGCACCTCCTCGATCAGCCCGAAGTCCAGGTCCCGGACCACCAGCTCCTCGTCCTTGTCCGAGGCGACCTCGCCGACGAACTGCCCGCGCGGGTCGACGAAGTAGCTGGTGCCGTAGAAGTCGTTGTCCCCGTATTCCTCGATGCCCACCCGGTTGATCGCGGCGATGAAGTACTCGTTGGCGACGGCCGCGGCCGGCTGCTCGAGCTGCCACAAGTAGGCGGAAAGGCCGCGGCTGGTCGCCGAGGGGTTGTAGACGATCTCGGCCCCGGCCAGGCCCAGCGCCCGCCAGCCCTCCGGGAAATGCCGGTCGTAGCAGATGTAGACGCCGACCTTGCCGACCGCCGTGTCGAATACCGGCCAGCCGAGGTTCCCGGGCTTGAAGTAGAACTTCTCCCAGAAACCCTTCACCTGCGGGATGTGGTGCTTGCGGTATTTCCCGAGATACGACCCGTCGGCGTCGATCACGGCGGCGGTGTTGTAATAGAAACCGGCCTGTTCCACCTCGTACACCGGCACCACGATCACGATGCCGAGTTCGGCCGCGAGTTCCTTCATCCGGGTGACGGTCGGCCCGTCCGGCACCGCCTCGGCCCAGCGGTAGTGCTCCTCCTCCTGCACCTGGCAGAAGTACGGGGCGTTGAAGACCTCCTGGAAGCCGATGATCTGCGCTCCCTGCGCGGCCGCGTCGCGGGCGGCCTTCTCGTGCACGTCGATCATCGACTCGGTGCCGCCCGTCCAGGCGGTCTGGAACAGGGCTGCGCGGACTACTCGGCTCATCGGGCGCCTCCGGGGCGGTGCGTACGGAAGGACAGCGCGGGCGACCGGCTGGCCGCGGCGGGAACGGTGCCTGCCACCGCTTGAACAGTAGAAGCTCGGCAGACCTGTCAATAGTGTCGCGCTGTAACGCCATGGGCCTGTCGGCGTTCCGCGGTGTCACGCTCCCGGGAATCGTTTCGGCCGTTGTCAAGAACGCGGATCGCGGCCGTTACCCCGGGATTTCAAAGATCATTACTGAGAAGGTACCGGAAATAACCCGGAAACAGCCTCCCGCCGGGTGCCAACCGCCGCCGACGCAGAACCGCGTGCAGAGCACGCTCGGCAGGCTGCAACAGTACTCGGACGCCCGAATTGAGTACGTGCACGGTTGCGCGGTCGCGGAACCGATGACTGAATAGGTCCCCTGATACGGCGGAGTACCGAGAACGCGGGACGGGGCGGCATGACCGAGTGGGGCGCACGGGGCGGGGATCAGAGCAGCGAGCAGCGTCCGGAACCGGAATCACACGGCTACGGCGACGGCTACGACGACGACTGGGAGGGCGAGGAGCCGGGGATCCACTGGCGGGAGACCCCTGATCCGCCCGCGCGCCGCTCCCGGGCCAGGCGGCTGGTACCGGCCGGTGTCGCGATGGTCGGGCTCGGCATCCTGGCCTATGCCGCGGTGACGATCCTGGGCGCCGGCTCCAACGGCCTGGGTGACACGAACTCCGGACCGCCGCCGTCACCGGTCGGCTTCCACCCCTCGGCGACCAATCCGGCCATGGCCGCGCAGCAGACCGCACAGGCCTTCCTGGACGCGTGGGCAGCCGGCGACATCGAGAAGGCGTCAAGGCTCACCGACTCCCAGGCGGCCGCGGCCGCCGCGCTCAAGGCGTACAGCAGCGGCCTGCATCTCACCAAGCTGGTCGCACAGGCCCAGGACAGCGGCGGCACAACCCTGACATTCGACGCCTCCGCCACGGTCGGCCTGCCCGCCACCGCGAGCGCCCCGGCGGTGACCGGCAGCTGGTCGTACACCTCGCAGATCGTCGCGCAGCAGGTGTACGACGCCTGGCTGGTGCGTTGGCAGCCGGATCTGCTCGCGCCGAACCTGACCGCGGACACACACCTGGCGACCGTGGCCGTGCCTCCGGGCGCAGGAGTGGTCACCGACGCCTCGGCGAACAACCTGGCCGGCTACGCGGACCCCGGCCTCAAGACGATCGCCCAGCGGCTGGCGGTCAGCGCGCCGTCCGGAAAGGGCACCCCGGGCCTGGACGTCGCGCTCGTGGACGCCTCGGGCAAGCGGGTGCCTGGGCTCGACCCGGCGGTCGTGACCCAGCCGGTCTCCACCGGCACCCTGGCCACCACGATCGATCCGAAGGCCGAGAGCGCCGCGACCAGCGCTGTGGCCATGAACGCGCGCAGCGCGATGGTGGTCCTGCAGCCGTCCACCGGCAGGATACTGGCGGTCGCGAACAACGACGGCTACAACGACGACGCGCTGACCGCCCGGATCGCCCCCGGCTCGACGATGAAGGTGGTCACCGCCGCCGCCCTGCTCAATCAGGGCCTTACCACGCAGAGCTCCGTCGCCTGCCCGGCCGCGTACACGGTCACCGGGGTGACCTTCCGCAACTCCGGCGGCGAGTCGCGGCCGGCCGGCACGCCGTTCATCGACGACTTCGCAGCCTCCTGCAACAACGCTTTCACGACCGAGTACGGGATGCTGTCCAACAGCCGGCTGGCCCAGACCGCGCAGACCTACTTCGGGCTGGACAAGCCCTGGGACCTCGGCCTGGGCGACCCGCAGCCCTTTTTCACCCTGCCCGCCGACGCGGAGGACTCCGAGCTGGCCGCCGAGGCCTTCGGCCAGGGCACCCTCGGGGCCTCGCCGCTGGCGATGGCCTCGGTGGCCGCCACCGTCGACACCGGCTCGTTCCACCAGCCGTACCTGGTGGCCGGGGCGGCCAAGACCACTGCGACGCCGCTGCCCGGGTCCACCGCCACCGCGCTGCGCTCGATGATGCGCGCGGTGATCACGTACTCGGACGGCACCGCGCACGCGGTGGGCTTCGGCTCGGGGGTGTACGCGAAGACCGGCACCGCCGACCACGGAGCCTCGGGCGCGACCCCGAACTCCTGGCTCATCGCCTACGACCCCGCCAAGGACCTCGCGGTCGGCTGCGTGGTGCTCGGCGGCAACTTCGGCGCACAGGCTGCCGGGCCCGAGGTCCTGGCTGTCATCAATGCACTGTGATATGGACGGCGCCCCGGCGCGTCATCGCAGCCTGCTGCGTCAGACCCGGGCGGTGAGTTCTTCGCGCAGCAGTTCGGCGACGCCGAGCGCGCCCTCGCCGAGGTAGAAGTGGTCGCCGGGCAGCACCCGCAGCGCGAACTCGCCGGTCGTGTGCCGCTGCCAGGCGGCCGCCTCGTCGCGGTTGACCTCCGGGTCGCAGTCCCCGATGACGGCCGTGATCGGGCAGCCGAGCGGCGGACCGGGCGTCCAGACGTACGTCTCGATCGCGCGGTAGTCGGCGCGCAGCGGAGGCAGGATCAGTTCGAGCACTCCCTCGTCGGCCAGGAGGCGCGCGTCGGTGCCGGCCAGGCCGTGCAGCTCGGCGATCAGGCCCTCGTCACCGGAGAGGTGGACCCGCTCGTCCCGGGCGATGTCGGGGGCGCGGCGGCCGGAGACGACCAGCCGGGCCGGGGACGGAGTGCGCGGCCGGGCCGATACAGCCTGCGCGGCTTCGAGGCGGCGGGCGACTTCGTAGGCGATGACCGAGCCCATGCTGTGGCCGAAAAACGCCGTCGGCTTGTCGTGCAGGCCGTCCAGCCGGTCGAGGGCCCGGTGGATCTGTGCGGCGAACTGCTCGACCGTCTCGACACAGGGCTCGTCGAAGCGGTCCTGCCGGCCCGGATACTGCACCGCGAGGACCTCGATCCGCGGGGCGAGCGCGCCGGACAGCTGGTGGCAGGCGCTCGCCGAGCCGCCCGCATGCGGGAAGTAGACCAGGCGGGCCGCGGCGTCGGGGGCCGGGCGGTACCGCCGGAACCAGGGGTCGATCTGGATCTCACTCGGCGTCATGACGTCCCTTCCACCCGGTTGGATCACTCTATCGGGCGACCTGACCGGCGGGGCTCCTGTGAAGGAAATGCAAAAACGGTGAACCGGAGCGGGACATCATACGTGCATGTCGAGTAAGGTGAGCCTTACCTGACTATTTTGTCGGATCACCGCACATCCGGACGATTCAGGAGGCCTGATGGGCACACGGCGCAGTATCGTCGGCCGAGTCTCTACGGGTCCTGCGACAGTCGTCGGGTTCGGCTCCACCGACCGCCCGGTAGCGGGCGGTGCCCGAATCTGAGCGGCGGGCGGACGCCGAGGGGTCCGGCGCCCGCCCGCCCCAGCCGTCCGACGTCCCGCTCCCCCTTTCCGATGCGAGGGATTCCATGCTCCAGCAAGCAACGGCCGGTACGAACGGTGTCGTCGGATCCTCCTCCACCGTCGACCGCCGTCCGGCAGACGGCGCCGCGCGCCACGGCCGGGCGGTCGACTTCCGCTCGGTGATGGGCAACTTCCCCAGCGGCGTGACCGTCATCACCGCGCTGGAGGGGCAGTCGCCGGTCGGCTTCACCTGCCAGGCCTTCACCTCGCTCTCCCTGGACCCGCCGATGATCTCCTTCGCGGTGGCCCGCGAATCGAGCAGCAGGCCCCGGATACTGGCGGCCGGACGCTTCTGCGTGAACGTGCTCGCCTTCGACCAGCACCCGCTGTGCAAGCGCTTCGCCGCGCGCGGGGTGGACCGCTTCCAGGACGTCGAGTGGTGGCGCTCCCCCGGCGGCTCCCCCGTGCTGGACGGCGTCATCGCCTGGATCGACTGCACCGTCGAGGCCGAGTATCCGGCCGGGGACCACACGATCGTGCTCGGCAACGTCAAGGAGCTGGCCTGCCAGCGCACGGCCGCGCCGCTGATCTTCCACCGCGGCGAGTTCGCGAGCTGCTTCCCGGTAGCCGGGACAGGAACGCTGCCGCGGGTGGGGTAGCCCCCGGCAGCCGGTGCCGGTCCGCCCCCGGGCACCGAGACGAGGAGCGTCACATGAGTCCGGCTCATGCGACGCTCCTCGTGTTTTTGTCGTGTTTTTGTGGGCTAGCGCATCAGCACTACTCCGCGCTGTGCAACGGGTTGAGGACCTCGCCGTGCACGGCGGCGTGCGGGCGCTCGGGGCGGTCCCGGTAGCCGTCAAGCAGCAGCCGGTTGCGGTTCAGGCACAGCCGGTCGATCCGCTCGGTGAGCAGGTCGAAGGTCTCGAAGCGCTCGGCCAGCTGCGGGAAGGCCTTCTGGTACGCCAGGATCTCGCCGCGCACCATCCGCCAGAACTCCTCCGAGCGCACGCCCAGCTGACGCTCGGCCAGCTCGGCCAGGTAGCGGTAGTGCCCGATGAACAGGCCGGCGTGCAGGAACTGGCACAGGTACTCAGGGGCCTCGCGCAGCAGCACCGCGCCGACCTCGGCGGGCAGGTCGGCCAGCTCGGGCAGCGCCTTGGCGCTGATGTTGACGTCGTCCACGAAGTCCTTCACGGCCAGCCGGACCGGGATGTCGTGCCCGTCGTAGACCACGATCGCGTTCTCGCCGTGCGGGGAGAAGACCACGCCGTACTGGTAGAGGAAGTGCAGCAGCGGCGGCAGCATCGCGGAGAAGAGCCGGGCCAGCCAGACCTTGGGGCGCAGCCCGGAGCGGGCCACCAGCTCCGAGAGCAGCGCCCTGCCGTCCGGGTCCACCTGCAGCAGCGAGGCCAGGGTGCGGGCCCGCTCGCCGGACTCCAGCGCCGCCGCGAGCGGTTCGCGCCAGATCGCGCCGAGCAGCTCACGGTACTGGTACGGGATGCCGGGCAGCTCGTCCAGCTCGGGGTGCGCCACCGTCACCGAGGCCACCTCGCCGAGCAGCACCACCCTGGTCTCGTTGCGCAGGAAGGCGTCCTTGGCCGCGATCCCCTGCACCCAGGCGGTCACCGCCGGGGCGGCCACGGTCCGCTCGGTCGGCAGGCCGCGCCACACCAGGGTGTTGAGAACCGAGAGCGGCAGCTTGACGTTGCGGCGCAGCGGGCTGCTGGTGTTGGTGAAGGTGCGGATGGACTGCTGGGCCAGGTACGCGTCGGGGCCGTCGCCGAGCGGCACGATCAGCTGCTCGGCGACCTGCCCGGTGAACAGCGGCAGGATCGTCTCGTCCCACTGCCACGGGTGGACCGGCAGCCACCAGTAGGCGGCCGGGTCCACTCCCCGGGCGAGGAGCTTGTTGGTGAAGTCGGCGCGGGTCGCGCTGTCCAGCTCGCTGTTGTAGAGCCGCTCCGCGGTCAGGCCGGGCACGCCGCGGAAGGTGGCCAGGTCGCGGCGTGCGGCGATCCACGGCAGCACCAGCGGGCGGCGGGCCTCGGGCGGGTACACCTGCGCGTCGGTGGACGAGAAGCCGACCCGGCCCTTGTTCAGCACGATCCAGGGGTGGCCGGTCTGGTGCCCCTCGAGCTGCTCGTAGGGCAGCTCGGCCAGCCCGGCGGCGGACAGCCCGCCGGTGGACAGCAGCTTGACGTCGGCGGCCAGGGTGGCGTTCAGTTCCCTGATGAGGTGGCCCGCGGTGTCGCCGGAAAGGCCGAGCGCCTGGTGCGCGTCCAGCACGAAGCGCAGCGCGTCGTCGGCCTCCTGGTCGGCCCCGGGGGCGTGCCGGCTGACCGAGCCCGGCACCACGAACCAGGACCCGTACGCTCCGCGCTTCGCGGTGAACCGGTAGCTGACGTTGCCCGGCAGCTCGATCCGGTGCCGGCCCGCGCCCTCCTGGGTGGGCGTGAGCAGCTCCTCGTAGCAGAACTCGGCGATCGCCTTGGCGACCAGCGCCCGGCCGGCGCCGCGCCAGTGCTCGGCGGTCAGTTCAGCGGGGGTCGGCAGGGACAACGGGGGCCTCCGGTGCGGGCGTGGCGGAACTGGCGGTAGCCGGGGTGGTGGGATTGGGCGCAGTGGGGGCCGGGTCAGCAGGAGTGGGACCGAGATCGGGCACAGTGTTCAGGGCCGTGGCCTCGGGGATGCCGAAGGTGGTGTAAGCGGTCTGTTTCGGCAGCCGGTAGACGGTCCGTCCGGTCAGCGAGTTGAGGATGACGGCGGCCCGGTACGCGGCCAGCCCCAGGTCGGGCGCGCCGACGCCGTGCGTGTGCAGCTCGGCGTTCTGGACGTAGAGCCGGCCGGTGACCTCGGGGCTGAGGGTCACCCGGTACTCGGAGTCGATCCGGTAGCGCTGCTGCGCGTCCCAGTCGATCAGGTGCGCGAGCGGCTGCAGCAGCGCGGGGCGGCGCGCCGCGTATCCGGTGCCGAGCACCACCGCGTCGGTCTGCAGGGAGAACTCCTCCTGCAGCTGGGTGTGCCGGCAGGTCAGCTCGATGGTCTCGCCGGCCCGCCGGGCCCCGAGCACCTCGATGTTCGGTGCGAGCGTCGGCGCCGTGCGGTCGCCGGCCGCGGACAGGTCGTAGAGCAGGTCGTAGATGGCTGCGATGGTCTCCGCGCTGATCGCCTTGTACAGCTGCCACTGTCCTGGCACCAGCCGGTCGCGCACCTCCTGCGGCAGGCCGCGGAAGTGCCGGGTGTAGTCGGGGGTGAAGTGTTCGAGCCCGAGCTTCGAGTACTCCATCGGCGCGAAGGCCGGGGAGCGGGTGAGCCAGCGCAGCCGGGTGTCCGCGGCGGGCGGGGTGCGCAGCAGGTCGAGCAGCACCTCGGCCCCGGACTGGCCCGATCCCAGCACCGTCACGTCTCGGGCGCCCTCGAGTCCTGGTCGGCGGGCGAGGTAGTCGGCTGTGTGGAAGACCCGGTCGCCGAGGAGTGCCCGGAGGCCGGGCGGAACCACGGGCTCGGTGCCGACGCCGAGGACGAGGTGGCGGGCGGCAGCGGTGTGCGCTTGGCGTGTCTCGGTGTCGGTGTAGTGGACGCGGAAGACTGCACGTTCGGTATCCCAATCGATCGAGTCTACGTGAGCTGAGTTGTGGCACGAGGGCAGTGAGCGGGTGACCCACTTGAGGTACTGGTCGTACTCACGGCGGCCGATGTGAAAACGTTCAGCGAAGTAGAAAGGGAAGAGCCGGTCGTGCTCGCGCAGGAAGGCCAGGAACGACCACGGGCTGGTCGGGTCGACCAGGGTGACCGGGTCGGCCAGGAACGGGACCTGCAGGGTCGTGCCGTCGAGCAGCATGCCGGGATGCCAGGAGAACTCCGGCTTCTCGTCCAGGAACAGGGTGCGCAGGCCGGGCACCCCGTCGGCCAGCGCGGCCAGCGAGAGGTTGAACGGGCCGATGCCGACGCCGATCAGGTCGTAGGGGGAGGGTGCGGGGCGGGGTGAGGACGGGGGCGACGGGGGCGGGCTGGGGGCGGTCAACTCCGGGGTCCTCCGGTCTGCAGCGGGATGCGGGCCTCTTCCAGCCGGAGCAGTCAAGGATCCCGGTCGCGCACCATCAGGGCCGCGCGCTTGTCGGCCAGCCCGAGGTCGGCCACCCGCCGGAAGCCGGCGTTCTCGAAGGCCCGGATCGAGCGCTCGTTGCGCACGTCCGGCTCGGCCACCACCCGGGTCGCCCGCGGATCGGCGGCCAGCAGCCGCTTCGCGACGTCCCGCAGCAGCGCCGCGCCGATCCCGCGGCCGCGGAACTCGGCCGGGCCGATCAGCACGTGCAGTCCCGCGTCGTGCGGCCGGGCCTGGTAGTAGCCGGAGAGTAAGGGGTCGAGGTCGGCCCGGTAGACCTCCCAGTAGCTCATCGGCTCCCCGTCGAGCAGGCCGACGTACGGCCAGCTGTAGGTGAGGTCGGCCTGCTCCGACAGGTGTGCGGCGGTGCGTTCGCGCGGCCCGTCCAGCTCCCAGTAGGGAGCCGTCTCGGGATCGTTCATCCAGCCGTGCACCAGGTCCAGGTCGCGGACCGGGTCGGCCGGGCGGAGCCGGAACAGCCCCGCCGGCACGACCGTCCCCGTGGCGGACAGATTCAAGGAGTCATCACCTTCACCGGGCCGGGCCCGCGAGCGGGTTCGGTACGTCCACGTACACCGACTGGGTGGCCAGCGGCTCGACCAGCTCGTCCAGGCCGCCCACCCGGGTGAGCAGGTTCGCCTTGCAGCGCAGGGTGTCCCCGTCCAGCAGGGAGGGCACGACGGCGGGCACCTTCTCACCGTACTGCGCGGCGAAGCGGGTCAGGAAGGAGCGCAGATCGCGCAGCAGCTCGGCCTCGTCGGCCAGCCCCTGCGAGCCGAAGGCGCCGATCAGGCCCATGAGATTGTTGACGCCGAGGTAGTAGCCGAGCCGCTCGTCCACCACCGCGTCGGCGACGATCGAGTCGCCGTCCCGCCCGGCGCCCGGCAGCCAGCGCTCCAGCGCCGCGGCCCGGGACTCGGCGAAGTAGTAGCCCTGGTTGTCCCGGTACCGGCCGCCCACCGGCCAGCCGCCCGGGTTGAGCGCCACCAGGGTGTTCTGCTGGTGCGCCTCGAGCGCGATGCCGTGCTCGGCGTAGAGCCAGAGGATCGGCAGCGCCACCGCGTCCAGGTAGCGGGCGAACCACTCGCGGGCCACCTCGGGCACCCGCCGCCCGCTGCGCGCGGCCAGGCCGTGCACCAGCGCGGCCAGCATCGACGGGCCGGAGCCCGGCCGCTCGGCGACCAGCCCGGCGACGCAGCGCACCAGGTCCTTCGGGCCGAACGGGTTCTCCCGCAGCACCAGGTCGAGGCCGCTGTCCGGCTCCGCGGCCCCGGGCAGGTCCACCGCCAGCCAGCCCGGGTCGCGCACGAGGTCGAAGCCGGGGTGCGCGTCGGCGAAGGCCGCGCCGAGCCCGGCGGCCAGCAGCCGCTGCACCTCCACGCCGCGTTTGAGCTCCTTGCGAAGGTTCTCGCGCCTGGAGTTGGTGATCGACAGACCAAGCGAGAGTTTCAGCATCACCGGGGCGTCGGCGCGGTAGACGGTCCGCAACGAAGAGGTCGGATACCACAGCGGACCGGACGGGCCGAGGTCGCGCAGCAGCCCGGCGTCGATGAGCGCTGCGATGCCCGGCCGGGTGACCAGATCACGAGCCTGCCACGGGTGTGCGGGTATTGCGATCATCCCGGCCGGGACCACGGTGTTGACGCCCAGGTCCGCGACGATCCGCTGCGCCGAGAGCGGCAGGGCACTGTCCTGCGACACGACGGACGGGTCCGCGGCGAACCAGTGCAGCGGGAACGCGCCGCGCGCCTCGGGCGAGTAGGCGTCCGCCTCGGCGTCGGTCAGCCGGCCGCGGCTCTTGGGCACCGGGTGCAGCGGGTGGCCGAGCAGCAGCGCCTGCTCGCTGGACAGGAACGGCGTGGTGCCGGACGGGTCGCCGGGGGCCGAGCGGCGCGCCCGCAGGAACCGGGCCGTGTGCGCGGCCGAGTCGGCGACCCGCTCGGCCAGCTCGGCCTCCGCTCCGGGGGCGGCCCCTCCCCCGAGCGCGGCCTCCCGGGCCAGCAGCACGGCGAGGTTGGCCGGGTCGGCAGGGACCCCGTCCGGGCCGACCTCCTCGTCCGGCCCGGCCAGCTGGATCAGCCGCACCGGGCCGAAGCGGTGCCAGCCCACCGCGGACCAGCCGCGTACCGGGGCCTGCACCCTGATACCGGTGGCCCGCAGGTCGAGCCGCAGCACGCCGTCGGCCGGGCGTTCAACGCCGGTCTCCCTGATCCAGCAGCGCAGCAGGTTCTCCATGGCCGCCGCGTTCGCCGAGCGCACAGGGTCCAGATCGTGCACCGGGTCTCCCGGCTTGGTCCGTACCGGTGGCGCCCAGCGGGGCCCGGCGATCCGCGTGTGGCTGGTGCTGCCCGTTTCGGTTAACAACCGTCCTCCTTCTCTCCGGCCGCGACGACCATCCCGAGCAGCCGATCCACATCGGCCGGGGTGGTAGCGGGATTGAGGAACGTGAGCTTGAGCCTTACTCGTCCGGCGTCCGGTCCCCCGACTGCGGGTCCGGTGTCGGCACGCCCCACGACGGCCCGCCCTTCGGCGAGCAGTCGGCGGCGCAGCGCCGCGTTGACCCGGTCCGGGTCGTCCGCGGCGGACAGGTAGCGGAATACGACGGTGGTGAGCACCGGCGCCGCGTCGAGCGCGAGCCGGGGGTGCGCGTCGATCCGGCGCGCCGCGTGGCGGGCCAGGTCGTGGCAGCGGTCCACCATCCGGCCGAGGCCGGTGCGGCCCAGCGCGCGCAGGGTGACCGCGACCTTGAAGGCGTCGGCGCGCCGGGTGGTGCGCAGCGAGCGGCCGAGCAGGCTCGGGTAGCCGGCCTCCTCGTCGTCCTGCGGGTTGAGGTAGCCGACGTTGAGCTCGAGCGGGGCCAGCGCCGCCGCGCGCCGGGTCAGCAGCACCCCGGCGGCGACCGGCTGCCAGCCGAGCTTGTGCAGGTCCAAGGACACTGATTCGGCCGCCGCGATCCCGTCCAGCAGCGGGGCGAGCCGGCTGGAGAACAGCGCGCCGCCGCCGTACGCCGCGTCCACGTGCAGCCAGGCGCCGTGCTCGAGGGCGATCTGGGCGATCGCGGGGGTCGGGTCGATGCTGCCGTAGTCGGTGGTGCCCGCCGTGGCCACCACCGCGATCGGCACCTCCCCGGCGGACTCGACCCGTTCCAGCGCCGCGGCCAGGGCGGCCGGGTCCATCCGGCGCTGGTCGTCCACCGGGACGCCGATCACGCTGCGCTCGCCGAGGCCGAGCAGGGCCGCGGTGCGGGCCACCGAGAAGTGGGCCAGCTGCGAGGCCAGGATCCGCAGCCGGCCGCGGGCCGCGGCGGGCAGCCCGGTGACGACGGCCTCGGTCCCGTACTGGCGGCGCACCACCGCCTCGCGGGCGAGCAGCAGGCCCATCAGGTTGGACTCGGTGCCGCCGGTGGTCAGCACGCCCCCGGCCAGTTTGGGGGCGTACCCGACCAGCCCGGCCAGCGCCGCGACCACCTCGGTCTCCACGGTGGTGGCCGCGGGGGCCTGGTCCCAGGAGTCCAGCGAGGGGTTCAGGATGCTGACGGCCAGGTCGGCCGCGGCGGCCACCGCCAGCGGCGGGCAGTGCAGGTGCGCCGCGCAGTCGGGGTCCGCCGGGTCGGCGGCCCCGTAGGCGAGGGTGCGGGTCAGCTCGGCCAGCGCGGTGACCGCGCCGATCCCGACCACGGGCAGCACCTCGTCGCCGAGGGCCTCGCGGACCGCGTCGGCCACGGCGTGCGGCCCGCCGGAGGGCAGCGGGCCGCGCCGGGCCGAGGTGCCGTGCGAGATCGAGGTCAGCACGACCGCGACCAGCGCGGCGAGCCGGTCGTTGCCGCCGGGCCCGCCGGCCAGCACCGCGTCCAGCGAGGAGGGATCGATCCCCGCGACGGCCGGAACGGACGCGCCGGCCCCGGAGTCGAACCAGGTCGGCCCCGGCTCGTCACCGCCGCCGGCCGCCTCGCCCCACTGGGGGCCGGCGGTCAGACCGCCGCCCCCTGCGGCCGCAGTGTTCACCGCTGCTCCCGGTGGCCGTGCTCGGCCGCGGCCAGCGCCTCGGACAGCCGGCCGAGCACCGAGTCGGCCTCGGCGTCGGTCATGATCAGCGGGGGCAGCAGCCGCAGCACGGTGTCCCCGCGGCCGCCGAGCTCGATGATCAGGCCGCGCTGCAGGCACTCGGCGCGGGCGCGGGCGGCCAGCTCCGGGGCGGCGGGCCGGATCCCGCGGGCGTCCGGGGCGGCGTCCGGCTCGACCAGCTCGAGCCCGATCATCAGGCCGCGGCCGCGCACTTCGCCGATGCACGGACGCTGATCCGCCAGACCGGTCAGCTCGTCGATCAGCCGCCGCCCGAGCGCGGCGGCCCGCTCGGACAGCCCCGCCTCGGCCACATACCGCAGCGTCGCCGCCCCGGCCGCCATCGCCAGCTGGTTGCCGCGGAAGGTCCCGGTGTGCGCGCCCGGCTCCCAGCCGTCCAGCTCGCCCCGGTAGACGATCACTGCCAGCGGCAGGCTGCCGCCGATCGCCTTCGACAGCACCATGACGTCCGGGGTGATTCCGCTGTGCTCGATCGCCCAGTAGGCCCCGGTGCGCCCGACGCCGGTCTGCACCTCGTCCACGATCAGCGGGATGCCGCGCTCGGCGGTGATCCGGCGCATCTCGCGCAGCCAGCCGTCCGGGGCCGGGATCACGCCGCCCTCGCCCTGGACCGGCTCGAGGATCATCGCGGCCGGGGGCAGCACGCCGCCGGCCGGATCGTCCAGCAGCGACTCGGTGTAGGTGGCGGCGATCCGCTCGGCCTGCTCGCCGCCGATGCCGAACGGGCAGCGGTACGAGTACGGGAACGGCAGCCGGTCCACGTCCAGAGCCGGGCGGCTCAGCGGGCTGCGGACCTCCACGCTGCCGGTGGCGGCCAGCGCACCCGCCGTCATGCCGTGGTAGGCCCCGGTGAAGGCGAGCAGCCCCTGGCGGCCGGTGGCGGTCTGGGTCAGCTTGAACGCGGCCTCCACCGCGTCGGTGCCGGCCGGTCCGCAGAAGTGCACCCGGGCGTCCTTGGCGAACTCGGCCGGGAGGGTCTCGAACAGGGCGGTGGTGAACTCGTCCTTGACCGGAGTGGCCAGGTCCAGGGTGTGCAGCGGGGCCCCTGCATCCAAAACCCGCCGGATCGCGTCTGTAACGATCGGATGGTTGTGGCCCAGGGCGAGAGTCCCGGCGCCACTGAGGCAGTCAAGGTACGATCGCCCGTCCGCGCCCTGGATGGTCATCCCTTGGGCGCGGACGGGGACGATCGGGAAGTGCCGGGCGTAGGTCCGGGCCGAGGACTCCCGGCGGGCCTGCCGCGCGGTGATGGCCGCGCCCGAGGCGGGCGGCTCCCGGTCCGGGGAGCTGTGCGTGAGGGCTTCAGTCGATTCGGTGGCCGTTGCGCCGCCTGAGCCGGTCAGGTCCGCCGCAGCGCCCGAGCTGTCGAGCACCGATAAGGATTGCAAACTGAATCTCCGGTGTGGCAGAGAGCGGACCCCGGGCCTGCGCGCAGCCGCCGCGCCCGGAGGCGGGCGGCGTGCGCAACGGCGGGCGGTCCGTTCTGATGTGCAGTTGTCCGGCACGGTTCCGCCGTGCATCCAAGGTCTATCAGAGTTCTGTCAATTAACCCGCGCCCCCACCAGCTGGCCGACGAAGAAGGTCGTCACGGTGGCCAGCCCGCCGAGGGCGAACTGGCGCAGACCGCCGAGCAGCGGCGGGCGGCGGGCCGCCTTCGCGACGATCGCGCCGCCGACCAGGGCGGCGACGGCGGCCAGCACCATCGCCACCGAGAACTTGGGCACCCCGAGCAGGAACGGGGCCAGCGGGGTAAGCGCTCCCACGGTGAAGGCGGAGAACGAGGCGAGGGCCGCGGTCCACGGCGAGGGCAGGTCGTCCGGGTCGACGCCGAGCTCCTCGCGCGCGTGGATCTGCAGGGCCTGCTTCGGATCCTGGGAGATCTGCCGGGCGACCTCGGCGGCCAGCGCCGGGGCCACGCCCTTGTCCATGAACACCTCGGTGAGCTCGGCCAGCTCGGTCTCCGGGTTGCGCATGAGCTCCAGCCGCTCGTCCTCGACCTCGGCCAGGGTCATCTCGTTCTGCGAGGTGACCGAGATGTACTCGCCGGTGGCCATCGAGAACGCGCCGGCCACCAGCCCGGCGAACCCGGTGAGCACGATCGCGTGGTTCGAGGTGTGCGCGCCCTGGGCCCCGGCGATCAGCGAGGCGTTGGTCACCAGGCCGTCCATCGCGCCGAACACCGCCGCGCGCAGCCAGCCGCCGGTGACGTCGCGGTGCTCCAGCGACCTGCGCCGGTGCCGGCCGCCGAAGCCGCGGTCCGGGGGCGGGGCGGGCAGCCGGTCGATCAGCCTGCCGACCGGTCCGCCGTAGTAGCCGGCCCCGGAGCGGGCGGCGACGACCGCGTCCTGCGCCGCGGCGGCCCACGCGGCCGCGGCGATCCGCGGGTCGATTCCGGGGGGCCAGCCGCCGGGAGGGGCGGTGGGGTCCATCGCAGGAGCCGTAGGAGCCGCGGCCGTCAGACCCGTCCGCGTCCCGGTCGACGGGGCCTGATAGGCACCCGGGGGGACCGCCATGGTGGGCCAGCCGCCGGAGGACCGCATCAGCTCGTCGAAGACGGGCGTCGGCTCGGGTCCGTTCGACGTGACCGTCGGAGTGGCCAAGGCAGGTCCTCCACTGTGGGCGCGGAACCCGCGGGGGCTCCGGGCGTTCGGACGGGCGGTCACGCGGTGCGCCCGCTGGGGCGCCGCCCTGGGAAAGACGGCGTCCCGGGACGCAGCTGGAAACCAGGCGTACGGGGGATTGCCCCCCGTCTTGTGCCATGCCGATTCCCACGTGCCCGCCAGTAGATCGGTTCAACCGGCTGGTGCCGAGGTAGCCGACCTTCGCCCCGTTCGCCGTCCCAGCACGACATCTGGCCGCGTTGCGGGAACGCCCACGCACAAACCAGTGCGAGGGCGTCCCCGCGCCTTGCCATATGCCGCCCTGGAACGCCTCACTTGCGGGCGAAGGTCGGCTACCTCGGCACGACGCTTTCGCGCGGTCGATGTAGTGGTCCCACGGTGGTGAACCGAAGCGCGGACGGCGCCGTGTAGGGGGCCGTCACGCCCGGTCGAGGATCCACGGGGCAACACATGCAGGACTCGTCGATGGAGGTTGCCGCAGTGTCTCCACCCGTTGATGACAGTGGTCCGGATCCCGATCCGACCGGGCGCGGCCGATGACCGCCGCGCTGCTGGCCGCGCCCACCCCCGGCTTCGTCGCGGACCGGCTCGCGGTCTCCGACCCGGCGGGCTGGATCCCGGCCACCGACCTGGTCAACGGCGACCGGCTGGAATCGCTGTTCGCGATCCCCCGCCGGCTGTGGTCGGCCGCCCCGCACGCGGCGGCGGTGCTGGCCTGGAAGACCTATACCTACCGGCTGGCCCAGCCGCTGGCGCTGGCCTGGTCCGGCGCCCGCGAGGTGCCGCTGCTGAGCGCCGACAACGTACTCGTCAAGATCACCCCGCAGCAGCCCTATGTGACGGTGGGGCTGCGCCGGTCGACCTCGGCCGTGCTGTCCACCAGTTCGGCGGTCCGCTCGCACGACGCGATCGTGAGCCCGGACGAGGCCGGGCTGCTCGACTTCCTGCGGCTCACGCTGATGGACCAGCACCTCAAGCCGCTGTTGGCGCGCACCCGGCTGATCCGCCGGGTCGGCGCGCGGGTGCTGTGGGGTCAGGTCGCCGCGGGCGTGGCGTACGCGCTGTCAGACGTGTCCGCGACCGCGGGCGACGACGCCGTGGTACTGACCGACGCGCTCGGCCTGGCCGGGCTGGCCGGGGTGGGCGAGGACGACCAGGTCTGGCGCAACACCTGCTGCCTGGCGTTCAGCACGCCCACGCTTTCGGCCTGCCGGGACTGCTGCCTGCACGACCGCACCACGCCGGCCGCGGCCGCGCAGTAACCCCGGGGCGGCGCGGCTCAGAACTCGCCGCGCCGCTCGGTCAGGTGGTAGGCCTGCGCGTGCCGCCCGGCGTCGTGGAACGCCGCGCGCAGCTCGGTGAAGTCGTCTCGCCCGGCCGCCCGGTTGAGCATCAGGTCGGCCTCGGACTCACAGCCGCGCAGCGCCAGATTCGAGGTCAGGGCCACCAGGTCCGACACCGGCATGGTCGCGCCGAGGTGCTCCAGGTACCGGTCGGTCTGCACGGGATCGCGCACCCGGCGCAGCGCGGTCAGCACGCTGCCGGGGTCGGGCCGGGCGGCCAGCGCCGTGATGAGCACCTCCCCGGCGGCCTGCGCGCCGCCGCGGGTCTCGGCCAGCAGCGACATCGCCTCGACCGCCTCGGCGGGGGCGGCCTGCACGGCGAAGCCCTCCAGCAGCTCGGAGGCGTCCCGGCCGCGGCCCGCCTGGGCCAGCGCGAGCGCGGCGGCGCACACCTGGCCGGGGCCGCCGCGGCTCAGCGCGGCGAACAGCAGTTCGGCCTCCTGTTCGCGCTGCGCGGTACGCAGGACGCTGACGGCGTCGATGAACTCCTGCGGCGCGCGGTCGCGCAGGTGCGGGTCGAGCCGGGCGGCCGAGATCCCGCCGGAGTCGGCCAGCGCCACCAGCGCCCCGGCCAGCTCGACCAGCGGGCGGGTGGCGATCCCGTCCAGGACGTACACCGCGTCCTGCTCGGCGTGCGCCTCCCACAGCTCGCGGGACACGGCCCCGGCCAGCTCGGACGGGCCCTGCGCGGCAAGAGTCAGGACCCTGTCGACGTCCGCGGTGCGCCCGGCCGCGCGCAGAGCCGCGAGCAGGCCGACGACGTGCGCCGGGCGGCCGGTGAGCACGCCCACCACCAGCTTGTCGGCGTTCGCGGGCTCGCCGTGCCGACGCAGCACGTCGATGTAGCTCAGGGTGGCGGACGGCGGGCGGCTCAGCGCGGCGGTGGCGTACGCGTGTACGGCCAGGACCCGCTGCCGCCCGGCCTCCAGGTACGAGGCGAGTGCGACGAGTTCGACGTCGGAGTAGCTGGGCACGGTGTGATCGAGCAGCCGGGCGGCCAGCGAGGGGACCTGCGAGGTGGCCAGGGCGGTGGCCAGGTAGGCGGTCAGCGACGGATACGGCCCGACGGCCTTCTCCGCGGCGCCGAGCAGCGCCTCGATCTCGTCCTGCGCACCGGCGTCCGACATCCGGTGCAGCAGCCCGGCGAAGCGGTCCGGCGGCCAGTTCCCGGCGGCCAGCTGCGCGGCCCGCCCGTAGAGCGGGTACGAGGCGGCCTCGGCCCCGGCGGCCTCGAGCTCCTCGGCCAGCGTCAGCACCCTGCCCTCGGCCCAGTGCGCGGTCGCCTCGGCCAGCAGCGGGCCGGCCTGCCGCGGACCGCCGAGCAGCCCGAGCGCCTCGGCGTACGGTTCGAGCGCGGCTCCGGCCGGGGCGCGCCCGGTGCCCTCGGCGAGCAGCAGCGCCGCCTGCGGGACGCCGCCGCGCGCCACCAGGGTGCGCAGCAGCCGGTTCACCTGCTCGGGCGGCCGGGCGCCGGCCTCGGCGAGCAGCCGGTCGCACTCCTCCCGGTAGCCGTTGCGGACCAGGGCGAGCACCGCGTCGGCGCACTGTCCGGGCGGCCGCTGGACCACCACGGACGCGGCCCGGTCCGCCTCGGCGTCCCGCCCGGCCAGCCGAAGTAACACCAGCAGCAGCGCGGCGTTCGACGGCAGCGCGTGCCCGGCGACCCCCGCCAGCACCTCGTCGGCCACCTGCGGCCACCCGGTGGCCCGCAGCTTGCCCACCCAGTCGGCCAGATCGGGAGGCGCCATCGCCAACGCCGGAGCCTGCCCGTCCGGCACCTGAGGCAGCGTATTGACCTCGTCGGGATCCAGATCCAGATCCTGGTCCGGCCCAAGCTCCTGACGATGGCCCTGACTCTGGCCCTGCTCCCGTCCCTGCTCCTGGCCGTGGTCCCGTCCCTGTCCCCCCTGTCCCCGACCCTGCTCCAGGTCCTGCGGTACGCCCTGCGCCTCACTCCCCTCCCCCACCCCGACCGCGGCCCCGACCGCCGCATCGCCCTGCCCACCGCTTTCAGCAGCATCCTCCTGCTGCTCCTGCGCACCAGCCTGCGCGTTGCGGACCAGCGGGATAGGCCGTTCGCCGTGCGCCGGCCACATCCGCGGGGCGGGCAGCCCCTGATCGGCCAGGTCTCGGGCCGCCCGGTGGTGCAGCGCGGCGAGTTCGAGCGCCTCGCCCTCGTCCGGCATCCCGTTCTCGGCGGCACGCAGCAGCGCCCCGGTGAACGCCGTGTACGGCTGGCCCGCCGGCACCCAGCTCTCCGCGTCCCGGGCCGTGGCCGCCAGGACGCAAGCCCCCGGCACGGCCTCCAGGTCGGCCGAGCCGCCCACTCCGGCGGCGTGCGTGGGCGGGGTCGGGCCGTCGTAGCAGTAGTCGAGGATCACGACCCGGTCCTGCGCCTGGCCGGTATCGCGCACCAGTGCGGCCAGGTCCGGGTAGCGCAGCGCGCGGTAGAGGCGGGACTCGGAGGAGCCGGCCAGCGCGAAATAGAGGTCCGGGTGCCGCGGCGTGGACAGCGTGAAGCCCGCCACGTACAGCACGAACGCGCCGGTCGCGGCGGTAGCGGCCTCGTAGACCGCGTCCAGCACGGTGGCCGCGTCGGGCGGGTTGCGCAGTACGACGCAGTGCTCGGGGGCCAGTCCGAGCAGGCCGGGGTCGGTCAGCAGTGCGGAGAGCCGCTCGAGGTTGTCCGACAGGCCGGGGGCCGAGGCCGGACCGGGGGCGGCGGCGGGCGGGTAGTCGTCCACGGCGATCAGGACCGCGCGCGAGGAGCCCGGATCGTGCACTGGCAAAGACGACACCCCCTCCCTCTGTGGTTAGCAGGGTCTATCAGGAGATCCTGCATGGCAACAGTAAAATGCGGCGGGCAATCGAGGCGCTGTGACCGACACGTTACCGGGAACGTGCATTGGAGACGGTCCTACAGCATATACACAGCTTACTGGCCGAATGTCCACCCTTGGCCGCCCCACCACCCATCGATCTGGCGTAATGCGCCCCGGAATCGTCGGATATGAACGCCTTCATCCTGAATCAAACACCGAACCCGGCCGATATCCGTCCCCACGCTGAAGAAAATCAGCACACCCCGACGCAACCTTTCCGCCGCGACCCGACTCCAAAGGGGTCGTCGACGGATAGGGGCGCGGCATGGAGCAGGAAGCAAAAGCGCAGTTCGCCGAATGCGCGGCGCCCCGGCAGCCCCACCTGCCACGTAAGCACCGGCACCGGCTGAGCGGTCCCCTGATTTCGGGCGTAGTCACCGACCTACGCATCAGCCCTCGAACAGCGCCAGCATCTCCGTCTTCCCGAACATCCGTGCGGCATCGATCGCCGACGGAAAGCCGGCCGCCGGGTCGGCCCCGCCCGCGAGCAGTGCCCGCACTACGTCGGTAGCGCCCTTGAACACGGCCCCCGCCAGCGGCATCTGCCCCTTGCCATTGGCCTGATTCGGGTCGCCACCGCGTGCAAGCAGCAGTGCAACGGTCTCGGCGTGAGCGTGGTACGCAGCAAGCATGACCAGCGTGTCGCCGGCCTCATTCGTCAACGTCGCCGGAACCCCCGCGTCCAAATGCTGCTCCAGCGACGAGGTGTCGCCGGCCCGCGCGAGGTCGAACAACTCGGCCGCCAGGGCGACCGTCTCGGGATCCGGCACCGGGGTCTGCTCGGGTGAGTCGCTCATCGCTGCGTCCGCCTCCGCTTCGGTGGTTCTGTGCAAGTCGCGGACAGCAGCCTACGGGGATCACTGCGACCACGCGTGTCCAGGAACCAGATAACGCCTCCGGCTGTCAGCGCTCCGCGCTGATCTTGGCTCACCCGCCCGCCCGCCCGCCCCGCTCCGCCCACACGCGAAGCACTACCGCAATGCCCCCTTCCAAGCCCGCGGCAACCTGCTGGAACTACGACTCACCAGGCACCTGGATAGATACGTTATCGATCAACGTCCCGCCTAGATCGAGACCTCGCCGGTGACGTACTTCACCTGCGCCACGATGTTCTGAACGACCATCGCGCGGCGGGCTGAGCGTGCACGCCCACCTGAACACTGACACCTATCCCACCGGCGTCCAGGTCAGCGACAAGCAGATCGCCGCCCTGTCGATCACCCGACACTGGTTCCACGGTGATTGGAATTACACCCCACGCGGCGACAGGAACAGCCTCACCGGCGTCCCAGCGAAACTCAGACCGGCCGAACGGATCCTGGTCACCGTGCTCTACCAGCGGAAACCCGCCACCCTGGAGCTCCTCGGCGAGCTGTTCGGCGTCACCAGCATGACCATCATTCGAGGGCCGACCGGGAGCACCTGCGCCGACGCGGCATCAAAGCAGTGATCCCGATCAAGGAGGACCAGCAGGCCAACCGGACCAAGCTCGGTAGCAAGGGCGGACGGCCCCCGGTCTTCGACGCCGAACGCTAGAAGGAGCGCAACAGCGTCGAGCGGTGCGTCAACAAGCTGCGCGGCCACCGCGCCGTGGCCAGCCGCGACGACGAGCACGAACGCGTCTACCGGGGCGCCATCAACGTCGCGTCCATCCGCATCTGGCTACGCGACCTGGTCACCTGAGCGCAGGAGGTCCAACGGGCTCGCCGCTCCTGACGCTCCCGGAGCCGCCGCACATGCCGCGCATACTGACCAGCGCGTGAACGCTGCGCGCGATCGATCAGGAGGCCTCGGGGATCTGCTGCCCGCTCGTACAACTCGATCTCGAACGGGTCGCCGTCCCAGTCGATGAGCCGGGCAAGCGCGTTGCGGTCCTGTCCGGCGGTAGGCCGCCGCCGAACCTCGTCCCTCCACGCTTGCCCGCTCGCTTCAGCCTCATCCACGAGATCAACGTACGCCCGAAGTGGCATGCCAGAAACCTCGATCGAGATCCACGGGACACGCCCTGTACTACAGCAGCCCTTGCGGTTGATCTTGATGGGTGACTCTGGGGTCTCGGCGGCGTTGTGCGTGTGTGACGACGACTCTTGTTGAGGATCTTGAGGCTGATCTTGTACTGCTCGAGGAGTGGGAGCGGGAGCTCGACGGCCTGGATGGGTTGATCGGCGGGCGGTTCTCGCGGCGGGAGCCGCGCGAGGCCGCGCTGGCCTATGTGAAGGGCCTGTTGTCGAATGTGGAGTCGCGCAACGGCTGGACGCTGGCCGAGGCGGCCGGGCACGGGACCCCTGACCGGATGCAGAAGCCGCTGCGGCGCGCGGTGTGGGACGAGGCCGGGGTGCGCGAGGATGTGCGCCGCTATGTGACCGCGAACCTCGGCGATCCTCGCGGGGTGCTGGTGTTCGACGAGACCGGCGACATTAAACAGGGCGAGTAATGCCGATATCGGCATTAATCACCTTATGCCGATGCCAGGGCTATGCCGACCCGCGCTCGAATGTGCTGGTCGATGGGCTTTCCACGTCGGTGGCATCGGCATAATCGCACCGCTGCACTGGGGCGTGCGTTCGGTGGGGCACGCGGACACGCACGCCACGCGCGCAGTGCCCGTCCATGACCTGTCGAATGTGCGCACGTCAGCGCACCAGATACGTGGACTCCACAAGCGCGGTCGTGATCGCCGCGATCTCGCCAGGCATCGCACACGTCACCTCCGCGCCGTGGTTATGCCGACGCAGCGCTTCCACGAACCGTTACGACCAGCGCCTATGGTCTCGGGTCGGCATAGCCCTGGCATCGGCATAAGGCTCTGAGACGGTGGGTGTCGCCAGGCAGTACACGGGGGTGACTGGGCAGGTGGAGAACTGCCAGGTCGCCGTGTTCGCCGCGTACGTCTCGCCGAAAGGGCACGCGCTGGTGGACACCGGGCTCTACCTGCCCGAGTCCTTCGCGCTCGATGATGCGCGGTGCGAGCGCGCCGGGGTGCCGGCCGAGCGGCGCGGGGCGGTGGTGCCCAAGGGCGATCTGGCCGCACTCATGCTGGAGCGGGCGCTGGCCGCCGGCATGCCGTTCGCCTATGCCGCGGGCGACGAGGTGTACGGGCGCTCGAGTCGGCTGCGCGCGGCGATCGAGGCCGCGGGCAAGGGCTACGTGCTGGAAGTGCCCTGCGACAAACACGTGAGCCTGCCCGCGCGCACGCTGCGGGCGGACGCGGCCAAAGACCTGGTCGCCGCGAGATCCTGGGAACTGCGCAGCCAGGGCCCCGGCGCGAAGGGGCTGCGCTACCACGCCTGGGCGTGGATGGCCCTGGACTCGGGCCACTGCCCCGAGGGATGGCGGCGCAGCCTGCTGATCCGCCGGGACCGGCAGGGCGAGTGCGAATACGCCTACTTCCTGTGCTACCACCGGCGCGGGGTCACCCTGAACGAACTGGTGGAGGTCGCAGGCCGCAGGTGGGCGGTGGAGGAGAGCTTCGCGATCTGCAAATCCGACGCCGGCCTGGACCAGCACCAGGTGCGCCGCTGGTACTCCTGGTACCGCCACACCGTCCTGGCCATGCTCGCCGCCGCGTTCCTGGCCGTGATGCGCGCCTGCCTGCCGACAAACCCGAGCGCCTGGCAGACGGGATGATCCCGTTGACCTGCAACGAGATCCGCCGGCTGCTGGCAACGGCCCTCCTGCCCCACGAACGATCGAATCGCTACCGTATGCGCTGGCCACACTGGCGCAGACGCCACCAGGCCGCCGCAGAACTCGCCCACTACAAACGCCGCGGAGAACAACTACTCCACCCCGACCACGGCCACAACAAGATCACACACACAGGGCTGCTGCAGTACCGGCCAGCCTCGGCGCCGCAAGCCTCCACCGACTTGCCGCCCTCGTGCGCAACCGCCTCAAGAGCCTGCAATACCGCGCACCCACCCCCGACGGGTTCATCGCCGAGACCGACCCCCATCCCGAACCCCGCAACCCCGACCTTTCTAGATCAGTAGCTATTCGTCGGGTTGAAGGGCCACCGCATCGTCGAAATCGCCGTGGCGGTCATCACCTGTCTGGTCCATCCCCCTCATAGGGCTTCGCCGGCCACGAAGTCGAGCAGAAACTGTCATCCGAGCACCAGCCGCCGAAGATCCGCGTCGCGGCTCCCCAGAGATCCCAGGCGAAGACCGTCTCGCAGGACCCGTCAAGAGCCGCCAAGTGAGATGTCAAAGCGCCTCGTCGAGGCGCCGCTCCCGCTGAGCCATGTCGAGGTTTGCCAGAGCCACGCCCTCACCATGACGGTCGCCGGTCTCCCGAAAGATGGCGATGGACCGCTCGTGGACGGCGAACGCCTCGTCGAAGCGCCGCACCTCGACCAGGGCCGTGCCGAGATTGCCCAGCGCCAAGGCTTCGGAGTGGCGCTCGCCGGTCTCGCGGTAGATGGCGGCGGCCTGCTCGTGGGCGCCGACCGACTCGCCGAGCCGCCGCACCCGGGCCAGCGCCATGCCGAGGTTGTTCAGCGCCATGCCTTCACGAGAGCGGTCGCCGACCTCCCGGGAAACGGCGAGGGCCTCTTCGTGGGCGCTGACCGCTTCGTCGAACCGCTGTGCGCGAATCAGGGCCCCACCCAGGCCGATCAGCGCCCCGGCTTCACCGCCGCGGTCGCCGGCGTCATGGAAGACGGCGGCGGCCTGCCTGTGAGCGGCGATCGCCTCGTCACAGCGCCACAGATCGGCCAGAGCCACGCCCAGGTTGACCAGAGCCCCTGCCTCGCCGTGGCTGTCGCCGACCTCCCGGTGAACGGCGACGGCCTGCTGGTGGGTGACCACCGCTTCGTCCAGGCGCCGCGCCTGGAACAGGGCCACGCCCAGACCGGTCAACGCGGCGCCCTCACCTCGGCGGTCGCCGACCTCCCGGAGGCTGACGATGGCCTGCTGTTGAGCGGCGATGGCCTCACCGAAGCGCCGCAAGTGGCGCAGGGCTGTGCCCAGACCGGTCAGCGCGGCGCCCTCACCGTGGCGGTCGCCGACCTGCCGGAAGACCGCGGCGGCACCGCGAAGGGCAGGGGCCGCCTCCTCGAAGCGCCGCGCCTGGCTCAGAGCCAGGCCGAGGCTGAGCAGCGTCTTGGCCTCACCGTCACGGTCACCGGCCTGCCGGTAGCCGGCGGCGGACTGCCCGTAGGCGGCGGCCATCTCGTCGAAGCGCCGCTCCTCGATCAGAGCCGCGCCCAGATTGCGCAGCACCTTGGCTTCATTGCGGCGGTCGGCGGCATCGTGCAGGATCGCTGCGGACTGCTCGTAGGCGGCGATCGCCTCGTCAAAACGCCCCACTTCGGCCAGGATCTGGCCGAAGCCCGCCAGGCCCATGGCCTCACCGTCACGGTCGCCGATGTCGCGGAAGGTCGCGAGGGCCTTTTCGTGGGCGGCGAGCGCTTCGTCGAGACGTCCCACCTCACGAAGTGCCACCCCCAGGGTGTACACCGCCCTGCTCTCGCGGCGGGGATCGTGAATTTCCCGGACGGCTTGTGCGGCGACGGTCGTGACGGCGACCCAGTCGTCCAGGTGGCGGCGCAGGTTCAGGAAGTCCCCGAGAGCCAGAGCCAGGTCGACCGCCGTAGTGGGCTCTGCGGTCCTGGCGGCGAGGAAAACAGCGGCGATCAGATTGTGGTGTTCGGAGTCGAACCAGGCCAGAGCCTGATCCCGATCCGCGAAAGAGTCGGGGCCGCACTGGCCGGGCAGTGCCCGCAGCCACGCCTTGGCGGCGGTGGCGATCCGCAGGCACTGCGCCAGGACTGCCTGCGCTGCGGGGACCAGGTGCTCATCGAGCAGACGCCGCACCTCCGCCGCCGCGCTGGAATCCGCCGCTGACAACTCGCACAGCCGCTCCTGCCACTCAGCGGCCAGGGCGTCCTGGACCGTAGGGTCACCGACCCGCCGGGCCGCGACGATCTCGCCACGGGCCACGGAGAGCTCAACCCGGACGGCGTCGGCCCGCTCCGGGTCCAGCCGACGCCACATCGCCACCACCGCCGACACAGCCGTTTCCGACGCCTCGCCGGCCAACAGGTCGACCACCGTGGCCCCAGCCGTCGACGACGCCGCCACGAACCCCGAATCCACCCGACACCACCCGCCCCTCCATGACCACCACACCCGGGGTTCAGACTGCCAGAAATCGACAAGCCTGTCCCGCCCGATCCAAGCTCTGCGCAGCCGGACGGGCGGAAAGGCGACGACACCACTTTCTCGCCGAAGTCAGCCGAAGCAGGAGCACCGGCTACGCGACGTGCCGTTCATCGACCCCATCCGCGGGCACCTGATCGCCGCACGTACCTGGCTGACCGTGTTCCTGCTGCCCGGCTACGCCCCCGACCTCAACCCGGTCGAGGCAGTCTGGTCCCAGGTCAAACGCAGCCCGGCCAACCTCGGCGCCGCAAGCTTCCACCGACATGCCGCCCTCGTGTGCAACCACCTCAAGAGCCTGCAATACCGCGCACCCACCCCCGACGGGTTCATCGCCGAGACCGGCCCCCATCCCGAACCCCCGCAACCCCGACCCTTCTAGATCAGTAGCGAGCGATTGTTGCATGAGTCGAATAGTCAGTATCCCTGGGAGAAAGCACCTTCTGTTTCCAGAGTTATCAAACCACTGTCGCAGCGCGGTGTGATCGACAAGCTTACGTACGATCGCCTGGAGAGCGCGAGGGAAGCGCGGAACTGGGGAATTCATGGGCTTCGTCAGTGCATTGACGCGGATGATGCGATAGCCGCTGGAAATGCGTACCGGTCGCTCTTGCTTCAGGCACGCAGTCTTGAACTCGCATGCACGGTTGGACGCAAACTGACGCACTGAGGGGTCGGTGGGCGAGATGGATCCTGCCCGCCTCCGGTGACTGCTGGGCAGCGTGTAGGGGGTGGGTACGATACAGGCACAGCAATATTAATATGCTGATTTTGTGGCGGCGCGCCCGCTGCGCTGGCACCAGGGGGTTCGCGGAGCCGCCGAGCGTCAGCGAGGCGGCGGAGCGTTGGGGTGGGCGGGGTGGGCGGGAGGGCAGCCGTAGGCGTTCCAGTGGCGGAGCGGCCGAGCGTCAGCTCGGGCACGGAGTGACTGGTGGCGTTAGGCCTCGTATGAGTGCACGCAAGCCGTGAGAAGCCGTTGCCCTGAATGACTTGGCTCATTGATGCGGCACGGATGCTGGCGCCCGTCCTCGGAAGTGCGCGTGCTGCCGGGGGCCGGGGTCGCGACCTCAACGTCGCTGTTCAGCTTGCAGTGCGCAGCTCACCGGACGTCAAGCACTGGGCTTCGGAACGTTCTTAACCGTGGCGCGCGGGTGACGACGGTCTGGTCGATGGCGCTGCCACCTGCGTCGGAGTGTGTGAGACTGGGGGCTTCCCAGGATTGGAAACCCATGTCCAAGCGCACACGCAAGAGGCACAGTCGCCGCAAGAAGGGCTCCAACCACGGCAAGCGCCCCAACTGCTGACCTTCAGCAGGTCGGCAGCTGGTCAATAGCCGTTCAACAGCCGATCAGCAGCGGCGGCGGCCCGACTTCCCGCCGGGGAGCCGGGCTGTCCGCGCCAGCGCCGGACTCTCGCCTCAGTCGGGATCGGCGCACAGGCGGGTGCCGTCGTGGTGGCGGATGTGCGGCCACCGGCCCTCTGCCTCGAGCGCATCGGTGACGCGGACGGCGAAGGCCTCGGTCATCGCGGCCACGATCTCGTCCCGCTCGAGCCAGAGCACCTCGGAGGCTTCCTCGTTCACGGTCGGCTCGCCTCCGACCGGCCGGCAGCGGAAGACCAGGGCCACCACGCCGATGCCCATGTGCTTGTAGATCCCGGTCAGCCGCTCCGGCTGCACCAGCAGCCCGGTCTCCTCGCGCACCTCGCGCACGAGCCCGTCCTCGATCCGCTCGGCCAGCTCCAGCACGCCGCCGGGCGCCTGGTAGTGCCCGTTGTCGCGGCGCCGGATGACCAGGATCCTGCCATCCTCGCGCACGACGACCCCGGCGACGGAGACCGAATGGCGGTAGGACTCGGGCACGGCGCGATCCTACTCGGGAGCTTGAAAGCGATTGGTGAAAACCACCATGTTCGCGTTCACAACCGACTCGAAGACCTCCAGCGGGCCCTGCGTGCCGTAGGCGATGCGCAGCACGCACACGACCGGGGTCCCGGCCGGCAGTCGCAGTGCACGTATCTCCTCGGGCGTGGGCATCCGGGCGGCGAACTCCTCGTAGAACTCGGTGATGGTGTGTCCGGCCTCTTCCAGCCGGGCGTAGCTGCCGCCTGGACCGGTGCTCGTCGCGGTGATCGCGGTGCCGGCCACCACCTCCGGCCGGTAGTAGGAGGCTGCGATCTGGTTCGGTTCGTCGCCCACGTATTCGCGGCGGTATCGCTTGAAGACCGCGGCTCCCGGCTCGACGCCCAGGTGCGCGGCGATGTGCGCCGGGGCGGGCACTTCCGCCAGTTCCAGGACCTCCTGGCGGAAACTGCGGCCCATCGCCTCGGCCTCGGCCTGTTGCGCCGAACGTCCGGCCGCGCGGCGGCTGCGGGAGAAGCGGTCGGTGCCGAGGCGGACCAGCGGCTCCCTGGCGCGCACGAACACGCCGCGGCCCGCCTGCCCGAGCACCAGGCCCTGGTTCTTGAGCAGTCCGACGGCCTGTCTGACGGTCTGCGGAGCCACCCGGTAGTGCGCGGAGAGTTCGCGCTCGGAGGGCAGCTTGGCACCCGGGGCGAGCGCGCCGGACGCAATCTGCTGACGCAGGTCGTCCGCGATCTGCTTTGACGGTGACCGCGGGTCCGTCGGATCGAGACTCATGTTCACATACTATCCACCAGCCTCACTAGTGAGGCATTGCAGCCGCGACCGTCCGTCGCTACGCTGTGTATACCTTCCCGCTCCACTAGCGAGGTAGTGCGATAGTGACAGCGCGGTCGGTGGCGCACCGCGATCCGAGATGGGCCGGTGAGCCAGTGAACGCATATCGCAGTGTTCAGTTCAGTGTCCCCGCGCATCCGCGGTCGGTTGGGACGGCCCGACGGCGTCTGCTCGAGATCCTGGGCGAGTGGGAGCTGAGAGTGGACCCGGACAACGCGGTCCTGCTGCTCAGCGAAGTGCTCACCAACGCCATCCTGCACGCGACCGCCCCTCGCGACGTGGCGGCCGTGATCGGGATCGTAGTCAACGAGACCGGTCACGGCCTCCAGGTCGAGGTGCACGACCCGGATCAGGGCCCGATGCACGAGACCGTGCCGGGGCGCAGCGACCCGGTGCTGCTGGACGAATCAGGCCGCGGCCTCGACCTGGTCGAGGCGCTGGCCGCGCAGTGGGGCAGCAAGCAGGAGGCCGAGGGTAAGTACGTGTACTTCGTCATTCCTGTGGTGCGTGACAGCGGTACGTGACAGGGGCGCATGACAGGGGTCTGTGGCGGCATTTGTGACAGGGGTCTGTGACTGAGGCCGGGCGGCCCGGTGCGAACCGGCCCGGTCCGCGAAGGCGCTGGCTAGACCGCTCGGCGGCTGTCCGTCGTCCACGGGGGGATCGGTTGATCCCGACGCGGCGTCCGGAGCCGACGGCCCGCTCGCCGATTCGGCGACCTTTCCGTGCACTCCACAGCAGGTGGGCTAGACCGCGCCCTACCGGTCGCCAGGACGGCGCGCGCGATCTCTTGACGTTAGTTGTCGGCGACCACATACTCCCAACCACTCGAACACTCACCCGGTGAACGGTCGGCAATCCTTCGGAAACGTTTCCGATCAAGAACGGCCGCCCACCCCACAGAACCCATACCAGGCCCGGTCGCCACGGCGCGGCCGATCGGGCGCAAGCGTCCGACCCGAAAGGCCGCACCATGTTCGCACTGTCGCGAGGCCGCGCCGCACCACCTGCCTCCGCCGACCCCACCGACCCCGCCTCCGCACCCACGATCGCAGCGCCCGCACCCCGCCGGCCGGGCAGCGCGCGGCTCCAGTCCCGGTGGTTCAGGCTCCTGACACTGGGCTCCGTCACCGCGCTGACCGCCCTGTTCGCGGTCGCAGTCGCGTCGCATCCGGCCAGCGCCGCGGTGCCCGGGGCGCCGTCCGGCTGGAACACCGTGTTCAGCGACGACTTCGCCGGCTCCGCCGGCAGCGGCGTGGACGGCCAGTGGATCTACGACACCGGACCCGGCTCGAACTTCGGCACCGGCGAGATCGAGACCATGACCAACTCGACCTCGAACGTGCACCTGGACGGCAACGGCAACCTCGACATCACGGCGCTGGGCAGCGGCAGCAACTGGACCTCGGGACGCATCCAGACCTCCTCGGCCAACGTCGGCGCCCCCGCCGGCGGCAAGCTGGAGGTCACCTCCTCCATCGAGCAGCCCACCGGCGGCCTGGGCTACTGGCCCGCGTTCTGGATGCTCGGCCCCGGCCAGTGGCCCGAGAACGGCGAGATCGACATCATGGAGGATGTCAATGCCCTGTCCGAGGTCGCCGGCACCATCCACTGCGGCACCTACCCCGGCGGTCCGTGCAACGAGGGCAACGGGATCGGCAGCGGGCTGCGCGGCTGCGGCGGCTGCCAGTCCGGCTTCCACACGTACACGATGATCCTCGACCGCACGAACACGTCGGCCGAGTCGATCACCTTCTACCTCGACGGCGCCGCCTACTTCACGGTGACCGAGGCGCAGGTGGGCACGGCGACCTGGCAGGCCGCCTTCGACCACAACCTCTCGATCATCTACGACCTCGCCATGGGCGGCGGCTTCCCCAACGGCGTCTGCGGCTGCACCTCACCCACCGGTTCGACCGCGTCCGGCGGCACCATGCAGGTCCAGTACGTCGCGGCGTACACCACGACCGGCGGCGGCACCACTCCTCCCCCCGGCTCCGGCCCGGTCACCGGCTACCAGGGCCTGTGCCTGGACGTGCGCGCAGCCGCAACCGCTGACGGCACCCCGGTGCAGGTCTACACCTGCAACGGCACCGGCGCACAGACCTGGACTGCCACGTCAAGCAACCAGCTGCAGTCGCTCGGCAAGTGTCTGGACGTGACCGGCGCAGGAACCGCCAACGGCGTCCTGGTGCAGCTCTACACCTGCAACGGCACCGGGGCACAAACCTGGGTGCACCAGTCCAACGGCGAATACATCAACTCCAACTCCGGCAAGTGCCTCGACGACACCGGCTTCGGCGGCTCGGGCACCCAGGTC